>Ga0315298_1000066_pt1 | contig 192420 bp, 182 predicted proteins | sample WHS_1_MG_FD_203077 | JGI IMG/M metagenome (GOLD analysis project Ga0315298, IMG submission 203077) | Extremophilic microbial mat communities from Washburn Hot Springs, YNP, Wyoming, USA - WHS_1_MG | ecosystem: Environmental > Aquatic > Thermal springs > Hot (42-90C) | place: USA: Wyoming... | reverse complement strand
AGCCCGGGCCCCCATGCCCCACCTGCCGGTGGAGAAGTGGCTGGAGGGCTTCCAGGAGATCAACCTGGGCTATGAGGCAGAGCAGGCCATGGCCGAGGCGTCCCGCTGCATCAACTGCGGGGTCTGCTCCGAATGCCTGCAGTGCGTGGTGGCGTGTGAAGCAGGGGCCATTGACCATAAACAAAAGCCCCGCACCCTGGAACTGGAAGTGGGCGCGGTCATCCTGGCTCCGGGTTTCCGGCCCTTTGAGGCCCGAAGGAAGGCCGAATACGGCTATGGGCGGTATCCCAATGTGGTAACCTCTTTGGAGTTCGAACGTCTGCTTTCCGCCACCGGGCCCTGCGCCGGGCATGTCCGCCGCCCCAGCGACGGGGCGGAACCCCGCCGCCTCGCCTGGATCCAGTGTGTAGGTTCCCGGGACGCCAGCATCGGACGGGAATACTGCTCTTACGTCTGCTGCATGTATGCCGCCAAACAGGCCATCATCGCCAAGGAACACAACCCCCAAGTCGAGGCTACCGTGTTTTTCATTGACTTCCGGGCTCAAGGCAAAGGCTTCGACCGATATTACCAACGGGCCCGGGAAACCCACGGGGTGCGCTTTATCCGTTCTTTGCCTTCCCGAGTTACCCAGAACCCCCGCACCCACCATCTGGAAATCACTTTTGTGGACGAGCACGGGCGCATCCGGGCGGAGGAATTTGATTTGGTGGTCCTCTCGGTGGGACTGCGGCCTCATCCTTCCGCGGAGAGATTGGCCCAGGTGCTGGGCCTTGACACGGACGCCTATGGCTTCATAAAGAACCCGCCTTTTCAATTGATCTCCACCAGCCGGGAGGGCATTTTCGCCTGCGGGGTGTATCAGTCCCCCAAGGACATCCCGGAAACGGTGGGCCAGGCTTCTGCCGCCGCGGCGGCCGCCGCGGCGCTCCTGGCCGAAGCCCGGGGTACCATGCTCACCAAACCGGAATATCCGGAGGAGCGGGATATCTGTACCGAGGAACCACGCATCGGCGTCTTTGTCTGCCATTGCGGGATCAATATCGCGGGCGTGGTGGACGTGGCTGCAGTGGCCGATTATGCCCGGCGTTTGCCTCAGGTGATTTATGCGGATCACTACATGTTCACCTGCTCTTCGGACTCCTTGGAGAAGATGCGCCAGGTCATTCAGGCCTATGGCCTCAACCGGGTGGTGGTGGCCTCCTGCAGCCCCCGCACCCATGAGGCCTTGTTTCAGGAAAACCTGCGAAAAAGCGGTTTGAATAAGTACCTTTTCGAAATGGCCAACATCCGGGACCAGGATTCCTGGGTGCATCAGGGCGAGCCGGAGCTGGCCACCGAGAAGGCCAAAGAACTGGTGAAAATGGCGGTAGCCCGGGCGGCGGCCTTGGAGCCCCTGAAAGAACTGCCGTTTACTGTAACCCCCAGCGCCTTGGTGGTGGGAAACGGCTTGTCGGCCCTGACCGCGGCCCTGACCATTGCGGACGCTGGCTACCAGGTGCATCTGGCCGCCCTGGAGGAGCGGTTCGCCTTCGGCGGCTTGGCCCATAAGCAGCACTACACCCTGGAAGGCTACGAAATCCAGCCGTTCATCCGCCGAATGGTGGAGAAGGTGGACAACCATCCTCGCATCCGCTGGTGGCCCAATACCCGGATAACCAGTTTTTCCGGCCATGTGGGCAATTTCCGCAGCACCCTGGGATATCCCCATGAAAGGCGCGATCTGCAGTACGGCGCGGCGGTCATCGCCACCGGCGGCATTGAATATAAGCCGACAGAATACCTTTACGGCCGGCACGAACGGGTCCTCACCCAGATGGAGTTGGAAAACCGCTTGGCCACCGAGCCGGAAATCGCGGCCGGGGACCTTACTTTTGTCATGATCCAGTGTGTGGGCTCACGCTCCCCTGAACACCCCTACTGCAGCCGGGTGTGCTGCGGCGAAGCCATCAAGAATGCCCTTAAAATAAAGGAAATAAATCCTCGGGCCCATGTCTTCATCCTGTATCGGGATATCCGAACTTATGGCCTGAAAGAGATTTATTATAAAAAGGCCCGGGACCTGGGAGTGCGGTTTATCCGCTATGAGCCGGAGGAGCCCCCGACGGTGCAAGCGGATGGCATCAGACTGGACATCTCGGTATTCGATCAGAATCTCAAGGCCACCCTGGCACTCCGCGCCGATTATTTGGTGTTATCCGCCGCCATTCGGCCCCATCCATTAAGTGCGGAAATTGCCCAGATTTTCAAACTGCCTTTGGATGCCGACGGCTTTTTCATGGAAGCGCACCTGAAGCTCAGACCTTTGGATTTCGCAGCCAGCGGTATCTTTTTGTGCGGGTTGGCCCACAGCCCCAAGTTTTTCGAAGAGAGTATCGCCCAGGCCCAAGGGGCGGCGGCCCGGGCCATCGGCATCCTGGCCCAAAAACAGCTCTTTGTGGGCGGGGCGGTGGCCTGGGTGGACCCCTTAAAGTGTGTCCTTTGCCTTACCTGTATGCGAACCTGTCCCTTTGGAGTGCCGCGGGTCAATGCGGCGGAAGGCGTAATCCAGATTGATCCGGCGGCCTGCCAGGGTTGCGGCAATTGCGCCAGCGCCTGTCCCCGGAAGGCCATTGAAGTTTTCCATTATCGGGATCGGCAGTTTGTGTCCCAGATCTGCGCCATCGACCTGGAGGAGATGGCGGCCTCGTGAGTCAGCCTATGAATGATACTGAAAAACTGACTTTCCCTGTTTTGCTTGAACTTAGAGCCTGAGCCTATCGCATATACGAGGGGTTTTATCATGGAATTTTTGCCCAAAATCCTGGCCTTTGTGTGCACCTATTGTGCCTATACGGCAGCGGACATGGCCGGTTCAGCCCGCCTGCAATACCCCGCCGGGGTGCGCATCGTCAAGTATCTCTGCACCGGGCGCATTGACCTGCTGCATATTCTGAAGGCCTTTGAGGCCGGGGCGGATGCCGTGCTGGTGGGTGGCTGAGAGGCGGGCAGCTGTCATTTCCTGGAAGGAAATCTGAGAGCACGGGAAAGAGTGGAATACGCCCAGCGCCTGCTGGAAGAGACCGGGCTGGGGCGCGGACGCCTGCAGATGTACGAAATCGCCGCCTCGGACGCGCCCCGCTGGGTGGCCGCAGTCAGGGAAATGACTGCACGGGTCCAGGAATTGGGCCCCAATCCCTTGAAGCGGCATTCCCGCGAGGGGGAAATAGGGGAATTTTCCGAGACCGGGGTGGAATCATGATTATCGCCGAACGCAAGCCGTTTTCGGAAATTTTTGAATCGGTGCAACCGTACGACAAGATCCTCCTCGTGGGCTGCGGCACCTGCGTGGCCGTATGCTTGGCCGGCGGGGAAAAAGAAGTGGGGCTCCTGGCCTCCCAACTCAAGCTGGCCGCCGGCCTGCGACACCGCCGCATTGAGGTGGGCGAAATTACCGTGGAACGCCAGTGCGACCGGGAATTCCTGGAACCCTTGTGCGACTTTGTTGCGGATTACGATGCCATCGTTTCCATGGCCTGCGGCGCCGGGGTGCAGTTTTTGGCCCAATTGTGCCATTTCAAGCCCATTTTTCCGGCCGTGAACACCACTTTTATCGGGGTCAACAATGCCATGGGGCATTACACCGAGCGCTGCCGGGCCTGCCATCAGTGCTATCTGGGGCTGACCGGCGGCATTTGCCCGGTGACCATGTGTCCCAAGGGCCTCCTCAACGGCCCTTGCGGGGGCATGCTTAATGGCAAATGTGAGGTGGACCCTCAAAAGGACTGCGCCTGGATCAAGATTTACCAGCGTCTGGAGTTGGAAGGCCGGCTGGACAATCTCACGGAAATCGTACCGCTACATCCCCATGCCCGCTGCACTTCTCCGGGCACTGTGATTCATCCGGCTTACAAAAGGAGATACGGGGTTCATGAGTAAACTCCGAGAGGCCCTGGACGCCGGCCGTTTTGCCGTAGTAGCGGAGCTTATCCCCCCTAAAGGGGTGAACGTGGCAGACATGCTCGCCCCGGTGGCGGCTCTCAAAGACAAAATCGAGTCGTTCGGTCTGCCGGACAACAAGCAGGCCGAAATGCGGCTTTCCGCCCTGGCGGCCAGCCGTCTGGTTCAGGAAGCCGGCGGCGAACCCCTGTTGCACCTGTCCTGCCGCGACCGCAACCGCTTGGCCCTGCAGAGCGACCTCCTGGGGGCTGCCGCCTTGGGAATCGAAAACCTGCTTCTGGTAAGCGGGGACTATGTCACCTTGGGAGACCACCCGGACGCCAAGCCGGTTTATGACGCGGATTCGGCGCAGCTTCTGCAAGTCGCCCGCCGGATGATGGACGGCCGGGACAGCGCCGGGCAGGCATTGCACGGTAATCCCACCTTTTACTTGGGTGCGGTGGTGGTTCCCGAGGCTGAGCCTCCGGGCCCGCAATTCCTCAAGTTTAAGAAAAAAGTAACGGCCGGTGCTCAGTTTTTCGTCACCCCACCGGTCTTTGACCTGGAAAAGCTTAGGATTTTCCAAAGGGACATGCCGGCTTATCCCATAAAACTGCTGGCCGGGGTGAAGGTGTTGACCCCGGCAGAGGCAGCCCAGGCCGAATCCGGTCAATGGCGTCAGGTTTACCGAGTGCCGCCGGAAATATGGGAACGATTGCAAGGAAAAGGGGAAGAGGATTTTTTCCGGGCCGCCGTTGACTTGGCCGGACGTTTGCTCCGGCAAATCAAAGAGGAGAATTTGGCGGACGGCGTCTATCTGATGGCCCTGGGCCGCACCGACTGGCTGACGGATATCCTCAAAATCGCCGGTATCTGAAGAATCGTGAAGATGTGGTTCTTTACCCTTCCGCTGGAAGTTTCGCGAATTCCCTTGGCTTGATTGCCATGGTTAATGACAAAGAGCCGATAAATCTTCCGGTGGTTATTTTGGGCGGAGGCATTGCCGGCATAACGGCGGCGCTGGAGCTGGCCAAGCTGGGACATGAGGTCGCGCTGGTGGAGAAATCCCCGTTTTTCGGAGGTCAGGCGGCGCAATTTTGCTGCAAGGCCACCGACACCTGCCAGGCGTGCGGCGCCTGTCTGGTGGACCAGCGCCTGCGGGAGCTTTTCCACACCCCCGGTATTACCCTTCACCCTCATACGGAACTTGTCCGGGCAGAGCGGCAAGACGCGGTTTTCCGTCTGAAATTCAAATGTCAACCGGATATCATTGACCCCCTCCGCTGCATTAATTGCGGCATCTGCTACGATGAATGTCCGTCCGTGGACAAGGGGGCAGTGCGGGTGGCGACTACAGTGGCGCAACACCCCCGCTATTATATCGATCCCGAAGGCTGCCTCTTGTCGCAAGAGTGTCTGCTCAAAGGTTGCCAGAGGCTGTGCCCGACCAAGGCCATAGATCTCACTAAAGAAGAAACCTTCCTGGAGCTTTCGGCCCGGGCCGTGATTGTGGCAACGGGCTACCAGCCGGCCGATCCCCGCAGCCGTCCGCATTACCGCTACGGGTTCCTGCCCCAGGTGATTACCGGCCTGGAGCTGGAAAAGAGGCTCAGGCTGGGCGACAATCTGACCCGGCCCGACGGCGGGCCGGCCCGCCGCCTCGCCTTCATCCAGTGCGTCGGGAGCCGGGACCGCCTGCACCCCTATTGTTCCCGGGTCTGTTGTGCCTACAGCCTGCGCTTGGCAAAACTGATAAAGCACCGACACCCCGATGCCGAAGTGACCACTTTTTATATGGATATACAAAATATCGGGGCAGACCCGGCCGGGTTTCGGAGGGCGGCCTGCCAGGAATTAAACCTGATACGCACCCTGCCGGGGGGGCTGGATCCGACCCCGGCCGGTTCCCTGGAATTACGTTTCTTGGATGATGTCACGGACCGCCCGGTCTGCCGGGAGTTTGACTTGGTGGTGCTGGCCGTGGGCCTTAGCCCCGGGGAGGATAACCCCGCTTTGGCCGAAGCTTTGGGTCTGACCCTGACCCCAGAGGGATTTTTTCAAACCCTGGACTGCAAACACCGCACCGCCACTTCACAACCCGGGGTGTTTCTGGCCGGCACCGCCGAAGGCCCCCGCTCCATTGCTGAGTGTATCACCCAGGCGGCGGCCGCGGCTCGGGAAGTTCATCGGTACCTCCTGGTCATGTCATGAGCATTCGCAGGCCTTTGGAAATTATTATCAGTCACGGCGTGGAGCTGGCCGCCGCCGGGCTGGACCCGCACGAATTCGCCTTGGCCGTGGCTGCCTTTCCCAAGTGCCGGATTTTGCTGCTTGATCCCGCCCTTCCGGAAGCGGAGCAGGAAAGGCGGCTCCGCAGTTTCTTGGACAAAGCTCAGGAGCGCCCGGTGGTGCTGGCCAGCACGGATCCGGAGCGTCGCGGCGCGACAACCCTGCGGATTTTACGGGAAAATTTTCGCTACAACCCAGAGCAGTTGGCCATCGTGGATCTCCAGGCGGCATTGGAGCAGGGGGACAAAAAAAACCGCCGCTTGAAAGCCTTGGAATTGGTTCGCCTGGCGGCAGCCCGGGTCACCCGGGCTTTCCCGCTCCGCACGGAAGACCTGCCAGTGAGCACCCAGGTCCTGGTCTGGGGCGATTCCTTTGCAGCCCTTAAGGCGGCTCAGGAGCTGGCGGCTTCCGATTATCGGGTGATCCTGGCGAGCCCCCGGCCGCGCCTTACCCCCCTGGATCCTGAGGGGCCGCATCGGAAGGAACCAGCCGCCACCGGCTTGAGTTCCCTTGTCCAGGAAGTACAAAGCACTCCGGGCCTCCGTCTCCTTACCGAAGCCGGCCTTCTGGAGGTAGCCGGTGTGGCCGGGAATTTTACCGTCCGCCTGAAGCAGCCCCGGGAAATCCTGGAAGACACGGTGGGGGCGATAATCCTGGCCCCGGAACTGGAATTGCGGTCCGAGCCGGAACTCTTCGGGCTCCCGTCGCATCCCCGTATAATTCCTCAGACAGATTTTGAAGATTTGCTCGAAACCGGGGAAAAGCAACCTGTTGGAGAAGGCGGAACCGTCGTTTTCCTGGCTGGCTTTGGGCCCTGGAGCGGGCCGCCGGCGCTCCGCCGGGTTTTGGCGGCCGCCTCTGCTCAGCTTTCCCGCGCCGGCCTGCAGGTTTACCTCCTCCTGGGCCAGGCCTGGGTGGCGGCGCCCGGTCTCGAGGCTTCCCTGGAGGCCAGTCAGGAAGCCGGCCTGGTGGTCTTTAAACTGCCAGAGCTCCCGGAAGTCTCCGTATCCGAAAAACAGGTTTGGCTTTCTTTCACGGAACCCGTTTTGCGTCGGCCTCTTAGGCTGGCCGCTGACCTGGTGGTTTACGAGGAGCAGTACCGGGCCGCCCAAGAAAATGAGCATATAGCCCAAATTATGGAAATCCCCCTTGCGCCGGGAGGTTTTCTTCAGGGGGAAAACGTTCATCAGCTGCCGGTGGCCACGTTGCGCTCCGGTGTTTATGCGGTCGGGCCGGGACGCGGGGTCATGGGGCTGGATCAGGCCCTGATGGACGTCAACGCGGCGGTGGCAGAAGTGCAAAAACTCTTGCGGCGGGGCGCGGCTGCGGTAATGTATGGCCGGGCCGTAGTGGACCGGGGCCGCTGCGTGCTATGCCTCACCTGTTACCGGGCCTGCCCCCATCGGGCCATCAGTTACGACAACCGGGCTATCATTTGGGAAATCGCCTGTCAGGGCTGTGGCATCTGCGCCAGCGAGTGCCCCCAGGAAGCCATTCAGATCCGTAATTACACGGACGAGCAAATAACCGCGCTTTTTGAATCCTTTGACCCCCAATTGTCCCCCCGCATTGTGGCCTTCCTTTGCCAGAATTCCGCCTGGGAGGCCTATCAGGGGGCCCTTAAGCTCAAGCACGCCGACCTGCCCGTAGGTTTTACTGCCATCAAAATGCCCTGCGCTGGCAAAATTGACGCCGATTACCTGCTAAAGGCCGTGCTCTATGGGGCCCGGGGAGTCATGGTACTGGCCTGTCACCCGGATAACTGCAAGTCTCGGCACGGTAATGAATACGCCTCCTGGCGGGTGGAGCAGGTCCAAGCCCTGTTGGCGGAAACAGGGCTGGACCCTGGCCGCCTGCTCTTCAAGACCCTAGCGGCCAACGCCCCGCAGGATTTCCTGGAGGCAGTAGCGGAGATGCAAACCCGGATCCGCACCCACGGATACCCGAAGCATCGGTTACTGTCCCCTTAAAAGCGCAGGAGGCCTGGCCTTTACGTTCGCAAAAGCCATACTGCCTTGCGCTGCATTGCAGCCTGTCTTTCCCATGATTAATTTTAGGGAAAAATCACCGCAGAACCTGAAACGGCAAAGGCCCAGTGCTCCGGCCGGAAAGGAGGTCCTCATGCGAGCCAAGTGTATGGTGGAGGAAGTGGAAGGGCGGGAATTGGACTCTTATGATCTGATCACGATTTTGGGCCTCTTGAAGGAACATGACTGGAAGGAAGTCTGGCGCCGGTACAGTCCCGGCGGCGTCATGGACGGGAAGCTGAATTTTTTTCTCAACTTAGAAAGCTATTATGTGGAAATGACTGTAGAAAATTTGCCCTCCTTAGCATTATCGCCCAAGTATCAGGCCAGCCCCCATTTAATGCAGGCCCTCATCCGCCGCCTTTTGTGTAATCACCGGCATGGCCTGATCCTGGAGAAACTTCGCAGTTATGGGGTCCCTATTGAAGATGAAAATCAGCTGAATCTTTCCTGCTCTGTCGGGACCATCGGGGTGGACCTGATAGTCAACCGGCACCCCCATGCTCCCGAATACCGGTTCCGGAAATTCGGCACTACCCGGGTGGAGCAGGATGAACAGCGCCCCTTGGACCATTACGATGTGGTCTCCATCCTATATCTGGCCCAACAGAACCGGACCGACCGGATCATCGACCGGTACGTGCCTCAGGAAATTTTGAACGAAGGAACAGAAGAAGAGAAGGTGGTCAGGTTTCCCAGCCAGGCAGGAGACTACCGGGTGGATTTCTTCTTTACCCGCATTAAAAACGATGAACCCCGGAAGGTGCCGGAGCGGGGCAATGTCTCGGCGGCCACCATGCATCAGGTGCTGCGCCGCCTGTTCGCCGGCCATGCTCCGGAACTGGCCGCCAAGGAGCTCACCGACAAAGGCATCCTCATCACCAAAGAGGAAGTGGAACGGGAATTCACTTTGGCCCGCATTCTGAATGACAATTTCATCACCATCCATTTCAAACGGGGTTAAGGACTCCAAGATAAGCGTCCCGCGGGCCGGCGGATAATGGATAACGCATTAGGGGCGACCCTGGCAGGCATCGCCCCTGTTTTTTTTCAGATAATTCAGGTTACGATGGTCACGGCCAGGCCTCGGGAGTTTTGCACCACCTTGTTGGTTACAGAGCCCAGGACCAAGGCCTTGGCGGTGCCCAGACCCCGGCGGCCCATGACAATGGTGTCGCATCCCTGGTCCAGGGCCTCATTGACCAGGTCCTCCGCCACATCATAGTATTTGGGCTTAAACACACTGTGGATTTTGTCGGCTGGCAGGCCGGCGGCCACCAGACGGGCCTTGGCTTTGTCCACCAGCCCCTGCCACTGTTTTTCCTGTTCCGCCTGCCAGTTGGCTTTGAGCCGCTCCCGGGCGGCCCGTTCTTCTTCACTCAGGATATGTCCGTCATCCCACAATGCCGGGGGCAAGCCGGAAAGAATATGGGCCAGAATCACTTCCACCTCCGGAACCTTGCCAAAGGTCCGGGCCACGTATTCCACGGCGTGCCAGGCCCCTTCTGAGGCATCCAACGCGATCATCACCTTTTGGGCCATCGCTTCCTCCTTTTATGTGAAAGTCAACTTGCTGCCTTTTTAACTCCATGTTTCATAATTGTCGACGACCTTTCGTGAAATGGGAAGGCTTTATTCCCCCCGGTTCTTTTATTCCGGACTGACCACCAGAACCGGCAGAGAAGCCTTGGCGGCGTAAAGAACCTATGGCCCTCGGCCGCGCCACCGGCCCGTTAATATCCTACGTCTGCCCCCCGGGATTTCATCCGCAGCATGTGGGTCAGCTCAGGGACCGGGGCAGCACTTCCTGGACCGGCGATAAGCAATGTGATAATTCTTTCCAATTCCGGCAACATAAGGTTTCCGGCTTTCTCGACCCTGCCCATTTAAAACTACAAAAAAAATTTTTTAAAAAAAGAATTTCCTAGGTGAGGGGGCAATGCCTTCGTCGAATTGGAGGCTGAAGCAATTTACGAAATTACCTTGCCATATGATTCAGACGGCCTTAGAATCATGATGCTATGGAAGAAAAGAAGGATTTTCAGGCCTACTTGAGCGAACTGGGCACCGTGGACCGCATCCTGGCCTGCATCGAATTTTCCAAGGCCCTGGTGAGCGCCTACGACATGGAGAGCCTCCTTAAGGCGGTCCTGGAGCGCATCCGCCTGCTCATCCCCGCCCGCAACTGGTCCCTTCTGCTCCTGGATCAAAAAACCCAGGAACTCTATTTTGCCGTCACCGTGGGTTTGGACCTGGAGACCGTCAAGCATGTCCGCCTGAAGCTGGGCGAAGGCATCGCCGGGGTGGTGGCCCAAACCGGAAAGCCTATGTTTATTGCCGACGCCCAACATGACCCCCGCTTCAGCCCTAAGGTGGACGAGGTCACCGGCTTTGAGACCCGTTCCATCATCGCCTTGCCCCTCCACGTGCGGGGGGCGGTGGTGGGGGTGTTTGAAGTGGTCAACGTGGAAAACGAAGAGTTTTTCCGGGAAAAATATCTGCCCCTGCTGCACATCCTGGCTGATTATGTGGCCATTGCGGTGGACAACGTCCGCAATCTCCAGCAGTTACAGGCCCGCACCTTTATTGACGAAGTCACCGGCTTTTACAACACCCGGTATCTGGCAGCGAAACTCGACCTGTTCATCCGGGACTGCCTACAGCGCCAGGAAGACCTTTCCGTGGTGTTTTTGGACCTGGACAATTTCAAGGCCATCGTGGATTCCCAGGGACACTTGCGGGGCAGCAAAGTCCTGTCGGAAGTGGCCCGGGTGATCCATTCGGTGCTGGGACCCAAAGACAGCCTGGTGCGTTATGGCGGCGATGAATTTATTGTGCTTTTGCCCCGCCGGACTCAGGAAGAGGCCCTGGCCCTGGTGCGTAAACTGCGCCAAACTCTGAACTCTACGCCGTTTCTGGCGGACGAAGGGGTGAATATTCGGCTCACTGCCAGCTACGGCATCGCCACCATGCCTCAGGACGCCCAAGACAAGGAAACTCTGCTCCTTATCGCCGACCGCGCCATGTTCCGTTGCAAGGGCAAAGGCAAGGATTGCATTATGTTGGGCCAGGGTTTGGTCCCGGTGACGGAGGCCTGACCTCCCAGCCGTATTCCTGGCAAAAACGAGAGGATTCAAAAAAATGCGCAAAGGAGAGGAGATGCGAAAAATTCTGTGCTTTCTGCTAATTGCCGGAGTTCTGGGCTGCACCGGGGAAAAGCCGGCGGACAAGGGCAAGTCAGCCCAGATGTGGCTGGAGACAGGCATGGCCCAATTTCAGAAACGGGATTATGACGCCGCCATCGTTAGTTTTACCAAGGCCGCGGAATACGAAGGACCAAGCGCCGTGAGTCTGAACATGCTGGGGATGGCCTACCGCTTCAAATACAACCAGGTACGGAACAAGGAACTCAAAGACAAGGAAATCGCCGCCTTCCAAAAAGCCATTGAGGTGGATCCCAACTACTGGGTGGCTTTGATGAATCTGGGCGCCACCTACTATTTCCTGGGAGAGAAAGCCAAGGCTGTGCCGCTGTTCAAAAAGGCGCTGGAAATTAATCCCCAACACCCTGAGAAAGAGCAGCTCCTGCGGCTGATCGCCGAAGAAGAAAGGAAAGAATGAAGAAAGCTCTGCTCCTCCTGATGGGGTGGATTGTGACCGCGACCTGGGCCACAGCTTTGGCGGCATCGTCTCCTGGAGGTAAAGACCTGGTGGACCGCCTGGGCTGTCTAAGCTGTCATTCCCTTCGCGGCCAAGGCGGCAAAAAAGGACCGGCCTGGGACGGGGCGGGCAGCCGCCTTGGCCCGGCTGAGATCAAAATGCGGATTCTTTGCCCCGGACGCGGCATGCCCAGCTTCGCCCATCTCCGCCCTGAGGAGCTGGACGCCCTGGTCCAATACCTATCGGAATTGAAGTAAGTTAATCAGTGGTTTGCCGAAGCACATTTTGCTTTTTCTTTCCTCGGGGTCAATGATAAGATAACAACCAGCCGCAGGCCTAAGCCGCGGTTTTTTTAATCATTTCCCGGACTCGTTCAAGCCGCGGTTTACGGGCCTGTCCATTGGGTCTAAAACAAGTTTCGGGCATGAAGAACTTCTCCATCCGAATTACCGGGATTTTCCTGGTCCTGATGGCCCTCGGTCCTGTCACCGGTCAAGCCTTTGGCCAAGAGGTTTTGGAGTCCCATGGTCTCCGGTTCCGCCTCATTCCCGGCGGAATCTATATTCTGGGAAGTCCTCCGGATGAGCCCGGGCGCTATGCCGATGAACCCACCCCCTACCGGGTGACCCTGAAACCTTTTTATATCTCCGAGACGGAGATCACCAATGCCCAATATGGCCGCTTTATAAGGGAGACCGGCCGTCGCCCGCCTCTGTATTGGCATGATAAGAATCTCAACAGACCAGACCAACCGGTGGTGGGCGTCACTTGGCTTGACGCGGTGGCTTTTGCCGAATGGCTTACTCGCACCACGGGCGTCTTCCATCGGCTGCCTTCGGAACAGGAATGGGAAGCCGCGGCCCGGGGGGGCCTCGTGGGCATGCCTTTCCCGTGGGGCCGGGAAACTCCGGATGCCGGGGGGATTTATCGAGCCAACTATTATCCCAACGACTTCGACGATGATGGCTTCCGTCTTACCGCGCCGGTGGCCTCCTTCCCTCCCAACGGCTACGGCCTTTATGACATGGCCGGAAATGTGGCGGAATGGTGTCTGGATCTTTATCCCTCGTCGCCTCCGGGACCTTTTGCGAATCCCGAAGCCCGGCTGCTTAAGGGCGGCTCCTGGTACTCCCGGGCTCGGGATTTGCGCTGCGCCGCCCGGCGCTACGCCTCTCCCGAAACCGCCGACGGCTTTATTGGCTTCCGCGTGGTCCGGCTGGTGTCTGGACCCTGACAAGATTTTGGGCCGGGAAAGGCCCGGCGATTTGCCAAATCTTCGCATTAAAGGTGGCTGAGCCTGTTAAGGAGAGGCCGAGGATGGTGGGGTGGGTCATTCCGCCGCCGAAAAAACCCGTCAAAACCCCGGCGGAATTTCGCCGGGAGCGCCGGGCCAAGGTAAAGGAGCTGGAGGCCCGGGGGTTCTTGCGCTCCCCCAGATTGAAGGCGGCCATGCTCAAAGTACCCCGGGAGGAATTTATCCCGCCCCCTTACCGGGATTATGCCTACCTGGAGGTGCCGCTGCCGCTTCCCGGCGAGGCCACCATCTCCTGCCCGCACAGCTATCCTCTGTTTTATGAGGCCCTGGAGCTGGGCCCGGGACACCGCTTTTTGGAGGTGGGCACCGGCTCAGGCTATGGCGCGGCCCTGGCCTGCGAGGTGGTGGGTCCGGCAGGGCTGGTGGTTACCGTGGAGATTGACCCTGAAACCTTTGCCTTCGCCCGGGAAAATTTGCAGCGCCTGGGGTATGGGCAAATATTAATAGTTCAGGGCAACGGCTCCCTGGGCTACCCGCCCTTGGCCCCTTATGACCGCATCTGTTTTACCGCCGCGGCCCCGGAGGTTCCCCCTCCCCTGCTCAGCCAACTGGCGGACCACGGCCGCCTTATCGGGCCGGTGGGGCGCCCGAACCAAATCCAGGACCTGTTTATGATGATCAATAAAGGGGCAGGCCAATGGCAGCGCCTGGTGGTGGAGCAAGTGGCCTATATTCCCCTGCGGGGAAAATACGGCTACCCGCAAGCTGACTAAGGCGAGGACTTCTGGCCGCGGCGCCCGGATCCTTTGCCAAACTTTATCGCCGCCCCAACCCTCGCCGGTCAAACTTCTAAACGGATTAATCTTCTTTTCCTTTCTGGCCATCTTTTAAGGAAACATGATATCCTTAAACCCTGGGTCTCACGCCCTACAGGAAAGAGGAGCAAATTATGACCGCTTATATCATCATCGGCAATGGTCCGGCGGGTAACGCCGCGGCCGAAAGCATCCGCAGATATGACCAGGAGGGGGTGATCCGGATCTTCAGCCGGGAAAACCTCCCCTTTTATTATGTGCCAGCCCTTCCCGAGTATGTGGCCGGCGAAAAGGAGCTGAAAGATATCATCCTGCATGACCGCCCCTGGTATGAGCAACACAAGATTGACCTTCACCTGGCCGCCACCGTCACCGCCATTGACCCCGAGGAAAAAACCGTGACTACAGACCAAGGCGGCCGTTTCCATTATGACAAACTTCTTCTTGCCACCGGCAGCAATTCCTTTGTGCCGCCCCTTCCAGGGTCCGAGCTTCCGGGAGTTATGACTCTGCGCACCGTGGCGGACGCTGAAAAAATCAAGAATTGGGCCCAAAGGTCCCGGCAGGCGGTGCTCATCGGCGGCGGCCTCCTGGGGCTGGAGGCTGGCAATGCCCTTCGCAAGCTGGGCCTGAAGGTTTCTGTAGTGGAATTTTTCCCCCGGCTTCTGCCCCGGCAAATGGATGAGCCTGGGGCCGCCATGCTGCAACAGGTGATGGAGAAAATGGGTTTTACTTTCTATTTGGGCGCCAAAACCCAGGAAATTTCCCAAGAAAGAAACCGGCTAAGGGTGATTTTGGCAGGAGGGGAAAAAATCCCGGCCGACCTGGTGCTCATCTCCGCCGGTGTCCGGCCCGAACTTACCTTGGCCAAGGCCCTGGGTCTGGACCTGGACAAGGGCGTCAGAGTGGATGATCACCTGCAAACCAGTCTCCGCGACATCTACGCCGCCGGGGACCTTGTCGAGCACCGGGGCCGGGTTTACGGAATCTGGCCGGCAGCCATGGAGCAGGGCCGGGTGGCTGGCGCCAACATGGCCGGTCAAAGGCTGATCTACGAAGGCACGCTGCCCTCCAATGTCCTCAAGGTGGTGGGCATCGACCTTATGGCCGCCGGAGAAATTGATGCCGAAGGCCGCCTGGAGGCGGTGGTTTTCAAAGACGAGGCCAGGGGCGTCTACCGGAAGGTGGTGATCAAGGATGAGGTCATCATCGGCCTTATCCTGTTCGGGGACATGCGGGGAAGCCGCGAACTTCAGGCCGCCATGAAAACCCGCCGGGATATTAGCTCTGTAAAGGCGGCGCTGGCCCGGCCGGATTTTGACTTTTCCTCCTTGAGCTGAGGTTGCTGCCACCGCAAGCCAATGGCAACGAAGCTGGGAACCATCCTCTTGGCCGCCTTTCTCCCGGCCCTAGGCGGGCTGACTTTGGCCTCCTGCACCCCTATGAGCAACCGACCTTATGTGGAGCGCTATCCCGAATACCGGGGGATCAGGCGGGTGGCGGTCTTTCTCCAGCGTTGGCCGGTCTATAGTAAGCTCAAGGGAGAAGGCGTAACGGAACTCGATTTTATCCAAAAAGACACTCCCTTTCTAAATGCCTTGGAGCCGGCGGAGCGTCTGGATCCTCGCGCCGTGGACGTCAAGGATATCGATGATGGCCTGATGGGCCAACTGCTGTTGGAGGCCTTCCGTTACAAAGGCTACGACCCTTTCTTGGCGGAAATCGCCTCTTCGGACCAGGAGACCGTGGCCGGGATAATGGCCAGATACCTGGATATAGCCCCCCGGGTGGACGGATTCTTATTTTGCTTTTATTCTCCCACCCTTTATTTTTCCCGGGCTGAGAAAGTCCCTCCTGACCACCGTTTCCGCTCCTACTATTTGCAAGAAATCGCCCATTTGCTGAATCCGGGAGGCGATCGGGTGATTTGGGCCGGGCCCCGGGCTGGCCGCGCTTTGCCCAACTCCATCACCCATGCCTTTATTTATCTAGCCATGAGCCTTTTCAACGCCAGGGATTTCCGAATGCTCTGGGCCGTAGCCGGCTCCCAGACGGGCGGCAGACTCAGGGTGTTGTTATGGGACTGCCCTCCTGAACCCACCGAAGAAGATTATTGGGCGGACGTGAAGACCATTCGGCGTTTAATGGTGAATAATCTACGCTGCCGGTTGCGTCACTTGATTCCGGATGCGTTTTAACGACCGAGGGCTGTTTTAAACAAAATGCTTGCAAAGTTAAACGATTTCCTCCTAAAATGACGCCATCTCCCCTCACTTCATCCCTACTGCCTGCTAAGCCATGAAAAGTTGGAAGAAGATTGTTTGTTGGATTCAGATTTTTCTCTTGCTGTATCCGGTGTCTGCCGGGCATAGCCAGACTAGCCCGGACTACGAGGACCAGGCCCGGTTTTATTTGCAGGATATCGGGCCGCGACGGGAGCCGACCCCCCCGGGTCAGCTTCCTGTCAGGCCATTGCCGCCTGCCCCCTCGAAGATTTTCGGTCCTGAGATATCCCGCCTTCCTGAGTTATATCGTCCTGAACCCAAGCCGGTGGAACCGGCCAAGGTATTGACTACTGCGCCCCGCCAGCCCGAGGAGATCTCCGCCATCGAACGGCGGGCTTGGGAGCAGCATCTGTTCCTCCGGCAATTCGGTTACAGTTTCTTCTATCAACCTCCGGCCAGCTTCCTGCCGGTGCAGAATGTCCCGGTAGGCCCTGACTACATTATCGGTCCCGGGGACACGGTGCGCATCGTCATCTGGGGAAGTATCCAGGGCGAGGTTGATTCCACGGTGGACCGGAACGGGCAGATCACCATTCCCAATATCGGCGTGGTGCAAGTAAGCGGCCTGACCTTCGGGCAACTGCAGCAGGTGCTGGAAAAGGAGTTCTCCCGCCAGTACACCAATTTCCATCTGAATGTCACCTTGGACAATCTCCGCACCATTCAGGTCTTCGTGGTGGGGCAGGCCAGATTTCCCGGGAGTTACGCCGTGTCCTCTCTGGCCACCCTGGTGAGCGCCCTCTTTGCCGCCGGCGGCCCCAGCAAATCCGGGTCACTGAGAAACATCCAGGTGCGTCGGGGCGCCAAGGTCGTGGTCCACTTCGATATGTATGATTTTCTTCTCAAAGGGGACAAGAGTAGAGATATTCGGCTGCAGAACGACGACGTAATCTTTATCCCGCCCATCGGCCCGGTAGTGGCCATCGGTTACCCCAAGACACTTGCGGAGATCGAAGAAGATCTCAAATTAATCACCCGCCTGGAGTTGGGGGAAAAATTCCCCGGATACGACCTTCCTGGGTTTACCTTGCAAAAATCGGAGCAACTCCCCAGCCTTTTCCCGGAACCTCCGGAGAAACAGGAGCCTGTCAAGCCTCCCGCCCCCGGCTGGCTGGAACGGGAAGCCGAAGCGTCTCATAAGGAATTTCAGAAGCGCTTCGGCATGAGCCTCAAGGAAGCGGCCCAAAGGATCGGGTTGAGCAAAAGGCAGGAAGTCGGCGGGCCCATCAAAATCCCGGCCATCTACGAATTGAAGGAGGAAAAGACCCTTTCCGATCTGCTCCGCTTGGCCGGTGGCCTGAGCGGCCAAGCCTTCAAAGGGCGGGTGCAGGTCTTACGGGTGCAGGATCGCCGGCAAATGGTCCTGCTGGATGATGACCTGGGGAAGGTTTTGTCCAGGAATGTCCCCTTGGTGGACGGCGACTTCGTCATGATCTTCCGGGTGCCCTCCCAGGTGGAAAACAAGGTGGTGATTGCCGGCGCCGTCAAGAACCCCGGGGAATATGGCTTAAAGGAAAACATGCGCCTCAAGGACCTGGTGAATATGGCCGGCGGGCTGCTCCATTATTCCAGCCAGGATGAAACAGAGATCTCCCGCACCACCGTCACTCCCGAGGGTCCGCTCACCTCCCGGATTTATGTCAATCTGCGCCGGGCCCTGGCCGACGCCCCCCGGGACAATATCCTTCTTAAGCCCAACGACTACATCTTTATCCGTCCCGTACCGGATTGGAACGTGTACCAAACGGTTCGGATCGAAGGGGAAGTCAAGTTCCCCGGCACTTATGCCATCAAAAAGGGGGAAACCTTGAGCTCCCTGCTGGCGCGGGCCGGTGGCTTCCCCACCAAGGCCTATCCTTTCGGGGCGGTCTTCATCCGGCCTTCCGTGAAAAAATTGCAGAAGGAGCAATTAAAGGCCGCCATCGACCGGGCCGAGGCCTCGGTGCTGGCCTTATCCGCAGAAAGGGCCGTCACCGGCCTGTCGGCGGAAGAAGCCAAACGCGCCGAGGTGGTTTCCCAGCAGCAGCGGCAGCTTCTGGAGCGCCTCCGGAAAATCGAGCCTCTGGGCCGGGTGGTGGTCCGGATGGATGATCCGGAACGCCTGCGGGGTACGTCCTGGGACATCGAACTGGAAGACGGCGACGCCATTTACATCCCTCAGATGCCGCAAACCGTGAACGTGGTGGGGGCCGTACATTCACCCACCTCGGTTATTTACAGCCCTAACCGCAGTGTCAAGGACTACCTCAATATGGCCGGCGGTCTGACCAGAATTGCGGACGAAAAAGAGATTTACGTGATCAAGGCCAACGGCTCCGCGGTGAGCCGCCGGGCCTTCAATTGGCTGGGCTTCGGCAAAACTGTGGACTATGCCGGCTACGAATACCATTTCGGCGGCATCAAATCCCTTACCTTGGATCCGGGAGACACCATTGTGGTTCCCGAAAAACTGGAACGCATCGCCTGGCTCAAGGAGATCCGGGATATCGCCCAGATTCTGGGCAATATCGCCCTGACGGCCGGCGTGGTTCTGGTGGGCTTGAAGTGATAATTTTAAACTCGACAGGAACGGCTGCAATTGAAGGTTGGTGTCCGGCAAGGCGCAGCTCGGCCGGCGGCCCCTTTTGCCAAATAAGAAAAAGTTATTCGGGCGAAGGGCTTTTGACTCCCCCAGAAACTACTTTTTGGGCTTTCCTGAATTTTCCGCTTCATAGTGCAGGAAATTCAGGCAAACCTGACGCACATATTCCTGAGTCTCGGGAATCGGGGGGATGGTCCGGGATTTTTCCACCTGTTGCGGCCCGGCGTTGTAGGCGGCCAGGGCCTGCGGCAGCCGATTATTGAATTTTTTCAGCAGCATATGCAAATAACGGGTTCCCGCCAGGATATTCTCCCGGATATCAAAGGGGTCGGCCACCTCCAATTCGGCCGCGGTTTCCGGCATCAGCTGCATGAGTCCCTGGGCTCCTTTGGGAGAAACCGCCACCGGATTGAACCCGGACTCCACCCGGATGACCGCCTTGATCAGGGAGGGGGGGACGCCGTATTTGCCGCTGGCTTCGTGAAGGATGGGATGCAATTCCTGAGGGGTTATTTTCCGCCCCATTGCCCGATGGAATCTGATGACGGGGGGAGGGCCGGCCGTCCTCTTTTCAGCCTTGGTTCCGCGGGTGGAAAAGAAATAATAAATAACGCCCTTTTTGCTTACCCGCAGGTAAGCTTCGGCTCGTGCGGCGGGCAAGTAAACCAGCAGAAGACCGGTAAGAAATAGAAAAAACAGGAAATAAATAAGGTTTGGCCTGTTAGCCCGATACATTATAATGAGACGAAGCCCTTGCAGCTAATTTTTGCCAAATTAGCAGACCCTACTCGGGGCGTCAAGTCAAAACCAAAAGCCGGCTGGGGGGCCCGGGCAGCCAAGAGGGATTAACGTGTTCACCGACTGATTCCTGGCAGGTGAATTCCTCGCGTCCGTACCAATGTCTGAAGGCCAATCCCTAAAAACGGGAGTCCCCAAGGGGAGCGGCTTTTTGCCGGCGTCCACCGGGGATAATCTTCTCTAACCGGAAATCGCCATGGAAAAAAGGAAAAAAGAGGATTCTTTCCGGGAAGAAATCCATCTCCTGGATTATCTCCTTATACTGGCCAAACGCAGTCGGCTGATCGTGCTCACCACTTTAGGTATTATGGTACTCACCTATCTCTTTCTTTTTCTCTTTGTTCCGGTGCAATACACCGCCACGGCGCGCCTCTTGCCCCCGCAACAGAGTCTGACTCTCAGCGGGCAACTCTTGGAAGGCCTCGGTTTGAGCTCTCTTCCCGGTGTAGCCCGGGGTTTGGGCGGCCTCGCCGCCGGTCTGCTGGGGATCAAAAATCCCGGCGACATCTATGTGGGCATCCTTTCCGGCGACAACATTGCGGACCGGATGATCTCCCGGTTTAATCTGCGGGAGCTATATGAGAAACGATACCTCGAAGATACCCGCAAAAAACTAAGAAAAAACACGGTCCTTCAGGCCCAGGAGGACGGGTTGTTACTCATTGAGGTAACTGACACCGATCCCAAACGGGCCGCCGAAATGGCTAATGCCTATGGGGAAGAATTGGACAAGCTGCTCCAGGAAATCGCCCTGCGGGAGGCCCGAAACCAGCTGAACTTCCTGGAGCAGGAACGCGCCCAGGCGCTGGCCAACCTTAACAAGGCTGAAGAAGAAATGCGGACCTTCAGTGAAAAATCCGGGGTCATCCAACTGGATGCCCAAGTCAGTCGGATGATCTCTTATGTCGCCACCCTGCGGGCCGAAATTGATGCCAAGGAAGTGCAGATCCAGGTGCTCAAAAAACAGGCCACCCCCTTCAATTTTGAGGTCATCCGCTTGGAAACCGAAGTCAATAGCCTGAAGGAAAAACTCCGGGAGGCCGAGCGCCAGGTGGATCAGGCCTGCCTCGGAGAGGTCTGCCTGCCCACTTCCAAAGTCCCGGGTTTGGGACTGGAATATCTGCGGTTGCTGCGGGAGGCAAAATACCGGCATACCCTTTATGAGGTTCTTTGCAAGATGGTGGAACTGGCCCGTTTGGACACGGCCAAAAACATCGCGGTAGCCCGGGTCCAGTTTGTGGACCAGGCCACCCCGCCGGAAAGGAAATCCAAGCCGCAGCGGGTATGGACCAGCCTTATCGTCGGCTTTGCGACGTTCGTTCTCCTGATCTTCGCAGCTTTCTTCCGGGAGTTCTGGGAGCGCTCCTGCCAGGAAGAACACAGCGCCGCCCGCCTTCAGCAACTGCGGATCTATTTGTCCGAATGGAAGATGCTTTTTCTAAAACTCCGATCAGTTTTTAAAACATCATGAAGCTCAAGGTCTTGTTTCTCCCTGCCTGGTATCCTTCAGAGGAAAAAAGAATTGAAGGAATTTTTGTAAAAGAACATGTAAAAGCTGCCCAGCTCTACGACGAGGTCGCGGTATTATTTGGCAAGCCATTTAGGGGCTGGCCCTGGATGCATTCGGCAATAGAAGACGGACTGCCAACCTTCAGGTTCTTTTTCCCGAATATCAGGATTCCAGAAACATGTTGGCTTTCCTATACAATGACTATGCTCAGGGCTTTTAAAAAGGTAGAAAAGGTTTGGGGTACGCCAGATGTAATTCATGCTCAAGAACCTATAGCGGCCTTCGGAGCAATGGTGCTGAGTCTTCTATATGGCCTACCATATGTGGTTTCTGAGCATTGTAGTTACTTTCCATTAAGAAAAATTGGATTAGGACAAATTATCATGGCTCGCCTGGCATTCCGGCGAGCCCAGCGAGTGTTAGGGGTGAACCCTAATTTTGTAAATGATTTTCGTCACTATGGGATCAGATGTGACTTCCATTGGCTTCCGAACAGCGTTGATACAGACATCTTTTTCCCGCCGCGCAGTAAATTGCGTAAGCCGATAATTGTTCATTGTTCAAGATTTCATGAAATTAAACGCGTTCCTGATCTTATCAAGGCCTTCGCTCTATGCCAGAAAGAATTTCCTTACATACGACTCGAGCTCATAGGCGAAGGGGTGGGAAGAAAGGATATGGAGAAGTTGGCCACAGAGCTTTTGCAGCCCCACTCTTTTCGCTTTTATGGTCTACAACCTAAATCATTTCTGGCCCAGCGCCTGCGAGAGGCCTGTGTCTTTGTCCTTCCCAGCGCCTACGAGACCCAGTCATGTGTTCTGCTTGAGGCCATGGCGTGCGGCACCCCGGTAGTTGCTACCAATGTCGGCGGCATTCCTCACATTGTCACTACGGAAACAGGTATTTTAGTTGAGCCGGGAAATATTGAGGCTTTAGCCGGAGCAATTAGATCTATTTTAGCCGGAGTGAAAAAGTTTAACCAAAGCGTTATCACCGATTATGCAATTCGCCATTTTTCCAAACAAGTGGTAGGTAAAATTTTGCATAAAGAACACCTCCGGGCTACTCAAATAGGAAAAAAGCCTGAGAGCAACCGTCTTATCCACTAAGGTTGAAATTTGGACAGTCAAACTAAACCAGTTCAAACCTTTATCATCAATACTTCCTGGATCTTCAGTGCCAGCGTGTTAGCCTCAGTGGCCGGGATTATCGTTAAGATTCTGCTTGCGCGGTATCTTGGCCCCACCGGTTTAGGGCATTTTACCTTGGCGCTTTATTTTCCCGAATTGGCAGTTCTTTTCCTGAGGTTGGGACTTCCCATGTCGAATATTTATTTTGTCGGCAGCGGACAGATCTCCGAACAACAAGCTTTCTCAAATTCCATCAGCATCGCCCTTCTCATCTCTCTCGGTGGCATGCTTATCTATCTCACCATTCTCCCCTGGATCAAACATCCTTTTCTTAAGGATATGCCCATTTCTTTCGCATTAATAGGAGCTTTCTCTTTACCTTTAACCATGCTGATAATTTTCACTGAATCCATCTTACAAGGAAAAGAGCGGTTGCGCGATATCAGTTTAGTCAAGTTATTGCAGGCAATTTCTTGGCTGAGCTTGGTTCTCCTGGTTGTGGTAGGGCTCAGCCAGGGCACATATGGCGCCCTGGTCAGTTTTCTGCTCCGGGACAGCTTAACTTTGACAGGAATTCTGTTGCTATTATTGCGGTCCTTGAAGTTTTGGCCGACGCTTGACTTAGTTTTATTGAAAAAGCAGCTTACTTATGGATTAAAAGGACATTTGGGAAGCATTGTGTTATTTTTCAATTTTCGTTTTGATATTCTGTTCATCACCTTTTTTTTAACTCCTCGGGAAGTGGGAATTTATAGTCTTGCAGTAGTAATGTCAGAGTCATTGTGGAAATTTGCCGATGCTGTCCAAGCCGTAATTTTCCCTCGCACTGCGGCCACCCAAGGGTCAGCAAACTTCACCTTGCGGGTGCAAACTGTGGTTACTGCCGTTACCGTCACGGGCTCTTTGTTATTGATCATGCTGGGTAAACCTGTGATAGGTTGGCTTTTCTCCAAGGCATTTGAGGAAGCTTATGTGGTGGCTGTATGTTTATGCCCTGGGATAATTGCCTTGACCTTCGCCAAGATATTTAATGCCGACCTGGTGGGTAGAGGCTACCCCTGGGTTATATTCCAGGCCGCAGCATGCGGCCTTCCTTTCACCCTGCTCCTAAATCCCCTGCTCATACCCTTATTAGGGATTCAAGGGGCAGCCATCACTTCTAGTATAAGTTATATTGCTAACGGCATATTCTCCGTCCTGTTTTTTTCTCGGATATGCAAGATCAGTTATGTTGACCTGTTAGCCACGATCAATCCATGGCAATGGTGGAAACTTGCTACCACCCGACACTTTATACCTTGATAGCCTGAGAATCTGGAAATTTCCACTTAATCTTCTTTATTTATTTGCATTTAGGTAGCTTAAGGGAAATCAAATAACCATGCGATCCAAGATAATTTTTATTATTCCACATCTTTTAGGCGGCGGGGCTGAAAAATCCCTCTTGACCCTCATTAATAACTTGGACCGGAGCAAATTCCAGCCCTTGCTGGTCTATTTTACCGAAACCGCCGCCCCCGGAGCTTTCCTTGCCAAGGACGTGAAGGCTGTTTGTCTGCACAAGGTAAACCGATACAGTGCTCCCCGGCTGATTCTCTCCCTTGCTGCGCTTATAAAGCGGGAAAAGCCTTCCTTGCTGGTCCCTTTCATGCCGTATGCCGGGTTTTTAACCTCCATGGCCCGGCGGCTGGCCGGAACCCGCACCCCCCTCATAATCAGCCATCGTACCAACCTGAGCGCCGAATTGCAACATGAAACTTTTCCTTTTCTGAAGGCCTACTTGGCTCGTCAATTATATCCCCAAGCCACGTCAATCCATTGCCTATCCCAGGGGATTGGATATGATTTGATGAATAACTTCAAAATCTCTCCTGAGAAGATCAAAGTGATTTACAACCTTTTCGACCTGAAGGAGATTACTGCCAAGGCCAAGCAAAAAGTGGAACATTCTTGGTTTAAGCAAGATGTACCCATATTGCTGGCCTGCGGGCGGCTTACCAGACAAAAAAATTACCCACTGATGCTCAGGGCCGTACGCCGGGTAATGGATCAGAGTCCGGTCCGCCTGATGATCCTGGGCGAAGGGGAGGACCGCCGTTATTTGGAAGAATACACTGCCCATTTGGGTCTCCCTTCCTCGGTTGCGTTCCTGGGGTTCCAGGCCAACCCCTTTGCATTTATGGCCCGGGCCACCGCCTTGGTCCTGTCCTCTTCCTATGAAGGTTTCTGCCGGGTGATCGTGGAGGCCATGGCCTGCGGCCTGCCGGTCATCTCCACCCGCTGCCCCTACGGACCGGAGGAAATTATCACTCCCGGAGTAAACGGCCTGCTGGTGCCGGTGGATGACGACGCCGCCCTGGCCGACGCTATCCTTTCTGTCTTGAAAGACGAAGCCTGGCGCCAGCGGCTGGCCCAAGGGGGGTTGGCCCGGGCCCGGGATTTTGCGGTGGAAAACCTCATGCCGCAATATGAGAAACTCTTTGCAGAAGTTATCGCCGGTTCCATTTAGGGGCCCATAATTTTATGTACTTAAGCGTTTGGCTGCGCCGGCTGGCTATATACTTGCTGTTGCTCCTGCCCCTGGCCCGGTTTCCTGAGACCTTGATCCGGTTTCGGTCGGGGGACCCTACAGCTCCGGCGCCGGCTTGGACCAAAGTCTTTGCCTATGCCGATGAAGCTTCTTTTTTCATATTTCTGAGCCTGGCCTTAACTTTTATCTGCCTGAATCCCTGGTCCTTCCGGTGGCCCCGCCTCCCCGTCACCAAATGGCTCCTCTGTTTTTTGACCTTCGGTCTGCTCATGGGCGCGGTAAAAGGGGTGCCAGCGGCCCAAGCCGCCTTCGGACTTTATGATGTCACCAAAAACCTCTGGGTCCTTTATCTGTTTGCCTTGATGAAATTCAGCCGGGAGGAATTTCTGAACGCTGCCGCCGCCTTAGTGAAGATGGGAATAATACTGGCCTTGGTGGGGCTGGCAGGGGTGTTTCTGGCCTGGACCCTGTCCTGGGGGATTAATCTGTTGGCCATTGAAAGCGATCGCCTTCTGCCCTTTCAGCCCATTTCTTTGACCGGGCTGGGAAGCCACAATTATCTGGGGGTTTATGCGGTGCTGTTGTTCTTTTTGTCTTATGGCCTGGAGGGCGAATTGGCAGGGAAGGGACGGAGGGCCCTTTTCCCCCTCCTTGTCGCCACCGCCTCCCGCCAGACCTGGATGAGCTTCCTCACCGTCTATATGTTTTTCAAGAGGAAAAAATTCCTTTTGGTGCTGGCGCCTTTTCTGTTTGCCGGGGTGGTAGTGGCCTTCGGCTCCAAAATTGAGCTGGATCCCTCCCAGTACTTTCGCTTGTTTACCTTTTATCAGTCTCTGAGACTTTTGGCCGCGCATCCCTTAACCGGCGTGGGCCCCGGCATGTTCGGCGGCTTGGCCTCCATCTTCTGGGATAGCCCGGTCTATAAACATTGGCCGGAAGTTATGCTGTGGTATCTAAAGCGCATCAGAAGTCTGGACCTGTTTTGGCCTCAAATCTGGGCCGAACTTGGCCTCATCGGGTTGAGCCTCAATTGGGCTTTTTTTGCCTCCCTGTTTTTTTCTTTAAGGAAAACGGCAGCTTTTTATGAGGATACCGGAGACCGGCAATTGGCCTCTTTGGGCCGGGCCCTGCAATATTTTGTCCTGGCCCTGGGCATCATGGGCTTTGCCGGCGGTTTCAACTGTGCCTTCATTGTTTACACTTACTTTGCCTTGGTCGGTATATATTTATCTTTATATGCGGCCCTTCAGAAGGGAAGACACGGCGCGGCCATGGCTCGGCCTTCCTGAGGAGGGGCTTATTTTGTTGCGGCTGGCCGCATCTTTTCGGAAAATCTGGCATGAAAATCCTGCTGGTTAATAAATATTTTTATCTTCGCGGCGGCTCCGATAAGGTATTTTTTGACGAAGCCGCTCTGCTGCAAAGCAAAGGCCATAAGGTCGGCTTCTTTTCCATGCAGCATCCCCGCAATTTCCCTTCCCGTTATGCCCCCGATTTTGTCTCCCGGGTGGATTATGCCGAGAAAATGGGGCTCTTGCGCCGATGGCAGGCCGCGGGCCGGATTCTTTATTCCCTGGAGGCGAAAAGAAAACTGCGCCGCCTGCTGGCCCGAGAGCGCTTCGATATCGTTCATCTGCATAATATTTATCACCAGCTTTCCCCTTCCATTCTGGATGCCGTGGCCGAAGCCGGGCTGCCCGCGGTGATGACCCTGCATGATTACAAAATGGTCTGCCCGGCCTACACTTTGTTTTCCCGAGGCCGGGTCTGCGAACGCTGCTCCCAGGGGAGGTATTTTCACGTTCTCCTGCGCCGCTGCGTCCAGGACTCTTACGGCAAAAGTCTGGTCTGCCTGGCGGAAATGTATCTCCATCACCGGCTCCTGGGTCTGTATGGCAAGGTGGCCCGGTTTATCGCCCCCAGCCAGTTCATGAAAAATAAATTGCAAGACCTGGGTTTTCCCGGACAGGTCTCCCATGTGCCGAATTTCGTCAATGCCGAAGCCTACCTGCCGCACTTCGGGGGGGAGGAGCAAAGCCTGGTTTATTTCGGAAGATTGTCCAAGGAAAAAGGCCTGCCCACCCTCCTGCAGGCCATGGCCGGCCTCCCCGCCACCTTAAAGCTCATCGGCGAAGGCCCGGAGCGGCCCCGGCTGGCCGAAACGGTGCGCCAAGCCCGCCTTGCCAATGTCCGGTTTTTGGGATATCGCCAAGGCGCTTCCCTGTGGGCGGAAATCCGCCGGTCCCGGTTCACCGTCTTGCCTTCGGAGTGGTATGAAAATTTTCCCTTAGCTGTGCTGGAATCCTTTGCCCTGGGGAAGCCGGTGCTGGGGGCCAGAATCGGCGGCATCCCCGAGCTGGTGCAAGACGGGGAAACCGGCCTGACCTTTGAGCCCGGCAACGTGAAGGATTTGCGGGAGAAGATCCTATATCTGCTTAATCATCCGCATTTGCTTATGGAAATGGGGAGGAAAGGTCGGGAGCTGGCGGAAAAGGAATTCAACCCACAGAAGCATTATGAGAGTCTGATGTCAATTTTCCGATTTGTCAGTAATTTTGGCTAATCCGCTGTCTTAAATGGGGAAGGTGCGGGGTGTCAGAGGAAAAAATGCATTGGTTGAACAAAGTAATTGTTCTTTATGAAAAGCATCAAAAAGTAATCATTTCCATGCTGGCTGCAATTCTGTTAACGGGTGGCATTTGCTTTTCTATTTTCCTTGGCGATAATCTCAAATTCGCCGATGAGAAAGATTATTTTCGAATTGCCAATAATTTATCAACAAAGCACATATATAGTATAGATGGAGTCAATCCCACAGCTTTTCGTTCTCCTGGGTATCCCTTGATACTTTATGGAATCCTGCAACTTGGCGGCTCTATCGTGACAATCAGAATATTCAATTATATTGCCTTGTCGATTACTCTTATTTTAATTTACAAATTATTAAAAAAGATAGGTGGGGCGATATCTGGGGGTATCGGTGCTTTTTTGATTTGTTTTTATCCTGTCCTTTTTTTTACTGCTGGGATGCTATATCCCCAGGCGGTTGCCATCGCTTTGTTCATATTAATTCTTTATCTACTGATAAAAAATATAGAAAGTGATAAGTTTTATTATTTTTTGATATGTGGCTTGCTTTATGGGTATTTGATTTTAATTCATCCTCTTTTCTTACTTAATCTCCCTGTAATAATTAGTTATCCTTTTTTATTGGGGGAAAAGAAAAAGTTAATAAAAGCATTTATATTCTTTTTAAGTTTTCTTATAGTTATCAGCTTTTGGGTTTATAGAAATTTCATAATATTCCATCATTTTATACCTTTAACCACCCATTCAGGACTAACTTTCCTTTATGGTAATCATGAGAAAGCTCTTCCCACTTCTTACTATGCAGTAGTAGAATACATAAAAGACAATTATGAAAAAGAAATAAAAAATATGGATGAGATTCAAAAAAATGATTTTTTTTATAAAAAAGCTATTTCTTGGATAACAAATAATAAAAAAGACGCAATAAAACTTTATATCTTAAAAATAATCAATTTTTTTAATTATAAAGTTGAATTAATTACAAAACAAGAGGAATCCAAATTGCGAGATAAAGTGTTGTTTGCCTCTTATTATCCATTATTAATATTATTTATCTATAGGATTTTCTGTATTAAAAAATTTAAACCATCGAAACCAGAGTTGTTTCTTATTATTCTTTTTCTTACAAGCCCATTATTGATGTCAACATTTCTTATCAGAATTCGGCTAAGGCTGCCATACGATATTTTAATGTTGGCGGTAGATAGCCTATTTATAGGAAAACTTTTATCATGTAAATACATATTCATCAGAATGCCAAACAGTAAGGTCTCGGTTTATAAGAAGAATGGGAATATCCTTTAATCAAAAGGCTTTGTACTTGAAAGGATGGAAAAATGGAAGGTTTAATAGCCGTCACCTATCGTTGTAACGCGCGTTGCAAGATGTGTTATACTTGGAAGCACCCCACACGTCGGGAAGAAGAGATCCAAGCAAAACACTTAGAATCGCTTCCTGACATGGCGTTCACAAACCTTACAGGCGGAGAACCTTTTCTAAGACGGGATTTGGAGGACATTATCGAGGTGATAAAACCGAAATCAAAACGCATCGTAATCAGTACCAATGGCTTTTTTACCTCCCGTATTATCAAAATCGCCCAAAAATATCCCAACATCGGCATTCGTATAAGTATAGAAGGTCTCCCCAAAATTAATGATGAGTTGCGAGGCATAAGGCACGGCTTTGACAAAGGTTTGCGAACGCTTTTAGAATTATATGATATGGGTCTTAAGGATATTGGTTTTGGTATAACTCTTTCAGACAAAAACGCCAAGGACTTGCTTAGTTTATACCATCTGGCTAATGCCATGGGACTCGAATTTGCCACCGCGGCTACTCATAATTCCTATTATTTTCATAAATTTGATAATGTTTTTGTAAATCCCGATTTAATTTGTCAAGAGGTAGATCGGCTGATCACTGATATGCTTAAATCAACCCGTCCCAAAAACTGGTTTCGCGCCTACTTTAATTATGGCTTGCAGAACTTCATCCGGGGGGGAAAACGGTTGTTGCCCTGTGAAGCAGGCACGGATGTCTTTTTCCTGGACCCCTTCGGGGAAGTGCGGCCCTGCAACGCCATGGAAGAAAGCATGGGCAACATCCGGCAGGAACCATTTTCCGCCATCTGGCAGAGCGACCGCGCCAAAACAATTCGCGAAAAGGTCAAAGTCTGCAAACGAAATTGCTGGATGATCGGTACTGTGGCCCCCGCCATGAAAAAAAGGCCTTGGTTGCCCGTTAAGTGGGTTTTGGAGCAAAAACTGTGGCCCCGACGTCGGGCTTTCTCTTGTGAGACCATTTAGAGTTGCCATATTGGGGACCCGAGGCTTTCCTGGAGTGCAGGGCGGGGTGGAAAAGCACTGCCAGGAGCTTTACCCCCGTCTGGCAGCCAGAGGGCTGGAAATAACGGTCTTCGGTCGCAAAGGATATCTACCCTTCAAAAAATATTATTACCGGGGCGTCAAGGTTGTCCCTCTTTGGTCAATAAGGCAAAAAAATCTGGAGGCCGTAAGTCACACGGTTTTTGCGCTTTCCCAGGCAGCCCGGACCCGCCCTCCCTTTGACCTGGTTCATATCCACGCCATTGGTCCGGCTTTAATGATTCCTGCCTCTCGTCTTATGGGTCTTAAAACCATCGTCACTAATCACGGTCCGGATTATCAGCGGTCCAAATGGGGCAGGCTGGCCAAGGCGGTGCTGCGCCTAGGAGAGGCTTTTGCGGCCAGATATGCCCATGCGGTCATCAGCGTTTCCCGCACCATTCAAAATCTTCTGCGGCAAAAGTACGGCCGTGACAGCGTATATATTCCCAACGGCGTGGTCTTGCCCCAAAAGCAGCCTCCCGGGCCCACCCTGACCCGTTTCGGGCTGACGGCCAGAAACTATATTCTGGCGGTGGGGCGCTTTGTCCCGGAGAAAGGTTTTCATGACCTGCTTGAGGCCTTCAGGTCTGTTCCCGCAGAGATAAGACTGGTTCTGGCCGGCGGGGCGGACCACGAAGACCGCTACAGCCGGGCCCTTAAGTCTCAGGCGGCCAAGGATCCCCGGGTGGTCCTCACCGGGGTCATCACCGGTTTGGAGCTGACAGAGATTTATTCCAACGCCCGCCTGTTTGTCCTGCCTTCCTATCACGAAGGTCTGCCTCTGGCCCTTCTGGAGGCGTTAAGTTACGGTCTCCCGGCCGTGGTGAGTGCCATTCCTGCCAACCTGGAGGTACTTGATGACCTGGCCTGGACCTTCCCCCCCGGAGACGTGGAGGCGCTTTGCTCCCGGTTGAGGTTCGCCTTAAACCGGCCCGAGCCGCCGGAGTGGCTGCCCCGGCTGCAAAAGCGACTGGCCGAGGAATTCAACTGGGACCGGATTGCCGAAGCCACTCTTGCGGTATATAAAACCGTTTTGTCCTCCTGAACCCTGGCTTTCCATTGCCAAAATTATGTCTTTTCCTTTAAATCGTGCTCAGTTGGCCAGATTCGCCATGGCTTTCCAGGTGCCCGGGCTGCCCGCGGTGACGCAGACCCAGCCCGGGGCGCCCGCCGCCGCCGGCGCGGTGTTCCAGACGATGTCGCCTTGCACGCCGGTGAACTCTGTGGAGGTGGGGGCAGCGCTGGCGTAAAACACCCGCAAGCCGTTGGCGTATTCCACCCCCTCCATCGTGGTGTTGGCCGTGGGCGGCGTCGGCACGCTGGAAGTTATCCAGGAAAAGCCATATATAAAGTCGCCTTGGTCGTGAAGATAACCGCTGTCAACTTTTACCAGGGGAATGTCCACATAGCGGTCGTAGCTGCCTGACGTGGTGCCCCGCCAAATACGCAAAATGGCATTTCCGCCTCTAAAGGTAGGACTCATCCCAATGCCCTGATTAGCAGAAGCAGTGGCGCTGTATTCGGAAGAGGCGGCCGTGTGGAGGCCATTGTCATAATAGATGGCCAGCTTGTAGTAATAGGTGCCAGCGGCAAGAGAAGACATGAAAGTGCTTACCGCACCAATCCAGCTTAGGCTCGGATTGCTGATGGCGTGGTAGCGGGGCAGGCCGTCCAGGGGTACTATCTGCCAGTTCCCCGACCGGCAGAAAATCCGGGCATTGGTGAGCAGCCTTTTGTTTTTTAGCTTGGCCAGCTCAGTGTTTAACGCCGAATTGTCTGAAGTCGCCACGATTCCTAACTGAGTACCTCCCACCATCCAATAGCCACTGGCCTGCGGAAACGACGTGACGTCACGCAGTTCCAGAAAGGAGCCGCTGTTTATGGCCTGAATATGAATATCGGCGGTGCGGGCCTGCAGGGTGTTGAAGTAGGAGACAAAAGAGCAGTCTTCCAGTACCAAATTGCTGCGGTGATAGGCATCTGAGTCATTTACCAGAATGGGCACCACGCTGCGGTTGTTCCACCAGTTGCTGCGACGCACCGTTACTACGGCACCGTTGATTTGGAGAGGTATGGTGTTGCCGGAAGATTCCATGTGCCAGCCTTCGATGGTGATGTTGAGGGAGCTGTCAAAGTAAAAACAGCCTCCTATTATATTCCGGAAAATATGGTTAGAAACATACCCTCCCCTGAACATCCCCCGTTCATGCAAAGACGCACCGGAATAATAGTTTTCCACGCTGCATTGTTCCACCAGCCAACTGTCGCCGTTGCTGCCTTGACGGAGCAGATAGCCGGACGGCGGGCCATTGCCAAAGACCACAAATTTAACCACCATGGTGTCGCAGTAGTCAGCAGTTACCACACCATCAGTGAAGTATTGCAAGTTGAGCCTTTCCAGCCATATACCTGTCTCTCGCACTCTTAGACAGTGTGGATAGTTGGTGGTGTTTCCATAAATGGTCATGTCTTTGAGAACAAGACGAGGATGAGTAGGAAAGCCTCTTACTTTGTTGCCTGCCGCATCTTCATTGACCTTGAGGCAATAGGCCGATGCCCCGATGTTGGGAAATTTCAGGTGGGTAATGCCTATTCCCGCCCCCACCAATTGGTACTGGCCGCTGGCCGTGGAATTAAGGTACAGAGGACTGGTGCTGTTCCACAGGTAGGTGCCTTTCCCCAGTCGCACTCGCCACCACGCCTTGAAGGCGGCCTGTATTGCCGCGGAACAATCGGTGGAGTCGTCGCCTTTGGCCCCCCACCACTCCGGCAAGGCCCACTCCAGGGCGCCGTCGCCAAACACCACCTGGCCGCTGCCGGTCCAGGAAAACACCTGATAGGGGCCAGCCTCGAAAGGCCCGTTGATGGTCAGGGTGGCGCCATCGCTGATATTGAATTTGCCGCCCCTCAGCACTAGCAGATGGACATTGGCCGGGATGGTGGTGTTACCGGTGACGTTGACCGTCCCGGCGGGGATAGCTAAAGTGGTCTCGGTGGAGCCGATAGTGGTCAGGGCCTCGGAAAGCGTGCCGTACCCTGGATCCCCTAAGGTCTTGTATTTGCCCAGGTGGGCATCCACCCGGTCCAGACCCTGGTCAAAAATGCTCTTTTCCGTCTCACCTCTGGCCCCCAGAGAAGGCTTGTAGATAAACTGATTGCCCGCCCAGGTTCCCGCCATCGCCTGGTTTGCCAGGAAAATCGCCATAATCAGCAGCGAAAGGCTTTGCATTGTTTTACTCCCTGTTTAGTTATTCCCTCCGAACCACCTGATACAATCTCCAGAAGGTTTCTGCCAGAACAGGCAGGAACCTTGGCATCCGACCCGGAATAATGGACTCAGGTTGCGGAAAATTGAGGGACCGCCAGCTTTATAAACCGCCTTGACCGCCAGGCTCCGGAATCATCCCTTGACTTTCTAACCAGGCATTTTATAATGGCTTTCGATTGTTTGTCCGTATTACCGCCGAAAAGAAAACGGGGCACAATTTCTCCAAAGATTTTTTCTTGGAACCATCGCTCCGGCCTTGTGACCAATCCGGTAAAATCCGTTGGCCAGGTGAGGAAAAGCGGGCATTAAAGGCCTTCAGCTCATTGGAGCCCATGAACCTTCGCATCTATCTGACCGGTGTAGGTGGGCAAGGAACCCTGCTAGCCAGCCGTCTGCTGGGAGAAGCGGCCTTGGCCGCCGGATTTGAACCCTTGGTGAGTGAAACCCACGGCATGGCTCAGCGGGGCGGGATTGTGGTCTCCACCGTGGTGCTGGGAGAGCTCAAAAGCCCCGTCATATCGCCCGGCCAAGCCGACATACTCCTGGGCTTCGAAGTCCTGGAGACCTTCCGCGCCTTGGATCGCTGCCACGTCGGGACCTTGGTAATCACCAACACCGGAGCCATCCCTCCTTACCCGGTGGCCATCGGCCACGCCCGGTATCCGGCAGTGGACTGCCTGGTTTCCCTGATGGGCCAGGCCGTGTCTTCCGTTCTGGCCTTTGATGCCAGCGCTCTGGCCCGGGAGGCTGGCGGCCCCTTGGCAGTAAATATGGTGCTCCTGGGAGCCTTGGCCGCCACCGGTTCTTTGCCGTTCGGGCCGGAGTTGCTGGTGGAAATGATCAAGACCCGCACCCCCCCCAGGTATCTGGAAGCCAACCTTACGGCGTTTCAAAGGGGCGCAGAAGCAGCCCGGCAAAAGCACCACTGGCACGGAAGGCCTCGGCCTTAATCAAAAACCGTCGGTCTGGCGCCGCTGATCAGGGTCAATCCCTTGGCCTTACCGGCCAACGATCACCGGCAAACTTATGGCGGGGCTCCACTTAGCCGGAAAATCAAGGGCGGCTGGCCATTTAATCCGTTGCAAGCCCACAATATTTCTGTAAATTATATTTGGTAAACTTGCTTCGAAGGCTAAGACCTTGGGCCCGAAACGCCGACATCGCCCTTACAGAACCCTGTCCCACACTGCCGACCTGAAATTACGCATCTGGGGGGCGACCCTTAAGGAACTTTTTGAAAATGCCGGGGCGGCTCTTATGGCTACCATTACTGACCGGCGGGGACTCAGGGCCAAAGAAACCGAAGAAATTACCGTGGATGCCCCGGATCGGGAGGCCCTCCTGGTTGCCTGGCTCAACCATCTGCTTTACCTTTATGATGTAAAAGGTTTTTTGGGGCGCGATTTCACCGTCCTTGACCTAAGTTCTGAAAAATTAAGGGCCCGGATCCGGGGGGAAGTCTTTGATCCGGGAAGGCATGTAAGCAAAACCGCGGTTAAGGCTGCTACTTATCATCAGTTGGAGATCCGCCAGACTCAGGACGGCTGGCAGGCCACCGTGATTTTAGACCTTTGAAGACAACGACCGGTGGGCGGCAATAAACGACACCGTTTTCAAACCTGGATGACAACCTCTGACCCGGACAGGACTTAAAGAAATGACCGAGCAGATAAAACTGCGTCAGATTGATGAATACCGCTGGGAGATCCCCCAAGAAGGGAAAATGCGCACTCGCGGCCTCATCTTTGCCTCCAAAGAAATGCTTCCCAAAATCCGGGAGGACAGGTCTTTGGAACAGGTAGCCAACGTGGCCACTCTGCCCGGCATTGAAGGTCCATCCATGGCCATGCCCGATATCCATTGGGGCTACGGTTTTCCCATCGGCGGGGTGGCGGCCTTCAATCTGGAGGAAGGAGTAGTTTCTCCGGGCGGGGTGGGCTACGATATCAATTGCGGCGTGCGGCTCCTGCGCACCAACCTGGAGCGCGCTGAGATCGAGAAAAAGATTGAGGAATTGGTTGACACTTTGTTCAATAATATTCCCACCGGAGTGGGCTCCCGGCGCAAGGATCTGAAGCTCACCGTACCCACTTTAAGGGAGGTGCTGCTTTATGGTGCCAAGTGGGCGGTGAAAAACGGGTACGGGAGCGAGGAGGACCTGGCCCACATTGAAGCCGGAGGCTGCATCGAAGGAGCGGACCCCGACACGGTCAGCCAGTTTGCCATGGACCGCGGCCGGGACCAGCTGGGAACCCTGGGCTCCGGCAACCACTTCACGGAAGTGGGGTTTGTGGAAGAAATCTTCGACGAAAAGCTGGCTGAGGCCTTGGGCCTTTTCAAGGGTCAGGTGACCGTCATTATCCATACCGGCTCCCGGGGCTTGGGCCATCAGGTGTGCGATGATTATATCAAAGTGATGCTCAAGGCCAGCGAGAAATACGGGATCTGGCTGCCAGACCGGCAATTATGCTGCGCCCCCATCCAATCGCCGGAAGGGAAGCAGTACCTGGCGGCCATGGCCGCGGCGGCCAACTTTGCCTTTGCCAACCGCCAAATGATCACTCACTGGGTCCGGGAATCCTTCGAGCAAGTCTTCAAAATGGGACCCCGACGGTTGGGGCTGGAGCTGGTTTATGACGTGGCCCATAACATTGCCAAGATTGAGAAGCACGTAATCAACGGCAAGGAAAAGACTGTATGCGTGCACCGCAAAGGTGCCACCCGGGCCTTCCCCCCGGGGCACCCGGAGACACCCCCGGCTTATAAGGAAACGGGCCAGCCGGTTTTGATCCCGGGGGACATGGGGCGTTATTCCTTTGTGCTGGTGGGCACCCAAAGGGCCATGGAGGAGACTTTCGGCAGCACCTGCCACGGGGCCGGCCGGGAGCTGTCCCGGCACGCCGCCCTTAAGGTTGCCAAAGGTCGCAACATTGTCAAGGAGCTGGCCGCCAAGGGCATCATTGTCCGGGGTGCCGGACGGGCCACGGTGGATGAGGAGATTTCCGAAGCTTACAAGGACGTGGAAAGCGTGGTGAACGTGACCCACGGCGCCGGCATCTCCACGAAGGTGGCGAAGCTCAGGCCGATGGGGGTTATTAAGGGGTAGTTAATGGAAAATATCAGGAAAGGCCGATATTTTCAGCCACAGGCAGATAATGTTTCTTTAAAACCCAGTTTCATTGAGGTATTAAGAGGTTAGAAATAAAACCACGGACCGAAAACCAAAGACCTTTAGCTGACCGTTAAAATGTTTGACCGCCTAGCCGACAAATTGGCCCAGGTCTTCAAGAAGCTTAAAGGCCGGGGCAAGCTCACCGAAGAGGACGTCAATGCGGCCCTGAGAGAGGTGCGTCTGTCGCTCCTGGAGGCCGACGTCAACTACAAGGTGGCCAAGCAGTTCATCGAGCAGATCCGGGCCCGGGCCGTGGGCGAGGAGGTCATGGGAAGCCTCACCCCGGCCCAGCAGGTCATCAAGATCGTTCACGAAGAGCTGATCAAGTTGCTGGGTGGAGAGACCCCGCGACTGGATCTCTCGGGCCGCCCGCCGGTAGCCATTATGCTGGTGGGCCTCCAAGGTTCGGGCAAAACCACCACCGCCGCCAAACTGGCCCGGTACCTCAAGGCCAAAGGGCGCCAGCCGTATCTGGTACCGGCAGACGTGCAGCGACCGGCGGCCATCGAGCAGCTCAAGCGCCTGGCCGCGGAGGTCCAGGTGGGGGTCTATCCTTCGGAGCCTGACCAGAACCCCGTCGCCATCGCCGACGCCGCCATGGAGGCGGCTTACACCGCCGGCTATGACACGGTGATTCTGGACACCGCCGGCCGACTGCACATTGACCAGCCGCTGATGGAGGAGCTTAAGGCCATCCGGGAGAAGGTGCAGCCCAAAGAGATTCTGCTGGTAGCCGACGCCATGACCGGCCAGGACGCAGTGCAGGTGGCCCAACGATTTCACGACCTGCTCAAACTCACGGGCGTGATCCTGACCAAGGTGGAGGGCGATGCCCGGGGCGGCGCGGCCCTGTCCATGCGGGCGGTCATCGGCCAGCCCATAAAATTCCTGGGGGTGGGTGAAAAACTGGACGCCCTGGAGGTCTTCCATCCCGACCGGCTGGCCTCCCGCATCCTGGGCATGGGCGATGTCCTCACTCTCATCGAGAAGGCCGAAGCCGCCTTCGACGAAGCTCAGGTTAAGGCCCTGGAAAAAAAAATCCGCCAGGAAACCTTCACCTTGGAGGACTTCCGGGAACAGATCCGGCAGATGCAGAAAATGGGGTCGCTGGAGTCGCTCCTGGAAATGATCCCTGGGATGAAAAGGCTTAAGGCCCTGCGGGATGTCCGGCCCGACGGCCGGGAATTGAAAAAGGTGGAGGCCATCATCAACTCCATGACCCCGGCGGAGCGTCGGGACCACACCATTATCAACGGCAGCCGCCGGCGTCGCATTGCCCGGGGTAGCGGCACCACGGTAGAAGAAGTGAACCGATTGCTGAAGAACTTCGCCGTGACCCAGAAAATGATGAAGCAGTTAGGGAAAGCGGCCAAAAAAGGAAAGCTGTCTTTTCCTGGACTTTTTTAAAATCAACGGTTTAAATTTAATTTGTTATAATGATATTTTATCTTTTAAGGAGGACAAAGCATCCACATGGCATTACGCATCCGGTTGGCCCGCTACGGCGCCAAAAAGCGCCCATTTTACCGCATTGTGGTTTCCACCAGCGACGCGCCCCGGGACGGCAGGTTCCTGGAAATTGTCGGCACTTATGATCCGCGTCAGAATCCGGCCGCGATCACCATCAAAGAAGAGGCTATTTCCCGCTGGGAAAGCCGCGGCGCCAAGCCGACCGAGACCGTGGCCAGCCTTTTGAAAAAATGGAAGGCTCAAACCGCATCTTCGGCCGGAGCTGTGACAGGTTGAGGAAATTCCTTAGAAAGGGTTCGAACAGAGTTGACTGGCATATGCTGATTTAACAGCTTGCTGGCCGCTAAAGCGCTCCCTGTGAGTCCGCCTCATCCCCGATTGGAGGTGGCATGCCCATGAAGGAATTGATCAAGTTCATCGCGCAGGCTCTGGTGGACCATCCGGAACAGGTGCAGGTAAAGGAGATTGAAGGAGAACAGACTTCGGTCATCGAACTCAAGGTGGCCAAAGAGGATCTGGGTAAGGTGATTGGCAAGCAGGGCCGGACAGCCCGGGCCATGCGCACCATACTCAGCGCGGCCTCCACTAAGATTCGCAAACGGGCGGTTCTGGAGATCATTGAGTAAGGAGAAGAAAAGCGGGTCTCGATGGATCTGCCTGGGAAAGGTGAGCGGCGTTCACGGCATTAAAGGCACCCTCAAAATCAGCGCGGCGGTGGCTCCGGAAATCTTCCTTTCCGTGGGGGAAGTCGAGATCGGCGGGGCCCGCTATGAGGTAGAGTCAGCAACTCGGAAAAAGCGCCAGGTTTTGCTTCGCCTTAAAGGGGTGGATTCTCGTAATCAGGCAGAGCTTCTCATCGGGGAAGAGGTAAGAGGAGACCGTGGCCGGTTTCCCCCTTTGCCCGAAGGAGAGTACTACTGGTTCCAGCTTCTAGGGTTGCCGGTAAAGCATGCGGTGGAGGAAACTTATTTAGGAGAGCTGACAGATATAATCCCCACCCCGGCCCACGATGTCTACGTGGTGCGGAAGGACGGCCGAGAGGTGCTGCTTCCGGCGGTGGAGGAGGTGATCGTCGAAGTCAATCTGGAGGAAGGCGTCATCAAGGTTCTGCCCCCGGCAGGACTTTTGGAAACCTATGCGGATTGATTTCCTGACCCTTTTTCCGGATTTTTTCACCTCTCCTTTAAGTCAGAGCATGTTGCGTCGCGCCCAGGAACTGGGGGCAGTGACCTTCCGGGTCATAAATCTGCGGGATTATGCCCTTGGCCGCCACAAAGTTTGTGATGACCGCCCCTTCGGGGGCGGCCCCGGCATGGTCCTCAAAATTGAACCGTTGGTGGCGGCTATCCGGGCTTTGAGGCAGGAGGACCCGGAGGCATGGGTCATCCTGCTTTCACCTCAGGGCCGGTTGTTTGACCAGGGCAAAGCGGCGGAATTGGCCGCAAGGCCGCATCTGGTGCTGGTATGCGGGCACTATGAAGGAGTAGACGATCGCATCCGGTTTTATGTCGACGAAGAGCTTTCCATCGGTGACTTTATCTTGACCGGGGGGGAAATTCCGGCTTTGGCGGTGGCGGACGCGGTGACCCGGCTTCTCCCCGGAGTTTTGGGGGGGCAAGGGGCAGCGGCGGAAGAATCCTTCCAGACCGGGCTGCTGGAATATCCCCAATATACCCGGCCCCGGGTTTTCGAAGGCCATGCGGTCCCTGAAGTACTGTTGTCCGGTGACCATGCCGCCGTTGCCCAGTGGCGCCGCCGGGAGGCCTTGAAGCGCACCGCCAAAAACCGGCCGGATTTGCTGGCCAAAGCCAGACTTACTCCCGAAGACCGGGAATTTTTAAAAACTTTGGAGAAGGACCTCTGTCAAGGATAGGTGAGAAATGGAACGGCTGATAAATTTATCCCGGGAGCAGATGCGGGCGGATTTGCCCGACTTCCGCCCCGGCGATACCGTAGAAGTGCATGTCCGGATTGTGGAAGGGGACAAAGAGCGCATCCAGGTGTTCAAAGGGGTGGTTTTACGAAAACGGGGCAGTCTTTCGGGGGCCACCTTCACGGTGCGCAAAGTCTCCTACGGCGTGGGAGTGGAGCGGATCTTTCCCCTTCATTCCCCCAACATTGAGCAAGTAAAAATCATTTCCCGGGGCAAAGTCAGGCGCGGCCGCCTATATTACCTGAGACAGCGCTCCGGCAAGGCGGCGCGCCTCAAAGAAAAGCGGAGACAGAGCGCGTGAAAGAAAGCCGGGCCAGCAGCGATGTATTTGCTGACCCGGAGACCTTTTGGCGCGAGCACGGACTTGCCCTGATCGCCGGCGTGGACGAAGCCGGACGGGGACCGTTGGCCGGGCCGGTGGTGGCCGCTGCCGTGATTTTGCCCCACCCGGCCACCGTAGCGGGATTGAAAGACAGCAAAAAACTCGCCCCCGGGGCCCGGGCCGCCTTGGCGGAAGAGATTCAGGCCAAGGCCCTGGCCTTTGCCATCCGGGAGGTGAGTGCCCGGCACATCGAACGTTGGGGGATCCTGACCGCCAGCCTCCGGGCCATGGCCCTGGCTGTCCAGGCCTTGTCCCCCCCTCCGCAAATGGTCCTGATCGACGGCCGGGAACCCTTGCCCTTAGCCTATCCCCAACAGCCGGTGATTGACGGCGATGACCGCTGCCCGTCCATCGCCGCGGCCTCGATCCTGGCCAAGGTCCACCGCGACCGCTGCATGGAGGCCTACCATCGGCAATATCCCCAGTACAACTTCGCCGCCCACAAAGGCTACGCCACCAAGGAGCACCTGGAGGCCCTGCGCGCCTGGGGCCCGTGCCCCTTGCACCGGCGGACCTTTAAGGGCGTCAAGGAATGGATGGAGGCCAAAGCTGTCCGGGGGCTGGCTTAAGCTTCAAAACCTGCAGGGCCTTTGTCTTTTAGGGTTCCGGGATCAACCTTGAGACATAAAGACAAGCGAAACTCTCTGGGTCATTACGGTGAGGAACTGGCCGCTTCGGTCCTGAAAAAGCACGGCTACCAGATCCTGGAACATAATTATGCGGCGCCTTTGGGGGAAATTGACCTCATCGCCCGGCACCGGGGCACGTTGGTTTTTATTGAAGTGAAAACCAGGAAAAGCGACCGGTTCGGATCGCCGGCCCACGCCGTGCACCCGGCCAAACAGGCCAGGCTGCGGCGCCTGGCGGATTATTATCTGAAACAGAAACACCTGGGCGAGACACCGGTCAGGTTTGACGTGGTGGCCATTACCGTAAACAAAGACACTCCCCGGATAGAAATCATTCCCGGAGCTTTTTGACATAACCGCGCCAATCCCGACTTTATGCTGTTCGTGGTCGCCACCCCCATCGGCAACCTGGAGGATATTACCCTGAGAGCCCTCAGGGTTCTCAAGGAGGTGGACCTCATCGCCGCGGAGGACACCCGGCACACCCGGAAGCTCCTGACCCACTATGGCATAAAAACCCCCCTGATAAGCTACCATGCGCACAATCAAAAAACCCGGGGGCCGGAGCTCATCGCCCGTTTGCAAGGGGGGGAGGCCATCGCCCTGGTGAGTGATGCCGGAACCCCGGGCTTTTCAGACCCCGGTGCCGACCTGGTGGCTGCGGCCTGGGACGCGGGCCTCAAAGTGGAGGCAGTGCCCGGCCCGGCTGCCGGAGTGGCGGCCCTGTCCATGAGCGGTTTCAAAGGAGATGTCACCTTTGTGGGGTTTCTGCCCCGTCGTCCGGGCAAGCGCCGGGAGCTTATGGCCCAATTGGCGGCGGAGCCCCGGGTGTTGATTCTTTACGAAGCCCCCGGACGGCTGGCTGCCACCTTGGCGGAACTGGCCTCCAACATGCCCGGCCGCCAAGTTCTGGTAGTGCGGGAACTGACCAAGCTCCATGAAGAATGCTGGCGCGGGCCGATTACCGAAGTGGCCCGACAGCTTGCCGGAAAGGAAATCAAGGGGGAATGCACCCTGGTCCTGTCCATGCCTGTAAAAGAGACGCCGCTCGAGGTGGATGTGGCCGGTGAGCTTATTAAAACCGCCCGGGAAACCCTGCTTTCCGGGCGCCGCCTGACCGAGGCCGTGGTGGCGCGCCTTAACCTTCCCCGGCGGCAAGTCTATCAGGTCTATCTGGCCCTTAAGGCCCAGGGACGGCTCCCCTAAAAGCTATTGGCATTTCTGGTCGTCATTCTTTTGTCTATTTTTGATATAATTTTATTAAGGCTTTTGGCTTTTTTGGCAGTCCGGCACAAAACGCCTAATTCACCGGTAACGGTCTTGCTAATTTTGTTTACCGATGCAAGGGAAACGTCAGCGCGACCCCGGGGTCTATGAAGTGGAATGGGAAGTCTGGGTGGAAAACCGTCTGGGGGTGCACGCCCGGCCGGCGGCTCAGATAATGCATTTGGCCAGCCAGTTTGATGCCACCGTCATCCTGGAAAAGGACGGTTTCCAGGCCAATGCCCGGGAGCTTTTGTCTCTGCTAGCCCTGGATTCTCCCCAGGGCACCCGTTTGGTGATCAGGGCCAGCGGCCCGGAAGCCCGGGAAGCGGCCCAGGCCCTGGCCCATCTGTTTGCCCGGAAATTCGGAGAACCATGAGGGCAAAAAACCGCATCCTGAAGGGCATCCCGGCCTCCCCCGGCATTGTTATCGGTCGGGCCCGGGTGCTGAATGATCTGGGCAACTTTAGGGCTTCGTACCGCCTGGTCTATACGGAAGAGGAAAAGGCGGCGGAAGTGGAGCGCTTTGAAAGCGCCGTGGACCAGGCCCACAAAGATCTGACCCGCCTCAAGGAGAGATTGCAGGCCGAATTTCCCGAGCACACCCATCTCCTGGAATTGCACCTGCTCATCCTTAAGGACCAGATGCTTTATGATGAGCCCCTGAGGCTTATCAAGGAAAAAAACCTCAATGCCGAATGGGCGCTTTACCAGGCCTTCGACCGGGTGCGGGAGCTCTTCAGCCATATTGAAGACCCCTACATCAAGGGGCGTATTCAGGACGTGGAGTCGGTTTACCGGCGCCTGTTGGGGATTCTAAGTGGCAAATGTCCGGGGCGTGATTTTCATCCCCCGGAACCGTTAATCCTGGTGGCCAAAGATTTATCGCCCGCCGAAACCTCACAGATGGCCGGCTCCAAAGTACTGGGGTTTATTACCGAGCGGGGCGGCAAAACCTCCCACACGGCCATTTTGGCCCAATCCCTGGAAATTCCTGCCGTGGTGGGGCTGGACAGGGCCACTCAGGAAATTGCTCCCGGCGACGAGCTAATCCTGGACGGCTTGACCGGGCGGGTTATTCTGTCGCCGAGTGAAGGCCTGGTGAGAAAATATCGGGTCCGGAAAAAGGAATTCGAGGCTTTCAAGGCCACTGTGGCCCGGAATAGCGCCGCGCCGGCCGTTACGCCGGACGGTTTTCTGATCCGGGTGCTGGCGAACTTGGAACTTCCCGAAGAGGTGCAATTGGCACAAAAATACGGGGCCGACGGCGTGGGCCTCTACCGCACCGAGTTCCTTTACCTGCGTCAGCGCCACCTGCCCACGGAAGACGAGCTGTTTGAGGATTACCGGCGGGTGGTGGAAGCCATGCGGCCTCACCAGGTGACTATCCGCACCCTGGACATCGGCGGCGACAAGTTTATGCCGCGGCTGGAATATGCCCCGGAAATGAATCCTGCCCTGGGATTGCGGGCCATCCGTTTCTGCCTCAAGGAACAAAAAATTTTCCGCACCCAGCTGCGGGCTATTTTGCGGGCTTCAGCCTTTGGTCAGGTGCGGGTGATGTTTCCGTTGATTTCCAGTGTACAGGAGATGCGGGCGGCCCGACAGCTTCTCCAGGAGGTGCAGGCCGAGCTGAACGGTGAAGGCGTTCCCTTTGACCCTAACCTGCCGGTGGGGGCTATGATTGAAGTGCCTGCGGCCGTGACCCTCAGTCGGGTCCTGGCCCGGGAGGCGGATTTCTTCAGCATCGGCACCAATGACCTGATCCAATATGCCTTGGCCATCGACCGGGGCAACAAAATGGTGGCCTCCATGTACCAGCCTCTTCACCCGGCCGTAATGCACATGATTCGCCAGGTAGTGGCGGCCGGACAGGAGGCAGACATTCCCGTGGCGATGTGCGGCGAAATGGCCGGTGACCCTCTCCATATTCCCATTCTGCTGGGACTGGGGGTCAGGGAATTATCCATGAATCCCATGGCTATCCCGGTGATCAAGAGTGTCATCCGCCAGCTCAGTTTGACCGAGGCCCAGGAAATGGCCGCAAAGGCCCTCAATATGGTGACGGTAGAGGAAATCAACGACTTCGCCAGCCAGGAAATGGGCCGGCGTTTCCCGGAAATTTTCCGCTTTGGCTCAGCTTTGGCAGGAGTCCCCTAATACCCGGGAACCCTCTTCGGCTCTTGACAAGCGCTAAGAATCGTCCAGCCTGGTGAAAAACTGCAGGATATCATAGTTTAAATAAAGGTTGCCGACCCTAAACCCAACGCTTTTATGAAAGAAGAACGCATCAAGCTTATCTGCCGGAACCGTAAGGCATATTATGAATATCAGATAGATGCGCTTTATGAGGCCGGTTTAGTGCTTAAGGGCACCGAAGTCAAATCCCTGAGGCTGGGAAGGGTCAATATTGAGGACGCCTATGCCCGCTTCCAGGACGGGGAGATTTATCTCATCAACGCCCATATCAGCCCTTATCCCCATGCGGCGGGAGAAAACCACGAAGCCGACCGGCCCCGCAAGCTCCTCCTGAATCGTCAGGAACTGAAGCGGCTGCAGGGTAAACTGCAGGAAAAGGGCTACACCCTGATCCCCCTCAAGCTTTATTTTAAAAATGAACATGCCAAGGTGGAGTTGGGTCTGGCGAAGGGCAAGAAAAAAGCTGATAAGCGGGAAACCATCCGCCGCCGGGAAGAACAGCGAGAACTGGAACGCGCCCGCAAACGGCGGTATTAAACGAAGGGTCGGGAGGCGCCACGGCCTCCCGGGGCAAGGTGAACCAACCCATGGACTTTTTTTACAAGATTGCGGAGAATCGGATATTGGAGGCCATGGAGGCCGGGCTTTTCGATGATTTGCAAGGCAAAGGCCAACCCTTGAAACTGGAGGATGACAGCAACGTCCCACCGGAATTACGAATTGCCTACAAAATCCTGAAGATGGCGGATTGTTTGCCGCCGGAGCTGGAGTTGCGCAAGGAAATCGTGCGCCTCCAGGACCTGCTGGCCTCTTTGCCGGACGAAGCCGAAAAGCTCAAACATATGCGGCGCCTCAATTTCTTTGTAATGAAGCTGAACATGATTCGAAAAGTTTCCCCCTTGCTGGAGGAACACGAACTCTACACCCCGAAGATCCTGGAGCGGCTAGAGGCTGCCAAAAAAACCAAGGGAAGACCCCAAACCGATAAATGAAGCTTCGCCTGGACCACCCGGCTTGGCGCCGCTTCGCCCCCAGACTGGCCCGGATTCTGGTTAAAACCTATTTGCGCGCTTGCCCCCACGAGATTTGCGCCGGTCCCGAAACCTGGGGCCTGATAGAGTCGGGGACGCCGGTTCTCTTCACCACCTGGCACTGTCATCTCCTTTCCCCTCTGTTTTACTGCCATCATTATTATGGTCACCGGCCGGCGCTGGTGCTCATGGCCAGCCCCAGCCGGGACGGGGAGTTCATCACGGAAGTGGCTCGGGGACTGGGGTTTATTGTCTGTGCCGGCTCCCGGCACAAGCGCGGGGTTCAGGCTCTCCAGCGCATGGCCGAGTATATGCGCCGGGGACACAGTGGCGGATTGATCGCCGACGGCTCCCGGGGACCGGCCCGAATTGCCCAGAAAGGGGTGATTTTTCTGGCCCGGGAGACGCAAGCCCCCATCATTCCCCTGGCAGTGGCGGCCCGCCGCAAAATCATCCTCAACACCTGGGACCGGTTCGAATTGCCCTTGCCCTTCAGCAAATTGGCCTTCCTGGCAGAAAGACCCCTGCTGGTGCCACCGGAGGCGCGGGGGCCGGCCCTTGAACCCTTGCGGCAGGAACTGGAAGCCCGCCTCAATCGTCTCTTCTATTTGAGCCAAAACTACTTTTTCCCCGCTAAATTTTTTTCTCGGTAGCCCGAAAAAAAGCTCCGAATAGGTTGCTAAGTCCGCTTTATATGGTAAATTTTAAGAAAACGCAATTTAAGGGATAAGCATGCGTTTCGATGAATTACAGCCCCAAACCCTGGAGCAGATCGGATCTCCTGAAGCCAAGGCGCGGGCCCGCATCTTGGTGGAGGAAGGCCGTGTCCGCCACGGTTACTACTCCCCTGACCGGCTACAGGGGGTAGTGGAAGATAGTGAGGCCTTTCAGGTTGAGGTGAAGATCAAAAATGATCAATTATCCTATATGTGCTCCTGTCCTCAGTCTGAAGCCGGGGAGATGTGCCCCCATGTGCTGGCCCTTCTCAAGGCTTGGCTGGACCACCCGAAAAGGTTCCTGAATCGTACTGAATTGAGCGATCGCCTGAAAAAATATTCCAAAAGGGATCTGGCGGACATTATCATTGACTTGGCTGATCGCGTCCCTGAGGTGCGCGGCATCCTGAAAGAAGAAGAACAGGGGCTGGACGAAATTCTGGAGTCCATCGACGTGATCATTGATGATGTCGCCGAGGATTCCCTGGAGCCGGCGGAAGCGGAGCGGAAACTGCGGAGGGTTCAAACTCTTGCCGATCGCCTGGCCCAGAGCGGCCGCCTGGCCGAAGCCCGTTCCATCTATTTTTATCTCCTGGACAACATCCTCGCTCTGGAGGAGCGGTTGGGTAACCCCCGCCTGTTTTCCCAGGATCTGAAAGGTGAACTCTTTGAGGAATACTGCCAGTTCATTCATGAGGACAGGGCCCTGGAACGGGAGTTGGTGCAACAGGAGCTGGAACAGCTGGAAACCCGCACGGCCTTTTCGCGGGGGGAATTCAATCTCTCGGAAGTCAAACAGGAATTGCAGGGCGCAGCCTAAACAACCCCGCGGCCGTAAAAGATTAAGGCCCATCGCCGGAAACGGCGGTGGGTCTTTCCGTTTTTGAGGGGCCGGTTGCGGCTGCGGCGGGAGCTGCGGCCAAAAAAGTCTTCTGGTAAATCTGCAGCAAGGAAAGCAAAAACGACAGGATAAGGGGCCCCAGGATAAAGCCCGCTATGCCGAAGTAGGAAATACCTCCCAGAATTGCAAATAAGATAAAGATGGCCGGGGTAGAGCGGGACCCTTTGGTCAAAACCGGCCTGAGGAAGTTATCCACCGAGCCCACGATGACCACGAAATAGATCAGCAAGCCGATGGCCTTCATTGTTTGGCCTTGGATGAACAGGTATATAACTCCCGGCACCCAGATAATAGCCGCCCCCACCACCGGTATGACCGAGGCGGGAATCATGACAGTGCCCCAAAAGGCTGGCTGGGGCAGCCCTACCGCAAAAAACCCCAGCCCTCCCAACGCGCCTTGCACAATAGCCACCACCACCGTGCTCCACATGGTGGCCTTAATGGTTGCCTCCATCTCTTGCAAAATGGCTTCATTGTGTGCCGCATCCAAGGGTGACAGCTTCTTGACTTCTTCGATAAAATCATCTCCCTGCAAAAACATGAAGAATGCCACCATGAGAACCAGAAGCATGTCCATGAAAAACATGGCAAAGCCCCGCAGCAGCCCGATGGCATTGCTGTAAATGAATTCACTGGCCCGGATGAGCACCGTTTTGATCACATCCTCCAGTTTTATCTGCTCCGGGGGCAAAGGCAGGTTCAGGCTTTTTAAGTACGAAGCGATCAGATTGCTTTTGGCGTCAATCCACTGCCAAAGCTGGTCGCTTTTCAGCCCTTCCTTGATGGTTCCGGAGAATTCCAAGGCCTGATTGGCAACAATGCTCACCATGGTCAGCAGCGGGACCAGGATAAAAAGGGCCAGAATCAGGCAGGTCACCCCCGAAGCCAGGATTTTCCGGCCGAAAAAAATCCGGGTAAGTCCCTGATAAAGAGGCTTGACGGTGATAAACAGGACAAAGGCCAGGAAGATGTCAATAAGGTAAGGCTTGATTATGGCATAGGAGTAGTAGAGGACCAGTAAAGTGATGGCCCCGAAAAACAGTCGGGCAAACTGGGTGGGAAAGGCCTGCCACTCGGGCGACGGAACGACCGGTTCCCGGGGCTCAGGTCCGGGGGCGCGGGTCTTGGTTTCAGGTTGCGGGGAAATGTCAGGTTTTTCCATACTATTTCTCTATGCCCTAAATATATGCAAAAAAGCCGGTTTTGCAAAGCCTGATCGCGGGGTAACCCGCCCGCGCCAAAGGAGGCGCGGCCCTGTCCTGATCACCTTCCTTCATCCCTTGATCAGCTCTCCCCTTCTGGGCAAAGTCCACAATTCCCCAAAACCACCCGAGATCTCTTTTTACTTGGCCATACCTCTGACTTGCTGAAGCCCTTTCCAGGATTTGCAAATTTCTTCCCGGGCCCGCATTATATGCTGAGTCAAGGAAGGGGCCTCGCAGTTTTTCAGGTACTGCGCCGCTTCGTGCAAATTAGCCATCGCCGCGGCAATGTGATTCAGAGCGTGGTCAAGGTCTGTCAGGCCTTGGTCAGGCCGGGACTCGGAGATAAGATCCTTCTCAGCAGGCATGGCCCATTTTTCCTTCTAGTCCTTCCCGATTAGTCTCTAAGACGCAAACACTTTACTCTCCCTTTTCAATGACCGTGCCATCCTGAATATCTTTTGTTATATCAGCAACTTGTGATTTTTAATCTGTCTGCTCCTTTCTTTTTTGGGAAGAAAGTAGTTACTTTGGGCGAATAAAGTATAGGGTAACGAAGTCTAGAAGGGCGGTTGCCGGCCGAAAACCCCTTAAATTTGGCCAAGGTGTTCCCTGAAAAGGGGAACGGAAAATTTCAATCCGCAGTCCGCGCCTTTCCGGTCGGACCCGGAAAATTTTAATTGGGTGCTTGCACCTTCGGGCTTCCTTTCGCCCAAAGAGCAAGTAAAAGAAAGCCCTTGAAAAAAAGGGCTCGGTTTGCTATTGCTTACGAAAACTTTCGGAGGAATTTAGATGGGGCTGTGGCTTAAGTGCCCGAAATGTCAGGCAAGTAATCCTCTTTCCCAAAAGGCTTGCATTTCCTGCGGGGCATCTTTGGAAAATCTTTCGATGAAGGAACGGGTATATGTGGTAACCCCCTCCGGCTCTCCGCCGCCGGAAAAAGCGGCGCCTCCCGAGCCGGTTAAACCTACAGTACCTCCTGAGCCGGTTAAACCAACGGTACCTCCTGAGCCGGTTAGAACTGAGGCGCCTCCCGTCAAGGAGGAAACGAAAGTCGAACCGCAACCCGGTGAGCCTGGGGCCCCGGCTTGGGAAGCGGAAGGGCCCCCACCCAAGAAAGCCAAGGGTCCGAAGGCCAAAAAAAAGAAGTAACGGGTATCATGGTCTAGGTTTCAGGAAGGAAGGGAACTGCCCGGAAGCTCTTCCCTTCCTTTTTGCACCGTAGTACTACGGCAGTCTGGCCATGGCTTAATCAGGTCCGTTCCAGGACTCCGGAGATAAACTCCACCAACCGAGGCTCGGCAGCCGCCACGGTGGCGATGATTTGCTCCAGCGCTATGGGGGCCATGGCCTCCGGCAGATTGACATTGCTGATGACCGAAATGCCCATGATTCTGAAACCGGCATGAACCCCGACTATCACCTCAGGCACGGTGGACATGCCCACTGCGTCAGCCCCGATGAGCCTCAGGAAGCGGGTTTCCGCCGGGGTCTCCAGACTGGGGCCTTTCACTGCCACATAAACGCCCTTCCTCAGCCCTAAACCCTGCTGGCGTCCCACTTCTTCGGCCAACTCCAGGAGCTCACGGTCATAGGCCCGGCTCATATCCGGGAATCGCGGTCCCCAATCGTCAATATTTTCCCCCACCAAGGGATTGTCGCCGATAAGGTTGATATGGTCTGAGATCAGCATCAGGTCTCCGGCTTGGAAATGGGGATTGAGACCGCCGGCGGCATTGGTGACCAGCATCTGCTTCACCCCTAAGGCGGCCATCACTCTGACGGGAAAGGTCACTTCCGGCAGGCTGTAGCCTTCGTAAGCGTGGATCCGTCCCTGAAACAGCAGTACAGGTTTGCCGGCTAGGCTGCCCCAATGCAGCCAGCCTTCATGGCCCGGTCCGGTAGGTTGGGGGAAATGAGGCAGTTCCTGATACGGAACCCCGCCCCGGGGGCTTTCGAGACGCTTAGCCAATTGGGTCTGTCCGGTTCCGGTGATAATGCCCCATTGAGGCCGGAAGGGAAGTTTGTCCCACAAAAATCGGGCACATTCTTCTATCTCTTGGCGATATTTCCCTCTTGCGGTATAAATAACCATGGTATATTCCTGTAAATAATATAAATAATGCTAAGTCCAGGGCATTTTAGAAAAAATCTGATTTTGCCCTGAGTTTTCCCCCGATTGACAGACAGAAAGCCGGGTGGCATTAAAAAATAATTTTGAATACCTTAATGAAAGTAGCGAAGCCATGTCAAGACCGAGAAAATGTCGCTTAGTGGCAAGAGAGCCGGTAGTAACCTACTTCAAACCCCAAGGGGTCTCCTTGAAACTGCTGGAGCACGTTCAGATCACGGTGGACGAACTGGAAGCGTTACGGCTGTCGGATTACGAAGGTATGAGCCATGAGCAGACCGCGCAGCTGATGGGAGTTTCCCGACCCACCATCACGCGGATGCTGGCCAGGGCTCATCGGGCGGTGGCCGACGCCCTGGTGCACGGCAAGGCCATTCGCATTGCCGGTGGGGACTACTGCCTGGAAGAAGCCGAGGCGTTGGGTCAAAAATAAGACGTGTTAAACAGCCTCTGGGCGGAACCGCCAAAAAATCCACCTGAATGCTTTTCTCTGGGGGAGGGAGATGGCTGGACCTATTTCGTATAAGAACGCCGGAGTCGACATCGACAAGGCGGAGAGTTTTGTGCAAACCATCAAGCCCTTGGTGAAATCCACTTACCGCACCGGGGTTTTGGGAGAAATCGGCGGATTTGGCGGCCTTTTCCACCTGGATATCAATAAATACCGGGATCCGGTGCTGGTCTCCGCCACCGATGGCGTGGGGACAAAGATCAAGATCGCCATTATGATGGATCGCCATAACACCATAGGCATCGACCTGGTGGCTATGTGCGTCAATGACATCCTGGTCCATGGCGCCATGCCCCTCTTTTTTTTGGACTATCTGGCCATGGGGGAATTGGCCACGGGAGTGGCCGTCCAAATTCTGGAAGGCATCACCGCCGGGTGTCGCCAGGCGCATTGCTCCCTGATCGGTGGAGAAACCGCCGAGATGCCAGGCCTTTACCAGCCTGGGGATTACGATCTGGCCGGCTTTGTCGTGGGGGTGGTGGAGCGGGACCAGCTCCTGGACGGCTCAGACATCGCGGTGGGCCACCGCCTTCTCGGCCTGGCCTCCAGCGGCTTGCACGCCAACGGTTTTTCCTTGGTGCGAAAAGTGCTTTTTGAACATCAGGCTTACACTGTCTCGGACCAACTCCCGGAGCTGGACCTGCCCTTGGGGGAAGAGCTTCTTAAACCCACCCGCATCTACGTGGAAACTGTGCTTAACGTGTTGCGGGATTTTCGCATCAGCGGCATGGCCCATATTACCGGAGGCGGTCTGACCGGCAATCTGCCGCGCATTCTTCCCAAGTCCTGCCAGGCAGTGATCCATCGCAACAGCTGGCCGGTGCCTCCCATCTTCCGCCTTCTCCAGGAAAAGGGAAATATCCCGGAGGAGGAAATGCTGCGTACCTTTAATAATGGCATCGGCCTGGTGCTGGCGGTGGACAAAAAGCTGGTGGGGGACGTCCTGTTGCGCCTTCAGGGGCTGAACGAACAGGCTTACGTCATCGGCGAGATTGTGGAACGCAAAAACGACGCCCCGGCCCTGGTATATGTGTAAAACCAGGTTTCTTTTCAAGTTGAAGTAACCCGGGCTTCTTCAGGCGTTCCCCCGACCCGGGCCCAAGGCACCTGCTTTGGGGTTGGCGCCCGGGAGCCTGAAAACTTTCAGGCCAATATGCGCCACCGGCTGATGGTTTCAGGCAGGCGGGGGGCAGTTTCCGCCGCCACCTGAAAGGCGGCAAAAACTGCTTGGGCGATCACTCTGCCTTTCTCTTCCTGAAGTTCCTCCACCTCACCATAGGTGAGGGCCCCTACCTTGCAGGCCTCCACGCAGGCCGGCAGCCGCCCCGCCGCCTCCCGGTCCGGGCATTGGTCGCATTTCAGGGCCACCGCATGCCTCTCCGGGGCTTGAAAGGTCGCGGCATAGGTCAGGGCGCCGAAGGGGCAGGCCATGGCACACATGGCACAGTTGATACAACGGGCTGGGTCAATGTCTGTGGTGCCCCGCAGGGGGTCTTTGGTGATGGCTCCGGCAATGCAAACCGCCTGACAGGGAGCCGGGTCGCAATGCCGGCATTTGTTGGGAAAGGCCCAATGTTGGCGACCCGGATAAATTTTCAGACGGGGTTTGGGTTTTACTTCCTCCAAAAGCGCCCCTAGCAAATCCTTGGACCGGGAATGTTCCGCGGCGCAGGCCAAGCGGCATTGCAAACAACCCAGGCAGCGCTCCGGCCTAACCAGGACAGTTTTCATCTGCTCCGTCTCCTTAAGCTAAGCCCAAAGTTTTCCGGGATGAAAATCCGCGGCCCGAATATCGGTTGGCAAATCCTTCACCGGTACCTTGCGGGCGATGAGCTGGAAATAGATGCCTGCCTCTGCCGCCCGCGGGCCTATCAGGGTGACCCCCACCAGACGGCCGTTTTGCAAAACCAGACGGCGGTAATGGCCCCGGTGCCGGTCCAGTTCACAAAAGACCTCGCCGTCCGGCGGGTCGGGCTTGAGATGGCCGCCGGTGATAATTTTTATGTCCTTCAGGGAAATGCTGTTTTGGGGCAGTAGGCCCTCATAACGCCGCCGGGCCCCGGCCATGTTGGCCCCCGCCACCTCGCCCTGGGCCACCGCCGCCGGCCAAATGTGAAAAGCACGGGGTTCACCGGTGATGAGGTGGGGCGGCTTGGTGCAGTCCCCCGCGGCATAAATGTCAGGATAAGAGGTTTGCATGAAATGGTCCACCCGGATGCCACCCGGGTCGGCCAGACCCGCACTTGCCAAAAATCCGGTCCTGGCCTGCACCCCCACCGAAAAAAGTACTGCTTGGACCGGCAAGACCCGATTGTTGTTCAGGGCCAGGGCCTCGACCTTGCCTTTCTTGCCGAGGACAGCCTCGGGCCAGGAATGCAGGTAAAGTCTGATCCCCCTCCGCTTTATGGCATCCTGCAAGAGTTGCGCGGCCACCGGGTCCAGAACCTGGGTCAGAGGTTGCGCTTCCCGCTCAAAAAGGTGAACCTTTATGCCACGGTGGACAAGAGCCTCCGCCACTTTCAGACCCACTGCGCCGGCGCCCACCACCGCCACGGACCCGCCTGGAACAAGGCCCGCCTCCAGACGCTGGAGGTCCGCCAGGTGCCGCAGGGTAAAAACGCCGTCCAGGTCCTCTCCCGGAATTCCCGGCAGCCGCGGCTCGGCCCCGGAGGCGATGAGCAGGCGGTCATAGGGAAGCGTCTGCCCGTCGGCCAAATGAACGGTGCGGGCTTCGGGATCAACGCGGGTGACCGCCTTGCCCAGGAAAGCCTCCAAACGCCACTGCTCAAAGTATTGGCCGGATTTTAAAAAAATCTGCTCCGGTCTGATTTCTTTTCCCAATAAGTAGGTAAGCAGCGGGCGGCTATAAGGCAGGAGGGGCTCATCGCTGATCACGGCGATGCGCCCCTCCGGGTCCCATTTCCGGATGGTCTCGGCTGCGGTCAAGCCCGCGGCGCTGGCGCCGATGATCACATAGCGCATGGCTCATTTTACTTCATAAAACAATGCCGTGGGAAGCAAAATTAACAAAGGCGCTGGCCCCTTCCCGCTCTTGCATTAAGCGCTCACCTGTAGTAGGAATAAGGCAGCTTCTTAGCCTGGAAGGAGGAACTCATGGTCCCCATAAAAAGGGCCTTGATCAGCGTCACCGACAAAAGCGGTCTGGCGGAATTCGCCCGGGAGCTGGCCGCCCATGGGGTGGAAATCCTTTCCACCGGCGGCACGGCCAAATTGCTGCGGGATAACGGCATACCGGTCGTGGAAGTTTCGGAATTCACCGGCTTTCCTGAAATGCTGGACGGCCGGGTGAAGACGCTCCACCCCAAGATTCACGGCGGCATATTGGGCCGGCGGGATCTGCCCGCCCATGTAGAACAAATGGAGAAGCACGGCATCAAACCCATCGACCTGGTGGTGGTGAACCTATATCAGTTTGAGAAGGCCGTGGCCAAGCCCGGCTGCACCCTGGAGGAGGCGGTGGAGAACATTGACATCGGAGGTCCTGCCTTGCTGAGAGCCGCAGCCAAAAATTACCGATTCGTCACCGTGGTGGTGGACCCGGCTGATTATCCCACCGTTATTCATGAACTGAAGGCGCATCAAGGAGGCACCACCGTGGCCACCCGCTTTCAGTTGGCCCGGAAGGTCTTCCAACTCACCTCCGCCTATGACGGAGCCATTTACCGCTATCTGGCGGACAAGCTGGCGTGCTGATGGGTGACATCGCCGAAATCTTCATGAGCCGAGGACGTCGGGTGGACGTCAGCGGTCCGGATTACTATCAGAAGCTGCTCAATACCTTGGCCGATGAAATCCTCCTGGAGCTGTCAGAGCTGGAAAAAATCGACTTGGGCATCCTGGGTCCCGAGGCTTTCGATCAGGTAGTGGCCATCACCCAGATCCGTCTTTTAAACGAACTGTATTATTGTCTGGGACAACTCAAAGCCCAGGGGGTGGAAGTGGACGTAAAGCTGGCCATCCAGGATTTACGGGACATCTGGAACCGCACCATTGATCAGACACGGCGGCCCGAAGCTCTGAAATTTTCCGATGAACCCGGAGAAGGCCGGGTTCAATAAAAGTCTTGGGAGACGCTCTCCGGCAAGTCATGGGGCAAAGCCAACTAATCCGGCGATCCACAGCCGACGGGTGACAGGAAAATTCCCTGAAGTCCTGAGACCCACGGGCTCCTGCCTTTATCGTTTTCCGCGTTTTGAAAAATCGCCCGAAATTGGTTTGAAAACTTTTTTAGACCTTTGTTAAAATTAGCAGGTATAGGCAATTAAGGCCCTTTCTCCGGGCGGATAGGTTTTCAGAAAATAGCGGGGCGACCATTCTCTGATCTTTCCCAGCCGACTTTGGATTTCGGACTTCGATTAAAGCAGACGGACATTCCGTTCCGGCCAGACTCTGGAAATTCAGGGCATTTATCGGTAAAACCCGCGGCCCGGCTTTTTGCCATACCGCCGCGGGCCCCCGCCGGAGCTTTCCCTTTCCGGTTTGAGGAATCGCCGTCATGAAAAAGGGTCTAAAAATAGTCTTGCTGGCCTTAATGACCGGCATCTTGTTTTGGTTTTTCGGTTCCGTCTTGGATCACCTGCTGTTTTATCCAAGCCAGTCTTTATGGGTGCGGTTGCTGAACATAGGCCCCCGGGGTTATTTACAGATCTTTCTGGTAATTTTTCTATTTTTGATTTACGGCCTGTGTATTTTTAAAGAAGTCAGCGACCAAGCCAAGATGTTGAAATTATTTACTGACCTGATAAATCAATCAAACGATGCAATTTTCATCATCGATGCCTCTACGGGGGAATTTAAATATTTTAACGATAAGGCTTTGATCGGACTGCAGATTGACAAGAAAGAGCTGGCAAAAAAGAAATTTAATGAAATAGACAGAGTATTGCAACACGCTTCCTGGAACACCTTTATTCAGGAAATTCGCCAAAAACCTTATATGTTATATGAAAGCCACTATATTCGAAAGGATGGCAGCGCTTTTCCTGTCGAGGTCAATATCAAATCCGCCTTTCATGGCGGTACGGAATATCTGCTGGCCGTCTGCCGGGACATAACAGAGCGCAAACGGGCCGAGGAACGTTACCAGACCATTATCCGGACCACCAAAGACGGCTTTTTCCTTACAGATTCACTGGGGAATTTTCTGGATATCAACGAAGCCTACTGCCGAATGACCCATTATCGCCATGATGAACTGATGCAGATGAATGTGTTTGACCTGTTTGAGGCCCGGGAAGAGATTCAGCAGCGCTTCTACCGGATTGCAGTATTGGGTTCAGACATCTTTGAAGGCCGCCTGCGGTCGAAGGAGGGCCAAAGCCTGTTTGGTGGAAGCCAGCGTCAATTATATTCCCACCGCGGGCGGGCGATACTTCGGCTTCCTGCGCGATATCACAGAGCGCAAACAAATGGAGGAGGCCCTGAGTGCGGAAAAGGAACGTCTGGCCGTCACCTTGCGCTCCATCAGCGAAGGAGTCATCGCCACGGATACCAAAGGGAGAGTGGTGTTGATGAACAACGTGGCGGAAAAGCTCACCGGCTGGGAGCAGGAAAAGGCCCAAGGCCTGCCGGTCTCGGAGGTCATGCATCTTATTGATCAACACGCCGGCATCCGCGGGGAGAATCCTGTCCAGCAGGTCTTGCAGACCGGCCAGCCCGTCAATCTGCCGATTCACACCATTTTGCTGGCCAGAGACGGCACCGAGCGCCTCCTGGCGGCCAGCGCCGCGCCGATTATCGACTGGCACCAGCAGATAATCGGCGCCGTAATGGTGTTCCAGGACAAGACCCTGGAGCGCCTCACGGAAAGAGAAATGCTGAAGATCGAAAAGCTCTCTTCCCTGGGCCTGATGGCCGGTGGCATTGCCCATGATCTTAACAATGTGCTGGCGGTTATCTTGGGCAACATTTCCCTGGCCTCTCTGGAGGTCAAAGACGAATTGACCCGGAAGAGTCTGGCTGAGGCGGAAAAGGCGGGTTTGCGGGCCCGCGACCTGGCCAAGCAGTTGCTTGTCTTCGCCCGGGGTGGGACCCCTGTAAAGGAACTGGTCACCATCGGCGAGGTTATCCAGGATTCCGCCAAGCTCGCTTGTGCCGGCACCCCGGTGCGGTGCGAGGTTTCCGCTCCCCCCGATCTCTGGCCCGTGGAAGTGGATCCCGGGCAAATCAGCCAGGTGATTCAAAACCTGGTGATCAATGCCGTCCAAGCCATGCCGCAAGGGGGGGAAGTGCGACTCTCCTGCGAAAATGTAATTTTATCCAAGGATAATCCCCTTACCCTCAGACCCGGAAATTACATCAAGATCGCCGTACAAGACCAAGGGGTGGGTATCTGGCCGGATCACCTCCCCAAAATATTTGATCCGTATTTCACTACCAAGCAAAAGGGAAGCGGCCTGGGTCTGGCTACGGCCTATGCCATCATCAAGAATCACGAAGGCCATATTACCGTGGATTCAACTGTCGGCAAAGGTACTACCTTTTTTATTTATTTGCCGGCGGCAAAGAAGGAATACCGTCCCAAACCGGAGCTGACGGCTGAAGTCCGGAAAGGCAGAGGCAAAATCCTGGTCATGGACGATGAAGAACAGATTCGGACTACTATGAGGCTGATTTTGGAATATCTGGGTTATGAAGCGGAACTGGTTGAAGACGGGGGGAAAGCCTTGGCGCGGTATTCAGCGGCCAAAGATGCTGGACAACCCTTCGACGCCGTGATCGTGGACCTCACCGTTCCCGGCAGCATGGGAGGACGGGAGCTTATTCAACGGCTGCGGCAAGTGGATCCGGAGGTGAAAGCCCTTGTTTTCAGCGGCTATGCCGATGATCCCATCATGAGCCATTTCGAGGAATTCGGCTTTCGGGGATTTATCCGGAAACCTTACAGCATCCAGGATGTCAGCGAAGCCCTGCACAAGGTTCTCCATTAACCCGGCCTTCCAGGCACAGGCTTCCTAAGGCCGTAGAAGCTCGGCCTTCAGGTAATGCAGCCCGATATCCCGGCGCAGCGCCAGGCGGTTGCCGCTTTCGTCCTCTCGGGGGATCACCCGGATCTTCCCCTGGTCATAGGCATTCAAAAGACGCAAGCGCAGAGTCTCGGCGACCTGAGACCGCTTCTGTCCTTCCTTGACCGTGGCATTGGCCACCAAAAAAGCCACCCGGGAGCCGTCCGACTTAAACACGCCGTCTTCATAATTCATCGCCGAGGGCACCACGGTGATCCCTTTTTTGATGAAATAATCGAAATCCGCCTCCAGAACTTCCCCTTTGGTCAAAGACCAGGGATAGCCTTTTTGCTGCTTGGGGCCGCCGGGGCCAGTGACCAGAGCAATGCACAGGGATACCTGATCGGTTCTCACTTCCGGTTTCACGGTGTCCAGGTGGCCGGCCGCGACTGCGGTCAACAGGGCCCCCAGGTTGCGGAGCCTCTTGACGATGGGCTGAAACTCCGGCTCGCCGGGGCGGATGTTGATTTCACACACCCGGATGGCTGTCGGCCTAAAGTGGTTATCAAAGGAAACAAAACAGCCGGGATAAAGGACACAGGGACGCAGGATGCCTCTGGCCTGCATGGCCGCAATCAAAGGCTGGGCGATAGTCTCTTCTGCCAAAGCCAGGAGTTCCGGGGTTTCCATGGGATGGGGGGAAATTGAGCCCATGCCGCCGGTAATGGGGTTGTCGATGCTGGGCGGCCCGGCAAAACGCTCGGGATAATCCAGGGCCGTGGGGAGTATCTGATAGTTGCCGTTCCGGTCCACCAGAATAGTGAAGCTGATCTCCACCCCGGACATGCGGGCTTCGATCAGCAGAGGCCAAGGTCCTTTCTTGCCGCAAAGATGGATATAGTCCGGCCGGTAGTCGCGGAGCAAACCGTCGTAAACATCCCGGATTTCCCAGGTGCTGAGGATCACCCGGGCCCCCTTGCCACCGGCACTGTAAGGATATTTCAACACCACCCCCCCGTAAACATGCAGATATTCCAGGCAAATCCGGAGGACGGCGCGATAATCCCGGGCATCCGTCTCGACCCAGGCCGGGGCCACCGGAATGCCTGCCTCCCGGCACAGCTTTTTGCAGGCAATCTTGTCGGCCTCGATGAAAGCGCCCTTTTGGTCCAGACCGATTATCTTTTCCCCGAACCCGGCGACCGCCACCCGGTCCACCAGGCCGTTGAAGATGAGCTGCTCCGGCATGACCAGGGCCAGATCCAGAGCCTTTTCCTGAAAGGCCTGAATCAATGCGGCGGCAAAGGATTCCACGGTATTTTCCGCCACCGGGATAAAACCCACCGGCCATTTCATCCGCCGGGCAAAGGGAGGCATGGCGGGGGTGCCCCGGACCACCACCCCTTGATAATCACCAGGATAAAGCTCGCTTGTAGCCTTGCTGGTCTCTAAAGCCGCCAGCAGACTCCGGCCGTCTGTGCCCACAAAGCCGATCCTGGTGGTTGACATCCCTGCCTCCCTTTTGTTCCTCCTTTGCGGCAATGGTCATCTTATATCAATAAGGACGTAACACATTCAAGCACATAAAGCAGCCTTCGATTCCAAAATTTATTGATCCCGTCCCCAGGGCTGACGTGATCCCCGGAGGTTCCAGCAAGGAAGAAGCGCTTTATTTTCCGCCCTACCATGGCAAGCATGCATCATGTAAAGAGTTCTTAACAAAATATTTAATTTTATGAACATTTTGCTGGGAGGGATTTTTCTCAATTTGGATATCCTGCTGATATTACAATATTTTTTAAAATGGCACGTTATTTGATTTACTGCTTGCTGACAGGCTTTAAAAAAGTTATAAGATCTCGGAACAGGAGGGTCTCTCCGTGGAATTCGGAAGTCGCTTCACTTTGAAGGGAAGGGAGAGGAACTTGAGTCAGCGGAACGGCATCGGCAGTTCACTTCCTGGGGCCAACTACACCACTCTGACGCCGCCAAAGGAAAAGCGCCAAAGTCCGGAAATCCAAAGCGCCCTTAAAGATTTTCTCTGCAAGCATCCGGATCTGGCCGCGGATCCTCGCAAGATTGAAGTCCTACAGTATTGTTTCAAGCATTACATTAACTATGATCCGGAATTGCGGGACTTGACCATCCAAGAAAAACTGGAGCGGGCCAACCAGATGGCCATGGATTTTTTGGGCTCCATGCTGAAGTTTTAATTTCAGCGTTCCCCCCCGGGAAACCTGGCCAATGTCCTGATTATTGAACATCGCCGCCCCGCGACTCTGCGGCGGGATCCGGTTTAATTGCTCTTCACTCCTGCCCTGCCTTGCCGGTCCGTACGGGCTGTCGTTTTTTTCCACTTCCGTTTCCGGCCCCGGCGCAGTTGCCAACCCCCAAATCGCGTGTAATTACCGAGTCTCTTTTTTCTTAACACAAAATTAACGGAAACCCTTCCTCTTTTAATACCGTTTTAATTTGGGCCCTGCTAAAAACATCTCCCAAAGCAATGCAGCAAATTGTCGCCTTTTCCGGCCCATCCCGCTGAGCTGGCCTCAGCCGGGAAAAAAGCCTGAGGCAAAGGCTGCTGACGGAATAAACCTTTCGGTTCGGAGATTGTCATGCCTTACGACAAAAAAGTAAAGGATCTGATGATTCCCCTGGAGGACTACCCACACATCCCCTATTGGTTCACCCTGCGCCAGGCCATGGCCATCATCCGGGAGGCCACCATCAAGTTTGAGGCCACCTTTGAGCCGCGGGCCGTGCTGGTGTTTGATGAAAAATACCAGCTTATGGGCATGCTGACCCTGCGGGATATCATCAAGGGGCTGGAGCCCAGGTTCCTGCGGGAAACCGACCTTATCAAGGCCGACCCCAGTTTGCTGGTGCTGACCAAAGATTTCTTCGGCCCGGGCTTGCGGGAGGCCTCCCAGAAGCCGGTGAGCGAAGTGATGAGTCCCATCCGGGTGACCGTGGAAGGGGAGGCGCCCATTGCCAAGGCCCTTTTCCTCATGATCAAGGAAAACGTGGGCTTGATGCCGGTCATCATGAACAACAAGGTGGCCGGGATGGTTCGCCTGAGCGACCTGTTCAAAGAAATAATGGATATCGTCCTGGGCGATTGACGTTTTCATAACTTCAAGAGGAGCTTGCCATGGTGGAAGAAACCAAAAAAATGCCGGTGGGCGAAGGCCTGCCAGAGATGCCCGAAGAAATTCTCCTGGCCCCCAAAAAGGTGGTCATCGACTGGAAGCGCGTGTTTTTTATCCTTTTGGGTTTGGCGATGTTCGGCCTGTTTTACCTGATCCCCTCCTTACCTGACGCCGTGGATCCGGGAGGTAAGGTCTTTAAATTGCCCTGGGCCGGCAAAATGGCCCTGGGTTTGTTTCTCATGGCCGGAGTATGGTGGGTCTTTGAAGTGATGCCCATCGGGGCCACCTCCATTGCCATCGGTCTGTTCCAGACCTTGTTTTATATCCGGCCGGCCAAGGAGGCTTTACGGGACTTTCTGGACCCTGCTGTTTGGTTTATTTTCGGCTCCGTTGTGGTCGGCTTGGCCTTCACTGCCTCGGGTCTGACCAAACGCATGGCTTACAAGATGCTGAACGTGGTGGGGGAAAGGACCAACATGATCCTGTTGGGGGCTTTTGTGGTCACCGCCTCCATGACACTGCTGATGGCCCACACCGCGGTGGCGGCCGCCATCTTTCCCCTGCTTATGGCCATTCATGCCCTGTACAGTGAGAGCGACCAGCCCACCCGGTTCGGCAAGGGCCTGTTCATCGGCATGGCCTGGGTGGCCGGGGCCGGCTCCATTATCACCTTCCTGGGCGCCGCCCGGGGCGTGGCCGCGGCCGGGATGTTCAAGGAGTTCACCGGCCACGACATCGGCTTCTTTGAACTCACCTGGTACATGTTTCCCATCGGCTTCCTCATGGTGTTTCTCATCTGGCTCATTGTCATCTTTTGCTTCCGGCCGGAGAGGCCCCGTATCGAGGGCCTGCGGGAAAAGGCCCAGGAACTTTCCCGGGAGTTGGGGCCCTTGAATCCCAAGGAAAAGTTTGTCATCTTCACTATGGTGGTTATTCTGACCCTGTTCATGCTCAAGTCCTTTGCGCCGGTGAAGGCTTTCCAGGACCTGGACCGGGCCGGGATCATGCTTATCGGCACCCTGGCCTTTTTCCTGACCAAGACCCTGACCGTGGAGGATCTCGAAGCCATCCCCTGGAACATCATCCTTTTGTTCGGCGGGGCCATGAGCATCGGCTTCTGCCTTTGGCAGACCGGCGCGGCGGAGTGGCTGGCAGTGCATTGGCTGACTTTTTTCCAGAAAGCCCACTGGCTGGTCTTTGTATTGTCCATCGCCTTTTTTGTGCTGGTCATGACCAATTTCATCATGAACGTGGCGGCCATCGCCATTTCGCTGCCCGTGTCCCTGGTCATTGCCAAGTACTTGGGGGTGGCGCCCCACGTCATTCTGTTTGCCTCCCTGGTCACGGCGGGAATGCCCTTCAACCTGCTCATCGGCGCGGCGCCCAACGCCATCGCTTATGAAAGCAAACAATTCACCACCGGCGAGTTCTTCGCCTATGGTTGGATTCCCAGCCTTGTCCTGATGGCGGTTCTGGCCGTATTCTGTTATTTCATCTGGCCTCTCATGGGCATGCCGGTTTTGGCGGGAAAGATGTGAAACTTAACCGGAAAGATAAGTTCTATGGAATCAGGTGAACTCCATGCGCGCTTCGTTTAAGTTTCTCACCCTGATCCTTCTTTTCTCCCTGATGAGTTCGCCGGCCTGGGCGGCCCCAGCCCCGACCGGAGACCGGTTGGTGGTTTCCGGCGTTATCAAAAACCCGCAGGGCAAGGGCGTCAAGGACGTGGAAGTGGAAGTGCTGGTGAACGGCCAGCCCCAGAAACCGGCCAGTGGCGAGGACACCATAGTTACGGGCCGGCAAGGAACCTTTGTGGAAGAATTTTATCTGCCAGCGGGCACCCTGCCCGGGGCCCGGGTGGAAATCAAGGCCTCCAAGCCCTCCTGGCGTCCTCTGGAGCCCACCCCGATACCCTTGATCGACGCCGGGATTGACCTTAACGGACACCGCCTTTTCCAGGCTTCCGCCTCCTTCACCCTGAACCGGGAAATTATCCCGGCCTTCTGGATCGCAGCCATTGTGCTCCTCCTGGTCTACGCGATTATCGCCCTGGAGTGGATGCACCGCACCCTGGCGGCGCTTTTGGGAGCCGCGGTGATCCTTTTCATTTCTTATACCGCTGGCACTTTCAACAAACATTACTTCATCCTCTCCTTTGAGGATGCGGTCCGGGCCATTGACATGAACGTCATCTTCCTGCTCATGGGGATGATGATAATCGTCGGAGTGCTGAAAAAGACAGGCCTCTTCCAGTGGCTGGCCTATAAGTCCTATGCCTTCGCCCGGGGAAATATCTTTGTGCTGTCCTTTGTCCTGCAGGTGGTGACCGCAGTGATCTCGGCCTTTCTGGACAACGTCACCACCATGTTGCTTCTGATCCCGGTGACCATAGAGATCGCCATCACCTTGAAGATCAATCCCATGACCTTGCTGATCCCGGAGGTCTTTGCCAGTAATGTGGGGGGCACGGCCACCCTGATCGGCGATCCGCCCAACATTCTGATCGGCTCTTATGCCAAACTCACTTTCGGGGCCTTTGTGGTCAATCTGGCGTTGATTTGTGGGGTATGCTTGATCATCTCCAGCCTTTATTACCTTTACTGGTATAAAACCGGCTACCTTGAGGCCGAAGTCGAGGACGTGAACCGGACCATTGCCTACCTGAGAGAGGAATACCGCATCACCGACAAAAAGTTGACTGCCATGGGGCTTGGGATTTTGGCCTTCACCATTTTCCTTTTCATCATCCACGGCATCCTGCACATGGAACCGTCCATCGCCGCCTTGATCGGGGCGATGCTCCTGTTGACCATCTCCCGGGTGGATATCGTGGAAATGCTGGAACACGAGGTGGAGTGGCCCACCCTGATTTTCTTTATCGCCCTGTTCATGGTTATCGCCGGCGCGGAAGAGACGGGCCTGATCCAGATGATCGCCGAATGGGTAAGGGATGTGTCCGGGGGGTCCCTGACTCTGGCCATCATCATGGTGCTCTGGGTGTCGGCCATTGCCAGCGCCTTTATCGACAACATCCCCTTCACCGCCACCATGCTGCCCATCATTGCCTTCCTCAACGCCACTATTCCGGGCGCCGGAAGCGGCGTCCTGTGGTGGGCCTTGGCCCTGGGGGCCTGTCTAGGAGGCAACGGCACCATGATCGGCGCCTCGGCCAATGTGGTCACCGTAGGACTGGCAGAGAAGGCCGGCTATCACATTTCCTTTGTTGGGTATATGAAGGCCTGCTTTGTGCCCATGCTCATCACGGTGGTCATTTGCATGGGATATCTGTTGGTGGCCTATTGATTCCGCCATCATCGGGCAACTGCTCTTGACCAGGGCGGAGATCCTGGATATGCTTGCCTTTAGAGAATCCGGTAAGGCCTCTCGAGCCTCCGGGAGGATGAAGTCAAATGACGCAGGCCACCGGGATTCGGCCGCCCGCCGAGGAGGAATGGGGAACCGGTCCCTTAAAGGACCGGGTGCTGGTCTGTCTGAGCCCCGAGGCGGACTGTGACCGGCTTATTCAGGAAGGCCGGCGGCTGGCCACCACCTTGCAGGTTGAGTGGTTTGCCCTGTATGTGGAGACCCCGGCGCGGTTCCGGCTCCCGGCCCCGGAAGGGGAGCGCCTTGCTCAGACCTTGCGCCGGGCGGAGGAGCAAGGTGCACAAATCCACCACCTGTCCGGGTCTCAGGTCCTGACCGAAGTCCTGCAATTTATCCAGGAGCGCCGCATCACCCAAGTGGTTCTCGGCTGCCGCCCTCGCCCGCGCCTTTTCTGCCATTCCCTTGCCAGAAAACTGCCGGGCCGATGCAACACGGTCCTTCATATTATTCCGGGCCGTAATAAACCCATCGCCAAAGAGACTTCTTCCCGTAAACCGGACCGGTCATGGTGGCGACTTATCAAGGACTACGTCATCGTCGCGGCCGGGGTAGGCCTTTGCAGCGTGCTGGCCTTGGCGTTGTTTCCTTATCTGACCTTGACCAACCTGGTCATGGTCTACCTTCTGACGGTGGTGCTGATTGCCTCGCGTCTGGGGCGGGGACCGTCCATTTTCGCCTCTCTGTTCAGCATTGCCAGCTTCAGTTTTTTCTTTGTGCCGGAATATTACTCTTTTCGCGTGGCCACTCCCGAATATGCCGTAACCTTGGGGGTGATGATCATTGTGAGCCTCCTGATCAGCGGCCTGACCATGCAGGTACGGCATCAAACCAGGCTGGCCCGTCTGCGGGAAGGCCAGGCCGCGGCCCTCTTTGAAATGAACCGTCGCCTTACCGGGGCCCTTAACCTGGAGGATCTTCTCGCCCAGGCGGTAAACCACATTTCGCAAACCTTCCAAGGGCGGGTTAGCTTTTTGTTCCCGGACCCGGAGGGGAATCTGGCGGTGCGGGCGGGAGCGCCGCTTAATCCCCAGGATGAAAAAGAATGGAATGTGGCCCGCTGGGTTTATCGGCATGGCCATTTGGCCGGGCAGGGGACGGAGACCCTGCCTCAGGTGGAGGCGCTGTATGTGCCCTTGCGTTCCTCCCAGCAGGTTATCGGGGTCTTGCGGCTGGAAACCGTCAATTCCGAGGTGCCTCTGACGGCAGAGCGCCAGCGGCTGCTGGAGGCCTTGGGAAGCCAGGTGGTTTTGGCCATTGAGCGGGAAAATCTTCGGATGCAGGCCGACAAAGTCCGGATGGAGGTGGAAGCCGAGCGCTTGCGGAACATTCTTCTCAGTTCAGTTTCCCACGACCTTCGGACCCCGCTGACGGTGATTGCCGGGGCGGCCAGCACACTTCTGGAAGGAGAGGCCGGGCTGGATGCTTCCACCAAAAGGGAGCTGGCTCAGAGCATCTTTGAGGAAAGCCAGCGGCTGGACCGGCTGGTGCATAATTTGCTGGAAATGAGCCGCCTGCAGTCCGGTGAAGTCCCTCTGCAACTGGACTGGCAGGTATTGGAAGAAGTCCTGGGCTGCGCCCTGGTGCAACTGGATGCCCAGCTCAAGGACCATCCGGTGCAGGTCCACCTGCCTCCCGATCTGCCGTTGATCCAGATGGATGCTTTGCTCATGGAGCGGGTCTTTGTCAATCTGCTGGAAAACATCGTGAAATACACTCCCCCCCGGAGTCCCGTGGAAATTTCCGCCAAGCTGCAGGGCAACAGCCTGCTGTTGGAGTTTTCGGACCGGGGTCCCGGTTTGCCGCCTGGAGAAGAGGAAAAGATTTTTGAAAAATTCTACCAGCCGGGGCCGGGAGGGGCGGCGCGCCACGGCGGCCTGGGGCTGGCCATCTGCCGAAGCATCGTCACGGCTCATGGAGGCAAAATCTGGGCGGCCAATCGGGCCGGCGGCGGTGCCACCTTCAGCCTGACCCTGCCGCTGGCCGAATCCCCGCCTTTGGCCCAATCTCTGGTGGAAGGGCAGGAAGCCTGTCTGCATGAAGCCGCGCGTTCTGCTGATTGAGGATGACCCGCACATTCGCCGCTTCCTGCGAGCCAGCCTGGGAACCCAGGGATATGAGCTGGTGGAAGCGGAAAACGGCCGGGAGGGGCTGGCACTGGCCGCCGCCCAATCGCCCGATCTGGTGCTTCTGGACCTGGGCCTGCCGGATATGGAGGGCTTGGAGGTTATTCAACGCCTGCGGGCCTGGTCGCAGGTGCCCATCATCATTTTGTCGGCCCGGGGCCAGGAGCGGGACAAGATCGCCAATCTGGATGCCGGGGCAGACGATTACCTGACCAAGCCTTTCGGAGTGGGGGAGCTTTTGGCCCGGATGCGGGTAGCCTTGCGCCGAACCGGACCGACCGCCTCAGACCGACCCGAGTCAGAGTTTGCCTTGGGCAATATTCGGGTGGATTTGGAACGGCGCCAGGTTTTCCGCAACAACCGGGAAGTCCATCTGACCCCCATAGAATACAAGCTCTTAACCACCCTTATCAAATACCGTGGCAAGGTGGTGACCCACCGTCAACTGCTCAAAGAGGTGTGGGGTCCGGCCCACATCGAGCAGCAGCCCTATTTGCGCATTTTCATCCTTAACCTCCGCCGCAAGCTGGAGGACAACCCCGCCCGCCCCGCCTTTTTGCTTACTGAACCGGGGGTAGGCTATCGTCTGCGGGAGGAATAAGAAAACCTTTTGGCCCTTCGAGTTTTCCTTTTTTAAAAATCCTTGGCGCGACAGGCGGATTGTGGTACAGAGGGTGGAGGCTTCAGGGCATGGAAAAAGAAATCCGGCGGGCGAACAAGGAATACCGGCGTAAGACGATCTTCAGGTTGTTGCTTTTGGGGGCGGCGGCCGCGGTTTTTTCCACCTTCCTGATCCTTTGGGGACACCCCTTCCTAAAGGCTTATTTGGAAACTTTGGAACCCGAGCAGGCCCTGCACCTTCTCACTTGGTCTTTGGCCCTGATTCCTCTGTCCTTTTTGCCCCTCTGCGCCATTATTTTCTTGCAGGGGCGCAAAATTATCCGGTCGGAATGCTATCCACCGCCGGGGGCCAAGGTCATCCGCGATACGGTGGTCGTCCGGGGGGAAAAGGCCATTGCCCGGGGCCGGCTGCTGGTGGGTCTGGCCTTGGCTTTGGCTCTTTTAGCCCTTCTGGCCGCAGTGTATTTTCCTTACTGGCTCAACCGTCTGGCTGCTTCCCAAAAGCAGCTGCCAACACCCGGTCACGGGCAACTGGCTCGATCCGCCTAATCCCAGGGGACCGCCGCTATTCCAATTGTCTGGCCTCTTCTTGGATCAGCTCCAGTTTGGCCCGGGCGAGCTTCCGGTACAGGGCCTCCACTTTGGCCAGATTTTTGGCTTTGAGGGCCTTCAGGATATCGCCCTCGATTTCCGCCACCTCCAGACGCTTATAATAATCCATGGTCTCATGCAGATGGGCCAGAACGATCTTGCCGGTAAGCAGCGGATGGTTGTTGGTGACATTGGCGTCCGGATACATGGTGCCGTGCTCCAGCTCCACTTCCAGGCCGAGGCGAAAATCCGCCAAGGGAATGTCCATGCCCGCTGGGGCGACAATCTTGAGGATTTTCTCGGCCTCCTCCGGAAGAACTTCCGGTTTCGTGAGCTCGGTCCAGTCCCGGAGATTTAGTTCCCGGCAGACCCGCCTGACTTCTTCCTTGGTGACGTATTCGGGAAGTTGCATGATAGCCTCCCATTTGACAGGATTTAGGACAGTCCGGTTTCTCCTGCGCCGAGGAAGGCAGGAGAGCAGGTGAGTAAATGATCAGGAAAGACCTGTAAAATGATAGTCCAGGGTATCGTGAACATTCAAGATAAATACGCTTTAAAGCAGAATTTTTGGTAGAATATGTCAGGAGGTGTTCCCCTTGTCCCCCATTCCTGCAGCCTTGAAAGACTGGGAGCCCATTCAGGCCTTTCCGGGCATTTCGGTGCGTTTTTTGAAAGAGGCCCGTTGTCTGCCCTTGCGGAAAGAAGACGGCCGGGTGATCCTGGCCATGGCCGATCCCCATGATCTGGAGACCCAACGTACCCTGGAGGTGGTCCTGGCCGCGCCCGTCACGCCCATCGCGGTTCCGGAGCAGGACGTGCTGGACGCCATTGATGAGGTTTATCTGCCGGGAAGCCCTATGGCCCGGCTGGTGGGTGGCATCGAAGTCGAAGAGGTCGACGTAACCCACGAAGAAGCCGCGGAAATCGGACATCTCCGGGACATGGCCCGGGAAGCCCCCATCATCCAGTTGGTTAACCTGCTTATTTCCCGGGCTATTGAGATCGGCGCCAGTGACATCCACCTGGAGCCTTTTGAAAACCTGTTTCGGGTGCGCTATCGCAAAGACGGCGTGCTCTTTGACGCCGAGTCGCCCCCCAAGGGGCTGGAAGCCGCCATCTTGTCCCGTCTTAAAATCATGAGCCGCATGGACATCGCCGAGCGCCGCCTGCCCCAGGACGGGCGTTTCCGCCTCAAGTACCAGGGACGGGACATTGATTTCCGGGTTTCCACCTTACCCAACCTTTTCGGAGAAAGCATGGTGATCCGTATCCTGGATCGGGAGCGGGTCATCCTTGATTTGAACCGGCTGGGATTCCCTCCCGAGACGCTGGCCGTCTTTGACCGCTTGATCCACAAGCCTTATGGCATGATTCTGGTGACCGGCCCCACGGGAAGCGGCAAAACCACCACCCTTTATGCCGCGCTGAATCGGATAAATTCCGTAGAAAAAAAGATCATCACCGTGGAAGATCCGGTGGAATACCGCATGGCCGGGGTCATCCAGATGCAGGTAAAACCGGATATCGGCCTCACCTTTGCCCGGAGCTTGCGGCACATTGTACGTCAGGACCCTGACATTATCCTGGTGGGGGAAATCCGGGACCGGGAGACCGCCGAGATCGCCATTCATGCAGCCCTTACCGGGCACCTGGTGTTCAGCACCCTGCATACCAACGACGCGCCGGGAGCGATCACCCGGCTTCTGGAAATGGGGATCGAAGACTATCTCCTGGCCTCAGCCCTCCTGGGGGTCCTGGCCCAGCGCCTGGTGCGCCTGCTCTGCCCGGAATGCAAGACGCCGGTGACCGCGTCGGCAGGCGGCGCCCTCGGGGTCGAAGCCGGAACGGTGTTCATGGGGCGGGGATGCGAGGCCTGTGCCCATACCGGGTACCAAGGGCGCACCGGCATTTATGAGTTACTGGTGATAGATGACCTTATCCGCCGGCTGATCCTGCAGCATGCCGACGCCACCGCCCTCAAGAATGCCGCGCAAAAACAAGGGATGCAGACCCTGGCGGCGGACGGTTGGGCCAAAGTGCGGGCAGGCCTGACCTCCCCCCAGGAAGTCTTCCGGGTCACCCAGGAAGAAGAATGACGGATGTCCAGATTAGAGACCAAATTTAGAAGCATTCTTCCCTTCTAACGGGAAACGCGTTCAGGTATGCCGATCTTTTACTACCGGGCAGCCGATTCCGCCGGCAATGTCATTTCCGGCAACGTGGAGTCCCGGGACGAACGGGCCGTGGTGCAGCATCTGCACGAAGGGGGGCTGATTCCTCTCAGTATCTCCCTGAAGGAGCCCTGCGAACATACCTGGAGATCGTTTCTTTCAGGTCGGCGGCGGATCTCCCGGACCGAGTTGGTCCATTTCACCAACGAGCTGGCGGTGCTGCTTCAGGCTGGCCTTCCCCTGGACCGCAGTCTGAAGATCCTTCGGGAGATCACCAAGCGCCCGGAGCTTAAAGCGACCCTGGATCAGGTCTACCGGGATGTCCAGGCAGGCAAGTCCTTATCGGAAGCCCTGGCCCGGCACCGGGCTTTTTCCCCTTTTTACCTCAGCCTGGTGGAGGCCGGGGAGGTGGGGGGCTTTCTGGAGATCGCCTTGCAGCGCTTAGGGGATTACCTCAAGGCCGTCGGGGAATTTCGCCATCACCTGCTTACCTCTCTCATTTACCCGTTGGTGTTGGCCGGGGTAGGCGGACTGTCCATTATCCTTATGCTTCTTTGGGTGGTGCCGCGCTTTGAGATGTTTTTCCTGGAAATGGGCCAGAGCCTGTTCTGGAGCACCCGGTTTCTCCTGGCCCTAAGCGCGGCCTTCCGAAGTTTCTGGTGGGCAGGCCTGCTCCTGATCGCGCTGGCGGCCTTTTTGCTTTTCCGCTATTTTCATACCCCGCAGGGACGGCTGGCGCTGGATCGCTGGCGGCTCAAGGCCCCGTTTTGGGGCGATTTGACCCAAGGGGTGGCTGCCGCCTTCTTTGCCAAGACCCTGGGAACGCTCCTGAAAAGCGGCGTGCCTCTGGTGACTGCCTTGGAGGTGGTGACCACCTCGGTAAGCAACCGTTACCTGGCCCGGTCCCTGGACACGGTGGTGGACGACGTAAAGAAGGGGCAAAGCCTTTCCGGCCGCCTGCGTAAGTCGGCCCTGTTTCCGGAGCTTTTCCTGGAAATGATCGCGGTGGGGGAGGAGACCGGGCGCTTGGCCGACATGCTCCTCAATGCCTCGGATTCCTTGGAGAGCGACGCCCGGACCAGGGTGCGGCGCCTGCTGGCCGTCCTGGAGCCTGCCCTTATTCTGACCATGGCCTTGGTGGTGGGTTTCGTTATAGTTTCATTGTTGCTGCCGATTCTTAACCTTTATGAAATCAAATTGTAAGCGAGGTGTCTGATAGAGTGCGCCGGGAAAAAGGATTCACTTTAATTGAATTAATGGTGGTGCTTTTTATTTTGGGGCTGTTGGCGGCCTTGGTGGCGCCCCGGCTTATGGGCCGGGTGGGCAAGGCCAAACAGCAAACCGCCGTGGCCCAGATCCAGATGTTGTCCACCGCTCTGAATCTCTTCTATTTGGACGTGGGGCGCTATCCCACCACTGATGAAGGTCTGGCGGCCCTGAACAAGAACCCGGGTAACCTGCCGGGCTGGTCCGGACCTTACCTGGACAAGGGAGTGCCCAAGGACCCCTGGGGGCGGGATTATATCTACAAGTCGCCCGGAGACCACGGAGCTTATGACCTTTACTCGCTGGGGGCCGACGGCGTTGAGGGCGGTGAAGGCGAAAACCAGGATGTCACCAATTGGCAAGCAGAACAGGGTTGATGGCCGGCATCGGTTAAGGATGAAGGACGACCCCAATTCCCGGAATGGCTTCACCTTTCTGGAGCTCCTGACCGTCCTGGTTTTAATGGCCCTGCTGTTAGGTTTGGTGGCCCCCACCTTTTACCGGGCTTGGGAAAGAGAAAGGCTGCGGGCGGTACTTCGGGAGCTCGGCGCCACGCTCCGGGTGGCCCGTAGTGTGGCTGTTACCGAGCGGTCCCGGATCCGGGTTTTTGTGGATCTGGAGCAGGGTCGCTACTGGCTGGAAGGCACCGGCAGACAGGGACGGCTGCCGGACGGAGCCCGGTTTACCCAGGCCTCCCTGGTGTGGCAGGATCGCTCTCACCGCTTGGGGTACATTTCGTTTTTCGGCGACGGCGCCTCCAGCGGCGGTCATCTGGAACTGGAAGGCCCTCGGGGTGCCCGCCATGTGTTGCGGGTAGATACCATCACCGGTAAGGTTTCGTGGGTCACCGGTGGATAAGTTCTTCCACCGCTAGCCCGCGGACTGAAAGACCCCCCTGGCTGGTGGCTGCTTAAGTGCAGGTCGGCTCCGCCCATCATCCTTGGGAGCAAATTGGACACTTGCATGGCCTTTTTCCCCTTTGATCAAAAAAGGCGGGGTGACTCCGGCTTCAGCCTGCTGGAAGTATTGGTGGCTGCGGCCCTCATGGCAGGACTGGCGGCTATCCTGCTGCAGGTGATGACCGTGGGCCTCCGGGCCCAGAAGGCCAGCCTGGAGCAAGCTCAGGCCCTGGAAGTGGCCGGGCAAATAATCCAGGAATACAGCCGGGAGGCGCTCCTGCAGCCGGGAACCTTTCAGGGCCGCCAAGGCGCCTACATCTATCAGGTGCGCATCGCCCCCCAGTACCAAGTGGCGGCCGGCCATACCCAAGTGATCTGTTATCTGGTGACGGTGGCCGTTTCTTGGCCAGAAAGAGGCGCTTCCAAGTCCGTGGAGCTCAGCACGATGAGAACCGTGTTGCGAAGGGTGGGGTGACTATTGAAGGCCGGGCACCGGATGACGCAAAAAGGGGGGCGGGAGGTTCTTGGAGGATGAAGGTGGAGGGGCGGCCGCCCAGAAGAAGTGCCGGTTTCACCCTCCTGGAACTGGTGCTTTCCCTTTTTTTGTTGAGCCTGCTGGCCCTGGTGTCGTACGGCACCCTTAATTTGTGCCTGAAAGGAGCCCGCCATGGCGAAGCCGCGACCGCCGATTTGCAGCAGCTTCGGGTGGCCCGGCAATATCTGGAGCGCAGCCTGGGTTCGGCCTTGCCGCGTCTTCAGGGTCCGGGACGGTGGCCCTATTTTGAGGGGGAAGCCCAGGAGTTGCGATTCCTGACGCCGGTGCCGTTGCAGGCCCATCAGCTCGGCGGAGTCTATCATCTGCGGGTTCTGGCCGTGCCAGATGAATATGGAGTGAACGGCCTAGCGGTGGAGGAGGTCAAGACCCTGGTCTGGCAGGAGGATCCACAGCGGATTGAAACCCGACTGTTCCTGGTCCGCGGGTTAGGATCCTTGCGTTTCACCTATCTGTCGGGGGTCAAGGAATTTCATACCTGGCACGCGGATCGCCAGAACGGCCTGCCTGACAAAGTGCGGATTTCTCTTTCCGTACGCGGTCAAAAACCCATGGAGTGGCTGATTCCCCTCCGGGTGGTGGAAAGCCAGGGAGAATCGAGAGGGGCGGAGGAGGCTTTCTAGCTTGCCACGGCAGGGCTTATCCGGAGAACGGGGCGTTATCCTCCTGATGGTGGTATGGCTCCTGATTCTGATCAGCGTCATTGTCCTGAGCGTTGCCCAGGAATGGCGCACCGAGGTCATCCTGGCCAGGAACTACTTCACGGCCCGCCAGGCCAGCCTGCTGGCGGAGGGAGGTGTTTATTATGCCGTAGGCAAGCTGGTGGAGGCGCAACTGGCAGAGCGGCAGCCCCGCTCCCCGGATTTGCTGCCCGCCGCCGAAACGGATCTCTGGAAAGGAGACGGTGCCAGCCACGAACTGCGTTTGCCGGGAGGCGCAGTCATCGTCCGGGTCACGGACGAATCGGGGAAGATCAATATCAACCAGGCTTCGGAGGAGATGATTTTTAGCCTGCTCACCACCCTGGGTTATGATGAGGGCACCACCCGGGCAGTTGTGGACGCCATCATGGACTGGCGCGACAAAGACAGCATCAGCCGGCCTCTGGGCGCGGAAAGCGACTACTACCTGGGGCTCAACCCGCCCTATCCCGCCAAAAACGGCCCCCTGGACACGGTGGAGGAGCTTTTTTGGATCCGCGGTCTTGATACGTCTCGGTTCTCCCGATTATGCGAGTTTTTCACGGTGCAGCGGACTGGGCGGGGAGTCAACATCAACGCTGCCCCCCGGGAAGTGTTGCTTGCCGTGGGGTTCACCCCGGAGCAGGCCCAAGCGGTGATCCAGGGGCGGGCCTACAGCCCCATCCGCAACCGCCGTGAGCTTAATAACCTTATAGGGGTCGCCGGCGCCGGGAGATTCAACGCCCCCATTACCTTCCGGTCATCGCAATTTTTTGAAATAATAGCCACCGGTATGGTAGGCTATGGCAGCAGGAAGGGACGTCATACGGTCAAAGCGGTGGTGCGCCTCAATGCCACCCGGTCGCTTCCTTTTGACTTCGTTTATTGGGCCGATGATTATCCCGGTTAAAGTTAGGGGAAAAATCAGTAAGAAAAAATCGCTCTGGTCTGACTTGAGAGCATCGGGGCAGTGAGGATGGCCTGGCAAAAAATGCGCACTTTAGGGAAAGCAGTCATTTCCGAAATGATGGCCGGAACAGGCAGTCTCGGAGCCTTTTGGGAGCAAGCGCAACTGACCCTGGTCCATCTTAAAAAAGGCTTCACTTCCCTGGAAATCGCCCACGGCTCCCACTTCCCTTTGCCGGACGGCGGTCTGGAAGCGCTTGTCCCGGAAATCAAGGAGCTCCTTCTTGCCTGGGGCCTGCATTCCCTGCCGGTTTCCCTGGCGGTAAGTCCGCAAATGGGATTCGTGCGCCAGGTGACCCTCCCCCGGGTCGCCCGGGAAAATCTGGCCAAGGTTTTGGACTACGAGCTGGATCGGTTCCTCCCCTTGAGCGCCGACCAATTGTACTTTGATTACCAGATTATCAGAGAAACCGAAACCGACCTTCATATAACCCTGATGGCCCTGCCCCGCACGCTCATCGAAAGCTGGCTCAATATGTGTGCCGAGCTCGGTCTCAACCCCATCTCAGTGGAACTGGCACCCACTTCGGTGGCCAATGCCTTTGCTTTATTGGAAAAGCGAAAGCCCGCTTACTGGCTGTTGTTTCAGACGGGTGACCAAGATTTTGACCTGATCGGCATCCAAAATAACTCGGTGCGGCAGTGGCGCTCCCAACGGCTGCCTCTTGGGGAAAATCTGCCATCTTCCCTGCGACATGAACTTGAGCAATTGCCTGAATCCGGAGCTAAACCCACAACCCTTTTTGTCTGCGGACCCCGCGCCTCGGAAATTAAAGCCGGGTTGATGGGGAACCTTTCCCTCCCGGTGGTGGCAGATTGCGAAATAGGTATAAAAGGCTTGGATCCCAAGTCTGAGGGCACCTCGCGCCTTTTCCCGGCCGTGGGGGCCGCCCTGCGCGGCGTCGGCCGGGTACCCATTAAAACGAACCTTTTGCCCGGATTGCATCGCGCCGTGGTCAAATTGACCGGCCTATTTTTGACCCGGGTTCTTTTGATTTTACTTCTAAGTTTTAGTGTGCTATGGATTACTAGCATTTTCATGCAAAAAAAGGTATCCCTTTGGCAAGTTGAAAGACAATTGGCGCAGCTCCGCCCCACAGTACAGCAAATTGAAAAAAAACTGACCGAAGCCGAGGCCCTGGGCAAACAACTGCAGGATATCAGCAAGATGGTGGAGCAATACCCCCGTAGCTTGATGGTCCTGAAGGAACTTACGGAAATAATACCGGAACATACGCATCTTTATTCATTGCGCCTTAAAAAGAGGCAGATAGAATTAGGCGGCAGATCATTGTCCGCGGCTGATCTTATTTCCATATTGGAAAAATCGGGTTGCTTCGCCCGGACGGAATTCGTTTCCCCCATTGTGAACGATGACACTGGCAGCGAAATTTTCAAAATTAAAGCTGAAGTTAAGGGCGCAGGCCGAGGCTCTTGATAAGCTGCCCGCCCGGCAGCGGCACCTGGTGCTGGGAGGGGCCGGAATCCTTCTGGTGCTCTTGGCTTACTTGCTGGTGCTTTCACCTCTTTTGGATCTGAAAGACAGCTGGGCCAGAGAACTGGAGCAAAAGGCACTCCTGCTCCAAAAGTACAAGCTCCTGCAAAGGAACGCGTCGGCTGTGGCCCACTCCTATCAGGATCTGCAGAAGGCTCTGGCGCAGATGGAAGGCCAATTGTTGACCGGCGCCAATCCGGCGGTAGCTTCGGCCGATCTGCAGGAAATCCTGAAAAATCTGACCAGAACCCTGGGGGTTCAGGTAACCAGCACCAAGGTCTTGCCTCCTCAGGAGTCGGGAGCGTACTTGGAAGTGCCCATCGAGGTTCAGCTGACCTGCAGTCTGGAGCAGTTGGTGCGGATGCTTTATCGTCTGGAACACCATGAAAAGCTGCTGATGGTTACCGAATTGGAGGTCAATGCTCCCAGACGGCTTCGCACCCCCCCGCAAGAGCCTAACCTCAGGGCCCATCTGGTGGTGGAGGGCTTGGTGAAAAAGAGCAGCGGGAGCTGATGGGCCGCGAAAACCTCCTTTGGCTGGGTGGTCTGGTGCTGGCGAATCTGCTGGTTCTGGCGGGCATCGCCCACGTGTGGTTCGGTTCCGGTGATGCCGGTCCCGTGGCCCGACCGCAGGAACAACTGGCCCTCCCCAAGGCCAAGCCGCTCAGAAGCATGGAGGTCTTGGAAACTTTCAACCTCGTAGTTGTCAAGGACCTGTTCAACCCGGAGCGCAGTGGCAGCGCCGCCACGGCCAAGGGACTGGGGTTGGAGGACGCGGTTCTGCTCGGCACCGTCATTGTGGGGCAGGAAAAGGCGGTGCTCATCGGCCAGAAAGGCCCCAAAGGCAAGCAGGAGGTTCAGGTGCTGCGCTTGGGAGAGCAATGGCGCGATTTCCGCTTGGTGGAAATCGGCAAAGACGAGGTAATCCTGCAGGGGAAAGAGGGTAAGAGAACCCTGACCTTCCCTCGCCCCAAACTGGGGCAGTGACTCCGGCTGCTCAGGCATGACGGGGGAACCATGAAACTCAAAAAATTCTTGGCTTTATTGCTGGGTCTCGGTCTGGCCGGTTGCGCCAGCAGTAATGCGCCGCCGGGCAATTTGCTGTCCACCCGCCCGCAGGTCCGGGTGATGGACGCGCCCACCGTTTCGCCTTCCCAAGTTCCATCCTCAAAGGACCTGTCGCGGCCCACGGAAACCAAAGAAACCGACGTTATTGATGAACGGGGAATTGAGGTTTTGGCCACGGCAATAAAGAGGGTGCCCACCAAGCCGCGCCAACCCCGGAAAGGAGAGGAACTATTTCCCATTGAGCTTAATCTCCAGAATGCCGATCTGGTGGAGGCAGTGCGGGCCCTGGCGGACACCCTTAAGCTCAATTACAGCATTGACCCCAAGGTGAAGGGTACGGTGAATGTGCGGGCCTCCGGCAAGCTGACCCGGAGCGAACTGATGTCCATTCTGGAGACCATGCTCCTAGTTAACGGTGCCGCTTTGATCAAGGTGGGCAAGACCTATAACATCGTACCCCTGGAGAAGGCGGCCGGGGAAGCCGCCCCGGTTTATCTTCAGGGTTTGCCGGCTGCGGGAATGTCCGCCCAAGTGGTGTTCCTTACCCAGGCGCCGGCCAAAGAGGTGAGCGCGGTCTTGAAACCGCTGATGTCTCCCGGTGGCAAAATCGGCGAAGCGCCCAACAACTCCCTGGTAATTGTGGACTATCCGGCAAATCTGGAAAAGCTGGTCAATCTGGTACAATTAATCGACACCCAGGCCATGGCCCGCACCTCCGTCAGTGTGGTCAAAGTGAAAAACACTGACCCGGGCTCCATAATCTCGGAAATGGAGGCCATCTTTTCGGCCTACGGGGCCTTGCTGTCTAAGGATAAAGGGCCCGGAGGGGTACAATTCATGGCAATCCCCCGGATGAATGCGGTGATGATCCTGGCCGCCTCTCCGGCCTTACTGGATCGGGCCAAATACTGGGTGCAGCAGCTGGATCTCAAAACCGATGCCTTAGCCAATGTGCATGTTTATCATGTCAAAAACTACAAGGCCCGCAATCTGGCTGACCTTCTCACCCAGGCCTATGGCGGCGCTCCCGCCGCGGCGCCGGGAGTGAGAGAAGTAAGGCCGGAAGGGGCCCCGGCCGGTGGCATTGCCGCGCCGGGGGCGGGCTTTGTCCCCACCGGGGAGGCTGCCACCCGGCTCAGGGGGGAAACTCCCGAGCTGGGGGCCCCTTCCACCACCCGGGGCCGGAGAGAACGCGGCCTCGGCCTCGGGGCCGAGCGTCCGGAATCCGGAGCCGCAGCCTTGGGGCTGGCAGCTCCCACCCCCCGGGAACGGGCCGTACCCTTGGCCCCCGGGGCACCGGGAGCAGCCCCACCGTTGCGGGAGGGGGTACGGATTATCCCGGACGAAGAAAACAATTTATTGGTGATTGTGGCGCCGCCTTATGAGTGGAGTGTTATCAGCAAGCTCCTAGACAAATTGGATGTCATGCCCCGCCAGGTCATGTGTGAGGTCCTCATTGCCGACGTCACCCTTTCGGATGAGCTGCGGTACGGCGTGGAGTGGTTTATCAACACCCGCCAGACCGGGGATGCCGGAACTACCTTCAATCCCGGGCCCTCGGGAAATCCCAGCCTGGAGGTGCTCAAAGGGGCGTCGGCCGCTTTGCAGGCCTTGGGTGGTTTTACCTTCATGGCCCGGGACAAGCGTAACCTTTTCCGGGGCACCCTAAATCTGCTGGCGGCCCAAGGCAAGGTGCGGGTCCTGGCCTCCCCCCACATCATGGCAGCCAACAATCAGGTGGCCCGCATCCAGATCGGCCAGGACGTGCCCATCCTGGTGGCCTCGTCCACCGGCATCCTGGTGGCGGAACAAACGGTGGTGACCAACCAGGTGGAGTACCGCAGCACCGGCATCATCCTGGGGGTGCGGCCCCAGATCAACGCCCGGGGCCTGATTACCTTGGAAATCATCCAGGAAGTGAGCAATGTGGCCGAACAAGCGGTGGGCACGGTGACCAATTCGCCTACTTTTGACGTCCGTCAGGCCAAGACCCAACTCATTACCGGGGACAACCAGACCATTATCCTGGGCGGCCTTATCCGGGAAGACGAGCAACGGGGCGGCCGGGGAGTCCCGGGCCTGCGGCGGATGCCCCTCCTGGGACCCCTTTTCGGCAGCGAAACCAGCGGTAAGCGGCGCACCGAGCTCATCGTCTTGATCACCCCTCACATTGTGGACACCTTGGAGGAGGGCGCCCGGATCACCCGGGAGGTTGAAAACCGCATTCACTTGGAGGGCCTTTATCGCCCCGGCCTGGGAGCGCCGGCCCAGCCAAGCCCGCCGCCGGCCACCGGAAAGGAGGGGATGCCGCAGTAATCCTTACAGTACCGGGGAGGTTCCACCCTTCCCGGAGAGGGCAATAGCTCCCTTTTTCAAAGGGGGGGGTCTGGGCCCACCAAAAAGGCGCCGGGTCGGTCCGGCGCCTTTCCGTTGGAAATTAATCTTTTAGAGGATCAGATAGGGTAATAATAGGCGATGCCATTGGCCCACCAGCTCAATTTGTACTTTTGACCTTTGAGGGCGACGTACGGCCTGACCCAAAGTATCACCCGCTCCACCAAGCGGCCATGCAGCGGATGCGGCAGCACCGCGGTAACGACATGTTCCGCTCCTTCGTAATAAGAGGTGTAAGGATCAAAACCCCAATCATCCATTTCTTCGGCTCTCCTTTAAGTTCCTCCAGCCTGGCCCTTCAGAAAATGCAGGTTGCACACCGTTTCAAGATCAGGAATATTTTCGCCTGGCCGCTTGAAGGAACAAGTAATTTTAGGCAAACACCTTTTTAGCCTTTTTATTTAACTTAAAGTCTTTTCAGAATTTATCAAGAATCCCGCTGTTTTTTTTACCGGGACCAAATAGCCGCACCCCTGCCACCATTCTTGGCCATGGCTGGCGTCTGTCCTCCGGGGCTGGAGAATTCCGGGCCCTCGCTTGGCCATGCCCTCGGCCTCTCCCCGTCGATTATACGCGCTTTTCCACCCTCAAACCCCACCGATTTTTGGGAAGTCCCTATAACTTCAACACTTTTGCTCCCCGGATTTTCCGCTCCTTGAGTTCCAGAAGGGCTTGGTTGGCATCCTCCAGCCGGTATTCCTGGACTTCTGGCGTGAGAGGGATTTCGCCGGCAATCTGCAGGAATTCGCTTACGTCACGGCGGGCGACATTGGCCACACTCTTGATCTCCTTTTCCAGCCAAAGGTGCTCCGGATAATCCAGATCCAGAAGGCTTTCCTTATCCACCTCCTCTTTGCGGATGGCATTGATGACCAGCCGGCTGCCCCGCTCCAGGTGTTTCAGTCCCTGGACAATGGGCCGCCACACCGGGGTGGTGTCGATGGCCCGGTGCAGCTTGGCGGGGGGCTCTTCATGGAAATCCCCGGCCCAGGTCGCGCCCAACTCCAAGGCGAAGTCACGCTCTGCCGGAGTTCGGGAAAAGGCAAAGACCTTCACCCGTGGATAAAGATACTGCACCAGCTTCAGAACCAGGTGGGCGGAGGCGCCGAAGCCGATAAGGCCAAGATTCTCCCCGTCCTGGATGCCGGCCAGCCGCAGCGACCGGTAGCCGATGGCTCCGGCACAGAGCAGGGGGGCAGCCTGGGTATCCGTGAAGGCCTCGGGAATGGGAAAAGCAAAGTCTTCTGACACCACCAAGTATTCGGCATAGCCGCCGTTGGCGTCCCGGCCCGTGGCCTGGAACTTGACGCAGAGATTTTCATTTCCGGCGCGGCAAAACTCGCACTCCTGGCAGGCCCAGTAAATCCAGCCGATGCCCACCCGGTCGCCCGGCGCGAACCTGTTTACCTGCCGCCCGGTGGCCACCACCCGGCCCACGACTTGGTGCCCCAAAATAACAGGAAGATTCGGCGGCGGGGTGCGGCCTTCGATTTCATCCAGTTCGGTATGACACACGCCGCAGGCTGACACCCGCACCAGAAGGTCCCGGTCTCCGGGCTGGGGCACCGGAAGGTCCATCAGCGTCAGCGGGGCGCGATCTTCCGGCAGTTTGGTCAGCCGGGGCAGTACCATGGCCTTCATCAGCTTAGCCCTCCCAAGTTGTTTTCCCCAGGTCCGGCCGCCTGACCCTGGATTCCGATAAGGCTGGCTCCGAGCCTGGGAAAGGGTTCTTGCTTAAATTTTATTGACTTGCTTTTGCCCAACAATTTCTTGAAAAATTATCCCTAGTTGTGATTTAATAAAAAAGCCGTTTTCCTTCCTGGAAGCGGTTTTTCCGACCCTTAACCGAACCGCCGCTACCTTTTTTCATCTCCGGTTGGACAAAGAGGAGGAAGTCATCGCCGCCCCAGGTCTCGGCGCCACATATCTCGGGAACGGGAGGTGCCACTTCAACGTTTGGGCTCCCAAAGCCCGGCAGGTAGAAGTTCACCTGGTTGCACCCCGGCAACGGTTCATCCCCCTGCAAAAAGGCGACAAGGGTTACTTCCGGGGCATTGCTGATGAAGTCGGTCCGGGCAGCCTTTACTTTTACCGGCTTGATGGACACCTGGAACGCCCCGATCCAGCCTCCAGATTTCAGCCCCAGGGGGTGCACGGCCCCTCCCAGGTGATGGATCTCCGTTTCCCTTGGGAAGACCGGCACTGGCACGGCTTGTCCCTTTATAACTACGTCATTTACGAACTGCATGTGGGGACCTTTACACCTGCGGGAACGTTTGAGGCCGTCATCCCTTTGCTGGACGAACTCAAAGAGCTTGGCATCACGGCCCTGGAGCTCATGCCAGTGGCTCAGTTTCCCGGCAACCGCAATTGGGGCTACGACGGTGTCTATCCTTTTGCGGTGCAAAGCACCTACGGCGGGCCCCAGGGCTTAAAAAAGCTGGTCAACGCTTGTCATCTCAAAGGCCTGGCCGTGATCCTGGATGTAGTTTACAACCATCTGGGGCCGGAGGGCAATTATCTTTCAGATTTCGCCTTTTATTTCACTGATTGCTACCGCACGCCCTGGGGCGCGGCCCTCAATTTCGACGGACCACATAGCGATGAGGTGAGGCGCTTCTTTATTGAGAATGCCCTTTATTGGATTACCGAATTTCATCTTGACGCCCTGCGCTTGGATGCCCTGCATGCTATCCTGGATCACTCGGCCCAGACCTTTCTCCAGGACCTGGCCCAGGTCGTCCAGGAGCAGGCCGAGAAGCTTAACCGCCGTGTTTATCTGATAGCCGAAAGCGACCTTAACGATGTGCGCCTTCTCAATCCGCCCCACTTGGGGGGCTTCGGCCTGGACGCCCACTGGCTGGACGATTTTCACCATGCCCTGCATTGTCTGTTAACCGGAGAACGGGCGGGATATTATCAGGATTTCGGCTCTGTCGAGCATCTGGCCAAGGCCTTCCGGGACGGTTTTGTCTATTCGGGGGAATACTCCCCTTACCGCCGGCGGCGGCACGGCTCCTCCTCCCGTCACCTCGCCGCGCCCCGCTTTGTGGCTTTTGCCCAGAATCACGACCAAGTGGGCAACCGCCCGCAGGGCGACCGCCTAAGCCGACGGGTTTCCTTCGAAGGGTTGAAACTAGCGGCCGGATTGGTCATTTTATCGCCCTATGTCCCTCTGTTATTTATGGGCGAAGAATATGGGGAAACCGCCCCTTTTCCATATTTCACCAGCTTTGCGGATACAGATCTGGCCGAAGCCGTCAGAAAAGGACGCCGGGAAGAGTTCGCCGCTTTCCGGGAAATGGGTGAGCCTCCCGACCCCCAGGATGAGGCGACTTTTCGGGGGGCGGTGTTGCAGCATGGTCTGAAATCCCAGGAACCGCACCGCACCCTTCGGGCTCTTTACCGGGAGCTTCTCCGCCTGCGCCGGGAAGTGCCGCCCTTGCGCCATTTGAGCAAACTCCACCAGGAGGTGCGCGGCTTTGAGAAGGAAAAGGTGTTATGGATAAGGCGTTGGCATGAAAATGAGGAAACGGTGGCAATTTATCACTTCGGTCAGGGTCCTCAGGAAGTGACCTTGCCTCTGCCCGTCGGCCGTTGGCAAAAACTCCTTGATCCCGCCGAGAAAAAGTGGCTGGGGCCGGGTTCCTCGGTGCCCCAAAGTCTTGAGTCTCCCGGGCAGGTCACCTTGACTTTGACTTCCAAGTCCTTTGTCCTGCTTGCCCAAACCAGGGGGCTGCCGTGAGCCGCTATATCTGCATCCATGGCCACTTTTACCAGCCTCCCCGGGAAAACCCCTGGCTGGAAGCCATCGAAATGCAGGACTCGGCCTATCCTTACCATGACTGGAATGAAAAGATCAACGCCGAATGCTATTCGGCCAATGCCGCCTCCCGCATTTTGGACCACGCGGGACGCATCATCAGCATTCCCAACAATTACAGCAAAATCAGCTTTAATTTTGGCCCCACCCTCTTAGCTTGGCTGGCGGAGAAAGACCCGGAGACCTATCAGCAAATTCTGGAAGCAGACAAAGAGTCGAGAAAGCGCTTTTCCGGCCACGGCTCGGCCTTGGCCCAGGCCTACAATCACATGATTCTGCCCTTGGCCAACCGGCGGGACAAATATACCCAGGTATTTTGGGGTATCCGGGACTTTCAGCACCGCTTCGGGCGCAAACCCGAAGGCATGTGGCTTCCGGAGACCGCCGTGGACCTGGAAACCCTGGACATTATGGCAGAGTTGGGGATCCGGTTCACCATTCTGGCTCCTCACCAGGCCAAACAGGTCTCCGGGAAAGGGCAGAGCCATTGGACGGAGGTAAGCGGCGGCCGGATTGACCCCACTCGGGCCTACATCCAGCGTCTGCCTTCGGGCCGGGAGATCAATCTGTTCTTTTACCACCATTCTCTTTCTCAGGCGGTTGCCTTTGGCGGCCTGCTTGCAGACGGGGTGCAATTTGCCCATCGGCTGTTGAGCGGGTTTGACGAAACCCGGCCGGATCCGCAGCTGGTCCACATCGCCACCGACGGGGAAAGCTACGGCCACCACCACCCGCGAGGGGACATGGCCCTGGCTTATGCGGTGCGATACATCGAAGAAAACGGGTTGGCTCGATTCATCAATTACCGAAAATATCTGGAGGAAAATCCTCCTGACCACTATGTGGAGATCTTTGAAAACACCTCCTGGAGCTGTGTCCACGGGGTGGAGCGCTGGTGGCGGAATTGCGGGTGCAAGTCCGGCGGTTACCCCCAGTGGAACCAGGAATGGCGCACGCCGTTGCGCAACGCCCTGGACTGGCTGCGGGACAGCCTGACCCCCAAATTTGAGGAGGCTGCCGGCCGCCTGCTCAAAGACCCCTGGGCGGCCCGCAATGACTACATTGACGTCATCCTGGACCGGTCGCCGGAGAATGTCCGGGCCTTCCTTCACAAGCACGCATTCCATCAGCCAGAGGCCGGTGAAAAGATCATCATTCTTAAGCTCATGGAGTTGCAGCGCCACCTCATGCTCATGTACACGAGCTGTGGCTGGTTTTTTGACGAACTCTCCGGCCTGGAGACCGTGCAGATCCTGAAATACGCCGGCCGGGCGGTGCAACTGGCGGAAGATGTCTTCGGAGATCCGACCATCGAACCGGAGTTCCTACATCGGCTGGAGGCGGCCAAAAGCAACCTCCCGGAACATCGAGACGGGCGCCACATTTACGAAAAATGGGTGAAGGGCGCCATGGTGGATTTGCTAAAGGTGGGAGCCCATTATGCCGTGAGCTCCCTGTTTGAGGATTACCCCCCTAAAACCAGGATCTTCGCCTATTCGGTGGACCGGGAGGCCTACCAGCTGCAGGAATCCGGCCGGGTGCGCCTGGCTCTGGGGCGGGCCCGATTTACTTCTGACATCACCCTGGAAGCCGCCATCCTGAGCTTCGGGGTCCTCCATTTCGGTGACCATAATATAAACTGCGGCGTCCGGGAATTTCGGCAGCCGGAAGATTATGACCGTATGGTGCGCGAAGCCTCAGAAATTTTCAGCCGGGCTGATTTTCCAGAAACCATCCGTTGTTTGGACCGCCATTTCGGCTCCTCGGTTTACTCTTTGAAGTCCCTTTTCTATGATGAACGTCGGAAGGTCCTGGACATTGTCATGCAATCCACCTTTGCCGAGACAGAGGCGCTTTATCGCCAGATCTACAACTTGCAGGCCCCCCTGATGCGTTTCCTGACGGGCATGGATGGCATTCCCCTCCCCATTTCCTTCAAGAACGCAGTCAATTTTCTGTTGAATTATCATCTGCGCAAGGCCTTGGAAGAAGAACGCCTCGATGTCGTTCCCAATATGCTGGAGGAGGCCAAACTCTGGCAAGTGGAGCTGGATACCGCCGGCCTAGGTTTTGCCCTGAAGGAAACCATGCAGCGATTGGCCGTAAATTTCCGGGCGCAACCCGATAACCTGGAAACTCTGGAAAGGTTGGATGCTGCGGCGGGATTGGCGGTCACCCTGCCCTTTCAGGTGGATATCCGCCGGGTGCAAAATATTTTTTACGCTATGCTCCAGGCCGTCTATCCTGAATGGCGCCAACGGGCTGACCGGGGAGAGGAGACTGCCTGGCACTGGGTCAACCGGTTCCATTCTCTGGGAGAAAAGCTGTCGGTCCGCGTGGAATATTGCCTCCTATAAAAATGAGACCTTACCGGATTCCCGCCGCCACCTACCGCCTGCAGTTCCATCACGGCTTTGGCTTCTCCCAAGCCTGGTCCCTGGTGATCTACCTTTATGAACTGGGCATATCTGACATTTACGCCTCCCCCTTGTTCAAAGCCCGGAAAGGCAGCCTGCATGGCTACTCCGTGACCAACCCCCTGGAACTCAACCCGGAGATCGGCTCCAAAAAATCCTTTGATAATCTGGTGCGCAAGCTCAAGTCCCGGGGCATGGGCCTGGTTTTGGACATTGTCCCCAATCACATGGCCATCAGCGGGGATAACCCGTGGTGGATGGATGTTCTGGAAAGCGGCCCCGGTTCGCCTTATGCGGTGTTTTTCGACATCAACTGGTTTCCGCCTCAGCCGTCCCTGCAAGGCAAGGTTCTGTTGCCGATTTTGGGGAAGCCTTACGGCCAGGCTCTGGAGGACCAGGAACTGGTTTTGAAACTGGACCAGGACGGCTTTGCCGTGCACTATTGGGATCACAAATTTCCTTTGGATCCCCGGACCTATCAGGCCGTCCTCAAGTACCGGCTGGAGGAGCTGGAAAAGGCGCTGGGGGCGGGGAATCCGGCCTTTTTAGCGCTGGTCGGGCTAATCGCCCAGATCGAGAATTTGCCCCCGCGTCAGGCGGCCAGCCTTAAGAAACTCAGAGAACGGCAACGGGCCAAGGAAATTATCAAGGAGCGCCTCTGGCTCCTTTACCAGGGCTCACCTGAGGTCCGGGTGTTTCTGGACGCAAACCTGAAAATCTTTAACGGCCGGAGAGGCGACCCGGCCAGCTTTGAACTGCTGGACAATCTGCTGGCCGACCAGGCCTACCGGCTGGCCTATTGGCAAGTGGCCCTGGAAGTGATAAATTACCGCCGCTTTTTCAGCATCAATGACCTGATCGGCATCCGGGTGGAAGACACCCGGGTATTTGATGCCACCCACGAGCTACTCTTTAAGCTGGCAGCAGAAGACAAGATTTCCGGGGTCCGGATTGACCACCTGGATGGCTTGTATGACCCGCCGGGCTACCTGGCACTGCTCCAGAACCGCTTGGCTTCCTTGGCAAAAACCCAGACTGCGGAGTCGGGGGCTTACGTCGTAGTGGAAAAAATTCTGGAGGCCGGCGAGAAGCTCCCAGAGGACTGGCCGGTGGCGGGCACCACCGGCTATGATTTCCTGGATCTGGTGGGAGGTCTGTTTGTAGAGCCCGAAGGCTACAGCCAGCTCCAGCAAATTTATGCTGAATTCACCGGCGATCCCAGCGATTTCCGCACCGTTGTCTATGACAAGAAAAAACTTATCATGGCCTCCCTGTTCGGTGGCGAAATCCAGTCTTTGGGATACCAGTTGGGCCTGCTGGCCGATGAGGAACGCACCGCCCGGGATATCCCCCACAGTGCCCTGACCCGGAGTCTGTTTGAGGTGACCGCCTGCCTGCCGGTTTATCGGACTTATATCCGAAGCTACGAGGTTTCGGACCGGGACCGGGCCTACCTGGAGCAGGCGGTCAAAGAGGCCCGGGAGCGCAACCCCTGGCTCCACCCAGGGGCCTTTGACTTTCTCCAAAGGGTGCTGACTTTGGACTACCCTTTGCACTTCCCGGAAGAAAAGAAACAGAACTGGCTGCGCTTTGTCATGCGCTGGCAGCAGTTCACCGGCCCCGTTATGGCCAAAGGTCAGGAAGATACCGCCTTATATGTTTACAACCCCCTGATCTCCCTGAATGAGGTGGGCACCAGCATGGGACCGGTATCCGTGGAAGAGTTTCATCGTCTGAACCGGGAGCGCCTGCAGCAGTGGCCCCATACCATGAATGCCACTTCCACCCACGACACCAAACGCAGCGAAGACGTCCGTTTGCGCCTTCACGTGCTTTCCGAAATTCCCGGGCAATGGGCCACCGCCCTGGAGCGGTGGCGCCGCTTTAACCATAAGTACAAAGTGAATCTGGGGGAAATTGAGGCGCCGGAGGCACGCGATGAGGTTATGCTTTATCAGACCCTGCTCGGCATCTGGCCCTTGGCCCAAGAGGAAGTTCCCGGGCTTGGTCCACGGCTCAAGGAATATCTGGTCAAGGCCGTACGGGAGGCCAAAGTGCACAGCCGTTGGATTTCCCCCAACCCCGACTATGAGAAGGCCATTACCGATTTTGCCGACAAGATCTTAGCTTCCGGCACCGATAATGAATTTCTCCCGGACTTTTTGGCCTTCCAGCGTCGCCTGGCTTATCTGGGCGCCCTGAATTCCCTTTCCCAGGTACTCCTAAAAATCGCCTCCCCCGGAGTGCCGGATTTTTATCAGGGAACGGAGCTCTGGAACCTTACTCTGGTGGATCCCGACAACCGCCGGGCGGTGGATTTTCAAAAACGCCGCTTTTATCTCGACGAAGTCAAGGACCTGGAATCCAAAAAGCCCAAGGACATGCTGGCGGATCTGCTTTCCCGCTGGCGGGATGGACGCATCAAGCTCTACCTCACTTATAAGGCCCTTAATTTCCGGCGTCAGAACCTGGAGCTGTTCCAGACCGGCGACTACCTGCCCATAGGCGCCTCCGGCCCCCACAAAGACCGGGTAGTGGCCTTTGCCCGGCGACGGGGGCAGACCTGGGCCTTGGTGGTCGTCCCTCGCCTGTTGGCCAAACTGGTGGAAGCGGGTTCTGAGGAAGGTCCTTTAGGTTCCGGGACCTGGGGGCAAACCGGCCTGATCCTGCATCAGGATGCCCCGCTTACCTGGCAAAATGTGTTGACTCAGGAGAGCTTAAAGATATCACGCCAGGGTGCCCTGAAGACGCTGGCCTTAAAGCAGGTCTTTGCTTCTTTTCCGGTGGCTTTGCTCGCCGGCGTCGCCGAGGCGCAAGCCTGACCGTGGCAAAGGCTGGCTTTCTCCGGGCTGTCCGATGATAGAGACTCAGGATCTCAGTAAAAGGTATCAAAAGATCGTCGCCCTGGACGGTTTGACCCTCACCGTGGAGCGGGGGGAGGTTTTCGGGCTCCTTGGTCCTAATGGGGCGGGCAAAACCACCACCCTCAAGATTCTCACCACCCTGGCCAAGCCGACCCGAGGATGGGCGAAAATCGGCGGCCATGACGTGGAACGGGAACCCCTTAAAGTCAAACGCTTGATCGGCGTCTCCCCCCAGGAAATCAATCTGGACAAGGAACTTACGGCCTACGAAAACCTTTGGATCTATGGGATGTTGCACCGGGTGCCGGACCTCAAGACCCGCGTCCGGGAGCTTTTGGAGCAAGGCGGCTTGGCGGCCCGAGCCCGCCATTTTGTTAAAGACTTTTCCGGCGGTATGCAGCGCCGCCTTCAGATTTTAAGGGCACTCATGTCCCGGCCCCAAGTACTTTTTCTGGACGAACCCACCGTGGGTCTGGACCCCCAGGTGCGCCGCCAGTTGTGGGATTGGATTCTGGGCTTCAAGGCCGCCGGCATGACCATTATGCTGACCACCCACTATATCGAGGAAGCGGAAATCCTCTGCGACCGGGTGGGCATCCTGAGCCGGGGCCGGCTCATCGCCTTGGACAGTCCCAGGGCCCTCATCGGTCGGCTGGGCGGCTACGTGCTGGAATCCCTGGACAAGGGCCGGCGCCGGTATCTATTAGTGAAAAACCCGGAAGAAGCCTATGCCCAGGCCCAAGGTGAACTGGAAGGGGTCATCATTCGCCGGGTCAACCTGGAGGATGTGTTTATCCAACTGACGGGGGAGCGGCTGCAGGCCTGACGTTGCGGCAGCATACGAAATGGATTGGTATCCCATTTTCTTGCGGGAAATCCTGCTTTTCGGCCGCCGGCTCCTGCGGCTGGGGTATGTCGCCTCTGCCCTGCTCATGCCCCTTTTATATCTCATGGCTTTTGGCCTGGGGCTGGGCCGGCGGGTGGCCATCGGCGGCGGCACTTACCTGGATTATCTGCTGCCCGGCTTAGTGGCCATGAGCTCCATGATCAACTCCTATACCTGGATCGCCAACGGCCTGACCATGGGGCGTGTCTACTTCCGCACTTTTCAGGTCTACCTGCAGGCTCCGGTAAGCGCCGCCGCCATCGTCTGGGGAGAGGTGATCTCCGGCATGGTCCGGGGGCTGTTTTCCTCTGTCATTCTTCTGGTGCTTGGCCATGTGCTGGGCAGCTCTTTGCGGCTCAGCCTGATATTTCTGTTGACCCTGCTTCTTAACTGTCTGCTTTTTTCGGCTTTTGGAGTGGTGGTGGGGATGCGGGCCCGGTCCCATGAAGATGCCGCCAACTTCAGCAATTTTTTTATCATGCCCATGGCCTTTTTCTGTGGGACTTTTTTCCCGGTGGAGCAGATGCCCCGGGTTCTACAAATGGCGATCACGGCGCTGCCCTTGACCCATACTAACCTGCTGCTGCGGACCCCTGCCTGGACGCCGGCCTCCCTGGAATCACTGATGGTGCTGGGGGGTTACAGTGCCGCCTGCTTAGCCCTGGGGATTCTGCTGGTACGGCGTTACAGCGAATAGCACGATAATTGTGTCCGGCCCGGCGCCGGCTTCAGAAAAATTTTGACATCTCCTTGGTGTTTGCGTATTTTCTTTTACATTATGGGGACTGAGGAAACCATGAGACCGCGCCTTTCCAAGAGCTTTCTTCCGCTGTTAGTCATCTGCGCCATTTTAAGTCCCGGCCCGGCGGCCGCGGCCGCTTTTGACTACGCTCATTTTAATAAAGAATGCGGCCTGCGGTTGGCCTACGGCAAATCCACCCGCAAGGCGGATGTCAAACTCTATAGCCTGTTGCCGCGTTGGGGGATTTTTTTGGTTCGTCCGGGCTCCATCCTAGCCGGATTAGGGCTTTCTTTGGTGCTGGAGGGGACTTTCAGCATTGCCGAAGCCGAGGACACCGGCTGGGAACTGGGCCTTGTGCCCATGCTCAAGGTCAGTCTGCCTCTGGGACATAAGGCCCTCTTATTCCTGGAAGGCGGGGCCGGCGTCATGCTGGAAAATATCAACACCCCTGCCGTGGCACATACCTTTAATTTCGCTTCCCAGATCGGCGGGGGGGTCGATCTGGCCCTCACCCGCCGCTGGGCCCTCAGCCTGGCCTATCGCTTTCGCCATTCCTCCAATGCGGGAATCTATGCGGAGAACTCCTCTTTCAATGTTAACCTCTTTCAGATCGGCCTGGTGTACTATCATTAAACGTAAGGCCCTTTAAAAGCGCCTCCTTTTTCTGGAAAAATTTGGCGATTGGCGGCTTGACAATAAAAACAGGAATTGTTATTTTTTAATAAAATTTATAATAATGGAAACGCTGATTCGAAAATTACGGAGCAAAGGGATTTCGGTAACGCCGCAGCGGTTGGCGGTGCTGTCCGTTTTGGAAGGCCGCCGCGACCATCCCACCGCGGAGCAGATTTATCAGGAAGTGCGGCGTCAGTTGCCGGCCATTTCTTTCAACACAGTGTACAAGACCCTGGAGGTCCTTTGCCAAAAAGGCCTGGTTATCAAGGTCAACCCGCTTCATGAAGTGGCCCGCTATGATATCCGCACGCATAATCATGCGCACCTTGTGTGTCGGCGCTGCCATCTCATCCGCGACCTGGACATGGAAATCCGTCCCGTTGAACTGCCTCCGGAAGCCGTGCCCGAGGGCTTCCGGGTGGAGACGCATTCGCTCATCTTCTGGGGTCTGTGCTCTCGCTGCCAGGCCCTGGAGAAAAACCAAACTACCTGAGGAGGAGCAAACCTAGATGGCAATTCAAGTCGGCCAGGAATATCTATGCAAGATCTGTGGCAATAAGGTCCAGGTTCTCGAAGCCGGCGGTGGCGTGCTGGTCTGTTGCGGCGTGCCCATGAAGCTGGTGGCGGGTTAAGATCCACGGAGGAAACCCATGGATAAGACTACCAAAGATCTCATGGCGGCCTTTGCCGGCGAATCTCAGGCGAACCGCAAATATCTGGCGTTCGCCGCCAAGGCCGAGCAGGAAGGCTACCCCCAAGTGGCCCGGCTTTTCCGGGCCGCGGCCGAAGGTGAGACCATCCACGCCCTTAATCATTTGCGGGCCCTGAAGGGCATCCGGTCTACCCGGGAAAACCTTCAGGAAGCTATCTCCGGGGAAACCCATGAATTCAAGGAAATGTACCCGGACATGATCGCAACTGCCCAGGAGGCCGGGAACAAGGAGGCAGAACGCACCTTTACCCTGGCCAACGAAGTGGAAAAAATCCACGCCCAGCTTTATCAGAAGTATTTGGACACCATTGAGGAAAAAAAGCTGGTGGATCTTTACGTCTGCCCGGTTTGCGGCTATATCGCCGAAGAGGCGCCGCCGGATAACTGCCCGGTTTGCAACGCCAAGGGGAAAACCTTTAAAAAAATAGATTAGAAAGGCTGAGGGGCGGGCCGGGGCCAGCCGCTAGACGCCCCCGCCCCCCTCGGTAACTTTCCTTTCCCCTTCTTTCCGCAAAATTTCCAGCGCGTGCCGGGCCGCCGCTTGTTCCGCCTGTTTTTTGGTGGGGCCTTCTCCTTGAGCCAGCACCCGCTCGCCCAAGCGCAATTCCACCCGGAAATACCTGGCGTGACCCGGACCGCCTTCTTCCCGCAGGCCGTAGGTGGGGGTGATTTTATAATGTGCCTGGGTCAGTTCCTGTAAGGCCGTTTTGTAATCCTGCCAGGCCAGGGTTTCCTGCCGGCGGATGAGCGGTTCGAACCAGCGGCGGGTCAGAGCTTGGGCGGCTCCGAGGCCGCCGTCCAGAAACACCGCGGCCAGAACCGCTTCCAGGGCGTCAGCCAATAGTGAGGCCTTCTTTCGCCCGCCTTGCTGCTCTTCTCCCTTGCCCAACCGCAGATAATCCCCCAGGTGCAGGTCCTTGGCCAACACCGCCAGTTGACGGGCGTTCACCAGAGCAGCCCGGCGGCGGGACAGCTCCCCTTCCGAGCTCTTCGGAAAGGCGTGAAAAAGCAGATCACTCACCGCAAGGGCCAACACCGCGTCTCCCAAAAACTCCAGCTGCTCATTGCTCGGGCCTGCCTCCGGGTTTTCATGAACAAAGGAGCTATGACGCAAAGCCTGCTCCAACAGAGACAGTTGGCGGAACTTATACCCTAAGGCCCGTTCCAGATCTCTTAGGGCCGAACGGCGCTCCCGGGGCAATCTCCCTTTCACCGAAATCCTCCTCCTCCTGCCCACTTAGCCCGGTAAGGCATGAAAATTTTTCGACCCGAACCTTGTTTTCTTTACCGGTCATGCTATTATAGCAATTAAATCTCAATAAACCTAACGTTGGCATGAAGTCCGAATATGAGGTTTTCCAGGAATATATCCGCCAGCGGGGCCTCAGGTGGACTCCGGAGCGGGAACTGATCCTGCAGGAAATTTCCAGGCTCCGACAGCACTTTGATGTGGAGAGTCTATATCTGCAATTAAAGCAGAAAGGCGCCAAAGTGTCCAAGGCGTCCATTTACCGGGCCATTCCGTTGTTTATTGACTGCGGCCTGATCCGGGAAGTGGACTTCTCGGACGGCCACTGGCACTACGAACACATTTATGGCCACGGCCACCACAATCACTTGAAATGCCTGGGCTGTGGGCAAGTGCTGGAATTCGTGGAACCCGCTCTGGCCCAGGTGGAGAGTCGCCTGGCCCGGGAATATGGCTACAGTATTGTCACCTATAAACTGGAGGTTAAAGGATATTGCCCCGCCTGTCTGAAAGCTGGCGGGGAGACCGACGACCGTTAAAGGAGTGTCATCCGGATGGTGAATGATCTGGGGAAGTCAGGCCGCCCTTTGGCTTCGGTGCCTCCCGGGCAACAGGTGCGGATTATCGGCTTCAGCGGGGGGCGCATGATGCGGGCCCGGCTTATGGCCATGGGCCTCAATCTGGGTCAGAAGGTGGATATCCTGCAAAATAACCGGGGGTTGATCATCGTTTCGGTAAACGGCGTCCGGGTGGCCTTGGGCCGGGGCGTGAGCCAGAAAATCCTCACTGTTCCGGCGGAATTACCGGCCTAAAACCCTGCCAGACGCAGCAGGCCCCCAAAATGTGCGTCCGCAAATCCCCCAAACGCGAAATTGACTGTCCCCCGGAAATCAGGCTATTATGACAGACACCCCCGGGATTTCCGGTGGACTTGATCTTTCCTTTAAGACATTGCTAAGACCCTTTGGTTTCCGATAAATTTCCCGACCCCTCCCAAGAGACCTCCCAGCCCTTGGCCACCCTGGAAGGGGTGGTGGAACGCATCACTTTCTCCAATCCGGAAAACCAGTACGCAGTGCTGCAGCTCAAGGTCAAAGGCCGGCGGCAGCCCGTAACCGTGGTGGGTCCCTTGGCCGCCGCCAAGGAGGGGGAAAACCTCCGTCTGAAGGGAAACTATGAAGTGCATCCCCGCTACGGGGAGCAGTTCAAGGCGGTGTGGTGGTATGCGGTGCTGCCGGCCACAGTGGCCGGCATTCAGAAATACCTGGCCTCAGGCCTCATCCGGGGCATCGGCCCGGAGCTGGCCCGGCGGCTGGTGGAGCGGTTCGGCTCCGACACCCTGCAAGTTATTGACCATGCCCCGGAGCGCCTCACCGAGGTGCCGGGCATCGGGGCCAAACGTCTCCGGCAAATCATCCGGGATTGGCAGACCCAAAAGGAAGCCCGGGAAATCTTGGTGGGCCTTCAGGGACTCGGGCTCAGCATGGCCTTCGCCACCCGGGTGTACAAACACTATGGGGATCAGGCCCTGGAGGTGGCCACCGGCAACCCCTACCAACTGGCCCTGGACGTCCAGGGGGTGGGCTTTCACACCGCCGACCGGCTGGCGGCCCGCCTTAATCTGGACCCCCTGGCCCTCCCTCGCCTGGCCGCGGGCCTGCTCCATATCGTGGAGGAGATGTCCGCCGAAGGGCATGTCTATGTTCCCCAGGAACTTCTGCTGGACAAGGCCGGGGAGTTGCTGCAGGTGCCGCTTTCGCCCCTGGCCCAGGCCCTGGAATTCCTGATCCGGGAAGGCCGGGTACTGCGTCAGGAGCTTCCCGGTGGGCCGGGAATTTACAAAAAGCCGGCCTGGGTGGCGGAAACCGGCATTGCCCGGAGCCTGGGCCGTCTGAAGACCAGCCCCGGCGCCCCGGTTCACCTGCACCTGCGAGAAGTGCTGGCCCAGGTGGAGCAGGACCGGGGCCTGGAGCTTTCCCCGGAGCAGCGGGAGGCAGTGGCCGCCGCCTGCACTGAAAAAGTGCTTATTATCACAGGCGGGCCGGGCACCGGCAAGACCACCATCGTGAGCTGCATCCTGGACCTGTTCCGGCGGCTGGGAGCCCGGGTGATGCTCATGGCCCCCACCGGCCGGGCCGCCAAACGCCTGACAGAGACCACCGGGGCCGAAGCCGCCACCATTCACCGAGCCCTGGAATTCTCCCCGCAGACGGGCGCCTTCCGGCGCAACGCGGCCGAGCCCTTGCGCGCCGACGTGATCATTGTGGACGAAGTTTCCATGGTGGACACCTACCTGATGTACCACCTGCTCCGGGCGGTGCCGCCTTGGGCCCGCCTGATCCTGGTGGGTGACGTCAACCAGCTTCCGGCCGTGGGTCCTGGCAACATCTTAAAGGATCTCATTGACTCGGGCGTTTTGCCGGTGATGCGCCTGACCCAGATTTACCGCCAGGCCCGGGAAAGCCTCATCGTGGTGAACGCCCACCGCATTAACCAGGGGGCTTTTCCGGTTCTGGCCCGGAAGTTCGGGGAGCGGGACTTTGTCTTTCAGGAACTGGAAGACCCGGAGGACGTGCACCAGCGGCTCCTGTGGCTGGTGAGCGACTTTTTGCCCCGGCAGTTTGGCTTTGACCCGGTGAAGGACATCCAGGTGATCACCCCCATGCACAAGGGAAGGCTGGGGGTGGCGAGTCTTAACTTGGATTTGCAGCGCCGCCTTAATTCCGGAAGCCCGTCCTTTACTTGGGGCGATCGGCATCTGCGGCGGGGCGACAAGGTCATGCAGCTCAAGAACAACTACTATAAAGAAGTGTTCAACGGCGACATCGGCCAGATATGGGGCTATCAGGGCGACAGCGGCCAGCTTACGGTGAATTTCGAAGGGCGGCTGGTTAATTACGAAGCCGGGGAGCGGGATGAGATCACCTTGGCTTATGCAATCACGGTACACAAGGCCCAAGGGAGCGAATTCCCCGCGGTGGTCCTGGTCCTCACCACCCAGCATTATATGCTCCTGCAGCGCAACCTGCTTTACACCGCACTGACCCGGGGAAGAAAACTGGTGGTCCTCCTGGGGAGCAAAAAGGCCCTGGGGATGGCCATCCGGAACGACCGGCCCATCCGGCGCTATACTGACCTAGCGGCGAAATTGCGGCTGACTATTCGTAAAGAACTTTAGAACCTCATTAATCGCCAAAATAAAAGAGGATTAGTTAGGGAGACCGAAAGCGGCGGCTGAAGAGATAAGGCTTGCGGTTGCCCGCCAGTTTGAAAAGTACTTGACTTTTTGGCCTCGCAAGAGCACAATCTTAAGAAATCCAGGGGGAACTTTCGGTGGTGACGGACCTTTTCGCAGAGTTGGAGCAGAAACTGGAAGCCGTCCTCAAGCAGATGGAGGCCCTGAAGCGGGCCAACGCGGAGCTCAGAGAAGTCATCGCCCAGAAGGAGGAAGCTCTCAAGGAAGCGGGAGCGACCTTGGAAAAGATCACCCGGGAAAGAGAACTGGTGCGGGAGCGGATCGACAAGATTTTAAATCGCCTCAAAATTTTGGATCTGGGAGAAGCAGTCTAGGGTTGGCACAGGAACCCCAAAAAATTGTGGTGGAGATTCTGGGACGTTCCCTCACCTTGCAGAGCAGTATGGAGCCGGAACGTCTCCAAGCCGTGGCCCGGATGGTGGACGACCATCTGCGTCAATTGCAGAAGGCCTTCCCAGCCAGTCCGGTGGCCGATCTGGCTATCCTGGCCGCTCTCAATCTTGCCTGTGAATCCTTAGAAACCAAGGAGGACTATCAGCAACTGCAAGCCGAGATCGACCGCCGGTCCCGGCAATTAATCGAAAGGCTGGAGAGGTATGCTTCATATGCTCCCCCCGGGCCTTAACGGTGGCCCCGGGAGAGGGGAAAAGTCGCAAGGCGCTCGCTATTTAAAGGCAAAGCCATAGTAAGGCAAGGGAGAAGGGAGATTTACTCCGGGGCGAAGGAAAAGCGCTTCGGTTTTGCATACGTAATCAATGAATAGGGTGATCCCGATTTACTTTGCAAAGAAAGGAGGTTAATACCCAGGAGGTTTTCAGGTAAACAGGACCCGACAAAACTTCCAGCCCGCCTGGTTTTAATCTGAATGCGGCGCCACCAGGTCGGCCAATCCCCCCTGCTCCCACTCCTTAGCCTTTATCAATCTTCGGGACGCGATCCGCTTCTTCAGCTTCTCTAGCTTTTTGCGTAATACACTTATTTTTTATTTTATTACCGCCGTGTGCCGGTGGGGGAATACCGGCACGGGACATTATATGACAGAAGGGGAGCCCCCCATGTATATATTGCTATACCTTTTCATTTCGGTTCTAATAACGGGGCTCGGTTTCCTAGCAGGCTTCTTTTACCGCAAGCATTTGATCGATTCTCATATGGAATCCCTGGAAGCCTTGGGGAAAAAGATTCTTGACGATGCCCGCAAGGAAGCCGAAAACATTAAAAAGGAAACCCAGCTCCAAGCCAAAGATCAACTCTTGCAATTGAAGGCGGATTTTGATCGGGAAACTCAGGAGCGCCGCCAGGAATTCGCCCAGATCGAACGCCGCTTTCTGCAGAAGGAAGAGAATCTGGAGAAAAAGGCCGCCCTGTTGGACGAGCGGGAAGCCGAACTCAACAAGAAGCAAAAATATCTGAACCAATTGGAAAAGGACCTGTCCGACAAACAGGCGCACTACCAGAAGCTTATTGCGGAGCAAAATGAGCGGTTGGAGCGCTTGGCAGGCATGAGCGCCCAGGAGGCCAAGGACATGCTCCTCAAGTCCATGGAACGGGAAGTGCGCATCGAAGCCGCCCGGATGATGAAACGCATCGACACCGAGGCCCGGGAGATGGCCGATCGCAAGGCCAAGGAGATCACCGCCCTGGCTATCAAACGTTATGCCAGCGACTATGTGGCCGAGCAGACGGTGTCAGTGGTGGCCCTGCCCAACGAAGAGATGAAGGGTCGCATCATCGGCCGGGAAGGCCGCAACATCCGGGCCCTGGAAGCGGCCACCGGCGTGGATATCATCATCGACGACACGCCCGAAGCCGTGATCCTTTCCGCCTTCAACCCTATCCGCCGGGAGGTGGCCCGCCGAAGCCTGGAGCGCCTCATCACCGATGGGCGCATCCATCCCGGACGGATTGAAGAGATAGTGGAAAAGGTCAATCAGGAGATGGAGGCGGCCATCCGCGAGGCAGGAGAACAGGCAGCCTTTGATACCGGGGTGCACGGCCTGCACCCGGACCTCATCAAGCTGTTGGGGAAGCTCAAGTTTCGCACCAGCTACGGCCAGAACGTTCTCCAGCACTCCATTGAGGTCAGTTTTCTCTGCGGGATCATGGCGGCGGAATTGGGCCTCAACGAAAAGCAGGCCAAGCGGGCCGGCCTGCTGCACGACATCGGCAAGGCGGTGGACCACGAAGCCGAGGGCGTGCATGCCCTGATCGGGGCGGATCTGGCCAAGCGCTACGGCGAATCTCCCAAAGTGGTGCACGCCATCGCCGCGCACCATGAGGACGTGCCCACCGAGAGTGTGCTGGCCGTCCTGGTGCAGGCGGCGGACACCTTGAGCGGTGCCCGGCCCGGAGCCCGTCGCGAAATGCTGGAGACTTATATAAAACGCTTGGAAGCCCTGGAAAAGATTGCCAGGTCCTTCAACGGCATTAGCAAGTCCTATGCCATCCAGGCGGGGCGGGAAATCAGGCTGATCGTGGAAAGCGACAAGGTGAACGACGAAGAGGCCTATTGGATCAGCCGGGAGGTGGCCAAAAAAATCGAACAGGAACTCACCTATCCGGGCCAGATCAAGGTGACGGTGATCCGGGAAACCCGGGCGGTGGATTATGCCCGTTAAGCCCTTATGAATATCTTTTTTATCGGCGACATCGTCGGAGCTCCCGGTCGCCGGGCAGTGGAGGAGCTGCTGCCCAAGGTGGTGGATCGCCATTTCGTGGACCTGGTGGTGGCCAATGGCGAAAACGCCGCCGGAGGTATCGGCATCACCCCCCAGGTGGCGGAACAACTGCTCAGCAGTGGGATCGATCTCTTGACCAGCGGCAATCATATCTGGAAACACAAAGAGATCCTGCCCTACCTGGAGGAGACGGACCGGCTGCTAAGACCGGCCAACTATCCGCCGGACACCCCCGGACAGGGCTATGCTATAATTGAAACCGCGGCCGGAGAGAAGGCCGCGGTTATCAATTTGGAGGGGCGGGTGTTCATGAATCCGCTGGAATGTCCCTTTCGCACCGCGGACCGCATTTTGTCCGATATACCCCGGGACATCAAAGTCATTCTGGTGGACATCCACGCAGAAGCCACCAGCGAAAAGCTGGCCATGGGCTGGTATCTGGATGGCCGGGTGAGCGCGGTCATCGGCACCCATACCCATGTGCAGACCGCCGACGAACGTATTCTGCCCAAAGGCTCGGGCTATATCACGGATGCGGGCATGACCGGCCCCCTTAACTCGGTCATCGGCATGAAAAAGGAGGTCATTCTGGAGCGTTTCCTGAGTCAGCGGCCTCAGCCCTTCAAAGTCGCCACCCAGGACATCCAGATGCAGGGGGTGCTGCTCAAGGTGGACCCCGCCGGCCGCTGCCAGGAGATCCGCCGTCTGCAGATGGCGATAAAAGAACGGTAAGTTTTAAATCTGACAGACAAAAATCAGGAGCGTCGGATATGCAACGCCTGACAGCCTGGCTCGCTCTGGGGTGCACCCTGATATGGCTGGGGTGCTCCACCTACGAACCCAAAGTCGTCTCCTTCAAGCTTCCCGAGGCCTATGCCAATATGCAGCGGGTGGCCGGAGCTTATGTGGCAGCCCGGGCCTGGACCGATGAACAGGAGGCCCAGAACGCCTTCGGCTTCAACATCCTCCGGGCAGGGTTGCTGCCGGTGCAGGTAAGCTTCGATAACCGCGGCTCCCAAACCCTGGTCATTGAGCCTTCCCAAACCTTTCTGATAAACCAAAAGGGGGAGGTCTTCCCGGTCCTGGATGAAACCGAGGCTTACGAGCGGGTTGCCCGCGGCACTCGCAGCTTGGAGCAGGTGAAAGGCCTGACCCAGGGAGCCCTCGCCGGCGGAGCTACCGGAGCCCTGCTGGGGGCAGCCATTGGTGTGGTGGCCGGCCATAGCGCCGGGGAGGCTGCCATGCGCGGGGCAACCATCGGGGGCGCAGTGGGAGGTCTGGCCGGCGTGGCCCGGGGCGCGGACACCGACGTCCCCCGCACCATCGCCGATAATCTGTCCCGCCGTAATCTGAAGAACAAACCCATTAAGCCAGGAGAGCTGGCTTACGGCATTATCCTATTTCCCAGGGAGGCCGGATCCCCCCGAGCTTTGCGTTTGCAATTGCAGGACACGGACACCCGGCAGACCCACACCCTGAACCTGCCACTGTAAGAGAAATGGTGATGGATCTGGAGCGCTGAATATCCGCCGGAAACATTCATACGTCGGGCTCAAGTGGACTCCGGCCGGAATCGGGAGAAAGAAACCGGGAGGCGCCGCCCCTGGGTGATTACCGGATTTCGGACCAGGGCCTTGGCCCGAACGCCAGGCAAGGCAGCCAATCCCAGTCCATTGGTTTTTTTTTGGCGGACGGAATCGACTGTGAAATTCTCGGAAAGGAAGAAACCATGAAAATCCATGAGTATCAGGGGAAGGAGTTATTGGCGAAATTCCAGGTGCCGGTGCCTCCGGGCGGGGTGGCGGAAACACCGCAGGAAGCCCGGCGGGTGGCGGAAACCCTGGAAACCGGCCCCTTCGTGGTCAAGGCCCAGATTCATGCCGGAGGCCGGGGTAAGGGCGGCGGCATCAAGATGGCCGCCACTCCTGAGGAAGTGGAGAAGGTGGCTGACCAAATCATCGGCATGACCCTGGTCACCCCCCAGACCGGCCCCGAAGGCCGCTTTGTAAAAATGGTCCTGGTGGAACAGGCCCAGGACATCGCCCAGGAACTATACCTGGGGATCGTGGTGGACCGCAGCCTGGCCCGGCCGGTGGTCATGATGAGCGCCGCGGGCGGGATGGAGATCGAGGAGGTGGCGGCCCGAACTCCTGAGCTCATCCTCAAGGAGGCGGTGGACCCGACCGTGGGTCTTATGCCTTACCAGGCCCGCAACCTGGCTTTCGGCGTGGGTCTGGCCCCTGACCTGATCCGCCCGGCCACCAGCTTCATCCTGAATCTTTATAACATGTTTGTCACCTTGGACTGTTCCCTGGCGGAAATCAACCCTATGGTGGTAACCAGGGACGGCGAGTTGCTGGCCTTGGACGCCAAGATCAATTTCGACGACAACGCCCTGTTCCGGCACCATGACTTGGCGGCCATGGACGATCCGGACGAAATGGACCCCTTGGAGCACGAAGCCAAGAAACACCATCTGAACTACATCCGCCTGTCGGGCAATATCGGCGCCATGGTGAACGGCGCGGGCCTGGCCATGGCCACCATGGACCTGATCAAGGCCGCCGGGGCCGAGCCCGCCAACTTCCTGGACGTTGGGGGCGGGGCCTCCGCCGAAATGGTGGCCAATGGTTTCCGCATCATCCTGGCAGACCCCCGGGTCAAGGGCGTGTTGATCAACATCTTCGGCGGCATCCTGCGCTGCGACCGCCTGGCCGAAGGCGTCATCCAGGCGGTCCGGGAAGTGGACGTCAAGGTGCCCATCATCATCCGCCTGGAGGGCACCAACGTGGAGGAGGGGCGACGCCTGCTCAACGAGTCGGGCCTTACCTTCACGGTGGCCGAGGACATGCAGGACGCGGCCCGGAAGGTGGCGGCGCTGGTGCAGTGATGCGGTTTCGGTGGAGGGCATTTCAAGAGGAGAGCCAGATGATCAAACTCGGCGCATGGGCAGTTTCCGGCCTCCTCGGCCTATTCCTGGCTGGCAGCGTCTGGGCGCAGCCTCAGGGCATGGCTCCGGGTTGGGGGCGGCTTTATGACCCCAAGACGGTGGAGACTGTGAAAGGCGAAGTCGTATCGGTGGAAACCGTCACCGCGGGCCGCATGGACATTCCGGGGCGGCTGATTCTGAATCTCCAAACCGCCAAGGAAACCATCCCGGTGCACCTAGGGCCGGAGTGGTATGTGAACCAGCAGGGCCTTAAGCTGGTGGCCGGCGATCAGGTGGAGGTAAGGGGCTCCCGGGTGAGCGTGGAAGGAAAGCCTTCCATTGTTGCCAACTATGTGAAAAAGAACCAGCGGGTGCTTAACCTGCGGGATGACCGGGGCCTGCCCCTGTGGGCGGGGCAAGGGCACAGACCGGGCCGTTAAGGGGAAGTAATGCTTAAGGTATAAACCTTAGTTGGGTCTGAGGCCCTGGGGGGAGCGAGTAACCGAAGCTTTGATTTTAAGCTTTTATAAAAACCAGAAACCGTAAACAAAAAATTTATTTTAATGAAAGCCAAATCCAGAAAGTCCGGCACCCGGACCAGCACCTTCGGCTCTCCGGGGCGCCATAGCCACGACGCCCGCCGTTTCTACGGAGGAAAACTCTATCAGGGTCTGCCCCGGGAGGAAAAGGATAGGTATCGGGAAAATCCTTTGGAACCCCCGACCTTTAACACCATCTTCGGCAGGTCCGCGGAAGACATGAATGAGCTGCCCGATGCCGGCGTCCATCTCATGGTGACCTCGCCGCCCTACAATGTGGGCAAGGAATACGACGAAGACCTGACCCTGGAGGAATATCTGGCCTTTCTGAAGCGGGTGTGGCGGGAGGTGCACCGGGTGCTGGTGCCCGGGGGCCGGGCCTGCATCAATGTGGCCAATCTGGGGCGGCGGCCTTACATCCCGCTCCATGCCTTTATTATCCGGGATATGCTGGAGCTTGGGTTTCTCATGCGGGGGGAAATCATCTGGGACAAAGGGGCATCCGCGGCGGCCTCCACCGCCTGGGGCAGTTGGAAGTCCCCGGCCAACCCGACGCTTCGGGACGTGCACGAATACATCCTGGTGTTTTCCAAAGGGGCCTTTTCCCGGCCCAATCCCGGGGGGCGGGAAAGCACCATCTCGCCGGAGGAGTTCCTGGAGTTCACCAAAAGCGTGTGGAGCTTTCCGGCGGAGTCGGCCCGCAAGGTGGGCCACCCGGCCCCCTTTCCGGTGGAGCTCCCTTACCGCCTGATCCAGCTTTACACCTTTAAAGATGAAGTAGTGCTTGATCCCTTCATGGGGAGCGGCAGCACGGCTCTGGCGGCCCTTAAGGCCGGGCGCCGCTATGTGGGGTATGAAATTGATCCGGCCTACATCGGGCTTGCAAAAAAGCGAATAAATCAATATATCCAGGACTGTCGGCGACTTGACCTGTCTGGCCGGGCCGAATCAGGCAGAACGGCCTGAAGGCAGGCTTACAATCCGCGATTTTCGGCAGGGAGGGGAGATTGCGCTTATGGGCAAAGTCTGCGACAAAAAACGCCGGATGGTGCTGCGCCAGCGCCAGCAGCGGCGGGCCAAGCTCAAGAAACTGAAACAGGCCTACCTGAACGCCAAGACCGAAACGGAAAAAGCCCGAATCATCGGCAAAATCACCCGCTTGGCGCCGTATCTGCCGGTACAGACTTATCTCTCCGGGTAGAGAGAAATCACACGACGGGAACGGACCGAAAGGAAGAAGAATGAGCGTATTGGTGGATGAAAACACCCGAGTAGTGGTGCAGGGCATCACCGGCAAAGAAGGATCGTTTCACGCCCGGGCCTGCCGGGACTATGGCACCCAGGTGGTGGCCGGGGTGACCCCGGGCAAGGGCGGCCAGAAACTGGACGACATCCCAGTTTTTAACACCGTGGCTCAGGCGGTGCAGGAAACCGATGCCAACACTTCTTTGATTTTCGTGCCCCCGGCCTTTGCGGCGGACGCTATTCTGGAGGCGGCGGCCAGCGGCATCCGGGTCATTGTCTGCATCACGGAAGGCATCCCGACCCTGGAAATGGTCAAAGTGATGGCGGTGCTTAAGGATACCGGCATCCGCCTTATCGGCCCCAACTGCCCCGGCATCATTTCGCCGGGGAAGGCCAAGGTGGGCATCATGCCGGGCCATATTCACCTGGAGGGGCCTGTGGGGGTAGTGTCCCGGAGCGGCACCCTGACTTATGAGGCCGTGCACCAGCTGACCCTATTGGGCATCGGCCAGTCCACCTGCGTGGGCATCGGCGGCGACCCTATCATCGGCACGGATTTCATTGGGATGCTGAGGCTCTTTGAGGCCGACCCGCAAACCCGGGGGGTGGTGCTCATCGGCGAAATCGGCGGCACCGCCGAGGAAGAGGCGGCCGCCTTCATCCGGGAACAGGTCAGCAAACCGGTGGTGGCCTTCATTGCCGGTCAGACTGCGCCCCCTGGCAAACGTATGGGCCACGCCGGGGCCATTATCTCCGGCGGAAGCGGCAAGGCCGAAGACAAAATCGCCGCCCTTACGGCCGCAGGCGTCACCGTGGCCAAAACCATCGCCGATCTGGGCCTGACGGTGAAGCAGGCAATGGGATTTTGAAGGACAGCAACGGGTTACTCTGGCTGATCACAGGCGATGAAACTGTTACTCCATATCTGCTGCGCGCCCTGCGCCATTTACCCTCATCAGGTTCTGCGGGAGGCGGGCCATGAGGTGCGCGGCTTTTTTTACAACCCCAATATCCATCCCTACCAGGAGTTCGCCCGCCGGGCCGCCACCCTGAAAGAATACGCCGCCCAGAGCGGCCTTCCGATAATTTGGGATGAGACCTATGATCTGGAGGGGTTTTTGCGGCTGGTGGTGTTCCGGGAAGCGGAACGCTGCCGGTTCTGTTACCAACTGCGCCTTATGGCCGCGGCTAGGGTGGCCCGGGGGGGCAAATTCGACGCGTTTACGTCCACGTTGCTTTACAGCAAGTTTCAAAATCATGAACTTATTCGGGAACTGGGGTTCGCCGCGGCCCGGGAGGTGGGCATCCCTTTCCATTATGAGGATTTCCGGCAAGGGTGGCAGTTCGGCCTCAAGCAAAGCCGGGAGCTGGGGCTTTACCGCCAGCAATACTGCGGCTGTATTTACAGCGAGCGGGATCGGTTTTGCCATCCGGCAAAAGTCAAGGCCGATTCGTCAAAGGAAGGATTAAAGAAAAATTTGACTAATTCCGAATAAAGGCACAAGTATTGCATTTATTAGAGGTAAACAGAAAAAATTGGCTTTGGAACGCAAAACATGGCAGATTTACCTGGGGGTGGCAATTTTCCGGGAAAATCCTAACAATAATCTTTGTTTCTTTTTTACCACAGGAGTTTTGTAATTATGGTGTCCCGGCTAGCAGTCAGCAATCGCCAGGAAAATCAAAGGATTTTACTGGAATTTGTCCGGAAGTGGGGAGAGGATCACGGTTTGTCCCCCTCCCGGCGGGACACCCTGGAACAGGCGGTCTCGGGCGTTTTCCAGCACCTGGTCACCCACGCCTACCAACCCGGACAACCGGGGTCAGTTGTGGTGGTTTTGGAGGACAAGGGCCCAAGGCTGCGCCTTATGTTCGAAGACGACGCTCCGCCTCATAATCCCACGGGGTTTAATGCCATCGTCCCGGGCGCGTCCGCCAATCCAAACCTGATCGGCGTGCGCCGCCTGGCGGATGGCCTGATCTATTACCGCACCGCGGACCAGAAAAACCGGTTAGTGCTCTTCCTCACGATGTAACGGGCGGAAAAGCAGGAGGCCCAGCCTTCATCGCGAACATTGCCGCGCTTTGCGGAAAGCCTCTTCCGCCTCTCTGACCTTACCCTGCTCTTGCAAGAATAACCCTAAGTAGTAATACCCCTCGCCATAATTGGGGTCCAGCTCCACGGCCCGGCGCAAAGCCTGTTCGGCTTCGCGGTATTTCCCCGCCTTAGCCAGAGAGCTGCCCATCAGACTGTAGGCCTCCGCGGATGTCGGGTCGAGTTTGATGGCCTGCTCAAAGGATTTGACCGCTTGTTCATGACGGTTCTCCGTGGCCAGGATGAGGCCGTGTTTGATGTAGTCCCGGGCTGCCTGCTTTGAAAGTTCCTCGGTTTTTTTCCTTGTTTCCTGGGCTCCGGCTGGAAGCCAGAGCAAGGCAGTCCAGGCCATTAAAAGGATGGCCATCACTGAAAGGCGTCTCATGATCTTGCTCCTGTTTTCAATATGCGAAGAACCCTGGGCAGGATAAGAAGAATTTTTCTCATTATGAAAAAACTTTCTCCCGCCCTTTCCGGTTTGGCTAGGCGTTTGAGGCGGATGTCTGGAAATCACAGAGGTCCAACGGAAGCCAGGTACAGCGCCACCTCCTCCTGACCGTCCACTCCCAGCAGACGTTCGACCTCCTCGTCAAAAAAGGCACCCACCGGACAGCACCCCAAACCCAGAGCAGTGGCCGCCAGCATGACGTTTTGGCAGATATGCCCGGCATCCATGAAGAGGTAGCGGATCGCCCGCTCCCGGTATTTCCACATGGCGCGGTTGAGGATCCCGGTCCAAAGGAACACCAGCGCAGCGGTGCCCAGGAAAACCTGGGAAAGCCCGGCTTCCACCAAGGGAGGGCGGAAATCCCCGGTTGCCAGTTGTTCCAGGGCAAACTCCGGCACATTCAGGTGCCAGATACCCGGTTCCAGGCCTTCCACCCGGTGGATCGCCAGGTAGGTTTCCACCGGATATAGCGCCCCGGCTGAAGGCGCGGTCCGAAACAGATATTCGCGGCTGGCCAACGTGACGCCCTGAGCGGACCACACCAAGATCGCGAGTTCATCCCGGGTGAGAGGCCGCTCCTGGTATTGCCTCCGGGAACGGCGCAGAGCCAGGCAGTCCCAAAGGTCAGCAGGCTCCCGGCCCACCGGGGGGTCCAGTTTAAAACGGGGGGCGCCGGGATACTGCTTGTAAGGCTCGGCTCTGGGGTAATCCACCCGCGGCCCTCTCCCTAAGCCTGCCCGGCTGTATCGGGTTTCCTGCAAGTATCGACGGCCTATGCCCAAGGGCTCGTCTGTCATGATCCTCATCCCTTATCCCGCTCCTCCCGACGGGGGCGGTTGCGTTCATAAATAATCTTCAAACCCTTGAGGGTCAGATAGTCGTCCACCAGGTCAATGCTATTGGTCTCCGAAGCGATGAGGCAGGCCAGCCCCCCCGTGGCGATAACCTTGGCATGGTCGCCCAGGGCTTGCTTCATGCGACTGACGATGCCGTCTACCAGGCCCACATAGCCATAAATAATCCCGGCGTTCATACTGCTGATGGTGTCTTTGGCAATGATGCTCTTGGGTTTGGCGAAGATCTCCACCCGGGGAAGCTTCGAGGCCTTGATGAACAGCGCCTCACAGGAAATCATCACCCCCGGCGCAATGGCTCCCCCCAGGTATTCCCCCTGACGGGAAATTGCATCAAAGGTGGTGGCGGTGCCGAAGTCTACCACAATGACCGCCCCCCGCACCTGATCGTAAGCCGCCACGGCATTGACGATGCGGTCCGCGCCCACTTCCCGGGGATTGTCATAATGAATGGGCATACCGGTTTTAATCCCTGGCCCTACCCAGAGGGGGCGGACCTTAAGATAACGGAGGGCAAAGCCCTCCAGGGTGTTCACCATCGGCGGCACTACGCAGGAAATGATAAGATCTGCCCCCTTTTCAAGCACCAGCCCATGGGATTGAAAGAGGTTCCTGAGGAGTATCCCCAGTTCGTCGATGGTCACCTCTTTTTCGGTGCGGATCCGCCAGTCGCTGACCAGCTCGTCGCCCTGATACACCCCGATGACGGTGTTGGTATTGCCGACATCCATGACAATAAGCATCCTCAGGGCCTCCCTCAGCTCAGGCAGGTTTCCAGGGCGTGCGCCAATTCCTGAACCACTTGTTCAATTTCCGCCTGGTTCTCCCCTTCCGCCATGATGCGCAGTAGGGGCTCCGTGCCGGAGTACCGCACCAGAAGCCGGCCCTTGCCATCCAGGGCCTGTTCCGCGGCTTTCACGGCTTGGAGGGCCCCGGGAACTGCCCTTAAATCTTTCTTCTCCTTAACTTTGACATTCACCAGCACCTGGGGGTAAGTCGGCACGAAACTGGCCAGCTCCGCCAAGGGTTTCTCCTCCCGGAGCATCACCGCCAGAACGCGCAGCGCCGTCAGGATGCCGTCCCCGGTGGTGGAATGGTTTAAGAAGACCAGATGCCCCGACTGCTCACCGCCGAGGTTGTAGCCCCCCTTAAGCATGGCTTCCACTACATAGCGATCCCCCACCGGGGTGCGCAGGAGCTTGAGCCCCAGGCCTTTAAGGGCCACTTCCAGCCCCAGGTTGCTCATGACAGTGCCCACCACCGTCTTGCGGTGCAGCCGCTCCCGCCGGTGCATGTCCCGGGCGCAGATGCCCAAGATGTGGTCGCCGTCCACGATATTGCCCCGGTGATCCACCATGATGCAACGGTCACCGTCGCCGTCAAAGGCGATGCCCAGGTCTGCTTGGTGACGCCGGACCAAGGTGACGACGTTCTCCGGGTGAGTGGAGCCGCACTTGTAGTTGATGTTCTTGCCGTTGGGCCGCACCCCGATGGTGATCAGTTCGGCACCCAGCTCATCAAACACGGCCGGCGCCACCCGGTAGGTGGCCCCGTGGGCGCAGTCCAATACGAGGCGCAGGCCATCCAGGCGTAGCTCCTTGGGGAAAGTGCTCTTCAGATAAGAGATATAACGGCCCCGGGCGTCGTCGATGCGAAAGGCTTGGCCGATCTCCGTGGCCGTTGGCCTGACCTCGCTGACGCTGGGATCAGTCATCAGGACCTCGATGCGGGCCTCCAGCTCGTCCGGCAGTTTGAAGCCGTCCCCGGAAAAAAATTTGATGCCGTTGTCCTGGTAAGGATTGTGGGACGCGGAAATCACCACCCCGGCATCGGCCCGCATGGACGACGTGATGTAGGCGATGCCAGGGGTGGGCATAGGCCCCAGCAGCAGCACGTCCACCCCCATGGAACAGATGCCCGCCGTGATGGCGTACTCCAGCAGGTACCCGGACAGGCGGGTGTCTTTGCCCACGACAATTTTGTCCCGCCGGGGACCGGTTTTGATGACGTAGGCCAAGGCCCGACCCAATTGCAACGCCACTTCCGCGGTCATGGGATAAATGTTGGCAACCCCTCTGATCCCGTCGGTACCGAAAAGTTTGCGGCTTTCCCTCATTTTTGGCTAAACCCCGCATCCGCGCAAATTCATCGGTGTCTTGCAGAAATCTATCATAATCTCCTCTTCGGAGCACTGGGATTCCGTTTCTTATTTTTCCCCGTGGCCGGTAGACTAAAGTTTTTCCGGAACTTCCCGGTTTCAGCCCCGGTCCCTGGAAAATACCTTATTCTGGCCCCCCTGACCAGTCGAGGCAGCGGGTAGGGCAGGCGTCCATGGCTTCCTGAATTTTGGCCTCATCCCCGCCTCCCGGATTGATTACCATGGCAAAGCCCAAGGATTGGTTTAATCTGAAAACTTCGGGGCAAATTTCCTCACAGGCCCCACAGGCGAGGCAGTCTTCTTCCCTTATTACCGGTATGCGGTCAGTCATGCCGAATCTCTTGACCCTTAACCTTCCTTAATATGGCGCCCAATGCCGCGGTCTCCAGAAAATCGTCGCTTGCTGGTGTGAAAGGCTGGATCGGCCCCGGCCGAAGCGGCTCAAGGCAGGAGAGGGTTTATGGGGCAGGATATCCCAATCCGCCGGGGCGCCGGTAACCCCGCCACCTTTTACTCCTATGACCATTAAATATCTCAGAGAAGGGGATTGCCAAAGCGTTGCCAAAGATTGGCCGGGGGGCGGCCAGGCATAAAGCACCACCTCGGGCATGAATTCATGGATTACCCGAAAAATGTCTCCGACTTCCACTATCTCATGGGTCGGCAGACCGCCCTGAAATTCCCCTTCCCCTTTGTCGATGGCCTTGAACACAATACCCGCGGCAGCCGTCAAAGACGCGAGCGCCGCGCTTAGATAGCCCCGCCCGGCCCCGGCCTCCAAAAGACGGCGGACCTTAAGCCGTTTGAGAAATTGCACATACCGGCGGGGCCATTCCCGGGAAGGAAAAAAATAAACACCGGTGGCCGTCGATAAGGCCATGAGCCAGCCTTCCGGATCAGAGACCGTGGCCAGAAGCTCTCTCCAAACGGCTTCCGGCCAGAGATAAGCCAGAGGACCTTCACCGGCTTGGGGCAGTCTGATAAAGCGGCGGGCCGCTTCCTCAAAACGCCGCCTTTGCGCAAAACCGGAGGCTGACCAACAGTGGGTCAGATCCTCTAAACCGGGCCGGACAAGGGCAGGGCGCATTGTCCAATTATAACACGGCGAATTGCTTTAAGGAGGCTCAGGCCCATGATTTCTTGTTGACAAAGGCAAGGTTCAGAGATAAACAAATCGGGGTGGGCGGGGTAGCTCAGTCGGTAGAGCAGCGGACTGAAAATCCGCGTGTCCCCAGTTCGATTCTGGGCCCCGCCACCAAGGGTTTGTTTATTCTTCTACCATTTAGGCTTGTGCCGGCACATGCCCGTCTCCTTTCGGCGCGGCCGTCAATCTGCGCCATGCGAAGAATCCCGTTTTTTTCGGGAGTTGCCCTCCGTGGCCGGTAAAGATCCCGGTATCCTAAACCTTAGCTTCTCCGTTTTCATTACCTGGAGGTCTTAATGCAATGCCAAACGATCGATGATGTTTACCGGGTGGTCAAAGACAGGGACGTCAGTTTTATTCAGCTTTGGTTTACCGACGTCCTGGGAATGCTGAAGAGCTTCTCCATCCGGCCTTCGGAGCTGGAGGAGGCCATGACCGAAGGCATGGGATTCGACGGCTCCTCCATCGAAGGGTTTGCGCGCATCGAAGAAAGCGACATGATCGCCAAGCCGGACCCCACCACCTTTCAAATCCTTCCCTGGCGGCCCCAGGACAAACCGGTGGGGCGGATGTTTTGTGACATTCTCCAGCCGGACGGCTCCCCTTATCCCGGCGACCCCCGCTATGTCCTGAAACGTACTCTGGCCCGGGCCCAAGAACAGGGCTTTACCTTCTATTTGGGGCCGGAGCTGGAGTATTTCTATTTCGCCAGCGACGCCGAGCCTGTGATTATCGACAAGGGGGGTTACTTTGACACCACCGCCCTGGACCGGGGCAGCCCAATGCGCCGGGATACCGTCCTGATGCTGGAGCAGATGGGTATCCGGGTGGAATACAGCCACCACGAAGTGGCCTACTCCCAGCACGAAATTGACCTGCGCTATGACGAAGGGCTGCGGATGGCGGACAAAGTCATGACCTATAAGCTGGCCGTCAAGGAAGTGGCCCGTCTGCATGGCTTCTATGCTACCTTCATGCCCAAGCCCATCCTGGGGATCAACGGCAGTGGCATGCACACTCACCAGTCCCTGTTCCGAGGGGACAAGAATGCCTTTTATGATCCCGCCGACCCTCACCACTTATCCCCAGTGGCCAAGGATTACATTGCCGGCATCCTGAAGCATGCCCGGGAAATCACGGCGGTCTGCAACCAGTGGGTGAATTCCTACAAGCGTCTGGTGCCGGGCTACGAGGCCCCCGTGTACATCTCCTGGGCCCGGCGGAACCGCTCCACCCTGGTCCGGGTGCCCATGTACAAGCCTGGCAAGGAAGTGGCTACCCGCATCGAGTACCGGGCGCCGGATCCTGCCTGTAATCCTTACCTTGCCTTTGCGGTAATGCTGGCCGCCGGTCTCAAAGGCATAGAAAAGCATTATCCCTTACCGGAGCCGGTGGAAGAAGACATTTACCAAATGCCCGCGGCCGAACGCCAGCGCTTGGGCATCCAAAACCTGCCGGGCAACCTGTTCGAAGCAATCCAGGAAATGGAAAAAAGCGATTTAGTGCGGGAAGCTTTGGGCGATCATATCTTTTACAAGTTCATCGAAAACAAAAAAATAGAGTGGGACAACTACCGGGTGCATGTCAGCAAATATGAAATTGAGAAGTATCTGCCTATGCTTTAAGGGAAATTCGCCCGGGAGCCAGGCTCTCTCTGGCCACCGGATCCTATTTAACAGGGCTGCTCCAAAGCTTATTAACCCGCGCGCTCGCCTCTCTGCCTTACTCAAGTCTTTTAAAAAATTTGGGCGCGCCCCCAATTTTTGGTGGCACTTCTACAATTTTGGCAATATAATTTTTTGAATTGACAAGTATGTAAGGACCCGGGTACCTTTTCCCCTTCCTTTCCGCACCTAAACTGTCGATTTTCCTGTCAATATTCCAAATCCGAAAGATTGGTGCACATATTGCATAGATGTATTTTTTACATTTAATCCACCTTTTCTAAATCAAAGTTCTTTGCAAAGGAGTGGATAAATCATGACCTTGAGCAATCCAAACCGTAGTCCTGCCACCCAAACCCGGAACCGGGTTAAACCCGCGCCTATTTCCGGCATTTGCGTGACTTGTCTGAATGGCTGTCCCGGCCCTTGTGAAATCGGTCGGTCTGCCATTCGGGGCCGGGAAATGCTTTACCCGGGTCCTTTTGGCAAGGTGACCGCCGGAGCAGACAAAGATTATCCGGTGGATTTTTCCCACTTCAATATCCAGGGGACCTGCGTAGGGGCCCAGGGGATAGAAGCTGACCCCGACAAAGCCATCTTCCCGGCCGTGGATGTGTCCTGCCAGATTGGGGTCAAGGACAAGATCGAGCTGGCTTTCCCTATCTTCACCGGGGCCTTGGGTTCCACGGAAATTGCCCGGGTGCACTGGGAATCCCTGGCCATCGGCGCGGCGATTTGCGGCATCATCATCGTCTGCGGCGAAAACGTGGTGGGCATGGATGCCAAAGCCGAATTTCGCAAAGGCCGGGTGGTTCACTCCCCGGAGTTGTCCCGCCGGGTCAAAACTTTCAAAGAGTGGTACCAGGGCAAGGGGGATATCATTGTTCAGGCCAACGTGGAAGATACCCGCCTGGGGGTGCCGGAGTATGCCATTGAAAAGCTGGGCGTGGAGTTCTTTGAGCTCAAATGGGGCCAAGGGGCCAAGAGCATCGGCGGCGAAGTGAAACTGCCCACGCTCGAACGGGCCAAGGAGCTCAAAAGTCGAGGCTATGTGGTACTACCGGATCCCCATGACCCCATTACGGTGGAGCAGTACAAGGCCCACGGCATCCGGGAATTTGAGCGGCACTCCCGGCTGGGCATGGTGGACGAGGATGATTTTTACAAATCGGTGGAAAAACTGCGCCGCCTGGGAGCCAAGCGCATCTCCCTTAAGACCGGGGCCTACCGGCCGGCCGACCTGGCCCGGGCCGTGAAGTTCGCCTCCCAGGCCAAAATTGACCTTCTCACGGTGGACGGCGCCGGCGGCGGCACCGGCATGAGCCCCTGGCGCATGATGAACGAATGGGGCATTCCCACGGTCTATATTGAATGCCTCCTTTACAATTACCTGAAGCACCTGGACTCCAAGGGCGAGTTCGTGCCGGACTGCGCCATTGCCGGTGGTCTTTCCCTGGAAGACCATATCTTCAAGGGCCTTGCCTTGGGCGCCCCCTACGTCAAGCTGGCCTGTATGGGCCGGGCCATTATCACCGCAGCCATCGTCGGCACCTATGAGGAGCGGGATCTCATCGAAAAATGCAAGCGGGAGGAGCGGGACGTCAAAATGGCGTATCTGGAGCACTTCGTGGAAGCAGGAGCTTTGCGCCATCAGTATCCGCTGAGCGAATTCCCCCGCATTCCGGCCGGCGCCATCGGGCTGTTCAGTTACATCCAACGCCTGAAGCAGGGCCTGCAACAACTCATGGCCGGAGCCCGCAAGTTCGCCCTTAGGTACATCAGCCGGGACGACCTGTTCGCCCTGACCCGGGAAGCGGCGGATATATCCGGCATCCCGTACGTGATGGACGCCGACCGTGAGGAAGTGATGCGGATTTTAGGCTAGCTGACCCCGTTTTTGCTCGGATTGCGCCATTCGGGAGCCGGGGCTGCTTCGCCCTGGCTCCCGGAATTTTGCCCGCCGAAAGCAGCCCTAGGGCCCCCCAATTTTCTTGGCCTTTTTCTCTTTATGACTTGACACTGTTAGATTGAATTTGATATGACCAACTGGTCACATTATGGCTGAGACCGTCCGTCCCACCTTTCTCAACCTGCCTGAGGCCAAGCAGGAGAAGATCATTGCCGCGGCCTTGGCGGAGTTCGCCGACAAGGGCTATGAGCAGGCCAGCGTCAATGCCATGGTCTCGGCTTCGGGCATCGCCAAGGGCTCCCTGTATCAATATTTCAAGGACAAAAAAGGGGTTTTTCTTTATATCTTTGACTTCGCCATTGCCATGGTCCGGCGCACTCTGCTTCGGGTGAAGGAGGAAACCCGGGCCGATGATTTCTTTACCCGTTTGGAGAAATCCCTTTGGGCCGGGGTGGATTTCATCCGGCGGCATCCCCGGATTTACAACCTATATCTCAAGATTCTTTTTGATCAGCGGATTCCGGAGCGGGAAAAACTCCTCAAAGCCGTGCGCCGCTTTGCCGCAGATTATCTGAGTTCTTTGGTGCGCCAAGGCGTGGCCCGGGGAGAAATCCGCCCCGACCTCCCGGCAAATACGGCGGTTTTCCTCCTGGACGCCGTGCTGGACCGCTTTCTTCAGGCCACCTGCGTGCCAGCCTTTGACGTGACCCTGGGGCTGGACCAGGCCGACGAAGAGGAAATCCGGGCGCGGGTGCAGGAATTGGTGGGGCTGCTTAAGTCCGGCTTGGCGGCCTAACAGGCTTTTTTAATTTGGCAGTGACCAGATGGTCACAAGGAGGCTTTATGGCAGGCTTGACCGGCTATTTTGCTGATCCGGAGCTTCAGCCCATATACAAAAAGGTCCTGGCCCGGGAGCGCCTGAGCCGGGAGGACGGCCTTACCCTTTACCGCACCACGGATTTGCTGGGTCTGGGATACCTGGGCGACCTGGTGCGGCGGCGGCTTCATGGCAACAAGGCCTATTATATCTACAATCAGCACCTCAACTATTCCAACATTTGCGTAAACGGCTGCAAATTCTGCGCCTTTGGGAAGAAGGCGGGAGAGCCGGGAGCCTACGCGATGACCCTGGAGGACATCCTGGCCAAGGTGCGGGAGCGGCTGCATGAGCCCATCAGCGAGATTCACATAGTGGGCGGCCTGCACCCAGACCTGCCCTTCTCCTATTACCTGGAGATGCTCCAGGGAATCAAGGCCTTACGCCCCACCGTTCACCTCCAGGCCTTCACCGCGGTGGAAATCGCCCATCTGGCGGACCTGGCCAGGCTGAGCGTGGCCGACACCCTTCAGGCCCTTAAGGAAGCCGGGCTGGGGTCGCTTCCGGGGGGCGGCGCCGAAGTCTTCAGTCCTCGCATCCGGCGCGACCTCTGTCCTCAAAAGCTTTCCCCGGAGGGTTGGCTGGAGGTGTGTAAGACCGCCCACCGTCTGGGCCTGCGTACCAACGCCACCATGCTCTACGGCCACCTGGAGACCTTGGAGGAGCGGGTGGACCACCTGCTGCGCCTCCGGGAAGCTCAGGATGAAACCGGAGGGTTTCTGACTTTCATCCCGTTGGCCTTTCATCCCAAAAACACCCGGCTTGAGCATCTGCAGGAGACCACCGGGTTCGATGATCTGAAAAATCTGGCGGTGGCCCGCCTGATGCTGGACAATTTCCCGCATATCAAGGCCTTTTGGGTGATGATCGGGCCGAAAATGGCCCAGCTTTCCCTGGCTTTCGGGGCCGACGACATCGACGGTACGGTCTTGGAAGAGCGCATTACCCACATGGCCGGGGCCCAGACGCCCCAAGGCCTAACCCGGACCCAGCTCCTGCAGATGATCCGGGAGGCCGGCTGTGAACCGGTAGAGCGGGACACTCTGTATAACGTGATTCCTTCATGAGCCGTGACCTTCTTATTGAAAAGGTCCTGGCCGGGGAACGCCTAAGCGCCGCCGACGCCCTAGGCCTCTGGGACCTGGACCTTCTCACCGTGGGCCGCCTGGCCGACCGGGTGCGCCGGCGTCTGCACCCCGAGCCGGTGGTCACTTACGTGGTGGACCGGAATGTCAACTACACCAACATCTGCATCTCGGGCTGCAGATTTTGCGCCTTCTTCCGCCCGCCCGGCCACCCGGAGGGCTACGTCCTGGACCGGGACACCTTGCGCCGCAAGCTGGAGGAAACCGGGGCCCTGGGTGGCACCGGCGTCCTCCTGCAAGGCGGCCTTAACCCCGAGCTCCCTTTGACTTACTATGAGGACCTAGTCGGCATCATCCGCCGCTCCGGACTCCAGGTTCACGGATTTTCGCCTCCGGAGATCATCTTTCTGGCCAAGCAAAATGGCCTGTCTGTGGCCGAAGTGCTCCAACGCCTCATCAGTGCCGGGCTTTCCTCCATCCCCGGCGGCGGGGCCGAAATCCTGGTGGACCGGGTGCGCCGGGCCATCTCCCCCAACAAGTGCTCAGTGGACGAATGGCTGCAAGTCATGAAGACTGCCCATGGTCTGGGTCTCAGAACCACCGCCACCATGATGTTCGGCCATCGGGAGACCCGGGCCGACCGGGTGGAACACCTGTTGCGCCTCCGGGACCTGCAGGATCAGACCGGCGGCTTCACGGCCTTCATCCCCTGGACTTTTCAGCCCGGAGGCACCGCTTTAGGGGGCGCCGCCGCCAGTGCGCTGGAATACCTGAAAACCCTTGCCATTTCGCGGCTCGTCCTGGACAATTTCCCCCACCTCCAGGTTTCCTGGGTGACCCAGGGGGCCAAAATCGCCCAGGTGGCTCTCCGGTTCGGAGCCAACGACTTCGGCTCCACCATGATCGAAGAAAACGTGGTGGCCGCCACCGGCGTCACCTACCGCCTGACCCGGGAAGAAATCGCCCGCCTCATCACCGACGCCGGTTTTTTCCCCCAGCAGCGGGACCATGTATATCAATTGATTGGGGAAGGGGGCGGGGGAGCTCAGCCCTCCGCCTCCTCCCCCAACCTCCCGGCCGTGGGGGGAGAGGTTGAGCGGAGAGCGACGGACCTTAGGTCCCCCGGCCCTCCACTCATAGACCCCAAACTGGCCGTCATTGCCCGGGTGGGGGCGCATCGGGATTTTCTGGCCAGGGGCGTGGATTATGAGGGCGGGCAACGGTATGAAACCCCTTTTGGGTTGAGCAACCCGGTTCATCTCTTTGTTCACGAGGGTTTGGGTTTCGCGGTGGTTTCCCGCCATGGCGAAAAGGGCTATGAGGTCTCGGCCCCTTTTGTCAATGACCGGGCCAACCTGTATGCCTTGAAGGCCCTGGGAGTGGAGAAGATTCTGGCCTGGTGCGCCCCGGGGGCCATCAACGAAGCCATGGCGCCGGGGCACCTGGTGGTGCCGCATGATGTGGTGGACGAAGGCAAGGGCGGCCCGCAGACCTTTTTCGCCGGCCGGGGACCGGGGTTCATCCGCCACAACCCCGTTTTTTGCCCGGAACTGCGCCAGGTCCTTATTGGCACGTTGGCCAAAAGCCCTTTTACTTGGCATCCCCGGGCGGTTTATGTGGCCACCACCGGCCCCCGTCTGGAGACCCCGGCGGAGATTGCCAAATTCAGGCTTCTGGGAGGGGATCTGGTGGGCCAGACCCTGGTGCCTGAGGTCTTTCTGGCCCGGGAACTGGAGTTCTGTTATGCGGCCTTGTGCTATGTGGTGAATTTTGCCGAAGGGGTCAAGGAAAGGCCTTATCAGGCGGGGATTCTGTTCGAAGGGCTGGCCACCGCGGAGGAAATGGCCCGGGTAAGGGAAGTGGAAGGCGCCTTTGCCGACCTTTTCCTGAAACTGTTGCCTGGGTTGGCGGCCACCGGGAGGTTTTGCCCGTGCCCGAAACTGATGGAACGCTATCGGCTCCGGGGCGACCTGGGGAAGGACTGGCGTACATGGTTCCCGTGACCGTGCACCGAGCCCGGTGGGTGGTGCCGGTGGAGGGCCCTGTCCTGGAAAACGGCGCAGTGGCGACGGCGGGCGGGCGTATCGTGGCCGTGGGCCGGGCCCGGGATATCTGCCCGGAGTTCCCTCGGGCCACGGTTCGGGACCATGGCGACGGTGCCCTGCTGCCGGCCCTGGTGAATGCCCACTGTCACTTGGAGTTTTCTGCTCTGCAGGGGCGGATTCCCCCCCGGTTAGATCTGGTAGCCTGGCTGGAAGCCGCCATGGCGGGTTTTTCCGGACTTTCTGAGGAAGAAATTGTCCAGGGAGTGAGGAAAGGCTTGGCCGAGCTCCATAAATTCGGCGTGGCGCTGGTGGCGGAAACCAGTAACACCGGCCTGAGCCTGCCCCTCCTGGCCCAGGGGCCGGTGGAATTTCATTACTTTTATGAATGCCTGGGGTTCAATAACCTTCAATCCGGGCCACTGGAGGCCGACTTCGAGATTTTCGCCACTGAGTGGGCCCGAGGGTTAAGCAATTTTTCCGCCGCGGCCCATGCCCCTTATTCCGTGTCCGGGAGGCTGTTCGACCGGGTGAATCGTTGGAACCGCCGTCACGGCCGGCGGAATGGGGTACACCTGGCCGAATCTCAGGAAGAGGTCAGATTTCTCAAGGAAGGCGATGGCGCTTTTAGAGAGCTTCTGGAAAAACTTGGCCGGTGGCAGGCAGATTTTCAGCCGCCCCGTTTGACTCCCGCGGCCTATCTGGACGGCCTGGGTTTTCTGGGCTCTGAGACCGTGGCGGTGCACGGCGTTTGGCTGGATGAGCCGGACCGGCAGATCCTGGCCCGCCGAAGAACCTGGGTGGTGCTTTGCCCTCGGTCCAACTGCCATACCGGGGCGGGTTTTCCGAACCTGCCGGAACTGAGGCGCGCCGGTGTCCGGCTGGCTCTGGGCACCGATTCCCTGGCCAGCAATGAAGATTTTAACCTGTTTCAGGAAATGCTCCTTCTACATGAGCGTTATCCGGAAGTTCCCGTGCTGGAACTGCTGGCCCTGGCGACGCTCAACGGCGCCCAGGCCCTGGGGCGGGAAAAAGACTTGGGCAGTTTTGCTCCGGGTAAGATAGCCGCGCTTTTGTTCATCCCCTTCAGAAGCAGCCCGGACTGGGGGGAAGCTTTGCTCCTGGCCGGCGCCCAAGGGGAGATTTCCTGGGCGGAGGCTTTCGGAAAGGAGGCCTGAAGTGAAAGACAAACTGCGCCTGGGACGCATTCATTATATAAACGTGCTTCCCATTTACCATGCCTTGGACCAAGGCGGCGAAGGGAAAAACGGCTTTCACCTGATCTCCGGCACCCCGGCGGAGCTTAATGCCCGGCTCTTTCACGGCGAGCTGGATGTAAGCGCCATTTCCTCAGTGGAATACGGGCGCCACTTCCGGGAATATCTGCTTTTGCCGGACCTGTCCATCAGCACTGAAGGCGATGTGGGCAGCGTGCTGTTTTTCAGCCGGGTGCCGTTCCACCGCCTGAGCGGCCGAGAGGTGCTCCTGAGTCAGGCGTCGGCCACTTCCGTGGCCTTGGTGAAAATCCTGCTCTACGAGCTGTATGGGGCCCGCCCCTTGTACCATTTGGGTCCGGTATCCAAAGGCTTCCCTGATGGCTATTACGGCCTTCTGGCCATCGGGGACGAAGCCCTGAGGTTGCGGGCCGCCGGAACTTACCCGTATTTCCTGGACCTGGGGCGGGCCTGGCACAAACTCACCGGCCTTCCCTTTGTGTTCGGCGTCTGGGCCGCCCGGCTCGCAGTGTTCCGGGAGAGGCCGGAAGAAGTCCGGTCTTTGCACCGCGCCCTTCTGGTTTCGAAAACCCAAGGCCTCAACGCCCTGGAGCAAATCTGCCGGCGGGCGCAAGACTCGGTAAATATGAGCCAAAGAGATCTCTTGAGCTATTTTCGGCAGTTGCGCTATGACCTGGGACCGCGCCAGCAAGAGGGCCTGACGGCCTTTTACAGTTACCTGCACCGCACGGGCGGTTTGGAAGAAATGCCGGAACTGGCGTTTATTTAATTGCCACCTTAGAAAGACACTGGAAACCTCATGGCTTACCGCAGCCTGCAACACTTCATGGAAGTCCTGGAAAGGCAGGGGGAGCTGGTTCGTATCACCGAGCCGGTGCGCCCGTACCTGGAAATCACCGAAATCACCGACCGGGTCTGCAAGCAGGGCGGCCCGGCCCTGCTTTTTGAAAAAGTGCCGGGCTACGACATGCCCGTGCTCATGAACGCCTTCGGGTCTCTGCGCCGCATGTGCCTGGCCCTGGAGGTGGAAAGTTTTACCGAAATCTCTCAGGACCTCCTGAGTTTCCTGGAGGCCGAAGCCCCGGACACCCTCATCAAAAAGCTCAAGCTTATCCCCAAGTTGAGACGGCTGGCCAACATCTTTCCCCGGACGGTGAGCCGGGCTCCCTGTCAGGAGATTGTTTATCGGGGCGAGGAGGTGGATCTCGGCAAAATTCCGGTGCTCCATTGCTGGCCGCGGGATGGCGGCCCTTTTATCACCCTGCCGGTGGTCATCACCCATCACCCGGAAACCGGCCGGCGCAATGTGGGCATGTATCGCCTCCAGGTTTATGACCGGAACACCACCGGCATGCATTGGCACCGGCACAAGGGCGGGGCCCAGCATTACCGGGTGGCGGAGGCCAGAGGCGAACGTCTGCCCGTGGCGGTGGCCATCGGCCCGGACCCGGCGGTCACTTATGCGGCCACCGCCCCTTTGCCCGAAGACATTGACGAAATCCTGTTTGCCGGGTTCCTGCGCCAGGAGCCGGTGGACCTGGTTTCCTGCCTCAGCGTGCCCCTGCAGGTGCCGGCCAACTCCCAGATTGTCCTGGAAGGCTACGTGGAGCCCGGAGAGCGGCGCATTGAGGGGCCCTTCGGGGACCACACCGGCTATTACTCCCTGGCCGACGAATATCCCGTCTTTCATGTGACCGTCCTGACCCGCCGGCGCCAGGCCGTGTACCCGGCCACCATCGTAGGCCGGCCCCCCATGGAGGACTGCTTCATGGCCAAGGCCACGGAGCGGATCTTCCTGCCCCTGATCCAAAAGACCCTTCCTGAAATCGTGGACCTGAATCTGCCGGTGGAAGGGGTTTTTCACAATCTGGCCTTTGTCTCCATTGACAAGCGCTACCCGGGCCACGCCCGCAAGGTCATGCACGCCTTGTGGGGCCTGGGGCAGATGATGTTCACCAAAATCATCCTGGTTTTTGACAAGGAGGTGGATGTGCAGAACCTCTCCCAGGTGCTGTGGCGGCTGGGGAACAATGTGGACCCCCGTAGGGATGTGGTGTTGGTGGATGGGCCGGTGGACACCCTGGACCACGCCTCCCCCTTGCCGCACTACGGCTCCAAGATGGGCATTGACTGCACCCGCAAGTGGCCGGAGGAGGGCTTTTCCCGGCCATGGCCTGAAGTGATCGAAATGGACCCGGAGGTGAAACGCCGGGTCGATGAGCTCTGGCCGAAACTGGGTCTGAAATGATGAAAAATTTTGGAGCCTCCCCCGGGGGAAACCGTTATGTTCTGGCAGTAACGGGCGCCAGCGGCATGCTTTACGCTCGGGAGCTGTTTGCCTGGTTTCAGACCCGCCCGGACCTGGAGGTGCACGCCGTCTGCTCCCCCGCCGGGGAGCAGGTTCTCCGGCTGGAACTGGGCCTGACTTTTGCGGAGCTGGCTGGCCCCCGGGCCATCCTTCACGCGGCGGATGACTTCACCGCGCCCCTGGCCAGCGGTTCTTTCCGGGTCCGGGCCATGGTGATTATCCCCTGCACGATGGGGACGCTGGGGGCCATTGCCCAGGGGGTGCCCCGAAACCTTATTCACCGGGCTGCCGAGGTAAACCTTAAGGAGAGGCGGCCCCTCATCCTGGTGGTGCGGGAAACCCCCTTAAGTCTGGTGCACCTGCGCAACCTGACCCGGGCGGCGGAGGCCGGGGCCACCATCTTTCCGGCCATGCCCGGCTTTTACCACCGGCCCCGCAGCCTGGGGGAAATGGCCCGGAATTTCGCCGGTCGGGTGCTGGACCATTTGGGCCTGGAGCATGACCTGACCAGGCGCTGGGGGGAATAAATGCCGTCTTCGCTTTTCGCTCTTTGGTTTTCGGCATGAAAAGGCCAGCGGCCCAATCCTTTTTCCGGAAACTCCAGATCTTGTTGGAGATGATCAAAATCGAGCACACTGTGTTTGCGCTCCCCTTTGCCTTCATGGGGGCGCTGCTGGGGGCCCGGGGTCTGCCCACCGCCGATCAGGCTTTTTATATCCTCCTGGCCATGGTGGGAGCCCGAAGCGCCGCTATGGCCTTCAATCGCCTGGCGGACGCCCGTTTTGACGCGGCCAACCCCCGCACCGCCGACCGGGCCCTGCCCCAGGGCCTTATCAGCCGCCGGGCCACCGCGGTTTTCATCGCGGCCTCCTCCCTTCTTTTTCTTTGGGCCGCCAGCCGCTTGAATTACCTATGCGCCGTGCTGGCGCCTTTGGCCTTGGGGGTGGTGTTTTTTTATTCCTTCACCAAGCGCTTCACCTGGGCCTCCCATTTCCTCCTGGGCGCCGCTCTGGGTCTGGCCCCCCTGGGGGGATGGATTGCCGTGCGGGGAGAAGTGGGCTTTATCCCGCTGATGTTAGGAGCGTCAGTGCTTTTGTGGGTGGCGGGCTTTGATGTGCTTTACGCTTTGCAGGATGTGGACTTTGACCGGCGGACCGGGCTCTATTCCCTGCCTGCCAGCTTCGGCCGGGAGGCCTCCCTGCGCTTCGCCCGCCTGCTGCACTTGGGGGCCGCCGCCGGCTTTGTCCTTACCGGCTGGCTGGCCGGGCTGGGTGGGCTTTATCTGGGAGCGGCTTTTACTGCGGGAATGATCCTTTGGGTTGAGCACCGGCTCATCTCCCCCCAAGACCTCTCCCGACTGAACCATGCCTTTTTTACCGCCAACGGCCTTATCGGCATTCTCCTGGGTCTGGCGACCCTTTTCAGCCTGTGGCCTTAAGCTTTTTGGTTTTAAAGGAAAAGGCCGCGCCCGGCCAGGAGAAGTCACCTAACCGCCTTTTTATATGACTTCCTGCAATATCCGGGCAATCCGTTCGGCGGCCCGACCATCTCCGTATGGGCTGCGGACCTGAGCCATGGCCTGGTAATGGGCGGAATTTTCCAGGAGTTCCGTAACGGCCTGGTAAATTTGTTTCCGATCCGTGCCCACCGGTTTTGCCGTACCGGCCCACACCCCTTCGGGTCGTTCCGTGACCTCCCGCATTACCAGCACCGGCTTGCCCAGGGCCGGAGCCTCTTCCTGGACGCCGCCCGAGTCGGTGAGAACCAGGTAACAGCGGCTCAGAAGAAAAACAAAAGGGGCATATTCCAAAGGGGGAAGCAGGGAAAGGCAACCGCCGTCCGTAGTTTTCAGGTGACAGACCTGGCCAGCCCTCACGGCCAGTTCGCCGGCCTCGGCCAACAGTCCATAAACTGGGTCCTGCACATTGGGGTTCAGGTGTACGGGATAGACCAAGTGCAGATCCGCATGACGCTCCACCAGGTCCCGCAGGGCCAGGCAGATATTCTCCAAAGGCGGCCCGAAGTTCTCCCGGCGGTGACCGGTGACCAGGACGAGGCGCCGGCCGTCCAGGCCGAGACCGTAGGATTCTTTCAGGTAGCGACGCCAGCGTTCTTCCTCTGCCTTTACCCGGGCCGTCACCATCTGCAGGGCATCAATTACTGTGTTACCCGTGACCCAGATGCGCTGCGGCGCCACGCCTTCGGCCCGGAGGTTGTCCCGGGCCCAGGGGGTAGGAGCGAAGTGGTAGTCAGCCAGCACTCCGGCCAGGCGGCGGTTCAATTCCTCAGGAAACGGGGCATACTTTTTTCCGGTTCTAAGTCCCGCCTCCACGTGAGCCACCGGAATTCTTTCATAATAGGCCGCCAGGGCTCCGACCAGGCAGGAGGTGGTGTCGCCCTGCACCATGACCAGATCGGGGCGCTCCCGGCGCAGAACCTCCTTCAAGCCGGACAGCCCCCGCCCGGTGAGGTCAAACAGGTCCTGGCCGGGCTGCATCAGGCCCAGGTCATAATCCGGGGCGATGCCAAACAAGGCCAGCACCTGGTCCAGCATCTGCCGGTGCTGGCCCGTGACTGCCACCTTCACCCGGAAACGGCCGGACTCCCGCAGGCGCAACTCCACCGGCGCCAGTTTGATGGCCTCAGGCCGGGTGCCGAAGATAAGGAGGATTTTCCTCATCTCGGATAGGACAGGTGCTTTTAGGTTGCCACTCCCCGTACTGCTGACGACACCCCCGGCCCGAAGCGGGCCGCGGCCTCGATGCGCTGCCAGTTTTCCTGAAACCAGGCGATGGCCTGTTTCAGGCCTTCCTTCAAGGGCGTCCGAGGTTCATAGCCGATGAGCTTTCTGGCCCGAGACACCGAAGCCAAAAGACGCGATTTGGTATCCCATTTGCGCTTGGGGGCGAAGACCACCCCAGCCCGGTTTCCTACCTGGGCATTGATCATCTCTGCCAAGTCGATGATGCAGGTTTCCTGACCCGAGGCCAGGTTGAACTCCTGGCCTACCGCCGCGTCGAAATAACCGGCCCGGAGCAGCCCGTCCACGATGTCCCCCACAAAGGTGAAGTCCCGGGTTTCCTGGCCGGTGCCGGTGACGGGGAGGGGTCGGCCCTGCATGGCCCAGTAAATGAAGTTAGGGATGACATTGCGGTACTGGCCCGGTAGCTCTCCCGGCCCGTAGGAGTTGAAAAACCGGGCCTTGACCACCGGCAGGTCGTAATGGTGATGGAAAAAGTTGCAGTACAGTTCCCCCAGCATCTTGGTGATCTGGTAAGGGGTGCTCAGGTAAAGGGACACGAATTCCTCAGTAAGGGGCAGGGGGGTACTGCTCCCGTAAATGGAGCAGCCGGAGGAGGCATAGACAAAGCGCTTGGCTCGGGCCAGGGTGGAGTATTGCAGCATCTTCAAGGTGCCCAGGCCGTTCACCAGGAGGTCGGTTTCAGGGTGGTCCAGGGAGTTCTGGTTGGCAAAGAGCGCGGCCAGGTGAAAGACTAGTTCAGGGCCTTCGAAAAAAACCCGTTTGAGTTCCACCTCATCCAGGATGCTCCCCTCCACAAATAGCACGTTGGGCAGGTCGGGCACGTTCCAGCGCGCCGCGGAAGAAAGGTCGTCCAGAACAATGACCAGCCGGGCCCCCAACTCCGCCAGGGCCCGTACCAGATTGCTGCCGATGGCCCCGGCCCCGCCGCTGACCAAGATGGTTTTGCCCCGGTAAAACTCCTGATACTCGCTCAAAATCTGGTTCCCCTATTTTCACTTAGGTTTTTGCGGGATGGTCTGGAAATCTCAGCCCCCACGCTTATGCGCCGGCCTTGGCTTTTGGGGCCAGCAGTGGGGAAATAGGCTTAAACGATTGGAAGGTGCACGGCTTCAGGTCATGGAAGTTGCAGCATTTCCGGCGATCGGCAAAGGGCTGACCTTCCCCGCCTTTAAGGCAATCCGCCGCGGCCGGGCTGCCTGTGGCGAGGCAAATGTCTTGTCGAATCCGGGGAAAACCGCCGGGGAGTCAAAACAGTGAGGAAAATATTCCATCCACCTTTGCTAGGCGGAAACCGTCACAGGCTACGCAGATCTATAATTGCCGGGTGGCCGGTCCGAAAAGCTTCCGCCGCTTTAAAGGTGGCCATGGTGGCCTGGATCTGGCTCCGGAACAATTCCCTGGCTCGGGGCTCCTCTCCTGCGGTGGTGAAAAAGGTTTGCAATTCCTCCTGGTACCCCAAGTCCTGGGAAAACTTTCTGATGGTTCGGCTACGGCCTCCCCTGACAATAACCGCCCGGCGAAAATCTTCGATGACTCCGACGCTCTCGTCGCCATAAACTTCGAAGCGCTCCCGGGAAAAGACCTTGCTTCCCTTCGCCGTATAAAGGATGGTGCCCACCGAGCCATCCCGGAAAGTCAGAGTCAGGCACAGGTTGTCGTCCGGGCGATATTTGCCGGTCTCCCCTGCGATGGAAACGGCCTTCACCTCCATAGCGGGGGAGTCTGTCATATAATGGAAAAAATCAATAAAGTGGCAGACCTCCCCCAGCAACCGCCCGCCCCCTACTTCCGGATCGTGGACCCAGTTATCCGGAGGGATATAGCCGGCGTTGACCCGATAGGTCATCATCAGAGGGGTACTGCGGCCAGCCAGGGCGGCCTTGAGCTTTCGGGCCAAAGAAGCAAAACGCCGGTTGAAGCCCACCAGCAAAAGCCGGGAGCCGTCGTAGGCCGTTAATATCTGCTCCAATTCCTCTTCCGACAGACACAGGGGCTTTTCCACGAAGACATGCTTGCCGGCCGCCAAAGCCTCCAGCACCAGGGCCGCATGGGAGTTGTGTCGGGTGGTAATAAGCACGCTACCGATGGTCTTATCGGCCAGAATCTCCCGATAGTCCGTGGTAGCGTAGGCAAAGCCGAATTTTTTGGCCAGATGCTGGGCTCTTACCCCGCTAGTGGTAGCTACACCCACCAGCCTTAAGCCGGACACATTTTTGAGGGCCGGCAACAGAATGTTCTTGGTGAACATCCCGCCGCCGATCACCCCCACCGCTTTTCTGCCAGCGGCGTTCAGCGCAGAGGGAGAAGGTTTGAGAAAAACCTGACGGCTGCACGCCGGGCTTGCTCCAGGTTCTGACCCTGTCTCCGGAAAAGTCAGCAATACTCCGATAGCAGGCTTTCGGGCCTCCAGAATAAGCTTATAGGCCTGCAGGGCCTGGGTAATGGGGAATCGCTGCGTAATGAGGCGGCCTACGTTGACCTGCCCCCGAGCCACAAGCTCAAGAAAAGCCTCGAGGTTGCGGCGCTGGGTCCAACGGACAAAGGCGAAGGGATAGTCAACGCCCTTGGCTTCATAACGGGGGGCCAGACTTCCCGGCCCTGCGGCCTTGGACACCGTAAAAGTTAGCTCTTTGTCCCAGAAGGTCTTGCGGGTGAGAGACAGCTCCGCCATCCCTACCAACACCAGGCGGGCCCGCTCCCGGGCGACGCTTTCGGCCAGACGCACCGGCTCCGGCCCCGGACTGGCCGCGGTGATGAGCACTGCATCTGCACCCAGGCCCTGGGTGAAATTGGCCACGGCTTCGGCCACTTCCTGAGGCGACACAGCCAGCGCCAGGTCGGCCCCCAGCTCTTTGGCCAGTTCTGCTCTACTGTTATCCTTGTCTATTCCGATTACCCGGCACCCCTGGGCCACCAGCAATTGCACGCTGAGAAGTCCCAGCAGCCCCAAGCCGATGACCACTGCCCGCTCCCCCAGGGTCAATCGGGCCTCCCGCACCCCGTGGAGCGCAATGGCCCCCAGCATGCAGAAAGCCGCGGCCTCAAAGTCCACATTTTCCGGGACTTTGACGCACAGATTTTCCGGGACCCAAACCGCCTCCGCATGAGAGGCGTAGCCCGCGCCGGCCACCGCCACCCGGTCGCCGGGCCTAAAACCCTTCACCCCTGCCCCTGTCTCCAGTACCACCCCTGCTGCCGAATATCCCAGGGGGATGGGCTCATCCAGGCGATTCATGGCCTCCTTAAAAACGCCGACAAACCCCTCTTTTTTGCCCTTGGCCCAAGCCTGACGCACCAGGTCCGGCCTTGCCCGCGCTTTCCCCACCAGGCTTTTGCGCCCCATCTCAATAATGTACTTTTCAGTGCCTGGGCTTATGAGACTGGCTGCCAGACGTACCAGGAGACCGCCGGGTTCCGCCTTCGGCACCGGCACCTCGGCCAGATTGATTAACCCATGCTTATAGGACTGCACGACTTGCTTCACGGCATTCCTTCAATAATTGCATAAGTTTCAGCAGCTTAATGAAAAAGAAACCCTTCTCGGTCGGTCAGGGCCGCCAAACATATTCCCCGCCTTAGGCCAACGAAATTCCGCCTGCCTTTCTTCACCTTACTCCCATCTCTGAGGCTCCAAATAGCACCAACCAACCTGAAGGACAGGCTTTCGGAAAAACAGTGCCAAAGGAACGACATGCGAAAACAGCAGCAAGATCTGAAAATCAAAACTTTACCGCTGCTTCACACTTTCCTCCGACTATGAAAGGGCTCTGCATATATTCGCGGCGGTGCCTAGGTGCAGAGGTTGGGCGGATTAAGCGGTCGGGATCGGGAAAGTCTCAGTTATTGGCACAAACCCGGTTGCTTTGCCTGGACAGGCTTCGCCTTCTCAATTACCGAGGAAAGTAGGATGATTTATTAATAAAGCCGAATAGTTAGATAAGTTAAGGCGCAGCTTTTTAAAACTATATTAAAGCTGGCCTTGGAAATGTCAAAGGTTTTTCCAGGAAGAAGAGGATTTCCTGTGACAATATTACCTGCCTGAATCCTTGTTTGGCGGCGGGGCAGTCCGAGCACTTGAATAAAAAAAAACCGCCACCCCTGACGGTTTGCCAAGGGCGGCGATGATCTCCTTTAATTAAGGCCTAGACCGCTTCTTGTTCCAGTTTATGTAAATTTTCCTCAGCCATCTGCTTTTTCTTGTCAGACCATTCCAGGACCTTGGCCGCAATCCCCTGGGACAGCACCGGGGATTCCCGGTAATGGAGCGCCTCGATGACCTTTGCCCCGAGGGCCTGCGTCAACACCGCTCGCCCCTGGGGGCTTCGCACCAGCACCGTGGTCCAGCCCTCGGGGGCACCGATGCCCCCGAAAGAGAGGTCCGCATATTCTGCAGCGTAATCTTCACAAAACCGGCAGGCGTAACGTTTCATAAAGTCCAGGCGTTCCAGGGGGATGTGGCGGATCTCCCGATTGCGCAGATGGATCAGCAATTCTTCCTTGATGTTAACCTTATAGACTTCCTCCCACCGAAAATTGCCCAGGCTTTCCAACTGACGGCGCTCCTCCGGGCCGAACTGGAAGTTGCCGGCGCAGAACAAGCCGAAATGAATTTTGATGGCATCGGATGGTACCACCCCCAGAACCTCCATCCGCCGCAAGGCGTTGATCTGGCAAGGCGTTCCCACAAATGCCACTCGGGTAAGGGTCTTCCGCGCCACGTCCTTCAGTTCCACAATGGAGGGCGAGAACGTCGAATAAACTTCGGAAAAATGTGCGATACCGGGCACAGTGTCAAAGTGGAACCCCGCAGCCTCCAGGATATTCTGCCGGGAAATGGCCAGCCAGGGCTCCCGCTGGAAAGGCGAAATCCGTCGGCTGACAACGGCGGCTTCAATCCGGCCAAGGTCAAACAGGTGGAGGAGCAAAGCGGTCACCACCCCGCCGTCGGTGCCTTTTGCTCGCACTTCGGGGTCTGCGGCCCTGGCGGTGGCAATTCCCAGGATACGCCCCATGGGGGCACTCCAGCACACCAGGTTTTTGATGTCCTCGTCCAGCTCGTTGATTTCCGGACAGATGGAATAGCAGATGCCGCACTCAATGCATTTTTCCTTGTCCCGGTAACGCGGCCGGCCATCCTCTCCCAATTCCAGGGCCCCATAATTGATGGCGGTGCAAAAGGCCACGCAGCCCCCACAGTGGTGACAGAGGCCTTTCTCATGCACCTCCTGGATCAGATTGGTAAAAGTCTTCATGGCGCCCTCCTGTTTTCGACCCGGGTTCCGGCTTTTGCCAAGCTTCCCCTTCTTGGAGCCAGAACCCGGGTCTGGGACTATTGTCCCGGTAAACAATCTGGCCGATCAGGCCTTATCCCATGGCATAGATGGGATAGCCCTTTTCCCAACCCTTGGTGATAATGCGGCCGTCCTTGGCCATATCCGTCAGGATCGGGGTAAGATTTTTCACCGGCTCCTCCAGAGCCCGGGCCAGCTCCGGCGGGCTGCAGGGCTGCTCACTCAGAGCCTTGAGGATCCGAGAAACCATGTATTCCTCCTTCAGCACGTCCAACAAGGTTTCGTCCGCTTCCACGGCGTTATATTGCGACCCGGGGAATTCCTTTTCCGTAGGCCGGCGCAGGCTGGTCCCCAGCACCCACCGGACCCGGGGCCGGTGCATGGTGGCATGGATGGCCCAAAGTTTGCTCATGGTTTTCTCATCTTTGGGCAAGGGGGGCAATTGTTCCAGAGATTCCAAATGGGATTCCACCATGCGGACAAAGTCCTCCGGCTCATTGACTTCCACAAAACCCATGGCAACGCGGCGCCTCTCCAACCCGGCCAGGGATAAGAGCTTTTTGAGGGCGTTGACCCGGTACCAACAATGGTCCACGCCGTAATGGTAATGGCAGGAGTGGGTGGGAGTGCAGCCCGCCAGCATTATGCCTTTGACCCCGCTAAGAAAGGCCCCGGACAGAATGCTGGGGTCAATGGAGCCCAGGCAGTTCACCCAAACGAGGTGAATGTTTTTGGGATAAGTAAGCCCTTTGGCCGCCGCCTGCTCGGCGGAGGACAGGCCGCCCCAGCCGCAGACAAAGCCGAGGAAATCGTGCTCGGCCAGGCGGCTCACAATAGCCTTGACCCGGGCCTCCAACTGCTGCGAGGTATTGTTCAGGACCTTGATGGCCTCATAGGGGCAGGTGGCCGCACAGGTGCCGCCGCCGCTGCACAGGTGGTTGTCGGCCTCCCGGGCCACGGGGCCGCTGCCCGGCTTGACGTGCTCTATGCCGCCGCAGGGGCAGATCTCGGTGCACAGGCCGCAGCCTTCGCAAAGATCCCGGTCCACGTGAACCACCACCGGGCTTACCAGCCGCCCCTGACGGGCCTTTTCCCGCAGCTTCAGAACCCCCCGGGCCGCCTTCTTGCCCTGCTGTAAGACCTCATTCAGGTCACAGATGCCGCTGGCGGTACCCGCTAGAAAGAGGGATTCATCCGGGAGCTGTTCGGGCCAGAACTTGATGTGGCTCTTCTTGAGATTGCCGTTCTCCGGGTAGATGGGCAGCCAGCGCAGCAGCTCCTGGGCCTTGGGGCTGGGTTCTCCCGGCACCCCCGGCACCACCAGGGTGTCCCACTGCACTTCGTGCTCCAGATGGTCGCCGGGGCTGACAAAGCTCATAAAGCCGGACTGGACCACCGGGTGCACTTCCGGACTGTAAGCCTGCAGGCTGATACCGTGGGCCCGCGCCTCCCTGAGGTCAGCACCGGTAAGGGGCAGCACGATGTTGGCAGGATAGAGCACCGTGGGTTTCACGTGGGGATTCTCCCGGACCAGGAGCAGGCTGTCCCGCCAAGCGGCCAAAGTGGCAAACTCCTGGGCCACCTGGCCGTGCTGCGGGCTGTTCACCCAGAAAAGGACCCGGCCGGAAGGGATCTCGCCTTCCACCAGCCGATCTTCCAGGTCTGACATGGTGCAGACCCGCTCGCCGCCCCCGATATATTGGATATCTGTGGGAGCAAATTCCCGGTCCAACGCGGTTATGATGGCGGCGCCGGTTACCTCAGTGACGCTGCCGTCGGGCTGTTTCAGCCCCACCCGGTAGTCACCTAGGCCCCCGACGATGTATTCCACCGGCAAATCCGGCTCCACCCGGACCAGGGGATGGGCGAACACCTCACGGAAGAGGTCGGCCAGATCGCCGCAGAATATCCGGCAGCCCGGAAAGCTGTAGTGCAGTTCGTCCAGCACCCGCTCCGGGGTGAGCGCCTTGGAGAACAGGATACTCTCCATGCCGTGGTGGGCCAGTTCCCGGGCCGCAGCAAAGCCGGCCACGCCACCGCCCAAAATCAGGGCCGGCCCCTCAAAGGCCAGAGACATAGGCTCGTACTCCTCCAGAAGGCTCAAGCTGGCCAAACCACCGGCAATCAAGGCCGCAGCCTTGCGCGCCAGCTCCTGAGGCGGGTCTTCGTGCACCAAGGCTACGTGGTCCTTCAAATTGATCAGCTCCACTTGGTGTTTTTCGATTCCCAGGGAAGCCAAGGCCGTGGTGAACCGCTTCTTCATCACCCGAGGGGAACAGCCGCCGATCAAAATACGATTCAACCCATGATTTCGGATGTCTGCCTTTATGGCTTCCAGACCCGGAGCCAGGCAGGGGTACGGGTAAACCTCCAAGTGCGCCCAGGATGAATATCTGAGGAGTTCCTTGACCCGGGACAGATCTATCCGGCGGCTGATCTCTCCCCCACACTCACAGAGGAAAATGCCGATTTGCGCCTCGTTTTTCATAACCTCCTCCTAAGGGACACTGACTTGCGAGAACAGCTGTTCCATCGCTCCGGTAGGGCAGATATACAGACAGGTGCCGCATCTTATGCATTCTTTGCTGCCCATTCGGAAAGGACTGGTGATTTCCTTTTTTAAGCCCCGGTTGCCAAAGGTGATGGCCTGGGTTCCCACCACCTCCTGACAGGCCCGCACGCACAGGCCGCAGAGGTGACAAGCAAAATCCACCCCCTCTTTTTTGAATCTTGATGGGGTCACCCCGAATCTCTGAGCCAGTTCCTGAATCCGGGGCGAAGCTGGGCTTTCGTCCAGCAAAAGCTGCACGATCCAACGCCGGACATTGTTCACTCGGGGGGTGTCCGTCAACACCCTGATGCCCTCCCTGATGGGGTACATGCAGGAGTTGACCACCCGGGACCTCCGGCCGTCATCCACCTCCACTACGCAAAGGCGGCAGGCGCCGTAAGGCTCCACCGCCGGATGGTGGCAAAGGGTGGGAATATCAATGCCATACCATTTGGCTACCTCCAGGACTGTCCAATCCTCTTGCCCCTGCACTTCCTTGCCGTCAATGGTAAAGGTGATCATATGGCAATCTCCTTTTAAGACACTTCCACCGCTCCGAATTTGCAGACTTCGAAGCAGGCACCGCACTTGATGCAAAGGGCGGCATTCAGCCGGTGGGGTTCCTTTTTCTCTCCGGTAATGGCTCCCTGCGGACATTCCCGCACACAGGCGGTGCAGCCGTTGCAGAGCTCCGGGTTAATCGTATAGGTGATCAACTCTTTGCAGACCGCTGCAGGACACCTGCGCTCCAGAATATGGGCTTCGTATTCATTCCGGAAATAGCGCAGGGCGGTCAGCACCGGGTTGGGGGCCGAGCCGCCCAGAGCACAAAGCGAACCGTCCTTCACCGCCTCAGAGAGGGACTGGAGTTCCTCCAAGTCTGCCAGGGAACCCCTGCCGGTAGAAATCTCCTCCAGGATTTCCCGCATCCGTTTCAGACCCAGTCGGCAGGGAATGCACTTGCCGCAGGATTCATCAATGAGAAAATCCAGGAAGAATTTGGCCACATCCACCATGCAGGTGGAATTGTCCATGACGATCATGCCGCCGGAGCCCATAATGGAGCCCACTTCCTGAAGACTGTCGTAATCCACCGGCAGATCCAGAAAATGTTGAGGGATGCAGCCGCCGGAAGGCCCCCCGGTCTGCACTGCCTTGAATTCCTTGCCCCCTGGGATGCCGCCGCCCAGATCGAAGATGATTTGGCGAAGGGTGGTGCCCATGGGCACTTCCACCAGGCCGACATTCTTCACCTGGCCCACCAGAGAGAATATTTTGGTGCCCTTGCTGCCTTCGGTGCCTATTTCCCGGTACCAGTCGGCGCCTTTAGCGATAATCAGGGGCACATTGGCCCAAGTCTCCACGTTATTGATTACTGTCGGCAGGCCAAAGAGGCCTGCTTGGGCCGGATATGGGGGCCGGGGCGATGGCTCGCCGATGAAGCCCTCAATGGAGGCGATGAGAGCGGTTTCCTCGCCACACACAAAGGCGCCGCCTCCCAGGTTGATCTTGATGTCGAAGCTGAAACCGGTGCCGAAGATGTTTTCCCCCAAAAGTCCGGCGTTTCGGGCCGCCAGGATGGCCCGCTGCAGGGTCTTGACCGCCAGGGGATACTCCGCCCGCACATAGATGTAGCCCTCGCTGGAGCCGATGGCGTAGGCACCGATAAGCATCCCTTCCAGGATGGAATGGGGGTCGCCTTCGATGAGGCTCCGGTCCATGTAGGCCCCCGGGTCGCCTTCGTCTGCGTTGCAGAGCACGTATTTGGGCCAGCCCTGAGCCTTGCGGCAGGAGGCCCACTTGACGCCGGTGGGAAAGCCGCCGCCGCCCCGTCCCCGCAGCCCGGCTTTGGTGACCGCGTCAATAACTTCCTCCGGAGTCATCTCGGTCAGGGCCTTGTAAAGGGCGAAATAGCCGCCCCGGGCCACATAGTGCAGGATATTATCCGGATCCACAAACCCGCAGTTACGCATAGCCAGGTGGCGTTGCAGCTTATAAAAATCCAGGTCTTCATAGCGGGGGGCCTTGGCCACAAAACCCTTCAGTTTCCCTTTGTAAAGCTTTCGGGGACCGCCGTTGAGCACCATGTCATCCACATCCAGCCTGGCCATGAAATGCTTTTCCGGAATCTGTCCTGCCGCCACTTCTTCAAAAAGTGCAGTCGCCACCTCTTCGTTAACCTGTTCATAGGTCAGGCGGGGCTGGCCGGGTTGAATGATGTCCACCAGGGGTTCCTTGAAGCAAAAGCCGATGCAGCCGGTCTTTTCCACCACGCCGTTCCAGTGCTCCTGATGGGCAAGTTTGTGGAGGGTGTCGAACACCCGCTGAGCGCCGGCGGCCAAGCCGCAGGTGGCCATACCCACCAGAATTTTGGGTTTGTCCGGATAGAGCTGGGAAAGCCCCAAACTTTTGGCCGCTTGCAGGTCTTCCAAGGTTTTAATCTGCATAGCTGCTACCTCGCGCGGTATTGCTTGATCAGCATACCAGCCTTCCTTTGATTGAGATGACCATGGACCTCATCGTCCACCTGGGCCACCGGCGCCATGGAGCAACAACCCAGGCACCTGACCTGACGCAGGGTGAACTTTAGGTCCCGGGTAGTGCCTTCTTCCCCCGGCAGGGCCAGCTCCCGTCGGAACTTGTCATAAACATTCCTCCCCCCTCTGACATGACAGGCGGTGCCCAGGCAGACGCTGATTTCGTGCTCTCCTTTGGGTTCCAGGCTAAAGGCCTTGTAAAAGGTGGCCACCGCCCAGCCCCGGGACAAGGGCACCCCCAGATGGTCGCATACCGCGGTCAAGGCCTCAGAAGGGATGTAATTGTATCGGGCCTGTACCTCCTGCAGGGCGCTGATGAGATGCTCGGGACTGGGGGGGTAATGTTCCAGGATGGCTTCCAGACTTTTAAAGGTTACACTCATACCCTGTCCTCCTTCCGCGATGGGTTTTCCCTTCGTCTGACAAAGGAGCAAAGACAGGGCCAATTGGTTATCTTTTTGATTTTATTGAATAATTAATGATGAAGGGCAACCGGCCGGAGGGAAAAGAAGCTTTTGGAAGGGTAAAATTAAAACATTTTCCAGAGGGTCTGGGATTTAGTCAGGAAATTTCAGAAGTTAAACAAAAAATGATTTTTGTCGCGTAAATTGACAATGTCTCAAATATGAAAATTCGCTTTTTTTCCTTTTTCGAAACAATTTTTTCCCTGCATTCCAATATAGCAATAAAATTTGAGGCTTACTTTTTTAATAAAAATGTCGCGAAAATCAACTTTCCCTTTCTTTTTCGAAATCGGTGATCTGGTAAATCCTCATTTTTCGCCACAGTTTGCTACGGCTGATCTTTAGCAGGCGGGCCGCCTCCTGCTTTTTGCCCCCCGCAATTTCCAGGGCGGTGAGAATCGTCTTTTTTTCCAAGGCCTGTAAGGGGGCCATGGATTCTGCCGGATTAGGCCAGTCGGTGGAAAGGGGCAGCTCCAGCTCCCGGCCCAGCCAGGCGGATTCCAACCGGGGCAGGTGGCGCTGGGTGATAAGGGGGCCCTTGGCGAATACAAAGCAATATTCCAGCACGTGTTGCAATTCCCGGACGTTTCCCGGCCAAGGGTGGCGGCAGAGCACTTTCATCACTTTGGGATCCACTCCCTTGATCTTTTTGTTGAATTTCCGGTTGAGTTTTTCCAGAAAATACTTGACCAAGATGGGGATATCCTCCCGTTTCTCCCGAAGCGGCGGCAAATGGATGGGAACCGTGAAAAGCCGGTAGTAAAGATCGTCCCGGAATCTGCCCCGGCGCACCGCTTCCTTGAGGTCCACGTTGGTGGCTGCCACAATCCGGGCCTCCAACGGAATTTTCCGGGTCCCGCCCACCCGCATAAAGGCCCTTTCTTCCAGGACGCGCAGCAGCTTTACCTGCAATTCCGGCTTGAGGTCGCCGATTTCATCCAAAAACAGGGTACCGCCTTTGGCCAGCTCGAAGCGACCGGGCTTGCTGCTCACCGCCCCGGTGAATGCCCCCCGCTCATATCCGAACAACTCTGATTCCAGCAGCGTCTCGGGAATGGCAGAACAATTCACCGCAATAAACGGACCCTTTTCCCGAGGACTTAACTGGTGAATGGCCTTGGCCACCAGCTCCTTGCCGGTGCCAGACTCGCCCTGGATCAGCACGTTGGATTCCGACGCCGCGATGATGGGCAGGCTGCGAAGAATCTGCTGCATCCGGGGGCTGACTCCCACAATATCCGCAACGACATGCTGTTCCAGCTTTCCGGTTTCCACTTCCGGACAGACCAGCTCATGGAAGGTCTCCACCCCGCCCAGAACTTTATACCTACCCTTAATAATCTGGGCCGTGTTGATTAAAACCAACTTTTTATGACCGGCTTTGGTGGTAATTTCCACTTCACGGTCCAGCAGAACCTCCCCCGTACTCATGGAAATGCGCATGGGGCAGTTTTTGTGGCATAGATCCGCCTTGAAAATGTCCCAGCAGAATTTACCCAGAACCTCCTCCCGGCTGTAGCCGGTAATTTGTGCCGCCATTTGATTGAAGTATCCGATCTGCCAACGGGTGTTGATCAGGAATACCCCCTCCGGAAAATGATCCAGAATTTCGGCATAATTCAATCCCAGGAATTTCAAAAGAGGGGGAAGGTCGTTGTCTTTATAATCACTCATCAAATGGGAGAAGGGGGGCATGGCTCTCCTCCGGTTGACGGAAGACCTGTCATCTTCGGCACCTTGCCAAAGGGCGTTGCCAAAGCGCAAAGGCGGGACCAGGAAATTGAGAAAAGTCCTGCTATAGCAAAACTTAGATGAGAGGGTTGAAAACTGCAGGCGACCTTCCGAAACCCTGCCTGCGGTGTTTCTTTCCCGATAATCTTTGCTGGGCCCACAATAGAGCCTCACAGACGAAAAGGGTCTGCACGGGTACGTTCGGTTATTTTCTTTCTTTTGTAGTTTGATTATAGAGCAATTTCCATGCCAAATCAACTTTTCATTGTTCCGGCGGCCTAGATCAGGGGCCTTTCGCCTCCCGGCAACCGCCGGGGCTTTAAGAGATCAGGCAAGGTATCCTTGTTTTCCCTTCGCGGGCGCCGTAATGGAAAAAGCTCAAATCAGCTCCGGCTGGTAAATATCATGGATGCGGATCAGCCCCAGACATTTTTGGGTGGCGTCATCCACCACCGGCAGGACGGAAATTTGCGAAGGACGGTCTTCCATCAGGCGGGCTGCCTCTTTGAGGCTGGCCTGAGGCGACACACTAACCGGGGTTCGGGTCATGATATCTTGCGCCCGGACCTGGCGGAAATCCTCATAGGCCAGCAGGGTGCGGCGCAGATCGCCGTCGGTGATGATCCCCAAAAGCAGCCGGTTCTGATCCACTACGCAAGCTGCGCCCAACGGGTGTTCGGTCATGGCGATGATCACCTGACGCAGGGGGGTTTCGGGGCTGACCCAGGCCACGGCTTTTCCCCGATGCATCACGTCGGCCACCCGAAGCCACAAATTCCGGCCCAGCTGACCGGCGGGATGAAACTGGGCGAAATCCTGATGGGTGAACCGGCGCGCCTGCATCAAGGTCACCGCCAAGGCGTCGCCCAAGGCCAGAGCCGCGGTGGAACTGCAGGTGGGCGCCAGATTCAGATGGTCCGCCTCCCGATCCACCCGGGCATCCAGAATAACGTCGGCTTCCCGGGCCAAAGGGGCGTTAAGGTTTCCCACAATGGCGATCAGGGGCGACTTGAATTGCCGCAGAAGAGGCACCAGTCGGAGTAATTCCGCCGTGGCGCCGCTCTTGGAAATGAGAATGCTGGGGTCTCCGGGGGTGTAAATTCCCAAATCGCCGTGCACCGCTTCGGCTGCGTGCAGAAAAACCGCGGGCGTGCCCGTGCTGGACAGAGTGGCCGCGATTTTCTGGCCGATGTGACCTGATTTGCCGATGCCGCTGACCACCACCTTGCCGGGGTGCCCCAGAATCACCCCTACCGCCTTGGCCAGATTGTCGTCAAGCCGGGCCGCCACTTGGCGAATGGCCTGAGATTCCGCCTCCAACACCGCCCGGGCCACTTCAACCCACTTTTTGGCCTGATCCTGATCGCTCATAAGCGTCCTTGTCCGGAATCCCGAAGTTCTCTGGACTAATTCTTAGCGCGTTTCACTCCGGAATTCAAGGGGCCCCTGGTTTTCCTTTAAAGTTGGAAACCTTTATGGCGTTTTGGTTATAATCCGTTAACTCGGAGTCTGCCTCGTTTTTGTGCAAGTCCGCTAATTTCCGGAGAATTTGGGATTTGACAACTTTCTCTCCTTTTTTTATCCTGAACCCAACGGGGGTATGAAAATGAATGTAAGCAAACGGCTGCTCTTATCTCGCGATGTCATTGCGCGGCGGGTCCAGGAGCTGGCGGCCCAGATCAGCAGTGACTACCGCGGCCAGGATTTGCTCATGGTGGGGATTCTCAAAGGGGCCTTCATTTTCCTGGCCGACTTGGTGCGGGCCCTGGATTTCCCGGTGGAGATAGATTTTGTCCGCCTCCGAAGCTATGGCAACGGCACCACCTCTTCAGGAGAAGTATGCATCACCAAAGACGTGGAACTGCCCGTAGAAGGTCGCCATGTGCTGATAGTGGAAGACATCGTGGATATCGGTTATACTTTATATTTTTTACGGGAACACCTGGCGGCCCGACATCCCCGCTCCCTGAAAATCTGCTGTCTGATTGACAAAAAGGAACGCCGGGCGGTGGATGTGCCTTTGGATTATGTGGGCTTCACGGTGGAAAAGGGCTTTCTTGTCGGTTATGGGCTGGACTGCGCCGAGAAATTCCGAACCCTGCCTGATGTATATGAATTGATCGATTAGGCTGCTTTTCCTAACATGACCCGCATAGCCGCCATTGACTTGGGAAGTTTGACGGTGCGCTTGGCAGTGGCCGAAGTCACCGGACCGGGGCGCTTCCGGACGCTTGGGCATTGGCGGGAAGTTACCGGCTTGGGTCAAGGATTGGCAGAAACCGGATACCTGGACCCGGAGGCCATGGCCCGGACGCTGACCACCCTGGGCCGATTTGTCCGGGAAATGCAGGCCCACGGGGTTACGCGGTGCCGGGCGGCGGCCACCCAGGCAGTACGCCAAGCTGCCAACCGGGAGGACTTCCTGCAAAAGGTGAGGGAGCTTGCCATTCCGGTACAGCTCCTTTCCCCGGAAGAGGAGGCCCGGCTTACGCTCCAGGGGGTGCTCTCGGCCCTCGAGCCCCGATATCGGGAGGCCGATCCCTTGGTGGTTTTCGATGTAGGCGGGGGCAGTTCCGAATTTGTCCTGGTAAGACCCGGTCAAGAGCCGTGGTTCGCGGGCCTACCTGTAGGGGTCCTGGGCCTGCGCCAGACGCATCCGGTGGGCGACCCGCCGGCGCCGGAGCGGGTGACGGCCCTGAAATTCAAGCTTCAGGGGCTGCTTAAGAGTTTTTATGCCGAGAATTTTGCTTCTCGCCTGGCAAACGCCCCCACCCTGGTGGGCACCGCCGGTGCGGTAACCACTCTTGCCGCCATGGCCCTGAAGATGACGGACTATGATCCCCAAAAGGTCAATAACTTGGTTTTGCTGAAATCTCAGGTCAAGGAACTGGCCTCCCAAATACTGGCCTTACCGGAAGCGGCCCGGGCCCGGCTTCCGGGTATGGAACCTGCCAAGGCTGGCGTGATGGTGGCCGGAGTCCTGCTGATTTTGGCCATTCTGGAAGTTTTCCATCAGGACCGCCTCGTGGTGATTGACAGCGGTTTGCTGGAAGGCCTGCTCGCGGAGCTGGCGGCTGGTTTCCCCTGAGCGGCCCTGAACTATTTAACTTGCTAAAAAAATTGAATATATTTGACAAGTTAAAAGGATGGAGTGGTAACCCATGTCCCAGAATCATATCCCATTTTCTCTCACTTTTGACGACGTCCTTTTATTGCCTGGTCCTTCGGCGGTCCTTCCCAGCGAGGTGGATCTGAGCACCCGCCTGACGCGGCGCATCCGCCTGAACATTCCCATCTTAAGCGCCGCCATGGATACCGTCACCGAAGCGGAGACCGCCATCAGTCTGGCTCGCCAGGGCGGCCTCGGGATATTGCACCGGAATCTCAGCATCGAGGCCCAGGCCTTGGAGGCCGAAAAGGTGAAAAAATCCGAGTCGGGGATGATTCTGGATCCGGTGACTATCGGGCCGGAAGAGCCGATCGCTAAGGTCCTGGAGTTGATGGGGCGGTACCGCATCTCCGGTATCCCGGTGGTGGAAGGCAAGAAGCTGGTGGGCATTGTTACCAACCGGGACCTGCGCTTTGAGACCAACCTGGGGCAAAAGGTCAAAGAAGTGATGACTTCAAAAAACCTGGTCACCGCCCCCGTGGGCATCACCCTGGAGGAATCCAAAGCCCTGTTGCACAAATATCGCATCGAAAAACTGCTGGTGGTGGATGACAATTATGAGTTGAAAGGCCTCATCACCATCAAAGACATCGAAAAGATCAAAAAATATCCTCTCTCCTGCAAGGATGAATACGGGCGCCTGCGGGTGGGGGGCGCGGTGGGCGTCGGCCCTGACCGGGAAGAGCGCATCGCCGCCCTGGTCAAAGCCGGAGTGGATGTTATCTGCATTGACACGGCCCACGGCCATTCCCGGCGGGTGTTGGAGGCAGTGGCGGAAACCAAAAGGAAATTCCCGGAGGTTGAGGTCATCGCCGGCAATGTGGGCACCGCCGAAGGGGCCCGGGATCTTATCAAAGCCGGAGCGGATGCAGTCAAGGTAGGAGTGGGGCCCGGGTCCATCTGCACCACCCGGGTGATCGCCGGGGTGGGCGTGCCTCAGTTAACCGCCATCCTGGAGTGTGCCCAGGCGACCCAGAAGGCGGACATTCCTCTGATCGCGGACGGCGGCATCAAATATTCCGGCGACATCACCAAGGCCCTGGCCGCCGGCGCCGAGGCCGTGATGATCGGCAGCCTCTTCGCCGGCACTGATGAAAGCCCGGGGGAGACGGTGATTTTCCAGGGCAGAAGTTACAAGATCTACCGGGGTATGGGTTCGGAGGAGGCCATGAAGGCCGGCAGCCGGGATCGCTACTGCCAGGAAGACATTGATCTGGAATGCAAGATGGTCCCTGAAGGCATTGTGGGCCGGGTGCCATACCGGGGGCGGCTGGCCGATGTGGTTTATCAGCTGGTGGGCGGCATCCGGTCCGGGATGGGCTACGTGGGGGCCCGCACCATTGCGGAGCTTCAGAAAAAGGCCCGGTTTGTGCGCATCACCCCGGCGGGCCTGCGGGAATCCCACGTGCACGACGTCATCATCATGAAGGAAGCCCCCAATTACTGGGTGGAGTAGGAAATTAGCTTTATCCTTCCTCCGGCTGCATCAAGTCTTCGATAATCTGCCGGTTTTGGGTGAAGATGGGGGCGGAGTCGGCCTGCCAGCCGGCCGGGGTGCGCAGCACCAGATGCCCGTTTTTGAACCCCTCCGGCATCTTGGCCCAATTTTCCCCGGCCCGGTGGATCATCTCATGGACCTGGGAAAGGGACTTGCCAAACATTTGCTCCGGAGTGTAAAAGACTTGGGCCAGCATCATCACCCCGTTGCGTTCGCAGTCCTTTTGCCGCCAGATAAAATAATTGACCACCTCTTCCCGGGGAATATTGAAGGCCCGGCAGTCAAAATAACCCGGCTGGCCGAATTTCCCGGAAAAGGACACGGAACAGATGCTGGCCGCCACAGAGACCATCTTCTGGAGATTGTTGTCGAACCAGGCCTGGGTGTCCAAGCGGGTAAAATCCACCAGCAGAACGGAGATCTCATCGCTTTGCACATAAGCGCACTTGGCACCCTGAATTTCCTGGCATAGCCGGCAGGCGGCAAAACACAGACAATCTCTCAGGTGTTCATCATAGGGTCTTTGACAATGCCTGGTCAAGGAATGAAAGGCCTTGCCGTCCAGCCGGAGAATCACCGGGGTGCGCCGGGTCAGTCTGATCCGGTAAGGGTCTTCATAGCAGCTTTTCATCCTTTGGGCCAGATCTGATTTCTCCATAGGACTCAAGCGCTTATGAGGTAAAACGCGGGGGAAAGGGGCCGGATCATTGGTCCCTCTCCCCATGTTTTTCCTTACGGTTGTGGCCCCCGGCAAAAAGAGCGTTATCTAGATATTTTTCCACCAATATTTCCGGAGCCTCGGCCGGCACTCCCACCACCACTTCGATGCCCTTTTTCTTCAGGAGCTCCTGGGCCTTTTCCCCCAGGCTCCGGGTCAGGACATGGGTAACCCCCAGATCTTCCAGCCAGGCCGGAATGCCGCCCGGTTCATGAGGCGGCGTGTCCAGTACCTCCGGGCCGGTGATGGTTCGGTCTTTGACGGTGACGAGGGCAAAATGGGCAGCCTCGCCGAAGCGGGCGGCGGGCTGGCCGTCCTGCATGGGGATGGCGAATTTCAGCACCCCCGGCTCCCTTTTCACCACCGGTCCGGGCGGCAGCGTCTGAACCAGATAATTCACTATGGGACGCAAGGCCTGCAGAAATGCACTTTGGCTTTCGGAAAGCTGGATTAGTTCCCCTTGGTCCGCCCTCTCCACCACCTGCGGATCAAAGGGCAGTGAACCCAGGAAGGGCAGATTGTAAGTCAGGGCGGTCTTCTCTCCCCCGCCTTTCCGGAAAAGGGGCAGTTCCTTGCCGCAGTGGGGGCAGAAATAGCCGCTCATATTCTCCACCAGACCCACAATCCCCAGGTTGATTTTTTGGCAGAAATTTATGGACTTGCGCACATCGGCCAGGGAGATTTCCTGGGGCGTGGTCACAATGATGGCCTTGGCGTCGGGGATGGTCTGGGCCACACTCATGGGTTCGTCCCCCGTGCCCGGCGGGGCATCAATCACCAGGTAATCCAGGTCGCCCCACTGCACTTCGCTTAGGAATTGCCGGATGAGCTGGTGCTTCAAGGGCCCCCGCCAGATGACGGCGATTTCCCGGTTGCGCATCAGGGCCTCGATGGAAATGACCTTCAGATTATGGTAAAGGTCCGGAGGCAGGTCAAACTGGGCATGCTGGAGGTCGAAGGGCTCTTTCAGACCCAGCATGCGTATTACATTGGGGCCGTGGATGTCCACGTCCATAAGCCCCACTTTGTAGCCCCGGCGCGCCAAGGCCAGAGCCAGGGCCACGGCGACACTGCTTTTGCCCACCCCGCCCTTGCCGCTCATGATCAGGATTTTATGACGGATGCCCCTCAAGGTGCGGGCTATGGCTTTTTCTTCTTCGGCCTGGGATTTCGCCACATTTCCCTGACCCGAGGGGGCGCTGCAGGAGGAACAAGCCTTGCTGTCACCTCCGTGGGAACATTTTTCCATGGAATGCGATCCTCCTTGCCGATTTTATTGCCTGAAATAAGAGTTTGGGGTAAATCCCCTTTAAATATTATTACTCCCTGCAGTTCGCCGCCACCCTATTTTTCCGCCGGTTTGAAGGGCCGGGAAAATTCAGGCCCCGCCCAGGTAGGCCTCCCGTACTTGGGGGTGATCCCGGAGTTGGCGGCATGGGCCCGAAAGGACAACCCGGCCGGACTCCAGAATATAGGCCCGATGCGCCACCTCCAGGGCCAGGCGGGCGTTCTGCTCTACCAACAGGATGGTGGCGCCGGCCTCATTGAGGCGCTTCAGCACCCGGAAGATCTCCCGGACCAACATGGGCGCCAAGCCCATGGAGGGTTCATCCAGAAGCAGCAGCCGGGCCCGGCTCATCAAGGCCCGCCCCACCGCCAGCATCTGCTGCTCGCCGCCGGAGAGGGTGTTGCCCCACTGATGGCGGCGCTGGGACAGGCGGGGAAACAGGGAAAACACCTTTTCCAGGTCCTCCTGGATTTCCGGATCGCGGCGGGCATAGGCCGCCAGCCGCAAGTTTTCCAACACGGTGAGGTTCCCGAAAATGCCCCGGCCCTCCGGGACGTGGGCAATGCCCGCCCGGACCCGCCGGTGAGCCGGCAGACTGAGAAGGTCGCAGCCGCCGAAAACCACGCTTCCCCGGGAAACCGGCCACAGGCCGGAAAGCGCCCTGAGAATGGTGGATTTGCCGGCACCGTTGGCCCCGATGAGGGTGACGATCTCCCCTTCCTGGACAAAAAAGGACACCCCCCGGACCGCGGCGATGCGATCGTAAAAGACCCAAAAGTCACGAACCTCCAGGAGCGGAGCCCCATTCATGGCAAACTGCTTTGCTTCCCGGCCTTCGGTCAACCGGGCCGTGTTTTCCAAAAATCTTTAATCAAGCAGAGAGCCGTCCTTGCCCAGGTAGGCCTCCAAAACCGCCGGGTGGCGCTGGATCTCCTGGGGCGAACCTTCGGCGATGGTTACGCCAAAATCCAGCACTTTCACCCGGTGGCACAGGTTCATGACCACCCGCATCTGATGTTCGATGAGAATGATGGTGAGGCCGAAGTCTTGCTGCACCTCTTTGATGAGGCTGATCAGTTCCTGGCTTTCGGCCTCGTTCATGCCGGCTGCCGGCTCATCCAGAAGAAGCAGCCGCGGGCCTCCCATCAAGGCCCGGGCGATTTCCACCTTGCGCTGCTCGCCATAAGGCAGATTGCGGGCCAGGGCCTCCGCGTACCGACTCAGGTTAAGGCGTTCCAAAAGTTCCCACGCTTGGGTGAGCCATTTTTTTTCTTCCTGGCGGAACTTTCTGCTATAGCCCAGCGCCTGCCAGACGGTGTAGCCATGCCGGGCGAAGGCCCCCAGGCGCAGGTTGTCCAGAACGGTCAGTTCCTTGAACAGGCGGATGTTTTGAAAGGTCCGGGCGATGCCCGCGGCGGTGATGCGGTGGCTGGGCCAGCGGGTGATGTCTTCGCTCCCAAAGAAAATGCGGCCCTGACGGACCGGCAACACCCCGGTGATCAGGTTAAAGAGGGTGGTTTTGCCCGCACCGTTGGGCCCGATGAGCCCCACCAGCTCGCCCGGTTCCACCTCCCAGGAAAAGTCGGCCACCGCACACAGCCCGTCAAAGTGGTGCGTCAGGTCTTCGAGGCGCAGCAGGGCAGCCATAACCGTCATTCCTTAGCAAGATAACCGGAGGGGATGAACCATTTGGACTCTTTCAGCCCCATGATGCCCCGAGGGCGAAAGATCATCAGCAACACCAGCAGCAGGGGCCCAACCACCCAGCGCCACAGGCCCAGGGGCCGGAGAAGCTCCAGCAGGATGGTGAAGATGGTGGCCCCCAGGAGCGAGCCCGTCAAAGAGCCGATGCCTCCGAGATAGACCATTACCAGCATGTCCGTGGATTTGAGAATGGAAAAGCTCCGCGGGTTGATAAATTGCAGCAGGTGGGCAAACAGCCCTCCAGCCACCCCGGTAAAAAAGGCGGAGATCAGAAAAGCGTAAATCTTTATCTTTCGGGTGTCCACGGAGGTGAGATTCGCCGCCACTTCGTCTTCGCGGATGGCCATCAGCCCCCGGCCGAAATTGGAATATACCAGATTACGGCATAGGTAAAGGGTCAAAAGCACCCAGGCCGTGACCCACGGCAAAGTGGTGAGCCGGGGCATTCCCAGAAAGCCTCGGGGGCCGCCCAAAACTTCCAGATTTTCCAGGACGCTTTTCACAATCATGTTGAAAGCCAGGGTGACAATGGCCAAATAATCCCCTCGGGTGCGGAAGGAGGGAAAAGCCACCACCAGCCCGGTGACCGCGGCGGCCAGACCGCCGGTAACCAGCACCAAAGGGAAGGCCCAGGCGGTCAACCCGGGGGGGAGCACCCATACGGTGAAGACGGAGGATACATAGGCCCCCACGGCCATAAACCCGGCGTGGCCCACCGAAAACTCGCCCATAAAACCGTTCACCAGGTTAAGGGCCAGGGTGAGGATCATGTTGATCCCAACATACATGAGAATTTGTACTATATAAGGGTTAAGAAGGCCGGATTCCGGCAAGGCCCAGGAAAGGGCCAGAAGGAGGAGAATGCCGCTCCATTTTGCGGAGCGTCCCAGAAATATTTTCTTAGCAGTTAGCAGCAAGAGAACTTTCAGGCATGGAATCCCTGTTTTAAACCCGTTCAAACAACGGCCGCCCCAAAAGACCGGTGGGCTTGAAGACCAGCAGCAGCAACAACAGGGAAAAGGCCACAAAATCCCGGTAAGTGGAAGAGGGCAGCAGCACCGGGGTGAAAATTTCCACGACCCCCAGGATATAGCCTCCCAGCATGGCGCCCCGGATGTTACCGATGCCGCCCACCACCGCGGCAATAAAAGCCCACCAGCCGATGCGGATCCCCATGTAGGGGTCCAGGACCGGGTATGCCAAGCCATACATCAATCCACCCGCCGCCGCAATGGCCGAGCCGAGGGCAAAAGTAAAGGAAATCACCCGGTCCACCGGTACCCCCATCAGGGGCACAATGGGGCGGTTATAAGAGATGGCCCGCATGGCCATGCCCAGGAGGGTGCGACGGATCAGGAGGTCAAGCAGAACCATCAGCAGCGCGGCCAAAAGTATAATGAGGAGTTGAAGCGGCGTGATGGTCAGCCCGGCCACTGTCCAGGGCGGCATGGCCATCAGGGGCGGAAAGTGACGCGGCTCCGGGCCCAGCATGGCCAGAGTGAAGTTTTCCAGAAAAAGGCCCACTCCCAAAGCGGTGATCACCGCCGACACCCGAGGGGCCTGGCGCAGGGGCCGGTAGGCCAGGCGTTCCACCGTCACCCCCAACAAGGCCGTGAGGAGCATGCTGAAAAACAAGGAACCGAGGAACACCAAAGGCGCGGGCATTTGCCAAGGCAAACCCAGAAGAAACACGGCGGCGGCCAGACTGAGATAGGCCCCCACCATAAAAATATCGCCGTGCGCGAAGTTAATCATGGTGAGAATGCCATACACCATGGTGTAGCCCAAGGCAATCAGGGCATAAACGCTTCCCAACTGTAAAGCGTTCAAGATATTCTGGCCCAGGATCGGAAGCATAGGCAGTAAGCCATGAAGGGTTTTGGGGGGGAGGTAAGGGAGATCCAGGCTCTGGTCCGTCGGCCGCCTTCACTCCACCGTCACACAGGGGTTTAGAATCGGGCAGAAAAGAAGGAAAAGCCTCCGCCTCCTCCCCCTTTAATAATTACGGCTGCACACTAGCGTGGTAAACAAATCTGCCGTCTTTGATACGGAGAATGACGGCGCTTTTAACAGGATCGCCGGTGCCTTTGAACCGCAGGGTGCCGGTCACCCCTTCAAACTCCTGGATGGTGGCCAGGGCATCCCGCACTTTCTGCCGGTCGGGCTCCCCGGCCTTGGCGATCGCGGTCAGCAGCAGGCTACCGGCATCGTAAGTCAGAGCCGCCACATCGTCGGGCTTTTTGCCGTACCTGGCTTCGTACTCTTGGATGAACTTCTGGGCCTTTTCCGTGGCGATGTCGGGGGCATAGTGAGTGCTGAAGAAGCAGCCTTCCAGACTTTCGCCGCCCAGGCGCAGAAGTTCTTCGCTCCCCCAGGAATCGGAACCGATGATGGCGCAGGTGAGGCCCAGGCGCCGGGCCTGCTGAACCTGGAGAGGCACTTCGTTATAGTAGTTGGGCAGGAAGAGTACCTCCGGGTTGGCCCCTTTGATTTTGGTGAGCTGGGCGGAGAAATCCATATCGCCTTTGGTGTAAGATTCAAAGGCCACCACTTTGCCGCCCTCTTCTTCGAAGAACTTCCGGAAAAATTCGGCGATCCCCTTGTTGTATTCGGAGGCCACATCATAAAGCACTGCGGCGGTCTGGGCCTTGAGGTTGTCCCGGGCGAACTTGGCCATCACCTGGCCCTGGAAGTCATCAATAAAGCAGGCCCGGAACACGTACTGTTTGCCTTCCGTAGTTTTGGGATTGGTGGACCAGGGGCTCACCATGATCACCTTGGCGTCTTCGCAGATCTGGGCCGCAGGGATGGCATTCCCGGAGGCGTTGGGCCCGATGATGGCCAGGACGTTGTTCTGGGTGATGAGCTTCTGGGCCGCGGCGGCCGCGGACTCGGCCTTATCTTCGTTGTCTTCCACGAACAAGGTCAATTTCCAGGCCTTGTCGCCGAGCTTCAGGCCGCCGGCCTGGTTTACCCGGTCCACCAGCAGTTCCGCGGCGTTTTTGCAGGAAGCGCCCACCGCAGGTTTGCTGCCGGTAAGCTCAGCATTGACCCCTAGGCGGATTTCTTGGGCCTCCTTCTTGGCACAAGCATTCATGCCGAGAAAAACTACGGCGATGGCAATCAGCGCCCATTTTGGCAGACTCATGGCCACTCCTTTCCGAGACGGTTTGACCCGCCCCTTCACAAGATAACGGGAAGCGCTTGCACAATACCAAAACCTGCTTGGGGACGTCAACTTCTAAGATAAGGGAGTCAAAGGGCGGACGTACTTCCGGGTTTCCTCTTTGGTTTCCTAAAGGATACGGAACCACAGAGAATTAACATTTGGATATTTATGGAAATTTATCTATAAAGAAATAAAAGCCAGAAAGAAATAAAAGCCAGCACAGGAATTAAGGCGCCAGGACATGATGGAGGGGCAGAAAAAGGAGATATTACGAAAAATCTTTTTATTTTCAGGACTTAACGACCGCGATCTGGAGACATTGGCCCGGTTGGCCATCCACCGGCGGTTTGCCCCGGGCCACGTCATCTTCTGGGAAGGCCGGGAGGCGCAGGGTTTCTTTATCTTGCTGACCGGCCAGGTCAAACTGGCCAAGAGTTCCCCGGACGGCAAGGAATACATCCTGCGCCTGGTCAACCCCGGGGAGACCTTCGGTGAAGCGGCAGTGCTGGCGGGTGCCGAGTACCCGGCTACCGCCGTTGCCTTGGAGGATTGTCAGACCCTTTATTTCCCCAAAGCCGATTTCCTTCAGTTGCTGACCTCCTCTCCCACTCTGGCCCGCAACATGCTGGCCACCTTGAGCCAACTGCTTTTTCATTTGACCCGGCAACTGGAGGACCTGTCCTTAAAGGAAGTTTTGGCCCGGCTGGCGCGCTATTTGTTGGATGGCTGTTTAAAGACCCATGGGCGGATTGAAGATGGGTTGTCCTTTGATCTGCCCATAACGAAGACCCACCTGGCCTCCTATCTCGGCACCATTAGTGAAACCCTGTCCCGCACTTTGGCCCGACTAAAAGGCATGGGGGCAATTGAAGAAGACAAAGGACGCATAACCATAAAAAACGCCTCTTTGTTGCAAAGCATTGCTAAAGGAGGGAAAATTTAAGGGCCGGCAAATTTTATTTCCATTCTGCCCTAAACTTTATCGGTAATGGCAAAAACTACTTGACATGCCTTTCTCCCATTACATATAAAGAAAAATAACCAAGAGCCTTTTAAGTTTATTTCGGGGTCTCCTAGAAAAACGAGAAAGGAAAGAGTTTCATGGCATCCGAAGTTCTCAAATTAACGGCCCAAATTGTCATTTCCCATGCTTCAATGACTGAACTAACACCTAAAGAGCTGGTGGAAGAAATCAAAGATGTTTATAACACCTTAATGGCGCTGGAAAGGGGCGAAGCGCTGACGGGAGAAATTCCGGTAGAAAAGCCCAAAGAAGCGGAAGTGGTGAAGAAACCGCCGATTCCTCTGGATGAGATTGTCAAGGACAAATACGTCGTCTGTCTGGAGTGCGGCAAGAAAATGCGCACCTTGAAAGCCCACTTGCGTAAGGCCCACCATTTGACGCCGGCCGAATATTTTCAGCGCTACAACCTGGATCCCAAAAAGTTCCCGCTGGTTTGTAAAGAATACTCGGAACAGCGCCGTAGGCTGGCCAAAGAAAAAGGCTTGGGCGAGAAAGGCCTAAGGCGCAGAAGGTCTGTTTAAAGGGAATTTAATAGACGGTATCGGAACATCTTGGGTTAAAACCGCTTTTAGGGCAAGGGACCGGTGATGGTCCCTTTCCTATTGAAAATCTCTGACTCCCCTTCGCTTTTACCCGTTTTCGAGCAAAATTTTGTGGCGACGGCATCCGGAAGCTGACGTTGCCGCGTGCAAGGTGTATAAAGAAAAGGTGCACGGAACCTGCACGGGATTTTTGCGGAAGGAAGAAAAAGTAAGGCATTATGCGACTTCCCATTAACTGGCTCAGCGATTTTGTGGAAGTAACCGTTTCTCCCGAGGAGCTGGCCGAAAAACTGACCATGGCCGGCTTCGAAGTGGAGGCGTTGGAAACCCTGACCCCGGGCTTTTCCGGAGTGGTGGTGGGCCGGGTCAAAAAAGTGGAGCCCCATCCCCAGGCGGCGCGTCTGAAGCTCACCGAGGTAGAGGACGGGCGGCGCACCTACCGGGTAGTGTGCGGGGCTCCTGATGTCACCGCCGGGCGTCTTTATGCCTTCGCCCCGCCGGGCGCCGTCATTGCCCGCGGCCGGAAAATCGAGGCGATCCCGTTGCGGGGGGTGATCTCCGAAGGCATGCTTTTGGCAGAGGATGAACTGGGAATTTCCGAGGATCATACCACCTTGATGGACATCCCTCAGGACCTGCCCTTAGGGCAGGATCTGGCAGAAGCCCTGAAGTTGACGGATGTGATCCTGGACGTGGCCGTCACCCCGAACCGGCCGGATTGTTTAAGCATTTTGGGTCTGGCCCGGGAGGTTTCCGCCCTGCTTAAACAGCCCCTGCGTCATCCGGAGGCTAGTTTCCCGGAAGGCCCTGAATCCGTTCAGGAGGTGGTCCGGGTAACCATTTTGGATCCGGTACGCTGTCCCCGGTATGCGGCGCGGCTGGTGGTGGATCTTACCGTGAAGCCCTCGCCCTTCTGGATGCGGCGCCGGTTGCAAAGCGCCGGCTTGCGGGCCATCAACAATCTGGTGGATGTCACCAATTATGTCCTGTTGGAATTCGGCCAGCCTTTGCATGCCTTTGACTTTGACCGGCTGGCCGGCGGGGAGATCATTGTCCGGCTGCCCCGCCCAGAAGAGCGCCGCTTCTTCACTTTGGACTCCCAGGAACGGCTACTGAATCACGAAACGCTCTTGATTTGCGATGCCGTCAAGCCGGTGGCCCTGGCCGGCATTATGGGCGGGCTGGAGTCCGAGGTAACCGATCACACCCGACGGGTCCTTATTGAAAGCGCCTACTTTAATCCGGCCACCATCCGCCGCACCAGCAAGCGCCTGGGGCTGAGTACCGAGTCCTCCTACCGCTTCGAGCGGGGGGTGGACCCCGACGGCGTCATCTGCGCCTTGGAGCGCGCCACCCAACTTATGGTGGAGTTAGGGGGAGGAAAAGCCTTGGCCGGCCGGATCGACGAATACCCCACCCCCATACCCCGTCCCCGCTTGACCCTCAGGGTTTCCCGGGCCAACCGGGTGCTGGGGACAAACCTTGCTCCGGCGCGGGTGGAAGAGATTCTTCGGGATCTTCATATTCCGGCCATCTCCTTTGACGGCGAACATCTGGTGGTGCAGGCCCCGTCCCATCGGGGCGACCTTCTGCGGGAAGAGGACCTGATTGAGGAAATCGCCCGCTTAGCCGGCTATGAGGAGATTCCGGTAGCTCTGCCGGAAGGCCTGGTGGATATCCCCAAGCCCCCCCCGGAGGTGGGCCTGCGTCATGAGGCCCGGCACCTCCTGCAAGGTCTGGGTTTTTGTGAGACCATCACTTACTCCTTCCAGGGAAAGCGTCTGTTCCATCTCCTGGGCCCGGAGGAAAGGGTACTGACACCTCTGCATTTGGCCAACCCTTTAAGTGAGGACCAAGCCCTGATGCGGACCTCCCTGCTCCCCGGCCTGCTGGAGGCCCTCCGCCGCAATGTCTTGAGGCAGATTCCGGATGTACGCCTTTTTGAGATCGCCCGTACCTTCATTCCCCAGCCGGGCGCCGATCTGCCCCTGGAGGAGCAGTGGCTCGCCGGCGTTATGTATGGAAGCCGGGAGGAGCCTTCCTGGCTGACGCCGTCTGAGCCCCTGGATTTTTTCGATCTCAAAGGGGTCGTGGAAACTTTGCTAAAAGGCCTTCAGATCCCGGAAGCGGAATTTAAAAGGGAAACCTTGCCTCCTTATCTCCTTTACGGGGCCAAGGTGTTTGCCGGGACGCGGGAATTGGGAATCCTGGGGGTTTTGTCTCCCATGGTGGCTGAGCAGCTTGACTTGGAAGGCCAGGTCTTTGTATTTCAGCTCAATATGGAGGCTTTGTGCCAGGCCGTGGTGCCGCCGCTTTATGAGCCCCTCCCCCGTTACCCGGCGGTGTACCGGGACTTGGCCATTATCCTGCCCATTTCCGTGCCCGCGGCCCGGGTGACCCAAGCGCTTTACACTTATGGGCAGCCTTGGCTCACGGCGGCCCAACTCTTTGATGTGTACACAGGCGACCCCATTCCGGAGGGCAATCGCAGCCTGGCCTTCCACCTGACTTATCGGGACCCGGAACGCACTCTGACGGATGAGGAAGTGGACCGGCATCATCAAAAGCTGGTGGCGGCATTGGCAAAAGAGCTGGGGGCGCAGCTGCGCTGAAGCAGCAATGGGGGGAAATCCCCCCGGGAACATTAAAAGGTGGGATTCGTCGACCTTCACACTCACTCCACCGCTTCGGACGGCACCTTGGGGCCGGCGGATCTGGTGCGTTTGGCCTGGGAGCGGGGTTTGCAGGCCGTCGCCTTGACGGACCACGACACCATCGACGGGCTGGCCGAAGCGGTGGCAGCAGGGGCAGAACTGGGCATTGAAGTCATCCCCGGCGTGGAAATCAGCGCCCGCCATCCCGGCGGTTCCATGCACATCCTGGGTTATTTTCTGGACTATCAAAATGCCCGTCTGAGTGAGCGTCTGGCGGTCCTGAAACAGGCCCGCAAAGACCGCAACCCCCAGATCCTTGCCAAACTGAACGCCCTGGGGATTCCCCTAACCATGGAGCAAGTGGAGCGCTTTTCCGGCGGCGGGCAAATAGGGCGGCCTCATATCGCCCGGGCCTTGTTTGAGGCGGGCTATGTCCGCAGCCTCCAGGAGGCTTTTGACCTCTATCTGGGTAATCAGGGCAAAGCCTATGTCAGCAAGTTCCGCTTCCCGCCAGAAGAGGCCCTCGGCATGATTCGGGACGCCAAGGGAGTGCCGGTGCTCGCCCATCCTTTCACCCTGGGCTTGGAAGATCCTGCCTTACTGCGGGAAAAATTAATGAGTTTAAAGGCCCTGGGGCTGGCCGGGGTGGAAGTTTATTATCCCGAGCACAGCCCGGAGCAGGAGGCTCTTTGTCTGTCCCTGGCCCGGGAATTGGGCCTGCTCATTAGTGGCGGTTCGGACTTTCACGGTGAAAACAAGCCCGAAGTGGAACTGGGGCGAATCCCCTGTCAGAGCAAACTCACCTATGGCTTGGTGGAAGCCCTGAAGGCCTGGCAGCAGCAAGTGTACGTTTAAGGCGGAGAAACCGCCGGAAGTAAACCCGGTTTTTGCTGCGGTCGGTTATGGGCTGAAATCCCTCCCTTCCGCGCTTACAAAATCCAGGCCCGCTGACAAGCAGTAAAATAGAGCACCGCGTTGATAGCTTCCGGGGCCAGACCTTTGGCCTTGGCTGCCATATCCCGGTAAGCTATGAGCTGCGGTCGGTATTTCCGGACTTCATCCGCCATGAAGGCCTCCCAGTCCTGGCCCTTTTCCGGACGGGAAGTTTTGTAGTCCACCAGCCACCACCGTTCGCCGTCATGGACGAAGCGGTCGATTCTGCCCCGGCGGATGAATCCCGCGCCGGGGGTATCCTCCACCAGCCATTCACTCTTGGCCTGAAGGTCGGGAGAAAGCAGGGGGGCCAGAAAGGGGTCAGCCAAGCAGGCTTCCACTTCGGCTAGAATCTCCGCGGCGGCCTGCGCTGCCGCGTCGCGAGCCATACCGCCTTGGCGCAGGGCCGCAGCCACCCCTTCTGCCTTGGGCAAAGGCAGACCGTCGGAGGCAGTCTCCAGCAGGGCATGGATTACCTCTCCCCGCAGGCGGGCATACCGATCCTCGGAAACAGAGTCTCTTTCTGCGCTCATGGCTTCGGAGTCTGCTCCAGCCTCGCCTTCCTGAGCCAGTTGGGATGGAAAAACAAGGACATAGGGCGTCGCCTCCGCCGTAAAGCCCAAAGAGGGAGGGATTTCCAGAGGATTGGCTTCCTGCTTTTCAACTTCGGGGAGATCCTGCCACAGCTCCAAATGGAGTTCGGGGTCAGCTAAAGTCCTAAGCCCTTGGCAAAGACGGCTCTCCGGCCGGTAATGCTGCCAAAGCCAGGCTAGGGGACTATGGGGTGGCGGCAGGGGTTGACCGGAGTCGCCCCGACCCGCCACTCCTGAAAGCAGCAAGCGCTTGCGGGCGCGGGTGGCCGCCACATAAAACAGCCGGCGGGCTTCGGCCAAAACGCGGAAATCTCTCAGATTCCTCAGACTTAGGTACAAGAGGCTGGGCGTTGGCTGCCAGTAAGGCGGGGCCAGGGCCAGCCCGTAGCTGGAAGTACCGGGAATTTCTTCCAAGATAAAGGGAGGCGGCAAATTGCCGCCCATTTTCAGGGGCTGCCAGTCCAGATAGGGCAAAAACACCCAGTCGAATTCCAGACCTTTGGCGCTGTGGACCGTCAGCAATTCCACCGGGGAGTCCTGGGCCCGGGGGTCAGGCGGCTGATAGGCCGCCTCCAGATGGAAATCGGCCTTGAGGAAGGTGGTCTCGGGAATGCCGCTTTCCGCTGCCGCCAGCAAATCCAGGTAAGCCCGGGCGTTGGCCACGCCGGCAGCTCCTTCCCGACCGGCGATGCCGGCCCAGGCGTCGACGCGGTTCAGAAAATCCTGCAGAATTTTGTGAAGTGACCTTCGTCCGGTCTGTTCCCGAGCCTCTCGCAAGGCTTCGATAAGGTGGGTCAATTCCGGAGGGCAGGCATGCTCTTTACTTAGCGCCCCAAGCTTTTCATGCCAGAGCACCCCCGGAGCCTGGGCCGCTCGGACTATCACCGCCATTGGCTGTGGGCCCCAGGGTCCGGCCAACAGGGCGGCCCAGGCCACGTCATCGTGGGGCCGGACCAGGGCCTTGACAAGGTTGTGCAGGTGCTGCACCGCCGGGCTGTCTGCGAGCTTAAGTCCTTCCCGCACCCGCACGCTCAATCCCGCCTGCTGCAAAGCCTCCCGGTAAACCTTCAAGTGAGTGCGGGCAAACAGCAGTACGCCGATGGTCTCATCTTTTCGCGCCCGTTCCGTCAAAGCCTGAAGGAGCCGTCGGGCCAGCCAGCGGGCCTCCGCCAGCCGGGCCGCCGAACTGTCCCGGTCAACAAACAGCGCCAGGTGAGGCGACTGTCCGGCTTCCGCCTCCGGGGAAGGCGAAGCGGCCTGAAACACCAGGCGGTCCGGTCCCTGATCGAATTTCATGACCGTGCGGCTGAACACTTCATTAACCCAAGTGATCAGGGTACGGGTGGCCCGGAAATTGGTGGTGAGATACAGGGGTTGGAGCGGAAAGATTACTCTCGACTCGCAACGGAGGCCATGACGGGATTCCAGAAAAAGGCTCAGTTTGGCCTTGCGCCAGCCGTAGATGGACTGCTTAGGGTCTCCCACCACCGTGAGGGTGCGGCCGGTCCCGGCCTCCCAGCCCGATAGCAGACGGCAAAGGAGGATTTTTTGATTTTCGCTGGTGTCCTGAAATTCATCCACCAAAAGATGCTTAAGGCGCCAATCCAGGCGCAGGAGGAGCTCGCTCGGGCTTTCCGCCGCCAAAAGCTTCAAGGTGGCCATCTCCAGGTCGATAAAGTCCAGCACGCTTTTGCGCCGGCAAAGATCCCCATATACGGCCATGGCCTCCCACAAAAGGAGAATGAGATCATGCAGGGCGGCCACCTCTTCGGTATAGAGAAGCTCCGGCGGCAGGTCCCGATAACCGGCCAACCGGGTAAAAAATTCCGGAGAGAGTGCTCCCAGGATTTCGGCAAATCCGGAAGGGAAGCCTTTCTGCGGAGAAAACTTCTTATAAACCTCTCTTTTTTGGGTGAGAAGCAGCCGGGCCAGTGCCTGCCAATGGATCAGATCTGCCAGGGTGTCTTGGGGGGGGTCAGGGGGAAGGCTTTCGGCCAGCGGATGCGCCTTTTGCCGCAGCCCCTCCCGCAGGGCAGGCCAGACTTGCCCCAGGGGGGAGTTCGCTAACTCCCGGCTTAGGAAGGCAAGATCCGGAGAAAGGACCGTGGCCAGACGATGGGTCATCAGGGCACTATAGGCTTCCAGGTCGCGGCTTTCCCGGGCCAAGGTTAGAAAATCCCCCAGAGTGTCCCGGCGATCCAGCAGGTCCCGCAATTCCTGAGCCAGACGCCACCAGCTGTTGTTCAGGCGCACCAGCCGGTTTACCATGGCGCGCCGGACCGGGTCATCCGCGGGGCGGGCGGCCAACTGCCGGCGCATTTCCTCCAGGGCTTCCTGTTTCAGCCACTCAGCCTCTTCTTCTTCCACGAGGCGGAACTCCAGGGGCACCCCGGATTCCTGGGGGGCCAAGGGCAGGAGCCGGGCACAGAAGCCGTGAAAAGTCATGACCGGCAAACGCTCCGGAGTCAGCACTTCCTGGAGGGGAACCCGTTGGCGACTGAAGTGGCGAAACACCTCCTGGGCCAGGTCTGCCAGTTTCCGATCCATAGGGGAGGCATCGGGCCTTGGTTCTGCCCCTGGTCCCAGAAGCTGCATAATCCTGGCCCGCAGCTCGCCGGCGGCTTTGCGGGTAAAAGTGAGGGCCAGGAGTTCTTCCGGGGCATCCACCCGGGCCAGCAAGGTGAGGAAACGGGCCAGGAGCACGGAGGTTTTCCCGGAACCGGCCGGGGCCTCCAAATGAAAGCTTTCCCGGGGATCCAGGGCTCGGTCCCGGGCCTCCTGATCCAGCGGCAGCTCTTGGTTCCGCGGCAGTCCGGTCATTCCTCCTCACTCGCTCGTGCAGAAGTTTCTTCCGGGCGGAAGCCGCAGATCAGTGGGTAGCAGCAATATTCACAGGCTCCTTGCCTGTTTTTTGCCGGCGCCGGTCGGGGATCGGGGCGAAAATCGCCGGCTTGCAGACGACGGGCCACTTCGGCCACCAAATCCTCCCACGCAGACAAAGCTGCCTCCCAATGGGCGGCGTTTTTGCCGAAGTCCTGATGCCGCAGGTGTTTTTCCCGGGTGGACTTCAGCCCGATGAAGCCTGCCCTGATGTCGGCCAACCCCTTTGCCGTTTCGGCCAGCCCTTGCTTGACGGCAGCCACGTAACAGAGCAACTGCACCTCTTCCAGACGCTCGAATATAGCGGTTCCGGCGGGAATTTCACCGCTCTTGTAATCCCAGATAACCCCCTCTCCGGTCTCCAGGTGGTGGTCCAGCCGGTCGATGCGGCCTTTGAGGGAAAAGGGCCACCCGGCTTTTGTCAGACCCTGAAAAGGAAGCTCAACCGCCAGCCACCGCCAGCCCTCCTGGTAACGCTCCTTTTCCAGCTTGAGCAAAGCGGGCAGGAGACCGGGGCGCAATTCTTCTTGCCCAAGCCACCTCTCCAGTTCCGCTTCCCAGTGGGGGTCGTCGCGCCGCGGCCCCAAAAGTTCGTGGGCTGAATCACGCAGGATCCGCAGAGCCTCATGGTCCTGCCAGGACCCGCTTTCGGACAGAAGCCGGCGAAACCGCTGGACAAAGCGGGCCAGGACTTGGTGGAGAAAATTGCCCCGCTCCCGGGGTGGCAGCCCGGCCTCAATGTCCGGCAGATCCTGAAGGTTCAGCAGAACTTCGAACAGAAAGCGGCTGGGACAGGAAAGCGCGGTTTGCAAATGGGTGACGTGCAACTCCGGAGGAAGGGGCAGGCATAAACACCCGGTTTCCCGGTCCGGGCGTTTATCCCCCCCGCCGGTGGTGAAAGCGGCCCTGACCGCCGGGGCCAGCAACCAGGCAGGCTGCGGTTGGCTAAGGATGGGCGCCCAATCCGGGGCTTCTTTCCATGGCCCCGGATAAAGGGGAGTTCCCACCTGTTTTTCCCCATGGACCTCCAAAGGCCGGGTAAGAGTCAGGTGGGGCGCACATCCCAGGAGGTTGGCGTAAAGGTCGGCGGCAAACCGGTGTTGCGAGGCATAGGTTCCCCCCAAAACCAGGCTTCTTTCCTTCGGATTCAGAAGGGGTAAGGATCGGGGGGAAGCAGGCAGGCAGCCCGAATTCATACCCAGGCAAAAAACCCGGTCAAAGCTGAGCCCCCGCATTTCCAGGAGGCCCATAATCTGAATGCCCGCCTCCTGCACCCCTTCTCCCGGCAGCAGAATCTCCTTGGCCCCATGGCTGAGCATTTCCAGTAATTCCGGGCCGGACACCGCTTCCTGGTCCAGAGCTTGACCCAGGTCATCGAGCAGATCCAGAAGGCGCCGATACTGGAGGGCCTCGGTTTCGTTCAGTTCCCCCGGAAAGCCCAAGCGCTCCCAGCTTACTTTTATTCCGGCAAGCCAATCCCTGAGGGGCTGACGCCCCTTGGCCAATGCCGCCAAAGCCTGCTCCAGGCGTTCCAGAAGACGGGAATCCGGCCGGAATTCCGACACTGCGGCCGCCTTGAGGCGTTCCCAGCCTTGGCTAATGCCTTGCTCACGGAACAGCCGGTCCCATCGGGCCACGTCAGCCTGTTTCTCTGCAAGGGCGCGGAAATAAGGCGACAGGAAGAGGGACACCAGTTCTTCCCGACGTTCGCCCCAAGACACAAAGCGCAGCGGTAAAAAAGCGGCGGCAAACAGGGGCGTTTCACCCAGGCTCGGACCGGCGGAAAAATTATAAGCCCACCGGCCTTCCTGTTCGGCCGGACCGAGAAGTTCTGCCAGCACCCGGCGGAATCGGGGGCTATAATCGTCCATGGCCGGAGAAGTGACGGCCAGACGATGCAGCGGGACCTTATCCCGGTCATGGCACGCCACCAGCCGGGCCGCCACCCACTCCATTTCCTCCTCCGGGCCGGGCAAAGTGTAAGCTTCCCGCACCCCCTGGGGATTTCCGCGGACCTGAAGACGGTGAACCTCGCTGCGTGCTGCCACCGCCTTGAGCCAGAGCTCTTCGAGGGGGGCGGGTTTTTCCAACCCCACAATCAGAATTTTCCCGGGCAGACGGATAGCCTCCTGCTCCAAGGCTTCCAGCAAACGACGGGGCAGCCGGGCGGGCGGAAGCAGACCTTCCTCCTCCAACATGGCTTCGAAGATTTGAGTTACCTGCCGCCGCCAGGCCACCAGAGGTGGGTCATCCGACTGTGGATCGGTCAGGGGCAGCAGATGGCGGCAAAGGATCTCATAGGTTTCGTCCAGGGCCTTGGCCCACTTAAGGTCCGGCTGGACGCCTTCCAGCGCCGGACCTGCCTCCATGGCCCGGCGCCACCGGATCAGCCGGGTCAGGGAGGACGCAGGCGCCTCCGGCAGCCAGAGGTGGCGGCAAAGCTCCTGCCACCAGGCCCCCAGGGTGAGACAAGGCAGAGGTTCCCAAGCCTGGGTGCCGGCCTCAAGATTTTCCAGGCGCTGCCGGTGCCAGAGTTGGTAAGCCAGGCGTTGGTGGGGGACGATGATGAGGTTTGCAGGGGCGGCCTCCTCCAGCAGAAAACTCTGTAAGTCCCGGCAGGAAGAAAAGATACGGGTAACAGGCATAATAATCCTGAGGGCCGGCACGATTAATTAATGATCACCGCCGGCCGCCTGGAACACCTCTCGCAGGAAGCCACGGTTTTCGGCCAGGAGTTTCCGGCCACTTCCTTAACCCAGGGCGGGAAAGCGAAGCTCCCCGCACCAAACGGATTATGTCCGAATGCTCGGCCTATCTATTTATTCAGCGGGGTGATTCCGCCCTCTTGTGCTCATTCAGCAACTGCCGCAGTTCATCCCCCTCCAGGACCTCCTTCTGAAGCAGCACTTGGGCCACTTTTTCCAGGGTATCCCGGCGGGTTTCCAAAATCTCCCGGGCCCGGTGATAAGCCTTTTCGATGAGGGTGCTCACCTCCCGGTCGATTTCCTGGGCCGTGGCTTCGCTGTAATCCTTGGTGGAGGGCGGCATGATCTGCTCCAGGAACAAGGGCCGGCGCTCCCGTTCAAAGGTCAGCGGCCCCAGCTTCTCGCTCATGCCGTATTCCCGCACCATGGAACGGGCGATGTCCGTGGCCCGGTACAGGTCATTGTGGGCGCCGGTGGAGACTTCTCCGAAATGGAGCTCTTCGGCCACCCGTCCCCCCAGCATGACGGCCATCCGGTCCTCCAGTTCGGTCTTGGTCATTAGATAGCGGTCCTCGGTGGGCAGTTGCAAGGTATAGCCCAGGGAGCCGATGCCCCGGGGGATGATGGAGACCCGGTGTACGGGATCCACATTGGGCTGGAGGGCCTCGGCCACCAGGGCGTGGCCGGTTTCATGGTAGGCCACAATCTCCTTTTCCTTGGGGTTCATCATGCGGTTGCGCTTTTCCAGGCCGGCGATGACCCGGTCAATGGCTTCCTCAAAGTCACTCATCTCCACGGCCTGTTTGTTTTTCCGGGCGGCCAAAAGGGCCGCTTCGTTGACGATGTTGGCCAGATCGGAGCCCACCATGCCGGGCGTGCGGGCGGCAATGGTGCTGAGGTTGACCTCCGGGGCCAGCTTAACATGGCGGGTGTGAATTTTCAGGATATCCTCCCGGCCCTTGAGGCTGGGACGGTCCACCAGGATATGGCGGTCGAAGCGCCCCGGCCGGATCAGCGCCGGGTCCAGGATCTCCGGCCGGTTTGTGGCGGCCATGATGATGACCCCCTTGCGGGTGTCAAAGCCGTCCATTTCGGAAAGCAACTGGTTCAGGGTATTTTCCCGCTCTTCGTGGCCGGAAAGGGGGCTTAGACCCCGGGCTTTGCCCAAGGCATCCAACTCATCAATGAATATGATGCAGGGGGCTTTCTCCTGGGCCTGCTGAAACAGGTCCCGCACCCGGGCGGCGCCCACGCCCACAAACATTTCCACAAAATCCGAACCGGTGAGGCTAAGGAAGGGGACGCCGGCCTCTCCGGCCACGGCCCGGGCCAAAAGGGTCTTACCGGTGCCCGGTGGCCCCACCAGAAGCACGCCTTTAGGGATCTTGCCCCCCAGAACCTGAAATTTGCTGGGGTTCTTCAGGAATTCGATGATTTCCTTCAGTTCCTCTTCCGCCTCTTCCACTCCGGCCACATCATTGAAGGTAACTTTGGTTTCGTCTTCCACATAAACCCGGGCTTTGCTTTTCCCGACAGACATGATACCGCCGGCGCCGGCCCCAATTTTCCGGAAAAAGTAAATCCAGATGGCCAGCAGCACCACCATCGGCAGGACCCAGGACAAGAGGTTGGTGAGCCAGGTCTGTTCCGCCACCGCCCGATAATTTATCCCCTGCTTATCCAGGCGCTCCACCAGGTCCCGGTCCTCCACCCGGATGGTGGAAAAGACGGGCTCCTTTTCAAATTGCTCCTCCAGACGCTTGGAAAGCCCGGGGTCCTGCCGCTCCTTGGCCAGATATTCCACCCCTTGGGGGAGAAGGTAGCCGGATATCCGGTCGGTGGAGATGCGTAGGTCATCCACCCCTTTTATATCCACCAGGCGGCGGAATTCGCTGTAGGTCAGGCTAAAGGAGCGGCTGTTCGTCACAACTTTCTGGAAGACCAGAATAAGCAACATGAAGGCCAAAAGATACCAGAGGGTGAAGCGAAAGGGAGACTTTGCCGCCATGGGTTACCTCACCGGATGGAAACGAAACTTTTCGTTGATTATAAGGGACCGCCGGAAGATTGGCAAGCAAGCACCCCTGAAGCTGGCATTTCCGCCTGCCTTTATGCTAACATGAATCTGCTTTAAGATCGGTCCAGTATCCCAGGGAAAGAGGGTAACAAAATGGTCAAATGGCGGAACCTGCAAGCATGGATGTGGAGTCTGGCACTGGCCGCGGCTGTCGTCTTTCCGGCCGCCGGCGAGGAAATCAAGGCCCCCGAAGCGGTCATTGAGGTTGAGGCCGAAGGCGAGGTTTTGGCCAAACCGGATCTCGCCGTTCTGACCGCGGCCATAGAATCCCAGGCGCTTCAGGTGGAAGAGGCCCGGGCCGCTAACGCCAGGGCCTCCGAAGCCCTGCTCAAAACCATGAAAAACCTTCTGAAAGAGGACGAAAAAATCCAAAGCGTGAGCTACCGGGTTCAGCCCATATATCAGCACAAAGAAAAGGTTCAGGGGGGCCAAAAAATCCGGACGGAGGAAATCGCCGGTTACAAAGCCCTGCATGTTTTCCGGATAGAGCTCAGGGACCTCAGCCGTATCGGCCAGGTGGTGGATGGCGCCCTGAAAAGCGGCGCCAACCGGGTGCAAGGGCCGTACTATGAGCATTCCCAGAAAGAGCAATGGCAACAGCAGGCCGCGGTTCTGGCCCTGACCCGGGCCCGGAACCTGGCGGAAGCCCTGGCCCAATCCGCCAATCTGAAAGTGAAGCGTCTCCGGAAAGCGTCCACGGCGCCCTCCTACCGCCCTCTCCGGGCCGGCCTCATGGCGGAGCGGGCCATGGCCCCAGGGGCTGCGGCCCCGGAGACCCCCATTGAGGTGGGGGAGGAGAAATTTCAGGCCCGGGTCACCGCCGCCTTTGAGGTGGCTCCCTAAGTCCCCGGTCAGATTTATTTTTTTCTCCCCTTTACAACGGGAGATTACCTGGTTAACATAAAAGCAATAAATTTTCCGGAGGATATCAGGTGGAAGATTTCAAGAAAAATGTGGAGAAGGCATTAGCCAAAATCCGCCCCTTTCTCCAGCGGGACGGCGGCGATATTGAGCTGGTGGAAATCGACGACGGCGTTGTGAAAGTGCGTCTGACTGGGGCGTGCAAAGGCTGCCCCATGTCTCAGATGACCTTGAAGCAAGGGGTGGAACGGGCCCTTATGAAAGAGGTGCCGGGGCTGAAAGAGGTTCAGGCGGTAAGCTGACCATTTCCCTGGGAGAGCGCTTCCTTTTTATCCCAAGGCTATCTCCCCTTTTTGAAACTAGAGGCAGGCTATTGGCTTTCCTGCCTCTTTTCTTTTAAGGGAGCCGGGATGCAGGCCCCAAGGCGGTATGGCCTTTTTTGCCGACCCTTTTCTCTTTTAACTTTCCTGAAAGAGGAGCGTCGCCAGTTCCTGCCAGTTTTGCACTTCTGGAAAGGGATGAGGCCGACGGTTCCAGGGCTGGGCAAACAAGATGGGGGTGATCCCGGCCCGGGCCAGGTCGAAGCAGGTCTCCAGGCGGTCTTCCACAAAATAATCAATGGCATGGGTCTTAAGGTAATGCAGCTTGCCGTCGGGGTCGCCTGTGGCTATGACCCAGATGGAATGAGGCGGCACCGGCTCTAGGGTTTTCTTTAGCCAGCGCTGGATGGGTTCGGCCCGATCCCGGGCCGTGACAAAGACCAACGGTGCCTCCTCCGCTAGGCGGGTCAGGGTGGGCACCGCTTGCGGCAGGGGTTCGATGGGCAGCTCATCCGGCCGGTCAATAAGTTCCCGGATGAGCCGGTCGATGAGCCCCGCCGGGAGATCGAGGCATTCTTCCAGGCGAAACGTAGTGATATGTTCGTACCGGAAGGGATGGGGCCCCAACTGCTCCCGGACCAGGTCCAGGAAGGTGGTCATAATGTCGGCCACCACCCCGTCAATGTCAAACGCCAGGCGATCCGGAGGAATGCTGACCGGAAGAGAATAACCCGGGCGGTTCACGATTTTTCTCACGCTCTCAGAGCTTCCGGAGCTGATTTTCCCTGCCTTTCATCCCGGACTGGCCAGAGAGTCCAGAATTTCCAGGACCTCAGTCTCCTCCAGATCATACCAGTTTTCGTAGGCGTCGGCCACCGCAAAGGACCAGCCGCCCCGCACATTGAGGCAGACCAGCGTATCCACCAGGGGGAGCAGGTCCTGGACCGTGCGGGCCGAGGCGGTGGGCACGGCCACCATGATCCGGGTGGCCCCTTTTCCTTTAAGAAAACGGATTGCCGCCCGCATAGTATATCCGGACGCCAGCCCGTCATCCACAATGATGACGGTTTGCCCGGTCAGATCCGGATAAGGACGCCCGCTGCGAAGACGGGCCTCTCGCTGCTTCAGGGAGGCCAGGGTTTTTTGCACCTGAGCCTCAATTTGCTGACGGCTGAGGCCGGCGCGCTCAATGAGCTGTTCGTTGAAAACGGCCTGTCCGTCCGGGTCCAGCGCTCCGAAGCCGGCCTCCGTGGTCCAGGGCAGTTGAACTTTGCGGACGATGACCAAGTCCAGCGGAATCCCCAGACTCCGGGCAATTTCCGCGCCCACCGGCACCCCGCCGGCGGGAATGGCGAAGAGGCGCACCCCGGTGCCCCGATAATCCGCAAGCATCTGCGCCAGTCGGCGGCCGGCGTCGCTCCGGTCCCGAAAGACATAGACCTTGTCTCTTAAAGCCGGGTCTTCGATGAGCTTTCCCATTGTCGGACCAATTCCTCTTCCAGATGCCGGACCCGTTCCCGGAAGCCCGTCTGGCCGAGCTGTGAGCCCTTGAGGCCACCTTTGAGATTGATTTCAGATAGAAATATCTCCTCGGAGGGACTCAAAAGCAAGTCCACCACCGCATAAGGAAATCTGCCCCGGGCCATGGCACGCCGGCAGAAGTCCCAGTGCTCCGGGGCAAGCCTCGCCGGATGGGAGCTGCCTCCCTGGAAAAGGTTTTTTCTGAAACTGTGAGGATTGGCCCGTTCGTAGGCCTCCGCGTAATCACCCACCACCACTGCCCGGAAGTCCCGGGCACCCTCCACCAAAGGCTGGATCACCAAGGGGTAGGGAAGGACCTGAAGGGCAGCCAGACTCACCAGGGATTCCAGGGAGGGCCACCGGCTCACCCCCAAGCCCAGATGAGCTTTATCCGCCTTGCATACCACCTCCGTGGCAGGACCAAGAGCGGAAAGGCCGGCCGCCAGATCGGCCCGATTATAGGCCACAAAGGTGCCTGGCACCATAAATTCCCGCAGGACTTCGGCTTGGGCCGTTTTGGAACGGCTCAGCCACTGGGCCAGAAGTTCCGGAAAGAACACCACGCCCCGGTCATGAAGATCCCATAACTTTATTTCTTCTCCGGGCTTCAAGGGCATAGGCCCCAAGACCAAATCGCCTGCTTGGAGCGAAGGATAAAATGTGCGGAAATCAGAAATAGAACGGATAATCCTGGACATCTGACAGAGGGGATGATTCCGGTTTGGGGCTTCCGGGCCCCAGGGTGCGGCTTAATTGAGGGTTCCTTTTCCGGGCCAGGTAATGCTCCCGCCCTCGACGCACATAAACCTCATAGAAATCCACTTGGGCAATTTTTTTCCAGTTCCTGGCCACTTGGCCCGGGGGGTAAACCTGCCGGAAAATACTTTTGCCGAAACTGCCCAGTATCAAGATGTCGGCGCCGGTCTTTTCAAAATCATATTTCGTAGGCCGCGGGTTCAAAAGAACCAACCGCTCGGCATCGGATTCTACAAAGTAAAACTCCGGCATAAGGTGAAAGCGGTGCTCATCGTCAAGGAAAGCCAATTCGTACTCCGGCGTTTCGATGAGGCAATCCACCGCCACGTGGTCATGAAGAAAAGCCTTTAACCGCTCAGGCGGGGACGAGCGGCATGAAACCATCGCCCCCAACACCTCCACACCGGCCGGGGGATACCACAATAGGAGAAAGCCTCCCAAGGCAACAGCAACAAAACTTTGCCCCAGACGATGCGGCAGGACAGAGACCATCCGGGCAAAGGCCCGCCGGAGGAGATAAGCCGCCGCCGGACAGGCAAGAAAAAGGGCTGGCAGAGCAAACCGGTACCAATACACGGCAGTTAAGTAAATCAAGGTCCATAGGAGGAAATTTGCCAGCCACAGAAAAAAACGAGGAGAGAGCCCATCGCGTTGCCCCAGGCAATAACCTCCTAAAATTCCTAACCAAAAGAGGGGATGTCCTAGCAGGTAAGCGAAGCTTTCAGAATAGAACCGCCCTAGGGTCAGGGGGGTGAAAAATTCATGGCGCAGAAGCATCTTCTGTTGCCAAAAATGGTGGATAGCCCGGGAAAAACTTCCCAGGACGGCGATTTTAAGAGCCAGGTAAGCCAAAAGGGGCATAGACAGCCCCAAGCAGAATAGACCGAGCCGTTTCCCTAGGCGGCTCCGATCTGCCCTCTCCTGGTAAGCCAGCCCCATCAGGGCGGGCAGAAAGGCGGCGGCGTAAAACTCTTTGGCGGTGAAGGCCAATCCCAGACACAGCCCTCCCCCCAGGAAGGAAAGACCGGAATCGGAATCCAGGCCATGAAAAAGGCACCCGAGACTGCACAGAAACAGGGCCAAGGCCGGCACATCGCCCATCACCGAGCGGCCCCAGTAAAGGACATCGGTGCCCAACAGGGCCAGAACTACGGAGAGAAGGGCGGTGGCAGAACCGCAAAGGCTGCGGGCCACCCGGTAAAGGGCCAGCATAGCCAGCAGGAGGTAAGCGACCGCCACCAACCGGCCATTGATAACATTTACCCCCTGAAGACGGTAAGCCAAGGCCACCGGCAAAATTACGGCTGGCCCGACACTGATGCGATAATCCAGGTCGGACAACTGATCCGGGCTTTGGATGGTAAAGGCATAGCGCCCCGTTTGACTGAGATTGGCGGCGGTTTCTGAAAAAATGGCTTCGTCCCACCAGATAATGGGGTAGTTTTCCAGGTTGTAAAAACAGGCAAAAGCTAGCAGAACTCCTAAAGCCCCCCAGGCAACCAAGCGGGAGGGGCTAAGGCGCCATTCCAAGCCGGACCGGTTATCCCGCGGGATGCTTTTCATGCCGGCATTCCATGTGCTGACGCGGCTTAATCGGGAAAAGCATCAAATCCGTTGAACTTCCAACAAAAACAGCCTGCCCTATTATAGGGCAGGCTTCCAGGAAACAAAAGGATAATATTTCTTACAAAAATGAATTTACAAGCCCACGATCTTCTTATGCAACTCTTTTGTCTTCTCCATCCGGGCGCGATCCCGTTCGGCGACGATTACCTTCAGTCGGTCCTGAATCCGCTGCAATATGGGGCTGTTGATATCTTCCCCCTTCATGTGGGCGTCAATGAGTTGCCGATAACAGCAGATCATCTTGGCGATCATGCTTACGGCATACTCCCGCCCCTGGACCTTCAAGGTGGCCAGCCCCAGGTTAAGATAGGCCTTGAGTTCATCGCCCAAAATGGCAAAAGCCACGTTGGGCTGCCGACGGATCCGTTCGTTCAAAGCTTCGATAAATTCCTTGCTCTGCCCGCGCCGGCTTAACACTTTATGGCGCTGTTCGTCTGTCAGCAAACACAGGCGGAAACAGCTGCCGCTGCGGTCGGGCCAGCCTTCGTATTCCACTATTTCATTGCCATCTTCATCGTAAAAAACCCGCTTGATATAACTGTCGGCAATGAGTTCGTGGAAGAGGCAGTTGCCCACCCCGCCGATACAGCGGTTTCCGTGGATCAGAACCTCGGTTTTCAATCCCAGGGAGTCGGCGTCGCGTTTAAACCGGGCCAGCTTCTCCACCGTGTTGATTTCGGTGGACGCAACTATCTGCGTAGCCCCGTAGGATTGGAACCGGGCCATGTCTTCTATGGTCTGAATATTACAACCCACACTGGCATGGATGATCAGCTCCGGAAAGAGCCGGTGGATCTCCTGCATGACGGCCGGAGTCTTCACTATCACCCCTTCGATTCCGAAGTGGGCGTACTTCTCCACTTTCCTGAGAACTAAAGGCAGCTTTTCCGCGGGGATTTCGGCATTTAAGGCCACCCGCACCTTGCCCCGGTAGCCGGCGGCGATCCTTACCGCCTCGCCGATCTGGCTGTCCTCCAGTTCCCATTCGCACTTGCGGCGGCTGAACCCCTTTGCGCCCACATAAACAGCGTTGGCCCCGTTTTTGAACACGGCCTCCACCATTTCCAGGCTACCGCCGGGGGCTAACAATTCATTAATCATGTCTTTCCCACACCTCCCTGAGCCTGTTTGTCAGGTTCCTCGGCCCTGCAAACTTGCCTGCCTCAGCGCCTCAGGTAACCCCCAGGTCTGGTGGGTTCCATAATTGCTAACCGGCCCTTTTTGAGTTTGAGTAATAAGTCTGACCCAAACAGAACTTTTAGATCAATTTTATATCGCCAACTCTTCCCGGTCAATGGGTATTTGGCACAATGCTTGCCTCTGATTTCGCTCCCCAAAGACTCTACCCGCGCAGATACTGGATGGCCAGGACAAACGCCAGCCCGATTTCCACCGACCAAGTGAGCAGGTAAATGAGCATCTCCATGCGGCTGTAATCTTCTTCCAGCAGGATGCGATTGGGCTCTTTCAGAATTTCCCAAGAGGATTTTTCCAATAGCGAGGTCATGGGGAATCTCCTTATTATCGAAGTGGCCATCACAAGACCCGGTAAATCCGGCAACGGGCGGCTCCCGGGGCGCTGCCGGGCCTGGTCTCCTAAAACTCTATCGGCAGGATGGCCTCCGCCTTAAACCTGCCTCGGAAGAGCCGACTCCGTGGAGGTCTGGGAGTGAGAACCCGGGTTCCTCCGCCGCGCCTCTTTCGGAGGCTCTGCTAGGTCGGGGGCCGCGGCCGGTCAGGGCGACGATTTCTGCGGGTACTATCTAAACCGGAGCCCCTAACCTCGTTGTAATATTTCCGCCCCTACATTTTATAATTACTGACGACAAAAATGCTTGTCAATAAAATATGTGAAATTTTAGACAAAGTAATTTTCCCCTCTCCGCTCGGAAAAAATTGCCTGGGGGAACATCCGGCAGCAACCGCAGGGGGCCTGTACAGGAAGGCCGGAGAGGCCAGGGATTTAGGGATTTTTTATGGTTGAAATGCCGTTTTTGACCGTATTCCAAATCTTTTTCAGGACCCCCTCCTCCTGGGAGGCGGATTCGCTGAAGGGCGCTTGGTCTTTACCGCCCTCCTCTTTGGCCAGCTCCCGGAGCAATTGTTCCTGGCGAGGGGTGAGATGGGTGGGGATAATCACCTTTATCTGCACCAGCAAGTCACCCCGGCGATGGCCCTTGGGGTAAGGAACCCCTTCACCCTTGAGCCGGATGATCTCCCCCGGTTGAGTGCCGGGAGGAATGGTCAATTCCCTGGTGCCGGTCAGAGTGGGGATGGTGAGTCGCGTTCCCAGGGCGGCCTGAACGAAGGAGATGGGCACTTCCAGGCGCAAGTCATAGCCTTCCCGCCGAAAGAGCTCGTGGGGCTTGACGTGGAGGATGATATAAAGGTCCCCAGGAGGGCCGCCGAAGCGGCCTTCGTTCCCTTCCCCCGCCATAATCAGATGAGTGCCGCTTTCCATGCCAGGGGGAATTTTTACCTTGAGTTTTTTCTTCTCCTTGACCTGGCCTTCACCATGGCAGACAGGACAAGGCTCGGCAATGAACTCCCGCAGGCCCCCGCAGCGGGGACAGGTGGTGGTTATTTGAAAAATGCCATGGGTGCGGGTTACCACCCCCCGCCCGCCGCACTGCGGGCAGGGAACCTTCCGACTCCCCGGCTTGGCGCCGGAGCCGCCGCAGGTGCGGCAATTTATGAGGCGGGGGACCTCAATGGTGACTTCTGTGCCCAGGGTGGCGTCCAAAAAGTCCAGCACCAGGTCATAGCGCAGGTCACTGCCGGCCTGCACCCGGGTTTCCCGGGCGGCGCCGAAACCGCCGAAGCCGAAGAGGTCTTCAAAAATGTCGCTGAAAGAACGGAAAATGTCGGAAAAGTCATGGAAACCGGTGAAGCCGGTGGAAGACACTCCCTCATGGCCGTAAAGGTCGTAAAGCCGGCGTTTCTCAGGATCCCGCAGAACCTCGTAAGCCTCGGCGGCCTCTTTAAACTTTTCTTCTGCTTCTTTGTCGCCGGGATTGCGGTCCGGATGGTATTTTAGGGCTAGCTTTCGGTAGGCCTTTTTAATTTCTTCGGGGGTGGCATTTCTGTCCACCCCCAGAATGCGGTAGTAATCCTTTTGGCTGTTGGGCATGGATTATTTCAGTCTGGCCTCCACCGAACGGGTCTTGTCCCCGAGGCCCACTTCCTTGTCACGGCGGTCATCAATGGCAATATGGGTGATTACCCTTTGGACTCCTTTGGTAAAGGGCAGCTCGTGCAACTCCTGGGCCAACTTAAGCAGTTCTGCGGGACTTCCCGCCACCACCGTGCCCATATCCGTGAGCTGATGGGGAATGTTGTTTTTCCGCAGGTATTCTTCAACCAAGGCGATGTAGTCGCCCACACTGACCTGGCCTAACCCTAAGGGAATAACACTGATTTCCATGAGCGCCATTGCCCGACTCCTCAATGATTACGCATGAGATTGCGGACCGTCTCCTTCAACCGGTCCAGATCCGGGGACTTGCGGACATAGGCATCTGCGCCCCATTCGGATGGATCCCGCGGCGGCTGGCAATGGGAATAAAATACCAGCCTTGTCTGTTTCCTGGTTCCTTTGACCATCCTGCCGGTTTCCAAGCCTGACATATCCGGGAGGATCACCTCCAGGATAACAACGTCAGGGTTAAAGGTGTCCACCAGCCGAACCACATCCCCACCGGAACCGGCCACCAGGACTTCGTACCCCTCCTCCTGGAGTTCCTCCCGGCAAAGCTGCTGGATATGCGGCTCGCTGTCCACAAACAGAATGCGTTTCATCCAGGAGCACCCCCTTCCGTTGCGGCGCTCCCCCCCAGGTTCCTATGAACCCCCTTATTTTCAATATATAAACACTATTCCAAAATTGTCCAGTTAAAGTTTAATTTCTGTCATCCCCCTGATTCCGCGGGTTATCTCCGGGCTGCGAAAATCTTCAAGAATCGGTGCCTTTGTCCGCATCCCTTGCTACTGCCTTTCCCTCCCGGTAAAAAACCGGACGTCATGAGCTGCAGCCCAGATTTCATTTCACCTTGATAAACGGATACCGTTGTTTCATTTCCTTGGTTATTAGGGTTAAACCGGCTTGGTTATGAAGAAGCTCCACAAACAGGATGACCTCCGGTTCATGAAAATCAATCCGGCCTTGCTGGCCCCGGGCTGCCAGTTCGTTCAGGAGAAAATGGTCCAGGGACTGTTCCACCTCCAGACTGGAGACCTCGCCTTTGTGCCCCCGGCGTTTCACCCGGACATAAAAAGGCTTTTCGTCGATTTGCGGCAAAAATGCCAAAGCCTCCTGCTGCAGGCGCTCCATCAGATTTTCCAAGGTGAAAGGAAAGACTTTCTGCACCGGGATGGCGGTACTGAGAATATGGGACAGAAAGGGCTTTGCTTCCCAGGCTTGCCTGAGGGTTTCCAGAAATTCTCCCGTGTCGGCAACTTTTCCGATGATCACCGCCCTGAAGCCGGTGAACTGAAATTCTCCGTACTCTGCAATCTCCTGCATTAGCCGGCGTTCCTGACCCATTTGGCTGGTGAGAACCACGTTCCAGTCCTTCATGACCCTATCCCCCCAAAGCCTAAGTGAATATTTTGCCGGACCCTTTATATTCTGATATAGTAAGTTCAGGTTAACCATCACGCAACTCAGAGGGTTTAAATGTTCGGGTATAGCTGGGGACCGATCCTCATTATTTTGCTGATCGTGCTGATTCTCTTCGGCCCGAAACGTCTGCCGGAATTGGGCGAAAGCATCGGGAGGGCCATCCGGAGTTTCAAGAAGGCCCACGATGAGCAGGAAAATCTGCCTCCTGAGCAGCAAGCCGGCGGTGAGGCGGCCAAGTCAGCCGCCGCCCAGGCAGCCACCTGCCCGTCTTGCCAGAAGGCGATTGCCGGCGACTTCACCTTTTGTCCGCACTGTGGTCATCGCCTGAAGTCCTGAAGCCCCGGGGAATCCCATGTTTGGCATCTCCTTTGAGGAACTTCTGGTTCTCATGATCCTGGCCCTGATTCTGTTCGGCCCGGAAAAGCTTCCGGAATATGCCGAAAAGCTGGGCCGGCTGGTGGCCAAACTGCGCCAAAGCTCCCAAGAGGTCACCAGACAGTTTTATGAAGCCTACCATGGCATTAAGCCTGCCAACCCCTTTGCCGAGCCTGGGGAGAGATGTCCCCACTGTAATCACCGATTGGAGCCGCACTTTTTATTTTGCCCCTACTGTGGCTCGCGCCGGAGTAAACAGACCGGGTATCCTCACTCCCTGGCATCCTGAGGCCTTGCCGTTTTGTTGCCCTAAAAAACCATGTTATCCGCATTGCCTCGGCTTGCAGCCTTAAAGAAGGCAAAAGTGCTCAAAACAAGGAGGGAGCTGGGATGATCCGACCGGTAAAGCCGGGAGAAACCGGGCTGGTGCTGGAGATTATCAATGAGGCGGCGCAGGCTTACCAGGGGGTGATCCCGCCTGACTGCTGGCATGAACCTTACATGTCCGAGGAAGAGCTGCAGAGAGAAATCAAAGCCGGGGTAGTTTTTTGGGGCTACGAACTGGACCGCCGCTTGGTGGGGGTGATGGGCCGACAGGACCGAGGCCCGGTGGTGCTGATCCGACATGCTTATGTTCATCCCGCCTGCCAACGCCGGGGCTTCGGCACCCAGCTGCTGCGGCACCTGACCCAAGCTGAATCCAAGCCTTTGTTGGTGGGCACCTGGGCCGCCGCCCACTGGGCTATCCGCTTTTATGAGAAGCACGGTTTTCGGTTGGTTTCACCCGAAGAAAAGAACCATCTGCTCCGAACATATTGGGACATTCCGGCCAGGCAGGTGGAAACTTCGGTCGTGCTGGCCGATGCGCGGTGGTTTTCGGAAAATCGCGGTTAAATAAACCCGAACCATAGCGCCACCTCAGAATCTTGCCGGACCGCTAGGGAATCAAGGCGGTGCCGGTTTGTCCCGGCAATTTCCGGCCGGTGCCCCCTATAATTCCACCACTTCTGAGTCCACGGCATGGCCCATGAAAAGACTGGCCAGCATCTGAAAACGGGGCGTGAGATCGGTGGTAAGGAAGCGCCGGGCACCGCCCTGACTCAGGCGGGCCTCAATTTCCGGGTGGCGCCGCAAATAATCCACTAGTTTGGCGGCCGCCACTTCTCCCGAGCATACCAGGGTGGTCCCGTCCCCCATGATGGCCTTGATCTTGTCCTTGAGAATGGAGTAATGGGTGCACCCCAGAATAAGGGTGTCCACTCTGGCGGCCTTGAGGGGGGCCAGGTATCGTCGCAGAATCATATCCGTGCCTTCCCAGTCCTGCTCTCCGGATTCGATCAGGGGGACCAGGAGTGGGCAGGCCTGCTGTATTACCTCCACCCCGGGATCCAATTTGTGGAGTTCCAGTTCAAAGGACCGGGAGGCCACCGTGCCTTCGGTGGCGATCACTCCGATGCAGCGCCGTCTGGTCCGGGCGATGGCCTCTTCTACGCTGGGAATCACCACCCCCAGGACCCGCCGCTCCGGGTAGTGGGCCGGAAGATACACCTGCTGGATAGTGCGCAGGGCCTTGGCCGAAGCGGTATGGCAGGCCAGAATGATAAGCTGGCAGCCTTGGCGGAAAAGGTAATCCACTGCCTGTTCCGTAAACCGCAGAACCACCCGGTCGGAGCGGGTGCCGTAAGGAATGCGGGCATTGTCTCCCAGGTACAGATAATCGTACCGGGGCAAAACCCGCAAAAATTCCCGCAATACCACCAGTCCGCCGAATCCCGAATCGAAGACGCCGATCATGGAATAAGTTTTGATTAGCGAAGAAGTTCAGCTTCAGTCCTTGCGGTGAAGGTCCGAGCCCCCCTTATGGGTTCTTTGGGTCATTCCGATAACTTAAGCAAGGCCCCCCGCTTCAGGGCACCTTTCAGGGCAAAATTCACCATGGCATAACTGGCTGCCAGATACAAGGCACATTGTGAAAAGCCGTAAAGCAGCGGATGGGGCGATAAACAGGGGAAGCCATAAAAATGCCGGAAATAGTCCAGAAAATAGGTGAGCGGGATCACCAGGGCCAATTCCTGGGCCCCCGTCGGCAGGATGGTCACCGGATAATACAAGCCACATAAAAGCAAAATGAGGTAAGAGAAGGCCCAGGCCGCCACTTCCGCCCGGTGGCCGAACCGCAGGACCAGGGTTAACACCACCATGCCGATGATCAGGGCATTTAAAAATAGACCCGATAAGAAGAAAAGTAAGCCCCAAAAACCGGGGCGGCTCAAATCCATATCAAAGAGCCACATGCTAAGCAGTCCCATAACCCCGAACACAATCAGTCCCCGGAGGAGGCCCACCAGGCCGGCTCCCAGAATCAGGTGACTCAGGTGCACGGGGGCGATGAAGGGGTGCTTGAGGCTCTTGGACCAGACATCGTAGAGCAGGGAATAAGAGATATCCAGCTGGCCGATCTGGACAGTGTTCATGCTCACTGCGCCGATGAGAATGAAGCTTACGGTGTCGGGATCCAACTTGAGGAAGCGGGTGAGCAGCCCCACGGAGAAAATGGCCACTCCGGGCCAGAAAAACATCTCAAAAACGGCAAACACGTTACGCAGATTAAGGAGCAGGCTTCTGGCCGCGAAGGCCCAGATTTTGTAAAATTCAGTGCGTAATCTCACGGTACAGGTCTTCCAGATCCACTTCCTTAAGCTTGACCCGGCACACCTCCCGAGAGGTGTGTGAGACTGCCTCCAGGATGGCAGCCAGGCGCATTTCCGCCCGATCCACCACCAGGTGGACCTGGGAGTCCTCCACCCGATGGTTCAGAACCCCGGGCAGACGGCCATAGTCCAAAGGTGCCGGGCTGTCGGCAAATACCAGGCTGAGATGATCCCCCAGGCCGAAACGGGCCTGCAGATCAGCAATGCGGCCGTGGGCCAGGAGGCGGCCGTCCTTCAAAAAAGACACTTCGCTGCACAGCATCTCCGCCTCCCTGAGGTTATGGGTGGTAACCAAAATGGTGAGACCTTTTTCCCGGTTGAGACGTAAAATCTCCTCCCGGATGTGCTGCGCCATCACCGGGTCCAGGCCGGTGGTGGGTTCGTCCAGAAATAGCAATTCCGGGGAGTTGACCAGGGTTTTGGCCAGTGCCAGGCGCTGTTTGAGGCCGGTGGAGAGATTTTCAAACTTTTGCCGGCGGTGGGGCCCCAGATCGAACAGCTCCACCAATTCCGCGATGCGGGCCTCCAAGGCCGAGCCTCCCAAGCCGTAGAGGCGGCCGTGAAAGCGCAGACACTCCTCCACCGAAAGATACCACAGGAAGTGCGCGTTGCTGGCTGCCAGATTGATGCGTTCCCGGATGGCGTGGGCCTCCTTCACCACATCGCGGCCCAAAACCCAGGCCCGGCCGCGGTCAGGGAGCAGCAAGGTGGTGAGGATGGAAATCAGCGTGGTCTTCCCGGCGCCGTTGGGTCCCAAAATTCCAAAAATCTCCCCGGCCGGAATTTCCAGGTCCACCTCATGGAGCACCGGCTTTGCCGGCTTCAGCAAACCGACCCGGAAGGATTTGCAAATTCCACGGGCTAAAACAGCGGGCGCCATGCACCTGTTTACCAAAAGAACTGGCAGTAGGAGAATTTCCCACAGTCTATCAGAACGGCAACTTCTTGCAAAGTTGCTTTGAGTGCGGTACATTGGCTTCGATGAGTAAGGACGCGCGCCTTGTCAACCCCCGGCGGCAGGCCGAGGACCAGGGTCTGGAGGTGGGCCTCAGGCCCCGGACCCTGCAGGACTTTATCGGACAGGAGGAAGTGCGCCGGAACCTGGCCCTGGCCATCGAAGCAGCCCGGGCCCGGGGAGAGGCCTTGGACCATATCCTGGTGCACGGCCCCCCGGGTCTGGGCAAAACCACCTTGGCCTACATTATCGCCCACGAAATGGGGGTGGGCCTCAGGTCCACTTCCGGGCCGGTGATTGAGCGCGCCGGCGACCTGGCGGCCATCCTCACCAACCTTTCTCCCCGGGACGTACTGTTCATCGATGAAGTACACCGCCTGCCCACCGTAGTGGAGGAAATTCTCTACCCGGCCATGGAGGATTTTCGTCTCGATCTCCTCATCGGCCAGGGGCCCGGGGCCAGGACCGTGAAGCTGGAGCTGCCCCGCTTCACTCTGGTGGGAGCCACCACCCGGGCCGGACTCCTGACGCCGGCTCTGCGCGACCGCTTCGGCCTGATGCTCAGGGTGGATTTCTACCAGCCCGAGGAATTGGCCAAAATTACCAAGCGCGCCGCCTCGGTGTTGGGCATTGAAATCGATGAAGATGGGGCCTGGGAAATCGCCCGGCGTTCCCGGGGCACCCCCCGCATCGCCAACCGCCTGCTTAGGCGGGTGCGCGACTACGCCCAGGTGCACGGGGACGGCAAGATCACCAAGGGATTGGCTGATGCCGGGCTCACGCTGCTGGACATCGACCAGTTGGGCCTGGACCGCATGGACCGCCAGATTCTGCTCACCATTTTGGAAAAATACGACGGCGGGCCGGTGGGGCTGGACACCTTGTCCGCCACCCTGTGCGAAGAGCGGGACACCTTGGAGGACGTCTATGAACCTTTCCTGATCCAGGCCGGCTTTATCCAGCGCACCCCCCGGGGGCGGGTGGTGACCAGCCGGACGCTGGAATATTTTGACAAACAAATTAAAACACGTAAAAAGACATATCCCTTTCTCTTTTGATTTGGGCTTACGCCCAAAAGGCAAACATGACCGCCTGCCGACATTGCGGCCAGAGCGATCGCATCATCTCCCCCCGCCTGGGCTACTGCGCCGCCTGCATCCGCGCCCATTTCGATCAGGTCTGGCCGGAGATCGAGGCCTACCATCACGAAAGCCGCCAGGCCTTCGGCCTGCCCTTGAGGCCGCCCCGGGACCCGGAGGGCAAAACCTGCACCCTGTGCTTCCACGCTTGCCAGATTTCCGAAGGAAGCTACGGATATTGCGGAGTCCGGCGGGTTTCCGGGGGAAAGATTCTGGGAGGCAACCCGACCGGGGCCAACGTCAGTTATTATTACGACCCCTTGCCCACCAACTGTGTGGCCGACTGGTTCTGCCCCGGGGGCACGGGCCGGGGTTATCCGAAATATGCCTACACCCCCGGCCCCGAGCGGGGCTACCTCAATCTTGCCGTCTTTTATCAGGCCTGTAACTTCAATTGCCTCTTTTGCCAGAACTGGACCTTCAAGCGGCAAACCTTTGGCAGGGACAGACTTTCGGCGGCGGACCTGGCGGCCGCCGCGCACCGGCGCACCGCTTGCATCTGCTACTTCGGGGGTGACCCCACCCCGCAACTGCCCCATGCCCTGGCTACTTCCCGCCTCGCCTTGGCTCAAGCGGAGAAAGCCGGGCGCATACTGCGCATCTGCTGGGAAACCAACGGAGCTATGCAGGAGCATTGGCTTAAGCCTTTGGTGGATAGCTCCCTGGAAAACGGCGGCATCATCAAATTCGATCTGAAAGCCTTCAGCGAGGAGATTCACCTGGCCCTATGCGGGGTGTCCAACAGCCAGACCCTGAAAAATTTTGCCAAACTGGCGGCCCGCTTCGGGGAGCGACCGGAGGTGCCGCTGCTCACCGCCAGTACCCTTATGGTCCCGGGCTATGTGGACCTGGAGGAGATTCACGGTCTGGCCCGTTTCATTGCCGCCTTAAATCCCGAGATTCCTTACAGCCTGCTGGCTTTTTACCCGCAGTTCTATCTGACTGACCTTCCGGTCACCTCCCGAAGCTTTGCCATGGCTGCCCGCCAGGTGGCCCTGGAGGCGGGCATAAGGCAGGTCAATATCGGCAATGTGCACTTGCTGCACTAAAGGGCGGGTTGCCTCTGGGGGAGGGGGCTAACTGCTTCCGGTTCCCAGCTCGCCTTCGTCCCAATAATAGGCCATAAGCAGGGCGTCTTCCTGATTGTCAGCATAATAGCGGGGGCGGATGCCCACCTTTTTGAAGCCGAAGGACTCATAAAGGGCCTGAGCCGCAAGGTTCGAAGGCCTGACCTCCAGCCAGGCAACCTCTGCTCCCAGGGTCCGGGCCCGACTCAGGGCCTCCTTCAGAAGAGCCCGTGCTATGCCCCGGCGGCGGTGCTGGGGATGGACGGCCAAGTTCATGATGTGCATCTCCCCGCCCACCACCCAGTAAATAATATAGCCCCAGGTTTCCCAGGGCCGGGGAGGCGAGGGACCCGCCACCAGGATATGGCTGTTGGGATTGCCCAGCTCGGATAAAAAATTCCAGAAAGACCAGGGAACAGTAAAAGAAAGGCGTTCGATTTCCCAGATAGACTTCGCATCCGCCAGGCGCGCCCGACGGATGGTCAGATCCTGGGTCATTTCTTGTTGAGCACCTCGCTGGCCACCGTGATGCCTGCCTGACCGGACTCCTTCAATGCCAAGGCTATCTCGCCCAGACTTTTTCCCTCACGTATTTGAGCCAGCTTCATAAGCATGGGCAGGTTGACGCCGGTTACCACTTCAACCTTGCCTTCCTGCAGAAAGGAAAGACTGAGATTGGAAGGGGTCCCGCCCAGCATGTCCGTTAGGATTAGGACACCGTTGCCATGGTTTAGTTGGGCGATGGAGTTCTGAATCTGCTGCATCAGGGTCTCGGGAGGCGCATTGGGGTCCAGGGAAAGGGCCAGAATACGTTCCTGCCGCCCTGAAATCAGACCATAGACACTCACCAACGCCTCGGCCAAGTCCTTATGCGTCACAATCAGTACTCCCACCATACCTTTACTCCCCTTGATTTTCCACCAGATCCCGATGACTTAAAGTGAACGGAAATTTTCCCTGCGAAAGATGCTCCCCCAGCTGATTGACAATGACAACCGAGCGATGTTGGCCACCGGTGCAGCCTATGGCAATGTTCAGATGAGTTTTACCCTCCTTTTGATAGAGGGGCAAGAGGAAATCCAAAAAATTGTAAAGATGCGTGACAAAGGCCCGGGTTTCCGGATGTCGCAGGACAAAATCCCGCACCCGGGGTTCGTTGCCGGTCAAGGGGCGCAGTTCCTCCACAAAATACGGATTGGGGAGGAACCGCACATCGATCACCAAGTCCGCTTCGGGCGGGAGGCCGTTTTTGTAAGCAAAGGAAGTGAGGTGCAGGGCCAGGCGCGGTTCCTGGGAAAGGTTGGAGTACTCCGCGATGATCATCTTCCGTAGTTGATGCGGATTATAGGACGAGGTGTCGATGATGCGGTGGGCCAATTGCCGGAGGCCGGCCAGAGACTCCCGTTCCTGCTGCAAGGCATGGGAGATGCTCTCGCGGTCGGCCAAGGGGTGCTGACGCCGGGTCTGGCTGAACCGACGGATCAGCGCGTTTTCGTTTGCTTCCAGAAATAGGATGTGCAGGCGATATCCCTGGCGCTCCAGGCGCTTGAAGACTTTGCGGTAATTTTGCAAAAAGCCCTGGGTGCGGACATCCATCACCAAGGCTACTTGGCGATTATCCTGATGGGACCGGGAGATTTCCTGCAAAAGGGGCGAAAGCAGGCTCAGGGGCAGGTTGTCAATGCAAAAATAACCCACATCTTCCAGGGCCCGCAAAACCGTACTCTTGCCGGACCCGGACAAGCCGGTGATGATCAGGACAGTGAAAGATGTCCGGGAGGAAAGATCTGCTGACATATGATTCGTGAGCGCGGTGGTCGCCGCTGATTATGGACAGAAGGGGACGAACAGCTCAAATGCTCCAAATTCGGGGTTTTTGGCGCTAACCCAACCTGGCGAGACGGTGTGAGCTGCTGAAGGCAGGCGAAGCTAAAATTCCGCATCCCGTTCGGCCAGCAGCTGATAAATTTCCTCCGCCGACCCCGCTTTCATCAGGCTCTGGCGAAATGACTGGCTCATGAGCATCCGGGAGATTTTGGCCAGCGCCTTGAGGTGCTGGCCGGCGGAATTGCTGGGCGCCAACAGCAGAAAGAAAAGATGCGTGGGCTTGCCGTCCATGGAGTCGAAGTCCACGCCCTTGAGACTGCGACCGAACGCTAGCTTGAGAGTAGAAAGGTTAGCCAGTTTGCCGTGCGGTATCGCGATGTTGTCGCCGATACCGGTGCTGCCCAGGCGTTCCCGGTCCAACAGGACATCCACCACCGTTTTAAGGTTGAGACCGCCTGCCTCTGATACCAAAACTCCTGCCAGTTCTTCCAGAACCTCCTTTTTGGTGGTGGCCTTCATGTCAGGCAGAATGCAGCGGCGGTCCAAAAAATCCAGAATCTTCATAAAAGGGCGATCTTAACCGATTTCAGGTTCCACCAGAAGATAACTGCCGTCAGGCCGGCGGTGGAGGATCGACAAGGCCCCGCTGGCCACGTCCGTAAACACCAAAAGGTCGTCCCCCTTTGCTTCCATCAATTCTAGGGCATCGGCCAGCTGCAAGGGCGGCACCTCCATGCGACGCCGGCGCACTGGGGGCAAAACCGGATTCTCTTCCGCCTCAAGGCTGGCCACCGGGGCGGCGGCGCGACTCCGGTCCCCCTTGTCCCTTATTTTCTCCCGCATTTTACGTAATTGTTGGTCAATCTTATCCATGACCAGGTCAATGGCGGCATACATATCGGCATTCTCTTCCCGGCCTTTGATGATGCGGCCATTGCTGTTTATGGTCACGTCGGCCAGATGCCGGAACTTCTCCAGTCCCAGGACCACATGAGCTTCCTGGGGGCCTTCCAGGTATCTTTTGAATTTCCGCAACCTTTCGGTAACATAATTCTTTAAGGCCTCAGATGGCTCCATTTGTCTGAACGTTACAGAAATCTGCATATGTCCTCCACAGCCGCCGGGGAGCGGGTTTCCTGAAATTCAGGATGACGAGGAATGGGCAAGCCTTTTGGCGCGTCCCCCTGGTTTTTTCCGTTTGCTGGACGGCAATACCCCCAGCATGCCCCGATACTTGGCCACCGTCCGGCGGGCAATTATCACGTCTTCCTTCCGTAAGATGTCGGCAATTTCCTGGTCACTCAGGGGATTTTCCGGATTTTCCGACTGCACTATCTGGCGGATTTTTTCTTTCACACTTTCCGAAGCAATCTGATCTCCCAGCCCCAGGTTGAGGCCGCTGTTAAAAAAGTATTTCATATCCAAAACTCCCTGGGGAGTATGGATGTATTTGTTAGTCGTGACCCGGCTAACCGTGGATTCATGCATTTGCACGTCTTCGGCCACCTGGCGCAGGGTGAGGGGCTTCAGTTGGGAAAGGCCGTGCTCCAGAAAGTCCCGCTGAAACCGGACGATGCTCTCCGTCACTTTGTAAAGGGTCCTTTGCCGCTGGTTGATACTGCGGATAAACCACAGGGCGTTGTCCAGATGCTTTTGAATGTACTGCCGGGCGGATTCCGAAAGTTTCTCCGGATTGCGCATCGCCTCCAGATAGAACCGGTTAATCCGCAATTTGGGCAAACCGTCGTCGTTCAGGGTGATGACATACTCATCGCCAACTTTTTGGACATGCACATCCGGGCTGATATAGGCCGGGTCCTCGGCGTCGAACTGCCGGCCGGGTTTGGGATCCAGACTGGCAATGATATTGGCCGCCTGCACCACCTCTTGCAGCGGAACTTTGAGGTCCCGGGCAATGGCCTGATAGTTGCGGTTGCCCAGATTAGGCAAATGATTTTCGACAATGGCGGCCACCACCGGGTTTTGAATCTCCCGGGCGGTAAGCTGCAAGAGCAGGCATTCTTTGAGATTCCGGGCGGCCACCCCGGCGGGATCAAAACTTTGGATGACCTGGAGAACCTGCTCTGCCTCGGAAGGGTCACAGCCCGCCTCTGTCGCGATTTCCCCCAGGTCGGCCCGCAGATAGCCGTCGTTGTCCAAGTTGCCGATGATCAGCGTCCCTAGGCGCTCGCCGTCCTGATCCAGCTTCGCCATGCGCAACTGCCACATGAGGTGGGATTTCAGCGTGGTTTTCTGGGCGTTTAAGTTCTCAAAGGCCGGGGTTTCGCGCTCCTCATATTCCTGGAAGGTGGGCGTGGGCATCTGCTGCTGGTTCAGGAAACTGTCCCAATCCCATTCTTCCACCGAGGACTTGGCGTCCCCGTTTTCCCGCGGTTCTTCGGCGGCGTGCTCCCCCGAAAAAGAGGGCCAGTTCTCCTCCTCCGGAATTTCCACGGTGCGCTCGTCAGAAATCTGCTCCTCCAACACGGGATTGGTTTCCAGCGCCTGATGAATCTCCCCCAAAAGCTCCATGCGCGAAAGCTGCAACAGCTTGATGGCCTGCTGCAGCTTCTGGGTCATGATGAGCGTTTGCGTAAGTTTTAAATTCTGGCGAATTTCCAATGCCATAGCGCCGTACCCTGTGCCGCGTCCCTCCCGGGCTTTTCCCGTGAGGGTTGAAGGAATTTCAATTCCTCAACTCAAGCCTCAAATTCCCTGCCGTTTCTCTATCCTTCGCAGGCAAAATCCATACCATCCGTTGCTGAATCAGATTTTATTATAACTTAAAGGTTTCGCCCAAGTAAATTCTTTTGGCCATCTGGCTGTTAACTATGTAGTCAGGTGTCCCTTCCTCCAGGATTACCCCCTCGTTCAGAATATAGGCGCGGTCGCAGACATTCAGGGCCTCTCGCACGTTATGGTCCGAAATCAACACCCCCAGACCCTGTCTCTTAAGTTGGAAAATAATGTTTTGGATGTCGGTGACGGCCAAAGGATCGATGCCGGCAAAGGGTTCATCCAGAATGATGAAGTGCGGCGAGGTCACCAAGGCCCGGGTGATCTCCACCCGCCGACGCTCCCCCCCGGACAGGGCCGAGGCCTTCTGATCGGCCAGGTGGGTGATGCGGAGTTCACCCAAAAGCTTCTGAAGGCGTTCCTGTCGAAGCTGAGGGTCAGGCTCCAGGGTCTCCAGGATGGCGAGGATATTTTCCGCAACCGTGAGTTTCCGGAATACCGAGGACTCCTGGGGGAGATATTGCAAGCCCTTGCGGGCCCGCAAATAAATGGCCAAGGAGGAGATATCCTCACCGTCCAGGTAGATGGCGCCATTGTCCGGCTTCAGCACCCCCAGGATCATGTAAAAGGTGGTGGTCTTCCCGGCGCCGTTCGGGCCCAGCAGCCCTACCACTTCCCCGCTGTTGACTTCCAGGGTGACATTGTCCACCACCTTGCGGCCGCCATAACTCTTGGTCAGGTTTTTCAGCAGCAGCTTGTGCATGTTTAAACCAGCTTTCTTGATCAGGGAGTGACACGCAGACAGCGGTTCACAGCTTGCGTGCCTTCCGTTTTCCGGAGCCCTCCCGGCCTCTCGGGAAAAGGCCGCCAGCCGCGCCGCCGGTTTCGCCCGGCGCCCGGTACAGGTGAGCCTCCACCCGCTTATGGGGGGAACTTTCCACCACCACCCGATTATCTTTTAAAAAGAGGGTGATGGTTTCCCCTTTCAGATTGTTCTCTCCTCTCCAGACCTGAGGGTTTCCCAAAAGCACCACTTTTTCCTGGTCCCGGTAATAAATGGCTTTCTGACCGACGGCCACCTTGTCTTCCTGGACAAAACGCACTTGGCCTTCGGCTTCGATTCGGTTGATCTTCTCACCTCCGAGGTCGGCCAGCGGCGACTTGTCCACGGGCTGCCCAGGGGCAGCAGCGGTCTTGGGCTCGGAAGCCTCATAGTAAACCCTGAGCTGCTCGGCATAAAGTATGGAGTCCCCATATTGGGCCTTTACCTGACCGCTGAAGGTAATAAGCCGCTTTTCCTGGTCGGCTTCCAGACGCAGGGCGGTGATGTGCAGAGGGATTTCCTGGTCTTTTTTCTTTTCCGGTCCTGTCTGGCTCAAACCGGGAGAGCCCTGAAAAAAGGCCAGCCAGAAAACGCATAATCCCGCCAGAATCCGGGTCTTCACTGGGGCCACTCCCTTCCTCCCACCTTGACTTCGGTGAGTTGATGATGCGCCAAAGCCAGACGCTTGGCCGAAAGTTCCACCCGCAGGCCCTTGCCTTGGATCTTGACGCGGGGGTTTTCCAGCACCACCTCATCCGGCGCCACCAAGACGCGTTCTTTGGGATCGTAGCGCACAAATTCAGATTTGATGGTGAGCTCGCCGTCCTGTAGCACCACTTGCCCTTCTAGCAGCAGGGTTTTCTCTTTGGTGTTAATCAAACCCTCCTGACAGGAAAGATGGAGCTTCCGCGGACCCTCCCCGAAAAATTCCAGGTGGATGTCTTTGACGCGGATTTCATGCCGTTCTTTCAGGTATTCAGCACTTTGGGCTTCCAGGGTCCAGCGCTTGCCGCCGTCCTCCACTTCAATGAGAGACAAGGACTCCATTTTGGAAGGAGGCGGGGAATCCGCCGCAGGCGACGGCGAGGGCGGCAGGGCGGGCGGCCGCCGTCCCCATAGCCCCCAGACGGTCATCCCGGCCAGAAACACCAGAGCAATAATCAGACCCTTTTTAAGAGTAAAAAGCGATCTTCGCGGCACCATAATCAGACAAACGGACCGTGCTCTCTTGCCTCTTTAACAGGCCGCCGGGGGGCCAGCTTTCATCTTCACTGACTGAGGCTCCTGCTTTTTGTTAATCTATCGGCAGAAACTTCCCAAAATTTATGAGGAGTGTTTTTATTCAACTTTAAACCTGCCAGTTTCGGAGCAGGTTTTCCCAATGTCCCTGGGCCTTGAGAATGAGGTCGCACACCTCCCGCACCGCGCCGTGGCCACCGCAGGCCGAAGTCACCCAATGGGCCGCCGCCCGGACTTCCGGCGAGGCGTCGGCCACCGCCACCGCCAGCCCTACCCGGGAAAACAGAGGCAGATCCACCAGCTCATCGCCCACCGCCCCGATTTCCTCGAGGCTTAAGCGCAAGGCGGCCTGCAGTTTTTCCAGCACCGGCACCTTGTCCCGCAAGCCTTCATAAAACCGGCTGATGTTCAACTCCCGGGCCCGGTGATAAGCCGCGTCCGAAACCCGGCCTGACAGGAAGGCCACTTCGATGCCGGCCCGCTGCAGCATCTTGATGCCGTGGCCGTCCCGCACATGAAAGACCTTCATGGCCTCCCCGGCCTTGTCGAAATACAAACGGCCGTCAGTCAGCACTCCATCCACGTCCAGGAGCAGGAGTTTGATCAAGGCGGCCCGCTGCCACACCTCTGGCGGATACTCCGGCGGATTCATGCCGTCTCCTGCTGCTGCTCCCGAAGGAACTGATTTAAGGCCCAGAGCTCGCGCCACAAGGGGAGCACGTTTTGCAAAGGCAGAGAATTAGGCCCGTCGCACAAGGCCCGCTCCGGGTCCGGATGCACTTCCATGAACAGGCCATCCACTCCGGCAGCCACTCCGGCTCGGGCCAGAAGCGGGATAAACTCCCGCTGGCCCCCGGAGCTGGTTCCCAGCCCGCCGGGAAGCTGCACACTGTGAGTGACGTCCAGAATTACCGGATAGCCCAGCTTTTTCATTATAGCCAAACTGCGGAAGTCTACCACCAGATTGTTATAGCCGAAGGTGGCGCCCCGCTCGGTAAGCAGGAGCTGGCGGTTGCCGGTGCTGACCGCTTTCTCCACCACCTGGGCCATGTCCCAGGGGGCCAGAAACTGCCCCTTCTTGATATTCAGCGGCTTGCCGGTGGCCGCCGCGGCCAGGATCAGGTCCGTCTGCCGGCACAAAAAGGCCGGGATCTGCAGGACATCCAGCACCTGGGCGGCGGGTTGCACCTCCGCCACAGCATGCACGTCGGAAAGCACCGGCAAGCCCACCTCCTGTTTCACCCGGGCCAGGATTTCCAACCCCGCAGCCAGCCCCGGCCCGCGAAAGGAACTGATGGAGGTGCGATTGGCTTTGTCATAGGAGGACTTAAAGATCAAGGGGAGGGCTATTTCCTGGGCAAACTCCTTCAAGGCCCAGGCCGTCTCCAGGACGAGGGCCTCGGACTCAATGACGCAGGGTCCGGCGATCATCACCAGGTCGCCGCTACCCATTTTTATATCTGATATTTTAACCCTTTCCATTATCTTGATTAAGAAACAGTCCTCTAATCTTTAAATTCATCAAAAAATTTTTCATCAACCTTGTAGGTTGTCCTGGGTATTAGCCCAAGTTGCAAATTTTCAAACAATTGAACCAAAAGATCGCCATCCACTAATTCAATATAATTCAATAGGCGGAACTCCTTCTCTTCTGGCCTCTTTCTTGGCTTCAGCAGTAAATGTACCGGTGCCCTTTTCTGCGGAGTCAAATTTTTTCCCTCCTTACCAAAAACCCGTAAACCGATAACGCCCTTCACAACAAAGCCTCCGGCTCAGCTCCAGGAAGCGCCGGAAAGTCCAGGGCTCCTGGGCGGCCCCCCGGCAGGCATACCAACAGCGCCGGCAGTCCGTCGGCCCAAACCGATCCGGCCGCCAGTGCGTGTAATGACAGGCGACCGGTTGGTCGGAACAGCGCTTGATCATGCCGTCTGGGGTCACCTGCACCCAGTTCAGGCCGGCAGTGCAGCCCGCTACCCCCCGATTCCTGAAAAATTCCGAGACGTGATCCAGGTAAAAATCGCTACTGGCAAGAGTATCCCGGTGTCTTTTGAAGTCCTTAGCATAAGCCAGGACCTTCTGCAAGGCCGGCAGGTCCTCCGGGCCGAGCATATGGCGGTCATTGCCGGTGCGCCAGCAGTTGTAGGTGCTGAGGGACACCCTGACCCCCAGGGCCGCGGCCCGCTCCAGAAAGGCGGGGATTTCCCGGTAGTTCCCTTTTTTGATAACCAGGTTGAAGCACACCTTGACCCCCGCCTCCTTAAGCGCCGGGATCACCGCCAGGATATGCCGCGTCAGCCCGGGCAGGCCCCGCTCCCGGTCATGGCGCTCATCCAGGTAGTCCAGGGAAATGGAAAGTTCGTCCAGGCCGGCCTCCCAGAGCTCCCGGCCCCGGTCCGGGGTCAGGAGCCAGCCGTTGGTGATCAGGCCGATGACCAGGAAACCAAAGTTACGTCGCAGGGAAGCAACAATTTCCGCCAGGTCTTTTCGCAGGAGGGGTTCGCCGCCGGTCAGGCTGACGGACAGGGGCTGGAGCCTTCTGAGCACCGGCACATAATCGGCCAATTCCTCGGCGGGCGCTTCTTTCCAGTAATCGCAGAAATCACAGCGGGCATTGCAACGTTTGGTGACTTCCAGGTTGACATTGAACAGGCCGCCGCGGAGCAGGTAGTGAAAAAACCTGCAGCCACCGATGACCATTTCCCGCAGGGTTAATTTCCGTGACATTTTTCCCGAAATCTGGCCGTCGTTGGCTTTCACCGCTTTGCTAAATGATGGTTTCGCTGACCCGTTCCCGCTTGTATGCCAGACACGCGCCGATAAAGTCCCGGAACAGAGGATGAGGGGACATGGGGCGGGATTTGAATTCAGGGTGAAACTGGCACCCGAGAAACCAGGGATGGTCTCTCAATTCGATAATTTCCACCAGTTCGCCGTTGGGCGAGGTGCCGCTGATGAAAAGACCGGCCTTGGTCACCCGTTCCCGGTAGGCATTGTTAAATTCGTAGCGGTGGCGGTGGCGCTCCATGATTTCCCTGACCCCGTAAGCCTTGGCCGCCAGCGAGCCTTCCTGAAGCACGCAGGGGTAAGAGCCCAAACGCATGGTGCCGCCTTTCCCTGTGGCCTCATCCCGGGTTACCACGGCGTTCAAGCGGTAATCGTACCACTGGCGCATGAGATAGATGACCGGATCGCAGGGGTGAATGTTGAACTCTTCGCTTTGGGCCAGAGGCAACCCAGCCACATGGCGGGCGAATTCAACGACTGCGAGCTGCATGCCGAAGCACAGACCCAGGAAAGGCACCCCCTGTTCGCGGGCGAATTGAATGGCCTTGATCTTGCCTTCGGCGCCTCGCACCCCGAAGCCGCCGGGCACCAGAATGCCGTGCAGATGGCCCAGCAGCGGCTCCGGTCCTTGCCGTTCCACCTCTTCGGCATCGATGTAATTTAACGCCACCTGCGTCTGGTGGGCCAGGCCGCCGTGCACCAGGGCTTCGTGCAGGCTTTTATATGATTCCGGTAAGTTGACATATTTGCCGATTATGCCGATTTCCACCCGGTCCTCCGGATTCTTCAGCCGCTTCACCAGGTTTTCCCAGGCATCCAGCCGAGGGGCTCCGGTCCAGATATTTAAGACCTCGATCAGGCGTTCGTCCAAGCCCTCCTGATGGAAAAGCAGGGGAATCTCGTAAATGCTTTCCACATCCTGGGCCGTGATGACCATCTCCGGCTCCACATTGCAGAAAAGAGCAATCTTGGCTTTGATTTCCGGGGAAAGCATCCGTTCGCTACGACACAGCAGCAGGTCCGGCTGGATCCCGATGCTCCGCAGTTCCTTGACGCTATGCTGGGTGGGCTTGGTCTTGACCTCCCCCGCCGTCTTGATGTAGGGCACCAGCGTCAGGTGAATGTAACAGGAATTCTGTTTTCCCAAATCCCCCTTGAGCTGGCGGATGGCCTCCAAAAACGGCAGGCTTTCGATGTCGCCCACCGTGCCGCCGATCTCGATGATGGCTACATCCCCCTGAGAAGCCACACTCAGAATGGCCTGTTTGATTTCATCGGTAATGTGGGGAATAACCTGCACCGTGCTGCCCAGGTAGTCGCCCCGGCGCTCCTTAGTGATCACGTTGTGGTAAATACGGCCGGTGGTATAGTTATTGGCCTGTCCCAGGGTCACTGAGGTGAAGCGTTCATAGTGTCCCAGGTCCAGGTCGGTTTCCGCCCCGTCCTCGGTGACATATACCTCGCCGTGTTGGAAAGGGTTCATGGTGCCGGGGTCTACATTGATATAGGGATCCAGTTTCTGGAAGGTGACCCGGAGGCCCCGGGACTCCAACAGGGCCCCGATGGCCGCCGCGGCCACCCCCTTGCCCAGGGAGGAAAGAACCCCGCCGGTAATAAAAATAAATTTGGTTTTCACAATGTTCCTCAAAAAAACCTTTATATTCGTAAAACGGCGTAGTCAAACCCGCCCATTACCTCAGTTCCATTCCACCAAATCGTGTTCTTTTCTCGGAATCCTCACCTTACATTTGGCTTGCCGGGCTGCTCCGGAGCCCGGATGGTGGGGGGCACAAACAGTCCTTCCGGGAATTCCCGGAGATGTTCGGGAACCCGGGGCAGCCGTAACGGTTCTTTCAGCCAGGGGAGCTCCAAGGGGGGCATGCCGATGACCCACTCCGGAACCCCGTTCCTCAGCCAATCTTTCAGCAGTCGTCGAAAGACCTCGGGATAGCGCACCGGGTCGGTGGGGGCTTGTTCGAGGGCCACCGTGGAGGTCTCTCCGCTCAGGAGCACCACTTTCTTGACGACCTCTTTCTGTAAGGAGCTGACCTCCAGCTGGCCGGTTTCCACAAAGGCCGCGGTATAGGAGGCGCCCAGCAGCGTGTACCACTCCGTACCTCGCACACCCAGAAGGGCGGTGTGCGTCTTCATAAGAAAGGTCGGCTGTTCGGCCCGGAGCAATCCTCTCACCACACTGTAAACCAGTCCCCGGAAGACGTTGACCACGGCCCGGCGCAAACCTTGGGGGGCATCATAAAGATATTCGTTAATGGCCACCATGGAACCAGGGGCTATGGTGAGCAGGCTGTCGTCCAGAAATCGCACTTGGGCCCGGGCATTGCTCTTGGTCCGGATGACATCCCCGGGGTTCAGACTATCCAGGCGTTGAGCCGGCGAAGGGGGGAGTTTGCCTTGGCGGAGGATTTCCACGTCCCCCTCCACCTGTACCAGGGTTCCTACCGCCGTTCCGGCCCAAAGGCGGGTGGGAACCGCAGCCAGCAGAAGCATTGCCAGAACACCAACCCCCATTCTCACCGGGCGCATGTCTGTCTCCTTTCTGCATAATTTTAATATATTCTGCCCTTTCCGCCAATTTACCGAGTAGTTCACCGGTAAGATTGCCGCAATCCGCCGGGTGACCTGGGGAGCAAGGAAGGGCCGCAGTTAAACAGTGCTCAGGCCTTTGGCCTTAAAAAACGAGGAGGTGCACCGGCCATCGCCTTTGCACCCCCTTCGGCAGCAGTAAGGTTTTTTTCCGGGAACTCAGTTCAGCCGGCGCTGGCCTGCTTCTGAGCCGCCAGCCATTCCTGCCGGGCTTTGTATTTCACCGGGCTGGGCCCCAGCTTGTAAGCCCGTTCGGCCATTTCTTTACAAATGGCAGCAAACCTCGGGCCCTCTGAGGAGGACAGGTTGAACATCTCCAGGCGCTCGGGCTCCAAGCCTATCTGGGGCAGATCTTTTTTCAGCTTGGTCACCCGCTTGCGGGCTTGGATGTTGCCGCTCAAGTAGTGGCATTCTCCTTCGAGGCACCCGGCGACGAACACTGCGTCGGCACCGCCTTCAAAGGCCTTCAAGAGATGCAGGATGTCCACCCGGCCCGTGCAGGGCACCATGATAATCTCAATCTCCGGAGGATATTGCAGCCGCATCGAACCTGCCAGGTCCGCCGCGCTGTAAGCTCAGTAGCGGCAGCAAAAACCGATGATCTTAGGAGAAAAGCCAGCCGTCATGTTCGCTCCTTTTCCGCCGTTACAAAACAGCTTCTTGTTTAACTCCAGGAACCCCGTCGTCCAAATCATTTTACCCGGTCAGCCTCAGCCTCGGACTTTGAGGCGGATGGCTGACCGCCTGCCAGTTTTTCTCACCCCGCCGCCAGGGCCAGTTCCTGGGCGATGATCTGCTCGTCCGTGTAATGTTTCAGCGTAATGGCTTTTGCCGGACATTCTGAAACGCAGATGCCACAGCCCTGGCACTTGGCCGGGTCAATATAGGCCGCATCCACCTTGTAATCAATCACCGGCACATTGAAGGGGCAAGTGCGCACACAGGTGAGACAGACCGCGCACTTGTCCTGATCCACTTCGGCCACCACCCCCCCCACCTTGACCGTATCCTGGGCCAGGAAAGTGGCGGCCCGGCCCGCCGCCGCCTTGGCCTGCGCGATGGACTCATCAATGGGCTTGGGGAAGTGGGCCAGCCCTGCCAGGAAAATCCCATCGGACGGAAAGTCCACCGGGCGCAGCTTGGCGTGAGCTTCGTTAAAGAAACCTTCGGCGTTGCGGGCCAACTTGAAGAGCTCGCCCAATTCCTCCGTGGGGTTAGGAAGCACCGCGGTGGCCAGCGTGAGGACATCGGGATGCAATATCACCGGCATCCCCAGAATAGGGTCAGTGACGGTCACTTCCAGGCCGCGATCCGGCTTGATTCTCACCTTGGGTTTGTCGTCCAGATCAAAGCGGATGAACACCACCCCTTTTTCCCGGGCCTCTTTGTAAAGGAGCTCCTTTTCGCCGTAAGTGCGCATGTCGCGGTATAAAACAAAGATGTCCAGTTCAGGGTTGAGTTCCTTCAGGGCCAAGGCACTTTCCACCGAATGCGTACAGCACAGCCGGCTGCAATACGGCCGCTGGGGTTCCCGGGAACCCACGCACTGGATAAAGACCGCTTGCCTGGCTTCTTCCAGCCGGGGATCTTTTTGGGCGATAAGTTTATCCAGCTCCAGGGAGGTGTAAATATGCGGGTGCTTCCCGTACAGGTATTCCTCCGGCTGATAAGCCTGGCCGCCGGTGGCCATAACCGTGACGCCGTGCTCTATTTGCCGGTTTCCCTGAGGGGTCTGGACGGTTGACCGGAAATTCCCGATAAACCCGCCGGTCTCGATAACCTTGGAGTTGAACAGCACTTCAATATTGGAATGATTCTGAACCGCCTTTATCAGACCTTCCAGATACCCGCGGTAGTCATATCCCCGGGGGCTGATCACCAGGTTCCAGGCATTGCCGCCCAGCTTGTCGGTCTGCTCCACCAAGTAGGCCTTAAAGCCCATATCGGCAATGGATTTGGCCGCCTCCATGCCGGCCACCCCGCCGCCGATGACCAGGGCGGCCTTGTAGACCGGGAATTCCATCTTGTGAAGCGGTTCCAGGTTGGCCAGCCGGGCTGCCACCCCCCGAACCAGATCTTTGGCCTTTTCCAAGGCTTTTTCCGGTTCATGCATATGCACCCAGGAGTCCTGGTCCCGGATGTTGGCCATATCAAACAGATATGGGTTTAAGCCCGCCTGCTGGATAGTCTCCATGAACATCGGGGCATGGGTCCGTGGGCTGCACGAAGCCACCAGTACCCGGTTCAGCTTGTGTTCTTCGATGGCCTGCAAAATTTTCTGCTGGGTGTCCGCTGAACAGGTAAACAGATTTTCCTCCGCATAAACCACATGAGGGAGGGTCTTGGCATATTCCGTCAGAGACGGCACATTGATGACCCCGCCGATGTTGATGCCGCAGTTGCAGACAAAGACCCCGATTCTGGGCTCCTCGCCGCTCACGTCGCGCTCCGGCGGCAGCACCGGCTTTTTGAGTTCTGTGCCCCGGGCTTGGGCCAGAAGCTCCCCGGCGGCCGCCGCGGCCGCGGAGGCCTCCATCACCGATTGGGGGATGTCCTTGGGCGCCTGAAATACGCCGCAGACGTAAATGCCCTCTTTGTCGGTGCTAACCGGAGCAAAAGGGGAGGTCTGGGCGAACCGGGTGTCCGGCTTCACTTCCACTCCCAAAGTCTTGGCCAGGTCCAGGGCCGCCTGGGAAGTTTCCAATCCCACGGACAGCACCACCAAGTTAAAGATTTCCGTATGTAATACACCCTTTTCGTCCAGATAACGGATTAATACATCGTCCGAACCCGGCACCGGCTCGAGGGAATGCACCCGGGAGCGGATAAAGCGAACGCCGTGTTCATCCCGGGCCCGCCAGTAATACTTTTCAAATTCCTTGCCATGAGTGCGCATGTCCATGAAGAAGATGGCGCAGTCCAGAGCGTATTCTTTGGCATGCTCCTTGGCGATGACCGCCTGCTTGATGGCGTACATGCAGCATACCGAAGAGCAGTAACTGTTGTCGCAATGTTGCAGGTCCCGGGAGCCGACGCACTGCAGCCAGGCGATTTTCTTGGGCTCCTGATGATCGCTGGGGCGGATCAGGTGCCCGGCATAGGGACCCGAGGCTGACAGAATCCGCTCAAATTCCATGGAGGTCACGACCCCGGGATATTGGGCATAGTGATACGCCGTATATCTGCTGGGGTCATAAGTCTGGAAGCCGGGAGCCAGAACAATGGCCCCCACGTTAAGCTCCAGCGTCTGGGGGCCTTGTTTGTGGGCCACCGCCCCCGCCTGACACGCCACCACGCACTGCAGGCATTCCGAGCACACCCCGCAGTTGATGCAGCGGGACGCCTCGGCCATGGCCTGCTCTGCCCCATAGCCCAGGTTGATCTCCTGGAAGCCCTCCAGCCACTTCTCCACCGGCAGGTGAGGCATCGGGGCCCGGGCC
>Ga0315298_1000065_pt1 | contig 192657 bp, 161 predicted proteins | sample WHS_1_MG_FD_203077 | JGI IMG/M metagenome (GOLD analysis project Ga0315298, IMG submission 203077) | Extremophilic microbial mat communities from Washburn Hot Springs, YNP, Wyoming, USA - WHS_1_MG | ecosystem: Environmental > Aquatic > Thermal springs > Hot (42-90C) | place: USA: Wyoming... | reverse complement strand
TTCGCGGGAATGACAGCTAAAACGAACCTCTGTCATGCCGTACCTTGATACGGCATCCAGTGGCTTGCAAGAAACATCTTCTTCTGGATTCCCGCGTTCGCGGGAATGACCGCTAAAAGGAACCTTTCCACTTACCCAAACCACTTCATCGCCTCCGTCACAACCATGCTTACACCTGGCATCTTCGGATGCAAAAGCGCTGTCTCCGACGAAACAAGCGTCAAAAGTGTCAGCACAACCATGATGATAACCGAAATCCCAAGCTGAATGAAGTCAATTGCGTTTTTCATCTTGTACACGGTTTCCCTCTCATAGAAATCCGCTATCTGCTGTGCTGTGTACTTGATCGTCCCTGACTCCGCTCCAGAATGATACCGCGCAAGGGCAGTCTTCGTGAAAACCCCAGTCGCCTCAAATGCCTCCACAACACCTGTCCCACGCTCGATCATCATCGGAATAGCAACAGTCTTGATTTGATGCTCCATGTACTTGTTGCCACAAGCTTCGGCTGCCAGACGAATCACATCGATGTTTTCGCCTGCCCCGGTATATAGCGCATGGAAAACACGACTGAAAATCTCAATGTTCTGCTTATGAATTAATGGACCGAGCACCGGAAGGCGAATGATATATTTGTCACGATAATACGCTCCCTTCTCTGTTGTGATAAAACGCAAGAATAGAAGAAGTGGCACAACTGTGATGAACAGGATAAACAGAATGTGCTCCGAGAGAAAATCGCTCATCTTTAAAGTAAACGCCGTCATCGGTGGAAGCTCAACACCAAACTTCGTGAAGAGTCTTGCGGTTGCCGGGAAAAGATCAATCACATACCAGACACATGCGCCGAACAGGGCGATAAGAGTCGCGACAGGCATGATGAGTGCACTGCGAAGATTTTTCTTAAACTCTGCTTGCCGCTCCAAAAACTTCGCCGTTGCCTCATAAATGTCTGCCATGCTTCCGCTCTTGGAGGCAAGACCGAGCATATGTGCAGTGAATTTCCCTAAGACGTCTTCATGTGCAAGAAACGCCTGTTCACTGTCTTTCCCCTGCTTAAGATCAGCGAGAATATCTTTAAGTGTTTCGCGCAGCGTTTTGTTCTGAGTGTCGCTGATCAAGAGCTGCATCACCTCATTGAAGGGGAGCTTCTGGCGAATCAAATCAGCGCTGACGCGGACAAACGTGACGATCTCGCGCGAGGGGGGCTTGAGCTTGAATTCAAAAAGCTTCTTCTCAACGCGGATGACTCGGTAGCCCATCTTCGTGAGAGCTTCAGCTACCTCCTCCTTGGTGAAAGCTTTCTGCTCCCCGGTGACAGGTTCTTCGTTCCCGCGCTGGACTTTGTAACGAAATGTGCTCCGAGACCGAACGCCCGTGACCTTTATCCTTCGATCACGGGCGATCTGCTCGGCTTTTCGCCTCGCTACTCGTGCGTTCTCAGCCTCAATAACGCCGCTGACAGCCCTCCCCGCCAGCGTCATACCTTCAATGCGGAACTCGGGCATAGGAAAAGCCACTAGTTCACAACCAGCGTCCGAACACTGTCCGCATAAACCGTAGCCTGCACCTTCACAGGTTTGCTTCCATCTCGACCCGTCTCAATCCCCCAGCCGATTATATACAAGGGGTTAGGGTTGCCACTGACCGAATTGGTATCCGGACCCGTAGGTGCAGCATCGGGTGTCGTGCTTGCACTGTTGCTGAGGCGGTACACGCCGTTCGCATTTACGCTGGAGCGTGTGTCAAGATGAAACCCGTTAAAGGTACGGTTACCTCCACCCATCTCAACAGGTTTCCGCCACCACTGCTGTGCCTGCGCTGCAAGGTTGTTAAGGTCGTTAATCACTGCGTCGCGATTTGCGTTGGAGGCACTTGTCGTGAACATGTTAATCCCCACGGCGATGGCTATCCCGACGATGATCACGCCGAGAACGATTAAGAGAAGTTGCTGCTGACCCATTGTTGATCCTCCATCATCTTATTGTTGTTGAAAATTCTGTCCGCTTTTTAGACGGAACAGAGTTAATTAAAACTCCCTTTCATTCACCACCCTCCCGACCAAACCCGCTTCAGACATATTAGGGTGAGGTCCGGAAGGGTCCTTCGTACGACCCCACCCTATGAAAGGAGGAGGGAAAGCTACTAAAACGCCTCTACGCTCAGAGGCATAGTGTAGTCATTCAAACCTCGTGCCAGAAAAAGGGAATGAAAATGCTCCCTAAAATCTTACAAAATAGCCCAATTTACAAGATGGCGAGGGCAATTTGCGAATTCCCCTTACAGCTGCCGTGTTATTTTTACCCGGTGCTTATAAAAATTGCATGGCGCTGGATATCCCTCAGTGCCGAACAGAATGAAACCACAAATTTGCCGAAGGCGCACGCAATGGCGGGACGCAAAGGGACAATGATAAATTTAAAGAATCTGCGCGTGTCTCCCACTTCCACAGGAATCAAGAATTATTCGAAATTCACTCCATTATTCACTATCTTTCATTAAACCGGTTGAATGCCGATTACGTCTATAATATGTAAGCAAATGCATGGCTTCTGCACGAAACCTGAGCACCGATTCAGAGCTTCTTGAGCAGTTTCTGCAAGGTCCACCTTTGTCGGACCAGGCATTTAACAGCATCGTTCTGAAATACCAGGAGCGAATTTACTACCTTGCACGGCGTTTCGTAGAGACACACGATGAAGCAGATGATATTGTTCAGGAGACATTTGTGAAGGCGTACAGTGCCCTCAGAAAATTCCGTGGCGATTCGAGTCTATATACATGGCTTTACCGCATTGCCACGAATATAGCACTGAATTATCTCCGTGGAAAGTCCGCTGCAGGGAGATACGCCTCCGGCGGGGTCGTGCGACTTGATGGCTTGATTAGCGGTGGGAGAGAGGAGTTACATCTCGCTGGCTCTGATGATGCATCTACACAGAGTGAGACAAATGAAACAGAGGCACTTATTCAGCGAGCGATTGAGAAATTGCCGCCCAAGCAGAGGCTGGTCTTTACGCTCCGCTATTTTGAGGAAATGCCGTACGACGAGATGTCTAAGGTTCTTAAAACATCCACGGGTTCGCTGAAGGCAAGCTACTTTCACGCGGTCAAGAAAATTGGGAAGGAATTAAAAAAAGTGATTGGTGAAAAATGAACATTAGCGTCATCTCTCCGGCTTTTCAGCCCAAGGAGTACAGTCAGAATGACCCCACGCCAGCTCTCCCTTCTCAGGGGCAATCCACCTCTGGCGGAGTGAGGTCATTCCCGCAGACGCCGAGAAACAAATAAGAAGTAAAGGCATAACCATGAAGTGCACCGATGTTAAACTTCTCCTGACCGACTTTGCGACAGGGAAACTCTCTGAGGCAGAATCAGACCTTGTGCGCTCACACATTGAGGCGTGCCCTAAATGTCGTGCCGAGCTTGAGGAGATAAAACAGATACTTGCCTCGTTGAGTGCTTTGCCGCCAGTTCATGATCCTGGTGAAGCATACTGGGCAAGCATTCTTCCACGCATTAGCGAGGCAATATCGCATCCGGCGACAGAGCGCCAGCCACTTAGCGCCACATATGGTAGCCGTCTGCGTCTTGTCCCCGAATTCCTGAGAAAGTCTCTTCGAATTGAAAGCCGCGCCGAGGGTCACAAAGCGCGATCCCGCGTACGGGACATCCGATTTGCGCTTGCTGCAGCAGGAGCCCTTGTAGTTGCAGCTATTGCTTTCAATATCCTTATCCACCGTAGCGGAAGCCCCTTGCGCTCTGACTGGACTCGGCAGTTGGAAACAACACTCACGTCGCTGGATGACAGCACACTGATGAGGATTCAGGATTCGGTTGCCGCCGTTGGCGGGACACCGATGGAGATCCCAATTGCAACACAAACGCTCACATCCTTCGAACCCATAATGCTGTCAGGGGAAGATTCACAACTTCTTCACCAGGAGGTCAGTGATACAGGACTGCTGCGTGTCGTGATTGCCAATGTCATCGAACAAAGTCCGCCCGCAGCGGACTTGACCGGCGCCGGGATCGAAACCGGCCTCGGGTCCGCCGCAGTGGGCGGAGACTTAGTGACAAGCAACGTACTTGAGATCGCGCAGTTGAACAACCAGGAGGAAGAGCAACTCATTGCAGAACTTGAGCAACGCTCAGGAAAGTGAGGTACTTCTTGTCTGAACAACGCATCATACTAGTTTAACTGTAGGAAATAAACTTTTGGAGAAAGAGATGAATCAAGAGAAACATCATCTACATAACCTTTGTCCCTGCAGGCGGTGGCACTTTCGATTTGCAGCAATTGGAGTGGCTATCCTTTTCACAGCGATGTGTGTGCATGCGCAGTCCGCCTTCGAGGGACCCCACGGCGACGTCATGCGGCGAATCGAGGAACTACGGAAGGTTCGCATCATGGACGCACTGAAAATGAATGACACCACAGCCGTGAAATTTCTTAACCGATGGAATGAATTTCATCTCCGCATGCAGGAGCTAATGGAGCGAAGGAACGCCCTCGTTGACCATCTCGAGGAGATCATCAACAAATCAGGTGAACAGGATGAACTTGCTCCAGCAGTTGAGCAGCTTCTTACTCTCGACAGAGAGCTGGCTCAATTACGTATCAAATTTTATGAAAATCTGAAGAGCATACTCACGCCTCGCCAAATTGCGGAGATGATTGTCGTAGACAGAAAATTTAATCAAGAAGTAAGAAAAATCATTGGCGACATCCAGCGGCGAAGGATGCAACGACACATGAGAGAGAAAGAATGAGGGAGTAAACTGGCACTGAGCCTCACGTGTCACTCTGGGCGTTAATGGATGCCGCCTCACTCCCCGATCTGCCAGGAGGCGGGATAGTCTCAGCCCCGCTGAAGGACCCGAGATGCCATGGTCAGCCTGTCGAACCATGATGAGGACACGGCAGGTAGCGCAAACCTCGCCAGCGTCATCCCCGCGAATGGAGGAATGCATAAGCCGATGTCTCTTGCAAAGCCGCTGGACGCCGTGCCAGGGAGGCTTATCTCCCTGCAACATTGAGGTTTTTTCTCCTCGTATTTCAATACCGGATTTATCCCTGCTCCACTCGGGATGAGAAGTTGGCTTTTTTTCTTTTTCTTGCATATGTTTTTACAGTGTCACGAAAATCAGCCACAGGCGGATTCATAAATCAACTGGTGAACATTCACTTTCATCTCACTTGAGGCTTGCATGCTTTTCCCCTGGGAACTGAGAGAAAGTTCATCCATGGCATGGGCAGCGATCAAAAGTAACAAGCTTCGATCGTCACTCACACTCCTTGGGATCGTTGTCGGAGTTTTCAGCATTATTGCTGTCATGACCGCAATGAGGGTCTTGCAGAACAGCATTGAAAAAGGACTTTCATTTCTCGGCACAAATACATTTCAGGTGCAAAAGTACCCTGTTGTGATGATTGGCGGACCGGGCCATTACGAAAAGTATCGGAATAGGAAAGACATCACTCTCCGGCAGGGGGAGTATGTTCGTGAGCATGCGAGGTTGCCCGTACGCGTTGGGCTTGAGACATGGTCCTGGGGAAAAGTTGTGAAATCCGACTACGCTGAAACCAATCCCAATGTCGGCTTGATGGGAGAAACACCTGATGCTACCGTAGCAAACAACTGGATTGTTGCTGAAGGGAGAGGGATGACAGAAGAAGATCTGGAGCTTGCGAGAAACGTCGCTTTTCTCGGAAACGCAGTGGCAAAAAAAATTTTCCCAAATACATATCCCGTTGGTCAAGCAGTCAAAATTGACGGTAGGCGATATCTTGTTGGCGGGGTGTATCAGGAGCAAGGCTCACTGCTCGGAGGAAACCAGGATAATTTCGTAGCCATTCCCTTAACTACTTTTATTCACACCTACGGGCAAGAACGTTCGATCAACATCCTCGTACAAGCAAGGAGTCCTGAGCTTTACCAAGAGACGATTGACGAGGTTCGCTCCATTCTCCGCGTTGCCCGCAACGTTCCCCCAGGAACCGAGGATGATTTCGCCATATTTTCCAATGACTCTTTGATCAAGCAATTTAATGATCTCACATTTTATGTGAAACTCGGGATTGGATTCATCAGCTTCATTGCTCTTCTGGCTGCGGGAGTTGGAATTATGAACATTATGCTCGTCTCAGTCACGGAGCGTACACGTGAAATTGGAATTAGAAAAGCTGTTGGTGCCCGGCGTGGTAATATCCTTGTGCAATTCATTATTGAGTCAGTGTTTCTGAGCGAGATCGGCGGAGTCGTCGGCGTCATACTTGGAATTGTTAGTGGAAACATCGCTGCCCTATTGTTTCATATACCTCCCGCCGTACCATATGATTGGGCACTCATTGGTTTGCTGGTCTGCTCATTTGTTGGAATTGTCTTCGGTGTATATCCTGCCTGGAAAGCAGCCACACTAAACCCTATCGAAGCGCTGCGATACGAGTGATACTTTCCTTTCAACGGCAAGGTGAGATAACAGCTCTCCGAAGCCGCAATTAAAAAAGTTTAAGGCTCGAGATTCGCAGTTCAATCATTTAAATTCCAGCCTCCGAAAATATCTGAGTCTCCTATTCATCTTTTTCCATTCTTGAAATGCCTTTCAACATTACGTATATTGTCTCAAGGTAAGGTTTCAAAATTTTTACCCCTTACCCGGGGATTTCGATGAAGAAGCCGTTTCGTGATCGATTGCGCGATGGTCCCATTCTCTGTGATGGAGCAATGGGGACATTGCTTGATATGTATGGATATCGTGAGCTTCCTCACGAGATGGAAGTTCTTCGCCACCCGGAGATTGTTGAGAGGATCCATCGGGAGTATCGTGATGCGGGGGCAGAGATTCTCGAGACCAATACATTTGGTGCTAATTCTCTTCGGCTTGCTGAGTATCATCTTGAAGACCATGTTCGAGAAATAAACCTCAAGGCAGTAGAGATCGCTCGGCGTGTTGCTGAAGATTCACTGTACGTTGCTGGTGCGGTCGGACCTACAGGGAAATTTCTTGAGCCAATAGGATCCTTGAAGAGGGGAGATGCACGCGCTGTGTTTCGGGAGCAGATCGAAGTCCTTGTGGAAAGCGGCGTTGATCTCATCATGCTGGAGACTTTTGTGAGTCTTGAGGAACTCGATGAAGCCATCGCAGCCGCCAAAGAGGTCGCCGATATCCCTATTGTAGCCCAGCGGGCTTTCCCCGAAGACGGGTCTGTCCTCGCAACGAACTTCCCTGCTGAGGTTCTGGAGCATATCTGGAAGCAGGGTGTTGACGTCGTTGGCTCAAACTGTACCGTCGGTCCGCAGCGAATGTTCACCATTATGAGGACAATGCATAACAGCGGAGTATATCTTTCTGCGCAACCGGCTGCCGGGGTCCCAACACTGGTCGATGGCAGGGCTGTGTATCATGCGACTCCAGAATACCTTGCCATTTATGCTCGTGAATTGCTCAAGACGGGTGTCACCATAATTGGAGCTTGCTGTGGCTCGACGCCGGAGCACATCCGATCAATTGCGAAGGCGCTCAAGGAATTTCGGGAAACCAGCAGCTCAAGAGGAGAAGTCAGAATCACTGAGGTAACCGATCGCAGCCTTTCACAAGCATCGTTCGCGAAAGAACCTGCCACTGTTCGTCTGGAGGAGGAAAAGGGAGAGCCCGCCCCGGGAGAAGAACTAAAAAATCGCTCAGTCTTTGCAAGCAACATCGGCAAGAAATTTCTCACCTCCGTCGAGCTCGATGTGCCTCGAGGAATTGACCTCAGCTCCATATTTGAAGGCGCCACTTATTTGAAGCAGCAGGGGATAGATGCCATCAACATCACTGATGGCGCTCGTGCACGACTGCGGATGAGCCCGATTGCGATCTCACATCTGGTGCAACAGCGCATCGGCATCGAAGCTATAACGCACATGGCATGTCGTGACCGAAATCTATTAGGGCTCCAGTCAGATCTTCTCGCCGCTCATGCACTCGGCATCCGCAATATCCTTGCGGTCACCGGCGACCCAACCAGCATCGGTGATTACCCACAGGCTACATCGGTATTCGATATTGATTCCATCGGATTGATTCGTGCTATCAATGCAATGAATCATGGTCAGGATATTATGGGAAATTCTCTCGGAGATAGCACATCGTTCCTGATTGCTTGTGCGGTAAACCCACTTGCTGATAACCCCGAGCGGGAGGTCGAGCGCCTCACAAAGAAAGTCGAATCTGGTGCGGAAATCGCCTTCACGCAACCGATTTACGAATTGCAGACCCTGGAACATTTTCTTCTGAAGATTGAGCATCTCCGTATTCCGCTCATGGTTGGCATCCTTCCCTTGCGGAGCTACCGGCACGCTGAGTTCCTTCATAACGAAGTTCCCGGTATCTCGATCCCGGAAAAAATCAGAGAGCGCTTACGAAACGCAAGGGATCGTGCGCATGTAATCGGAGTTGAAATTGCCGGTGAATTTCTCCATGAAATCCGTACCATGGTTCAGGGAGCTTACCTGATGCCGCCTTTCCGGAAATATCAGATTGTCGTCGACATCTTGGGTATGATGTAATGAATGAAGCCTCTACAACGATCCTTAAGAGCAAAATTGTGGAGGTGTGCCATAAGCTCTATTCCCGTGGGTTGGTTGCAGGAACAGATGGAAATGTGAGTGCAAGGCTCCAGAATGGAAATATTCTCATCACTCCAAGCTCGCTTAACAAAGGAGATGTTCAAACACAGAACCTCATCCTTTTAGCTCCTGATGGGAAACTAATTGAAGGCTCTGGCAAGCCTTCTACCGAGGTGAAAATGCATCTCTTCATTTACACTTCAAGACCCGACGTCAATGCCGTAGTTCATGCACATCCGCCTTACGCCACAGCATTTGCAGCAGCTCGCCTGCCAATTGATGCGCACGTGCTCCCTGAGATTGCCCTCATGTTTGGGACCATTCCTCTTGCTCCCTATGCAACACCATCAACAGAGGAGGTTCCGCAGTCGATTGCTCCTTTCGTCGCATCGTCTAAGGCTCTCCTTTTATCGAACCACGGAGCTGTTACATTCGCATCGGACGTGCATGAGGCTTACCTCCTCATGGAAAAGTTGGAGCAAGCCGCCCACATTTTGTTCCTCGCCCATCTACTTGGCGGAGCTAAGGCATTAACAGAAAACGAGCTTGATCGTCTACGCGCGTTAAGGAAAGAATTGTATAGAAAAGAGCTGTTCTCAATACAAGGGGATTTATCTCAATGAACGTTGCTGTTTTTCTCGGTGGTACATCGCCTGAGCGTGAAGTCTCACTTGCCTCAGGCTTGGCATGCGCTCAAGCGCTCAGGGAAGCTGGTCACAAGGTTCGACTCGTCGATCCTGCTTTTGGGGCATCACAGCCTGAGTCATTCAATGGATTTCTTGCAAATGGGATTCACGAAGTTCCCCCTGATGTCCGTGAGCTATCAAAATTTTCAAATGCTCGCATCGTTGAAACTGTGAGCAGTCATCTTCTCGACGATATCGACGTTGTCTTTCTTGCTTTGCATGGAAAATGGGGAGAGGATGGAACTGTCCAGGCGCTCCTTGAATTGCGTGGGATCCCATACACCGGGTCAAGGGTCTTAGCAAGCGCGCTGGCAATGAATAAGGAAATGGCAAAGCATATGTTTTTGCGGCATGGGGTGAGGACACCGACGTGGCAATCATGGCGAACCCCGCCACATGGTGCACCACTCGATTCCGACACAATCTATGGCCAGGTTGCTCGCGAGCTCGGCTTTCCTGTCGTCATTAAACCGAATGACCAGGGATCGACTGTTGGGGTTTCAATTGTTCATTCAGGCGATCTCTCAGAATTTGAAAAAGCACTTCAGCAAGCAGCAATGTTCTCTGACACAATTCTGATTGAGCAGTACATCCCGGGAAGGGAGGTCACAGTAGGAATACTTGGGAACGAAGCTCTCCCTGTAGTTGAGATTCGACCAAAGGATGGGTTCTACGACTATCAGCACAAGTATACGAAAGGAATGACTGAGTACATTGTCCCAGCCGAACTTCCAGAAGCTGTTGCACTTGAGCTTCAAGGGCAGGCGCTCCGGGCATTTCAATCGCTTGGGTGCAGCGGTTTCGGGAGGATTGATTTTCGGCTCTCACCTGAAAACATACCTTATTGCCTTGAAGTAAACACAATTCCGGGAATGACAGCTCTGAGTCTTGTTCCAAAAGCCGCTCGTGCTGCCGGGATTTCCTTCCCCGAGCTCTGCGAGCGGATTATCTCGCTGGCTCTCCAGTCGGTGAGCGCTGATGTACCGGCATCTAAAGCCTGAGGCTCAGGCACAAAGGCGCTAAAAGCGTCATTTGATTTCTCTGTGAACTTCACTACATTTCTACCGTGGAAGGTGACTTCTATCGTAAAGAAGATCGGGCACGCTACCGGTTCGGGTCTTCGGTACGGCGCTTTTTCAGGCGTCTGCTGAAGAACAAACCGCTTACGGCTGCACTAATATTCGGGCTGGTATTTCTCACGTATGCAACGTTCAGCACACATGGTATTATCCAGCGCATACGGTTGGAGACCCAGCGGCGTGCCATGATCCGAGCGATCCGCGAGGCGAACGCTGAACAAGATAGCCTCAAGAAGATGCTCATGCGTCTTGAAAACGATCCGGCACTGATTGAGAAAATCGCACGAGAACGTTACGGGATGGTTCGAGAAGGGGAGCAAGTATATCGCATCCAGCGCCAAAAATAAAATGAGCGAGTTATTCAAAAAAAGCGATATAGTGCGACGGCGGCGAATGGGACCCGAAGTTCCGCTTGCCGAGCGAATCCGACCAACATCGCTCAACGATTTTGTCGGACAGGAACATCTGCTTGGTGAGGGCAAACCCATCCGCATCATGATCGAAAGCGGAGAACTTGCCTCAATGATCTTCTGGGGTCCACCCGGATCAGGAAAAACAACATTAGCGCGCATTATAGCCGATGCATCAGAGGCAGAGTTTTATCAACTCAACGCCGTTGCAGCAGGGGTGAAGGATGTCCGCAGCGTCATTGCTCGTGCCGAGATCAACGAGAAGCAGTACAAAAAGCGCACAATCCTATTCATTGACGAAATTCATCGCTTCAATAAAGCTCAGCAAGATGCTCTGCTCCACAGCGTTGAAGATGGGACTATTGTTCTGATCGGGGCAACAACAGAAAATCCATCGTTCGAAGTTATCTCTCCTCTTCTCTCGCGCTGCCGGGTATACGTCCTTGAGCCATTGACACCTGCCCACCTTCGCCGCATTCTAAATCGAGCACTGGCACTCGATCCAATTCTGCAAAAACAAAAACTTGTTGTCGAAAGTTTCGATGCGTTGATTCATTATGCGGGTGGAGATGCAAGGGTCATGCTTAACGGGCTTGAGCTTGCAATTCAACTTGCAAAACCCGACCGAGATGGAATCAAACACATCACAAAATCAATCCTCGATGAGGCGTTTCAGAGGAAATACGTGCTCTACGACAAAGGCGGAGAGGAACACTATAACACAATCTCAGCCTTTATCAAAAGTCTTCGGGGCAGCGATCCCGACGCCGCGGTTTATTGGTTAGCTCGGATGTTAGAAGCAGGAGAGGACCCGAAGTTCATAGCACGTCGGATGATCATCCTTGCCTCAGAAGATATTGGCAACGCCGACCCTTATGCTCTCACGCTCGCAACAAGTGCTTTCACGGCAGTGGACTCTGTTGGAATGCCAGAGGCACGGATCATACTGAGTCAAGCAGCGACTTATCTTGCCTCTGCCCCGAAGAGCAACGCATCCTATTTAGCGATCGAGCGTGCACTCCACGATGTCAAGAACCTCCCGGCTGAGGCAGTTCCGCTCCATCTTCGCAATGCACCAACACAGCTTATGGAAGAACTTGGCTATGGTGAAGATTACAAATATGCTCACAATTATGAAGGGCACTTTGTTGAGCAGTCGTATTTACCGGAAGGGCTGGCTGATAAAATCTACTACGAACCTACTGAACAAGGTGCAGAGAAAAAATTGAAAGAGCGGCTTGAACAACTCTGGAAGAAACGTCGAAAAAACTCGAACCGTTGAACTGGAGCTATTCCATGAGCGAAGAACTTGCTATTGGGGTTGATCTTGGTGGAACTACAGTTAAGGCTGGAATTGTGACAGCGGGCGGGAATATCCTTCAAACGAAATCTGTATCAACGCAAGCTGAACATGGTCCGTCAGCCGTGATTGAACGAATTGAAAAGCTGATCTCTGAACTCCTTGGAGAACAACACAACGAAGTTGCTGGCATAGGGATAGGTAGTCCGGGTGTTGTCACACTCGATGGCGGGATGGTGAAATATCCTCCCAATCTCCCGGGCTGGACTGAGATACCACTTGGCGAGGTCCTTGCGAGGAAATTTGACTTGCCTGTCGCTGTAGAAAACGATGCGAATGCAGCTGCCATTGCGGAATCGCGTTTCGGTGCGGGAAAGGGCGAACCAAATTTCCTGTTCATAATCTGGGGAACAGGAGTTGGCGGAGGGATCATAATGGACGGCAAAATTTACCGCGGTCCCTCCGGGGGTGCTGGCGAAATTGGACACATGACAATTGACCCCGATGGACCTCTCTGCAACTGCGGCAACCGTGGATGCGTGGAAGCCTTTGTCGGGCAGCGGTACCTCTCCCAGCGTGCTATTGAGCGGATCGGCGAAGCCAGACAGCAAGAAAAGATCCTCGAGCTCGTCAACGGGAACCTTGACAGGATCGAGCCGGCGGTTCTCTCCGCTGCTGCTGAAGCCGGAGATATTCTGGCACGTGAGATTCTTATTGAAGCTGGAACCAAACTTGGCATCGCTATAGCTTCGGCGTTGAATCTGCTGGACTTCCGCTTAGTGATCATAGGCGGTGGAATTTCCGCAGCCCCTGAGTTTGTTTACGAAGCAATTCGAACATCGGTCCGCGAGCGAGTATTGACCCCGCTGAAACCTGAGGCGCGCGTCATTCGCGCTACACTTGGAAACATGGCTGGAATCCTCGGAGCGGCAGCTCTGATCCTTGATCCAACAGTCTCACCTTCAGGAAGAGTCAAAACGTGAGATGGCTCGCAGCCTTCTCCTCATACCGGTTATCATCGGAGAGCTCCTCTGGCATGAACCGCTTGCGTCGCAGGCGAGTCAAGCCAAAGTAATTCCCCAGGGTAAGGATACCCTCCAGACAATTCCACAGGATACAACACGGCAAGCGAGCGGCATCGACACTGTTGTTCTCTACAGTGCGAAAGATTCCATTGTCTACTCCCTCCAGTCTCGTACAATGACCCTGTACGGTGATGCTGACCTCAAATACCGACATCAGGAACTGAAGGCGGCGCAGATCGACATTAACTGGGACACTGCAACGCTGACATCTCAGGGAATGGCTGATTCAGCAGGGAAAATCTATGGTGAGCCGGAATTCAACGACGCTGGTGAAATCTACCACGGGAAGACCATTGCGTACAATTTCCGAACGCGGAAAGGTCGCGTCGTGTATGGAACAACGGAAATTGATAAAGGTTATTATGCTGGGCACGAAATTAAAAAAGTTGACAAGGATGTTCTTTACGTTGCCGGAGGTCGTTACACAACATGCGATAACATCGAAGACCCACATTACTACTTCTACAGCCCGAAAATGAAGCTCATAATGGGAGATAAGGTCATCGCTGAGCCAATTTTCCTGTACATCGCCGATGTTCCTGTTTTTGCTCTCCCCTTTGGTGTCTTCCCAAGCAAAAGCGGACGCAGATCAGGACTTATTGCACCTGCCTTTGGCGAGGATATACGCCGCGGTAAATACCTCACTCACTTCGGCTACTTCTGGGCAATAAATGACTACATGGACCTGACCACCACAATGGACTGGTATACAAAAGGAGGATGGGTGCTACATGGAAGTTATCGCTATGCTCTCCGATACTATTTCGGTGGGTCAATCAGCGGCAGTTTCACAAACACGCACTTCGGCGAACAAATCGACCCAACTTACTCGAGGCAACGTGAATATAACATCAACATACAGCACCATCAAGATTTCACCCCGTCTATGCGCGCGGATGTGAATTTCACATTTCTGTCTGGTTCGTATTATCAGGCTACGAGCACAAATCTCAACGACCTCCTTCGACAAAATGTTGTTTCGAATGCGACCCTTTATAAATCGTGGGAAGGTACAAACAACAGTTTCAGCATCTACTTTTATCGTGATCAGAATTTGCTTTCAGGGGAATTGAATCAGCAGATCCCGTCGATCATGTTCTCACATACGCAGAGCTATCCCTTCCGCAGCGCGCGAAAAGGACGAGGCATCACAACGCCAACGACCGAAGAATTGAAATGGTATGAACTCATTGGAATAAGTTACACAGGTCGATTTCTTAACTCAATGACAAAAAGGCTCGTCCAGCCGTTGACAGGCTTTGATTCACTTCAAACGAAACAATATGTCACTGAGTATCGATATGGTATGCAGCACTCCGCATCTATCAATTTTGCTCCACGCCTCGGATATTTTACCGTCACCCCATTCTTCTCCTACACGGAGCTATGGTATCCATACAGGATCGACAAGCATTTTGATCCGGCGAGCAGGAACGTTGTCACGGATAAGGTAAGAAAATTTTCCGCAGTTCGCTTTTTCAATAGTGGGCTTACAGCAAGCACAAAATTCTACGGCATCATGCAAGTGAACGCCTTTGGCATTAGTGGATTCCGCCATACGGTGATGCCGAGTCTGTCCTATACACTTCAACCCGATTTTTCAAAGCCCTTCTGGGGATACTACGGATCATACTCCGACAGCACAGGGGCTCTCGTCACATACAATCGTTACGAGCAAGGCGTATTTGGCGGTGCACCACGCGGCGAGCAGCAATCTCTTTCATTGAGCGTAAATAACCTCTTCGAGATGAAAACGCTCCCTCACGACACCGCATCTGAAGGGAAGAAAATACAACTCCTTTATCTCACACTCGGTACATCCTATAACTTCGCTGCTGACAGTATGCGTCTTTCTCCCATCTTCCTGAGCTATCGTACCAGTGTCGGTGACCTTCTCACATTCAGCGGCAGCAGCACATTAAATCCGTATCTGTTCGATGAAACACTGGGGAGACGTGTCAATCGCTATCTCTGGAAAGAGAAGCGAATCCCATTTCAAATGACCAGCATCTCATTAAGCATCTCAACATCCCTCCGTGGAGAAGGGAAAAGTCCGTCAGAGTCTCCAGGATCGACGGAGAAGAAAGGCGAATCTATCCGCGAGAAGGACGAAACAGCAAAAAGTGGGACGTACGGAATCTATGACAGAGAGCAACCCAATCTCAGAATTCCCTGGAGCATTTCGCTCGGATACAATTTCTCATTGAGCCGGGACGATCCTCGGTATACATTCCGAACTTCGAATATAAGTGCAAATCTCGAATTCAAATTGACTGAGAACTGGCGATTCTCAATGAGTGGGAGCTACGATTTCATCCAGAAGAGGATCGCAGCACCATCGATTAACATCTACCGTGACCTCCACTGCTGGGAAATGCTGTTCTACTGGATTCCATCAGGTCCTTATTCATTTTACCGATTTGAAATTCGACTTAAGGCTCCTCAACTACATGACATCAAGGTAACAAAGCAGGGAAGTGTGAGAGGGGTATATTGAGTAATTATGGATACGCGTATCAGCAGCCCCCACCGGGATTTTGAATTAAGCTATCTTTAACCACAAAGCACACAAAGAGCATCCCTGCAGGGCGGGATGCTCTCCGTGCTTCAGCCTAACCCGCAGCAAGCCTTATCTTACCACTAGCATCTTCCTCACCTCGCTGAAACTGCTTACCTGCCCCGGTCCGCCGGAGACGGACAGGCGGTAGAGGTACACTCCAGTCGGGAGATTGCTCGCATCAAAAGTAACGGAGTATCTGCCCGGCTGCTTCTCTTCGTCAACAAGTGTTCTCACCTCTCTACCCAGCACATCACAGACTACAAGCCTCACATGCGACTGCTGGGGAACATCGAATGAAATAGTGGTTGACGGATTAAAGGGGTTGGGATAGTTCTGTAAAAGCCGGAAAGCGGACGGTAGAGCATCGGGAGAACCCGTACCGACGGATGTGGCTTCCATGTAGCTAATGATCATTCTGAACAAATTGACCCAGGAATCGTTTTGCCAAACCTGCACGGTCACGATCGCCTCAGTCAGCTTCCCATTTGCGTCGTAGCTATAGCTGTAGGCCTGTCGAGAGCTGTTAACCCAAGCGCCATTCGAAAATTGTTCAACGAGCATAATGGTAATCCGAGCAGATGAATCATATGTGATTGTAGTCCTGCTCGAATTGACCCATGAATTGTTTTGCCAAACCTGAGTTAACAGCTGAGTTAGGTTCCCGTTCGCGTCGTAGGTGTAAGTGGTTCGAGACTTGTCAATCCAAGCACCATTCAAGAATTGTTCAACGAGCACAATGGTAACTGCACCAGATGAATCATGCGTGACCGTGGTCCTGCTAGAATTGACCCACGAGTTGTTTTGCCAAACCTGTGTGGTCCGCTGCTCAGTCAGGTTCCCGTTCGCGTCATAGCTGTAGCTGTAAGTAGTTCGAGACTTGTTAACCCAATCACCGTTCAAGAATTGTTCAGAGATGTAAAGCGTCACCCTACCAGATGAATCATACGTGGTAGTCAATCTCTGCGAATTGACCCATGAATTGTTTTGCCAAACCTCCACGGTTTGGACTTGCTTGGTCAGGTTCCCATTCGAGTCATAGCTGTAGCTGTAGGTGTCGCGAGAGCTGTCAACCCAGGCACCGTTCCAAAATCGTTCCACGAGAGTAAGGGTAACCCTACCAGATGCATCATAGGTGGTCGTGCTTCTGGCGAAATTAACCCACGAATTGTTTTGCCAGATCTGGAAGGTGGCTATTATCTGTCCGGTAAATAGATTCGTGCCACTGACGGCGAAACAACTCACATCGCCACCATAAGGTCCATTTGTTTGAGGCCATTGGGCGTGAGCAGTGCCGCCAAGCAACAATAAGAGCACGCACATTAGTGAAACAAATCGAAGATTCCTCATAAGACCCCCCCCTTGATTACGTATGGTTTGATGATATGCTTCGCCTCCCCCCGTGCGATGCTCAAAGCTTCGCTTCAACACTCCCGACCGTTGTTTTGTCGCTTCCGAGCAACGCCCTTCCACTCCACAGCTTAAAATACCCCTACTGAAGCTTTCTCCTCGTTTTCCTGAAGAAATCTGCCACCTCTGCTGCCATAGTGTGCACCCTCCAACTCTGTCCCTCTGCCTTATCTTACCACCACCATCTTCCTGACATCGCTGAAACTGCCTGGCTGCCCCGGTCCGCCAGAGACGGAGAGACGGTAGAGGTACACTCCAGTTGGCAGATTGCTCGCATCAAAAGTAACGGAGTATCTACCCGGCTGCTTCTCTTCATCAACAAGAGTTCTGACTTCTCTACCGAGCACATCACAGACTACAAGCTTCACATGCGACTGCCGGGCGATGTCGAATGAAATAGTGGTTGACGGATTAAAGGGATTCGCATAGTCCTGATAGAATGCAAAAGCCTCTGCAACCAACCAAGACTATTTGGAGCCACATTGTCCTTCACAGAGGTTGGCAGATCGTTCCTGATAATGTACAACCCATCATCGCCATCCGCCACATAGGCATAGCTACCACTAACCGCAACAGCCTCAGCCGAGCCGCCGGTATCAAAATAACCAACCTCTCTAGGCCTCGAAGGATTAGAAATATCTATGATGCGCAATCCATCACCAACATCCGCCACATAGGCATAGCTACCACTAACCGCAACACCATGAGCCCAGCCGCGGGTACGAAAATGGCCAACTTGCCTCGGCCTTGAAGCATTTGAAACACGAATGATGCGCAATCCACGATATCCATCGGCCACGTAGGCATACGTACCTCCAACGGCAACACCGTAAGCTTCACCGCCGGTACGAAAACAGCCAACTTGCCTCGGCCTTGAAGGATTTGAAATATCTAGGACGTGCAATTTGCCCCCCGGAAAGAGGAGAAACCGGTCCCGGTTTGAAGGATTTGAAATATCTGTGACGCGCGATCCGTCGTCATAATCCGCCACATAGGCATAGCTACCACTAACCGCAACACCATGAGCATAGCCGCCGGTATCAGAATAGCCAACCTCCTTCGGACTCGAAGGATCGGAAATATCTATGATGCGGAGTCCATGTTCATCGGCCGCGAGATACGCATAGCCGCCACTAACCGCGACAGCTCGGGTGCGGCTGCCGGTACCAAAGTAGCCAACTTCCCTCGGACTCGAAGGATTCGAAATATCTATGATGCACAATCCATGTTTATCATCATACGGTGTATCGTACGCCACATAGGCATAGCTACCACTAACCGCAACAGCTTCAGCATAGCCGCCGGTATCAAAATAGCCAACCTCCCTCGGATTTGAAGGACTAGAAATATCTATGATGCGCAGCCCACGATTATCATCCGCCACATAGGCATGGCTACGACTAACCGCAACACCATGAGCATAGCCGCCAGTACGGGTATCGAAGTAGCCCACCTCTTTAGGAGTCGAAGGATTCGAAATATCTATGACGTGCAATCGATCTTCATGGTCCCGCACATAGGCATAGCTACCACTAACCGCGACACCAGCATAGCCGCCGGTATGAAAATAGCCAACTTCTTCAGGACTTCTGGGATTAGAAATATCTATGATGCGCAATCGATCAAATGCATCCGCCACGTAGGCATAGCTACCACTAACCACAACAGGTTCAGCCGAGCCGCCGGTATGAAGATCGCCAACCTCCCTCGGACTTGAAGGATCCGAAATATCTATGATGCGCAATCCATGTTTATCACCATCCGGTTCATCATACGCCACATAGGCATAGCTACCGCTAACCGCAACAGCGGTAGCGCAGCCGCGTGTATCAAAAAAGCCAACCTCCCTCGGACTTGAAGGATCAGAAATGTCTATGATGCGCAATCCATGCCAGCCATTGACAACATAGGCATGGTTACCAGTAACCGCAACACCCGCTACAACTGAAGGAGTGAGTGCCTTCCCTAATTCAACCGGGTTTGCGGGATTGGAAAAATCAACTATTTCGAGATAGCCCCCGTTGCCAAAATAGGCTATCTTCCCCACAACAGCAACCGCATAACAGGGACCATTTGCCCACCGACCAATCAGAGTGGTGTTCCGTCTTTCACCCAAGGTGCTTCCTCCTCTCTTAGCTATTGCGTATTGAATTGGCTTCATTCGGGTATGGAAAGAGCCCCATTTTGTAATGAATCCCGCCATCCATAGCATCAGGGCTTTGGGCATAAGCACTTGATAATGTCATCAAGGCAATCAAAGCACCAGAAAGGAATAGTTTTCTGTGAATCTTCATTTCAGTTCCTCCTATACAAGAGAATAATGGGCTCTTAAGCAGAAAGTGTGGAAGAACGACAGAGCCTTAGATCCTTCGATCCACATTGTTTAATTCCGCGGTAGAAGACTGTGATTTGCCACCCCAAACTCCCCTTATGTCGCTTACGAAGGTCTCTGCAAGACCCGAGACGGTCATGCTATCCCTTCCGTGCGTCTCTGCCAGGCTCCAGATCGTCATTTTAACACTCCCGACCGTTGTTTTGTCGCTTCCGAGCAACGCCCTTCCGGTCCACAGCTCAAAATACCCCTACTGAAGCTTTCTCCTTGTTTTCCTGAAGAAATCTGCCATCTCTCCTGCCATAGTGTCCATCCTCCGACTCTGTCCCTCTGCATCATTTCACCACCACCATCTTCCTGACCTGAGTGAAATCCCCAGCCACGATGCGGTATAAATACACTCCGCTTGGCAAGTTGCTTGCATCGAAAGTGACGGAGTATTTACCCGGCTGCTTGTCTTCATCAACAAGTGTTCTGACCTCTCTACCGAGCACATCACAGACTACAAGCTTCACATGCGACTGCTGCGGAACATCGAATGAGATAGTGGTTGACGGGTTGAACGGGTTCGGATAATTCTGTGACAGAGCGAACGATGCCGGTATCTCTTTATTCTGCCTGTCCTCAACTCCGAGTATCACACCCCCTTCACGATAGACCGCCAATCCTCCATCTGTCCCAATCCATTTATTCCCTGATCTATCTACAGCCAGCTCCCAGACAGCATTATTTGGCAAACTAGAATTCGATGTGTTATAAACAGTCCAGTTTGCACCACTGAACTTAGCCAGACCTCGATTATCAGTTCCAATCCATTTGTTCCCTGAGCTATCTATGGCTATTGCCGCGACATCATTATCAGGTAAACCAGAATTTGACGTCTGATAAACAGTCCAATTTGTTCCATCCCGCGAAAGGCAGGCCAGGCCTCCACCCCCAAGACCAGTTGTTCCGAGCCACTTGTTTCCCGATCCATCTATCGCTACTGCCCAGACAATATTGCTCGGCAAACCGGAGTTTGATTTGTTATAAACAGTCCAATTTGTTCCGTCCTGCGAAAGGCAAGCCAAGCCTCCACCACCTGTCGCAATCCATTTGTTCTGTGAGTTATCTATGGCTATATCATAGACAATGTTATTTGGCAAGCCCGAATTTGATGCGTTATAGACAGTCCAATTTGTTCCGTCAAACTTTACTAATCCTTTAAATGTTCCAATCCATTTGTTCCCCGATCCATCTATAGCTATTGCCTCGACACCATTATCAGGCAAACCTGAATTTGACTTGTTGTATACAGTCCAGCTTGCACCATCCTGCGAAAGGCAGGCAACACCTCCACCCCAGGTTCCGATCCACTTGTTCCCCTGTCCATCTATGGCTATCGCAAACACACGATTATCAGGTAAACCGGAATTTGTTGTATTGTAAACAGTCCAGTTCACCCCATCAAACCTTGCTAATCCACCACCCGTTATGGCACCACCTGTCCCAATCCACTTGTTGCCTTGTCCATCTGTGGCTATTGCCCCGATGTAGTCATGAGGCAAACCTGAATTTGATGCGGTATAAACAATCCATTCATGTGTTTGAGACCTGAGTACCGTAGGTCGGACAACGATTGATAATGCCACGAGCAACAACGCACCTTTTGCGAGTGAAAGTTGTTTAAAAGTGTTCATGATAACCTCCTTCGAACTGTTCTTGTCTCCTAAAATATAACGCCTCAAAATCGAAAATTCAATACCATCTTGAAGAGACTTTCACTCCCGCGCTCTTAGTGCGTACCGAGGTTATATGCCGCTCAGATTGATGTCCCCATCTCTTTCACTAAGTCCTTACGTCCAAAAATTGCTCGACAGCCAACTTGCCCAACGTCGTCGCACACGGACAGGCGTGACCATTGTCATGGGATCGATGATCGGGTCAGGTTACTGACAGGTGTTATTCTGCCTTTGGGAATGTATCGAACATGGTGCTTGCTGGTGGTACGTGTAACGGTTTCAGCGCATACGCCGTTGTGACTGGAGAGAACAATGCCCCGAGAACGAGAGGGAATCCGAAGTGTATATGCTGTTTCAGGCGAAGTTGCGCTTTAGCAGAATATCTTGATCGAAAAGCTCGATCTTTATCTTTTCGCTATTTGCCATTTTTACAAGAAGAGCAGCGATGCCATAATCAATGAGGGGGTAACATAGGAAACTCAGCCATTTGCTGAACGGCAAATACACTACTTCTCCCCTTTTGGTGGTGGAAGGTTTTGTTTCGATGGGTGAGGGGTTGCACAACACCCGCTAAGAGATTTGGCAGACAACGTTTGTTTTCTGAACCCCCATCGGGAGGCTGGACCACGCTCAAAAATGACGCTTTTGGGTGCCACGTTAATGCCGTTCTTAGACGCCCTCGCTAAGACGCGGCAGCTTGACCTCTTTCACGGATGCTCATGTACTACCCAATAGTCGCGTCTTTCCCAGCAAGTTTGTGAAGTACCTCATCGAGGTTGCGGTGCTCCTCACTACCAAATGGAATTTTGCCAGCGACAAAAGCCCAGTACTCCCAAGTGAAGGGCCACATCAGGCACAGACGTAGCTTAGTCGCTTTGCTCTCATTCTCCCCCATTGATGGTATCAGAGATGTATAAATATAGCCCAACACTGCGAGGGGGATGCCCACAATCGCCAAAGGTATTCTGAGCAATGGGGCTTTACCCCACAGCCAAGACAGCCCTAGAAGAGGCGCGAAGAAGAGAACAACCCAGATTATGCTGAATGGGGCCAGCAGTAGCCCGAAAGTCATTGCCACGAGGATACCGAGCACGAAAGTGGTAACGATTTCAATGGGAAGGACAATTACAACCAAGGGAGCTATGATACCATGAATAATCTTATTTGCCCACATGATATGAACCTTTCTTTTAGTGTTCTCTTCACATTTGTGGTCAAAGTATCATTCTGCTTGCTGTGCAATACTAGCGTCCAACGCCGGAACTGACCGACGACGGGCAGCGGCAAGATGGCATCGGACTCGGAACAGGCGGTCACTGCTGCCCGCGGTTCACCCCGGCGATTTCGTTAGACGTTCTTGGAACTGAGCTTTCTAAACGGATGAGTCACCATCACGAATATTCCGATTGCAACCGTCGCCAACAAGGCCGCAGAAATGCCGACCTCAAGCAATCTGAGAAGTGCACCAACTGCCCACCAACGCAGAGAATACAGCCAAGCTGCAGCAACGCCGATGGCCGTAGGGAACAAGCTTCCCGAATACGACCATCCCCACGCAGTAGCAGTAGTAAGTCAGACAACCTCTGAATCGGATGTAGTGTTCCGCGCCCCGAAATAAAGTGACAAGCCAAACAACAAAAAGGAACACAGACGCGACTGTAAGTTCGAGGTCTGCCAACATCAGCCAGAATGCCACAGCCAATTCGTTTTTCTGCACCCATCGCAGCAGGACCCGTTCCCACAAGAAGATCACAAGCCCACCGCAGCAGAGCGTTGCTACTCCCAAGCCCAAATGCACGAATACACGTTTCACACTGGGAATCCTATTTTGGTCTAACGTTTAAGCTCAGCGGCGCGACGTGTACGTGTACCTAACCGAAACGGAGGCTGGGCTGTCCGCTGCAGCGCCTTGTTGTGCTTTTATTGCAGCGTACAATTCAGCAGCATATGTTCTATTAGATTTTTCCAGGAGTTCATATTCGTTCATCGCATTTTTGATGTCCCCCAACTCTACGTAAAGCATGCCAAGATTTATTCGTGCTTTATCATAGTCAGGCTTAATGCGAATAGCTTCCTTGAAATTCTCCATCGCTTTTTGGCTGTCCCCTAATTTTTTATGGAGAAGTGCAAGGTTGAAATATGTCACGTAGGATTTAGGGTCCAGGCGAATGGCTTCTTCATACGATTTCATTGCATCTTCTGCGAACCCTGCCTTGTCATAAGCTAACGCAAGATTAAAATGTGCTGCAGCAGAATTCGGCCTTAATTGGACAGTCTCCTTATAGCACTCTATTGCCCTGGCGTAATCGCCAGCGAGGTAAAAGGAGCGCCCTGGATTCTTTGCCCCTATGTACCACAACGAACCGTACCAAGATGCAGGGGTCCAAAGCAAGTTAAACGGAAAAATCACGCTTGCTAGACTGAGAATGAATGATGCGGGTAGCATCCAAAGTAGATGGAACGGCGACAAAGACATGACGGGTATAATTAATACTGAAACTGCAGCAAGAAACGCGTGTACTTCAAGTATGTGTTCTGCGCCTTGCTCGTTTTCAAATTTTCCACGTATATTAAGCCCCAGTGCAATAGCCCATATAGCACCTAGCACCCAAATAATTGTCCCAATCACCTGCATTTCTCTTATCCCCCTTTCGTTCTACTGGACATTCGAACTTCGAGCTTTATATTGCACGATAATTTAATAGGGTCATTATTCTCTGCGGATAACACACGCAGCTGAGCAGCGTGCTGTTGAGCGCGTCCGCTCCACTGGGTTGTTAGACCGCTTTTAGCCGGCTAACCCGTAAGAGCGGAGGTATTCTTTGAGCTGATCGATCCTAGATTCAGCTATCGCTGCTGCGGAACCACAGTAAATCGTAGGCCATATGGTTCCACCCTTGTAGGAGTCAGCTTCGAATTGGGCCCATGTTTCCATGTAAGTTCGCCATGCCGTATGGGCCTTCGCGAACTGCTCAATCCTCTCGGGATTTAGCCTGTTTTTTATATTGTTACTAAGCGCCTCAACTTCCTGAAGGGCAGCATCAAGTTGAGCGCCTGCCTCTATGTTCATGTCCGCCTGGGTCAGTGGTGCGTTTGTATTCAGCGTCTCCCCGATAAGTTCGTCGGCGGCCTTGAGGAACATCGCGGTTGCGGTAAAGCCACGTTCGATGTCTGAGACCTCAACCTCATAGCTACTAGCCATCTCGTGGCAGATGATGTGCCGCAGCTCAAAAGTTTTCGAAACTGCTGCGTTTGTCCCGTCAGGCTCTGAAAGAATCGGGGTTTTTGGATTTCCTTGAACTTCATAACTCCAGCGATCCGCGACAGTTCGAAGTTCGGCCAGCATGTCCTTTCCCAATAGTGCTGACAATGCATGGTTAATATGAGATAGCCTGGAAATTGGGATATTGTGGGCTATGAACTCTCCGATGGTGATCTGTTTACCATGCAGCGCCTTGAGGACGTCAAAATCCAGCTTGGCATTTCGGAGAAGCTCCGCGGAACGTTCCAAAAACGGTGAACCCGTGTCAATCATCTCCTTGATCGCGAGACGAAAGTAGCCCTCTAGGCAAGCGACTAATGCCACGGGAAAATACTTAAGTAGCTCGGCATCCAGCTCGCGCCTGTTTTCAAACGCGCGTTCCAGCGTTGACAGGCGCATAAAGAGTTCGAGTTTTGCGGAATCGGATTTGCGTCGACTGCGCGATTGAATGATTCCGTTGATAATGTCTCGGGTGGTGCTCATTGAATTTCCTAATGGTCTAACGATTCAGTTCAGCCGGGGGTCGCGCAGCGCACCGTCCGCTGCTACCGGTTGTTAGGCAGATCATTTCCAGATGTTGTCCTCGAAGAGTGTTTCGTTCTCTCGTACATCCGAGCTGCGAATCACAAGCTCCTTGCGCCGGTCGCGGTAGTCGATGAAAACGTATCTCACGTACTCGTACTTCTCGTCTCGAAGATGACTCGATGAAAACGATACGTACCCGACCACCGCTTGGTCGTGCGGGAACACAGTCTGGTGAGCAAGATAATCTCTTGCTTCAATCGCAAGACGTCGCTGAACCTGGCGCGATCCTTCAGGCAAAGTAAACACGAGCCGTCTCCATGTCCAACTCCTACATTTCTCTTCCTGTGACTCGGGGAACTTTATGTATATCTCAAGTCGTTTCAGCAACAAGTCCTTGTTCGTCACGAAGACAGACAGTTTTTGCAGAAATATCGCAGCCTCGCTTCCGTCCGGGAGCTTCCCGACGTTCGCGTATTGGCTTATCACCTTTCCCTCGATCTGCTGACTCCGGAGGAGCGGAATGACCGTCGGCAGCCACGCAAGCGCCCCAATGATCCCGGCCACTAGGGCTGCCCATTCCATGACAGTTGATTTCGACACGCCCTGTCTTCCGATTCTGTCTAACTATTGTCCATCTGCTCTCCACCTAACACGCCTCTGCCGCCCTCGGTCGGCACAAGGTTCGCAAGGTAAAGTGTCAACGTTTTTGGTTTCATCTCCTTTGCCTGTCCTCAAACGTAGTGGTCATGTTGTCTATCCTGCCTCCCGGCGGGCAGGTCGGCGTTTTGCTTCCTATACGCCGAAGCGCCCGCGCTGAAGTCGCACACAAATCTCTACTCCCAAGGGACACTGATAGTTCTTTGGCAAGACACGCATTTAATCGTCTTGCCGCGGAGTCTGGATGGTAAGTGGTATTTATGCCCGCACTTGGAACAGAAAAAGTCCATGTGGTGACCGTCCACAGTGTCATCAAAACTTTCGTGGTCGGAATCAGTCTCATCGATTTCAGTTTCTGGTTCATTATCAAGCAAGGAAGACTGGGATGAACGCGATCGAACAGTTTGGGAGGAGAGATAAGCATGATACGCTTCAGCTTCCTTTCGTTCTTTCGCCTTGCGGAATGGATATGAGACGACCCACCATAACCCTTTGAGAATCCCAAAGACAATGTAGCCAGCGAATATCACTAGGGGAATAACAAAGTAGAAAGCACCACCAAAGATAAAAGCAATCACAAGGACTAAGATGTTCCCAATCCAATGCAGCGCTACGCGATACCACAGGCTTTCTTTTGCTGGCTTGAGTTGCTCGAATTTCGTCCCCTGCGGGTCTGCCTTCACATAATCCTCGGCGAACTGTAGTATGGTTTTGAGACTTATTGCAAAGTTTATGTTCTGCCCCCCTGAAAGGTGGAAGTGGTGATTCCGATAACTAAGCCGTATTCATTCAATAAGACACCACCACTGCTGCCCGGTGAGATTGGAACGGTTGTCTGTATAAGTTCAACGCCATCATTGGTTCTTCTAATGCCGCTGATCAATCCGTCAGAAACAGTTTTCTCAAGTCCAAGCGGATTGCCAATGGCGATAACTCGTTGGCCAGGCTTGAAATCCGTATCGCTTGCAAATCGCGCTGGCACCGATTGGCCGGTAGGAACACGGATCAAAGCCAAGTCACGTTTCTCATCCCTGTAAAGAACCTGAACCCTGTCAAACGTTCCAATGGTTGAGATGACCTCGGCGGAATAGGCGTCCTCAAGTACGTGTGCGTTTGTCAGAATCCGGCCGTCGTTTGTTACAAAGACGCCACTTCCTTGAGCAGCAGCCGAACCTGTGGCGTCGTAGACTATGATCATCACGACAGATTTTCCAACATCCTCAGCGATTTCGGTTGTTGTTTGGGCGGATAATGGCTCACAAAATACAAGGATCAGTACCAGGAGAAAATGTCGGCTGATGGTTGCTGTCATTTTATTTCCTTGATTGAGTGCTTTGGCGCATGACGTTCACCAGAAGCACGGAGCACAATTTGCCCTTATCAAATGATCATGATCAGTTGTTTTGCGGCAAACTGTGTTGAGCGACCACAATAATTCTCCATCAAAAATCGGAGCGTCGTGCTTTCGGCTGTTATGCGCCGCTCAGCAATCAAACTCATCGAAAACGGAAGTCAGCGGTTTGCCGCACACGTCGCAGCGGCTTCCTCGATACGTTCGCATATAACAATGAGGACATTTTACAGTTCGGACACGCACAGTCTGTTTGGGCATCGATTGTTGTTTGCGCCTTCGGACCTCGTCGGCGGAAAACATCGCGACAAGCTGCGTGTAGGATTCTGTAAGCGTTTTCTCGTACGTGTCGAGATTAACTATCAGGCTCGTGGCGTTCTCTGTATCATTATATTTGTCAGAAGAATCGGGAATATAGCGCAGCCTTGTTCGCAGCGTTGGATGAGAACTAAAAGCTAGTTGATTCTCCGAAAGAGCTTCCTGTTCAAATGTGGATGACCACTCCCAAATTTGTGGAAGCGTATTCCTGAAGACGGCATAGTAGTTGATGTAAGCCTTGTCATCTTTGAGCAAATCAACGATCTGATCGTGGGAGAGGGTGTAAAAGGAGCGTGATAAGCGGACAACTTTTCTGAGAGCGCTTGCGAATGTCCGTGAGCCACAAGTGGTAGCAGCAATGAAGTCAGCTCTTTTCTCACGAAGTCTCGATATGAACAAGTCAAGTAGCTGAAAAATCTTCAAGTAAAGCCAGAGAATGGCGTACGGCACAACCATCGGAATTTTCATAAAGAAGCCGACAAAATTGCCCTGCAAGTCCTCGGCTTTGCTTTTGATCTCAGCCAGCAAACGTTGCATACTTGCTTGCGTTCCAATATACACGGGTAGAACGACGCGACTATAAAGTGTATCCCTGCCTGTAAAGTGAGCGAATTCGTGCACGAGGATAGCTCTCAGTTCGTTTAGAGAGAGACCACTTAGCAAAGGCAGGCTAATTGCAAGGACTCTTCCCTTAACTTCAGCATTCAAGACTTTCAATCTGCCGCTTTGAACGAAGAATGTTGGTTCAGCGTGCAGGATGACAGAATCAGGCGTGCTTGTCTTCAACGAATTGCAGACGTCAAGAATGAATGAATCGAGCTTTGGCTCTTGGTTCAAGTCGACTCGGAGTGCCAATTCAAACCTTGGCCTACGAAAGAGAGTCATCCAGACGCCTCGGAGACAGGCATAGGCTGCGATAATAGCTCCAAAACCGATCATCCTAGAGAGACTCTGCTCGCTCCCCGATTTGCCCGGGAGGCCACTCAGTGCACGGACGAGTTCCCACCACATGTACAAAGGTACGAATGCAGCAACGAGCAGAACCAAATAAACGCCAGGTACAAAAAGTAGCGCAATTAGAATCAAAGCCCATGGGGTTGAAGGGACGTTTCCCCTAGAAATGTCATCGTTGTTTTGAATGAGCGGCATAAGATAAGATCGCTGAATGCCGTATAACTCCTGTATATCCGAGCCCTGACTGCTTATGTGCACCCATTTCTGGGATTCTATACGCAATATCGCGTTTACTTTACTACTTGGCCGGGAGGGCTCACAATCCAACCAAGCACTGCTCCACCGACATGAGTATACACTTCAATTGTTTTAGAGGTATTCTCCCCAAGAGGCTTTGGCCTATATTGTAAATGGCTTCCATCCTTCTCTGGCCAGCGAGGGTTTTTGGAAATATAACCAGTTAATTTGCGAAAGTCAAGTCCGCACAGCAAACCTCGTAGGAAATCGTCCCTACTCCTCTGAAACCAGAGACGCTACTTCTCTCCTCAAAGCGTCAAGGACTAACTGCTTACTTGAAATACTCGAGATAAAATAACTTTATCCGCCTATGGCAGATCAATCCTGGCGCAGACGAAGCAACGAGATTGATATTCCGATCTCCTTTCACTAAATTCTTACATCTAAAATAGATCCGCAATCAACTCACACGTCTGAACTCGCCCAGCGCCTCGGCTTGATGCACATGTTGGGCGGGCTTTATACTGGTTTTCGCATTTGCTCGATCTCATTCACGATCTGGTCTAATGTCTTGCTACCAAACAAAACTTCCCGCTCTTTCGTGTAGTCACCAAAACCAACTGTAAATTGTTTCAGAAAGTGTATCTGAAGTTCCCCAGAGGAGAATTTGGGCGATGCGAAGCCGGATACGCGCTGTTATCAGAAGTTCGGCAACACATGGATATTACTTACCTCCCAATGAATTTAAAAATGCCTCCAACTCAGCCTCAAAATCTTTCCACAAATCTGACAAATTCTCAGCAAGCGGCATTAATTTTTCTTTGTCTAACATTATTCCATATCCATGGACAAAGAAATGACGGAATGCTCGATATTCATCCAATCTCCTTGAAAGTTCAGACGAAATTATTTGACAATCAACTGATAGGTCTAATAAATCCCTGTGCTAGGATTCTGAGAGAGGAACGGATATTCCCTCATATCTCAATATCCTTTTAAGTATATTCTCTATCCCGTTATATGCATTTTGGAGAAACGTAGCGATAGCGGCTAACTCAACGATAGTCTTTTCCTTACGCTCTAAAGCTTCCTTTAACGCCTGAAGAGTAGCCAGGATATGTTCTTTCTCAGCTTCGACCTCTCGATGTAATTCATCCATATATCCTTACCCCTTTCTCTTCAATTATTTGGTTGAATAAAGATTTTTTGGATAAATCCACAAGGTCCACAGGTTTAGATAAACTTCTCAGTAATTCGCCGTAAAATTTAAAAAAGACTTCTGGCTTTATTCCCTTAACTGCTAAGTCAATATCGTTATATCCACTATTCCGATCTAATGATGAGCCAAAAAGGTAAATAGTAGAGACCTTGTATTTTTTTGCACAGCGCGTAATAATCCTCTTGTCCCTCTCACTTATCATCTTCATTCACCATGTAATATTATGCCTTCTTGTTATATTTATTTCTATAGTGCCAAATTTCCGATAGCTGATGTGTAACCGAACCCTCACTGCGTACGCGCGCCCATTTCTGGTATGTCATACGCAATATTGCGTTTACTTTACTACTTGGTCTATAGGGCTCACAATCCGACCAAGCACTGCTGTACTCAGATCAATGTACATTTCAGTTGTTTTAGAGCTACTCTGCCCGACGGGCTCTTTCACATGTCAGTTCCATTTGCTTCGAAGCTTGCACCGAGCCTCTTTGCAAGTATAACCAATTAACTTGCGAAAATCAAGTGGTCGCACTAAGCTCGTTTGGGAATTTCCCCTATGCTAAGGAGGATCACAAGAGAACAAGCCTTCGCCCGGCAAATGGTTGGAGCGCTTTACCGTGGCAAATTACGCGGTGACGCTTTAATGCTAATTTTTTGTTCCAACTCCCCCGAAACCAGAGACGCTGCTTCTCTCCTCAAAGCATCAAGGACTAACTGGTTACTTGAGACAGTCCGGAGAGAATAACCTTATCTGCCTATATCGCGGATCAACCCTGGTGCAGACGAAGCAACCAGATTGATATTCCGATCTCCTTTCACTAAATTCTTACATCTAAAATGGACCGACAACCAACTCACACGTCTGAACTCGCCCAGCGCCTCGGCTTGATGCACGTGTTGGGGGGCTCTATATTGGTTTTCGCATTTGCTCGATCTCATTCACGATCTGGTCTAATGTCTTGCTATCAAACGAAACTTCTCGCTCTTCGGTGTAATCACCAAAACCAATTATCCCTGTCATCTCGTGGCTACGATTGTTAGCTGCAGTGCCCAGTGTACTCGGCTTAGCCGTCTGAAAGATTCATAGTAGCAAACAACTCAACGTAATTGCAAAATTCCTACCGGCCTTTTCGGTGAGCCGCCAGCAGAAGTCGAGCCTGAAAAAGGTGACCAATCTGCTGACAGCGAAGCCCACCTCGACCAAAACGTTTCTATTGGTACGAATTTGCTCGGTCTGAAGAATTCTTGAGGCGCCGAAGATGCCCGTCCACGCGGCACCTGCGGTGAGTAGAAAGTCCAGATCTTGCATAAGGGGCACTCCAAGGGCTCGGAACGGAAGGCTTCCGAAATTGTGTTCGACGAGCAACGAGGCCATACGGTCACCGGCATATTCCTTGACACCCACGGTTTTGAAAAATCCTTCGTGCGAAATACCACTGGTAGCTCCGTAAAGATCATAGAGCCTTTGGGGTGGAGGTTCGCCCAAAGCATATCCGAGCCTAACGTAACAATCCGTTGCACCGTGGCTCAGTGTGCGCAAGTGTAAGCCAGACGAAAAGGTGATTCTTGTAAATTCAAAGTCGCTGCGTAACTTGGCTCTGTCTGAATGCTCTACAGAAAACCGTAACAGGAGACTGTTCAGACTCCTATCTGGCGCTTCGAATAGTCCAATATCGGTGAATTTGCGTGTGTCATAGCTCAGGGCCAAGATCACGCTTCGCATCTGACCATCAGTAACAGGCGGGTTGTTTCTATACTTGGACGACGGGCGGAGTATGCTAAAGTTGGTGTTTGTTGTTTGACTCTTGTGGTTCTCAGCTCGAAAGCGTATCTCCGAAGAGACGTTAGCGAACGGTCGTCCTCCGGCAAACACCGACCACCCGCTGGCAAGGTAGTAATCAACGGGATCGTTCTTGCCCAACAATGAAAACCAGGTGATCTCGCCGGAAGAAATGAATTCGTCACCTTCACGGAAGGACATTGAGCGGTAACCTTCTACTCCCAGAGACAAAGCTCCCTCGGACTTCAGTGCGTGCTCAGCGCCAAAGAAGTACTTGACAGTGTTGTCAGATAAACCGTAACCTGTGCGCAGTGTAACAATTGTTGCAGGCACCAGCTGTCTGAATCTCAACCCTAGGCCAAGGTATGCTCCTTCGACGCGATTAAAGTGGAAGAAATCAGAGAGTTTAGTAAGCGGCAGCTCTTTCAAAGCCATTGGGAGACGAGTTAGCCAGACAATGGAGCGGGTCAAAATGCTCGCGTGTGTCATCAAGCTGTCGATTCGCTTGTATGCCTTTTCTTCATCGGTGGTCAAAGGCAGGATATTCACGTTGTGCCAGTAAGTCGAATCCACCTGATCAGCGGTGGGCAGGGCAGATAGAACATACTTATCAAAAACCCCAGCTGGCAAGCTTGAGTTGATGTCATAATCATAGATCAGTGAGTACTGCTCCCACACCACGGGTGGTGCTGGCGGAAAGGAGAGTTTGACGAGATACGTTACTTTCGACTCAACAGGGAGCCAGAAGCGGTTTTGGAAAAGGGAGAACCGTTGACGAAAACGGAAGTTACTTAGAGGTGCCAGATCAAGAGCCCTGTTACCTTGAACATCAACGTCGATAACCATAAAAGATCTGCCTTCGACAGAGACGGTGCCTTCCAAAAGGGGCTGCAGATTACTCTTAGGCGCTATTCGAATTCTGTAAACAGGGATGTCGTCAATAGCGAACGTGTCCAGCATCGTAAAGGTGTAATAGTCCAAAGCATTCTGCGCTGTCGGGCCTACAATGCGGTGGGGCCCCAGAACGATGATGTCGTCGTTCAGATTGAGGATGCGTCCGACCGTGAAGACGTTTTGGCTGGGAGAGAAATTGGCTGATTGGCGTCGGGCTGTTATGATTTCCTTATATTGGTTGGGAAATTTCCAGTACCCGACAGTCTGGGTTTCGAGAAGCCCTGCAATGACGGTGTCTTGAGGTTCCCCTCTTCTATTATTCTTGACCCGGAATGTTGTTTTTGTGTATGCGTTGAACCGATACGATTGAAGCTGGGAGAGTACTTTCCGCTTCTTGGCGATGGCCTGGAGAATAATTTGTTCTGCCGGGTCTCGTTGGCTCCCCAAAACAACCACCTCAGATAAGGGGATAATTGTCCTTCGGAGATACACGTCTCGCCGGACGTCCAAGGTATCAATCCAGATTCGAAGCGTATCGGATCGGTACCCAACGTAGCTAATGACTAGGGTGTGCTGCCCTTCTGGAAGTAGAAGGCGGTAGACTCCTTCGCGATTGGTTGCTGTACCCTTGGCCGATCCTATCAGTCGAATGTTTGCTGATGGGAGCGGCTCTCCCGATTCAATATCGCGAACACAACCCGAGAGCGTCACTTGCCGTTGCTGGGCACTCGCGGTCTGCACCATAACGAGCAGTATTGCGAACGCACAACGTATCGTAGAGGTGAACGATTGCCACTCCGCGGTCATTGCAGATTGCAAGTAACGTTTCCGGCATAAAAGAAGTCCCGACCTGTCGGGATTTGGGTGAGTGTGCTGTAGGGCACGACCCCTTTATGCTGTGTTAGGCGAACGTTTAACTTGGCGATTAGATATCATTTATTCTCTCTTTACTCTAAATACCAAATTGTTTTGTATCAACCCACTCCATTCTTAGAAGGGACCAAAAATCCAGTGCCAGCTTGTTAAGGACATATTCATAAGGCAACCATCCATATCCCTTATCACCCCAGCTTGTTCCCCAAGAATTACGGATTAGCAGAGCTCCAGTGGTCTCCTTGTTACACTTAAGGTTTTTGATCTTCATATTATCGTCGTAGCCTACTGCGACGATAGCATGTCCCCACTGGGCTTGCTTACCTGGACAGGGATAAGGAATTCCGCCTTTGACGTTCGACTGACTGAATGACGGAAACCCAAAGAACCCAAACATTGATGGAATACCAGCAGCAAGCCACTGCTTCACACTGGCAAGCACTGTGCCAGGGGGTATGTTCATGCCTAAAGGATCGTGGCAGAAGTACCTAATGGCCTCGTAGTTATCAGCCACCGCATACACAAAAGCCGGAGGTTCCTTATCAAAGTCCGCGATAATATAGGGCCAATACTTCTCCGCAGGGACACCGCAGAGAACTAAAGCGCCCATGACATTCCGTAGCCATGCACCAGTGTCACCGGTGACACCCATTAAATTACGAGTGGTCTTATAGAGAAAGAGTCGGGAACCATCAATATGTCTACCAAACGCTCGTCTCTCAAAGTATTCAACTATCCCCATACCAGCATGTGCGGTACACGAGCCTAAGTTACCATGATTTTCGATTGGGGAACACCATTGCCTTAGATCAACTTTAGGTGGAAGTGCTTTTGGTTTTTCTGTTGGAGAAATACCTAATTTCTTTGCCATCTCCGTAATTTCAGGGTGTTCCGCGGTATAGTCACGTAAATCTGGTAGTGGCGGTAACCACCCTGTGCCAACTATTTCTCCTGTTTCTGGAATCTCTACTTTCCTATACGTAGTGTACATTCTACTTTTCCTCCTTGTTTCTACAACGACCGATATGTCAAACCCGTACAAAACTTTTCGATTTTTGACTCTTAAAAATCCCAAGTCTTACATATGCTATCATCTCCTCTCGCCGCCAGGCAAGATGTCGCCTAACGGGCTCGGGCTTTGCGAAGTGCGAAGCATTTGGGCGAACGAAGTGAGCCGCAAAGCCCGTGCTATCTGACGTTCGGCGGTCAGTTGCTATAAGTTCTCCATAAACTCATCAGGCGTAACTTTAGCCTGTTTCAGAACGCCGCGTACTGTTCCGATCGCCAGTTCACGGTGTAGCGGCACAACACAGCCTATCTCACCTTCAGGTGTCTGCTTCTTGAGCACAGTGTGGCTACCGCGCTGCCGTACCTGCACGAAACCCAGCCTTTCCAACGCTCGGATGGCTTCTTGCCCTGACACCCGACGCAGTTTAGGCATGAACAGCCACCTCAAAAGTCGTTACTAAAGGTCGAGTGACTTCGGGCACGGGGAATTCTTCCAAGTATAACTCTGTCGCCTCTTTGAGATTGGCTATGGCTTCCTCAACCGTGTATCCCTGACTAACTGTTCCAACCTCTGGACATTCTGCGACGTATAGATCTTCTTCTTTGTGAAGAAGTGCAGTAAGGATTCGCATTGCCATCTCAAGACCTCCTATGAGGATTGTACTCCTAAATACATCAAAGTTGCAAGCCGAATGTCAGATAACGTTTTCGGGCTACACGAAGTCCCGCTGAAAGCGGGATTTGGGTGAACGAAGTGAGCCGTATAGCCTGTGTTATACGCCGTTTGTCCTAATCCGGCAATCCTCAACAACTTCCCTGGGAATCATTTTCAACGCTACAATAACTAAAACAGGAACAATGATAACATCGTCAATATGACCAATTACAGGTATAAAGTCTGGAATGATGTCAAAGGGCAAAAGTGTATATCCAACTGCAAGCCCGAGAAGAAACTTTGCCAGTATCGGTGTCCGGCTATCTTTTAGCACGAGTTGATATACCTTGATCTCGCGTTTTATATTCCTTCCCATGGATTTCAACCTGTCAAACATATACGTGTCTCCTCAGGCAAATGGCGTATAACTCCTGTATAACCGAACCCTCATTGCGTACATCCACCCATTTCTGGTACGTTATACGCAATACTGCGTTTACTTTACTGCTTGGTCTATAGGGCTCACAATCGGACCAAGTACTGCTGTACTCAGATCAATGTACATTTCAGTTGTTTTATAGCTACTCTGCCCCACGGGCTCCTTCACATGTCAGTTTCATTTGCTTCGAAGCTTGCACCGAGCCCTTTTGCAAGTATAACCAATTAACTTGCGAAAATCAAGTGGTGGCACTAAGCTCGTTTGGGAACTTCCCCTATGCTAAGGAGGGTCACAAGAGAACAAGCCTTCGCCCGACAAATGGTTGGGGCGATTTCTCGCCATGCTTTAATGCTAATTTTTTGTCCCAACTCCTCCGAAACCAGAGACGCTACTTCTCTCCTCAAAGCATCAAACACTAACTGCTTACTTGAAATAATCGAGATAAAATAACTTTATCCGCCTATGGCAGATCAATCCTGGCGCAGACGAAGCAACGAGATTGATATTCCGATCTCCTTTCACTAAATTCTTACATCTAAAATGGACCGACAACCAACGCACACGTCTGAACTCGCCCAGCGCCTCGGCTTATTGACCGCCGTGAGCATTGTCGTGGGATCGATGATCGGATCAGGCATATTCCTTAAACCTGCCTCAATGGCAGCGAAGCTCGGATCCCCGGGATTGATTGTCATTGTCTGGATTCTTGCAGGATTCATGACTCTCTTCGGAGCCCTTACAAATGCCGAAATCGCAGGGATGATCTACGCACCGGGTGGTCAGTATATTTTCTTCCGAAAAATTTACAATGACTTCATCGGCTTTATCTACGGCTGGGCGGTTTTCCTCGTCATTCAAACTGGCTCAATTGCCTCAATCGCTGTAGCGTTCGGCAAATACTTTGGCTATTTCTTCCCCCTGCCTCACCTCAGCGCTCCCTTTGAAACGTACACAATTCATATTCCTTATATTGGAGACGTTCTTCCTCTCGCTGACATTGGAGTGAAACTCACCGCAATCGTTGTTATTCTTTTCCTGACCACTGTAAATTATTTTGGAGTTGTCTTCGGAGGTTTCGTCCAGAATCTCTTCACGACGTTGAAACTCTTAGCCATTGGCTTCATTGTAATCCTCGGATTTACATTCGGACAAGGGAGCGCAACTCATTTCATCCCTCTGTTCGACGGGCTCAGGACAGGCCTCTGGGCAACAACTGCTGGCACAGGGATAATCGGTGCTCTGACACTTTCCATGGCAGATGCCTTCTGGGCATATGATGGCTGGAATAACGTCACTTATGTCGCGGGAGAAATAAGAAATCCACAGAGAAACGTCCCGCGAGCACTTGCCACTGGCGTCCTGATTGTAATTGCTGTATATGTGATCACGAACCTCGCTTACCTGTATGTTCTCCCGATAAGCAAAATGGCAACGTCTCAACTTGTTGCTGCTGATGTGGCAGAAGCCTTTCTTGGGAAACATGGAGGGGCTTTCATCGCAGCAGCTGTGCTCATCTCAACATTTGGAACGGTCAACGGAACAACCCTGGCAAGCGCACGTGTCTACTATGCAATGGCGAAGGATAGACTTTTCTTCCGTAAACTTGCTGAGGTCCACCCACAATATCGCACTCCGGGACCATCACTTATTGTTCAAGGTTTGTGGGCATCACTCCTCACGCTCACAGGTACATTTGACCAGCTCACCACATACGTCATCTTCGCAAGCTGGGTATTTTATGCCATGGGAGCAGCAGGTGTGTTTATACTTCGAAAGAAAATGCCGAACGCGCCCAGACCTTACAAGGTCTGGGGGTATCCATACGTTCCAGCTATTTTCATTATTTTTGCAATCGTGTTTGTCATCATCACATTAAAGGAGGACCCACGTGATTCTCTCCTCGGTTTAATTCTCATCGCACTCGGCATCCCGGGTTATCTTTTCTGGAAACACAGGCAACGTGCTAACAGCACGCCGGCAGAATCCTGACCAATGGTATGCCCATGCGCACTACCTTGCAACTGAAAAAAATTCCTCTTCACACAAGAATTCTCCTTGGGCTCATCTTGGGAGCAATCTTCGGCGGAATCTTTTCGGTGCCGAGAACAACAGTTATCATCATATCTCAGCCAAAGGTTGATCAGGCTCAGATAAGACATGACGGGAAAAAACAGAGAACAGTTGTAAAGGATTGGCACGAGTTCATCGTGATAAATGCAACCACCGGGGAACAACTGGCGCGCTTCTCCGCCATGGAGCAGTCAAAAATCCTCAGTTACGCCCGCACTTCCGCTTCATTCACAGAAGGCTCGCCGGCAGTACGTGTTATTAATGCCATTGTAAACGGTCATGCTGAGCTTGAAGTCACATTCCAAAACGTCCTCTCCATCGAAAAGCCTTCGACAATTGCTACCACGATCAAGCCAATCGGAACGCTTTTTGTTCGCCTCCTCACATTCATCGCTATCCCGCTTGTCCTTGCCTCCCTCACTGTCGGAGCTGCAAGCCTCAAGGACATTAAGAAGATAGGAAGAATTGGAGGGAAAACCCTTCTGTACTACTGCATGACAATTGTATTTGCAATCACCATCGGGCTACTGGCGGCGAATCTTGTAAAACCGGGGACGCGTCTATCACCTGATGCCCGAGAGCGCCTATCGACAGAATACCAGGAAGAGATCAGCAAGAAGATCCATGAAAAGGAATCTGTGAATCTGATCGATACCATTATCAATATCGTTCCAACGAACCCTATCCGTGCACTTGCAAATGGCGATATGCTTGCCATTGTATTTTTCGCGATCACACTGGGTATCACGTTGACAATGGTATCGGAGGCTCGCGCCGCACCTGTGATCTCGTTCTTCAGTGGATTAAGTGATGCAATGATTGCGCTGGTGGAGCTCGTTATGAAGCTCGCTCCGTATGGGGTCTTTGCTCTCATTGCTGGAGTTGTTGCCGATTTCGGATTTGATATCCTTCAAACCCTTGCCTGGTACGCAGGCACTGTCGTCGTTGCTCTCTTTGTTCATCAGTTCTTTGTTCTCGGGAGCATTGTGAGGGTCTTTTCAAGGATCAGTCCGTTTAAATTCTTCAAAGCAATGCAGGACCCAATGCTCATTGCATTTACAACCAGCAGCAGTGCGGCAACGTTGCCAGTGAACATGGAAACATGCGAGAAAAAACTTGGCGTTCCGAAGGAAATCACAAGCTTCGTTTTGCCACTTGGCGCGACAATCAACATGGATGGAACAGCCCTTTACCAATCAGTGGCTGCGATTTTCATTGCACAGGTATATGGCATTGACGTTGGTGTCTCGGGTCAACTTACAATTCTTCTCACATCTCTCTTAGCCTCCATTGGAACAGCACCTGTTCCTGGCGTAGGCATTATTATGCTTGTCATTGTACTACGTTCGGTTGGGATTCCAGAAGAAGGTGTTGCACTTATACTTGGGATCGATCGGTTTCTGGATATGTGCCGAACAGTTCCAAATATCACTGGCGATGCAGTCGTCTCAACTATCATTGCGCGATCGGAGGGGATGCTGCAACCGGCGAGTGAATAATAAAAAAGTCCGCCTCCAGCGGATCCACATAGAAAATAACAAGCTACTTGCAGAATCCCGTATGCCGTATCACGCGGTTGCCGCTTCGCACTTAGAAATTCCAGGTAAATGCCTCTCAGATTGTTTCAGGCAGGGACAGATTTTGTAATCAATCAAATCTTCGATAAGATCAGAAGTCTCCGGCAAGGGAAAAGTAGTACCGTGGAGGTGAAAACGTATTGTAGTCATACGCCCATGCAACATCAAACCGAAGAGGGAAGTAAAAGAGGAAAATTCGCACGCCCAGTCCGATGCCAGTCAGCAGGTCACGTGCTCGAACGCTACCGGAGGCATCCCGTTCAAAGGCTTTGTACTCTTTCCATGCGCTCCAAGCTGATCCGACATCAACGAAGAATACACCCGTGATGTTCTGAAAGCTAATTGGCAACGGACCGGCGACGAGATACCGAATTAGCGGGTATCGGAATTCCAAATTCAAAAGCGCTGCCTTCGTTCCAATCTGCTGATTATAATCATATCCTCGAAGTGGCAAGACTGGTGTGAGGAAAACAAAATCCTCAACAGTCTGAATTGGAATTTCACCACCGGCGAACCGTCGATTTATCCAACCTTCAACTCCGCCAATGAAAAATTTCTGTGCGTTTGCTCCGAAACTTCCACCGCCAAAGAATCGAGCAGCCAATACATATGGTTGAGTTGGACCCCCAAGATTAACATAAGTACGATAATCCAATGTGACAGTCGTAAACTCAATGCCCTGTTCCGAGCCGAGTTTCGGTGTACCGTAGATAGAAAGATCTGACCGAGACCCGTTGATTGGCGAGGTAAATCCCCACAGCGTATTATCATGAACATAGCTGAGCGTTGGAAGCAAAAGCGCGCGATGTTCACCAGGCTCCAAAGTATTATCAAGATTTTCGCGCAAAAGATTCAGCCACATCAATCCGAAATCGAGCCGTCGGAAACGACTAAAAGGATACGACGCGGATATCCCGCCACCGTACATCCTGAATCGATATAAACTATAACCTGTGTACGAGTACGGGTCGAAAAGCAGGAGAAAGCGAGCAGTATGGAATGCCTGAAATCCCCAGTTTATGCGAGTTGGAAGGTACAAGTACTGAATCGCATAGTCGCTGTTCTTGAGATCTATCAGGAGATTCGTGAGAAGAAAAATCTGATGGTCCCCCAGCATATCACTGAAAGCCATGATGGTTGAGCCCTGAATCCCATAGAACGTAGTGTAGGCAGCGTTACCGTATATGATGTCGGGTGAAAAATTCAGCTTATACTTGTAGATGCGGTAATTTCCGCTGCTGTCACGATTGCCGAGCGGATGGAACATTTCCTTACGGAGCAGAGCTTCCGTCGTATCCCTTCGGATCGGCTGACCGAATACATAGTTTTGCAGGTCAATTCGGGCTGACTCTATAGTTGCCTGGGAAGTATCTTTCGGAGACGCAATAGCAACAAGCTTATCAGCCACAGAAATCGGTTTCGACGCCGCAGCTTTTGAAGAAGCTGTAGCCATCTCCGCCACTTCTTTCTTGTGCGCAAGTTCCTGCAATCGGAATTGTGTGAGCGCAAGCTCCTTCACTGACCCGGCAAGGCGAGGTTCGAACGGCGATCGGAGCAAAAATAGATCGAATCCCCCGTTGATCATCGAAGTGAAAGCCAATTTACTCCCATCCTGCGAAAGGGAAAGCTGGAATACCCCAGTAAGCGAGTTCGTGATCGGACGCGAGACACCTGTGGAAAGATCAAGCTCATAAAGATTATTGATACCATTGGCATCAGAAACATAGAGAAGTTTCTTCCCATCCGGAGATGCTACAGGGGATGTCTCATCACTTTCAGGAAGGTCTGTCAGGCGCTGGATATGACGGGTGACAACATCTATGGAATAAAGATCCAGTTGTCCGTAATTGAACTCCCACATTTCAAAATCTTTGGGAACGCGATGAGGATCTATTTCATCACGGCGATCCGAGGCAAAGTAGATAACACTGCCGTCTGGTGACCAGGATGGCTCCGCATCGCTGAAGAGGTCATCCGTGAGATTAGTGAGCTGCTTCGTTTCAAGATCGTATACATAAATATCCGACTGCTGAAGCTTCTGTCCAACAAAGGCAAGCTTATCTCCTTTTGGAGACCAGCTAACGGAGTAAATGCCATCCAGATCAAAGGTAAGCTCCTCTTCCTTACCCGAGTTAACATCGATCAGGAAGATGGCATCATGAGCACCTGCTTTGACTGCAATAGCAATCCGCTTCCCGTCAGGCGACCAGGTAAGACCCGGGGTAAGAAGATGAAGTTCCTCAAAATTGTTAGTCCGGTTCCCTTTAACCAGCCGTTTGATGATCTTCCCATCGATTGTGGACATGAGGTACACATCAAAGTATCCACTTCGATCAGAGATAAAGGCAAGCTTGTCTCCTTGAGGGGAAAGTGCCGGACTGGAATTGTAGAAGTTTCCTTCTTCCGCATGATTTGTTAATCGACGAGCGTAGTCCGAAGGGCTTTCACGATTCGCGACATCAGGCCAGTAAGTTTTCTTCAGCTCCTTCATCCAGCGCTCGCCAAGCTCTTTGATACTTAAGCCCAGAGCTCCCCTGAACCCTTGTTCAACACTCCGCGATCCTTTAATCCGATTGAGAATCTCTCCAATTTTTTGCTCACCATATTTCTGAGAGATGTACCACCAGATAGATTGTCCCCCTCGATAGGCATAATAGCCATCGAGGTATTGGATTGGGGGGAGATGTTCATGGACGGTCACATCCCGCATGAACATATCTTCGCTTGTATTCATACCTCCCGTTGATTCGTATTCAGCGAGTCCCTCCGTGAACCATAATGGGAACTGGAGCTGAATGTTGTTTGCAATTATCGACTGCAGTGAACCGCCGTAGAACATTTCGTTCATCACGGCGTGAACAAGTTCGTGATGGATCACGTGTCGGAATTGACCATAACTACCTTCAAATGGGATTACCACACGATTTTTGAAGAGTTCGGTAACTCCGCCTACTCCTTCCGGGAGGTATTCAGAAACGACGTTCGTTTGCTGGAAATCGTTATGCGAATTGTATACAATGATTGGGATGCGCGCATCAATCTGATAACGAAAGCTCTTCTGAATAGATGCAAGGGAAGACTCAGCCACTGAAGCCGTGAAGTTAGCCAGATATTCTCCGCCTCTGGTAAAGTAGATATCGAAGTGATCCGACTGAATAAAATACCAATCGAAGTGCTTGTAGTGCACCTTGTTCTGGCCGAATTCCTGAGCGCTGGCTTCCGCCCAGAGAACCATTAAACCGAGGAGTAGGAAGAGTTGTTTCCTCATAAGCAAGCCCCGTTCTGTTCGACCTGTTTTTAACTTACAGCAGGGTTTCAAAAAATGCAACGATGCGTCATCCGCCGGAGTTCCTTGAATCCTGACGAAGACACTGTCTTACTCAGGATTATCTTAGCATCAATGTAGAGATGGAGAGAGGTGCATTTACCGACTCGAAGTTCGCGTGGAGCTGGCATCTTGATCTAAATTGAGCGGGTATCAAAAAAATCTGGCAACGACCTACTCTCCCGTGCCGTCGCCAGCACAGTACCATCGGCCCTGAGGGGCTTAACTACTCTGTTCGGAATGGGAAGAGGTGTTTCACCCTCGGTATCGTTGCCAGAAGATAGACAAGCGAAGGGAAGGGTTTCTGCCGGTCAGTGGCAGGAGTACGGGCAATTTTTTCCAGTTTCGATATTGATGCACCCTGAGTTAGTGTGTCAACAAATTTATGGTTAAGTCTCACGACTGATTAGTACCGCTCGGCTGAGTGCATTACTGCACTTACACCTGCGGCCTATCAACCTCGTAGTCTCCGAGGAGTCTTCAGTCCCGACATTGCTGTCGGGAAGGGATACCTCATCTTGAAGTGGGCTTCGTGCTTAGATGCTTTCAGCGCTTATCCCATCCGGACATAGCTACCCAGCGGTGCCACTGGCGTGACAGCTGGTACACTAGAGGTCCGTTCACTCCGGTCCTCTCGTACTGGGAGCGAGACTTCTCAAGTATCCTGCGCCCGCATAGGATAGGGACCGAACTGTCTCACGACGTTCTGAACCCAGCTCACGTACCGCTTTAATTGGCGAACAGCCAAACCCTTGGGACCTTCTCCAGCCCCAGGATGCGATGAGCCGACATCGAGGTGCCAAACCTTGCCGTCGATGTGAACTCTTGGGCAAGATCAGCCTGTTATCCCCGGGGTAGCTTTTATCCTTTGAGCGATGGCCCTTCCACGCGGAACCATCGGATCACTAAGCCCTGGTTTCCCATCTGCTCGACTTGTCAGTCTCGCAGTCAAGCACCCTTATGCCTTTACACTCGACGCACGATTACCAACCGTGCTGAGGGTACCTTTGGGAGCCTCCGTTACCATTTAGGAGGCGACCGCCCCAGTCAAACTACCCGCCTGACACTGTCTCCCGTCCAGTTTCATGGAGCGGGATTAGAATTCAAACAGAACAAGGGTGGTATTTCACCGGCGACTCCATCCCGACTGGCGTCGGGACTTCACAGTCTCCCACCTATTCTACACATGCTTTGTCCGAACCCAATGCCAGGGTATAGTAAAGCTCCACGGGGTCTTTCCGTCCATATGCGGGTACCCGGCGTCTTCACCGGGACCACAAGTTCACCGAGCCCGTGGTCGAGACAGTGCCCAAGTCGTTACACCATTCGTGCAGGTCGGAACTTACCCGACAAGGAATTTCGCTACCTTAGGTATTAGTGTTAGCTCTGTATCGCTACAGAGATCGGACTATATCTTTCCCGCTCGCAGCGGGATCTGGCGTATAGTCTCTGAGGATTCTCTCAATCACCTGTTGCAAAGATAGCTTCCGCTCTTTGCCTTTCGCAGCCGGATTCAGCGCATACGCCTTCTTGACGATGCGTATCATCCCTTCTTGTGTGTGGTGCTCCTTTCGCTCCATTGCTTCAACGATTTCACAGAATTGGTCGTAAAGGCGTTTTCTTGGCGAGTAAATCATATAACGCCTCAAATACGGCACAACTCTTTCCGCCAGACTCCGCCGGCTTTCAATTGAGTAAACCAGGACACCTTCATTTCCTGGTTTTGGCCTTATGCGTCCGGTCCCGAAGACTTTCTTTGCCAGTTCCAGAACTCCTCTGTTGCTCCTTTGTTGATAAAGAAAAAACTCAGGATCAACATAGTACCCAAATTTGGCACTGGGATGCGCCTTCATAGAGACACAGACGCTGCCTTCGCCTTCCACGAGTCCGGCGAGAAACCACTTTTGCTGCTCGGTGGTCGAGAGCCTTTCCTGCTGATTGTCTGCAATCATAGATTATTACCTCCTCGGTACTATTGATATACACAGATTTTCCAGCATATAGCCAGATTTTGTAACGGCCCGTTTCGGTAGCCAGAACTGACCGTTATAGTTACGGCCGCCGTTTACCGGGGCTTCGGTCGCTAGCTTCTCCCGACTTTCGTCCGGATGACCAGCTTCCTTAACCTTCCGGCACCGGGCAGGTGTCAGTCCCTATACGTCGTCTTGACGACTTAGCAGAGACCTGTGTTTTTGTTAAACAGTCGCTTGGGCCATTTCACTGCGATCCCGACCAGCTTTCGCGCAAGGCTTATACCGGTCGAGACACCCCTTCTCCCGAAGTTACGGGGTCAATTTGCCGAGTTCCTTGACCACGGCTCACCCGAGCACCTGAGGATACTCTCCCCATCTACCTGTGTCGGTTTACGGTACGGTCTGCCTGCAGTCTCCCACACGAGGTTTTTCTTGGCAGTTTGCTTACGGTCAGTTTGTGCCCTTACGGGCTCCCGTTCGCGTCTCGGAGTTAACGAAGGAGCGGATTTGCCAGCTCCTTCCTCCTACGCGCTTAGACCACCTAAGCCAGCAGGTGGCTGACCTTCACTCCTGCGTCACCCCTTGTGGTTACGCAACTACAAGCAGGTACGGGAATATTCAACCCGTTTCCCATCGCCTACGCCTTTCGGCCTCAGCTTAGGATCCGACTAACCCTGAGACGATGAACGTTGCTCAGGAACCCTTAGATTTTCGGTGTCCCGATTTCTCATCGGGATTATCGTTACTAATGCCTACATCTGCTCTTCCATTCGCTCCAGTGTGGCTCACGCCACACCTTCGCTGCAAATGGAATGCTCCCCTACCACTCCCCGCCGTAGGCGGAGAATCCGCAGCTTCGGTGGTGAATTTCAGTCCCGAGAATTGTCGACGCCAAGTCGCTTGACTAGTGAGCTATTACGCACTCTTTTAAGGAATGGCTGCTTCTAAGCCAACCTCCTAGTTGTCTGAGCAACCCAACATCCTTTCTCTGTTAACTCACACTTGGGGACCTTAGCTGGCGGTCTGGGTTGTTCCCCTCTCGGCAATGAAGCTTATCCCCCACTGCCTGACTCCCAGGAAACATGTCTACGGAATTCGGAGTTTGTCTGGGTTTGGTAGGCGTTTGCGCCCCCTAGCCCAATCAGTGCTCTACCTCCGTGACACTTTTACCTGAGGCTAGCCCTAAAGCTATTTCGGGGAGTACGAGCTATCTCCGAGTTCGATTAGCTTTTCACTCCTACCCTCAGCTCATCCGAGCGGTTTTCAACCCACACCGGTTCGGGCCTCCACTCCGAGATTATCGGAGCTTCACCCTGGCCAAGGGTAGATCACCCGGTTTCGCGTCTGCCGCACGTTACTACGCCCGCCTCGCGACGGGCATCTCGCCCAGTTAGGACTCGCTTTCGCTACGGCTCCTCCCGTAAACGGGATTAACCTCGCAACGTACGAGCAACTCGTAGGCTCATTAAGCAAAAGGCACGCCGTCATCCCCAGCCCGATAAATCGGGATCAGGACTCCGACCGTTTGTAAGCATACGGTTTCAGGTACTATTTCACTCTCCTGTCAGGAGTTCTTTTCACCTTTCCCTCGCGGTACTTGTTCACTATCGGTCACCAGAGAGTATTTAGCCTTGCGAGATGGTTCTCGCAGATTCGCACAGACTTCCACTTATTCCGTGCTACTTGGGAACATCTGCCAGAGAGCCACTCTGCTTTCGCTTACAGGACTATCACCTTCTGCGGTTCACTTTTCCAAGTGATTCAGCTAACAGAGCGGTTTCTGACTCTCCGACCTCACTGCAAATTGGTCTGCAGATGCCCCGCAACACCGGCGGCACAACGGTTGCAGCCTTGAATGTGACGCTCGGTTTAGGCTCTTTCCCTTTCGCTCGTCGCTACTCAGGAAATCGTTGAATTACTTTCTTTTCCTGAGGGTACTGAGATATTTCAGTTCCCCCCGTTAGCCCTCATTCGCCTATGGATTCAGCGAAGAGTTGTTCCGCATTACCGGAACAGGGTTGCCCCATTCGGAGATCCCCGGGTCACAGGTTGTTTCCACCTACCCGAGGCTTATCGCAGGTAGCCACGTCCTTCGTCGCCTTCTGGTGCCAAGGCATCCACCGTATGCTCTTAGTAACTTAACCAAAAATCTGTTGACACACAGTTCATAGGTGCATCAATATCGGAACTGGTGATATTTTGCCCTCGCACTACTTGTGGAAACCAATTTCAGAACGTTTGTTCATGATAAGAGAGAACTTAATTCCTCTCATCATAACTACTAGCTCCGAACTTGGTCTACCCTTCCCATGTTGTCAAAGAACTATTGCTGCCAGGCGTTGCCTGACAAGATGAAAACTTATGCTATCCTTAGCAATTTTTCCTCGTGGAGCTAAGCGGGATCGAACCGCTAACCTCCGCCTTGCAAAGGCGGCGCTCTCCCAGTTGAGCTATAGCCCCGTGGCACAGGTGATTAACTTCGATCCTAACTGCGTGACCTGGGTGGTTTCGAACCCCTGTCCTTCGCGCTATTCGAGCGGGACGCTCAACCATCTCCCAACAAAGCCCCTGCATCTTCAGCCACGTAGCTAAGTGGGCCTGAGTGGAGTTGAACCACTGACCTTACGCTTATCAGGCGTACGCTCTAACCACCTGAGCTACAGGCCCGCTGGTTCGTCGACAGATCTTCAAAGAACACTGAAAATAGTGTGCATGGTAAACGAACAAACGGAGTTATTAAGAAGCCTTAGCTCCTTAGAAAGGAGGTGATCCAGCCGCACCTTCCGGTACGGCTACCTTGTTACGACTTCGCCCCAGTCACCGGTTTCACCTTAGGCACCTGCTTCCCCAACTTGCGTCGGGGTTAGCTCAGCGACTTCGGGTGCTCCCGGCTTCCATGGCGTGACGGGCGGTGTGTACAAGGCCCGGGAACGTATTCACCGCGCCGTGCTGATGCGCGATTACTAGCAATTCCAGCTTCATGCAGTCGAGTTGCAGACTGCAATCCGAACTGAGGCCGCTTTTCAGGGATTGGCTCCACCTCGCGGTATTGCGACCCGTTGTAGCGGCCATTGTAGCACGTGTGTAGCCCTGGACGTAAGGGCCATGAGGACTTGACGTCATCCCCACCTTCCTCACTACTTGCGTAGGCAGTCCCCTTAGAGTGCCCAGCATGACCTGATGGCAACTAAGGGCAGGGGTTGCGCTCGTTGCGGGACTTAACCCAACACCTCACGGCACGAGCTGACGACAGCCATGCAGCACCTGTACCGGCTTTCCGCCTTTCGACGGAATCGTTCCCCTTTCGGGGTCCTACTACCGGCCTTTCAAGCCCAGGTAAGGTTCTTCGCGTTGCATCGAATTGAACCACATGCTCCACTGCTTGTGCGGGCCCCCGTCAATTCCTTTGAGTTTCAACCTTGCGATCGTACTCCCCAGGTGGGGTACTTAATGCGTTAGCTTAGGCACTGACCCTCGCGGGCCAACACCGAGTACCCATCGTTTAGGGCGTGGACTACCAGGGTATCTAATCCTGTTTGCTCCCCACGCTTTCGTCCCTGAGCGTCAGTAACGGGCCAGGTGGCCGCCTTCGCTACCGGTGTTCTTCCTGATATCTACGCATTTCACCGCTACACCAGGAATTCCACCACCCTCTCCCGTACTCAAGACGTGCAGTATCGAAAGCAGTTTTCCCGTTGAGCGGGAAGATTTCACCTCCGACTTACACATCCGCCTGCGGACCCTTTACACCCAATGATTCCGGACAACGCTCGGTCCCTACGTATTACCGCGGCTGCTGGCACGTAGTTGGCCGGACCTTCCTCTGAGGGTACCGTCAATCCCGCCTGAAGCGGGACATTCTTCCCCTCTCACAGGAGTTTACAACCCATAGGGCCTTCATCCTCCACGCGGCGTTGCTGGGTCAGGCTTTCACCCATTGCCCAATATTCCTCACTGCTGCCTCCCGTAGGAGTCTGGACCGTGTCTCAGTTCCAGTGTGGCTGGCCGTCCTCTCAGACCAGCTACCCGTCGTCGGCTTGGTGAGCCGTTACCTCACCAACTACCTGATAGGCCGCAGGCCCATCTCCTGGCATGGCGTTCTTCACGCCACCTTTAACAACATCACCATGCGGTGCCGCTGCATCATTTGGTATTAGCCCACCTTTCGGCGGGTTATCCCTATCCAGGAGGTAGGTTACCTACGTGTTACTCACCCGTTCGCCAGTGTCCCGGGATATTGCTACCCCGTTCCCCTTGGCTTGCATGTGTTAAGCACGCCGCCAGCGTTCGTCCTGAGCCAGGATCAAACTCTCCGTTGAATTTCTAAATACCTTTCTACCCCGCCCCGCTTTTCTAATTCCCAGCGCAGGCATGGGCAGACAACTTCGAGCTTGAAGCGAGCTCACACCTACGTGTGGTACTCGCAGGCTGAAACTCCGCTCGTTCACTTCACCAATGCACACTATTTTCAAAGAACAGACAGAAAAGCCCATTACTCATGGGCTCAATTAATATACTAAATCAGAACTCTTTTGTCAAGTTACCAATCTGACTCTCCACTTACGGGTGCCAGCGCGTCATCACAGCAAATGCACACCATGAAGATATAATAATATACACACAACTTCTCATAAAGTCAAGCCGACAGAGTCAGCGCGCCACCTAAATGCCGCGTAAACCATTGTCAACCTACAGCAAAAAGCTCGTAGAGCCGATGTGTGAGCAAAGGCAAAATCTATGAAGAGTCCACTTTTCTCCCCGCTTCAACACGCTGATCAGATCGCTATTTGCACCAACAACCATTCGAACCAGAGATGCAACGGAAAAACAATTAACGTGGTTAGCGGTGAGGAGTGGCGAACAGGCTCCATCGTTCACAATAATACTGCAGGTTTACTGATGGCATCTCTAATTTGCCCAGCTATCGGAACCTCGTTCTTGAGATACGATGACATCGTTCTCAGCTTCTCTCTCCCCAGCACGGATGTGACGCGTTGTTGGAAAGGTATCGGGAGTGTAACAATACTTAAGTGACATTCTCCATCAGCACACTCAACGACATTATATTTCAGAAACTCCACAAAATCATCATAAACAGCTCCTCCTCCATTAGCAAACTGCAATCCTCTCAGATTATACAATTCATTGTGATGAATGTGCCCATGAAGAACATACTTAACTCCGAGTCGCTGGAACTGACGCAACAGCTTCTTTTTCTTACGAAGCTTCATAACCTGCATTTCAATTCTTACCCATCGATTGTTCCCAACTGCGTTATCTCGAGCAGTGCCGTTGAAGTGATGATGAAGAGCGATAACTGGAATATGACCCTTAAGTATTCCGGAGGTTTCGAGTGCCCTCAAGCCTTCGAACTGCCTATCATCAAGGCTACCATTGGAGCCAAAAAGGTTTTTTAGCGAAGACCAGCGCCCAATAGAATTAAGACCGATAATTGCAAAAGGACCAACGAACTTAACGAATGGATAAAAAGCATCCTCGAACGGACGGTACACACCCTCAAACGCTTCTGCAAATGCCTCGGCAAACAAATTTAGGTTGCGATCATAATCAACGCTGCGAATACCTTCCGGGAAACTTAACACGTCAACAGCACGGTGGAATCCACCGAAAATATCGTGGTTGCCCGGTACAACGGTCAGTTTGTGAGATGAAAGCAGGCGTGCGCGATCGAGTATTTCACGCACAATAAAGAAATCGTCCGCAATACCTGTACTGGTTATATCACCGGTGATTAAAAGGTGGTCGAATCCATCTTCTTCAAGGGCGCGCAACAAAAGACGAAAAGACTTAATATGCTCCCGGTAATGCTGAAAGCTGATATGAAGGTCAGAAATATGGACTAACTTAAATTTCTCACGTATGCTGAAGTGCTCCTCACTCCCAAGCAGATCTTCTAAGGGCAATGGAATTGGTGTCGATTGGTTTGGAACTGATACTGCCTGTGACAATGCCGTCTGAGGCTTTGGCAAAATCTCTGGAGTGCTCAAATAATACCTTTAGCGTTATCTGTCTTACTGTCTACAATTTACTAATTAAATTTACTCAAATATTACGGGAATGTTATTCTATAAATAAATGAACGGAAAATGAAGATTGAGGCAACATTTGCTGCAGGTACAAACAGCGTACAAGACACGCGCATTCTGGTTAACTATTTATCGCGGTTCAGCGCGATTGCAGTCAAAAAGCATCGTGGCAAGGATCAACACACTCCGGTGAAGCAGGTATTGTTCAACCGTGCCTTTATAAATGTTGAAATTCACGCATACTACTACACTCGCGACAGATCTGTTACTTGTTAGCAAGGTAAGCCAAGACAGTTAGGAGCTTGCCGGGCAGTCAAACTTAAGCAAATCTTCCATCTGTCCTACTCCACTTTTCAGAGTAGGACAGAGGGAGCGCTTTCTCTGTACAGTCACGTAACGGCTTATCGCGCCAACATCATCTTCTTAACCTGCGTGAAGCCGTTTGTTTGAAGCTGGTAGAAATAGACTCCTGACGGTAAATTATTTGCCTCAAAAGTTACCTCATGTATTCCGGTTTCTTCCACAACGGCATTAACGAGTGTTGCAATCGCCTGTCCGAGAACATTGTAAACCCTCAGGGTGACCCTACTTGTGGTTGGCAACGCATAGCGAATTACAGTGCTGGGGTTAAATGGATTCGGAAAGTTTTGGGAAAGTAAATAGCCCTGAGGTGCATCCCGTAATGGAACCTCCTCAATACCAGTAACTCCATTTGTGTAATCAGCGTTTTGAGGATCGTAGGTTGTCCAACCATAATCCCATTGCTCCTCACGTGGCTTTGCAGGGTCAAAAGCCCCACGGTAGGTTGTTGTCGTAAAGAACGGATACTGAAGATTAGGATTCGTGAAATCGGTTCCTGCAGTTGCCGGCTCAGAGATTCGAGAAGGACGAGGATCAGGATTAGTCAGAGATGCCATGTTCACTAATCCTATATCATCTGGCTGGCGCATTGCTGAGCCCAGATTCCCCCAGCCGGTTGTATTGAACCAGTCGACTATATTGGTTGTCCATGTCGTCGCTGATGACCTCAATGGTGTTCCTGTTGCTTGAATGCTGGTATTCCTCACTTGAAGATCGCCCGCAACAGCAGCTGATGCCGAAGCATCCCCATCGATGTTCAATCCATAGGGATATCCCATTACAATGGAGTTGTAAATTTTCAACTGTGTTGCGCGTCGCAACCGCAGTCCATCTACATGGTTATTCCCAGGCGGAAGCGAAATATGATTATTGTCGCGTTGTGGACCCACAAGGGTCACGTTCGAAAAAGTCGCTTGCGTGAACGGCTGTGCGCTGGTTCCGCTACCATCGTTGTCAGACTCAAATCCGTTCGAAGCGTCGGAATCAAACCGATCTGGGTCGCGTAGACCAAACAAGAATTGCAGCTTTCCGCTGAATCCAAAATCGGTGTCAAAGTCATCATCTTGACCTCCCAGCGCAACCAAATATTTTGCATTTACCGTGCCACCGAACCACTCATAGGCGTCATCAAGTGAATAACTCACTTGCACATGATGGATTGAAGTCCTGTCTCCAACACCTCCCAATGTGAGACCGTTTATTTCGTTATTAGGTTGGAAACGGTAGCCAGGATATTCAATCCGCACATAATGCAGCACACCGCTGCTGTCATGTGGATCTGGACCGCCGTAAGTGCCTCGGTAGAACAAGCCACCTTCAATGAGCGGCTCCGAGGAGCGATTCGTCGGTGCATTGCCCAGGATGATAATACCACCCCAATCTCCAGGTGCCCTTTGTCCCCTCGGTTTGTTCGGAGCAAACACAATGGGAGCATATTTCTCACCTTGCGCGACAATTTTCCCGCCTCGTGCAATAATCAGCGTTGCTACGGTATCTCCTAAAATAAGCGTCCCTGGCTCTATCGTCAAAGTGTATGTAGAATCAACAGTATAGATACCAGTAAGAATGTAGATAGTGTCCTTCGACAGCGTGCGGTTGTAGTTTTGCACATACGAAGTTAGTCCCGCTCCTATTCCAGGACCGATCACTTTTATTGGCTTCTGTGCATGCACAGTTGATATGAAGAAAAGAACTGCAAGCAGAACCGGTACAAGAAGGCGTCTCATGATTATGCTCCTTTCATTTTAGTGAATAACAATGTTTGTGAACTGGAAGTAATTTACAGCACAGTAGTTACCAAAAGATTACTGAACATTTACTAAACTATAAACCACTCTGTTAGACAGCCGCGAAACCGAGTGGCTTCTACGGAGACAGCCAGCGCTGTTCCACAACACATCGTTTGGAGCTGAAGTCATTCTACGTTTCACAACGCGCTGTTTGCATTTCGTTCCCCGTTTACAAGCGAATGGCTATGCCTGTATGACTTGAACGATATAACTAAAAGCTGAAGATAACTTGGAAGGAATACGCTGATCCCACCTTGATCTCTTTGTACGTTGACCCGTTGCGCAAGAAGAAAGTATGCGGAGGGGCAAGGACATCTCTTCCTGTCAGCTTTACGTTTACAACATGTCCAATACGTTGAGTAACGGAGAAATCAAGTGTACCACGTGGTGCTTCAAATATATCTTCCTCACGAATATCAGCGATTGCCTCTACGCGTTCTCCAAAGGCATTGTACAAGACACTGAGCGAGGTACCGATAGAGGGTTCAGTGAAATGTAGCCCCACGTTCAACATATATTTCGCCTGGCCTTGCAATGAGCGCTTTTCGATAAATTCGATTCTCTGGAGCTCTCCATTTACGATCTGGTTTCTATATGCTGGATATTCGACACTGGAGTAAATTCGAGTAAAATTCCCCACAAGCATAAGGCGCTGAAGCCACTTGTCAACAAATCCGAGCGACTTCCGCACCTCAAGTTCCCATCCGTAGTTTCTCCCTTTGGGCGTATTAAACCATCGTTTGCCTGGGTTTGAAGACCATACAACCTGCTGCTCAATGGCGTTGTGTATGTATTTATAAAACAAGCTCACCGCAAAAATTTCATCTACTTCTGGGTAGAGTTCCCATCGGAGATCATAGTTTCTGATCAGAGCACGCTGCAGATGAGGATTCCCTCGTACCTCTTCATAGTTGTTAAAATCATAGAATGCAACATCCGCGATTTCTCGCAGCTCAGGTCGGTTCACCGAATGGCTATACGCCAGGCGTAAATTCATCTGGTTGTTTATGAGGTAGGTGAGATTTACCGATGGGAGCAAATCAGTGTTGGAGAGCTCTGCTGTGTCCGTGATGACATTCTCAAACTGAATACGATATGTAAATGCCCTCAACAATGCATTTTCAACCCTAACTCCGCCAACAAAACGGAAGCGTTCTTCAAAGATTTGAAATGGGTAGTCGATCATGGCGTAGCCAGCGCTCACGCGTCGGTCAGCGTCATAGTTATCGGCGGCAGAGGAAAGCCTTCGAACGATAAATCCCCCCGGCCGGAAATTGTCCGGCAAGAAGATACTGTCTGGAGGGAGCAGAGTCAATCTTCTATCCGGGTGCAGAGGATCTAATTCTGCACTGTAAAACAAAATATTAAAATCCCTTTTGCTGAATTCATATGCGCCACCGAGCCTGAACTTCCCCGTAAGAATTGGAATGTCGATATCCGCCCCAGCACCGCGCGAGTGGTCTGTAACATCGACCCATGCTCGTTCGTTGTTTTCAGTTCCGGGAACCGAGAATGGAACAGTTGTCCCAAGCTGTCGCTGATATTTCAGCCGTTTTCGATCCGGTTCTTCTGCGTAGGAGCTTGAGTAGACACCATGCCATCGAACGGTGGCCCTGAAGAGCTCCGGGAAAAAGTGCTCCCCTTGTATTTGAATTGAGCTGAGTGACCGCTGTGTCCACTGAATAGAGTATGCTCGAACTTCCCTTTCCTGAAAGTCGTACCCGGTCTTGACAACAACCTCATCCTCCGCGGTGCGGTTGTATGAGTTGCGCAGGCTCAGCTTGTGAAAGTTGCCGAGTCGCAGATGCACATTAAAGATGCCGCCCCAGAGAACAGAATAACGATCCTGCGTACCTTGAAAATGAAGCGGACCGGCGCCCATTATAACATCCTGATATAGCGTATTCCGGCTCCTGCCTCCTGTATATGAGAACGCGCCAACATAACCAAGACCGAATACATCATTGCCCACCTGGTCGCCAAAGTTGAATGAAATCGATTGGTTCAATGGAGCCACTATTTGCCTCGTGCTCCACGTGTTAGGGATGAATTTCCATACAGCATATCCATCGAGAGTTTGGTCGGGGGCTTTCCGCGAACCATCATCAACACCTAGCCAATCATACTGCCCGCCCTGGGAGGAAAGCACCGTTTTCCCGGTTGCAAGCTTGTTGAGCGAGGTGCCAAAAGAAAACTGAAGAACCCGATGTTCAGGAAAATCGAGCGTTTGAAGCTGAACAAGTCCCCCGGTAAAATCTCCAGCCATATCAGGCGTTGCAGTCTTCACTACGGTGACACGCTCTAAAAGACTTGCAGGCACAAGGTCGAAGTCAAAGCTCCTTTTATCATCCTCTGTATTGGTACCACTCACAGATGCACCATCAAGCATCGCAAGATTGTATCGATCTGTCGCTCCACGTACATAGATGTATTTGTTATCTACAAGTGCAACACCTGTTACCCGCTTAAGTGCGTCTCCCGAGGTTGCATCTGGTGAGCGTTTAATGAATTCCGCGGTCACCCCATCTCCGATGGCAGCCGCTCGCTTCCTTTCAGACAGAAGTGAAGCTTCTGTAGAATGGACTGCTTTCGCTGTCGTTACTATCTCTTGCATTTTGTATGCTTCCTCTGCGAGGCTTACGTCCAACCTGGTGGATTCATTTGCAATTACCTCTACGTTTGCGATTACTTTCGTCATATATCCGATGTAGGAAACTTTTATGCTGTAGATGCCTGGCGGAACATTCTTGATTGCAAACTTACCCTCCATATCGGTTGCCGCCCCTAACCTCGTCCCAAGGATCAGCACGTTCGCTCCGATGAGAGGTTCTCCAGAAGCTTCATCAACCACGCTTCCAATAATCGAACTATTTTGAGCCGCAGCCGAGAAAAGGCAGGTCAATACGACAATCAAAAGAATAGCAAATCTTTTCATACTCAACCTCCCAACTTTGCGCAAAATGTATTTTCAAAACATGCCGAGGGTGAAAAGAGGACCGGAATGGTGCCAGCTTACACCTTGCTATAACATACAGGGCACACATTAAATACCTATTATGCTAACGTTATCAGATTGTTAATTCTCTCAATGATGGGAACATAACAGGTAGGCTGAAATAGGCTGCCACGCATGCGGACTCTGGACATTAAACAGACATGTTAAACACTTAAATACCTGTGCGTGACCCCCGTCTTCCATCCACTTGTTGCATTGGTGCAGGCGGCAACAGGGAAACATAGTGGATCCGGGTCTTCTGTAGCATAGCCGCGACATAGAACATTGCAAGCTACTCTTTACTCACTCCTTAACTCTCGTCTTATCCAGTGGATACGAGCCCGGTACGTAAATACGCATGGCATACTCAATAAAGGAATCACTGTTCAGATGGCTACATTGTCGTAACCATAGAAAGCGAAGCCATTGGCTCAAATCGCGTCAAGTCAATAATAACATGCGGCACCGATGCTCGCTCGATGCTTGATAAGCTGAAAATTCAGCAAGCAAAAACTGTTGAAGAATCTAGCTGGCAAGGAACTTAGTTCATGACGACACTGTTAATCTTAGACAAAGGAGATGGGTCAATAGAGATTTGTCTAAATCGTTGCGAAAGAAAATTAAGCAGAAATTATCCATGAAGAAGGATTTTAGACTGAATGAAACTCTCTTTCCCGTTATATCAACGGTGCTGTTAATTTTGGCTGGGTGCAGGAAACTCCCTGTCATCGGAGATGTCAGTGATATTGACGTCTCGTTACTAAATCAGAATAGTGCAAAGGTAAGTTTCTTCTCTGACTTCAAGGGCAAAATTGTCGTGATGAGCTTCATTTACACCAATTGCCCCGACATATGCCCACTGATCACGAACAACTTTCGACGCCTGCAAGATACATTGAAATTAAAGAACATTAGAGGGATTAAACTTATACTGCTCTCATTTGATCCGAATAGAGACACCCCAAGTGCTCTCAAAGAGTATGCAGACACACGGGAACTTGATTTAAGCAATTGGGAGTTTCTGACTGGCTCACGAACAGACATAGATACGATTTTAAACAAAATGGATGTAAGATATTTCCCGGGCGATTCATCGTACACGCCGGAAGGAAAGCTCACTTACTATATAACGCACACTGACAAAGCGGTGTTAATTGATAAACGGGGCAGAATAAGAAACTCATATCGTGCCAGCACATTGAACGTGAACGAAGTAATCGATGACATAAGAAAACTGGAGTAGGAAATGATATGGTTTGTAATCGCGCTCATACTGGGTCATCAGCATATTAATCGAGGTATCGAGATTGAGAATGCGTTTGTAAGACCCGCAAGGATGGGGATGACAGCAGCAATGTATTTCCAAGTTATTAACCGCACAGACAAGCCTGATACATTGTATGCAGCTTATGCTGATGTATTTGAATTGGCGCAAATCCATGAATCCTATATGAAAAACGGGATGATGGGAATGAGGAGGGTTAAGTTTGTAGTAGTCCCGCCAAAATCGACCTTTGAATTCAAGCCCGGTGGCTATCACATTATGCTGATAAATGCGAGGAAAAATCTGGTTAAAGGGGACAAAGTCAATGTAGAACTGTGGTTTAAGAGGGCTGGGAAATTAGACATAAACGCAAAAGTACAAGATTAATTCTTGCTTCGTTGTCGTTTGAATAATTCTTTGGTGAGATTTGCAAACCCCGCATAAGGATCATTGCATCGAAGTCTTTTCCTGTTAGTTCTCATCTCTCGATCTGTAGGAACCCGCGAGTGGCTGAAAGTTTTTGAGCACTCATGGAAGAACTTCCTGTTTCCGCACTTCAGGCTAAATGCCTCAAATAGTTTTCGTCTTGAGGCGTCCTAAGGCTATGGCTTACCAGCGTCGCGAGACGCACCATTTGCTTCTCTTTGCATCCTTCGTTAAATTGAATCTTTGCAACATGGTTGGCAACAAGCGATATGAGGTTCCACTGATTCTGGATTGGGTGATAGAGATTCTATGCGCGCGATAATCCCCGTTGCCGGTGTCGGCAGCCGCCTACGTCCACATACGTACACGCTTCCGAAGGTTCTACTCAATGTTGCCGGCAAGCCAATCATTGGTCATATCATGGATAAGCTTGTCGAAGGAGGCTTTACAGAAGCAACAATTATCGTAGGTTACCTTGGAGACAAAATCCGCGAATACATTGAGGCAAACTACAAGCTCCACGTTGATTTCATAGAGCAGGAGGAACGCAAGGGTCTCGGACATGCAGTCTACTCAGCGCACGAGACTATCAAAACTGATGAACCCATTCTGATCATCCTTGGCGATACGATCTTTGATGTTGATCTCTCAGCACTTGTGTCGCTTCATACGAATGCTATCGGAGTTAAGGAAGTAGACGACCCGCGTCGTTTCGGCGTTGCGGAAGTTGTTGACGGCGTTATCACTCGCGTCATCGAAAAGCCGGAGAAGCCAGCAACAAACCTTGCTCTTGTTGGACTTTACTTCATCAGGAATCCGCAGCAGCTTATGGAAAGTTTGAAAGAAATCATTGAGGGCGGTGTAAAGACACGTGGAGAGTACCAGCTCACAGATGGTCTTCAAAGGATGATTGAAAAGGGGGAGATACTGGTTCCGTTTGTTGTCGAAGGTTGGTACGATTGTGGCAAGCCGGAGACGCTGCTAGAAACAAACCGGTTTCTTTTGGAGAAGAAGTCTGTCTATCAGCCTTTGGAGGGAGTGGTTATCGTGCCGCCTGTTTTCATATCACCGAAAAGTGAGATCGTACACTCGGTGATCGGTCCTTATGCAACCATTGCCGATGGCGCAAAGGTTCACCACTCCATCATTCGAAATTCAATTGTGAGCGAAGATGCTCGCGTGGTACGAGCATTGCTTGACAGTTCTATTGTTGGCAACAACGCCGTTGTCAATGGAAGTTATAAGCGGATCAACATTGGCGATTCATCGGAGATAGACTTCTATTAGCCCGATTATTCTTTATCTCATTTGAAAATCACTGATGCAATTACTTTGAAGAGAGGAGCAACATGTATGTCTCATCTGTTTACGTCTGAATCAGTTTCCGAAGGACATCCGGATAAAATCTGTGATCAGATCTCTGATGGGATCCTTGACGAATTGTTGCGCCAGGACCCATATTCACGAGTTGCATGCGAAGCTTTTGTAACAACAGGCTTGGTGGTGGTAGGCGGAGAGATCACAACCAAAGGGGTACTTGATGTCCAGGGTGTCGTACGCGGCATTATACGTGATATTGGATACACAAAAGCAGAGTACCGCTTTGATGCTGACTCCTGCGCGGTCATATCGGCAATTCATCAGCAATCCCCCGACATTGCCCAGGGAGTCGATGCGGGAGGCGCAGGCGATCAGGGAATGATGTTTGGGTATGCAACAGATGAGACCCCTGAGTACATGCCGGCTCCAATTATGTTTGCTCACAAAATTGTCAAGCGGCTGGCTGAGATTCGGAAAAGTTACTCCGAGCTCATGCCCTATCTGCGACCTGATGCAAAATCGCAGGTCACCGTGGAATATGAGGGGCGCAAGCCTGTGCGAGTTGATACCATCGTCGTTTCAACTCAACATGACCCTGACATCACCCAAGAGCGCATTCGAGAGGACGTTATTGAACATGTGATCAAGGCGGTCATCCCGGAAGAACTTCTCGATAACAACGTTACGTACCATGTGAATCCAACAGGACGGTTCGAGATTGGCGGTCCACACGGAGACAGCGGACTCACCGGGAGAAAAATCATCGTCGACACCTACGGGAGTCGAGCTCCGCACGGCGGCGGATCATTCTCAGGAAAAGATCCGACAAAGGTTGACCGAAGCGCTGCCTATGCAGTTCGCCATCTTGCAAAAAACATTGTTGCCGCCGGTCTGGCTCAGGAAGTTCTCATCCAGGTAGCCTATGCGATTGGTGTCGCCCAACCTGTGGCTGTTTATGTTGATACCATGGGCACAGGAAAAATTCCGAACGGTGAGCTTGCAAAGTTCATCCGAAAAGAAGTTGACCTCACACCAAACGGGATTATCAAACGCCTCGATCTCCTCAGGCCGATCTATCGAGCCACGGCAGCATACGGTCATTTTGGTCGCAATGAAAAAGAGTTCACGTGGGAAAAGCTTGATCTGGTCGATTTATTCCGAAGCCTTTTATAGTTTAGCGAACCTTTCCGTTCATCAATTCATCGCATAGAAAACATACGAAAGGGGTAGATGTCCAATTATGGATTCGAAAAAAAACGTATATAAAGTTCGTGACCTTGAACTTGCAGAGTCAGGACGAAAAAGGATTGCCTGGGCAGAATCCCGGATGCCCGTCCTGATGGCGCTCCGAAAAAAGTACTCAAAAACCAAACCACTGAAAGGCTTCCGTATCGCAGGCTCGCTACATGTGACAAAGGAGACAGCGGTCCTGGTTCGAACCTTTGTTGCCGCCGGCGCGAATGTAAGCTGGAGCGGCTGTAACCCGCTCTCGACGCAGGACGATGTCGCAGCCGCACTGGCAAGCGATGGCATTTCAATCTATGCCTGGCATGGAATGAGCCGAGAGGAATACTACTGGGCTCTTGAGCAAACGTTAGCGATTGAACCACACCTCACACTCGATGATGGCGCCGACCTTATTTTCACCCTTCATTCAAAACACCCCGATATTCTCTCCAAAGTGATCGGAGGGACAGAGGAAACAACAACTGGGGTTCATCGACTTCGCGCAATGGCTGCTGACGGTAAGCTGAAATATCCGATCATTGCGGTCAACGATGCCGAGACAAAATGGGACTTTGATAATGTTTACGGGACCGGGCAATCGACGATCGACGGCATTCTTCGCTCGACGAGCATCTTATTGGCTGGAAAGACATTCGTCGTAGCCGGCTATGGCCACTGCGGAAGGGGAGTTGCTTTCCGTGCCCGTGGAATGGGAGCCCACGTAATTGTGACGGAGGTCAAACCAATCCAAGCCCTGAAAGCAACGCTTGATGGCTTTACTGTCATGACAATGGATGAGGCTGCAAAGCTTGGCGACATCTTCGTGACCGCGACCGGGGTAAAAGATGTGATTGTTGAACGCCACTTCCGGAAAATGAAAGATGGCGCCATCGTTGCCAACACAGGTCACTACGATTGTGAACTTAACCTCGGCGACCTTAAGAAGCTCTCAAAGCAAGTACGTGAGATTCGCCCCAATAACGAAGAGCACATCCTGAAAGATGGACGCCGCATTTATCTTCTTGCCAGAGGAAGACTCGTTAACTTAGCTGCTGCTGAGGGTCATCCCTCCGAGGTTATGGATATGTCCTTTGCAAATCAGTTCATGGCACAGATCTATCTGGCTGACCTTTTCAAGCAAGGGAAACGGCTTGAGAACAAGGTCTACAACATTCCAGAGGAACAAGACGAGGAGATCGCCCGCCTGAAACTCGAAACAATGGGGATCCGCATTGACCGACTTACCCCAGAGCAGCAAGCATACATCCGCGATTACTCTGCCGGAACATGAGAAAGCGTAAAGAACATTGGGAGGAGAAGCTGCGTCCTGCATATTAGTGCCCTCGGCGAGGAAAACATATGTATAACATGTTCGTCCACGATGTTCGAGGGAGACCGTTTGCCGTCCAGCCCTACCGCCGCATAGTCTCTCTTGTCCCAAGCCTCACCGAAACTCTATTTGATTTTGGCATGGGCGAACATGTAGTTGGTAGAACGGACTATTGTATTCATCCTGCAGAGGCACTTCCTGTCGAGAGCATCGGTGGGACAAAGAATCCGGATATTGATGCAGTTGCCCGGCTCCAACCAGAGCTTGTCTTTGCGGATATTGACGAGAATCGTAAGCAGGATGTGGATGCCTTAGAACAGCTCGGGATCAGGGTCTTCGTTACTCATCCGCAAAGTGTCGCCGAGGCAATGGCTCTTCTTGGAACGATCTTTGCCCTTCTGGCGCCGTTGCTTTCGAGGAACTCAGCAGAAGCACTCATTCATGGAATTCGCAAGAGGTACAATGAACTTCGTTCGGTGCTTCACCCCCATCGCCCAAGAGTCTTTGTCCCGATCTGGATGGATCCATGGATGACCTTCAGCGCAGGAACATATGCAGATGATCTTCTTGCTTTGCTTGGCCTGGAGAATGTCTTCCGTGATCGCTGGCGCAGGAAAAGTCTACATGAGGATCTCTCATTCCCATCGCAAACTGAAAGTTTATCAGAGTCTCCAGACGCGCAACGCTATCCCCGGCTGAGCACGGAAGAAATTCTTGCTGCTGATCCTGAGGTTCTCCTTCTTCCATCCGAGCCTTATCCTTTTGCTCAAGAAAACTCCGCTCGCGTCCTATCATTGCTGTCTGAAACCACGGCAGTGAAAAACGGTCGTGTCTACTTCATCGAAGGCAGCTTGCTTTTCTGGTGGGGAACCAGAATGCGGTTAGCTCTGTCAAATGAGAATTGGGCGTTCTTCGCTCAAACGCATTGACATGCTATGTACGACTTGCATTCGATCTCTTACCTTGCTAATTTAACCGAAGTTTTGCAATCATTCTCACTCCGTCTTATGACCGGGGTCATGAAAAGCAGTCTTAAATATTTTTGCGTTGCTAAAATCACATCTTACGTCGCGTACTTCAGATAAGAAAGGAACTTCCAATGGAATCCGAGCGAAAATCACTTCCTGCAAATGCGTACACAGAGCTACAACCCGGGGAAAAGTACATCCCATTTATTCCAGCCGAGGTTCGCATCCCGGAGGTCACGGTGCGTTCAGTGATAGCTGGAGTCATCATGTCAATCTTGTTCTCTGCGGCTGCAGCTTTCCTCGGTTTGAAAATCGGGCAGGTTTTTGAAGCAGCGATTCCAATTGCTATCATAGCAGTTGGGATTGCTCCCCTCTTTCGACGGAAATCCACTGTGCTGGAAAATGTGATCATCCAATCCATTGGTGCAGCATCAGGAGTTGTCGTGGCGGGAGCAATTTTCACTATTCCCGCACTTTTCATTCTCAACTTGCAAGTGAATTTGCTCCAGGTGTTCTTAGTCGCCTTCTTCGGGGGAGCTCTGGGGATTCTTTTTCTCATCCCGTTCCGCCGATATTTCGTGAAGGAAATGCATGGCAAGTTCCCCTTCCCGGAAGCGACTGCTACAACAGAGGTTCTGATCGCTGGTGAAGCTGGAGGTCAGCAGGCGAAAGTACTTGCAATTGCTGCAGCCATTGGCGGGCTTTATGATTTCTTGGTTCTGACCGTTGAAGCATGGCGCGAGGTATTCACAACGCGCGTCATCCCAATCGGAGAAACTATTGCGAACAATTTGAAAATGGTCTTCAAAGTCGATGTTCTCGCCTCGGTGCTTGGGCTTGGCTACATTGTCGGATTACGCTACGCAACAATGATTGCTGCGGGAAGTTTTTTATCATGGTTCGTGCTTGTGCCGCTTGTCTATCATTTTGGAAAAGGTCTCATGGTAACTCTTCCACCTGTCACAAACGGGATGCTTATTGGCGCCATGAGCGCGGAACAAATTTTCAGCAACTACGTGAGGCTCATTGGGATCGGAGGCATTGCAACAGCGGGCATCATCGGCATCTTGAAATCCTCAAAGATCATCGGAGGGGCTGTCTCAACAGCAGCGCATGAAATTTTCGGAAAGCGTGGAAGGATAACCGAGACACAAGTTGAGCGCACAGATCGCGATTTACCAATGGGAATTGTTGTCGGTCTGTTAATCCTCGTAGCAATTGCTCTTGTTATTTTCTTTCGATTCTCGGTTTTCTCGAGCTTCGGCAACTCCATTGCGTTAAGTCTGTTAAGCTTAGGAATCGCACTCATCATTGCATTCTTGTTCACTACAGTTGCCGCACAAGCGATAGCGATTGTGGGCACGAATCCGGTCTCCGGGATGACGTTGATGACACTTATAATTTCAAGCTTGATCCTTGTGAGCGTTGGCGTGTCAGGACCGAAGGGAATGCTCGCAGTACTTTTGGCTGGAGGAGTGGTATGCACTGCACTCTCAATGGCTGGTGGTTTCATCACAGATTTAAAGATCGGATACTGGACCGGAGCAACCCCTTTGAATCAGCAGCGATGGAAGTTCTTAGGAACAGTATTTGCCGCCACAAGCGTAGGTTTGGTGATCATGTTGCTCAACAAAGTGTATGGGTTCACAGGACCAACAGCGCTGCCGGCGCCGCAAGCAAATGCAATGAGCGCGGTGATACAAACTCTCATGTCGAACCAACCTGTACCGTGGCTTCTATACGGAGTTGGGATGTTCATTGCCCTCATCGCAGAATCATTGAAAATCTCGCCTCTTGCATTTGCCCTTGGGATGTATATCCCACTTGAACTCAACACACCAATACTTTTTGGAGGTCTTATCGCTCACCTCGTTGCAAAAAGTAGTAAGAACGAAGAGACCAGCCGTCGCCGCCGTGAACGCGGAACCTTAATTGCGTCAGGATTCATTGCTGGCGGAGCGCTCATGGGAGTGATCGGAGCAATCCTGCGATACTACAATGTCAACCTCAGCATTGGATTCGCTGAGCAACATGGAGGCGAAGTTCTTAGCGTTGTCATGTTCATAGCGCTAATGATCTACATGTACGTAGACGCAAGGCGAAGCAGCCCAGCGGCTGGTTGATCTCCATCTGAGCTGCAAGTCCGCCAAGAGCGGACTGAAAAGAACCAGACTCCTCAGCCATCCCCAGAAGTCGACAAGAAGGGACCGCGAATCATCCTATCGACTGTGTCTGAGTGGCCTTGGGTATTAAGTGCGTTGGATTAACATCTTTTAATCGCTATTTAATGGTGTCTCGTTGCTGCCGCTCGTGAAATTTTGTATATTTCTATTGCACAACGGTTGCTTAGTAAGCGGGGATTTTAATGAACGGGAAAGATCTGATGCGGATTCTCAAATGGGTGGGCATCGCGGCTATAGTGGCGATCCCGATTGTCATACTCCTCAGCCAACGCAAGAAGGAGAAGAAAGAAGAAAAGCCTGTGCTTTTCTATAAAGACATTGACAACATTTTTGAAGAGGAAATGAAGTAGACAAAGCCCCGGGTGCGCCGGGGCTTTTCACTCCGTCCGCTCTCGTCTCAAAATGAATCCGCCTCTGGCGGACTACCGGTGCGGGACTTTCAGAAGACGTATCATCTCTTTTACTGCCTCGGTGATCCCGACAAAAACTGCTCTTGAAATGATCGCGTGACCAATACTGAGCTCATCGATGTCTGCTATCTCAGCTACAGGACTCACATTGACATAGTTCAGCCCATGGCCCGCGTTCACACCAAGTTTCAACTCTTTCCCGAGAGCAGCCATGCTACGAATTTTCTCAAGATGACGCTCCCTCTCTTCATGTGAAGCTGCATTTGCATACTCACCAGTGTGTATCTCTATCATATCTGCCCCAATTTCAGCGGATGCATGAACCTGATCGGGTTCGGGATCGATAAACAGGCTCACCTCAATGTCATGTTTGTGGAATTCCTTGATGACATCTTTTAAGTATCGCTGATTGTCACTGACATTGAGCCCCCGTTCTGTCGTCAACTCCTGACGTCGTTCCGGAACAAGGGTCACCATGTCGGGAAGCGTTTCAATGGCAATCCGAATGATCTCTTCCGTAGCCGCCATCTCCAGATCAAGTTTTGTCTTAACTGTCTCGCGAAGCAAACGGACGTCACGGTCATTGATATGCCGACGATCCTCGCGGAGGTGACAAACAATCCCTTCTGCACCAGCAAGTTCAGCAAGATGTGCAGCAGTCACGGGATCCGGCTCCAATCCACCGCGGGCTTCGCGAAGTGTCGCTACATGGTCAATATTTACAGAAAGACGCATATTTTCCTCTTTTCTGTTATCCTCTAAAAATATAGGCAAATGAAAAATAAAAGAGAAGTCGTGGCACAACTTTTTTAAAGGAATTTCGTATTTTTGTAAAGAGGAATTTCGAAGCAACATCTCAAGGAGGTTTACCATGAACAGATGGCAAGGAGCGAAGATAATTCACACATTATGTCCAATTGTATTTGCATTCGCCATCACCACAAGTGCACGGGGACAATCTTCTCGTGATACCACAGATGAGTTTTCAAAACGAATCGACAGACTGATTGACCGAATTCTCCCAATGGTACAAACTGAAATTAAGGAATATCTCATGGGAAGATCGGAGTCTGATTCGATTCGTCCTTCTTACGCAGACACTCTTATTGAGCGCAGGCTTGCTTCTGAAAAAACAACCATCTTCTCCGCTGACACATCGATTGCATCAGGCGATACGCTCGCTGGAACTATCATCGTGGATCGATGTCGACTTGCTCTTTCCGGACAAGTGGCAGGGGACGTTGTTGTGATTGATGGGACATTTTCAATGAAGCCGGGAAGCCGCGTCGAAGGAAATATCATCCTGATCGACGCACAGTTCCACCGTTCCGACTCAACATCAATAAGTGGCGTCGTCGTTGAACGCAGCCTGAGGCAAAAGAGACTTCATCATGAACGTCAACGCATCGCTTCATTCCCTCGGTACGACCTCAATTGGGCCCACACTATGTTGTATGGCGGAGATGCTCTTTTCCGTTACAACAGAGTTGAAGGCTTCTTTGTTGGAATCGGTCATGAGAAGAAATACTATTGGGACGAAACACAACACCACTCCCCCTCCGGTCTCATCGGTTATGCATTTGCTCTTCACCGATGGCAGTATCTTTTGGGTTGGGATATCTGGTTCGGGAACATGCACAGAACCGAATTCGGCGCTGAAATTCACAGTGGCACCGATACGAAAGATTCATGGATCATCGATGAAATGGAAAATACTATAGCAGCGCTTTTCGTCCGACTTGATTATCGCGATTATTTCTTCAGAAATGGATTTTCATTTCATGCTGCACAGTACCTCTCTCCACAGGTTCGGTTTCAGGTTACGTACAGCGCCGACCGCTATGACTCGTTGTCAAAGCGGACAAACTGGTCACTTTTTTACCCAAGCCGACTCTTCCGACCGAACCCATCTATTGAGGACGGGTTAATGCGGAGCATCATATTCTCAACCGACATCGTCACGTACAACAGCAATCGGCCGAACAGAGGAGGGTGGCGCATTCATGGCAAAGCAGAATTTGCAGGGAACACGACTGGAGATCAGTTAGGGGGAGATTTCTCGTTCTCTCAATACCTTCTCGATGTCCGTCAATACCGTCCAATTGGGGAGAAATCGGAGATACGTCTGCGCGCTCGCGGAGGACTTACCTCAAGCAACACACCGCGACAGAAGTCTTTTGAAATTGGCGGGCTCGGGTCACTACCTGCCTATGGATTTAAGGAATTCTCCGGCACGAAAATGCTCCTTCTGAACGGCGAGTTAGAGCTGCGTGGCGATTTGCTCGATGAGTTGCCAGTTATGTCCTGGTTCTCCCATTCGCTATCGCTTATCCTCTTTGCTGACGCTGCCACAGTATCAGGTGGGAGCGATCTCGTGCGCCCCTCTGTTGGTGAAGACACCTCATTCACCATAAATCCAACTCGTGGTTGGAAAAGCGACCTCGGGTTCGGAGTAGGAACACGCTCCGGAAACATGCGGCTTATTTTCGCGTGGAGAACAGACTTACCATCTCCACCAAAGATATTCTTCCGCTTCAGTCAGACATTCTGAGCTCTTTACGATATAGCTAACACTTACCTGTTTGGCTGAGAAGAGCCTTTCGGGGCTTTTAGTCGAATCACAAACTGGAGCTGTTGTGGTTTGATGCTCACAAGCTGCACATCTGAGGGATAGCGAACTGTAGGTTCGATGAGTCCAACGGTGTCGCGGAGAAGTGTACTATAAAGCACCTGCGCATTCACTTCATCCGAGGAAATACTACCTATCCTTGTCGCTCCTCCACGAAGAATAACCTGTAGTGTTGGCGGATAGAGAAGGACCTCTCTCCCCGGAGGTACCCCTACTACTTCCACCCGGACATCCTTCCATTCCTTTTCTGCCATTAAGTCCACCGGCACCATGATGTGTGCCCGATGTGGGGAAACTGAGACCAGTGACGTCCCGCCACTGGTGGGATCAGAAGGCGCTACATCGACGGAAATGCTCGTGTGAACATCGTTGAGTTCAATCCGATTTGTCTTCCACTGCGTTATGTTCTGGAGAACTGTTCTGCTCCCGCTGAGCGTGACACTATCTGGATCAACCGTCACTGTACCTGCAATTCCAAAGCCCTTTCGAAATTTGAGGGAGAGCTGCGGAACTAGAGGAACTCGTTTCTGCACCATCGGTTCGAGGTTCAGGAAGAGGGTGTCAGGTACTATTGAGAGAATTTGAACTCCGCTTGGAATTTCAACGTGGACGAACGGGTCTCTCCCAAGGATGATTCGCGTGGTCGTAGCCGGGGCTTCTGAAAGATAAATCTGAGCCCTCGGATGGCTCAGCAACGACATTCCTACGAGCTCCCATCCAGAACCTCGGGCAACAAGCCCAACTGCGTGCGGGGGCGGCGAACTCAGAGCCATATTTCGGGGTAGCTCAGCAATCTTGATCGGAAGAGTAAACGTCCAGGTATATTGCGCATTCATAGTAACGGAGAGCCACAAGAATAGGGCAAAGAGCGTTGTCGTAATGATAACAGGATACCTACGCATCCTCTTTGGATTTGCGGTCTCTGTGTACAATGCGCGCCTCATGATTCCCGGTTCTTATGCACTGAAAATGGTCATAAAAGGCAAAAACTTTTCAGCGATTACAAAAGATTTATTGCTAAATCGCAATCCTCCTCACGCGGATTAGTTAAAACTCTCGAGCGCCGAAGTAGTGACACCTGGCACTGCGACCCTGTCTTCCTCTGCTCATCGGTGTTTGTCATGATTTGACAGGCTCACCATGACACGCGCTCGATCCCGGTCACTCAGGCCGAAGCCGCGGACCATCCCACATAATGGGAGTTTGCGTACGCGGAGAAATTCCTTTCCCTTGCGACAAAGACCACATTGAGAATTCTAAATCCGCTGTTCTTCCTTTATGTGCTTTGTGGTTAGATTAGCTCAGATGATTTTGAACGGCGTATCTGGATCATCCTCATACCGTATCTCATCCACTTTCTCGCGCTTTCCTTTTCCTCCGTATAGGCGATTTGGCAAGTTGATGACCACCCCGGGCGTCGTACCGATATTTTTGTATCCGTGCGCGATCCCCGGAGGGATTGCTACTGCCGCGGGATTACTTTCGCCCGCTACAATGCTCATCTTGCAACCGAATGTCGGTGAATCCTTCCGGTTGTCCCACATCACAACAAGAAAGTCAGACGGACCAAGGAAAACGAAATAGTCTGTTTGAGACTCATGTGCATGGGGGCCACGAGTAACACCAGGGTATGTGACAGAGAGATACGCCATCACAGGATAAATCGATTTATCGATCTCATCTTGACGAAAGAGCTCAGCGAGCCAGCCCCGTTCATCGTGATGTTTAGTAATCGGCTTAATCAGGACCCCATCAATTGTCCCGTCATGAAATTCCATTGGCAAAATTCCTCCTGCGGTTCTGAAGCCGCCTGCGGTCTAATTGCCGCACGCAAAGCGATAAACACAACTCTAAACCCTTGAGAGTGCGTCCTTCAGTTCGCTTTCTTTCCTTATCCCAGTAAATGTTGTCTCGAAGGAAATGGGGAGTTTTCCCCGCTCAGCAATGCGTAGCCTCTTTGATGGAATCTTAACGCCATAGCTCGGGGAGATCTCCCAAGGCTCGATACGAACAACGCTGCGAGGCATCTTCAATACCAGTGACGCTTTCTCCCCTTTAAGAAGAAACAACCCCTCGCTGATCTGTTCGACTTGCACGCCAGGCGCAAGATGCAGAAGAAACTCCACTGTATGCTCTCCATCGCCGTCAACCATATCCTTGATCACCCACGTCACCTGTCCCTTCTTGAACTCAACTCGCCGGCGGTGGATCACAGGCTGACTCAGGCGTGTGTATCCATAATGCTCAGCTTCGAAAGCATCATATTCATCCGATGTGTACCACTCAAGCACGCGAGGCTCAGTTCGATCCTCTTTAATATGCCAGATCGAGGCGAACTCTGCAAGCTCCCGTTCATCGACTACAATTGTGTTGTGGGCGTAAGTGCTGCGGAATTTCTGTCGCTCATTGATGTCGCAGGTGTAGCAGTATGTTCCCGAATCAGTGATGAACGTTTCTCCGCCAAAGAAGAGTTCGAAGCTGAAGGTATCATTGTGGCCATGGCCTCCGAGACCGTCCATTCCAATTTCGCCAGCGTCGATGATAAGATAGGCATCCTTGTAGCGCATGATGTAGAATCCGCCGTGGGGAAAAGCCTTTGATGACAGGTGAGGAGCATCATCGGGAATTTTCAAGAATTGTTCAAAGCCCTCTGCCCCGAGGAGCCACAAAGCGTCCTCGCTGTACGAGCCTGCAGCCTTCTTAAAATCGGCGCGGTTGAAGAGCACCGCTCCAATTGAAAGGAGGTATCGATGATCATTGATCGGCTGAGACGGGGAGAAGCGGAACAGACGCCCGTCATCCGCATCGCCGATAAGCGGAACTGAGCCATCAGGCTTTGTGTAATGCATAATGAACTCGAACATTTTCTCAAGTCGCTGCCGATAGATTGGTGAGAATGGAATGTGATTTCGCTCTGCAAGAATGTAAGGGACAACGAGGAGCTCCGTGACGAGCCGATGGTAGGCGATGGACTGTTCATAGTCAACGCCGTCTGGGCGGACTTGATTTCTTATTTCCTCTTCGAGGAGACGTTTCCCAAGTCTGAGCCACTTCCTGCCACGTTTTGTATCTTGAAAAAAAAGCCCGAGAACAAACAGTCCCGTTGCATCGGAGAGGAGATGATTATGGTTTCGCAGAGCAAATTCGAGATTGAATTCAATGAACGCCCCGTGTAGATAAAGATAAAGCAGGATGGAATCTTGCAGCCCTTGGGAGAAGGATTTGGAATTCACGAAATAAGCACACCCGAAAGCCCAGTTAATGGCACGAAAGGCTACCTCCATGCTTGTCATCCAGTTGACGCCATAAGGGAATGGATTTGCGCGAATCCAGTCCTCTACCATCTCTGCAAACTTACTGGCATGGGCTTCATTTCCTGAAATCCAGTATACGCGTCCAAGCCAGGCTGCGAAATGGAATCTGCTAATTTCCCAGGGGACTTTGATGTCGGAGTGCTTTTGACGCTCGTGAAGTCTTACTCTTGTATAGTACCTGAGCTCCCATCTCCCACCTGTCTTAACGTCCTCATGCCAGGGAAGCGGTAAAGAAAGCTTGATAGGAGCCGAACCAAAAACTGAGAATGTATTGTTGATCTCAGTATCGCTGCCCCCGATGATTACCTTAGATGACATTGAGCGGTTGAGAAGATCAAGAAAAAATTCTTTCCGATTGCGAGGTGTGAAAAAGAATCGAGAGGAAATCAGTCGCTCATAACATGATTTTGACATGACTTTCTTCCTCTCGCTGTAAGCGCTGTGCCAGAGGGCGCCCCCAAGGAGGTGCGAAAGCCATGGATGGATTACACGATAGCGTAGCAGCCTCATAAATTGCCGGACGCTAACGGGATGTTGAAGTATGCCACGAAATCGAGTAAACATCCAGTGTTCCATAGCATCGTGTGTATATTCGCTGAATCAGCGATCCCTGCTGTAAAAGAAGTGAATCGACTGCTTGACGGACTCCAGCCCAGTGCTCATAATCATATGCAGATTTCACCCAGATGTCCACGCTATTGGCAATAACGTAATCGGGCTTGAACGATGAGAGGTCGCGTGCATATGTATATTGGGTACGATAAGGCTGATTGTAAAAAGCAAACCAGAAACTCATTGAGCCCCACACACGTGCATTAAGGGGGATTGCTGCGCGAAGAGCAGCAAGCGTCTGTTCATAATCGCAATTACGATTGCGGTAAACTAATGCAACATCGCCTGCTGCACTATTCAGGAATGCGGCGAAGATAGCAATGGCGACAAAAGTACGGAAGGTCGAGATTCGCCAGGGTGTGAAAGAACCCAGCAGTAACCCAGCCACCGCAGCTATCGCTCCAGCAAGCCAGGGTGATAATAGAACCATGTAATGAATTGTCTTGTTCGAATTAAGCAAAAAGAAAATTAGGATATACGCAACTAATGGAGTAACCAAAAACCATCGCGTGAGCTGATTGTACCTCTTGCGATAAAAAATTAGCATAACCACTGCAAGTAAACTAACGGCAACGATCAGTACCCTGTAGGGAAATGCTACATACTGAAGAAATCGCTGCCATTCCCCTCGTGCGCTCATAATTAGCCAAAACGATTGCACAATCTGTTGAGGTCGTCCAGCAAGCTGAGCCCACCAGTCCTGAAAGTGATTCCCGAAATCCTGATAAATTACGTAAACAGCATAGGGAAGGAAGCCAAGAAAGCCTCCTGCGGTGAAGAAAGCAAATTTTTGGAATACCTTCTTCACACTGCTATGCAGCCCAAGTAGAATAACGACGCAGGCAAGCGGGACAGCTAACCCATTTGGATGAACCCAAACAGAAATGCCGGCAGAAATCCCTGCCAGAAATACTAACAACAGACGCTGGCGAAGTAGAGCTTCAGCGAAGACCCACAGAGTTCCGATAGAGAACATGACCAGATAAATCTCAGGCCTTACCTGGCGAGACGCGATGAAGAAGAAATTATCAACAGATAGAAGCAATGTCGAAAGGATAGCTACCCATTCCGAGCTAATCCGCCGCATCAGGAAGTAAAAAACCACAAGGCTCAGAATACTAAAGCCAGCCGAAGCAAGGCGGGCTTGAAGTAGCCCAACACCACCTAGCCTGAATACAGCGGCAAGAACAAGGCTCTGGAAAATCCGAGGTTCTAAAAAGTGTCGGTCATATCCATCTCGACCTGCGAGGACAGGATTCGCAAGACGACCAGTTGTTGCAAGATTGTAACCTGTAATTGATTCCCATGGTTCATCAACCCATGGACGCGGATATGCCGTGAGACATGTGAGGCCAAGAACAGCAGCAAGGGATAGAACCAATAAAAGGCAAATAGTATAACGCATCTTTATGAAACCGCCAGCCAGACGCCGATAACCATGCTAACAATGCCGACCCATTGTATCGTTGTTAGATGCTCTCCAAATAGGAAATTCGACGCCACAATAACCAACAAGAAACTTACCGTCATTGTCACAGGGTAGGCAAGACTCAGAGGAACTTGCTTGACAACACCGATCCAGGTTACAGCACTCAGGCTGGCAAAGACAATCCATATCCAGAGATACAGGTTTTTCAAGAACGTGAGAAGCTCAAGTGGGTCTTGAACAATTGAGTGAACAGAAGGAAATGAACGAGAAGCGTTCTTTACAGCGAGTTGACCTATCACACCGGAAAGAACAGATGCACAAAATAATCCGAAGGTTTCAGCCGAGTATTTCATTAGTTCCCTTTCGCGCTATAACAAAGACAGATGAACCTGGAAGTCCACCAAAAGGCAGAGCCCGAAGTCGATTTTTCCAGCAAAACGTGAGAATTTTGTTTTCGAACCGCAGAAAGGTGAGGAAAAGAGCATTAAGAGCAGGATGCAACGGTTTCACATCTGAGTCAGTCCTCCTAAATATCCGAGAAATGATTCTACGAATTAAAAGGAGAGGGAAAAGGACGACGTTTCTGTATGCGAGAAACTCAATCTGAAAACCGGCGTCCAGGAGCCTCTTGCGAAGCTTCGAAATTGTATATCGCTCACGCGTCTGCACAGCAATGTCATGCGAACCTCGAAGCCACTCAAAAGCAGGAAGATTGATAATGCACATACCTTGAGGTTTCAGAACGCGCCTGAATTCTTTTAACGCCTCGACATCATCCTGAACCCACTGGTGATAAAGGACGTCAAGCGAGATGACAACATCAAATGTCTCACTGTCGAAGGGTAGCTTCGTTACACTTGACTGCACAAGAGACCATACGCTACGGGAAAGTGCATTATTTTGTAGACGGCGCAAAGCTCGTGCGAGAGCAATTGGAGAGCGGTCGACGCCAACAGCAGTCTGGAACGCGCTGAGGCGGCTGAGCATCTTGCCGGTACCACATCCGGCATCGAGCGCACGCCCTCTCTTGCCGTTTTTTGGCGCAGGAGAGAGCAAAATGCGGCAAACCAGTTCATGGAGTCCAACGAACCACCAGTACGAATCCTCAAGTTCAAAAAGGCGTTGGTATTCTTCAGCTCTCATCGAACATTCTTATGGTAAAACTCAAGGATTGCTTCCGTTACCCTTTTCACCTCTTCGTCAGTCAGTTCTGGAAACATAGGTAACGACAGTTCCTCCTTCGCATGACGTTCAGCTCTCGGGTAGGAGCCGGGACCAGCGCCCAGCTCAGAGTAAGCCTTTTGCAGATGAATCGGAATAGGGTAGTGAATCAGAGTCCCAATGCCTCGTTCGTGCAGAAAAGCCTGCAAAAGGTCCCTCGACCGACATCGAAGGGCGTAGATATGGTAGACGTGCTTCGCGCAGGAAAATTCACCTGGCACCCGGACATCGACATTCTGAAGATACTGCGCGTAAGAGTGTGCAATTGCACGCCGACGCTCGTTCCACATATCAAGATGGGGAAGCTTCGCTCGAAGAATAGCCGCTTGTATTTCATCCAGACGTGAATTCATCCCCTTCATCACATGGACATAGCGTTCGCGCTGCCCATAGTTGCGGAGTAACCTCAATCTCTCTGCAAGTGCTTTGTCGTTAGTCACAACCGCCCCTCCATCTCCAAACGCTCCTAAGTTCTTGCTTGGATAAAAACTAAAGCACCCAAGCTCACCAAAGGTCCCGACCTTCTGATCTCCCCACATGGCTCCGTGCGCCTGAGCACAATCCTCAACTATAGGGATTCCGTGCTTCGACGCTACTTCCCGTATGCCATCAAGATTCGCAGGATGGCCATAAAGGTGAACAGGAACAATAGCTTTAGTTCGACGAGTAACTGCTGACGCGAGGGCTTCTGGATCCATGTTGTAGAATCCATCTTCGATATCAACCAGCACAGGAGCTGCACCGGTAGCTGTAATGGCTGCCACTGTAGGGACAGCGGTATTTGGGACTGTGATAACCTCATCACCCTGTCTGATACCCAATGCAAGTAACGCGAGCGTGATAGCTTCGGTCCCCGACGCGCATCCTACGGCATATTCGCAACCAAGATATTCGGCAAATTCCTTCTCGAATTGCTCCACCTCTTCACCAAGAATGAACCAGCCTCGTTCGAGAACGCGACCGATGGCTGCCTGAATCTCCGCTCGATAATTATCAAACTGTCGCCGCAGATCCCCAAACGGGATGTGATTCACCAGTAGTGCTCCTTATATTTTTCGTAGTATTCGAAGGTCCGTTGCAAGCCAGCATCAAGATCGACAAGAGGTTTCCAGCCTGTGAGTGAGGAAAATTTCCGGTAATCCGCCTGGTAGTTTCCTATTTCGATAGCCTTGCTTTCAGGTGGAAAAGGAACCAGTTCATAAGAGCCCTTCCCGTATACTTTGATCATTGTTTTGACAAGGTCAACAAGCGAAATAGCAATCCCGCCAAGATTGAACACCTGCCCGTTCGTTTCCTCCATTGCCATGGCGATCAGAAGAGCCTCAACGACATCGTCGACGTAATTGATATCGCGGACTTGCTTACCATCACCATAAATCTTGACAACATTTCCGTCAATGAGCTGTCTTATAAACCAGTTGATAATCCCCTGCCGCGGGTGTTTCATCTGATGACGAGGTCCATAGGTGTTTGTCAGACGCAGCGATGTGGCACGAATTCCATAGACATTGTTATAAAGAATATGGTACCATTCCCCTGCAATGTTATTTATCCCGTTCACATCTGTTGGTTCCATAGGGTGGTTTTCATCAACGGGTAGGTATTTCGCTCTCCCATATTGTCCGCGTGTGCCAGCAAAAACAAGTTTCACCTTCGGATTGTATTTCCGACATGACTCCAGGATCGATAGCTGAGCTACACAATTGATCTCGAGGTCAGTAAACGGGTCTTTCATGCTGTCGACGTGGCTAAGAGTCCCTGCGAGATTGAAAATGCAATCCTTCCCCTGCACAAGATAGTTCATGCTTGATCGGTCGCGAACATCCGAGATGTTCACAGTAACCTTATCTTCAATACCGTGAATATTAAAAATGTTGCCGCCATATTCAGGAATCAGAGAATCAACCAGGAGTACATGCGAACCAAATTCAACCAATCGATGCGCAAGGGTGCTTCCGATGAACCCCAAGCCGCCTGTGATCATCACCTCCTTGTCCTTATAGTACGAAACAAGATCAAGTGTGTTCATTGTGAAATTTCTCTCTCTTCTTGAGGTACATTTTCAGTTTTTCTCCCCCGCCTCAGTATGATAAGCTCAACCCACAGTTTCATGATGTCTATTCCAACACGAAAAAGGCGACGTATATTGAAAAACTGAGATTTCCCATAAGTCCGAAAGTAATGATGCACACCGACTTCCGCGAAGCGAAAGCCAGCATCTTGAATCTTCCTCACTAATTCAATGCAAATGACGCCGCTATTGCGTGTCAGCTTAACCTTCCTAAAAACATCACGACGAATCAACCGAAAATCACAATCCACATCTTTAATTTTCAAGCCGAACAGAAATTTCATCAGGTACTGATATACTTTCCCAATGATGATTCGATGTAGAGGATCATGCCTCTTGATCTTGAAGCCGTTAACGACGTCAACATTATCGGTCATTAGCGGCAGAAGTTTTTTCAATTCTCGCACATCGTATTGCGCATCACCGTCAGTATAGAAAATTAAATCCTTGGTTGCATTATAAAACCCGGATCGCAGGGCTCCGCCGTATCCTTTGTTCGTCTCGTGAAAAATAGTTCGCAACGCTGAATAGCTCTTCTGAAGCTCAGTTAGAATCGCTCTGCTTCCGTCGGTGCTACCATCATCAATGACAATAATCTCATAATCATCGGTAAGTTCACGCGCAACGGCATCAGCAGCAATCACCATCGAAGCAATGGTCCCGGCGTCGTTGTAGCATGGGAAAAAGATCGTCAGGCTCGGATTCTTATTAGTGCGCAGTGCCCCCAACTTTCCTTCGGCTGGTTCCATCTTATTCAACATACGGTCTTACCTGTCTGCCAGAAGCGGACTTCGTTTCACTGAGCCTAACCTTGAAAAAATAAATGTAACCCGCAATTACTCGGACTCCCCATGCAGAAATCGCTGCAATAGCGGCTCCAAGAATAGACAAACGAGGAATTAACATCATGCTCAACACCACATTCACACCGAGTGCAAACAAAGCGGCGATGAGGAACTCCGTCAATAATCGCGCTGACGCCTTTGCCCCAATATACGAACTCGGAATTACATAGAAAAGCTGTAGCGCCCCAAGACATAGTAACGGTGGAATCAAGAACGACGCACTATCATATTTTCCGCGGTAGAACAGATGTAGTATCTCCGCTCCGAAGAGAAGATAGCCAAAGACCGCGAAAATCGTTACACCAGAGAGCGCCGCGAATGCCTTCCATAAATTGAGTCTCCCTCCCCGTGCGAAATGTGGAAACAGCACAAACGAAATTCCAGAGGAAAGAATTGTGAACGCTGTTACAGTAAGCACGTAAACAGCATAGTAGCTGCCGACCTCCTTAAACCCTTCAAGCCCACCGAGAAAAAACCGCTCGACTTTGGTTAACATAAGAGACGAAGTACTCAAACCGAAAAACAAAATACCATCACGCAACAACCTCGATCGCTCGAGTGGCTTTTCACCTGAAGGAAGAGCCTCAAGCAGAACAAGAAGCCCCACTGTAGTGATGGCAATAGAGAGAACAAGTCCATTCGTAATCATAGTGACAGAGTGCATCCCAACGATGAACAGAAAAACGACAGCGACCAGGAAAGCAATCTTCCATATTGAACCAAGGAATTGCGCAGTAAGATAATGACCGGCAACACGGAGCACACTGCTACCAAGGTTAAGTGCAGCAATGAGCACAACAATCACAGTAAGCTGAATAAACGATACGAGAGGAATCTTATACAGAACCCAGATAAAAATGCACATGAAAAAGGCTGCGCCGCTGATGACAAGCATTTGGCTTGTCAGGGACCGTTTCCACTGAATCTTTCCTAAGCCTTCCTCACCAAGAGATCGGACCAGGGCGCTGTCAAAACCAAGGAGAGCAAGAACGCTGATCAGGTTAACCGAGTCCCTGAAAATAAGCGTGAAAAACCCATAGTCCGTTTTAGGGAGCACTCTGCCAAGGTAAATATCGGCACCCGCCTGGGCAAGGAACCCTAAGCCAATTAGAAATGAAGCGCCACTGATGTCCCGAAAAAGGCCTGAAAATTTCATTCCGTATATAGCTTAAAGCTTCCAATGTTTACCACAAGGAACACAAAGGATCTTTAATTGCATTATTCTTTCTTTGTGCTCTTTGCGGGCTTTGTGGTTCAAGATGATTTTCGTCCGCTCATCAGAAGCCACGTATCGCTGGCTCGGAGCATAAAGTGGGTCAGATGATCAACGACGCGACAGGTATGGAAGGCGATAAACGGTATCAACCTCCAATTGGGGTCTAAGGCAGGCTCAGCCCCCGGAACGCGGATTTTGTGAGCTACCTTCCATAGCTCGCGCGAAATTTTCGTGTGTCCTATGTGATATCTGCCGGGAGAAAGTTTTGCATCCTTGAGATCACGAGAGAGGCTCTTAATAGAAAAAGTATTAACGTGCCCGTTCATTTCGAATAGATGACCGCAACGAGGACATACGACATACTTCAGAGTTTCTTCAAAGGGGACCGTGAGGACCACTTTGCCGCCAGGCTTCAGAATGCGGTAAATGTCTTGAAGAACCTCACGATAGTTCGGCAAGTGTTCGATGACTTCGCCGCAGAGAACAACATCAAATGCATTATCAGCAAAAGGAAGCCCTCTCGTCACATCCGCTGCAACCTTATTAATGGCGCTCTGGTTTCTGCTCCCCCAGCTTGCGAGGCGCTCAGCGGCAATGTCCACAGCAGTATAATGGAAACCCTCAGAGGCAAGAAGGAGGCTCAACTCACCGTCCCCGGGCCCAATTTCAAGGATATCGCTCGCAGTCCTTGGAACATACTTGCGCATCATCAAGAACCTGTAGTGCATCATCAAGCGCGTCGTGGGATCAATCGTCCTACGAGCCTGCTGCTCATAGAACATCCGGTTGTACTCTGCTGGTATCGCCGGTATATGCTGCTCCATCTCCATCGAGTTTATCCCGATTCCAGGCTAAGGTGGATGTCAAGGCTACGTATCAATCGTTTCGCATTTTCCAGCCATGTGAAATTTTCAATAACTTTTCTTCGAGCATTTTCACCAAGCGATCTTCGAGCGCGAGAATCAGTAGCAAGCTTCCGAATGGCTCCCGATATTTGTATCACGTCCCCTGGGTCTACAAGAATTGCGTCTCTGCCTGCCGAAAGAATCTCTGAAATCTGTCCGACCCGGCTCGCCACAATAGCTTTACCCATAGCCATGTATTCGAAAAGTTTCGTCGGCGAGCCAAAGAATGGCGTCACACTCTCGGTAACAGCGGCATTCTCATCCCACACATGTGGAGAAACAAGTATATCGCAGGCAGCAAGATGTTCAGCAATCTTTTCATGAGGTACAAGACCAGCAAAAGTAAAATGCTTATCCAGTCCTCCTCCCTCGCCAGACTTCACTCTTTCTTCTAACTCTCCACGCATTGGACCATCCCCGATGAGCAGAAAATGGAGGTCTAACTTCTCCTTGAGCGCCTCCTTGCCCGCTTCAACAAGCACATGCACACCATGCCAGCGTGAACTGAACAAGGATACATTCGGGGACGCTCATGACTTCATACTGCTCTTGACTTCAGCAGGCATCCTTTGATAAATAAAATCAATAACATATTCCGCCATTCTAATCGCTTCAGCAACATCTGAGGGATCAGGTTCCAATACATCTCCGGGATATCTGAAAGCCGTAGCGTATGGTGTTAAGACCTCGGCAACATTCCGTAGACCGTCAAAAGTCGAATCAAATGGTATGCATTGCTCAATCAAAGCAGAAAGATCATGAACCTTCTGAAAGGGGGTATCCTTTAGTGTCAAATACGCCTTCAAAGCCTTTTCCACTGCTTGCTGGCAATGATATACAGCTGTATCGAAGAAAGGCTCTTCACCTGCTGCAGGGCGTTTCGCAGAACCAATATCATGTTTTGCCTTTATTAACCATTGCCATATCTCGTGGACCTTGGCTTCATCCATATAGCACTTTACCCTTTTCGAGGACAGCCTTTGTTAATGAGGTCGCCACTCCTTTACTTCTTTCAACCTCATCGTGCGTCCTAACAATGACATCAACAGGAACTCCTATACCACGAAGGCATTTATATATCTCTCTTGCACGGCGATAATAAGGCTCATCTGAATAAGGTACTATGACAAACAAGTCAATGTCGCTCGATTCCCCCTGTTTTCCCCATGCGTGGGAGCCAAACAGAATTATCTTTTCGACAACTATGGCTTTTACGATGCGACTTACGATTTCATTAAGAAGCTGGGACGTTATCTCTTTCATAGCCCTGACGATATCCTTAACCCTTTGCATGCTCACTCTGAGCTCGTGAGATGGAATAAATGCAGCAGCTCCATAGATGGTCAACAGCCCTTGGCTTCACAACACCTCTTTAGTCTATCATTTTTCATCATACTCTCTGCAGATCAAAAAGTCAAGTGACTGGTATGGACGAATATTGCATAATTCTATCCAATTCCTCTCTTGTGAGTTTCTATCTCTTGCGTGCACCCGCCACTTTCATTTTATTTCTTTTCTGCTTAACCATGCTTTTTAAAGCTTCAGCGCAATCGCTGCATTTCCTCGTATATCAGTCGCAACCTTCTTCTTACCAGCTCTTGATCAATTTACTTAAGTCATGTTGCTCAAACAACCATCCCCGGTAGGACAAAACCTCTCATCCAGCCTGTGGAGCAATCGTTTCGCATTCTCCAGCCATGTGAAATTCTCAATAACTTTTCTTCGAGCATTTTCACCAAGCGATCTTCGAGCGCGAGAATCAGTAGCAAGCTTCCGAATGGCTCCCGATATTTGTATCACGTCCCCGGGGTCCACAAGAATTGCATCTCTGCCTGCCGAAAGAATCTCTGAAATCTGTCCGACCCGGCTCGCCACAATAGCTTTACCCATAGCCATGTATTCGAAAAGTTTCGTCGGCGAGCCAAAGAATGGCGTCACACTCTCGGTAACAGCGGCATTCTCATCCCACACATGTGGAGAAACAAGTATATCGCAGGCAGCAAGATGTTCAGGAATCTTTTCATGAGGTACAAGACCAGCAAAAGTAAAATGCTTATCCAATCCTCCTCCTACCTCGGCAGACTTCACTCTTTCTTCTAACTCTCCACGCATTGGACCATCCCCGATGAGCAGAAAATGGAGGTCTAATTTCTCCTTGAGCGCCTCCTTGCCCGCTTCAATCAGCACATGCACACCATGCCAGCGTGTAAACGTTCCAACAAAACCTACGACAATCTGATCCTTCTTGATGCCAAACTGTTTCCGCACTCCACTGCCGTCGATATCCGGGCGAAATTCCTCTAAGTCAACGCCGTTCGGATTGACAAGAATCTTCTCCTCCGGCACACCAAGCTTGACAAGCTGCTCTTTCAAGACCTCTGAAACCACCACAATCAGATGAGCGGCAGAAAATGCGATCTGCTCATACACACGCGCAATCCCCTTCAGCACAAGCCGACTCCAATGTTCCTTCACCCAGACCTCCGAGCTGTTCACTTCGAGCACGAGCGGAGCTCCCCACCACTGAGAAAGGAGTGCACCTGAGAAATTCAGTACAGAATGGCGCTGGTAAATCAGGCCAGGCTTCTCCTTGCGAAAAATCTTACGCGCCTTATGTGGAAGACGAAAATTGAAATCGAGAAGAAGAGCCTCGTCGAACCAATCAATGAGGGAGAGTTCGCGAACTTCGTAGCTGGGACCAATATCTGCAGTCGAAGCAAGGGGACGATTTGCAACAAAGAAAACAGGGTGACCCAGTTGACTGAGCGCCTTTGTCACACCACGGATGTGCGTCACCGAACCCCCTATTTTCAGCTCCCCGGCGAGATCCGTTCTAAGAAACGCTATGGGGGGATGTTCTCCCCGTCCCGCTGGGACGGGGCGACGAACTTTCGGCGGTTTTCGAAATCGCCATCGATACCAGGGAAGAGAAACGTAGGCAAACAGAATCAGAACAAGAATGCTGAGTCCTCCAGCAGCAAGCCGCGGAAGAAGATGGAACCACAGGCTAAGAGAAGAATACCGATATGCGATGCCTTCTTCGTCAATTACAATCTTCGTTGGCGCCCTTCCAAAAGCTGCAAGAAGTTTCAGAGAGGTAAAGGGGCGCAGAACTTGCCGGAATCGATTGGAGGCGATAAGCAAGTCGTAACGTTTTGCTCGCAACAGGTGGAGAATCTCCTTCGGAGATCGCCCGGCAAGTGAGTTCTTTGTGATAACATCGATCTTCGCGGTCTCCCCCAGTGCTGAGCGCATCTCATTTACAAGCTCATGGTCATCAAAGGGGAGGAGAAGCGCTTTGATTACATCGCTTTCAACCTTGCTCGGCGCGGCTGCCAGTATCTCTAAAATATTTGATCCCGAGCTCAGTCGAGACTGCCTCATCGCACTATTAGACAATTTTTGTCCTCTTGGTTAAATGGTTTCCGATGTTTACCACAAATCCGCCGAAGGCGGGCGCCGCAGGCGGATCTCGTTTCACTCAACACGTATTTGCCTAACGGGAAAGATATCTTTAAAACCATTACTCCCCTTTGTACTCTGCGGTTGAAGACAATCCATATTGTTCTCTTCATTTGTAAGAACAATATTTGAATCCCTCTTCGGACATTTAGCACAATCGCAAAACGCATGATATGGAGAAGGTAGCTACTTAAGCTGGACTTGCTTTGAGATATTGCAAGTATTCCAGGTCTTTTGGTCTTCCAATGGCTTCCTTATTTATTATCAGGTCGCTTATTCCGATATAGCAGATTTCTATATTTCCTTTCTTCGCTCTTATTTTCTCGATTTTCCTGTTTTCGCAGGCAGACTTAGGATCGACCTCGGTGATTTTATTTAGTAAATTTATCCTGTTAGGTGAAACCCCAAATTGCGCTATTATTCCTGGCTCAAGCAAGTCATCTACTCTGTCAATGCCCGGGATGTCTCCTTCCCAGAAATCGTTAAGCGCGCTAAACAAATTTCTCACATTCTGATTCGAAGCTTCAAGGAATAAATCAATATCACCGGTAAGTCGCGCAGAACCATAGTACCCAGCGGCCTCGTCTCCTACAATTAAATACCGGACCGAATGTTTATAAAAAAGAAGAATCAAGAATTCAAGGATGTCCCTGGGAAAATAGGAAGCGTTCATTAGAATGCGCATTTGGTTTTAAAACATCTCTTGCTTTCCTTCACACCAGGAATTTTATTTCCGTAGACGAGCCTTCTCAGCCATCGAGCTATTTTCTGACGTTCTTCAGCTGACATTTTCCCCTGCTGGAGAATACCATAAATTAGTGCATCACCAAAACTATTTGTTCTATGAGCCAGCCTTTTCATGCTCCTTAAATCCGAGAATATTACTATGAAATTTCTTTTGTGGTCGAAGTGCAACCCTCTGCGTGTTCGGCGTGCGATGCAGAATCCCAAAGGAATAAACGACATCAAACTCACCCCTTCCTTCAGCCGCCCAGCCCCATTTTGCGTGGCTTCAACCATCAAAGACCCCTTGTCTCACAACACTTCGACACCTAAATCGCTCTCTGGCGCTGACAGGTTCTCTTCACAACTTTTTCCGCTGCCTGTTGCGCAGCAAGAGACGCCCGTTCATAATATCCGCTTTTCAGTGAACTCTTCGCCTGTTCAAGCTCTCCCTTTGCTTGCCCCGATGTGTGCTAGGCACTGATCTGCCTCCCCTCAATCCAGTACTCATGCCACAAGACCAAGTTTAGCAGGTTCCACAAGTTCTGCCCAACATTAGCCTTACGATCGCGATGACGTTGAAGCATTCCCCTGACAAAATCGAGGTTGAAGTATCCGCTTCTCATGAGTGAAGAGTTCAGAAGCTTGTCCTCAGCAAAGGGATACCATACATCGCGCAGCCATTCGTTCATTGGAGCTGCAAAGCCTTGCTTTTTCCGATAGATAATCTCGTCGGGGATAAGACCTTCCACTGCTTTTTTCAATATATATTTTGTAGTTGAATTTTTCACGCGCAGCCACTGCGGAAGTCGCATCACGAACTCAACAAGTCGATGATCAAGAAATGGTTCACGCCCTTCAACCTTCGTTGCCATTGTCATTTTGTCAACCCGCATGAGCAGAAGCTCGGGCAGTCGGTTGCGGAGCTCAACATAGACCATCCGTTGAAGGTAATCGGCGTTCCCATCTCGCTGTAAGGCATCTTCATGGAACTGCTTTGCGATATGATATGAACTCTCTAACTGTGCGAAGAACGATGGTGAGAGAAGACGCCGCTTATGAATCTCCGTGAAATTGATTGCACCACCCCAGAAGAGCTCCTCACCAAACGTCCCCTTCCGCAGATACTCCAGAGGTAGGTAATTGCCACGGGCATTGAGCACCATAGCCGCAGTGACATAAATAGCTTGTCGAATGAACCGGGGGAGCAATCCATAAAACTTCCAGTACGTGTTGTGAAATTTTAATTCACGCAACATCCACGGATAGCCAGCAAAAATCTCGTCGCTCCCCTCACCAATCTGGATGACGATCGTCCCGCTTTCTCGAGCTAAGCGCGAGACGAAATACAAGGGAATGCAGACGGGATCAGCCAGCGGCTCGTCCTGATAGTACGGGAGCTCCGGAATGAAATCCATTGCGAGCCTTGAGTCAATGATCACCTCGTGGTGATTTGTCTGAAACTGCTTCGCGATAAGACGTGCATACTGAAGCTCATTGTACTTTTCCAGATCGCGGAAGCCAACGGAGAATGTATCAACAGGTCTACCCGATCCGCTGAGGGCGGATGCCATCAGAGCAACGTTTGTGCTTGAATCAATTCCTCCGCTCAGAAATACCCCGAATGGAACATCGCTCATCATCCGATCGCTAATAGAGCGGGTGAGAAGAGCGCGGACAGTTTGGACCGCAAATGATTCTCGTTCCGCAGGCTTTGCCGCCATTTTTGATCCGTGTGAATCACCCCGCCCAAGGTGGGCTGACTCGAATTCATCGATGTAAGCTGACCGAGCTACGGGATTGCCATCGATATCAATTGTCGGTTGCGATCCATTTGGGCTGAGGGGATCCCAGTAGCGCTCCGTTTCCAAATTGCCAAACCGATCCACAACGCCTCGTGTCCCGGGCTCAAGTTTGTAGATGTTTTTAAACAAGGTCCTTGGAGCTGGCGAAACAAGATATGTCAGATAATGAACGAAAGCTTCTTCATCCATCTCACGGATGACCTCAGGGTGCTGAGCAATAGCTTTGATCTCGGAGGCGAAGATAAATTTCCCGGAGGCAGTCTGAGTATAATAGAGGGGCTTGACTCCAATCCGATCACGAGCAAAAAAGAGTTGGCGCCGATTTTCATCCCAGATAGCGAAGGCAAACATGCCGAGCAGCTTGTGAACAACCTCCGGTCCCCATTCTTCGTATCCATGGAGAATCGATTCCGTATCACTCCGTGAGCGGTACCGATGCCCCCTTTGCTCAAGCTGGCGACGGAGCACTGTGTGGTTGTAGATTTCCCCGTTGAAGACAATTCTGATGCTGCCATCCTCATTTGCCATAGGCTGGTTCGCAAGAGGCGAGAGATCGATGATAGCAAGTCGGCGGAAGCCAAGTCCAACCCGTCTATCAGGTGAGATATATACACCGGCGTCATCGGGACCGCGATGAATCATTGTATCTCGCATGCGAACGAGAACGTCTTCTGTAATTTCGCTCCCGCCTGACCCAAAACTCAATATGCCAACAATACCGCACACGGAGTTTCCCTTCACCATAAAGCACGCGAAGACCGGCGCAGGAGAATAATAGATTTAAAAATATCTTTCACGTTGCACTAATACGGGCTCAGACGAACGAAATCCGCCCACCCTGTCCGCGTTCGGCGGATTTGTGGTCTAACTTTGGATTCCATTATTGATTTTCCAACAACTGCTCAGCCGGTACATCGCGGAGCTCTTTAGCCGGATTGCCCACAAAAATTTTTCGTGGCGGAACATCGTTCGTGACAACGGCTCCTGCTCCAATAAGCGCGTCCTCTCCAATGACTTTCCCGGGCAGGATTGTGGCATTCGTCCCGATTCGTCCCCCCTTTTTCAGTGTTACCCCTTTGAAGTGCTTAAAACGCTCTCTGGTGCGTCCGACATAATTATCGTTGCTCGTTGCGACACATGGTGCGATGAAGCATCGGTCTTCAACAGTCGAGTGAGCTGTGAGATACACGTTGGTTTCTATCTTACAGTAGGCACCGACAGTGCAATGATTTTCAATTGCCACACCGCGACCAACAATTGTCCCTTCTCCGATTGTCACATCCTCCCGGATTGTCGACAGGTCGGCAACGAGGACTTTCGGGGCAAGCTGGCTTCCAGCGTAAATGACGACAGAGCTACCTATGATGCAATCATCGCCAATAACACTCGGCGGGAACTCCCTGTCATTTGTCATCACGCTGATCGTCGCCTTCATTGGCTGTTTGCCGATGACCGTGTTATCATCGATGCGCACCCGCGACCCAATCTTAACACCGGCATGGATCACGACGTTGTGACCTATGCGACAGTTATCACCGATGATCACGCCGTCTCCTACCACGGTGTTCAAGCCTACGGTAGTATCTTTCCCGATGATTGCTGTTGGACTGATGTGCTGACTCATAGTTACACCCATAATGGATTTAAACTTCTAACCTCGATCTCAGTCGGAGCTTCACTTCATAATATTTCCATTGGTTTGCCATGCTCTTTTAAGGATCGGGAAGCAGCTTCCAGTATCTTCACAACAGCCAATCCTGATTCAACGTTGCTCTTTGGCTGTGCGCCGGTCTCAACACATCTCACGAAGTGCTCGAGCTCAAGCCGCAGCGGTTCCTTCATTGGAATGTACGGGATATGGACGTCGCCATTTCGAATGCTCATCGCCTCGCCGTAGGTCTCGTAGGTCTTCGGACCATTCACCCCCTTGTCATAGATCCGCACCTTCTCCGCCGACTCCATATCGTCAATAACCACCATCTTTGTGCTTCCCACAACAGTCATTTGGCGAATCTTGTGGGGATCGAGCCAGCTCACATGCAGATGCGCCATTTTGTTATGCTCAAATTCAATTTCAAGAAACGCGACATCCTCAATTCCGTCACGAAGGTAGCTGCGCCCAGTTGCGGAGACAGCGACAGGCTTTTCCTTGATAAACCGCAGTGCTACTGAGACATCGTGGGGTGCAAGACTCCAGAGCGCATTCTCTTTCTCACGAAAAATTCCAAGATTCACGCGTCTCGAATAAAGGTAATACACATCACCAATCTCCCCGCGCACAATGAGCTCCTCAACATACTCGTACGCCGGGTGGTATTCAAGAATGTGCCCGACCATGAGAATCAGCCCCTTCCGATGGACGATGTTGCGAAGCTCGTGCGCCTCAATGGATGTTAATGCAAGAGGCTTTTCGACAAAGACATGCTTGCCCGATTCAAGCGCCCTCTGCGCAAGAGATGCGTGGGTCTGCGATTCTGTCGCAATTACAATTGCATCAAGCTGATCATCTTTGAAAAGCTCCTCCGGAGCAGAGACAAGTTTTATCTCATGTAGTTCCTTAGAGAGACGATGCAAGGTGGATGGATCGGCATCGCAGATAGAGGAGACTCTGACACCATCCATCGACAGCAAATTGCGCAGGAGATTCTTTCCCCAGTAGCCGACACCAATCTGACCGATGTGAATCATTGTCTTGAATGCGCTTTTCGGATATTTCTCCTCCCAACTTCAATCACAATCACGCCAGCAAGGAGAACAAGAACACCAATGTTCACCCATAGCGAGAGATTTTTCCCGAGGTAGAAACTCTGTGGCGCAAATTCAAAGCGGATTTTATGAACACCGGGAGGAACAACGACCGCTCTAAACAGATAGTTAGCTTTCAGGATCGGAACTTCCGTATTATCAATTGTTGCCTTCCATCCAGCGGGATAATAGACTTCGCTGAGGAAGAGTATGTTCTTGCCACTCGCATGAGCATTGATGGTGAAATCCTGAATGCCATATTGAACAACCTCGGCACGAGCAGTTGTATCTGGAGGATCAACGCTATCTTTCAGGGGCTCTTCGAGATAAACAACTTCTTTTGGATCAAATCCCCCCCGTTTCATGTTCTCCAGAATTTCCAGTGGCTTGGCGACCTCGTAACGCTTAACAAAGAACACCCGTGGGAGAACGGAGAGGTTCTCCATCACCTTAGGATTCTTATCTTGTGGATTTCCATACACAAGGCGGAGCTGAGGATCGCTGTAAACCCTGTCGCTGATGAGGTACTTCATGTTGAGTAGATTCCACATAAATGGATTCCCGATTCCTGAAACATCCATCATGTCTTGATACACACGAAGCTTGGCAGCACTGTAGCCGTAAATGTTCTGAAGAAGATAATAAGCCAGCGTGTTATCTGTTGGTGGCTGATTGTTCTGAAGTAGAAGAACCCGATAGAGGGAGGAATCTTGCTTGATGAAACTTACATATTCCGGCCTGGCAAAAAATTGAGCTTCCTCAGACTTAGGCCTCGCCTCCATTGGCTTGTAATCAACTCTCCACAAATCAAAAAGCAGAACAACAGCAAGCCCACCTTTTACAGCAATGCCGGGAAGTTTGTTCAAAACGTACAGGTGCACAAGAGCCAGTGTTATTAAGGCGATTCCAAGAGAAATTTCCACATCATTCCACATTTGGTCGAACATCCATCCATAGAGTTGCTGAGGAATCTGCTTCCCACTTTCTGCAATCATGCTTGTGTATGATGATTCGAATGCCCCTTTCAACAGAAATGAAAGGACAAAGAGAGCTCCGACGCCATAGAGGGCATAACTTAGCCTTTCTTTTCCATCAGTTGAAAGACCATCTTTTCGCCACTTATCGACTGCAGCTATCCCATAGCCAGCGAGAACCGCAACAGAGAACTGGAGCAAGGAGAGGATAAGGCTTGGCACACGGAACTTGTTGAAGAAAGGAAAATACTTGAACATCAGATCAAACAGCACCGGGAAATTGCGTCCAAATGAAATGAGAAGCGCAACGAAACCGAGAACAACAAGAAACTGCACGAATTTCTCCCTACGGAACGCGATGATTCCAAGTATAGCCAGAACCAGGGTTATCACGCCCATGTACTCAGGGGCATCAGTAAAAGGCATCTGTCCAAAATATGTGTTCACGCGAACCGGCTCATTGTTTGACAACGGACCCACATATTCATGCCACCCGAACCCAAAGTATGAGGGGATGAAAAACGTGATCACTTCAGCAGGGCTAAATGACCAATTGGTTGCATATTCATAATCAAGTCCACCAGCCTGGGTTTTCGATTGCGGCGAGGCAACATCTGTTAAAATTGGTGGTGAACCGCGTATAGAGTATTTATTGTACTGATAGGTGGAAAAATACCGATCGGCAGACATAACGAGTGCAACTATACCCGCAGCGGCAAGAAGCACCGCGCTCCGCACCACCCCAAGGACGTTCTCGCGCTTAAACGCTCTAACTATGAACAAGTAAAAGAGATAAAGACCAAGAGCAAAAAAGATGTAAAAGTTCATCTGAACGTGAGTCGATTCGACCTCGAGGTGAACAAAAACGACTAACAGCAGCGCAACAAGCCACCGCATCTTCTCCGTCAATTCGTCGACCAGCAGGAATAGAAGAGGCCAGAAAGCAACGGAAACAACTTTCGTGTTATGGCCCACCATTATCCAGATGATAATGAATGTTGAAAAGACTCCAGCGAGAGCTGAGAAGAACGCAGCGAACTTGTTACTCGTCTTCCTTAAGACCAACAAGTAGAGTGCCACGCCGAACACAAAGTAGTTCAGAACAACCCAGAACACTTCACGATTCGGGAAGAAAAACTCAACAACCTTCTGTGCCGTCCACCAGAGTTCGGCGGTAAGGTCCCACCACCGTTCGCCTCCAGCCATCAGACTTGCATAGACAGGCATGCCGCTGAAGACATACGGAATCCAGAGAGGGAAAATTCCCTCCTTTTTTGCCTCATCAAGATAGGGATGCAAACTAAGCGAGGCTATATTATCAGGACCCTGAAATGTTTTCTCCTGGAAGATTGGATCAGCAAAAAAAATTAAAAGGGCAGCAAAAATGAGGAGCAGATATACTGGGGTATGATACCTTGGTTTCAGAAGTTCCTTGTCACTCGGAGGAGCAGCTTTCGCCTCCTTCTTCCGCTGGGTGGACCTTGCCATTTAAACTTACCGTTCTGTTTTGTTGCTGGAAGATTTATCCACAAGTCTATCGAGAAGTTCAGCTAAATTCTTTGTGATGTTTCTGCGCTCGTACCGAGCGATTGCTTCCTCATTTGAAACGGAACGCAAATCATTATAGACAAAGTGGCGGTAATATTCAAGGAATGCTTTTGCGACTGAATTGACATCGTCGGAAGGTACAACTATGCCTGCTTTCGTCTCGTGGATCAAAGCACTCACAGCCCCCTCAGGAGCAAGAGCGAGAATCGGGCGGCGCGAGCCTATATATTCGAAGACCTTTCCCGGGACAATTTCCTCCTTCCCCTCAGCTTCATCAACAATGAGAAGAAGCACGTCGGATTGAAGAAGATGCCTGATGCTTTCACTGTGCGGGAGATAGGGAAGAATCCGAAGAGCGCCTTGACATTTAAAGGTTCTAAACATCTCATGCACCTCCGATCCGAAGCGCCCGATGAACCGCAGCTCAATCTTTGATGGATCAATTTCTCCCGAAGCTGCAAGACGCTCCACAGCCTGAAGAAGCACCGAGGGGTTCCGCTTCCCATACATCGACCCGGTATAAGTCAGGGTGAACCGTTCATTTCGGGGAAGAGCCAGGGGAGGATAATCTGCGCTATCGAACCCATTCGGTAGATAAAAGAATTTGGATTCAGAAAGATCGGGGTACTTCCGCAGTGCATCCTTCATGATGCCAGTCCATGCGACCTCAATTGCGCTGGCTGTTCGAAAGACGCTAACTTCGAGGTGACGATCTATGAGCCGCGGAAGGAACCATCGTTGCGGCGTTGAGAGAAAGCCAGTCCAGGGATCACGGAATCCAGCGACCCATGGCTTTCCGCTCCACCGATGGAGGCGCTTAGCAATTAGGGCTGCCGTGTATGGCGGTGACGAAGAGTATATTGCATCGATATGTTCTTCTTCAATGATCTTTTTCCCGGCACGGACTGCACAGGGATACCAGCCGATGCGAGCGTCCGGAATGAAAAACGTCGCACGGACAAGCTCCGCAATTCGTTCTGTAGGTCTTCTCCGCTCCCCTTCCCTGTGGATAACATTCACATCGATTGGTGTGTCTGCTCGCTTGCCGGTGAGTTTGCGGTAGATTTCGTAAGGTTCGAAGATTTTCGTCCGATATACTTTCACACTCGGCGGAATTTCTTCAACAAGCGATTCATCCCGTGCTGGGAAGCTTGCTGATTCATTGACGGTAAGGACCACAGGATGCCAGCCGAATTCAGGTAAGTACTTTGCAAACTTGAGGACTCGCTGAACACCAGGACCACCGGATGGCGGGAAGTAATATGCGACAATGAGAAGTCTTTTCATTGCTAAGGCACTACCAGTTCCTCAATTGCTTCCACCAGGCGATCCCATGAGTATTTCTTTTTCTCTTCACGGACATGGGCAGTATATTCAGAAAGCCATCCGCTCTGGAAAAACTCAACGATCGCTTTTGCAAGGGCTTGAGGATCATTTGGTGGTACGATAAGTCCAGTTCGTTGGTGAATGACCACCTCAGGAAGACCACCCACGTTCGTGGCTATAACTGGCTTGTCAAAGTTGTAAGCGATCTGAACGATGCCGCTCTGCGTCGCAGATAGATACGGCAGCACAACAACATCCGCAGCGGAGAAATACAGCGCCACATCCTCATTCGGAACGTATTCCGACACAACTCTGAGCCGGTCGCCGAGGGCAAGGGAAGCAACTTTTTCTCGATACGGTTTTTCATCTTCATAGAATTCACCAACGACGAGCGTAGTGAGATCCATCTCCCTCGCAACAATTGGGAGCGCATCCAGCAAGGTCATAAGTCCTTTATATGGGCGGATGTAGCCGAAGAAAAGAATAGTCGGTTTTTCAGGTGGAATATGAAGCTTGATCCGCGCCTCATATTGAGACATCGGTTTACCAAAGATTTCATACACCGGATGTGGAACCATCCGATAGCGCGCATCTGGCTTCAGCAGAAGGAGATCACGCTCCACTTGACCCGATTGTACAATGTAGGCATCAGCGAAATGAAACGCGAAACGTGTAAGAAGCTTATCGCCCGGCCGATGTTCATGGGGGACGACGTTGTCGCAGATGAAAAGAACCTTCGTCTTAGTGCGCCATCGAGCAATCGCGGAGATGGTTCCAAAACATGCCCCAAAAAATGGGAGCCAATATTTGAAGATAAGAAGGTCAGGTCGATTCCGGCGCACAATTAATCCGACACGTATCCAGTTGAAAGGATTGATGGAGTCCACAAGCTGCGTTGTCTCAATGGGGATTCCCGGCGAGCCTGTCTCCTCTTGCGACCTTCCCGGGAAAAGGAGCTTCGGATATTGTCGCTTGAATGTGATTACCTCGACGTGATGGTGAGTTTTTAGATGTTGAACGAGAATTGCATTGTAATGCGCAATACCGCCTCTGAGAGGGTAGGCAGTTCCAATCAGCGTGATTTTCATGTAAGAGTTTACTTTATTGGGAGAAGGTTCTGAATTGTCTCGAAAACACGTTTCGGAGTAATTGATTTCATACATTCCTCGGGGCATTCCTGAGCGTAGAAACAATTACAAGGAACGGTTGGCTCAAGTATCTCGCCTAAGCCATAAAGTTCAAATTCGTGTCTATTGAAGATATTGTTGAAAAGGACGATTTTTTTCTCCAGTCCGATTGTGATGTGCATTGCCATTGTGACAGCAGTAACTACAAGGTCACATTGGTTGATGAGATTGATAAATTGTTTCAACGGGAAGTAACCGAGATACCGAGCGCCGGAGGTTTCTGCAAGCCGAAGATTCTTTTTATGTTCTTCCTCACCTCCGAGGAGCAACGGAAGATATCCGGCACGCTTCAACATTTTCGCCAGAGCAATCCAGTGCTGCTCAGGCCAGAGGCGGGAACGCCATCTGTCACCGCAACCCGTATTGAGTCCAACAATCTTCTTATTCTTCGGCAATCGCCAACGATAGCCCGCGTCCTCAAAGGTATCAAGAATATATTTCTCACCTGAGAATGTGAATCCACATAGCTCGAAAATTTCTTGTGGATAGCTTTTCGTATTTGCTTTGTTCACATCATCAAAAATGCCGGTCAAGTACTTGTGCTCCGCATCGTGATCTACCGGAGCGATTTTCCCATCACGGAGAATAAAGCCCTTGATAACTTTTGCGGGCACGCTCATTGCCAGCGCACACGCTTCACGATCTTTGTCAAGGCTTAAGAGAAGATCGAATTCAGTTCGCTGGACAGTGAGGATGTTCCCGGCATCCCAGGGCAAAACCACATCCACAACGGAAGGGAGCACTTCAGGCGACCGGGTTATCCACCAAATTTGGCTGTGAGGGTAGACCTCCCTGAGTTTACGGAGGATTGGGGTTGTCCGGATAACATCGCCTGCGGCTCCAAGCTTTATGATGAGAATCCGCTCCTTAATCGGCTCATAATGGGGACAATTATCACAGTGGACGCCATGGATTTTGTGGGGCTTGCATGGGATGTCTCCGCGAAAAAATCGACAGTCGGTTTTCAGCAGCTCCATTGCGGTGGGAACAGTGCTCACATCAAAATTTCTCGGATTGAATATTCTGCCTCGCTATGCTCAGCTTTCGTTATCATCTCGCCAATGAGGCCAATGGAGATAAGCTGTACACCAACGATGATGAAGAGAATACCGACCAGAAATAAAGGCCTGTTGCTGATCGCTGTTTCGCCGAGGAGTTTGAGAATAACCAGATATATGTCAATAGCTACTCCAATTATTGCAAACAAAACGCCGATGCCGCCAAAGAGATGAAGAGGCCTACGAATATAGCGCGTTGTGAACAGGACGGTAAGAAGATCAAGAAATCCTTTGAGAAATCGATCGGGACCAAACTTTGATTTCCCGAATCTCCGTGGATGGTGTTGCACGGGGATCTCTGTGACACGAAAGCCATTCCAGTGAGCCAGAGCCGGAATATACCGATGAAGCTCGCCGTAAATGCGAAGCTGTTTCACAACTTCATTGCGATAAATCTTAAGCCCGGAGTTGAAATCGTGGAGTTTCAGTCCAGTCATTACCGATGTCACGAAATTGAAGAAACGCGAAGGAAGTGTCTTAGAAATCGGATCATATCGCTTCTTTTTCCAACCTGAGACAAGATCATAGCCCTCCTTGAGTTTTTTGAGAAGGTTGGGAATCTCGTGAGGGTCGTCCTGCAAATCTGAATCCATAGTAACCACATAGGTGCCACGAGCATGTGTAAAGCCTACCGAGAGCGCGGCAGATTTCCCAAAGTTTCTTCGGAACTGGATTGCCTTAATACGAGGATTCATTCGATGAAACCTACGGAGAATGTTGAATGAACCATCAGTGCTTCCGTCATCCACGAAAATAATTTCGTAGCTCATATGAAGAACAGCAAGGGTCTCTCTAATTCTGCGGAGGAGTTCCTCAAGGGATTGCTCTTCATTATAAACCGGGATAACGATTGATAGGTCGGGTGCACGAGGTGCCCCAGCTTGCCCTGCAGCTTGCGAGGTTCGTTGTTCATCGGCTGCCTGAGGTTGTCCAGCAGCGCGGTGCGGTCGCCGACGCCGAGGGAAGTGCCTTCGCTGAGTCCCCGGTGATACCTGCGAGATCGTTTGCTCAGAGGGCTGCCCGCCAGAGGCAGGTTGAATCTCTTCTTGAATCATGGTTATATGTCCAAGCCGTTAATATCTCCATTCTACAAGCACCAATCGTTCCAATGCACCTGCAAGGCTCTAAAGCAAATTAGACAATCATTCACTAAAAATCAACAGAACCTACCTCATCTTCCCTGCAACGACCACAACCGCTTTGGAGGCATCGACCAGATTGCCGCTTTCATCGACAGCCTCAAGAAGAACAATATATCGTCCAATTCGCACGCGCTGACCTTCATCATCCCGACCATCCCATACGATCTCTCCACGGGCTCCGCTCGGTTCGTTATTAGCAAGGGTGCGAACAAGCCTGCCAAGCACGTCAAAGATCCGAATCCGGATGCGGGCAACACGGTACGGAAGATCGTACTGAATGACCGTGAAGTCTTCAAATCCATCAGCATCGGGAGAAAATGGATTCGGGGTGAAGGTTAGTTTCAAGTCTGTGGGCTGAAACGAGGTGAAAATACTGTTCCGGGCTCCTGGGGTTCCTCCCCGCCGATCAGCACAAGAACTCCATGCTCTCGAATCACTGCTCGACAACGATGGATGGATCCGTTCAAGGCTCACCCCTCGCCTGTCGCTTACGGCCGGATTGTGCCATGTCGGAGAATAGTGTACACTGTCAATGACTCTTCCGGCAGGATCTGTGAGAATTATACGGTCACCCTCGTTGTTAAGACTCAATGTCTTGATGATGAAGATGAGAGAGTTAGATCGGGACAGCTCAGGAAAGAATTGGAAGATGCTCGAATCACTTGCAACTACCGCAAATCCTCCCGGGGCAAGTAAGACATGGCTCCCTGCAATCGTTGCGCGTGAGGAAGCGCCATCAGAGATCGCCCAGCGGTATAGGTCGACCGGAGAATCTCCTCGATTGTAAAACTCCACATACTCGGACTCCCCTGTCAGAGGCTCATACATGATTTCATTCACAACTACAGAAGCCTCCTGAAAACCCGCAACAATATCTTGCCACCCAACATTGTTGGAAGTTCGCTCATCGAGAGGGTAAGAAATTTTCACAGCAATTGAAGTCACCCCAGACTGAGGAATCCACTGAAATCGCACATGAAGACTATCGCTTGGTAGAAGAGTTTGAGCCACAGATTGCTCCTCGATGCGTTCCGATTCGTTCAGCACGGAGTCGCGGTTTGCGTCGTTATATAGCGACACCGAGAAGCCGGTGGCTGGGGACCGACCAACATTTTCTATGACCGCATCAACAGGTGGATGTGAAGCAATCCACTTTATGCGAAGATCATGCTCGAGCCGAGCTATGCTGTTCCGTCGACCGGGAGTTGAAAGCTCGGAATCAATGGAAGATGCCCAATTCAGTGAATCGGTGGATGGTCGCTCCGTGTCAATTCGTTCCAGAGAGACGCCGTTACCTCCGCCCCAGGATGGGAGATACGCAATGCTGTCGATGGTCTGAATTGATCCATCAGAAAGTTTCACTACGTCCCCACTATTTGATAAAAAATAAAACGGCATTGCGCGAACAATCACAAGTGGCGATGGTATGTTCGCATGGTAAGTTAAAACTGAAGAATCTTTTGTGACAACAACAAAACTTCCGTGTGGTACAAATAGCGGCGTTCTCATCAGGATGTACCGAGCATTCGTATGGTTTGCAATTCCAAAGTCCTGGAGGTTAACGGAAAAAGGTGAACGATTGAAAAGCTCAATCCATTCAGGCTCTCCTCCACGAGGGGCGTATTGAAGCTCGTTGATGACAAAAGCCTCCGGAGGGACTCTGACGAAGAGATCGAGCAGCCCCCGATTATTCAAACTATTCCCATCATTTTCTGCCACGACTGTTGCTATGCACCGGAACAACCCACCTGGCACGGTATCAATGGAAGCTTCGACCCAGGTTGAATCCCCGGGAGCCAAAGAAGGAATTGAACTTGAGGCAAACCGCTCAACTGCTGTCCCGATTGAATCCCCGTTCAAGTCAATAAAAAATTCGATCGACGCCCCTGCTACAACTGTGCTCCCGTGATTCTGTATAAGTGCCTGAAGTCTTGCTGCGTCCCCTGCCATTGGTTGAGTTGGATCTATCGCCATACGAGAAATCCCGAGGTCAGTAGCAGCAAGAACCGTAATGCTGACATCATCAATTCGGAGTGTGCCGGTGCTTCCTGTTCCATCTCCGACTACTCGAAATCGAAATCGGACGCTCTGCTTTCCATCCAGTGCCCGTGGTAGAAGAAACTCGCGGTAGACATACGAAGTGGTTCCGGGGTTTTTCAGCGTATCGCCGATGACAATTGAGTAAGTTGCTCCACTATCAAGCGATGCTTCAAGAAGGAGACTGGAGTTGTGGGTAGATGAGCGCCTTTCCCAAAAGGAAAATTTTTCAGGCTTGCGATAGGTGAAATCAAACACCGGCGTCTGTACCCACTGCGAAACCTTGCTATCACTCGAAAGAAGCGCATTGGGCGAGGAATGAGCCAGACTTGTAGTCGTGACGAAATCTCCAGCAGAACTCTTATTCGTTGAGCTTGTCCAGCCCTCAGGAAGAGAAGGGGAGACAGTTGCATCGAAGTCCTCCGCATACGGGAATGTAGAAATCTGAGCTACGGATCTCAACACAATCAGGGTGATGCTCAGGCAACAGATGAGGAAGACTCTTCGACGCACTTTTGCTTTTTAGATCGCTGTTTGGTATTAATTGCCTTCAAAAGGCTCTGCGAGGCAAAGCCCTTGAAATATAACCGAGATCATAAAAAATACCAAACTTGCTTCTTTTGCCATGCGTCCTTAATTTGGTTTTAGAATCGATGCAGCCAATGTGATAAGGAGCAATTCACTAAAATATCAGCAAAACGGAGCAGGTTTCTCCCCGGCAGCATTATATGCTTCTCACAAGAACTTAGTTGAAGCGGAGATACAGCGTTTCGTACCTGAGGGTTACCCTGTCTCATTGTATCAGCCGATTCGCTATGCGCTTACCGCTGGGGGGAAACGGATCCGGCCTGTTTTAGTTCTCTTAGCAACGGAAGCCGTAGGCGGGACCACCGCACGAGCTCTACCAGCCGCCGTAGCGATGGAACTGCTCCATACGTTTACACTCATTCACGATGACATCATAGATCGAGCAGATTTGCGCCGGGGGCATCCGACCATCCACGTTAAGTGGAATACCAATACCGCTCTTCTTGCAGGCGACGCTCTGATTGCTCTTGCTTATAAGTCGCTCCTGAAGACAGCAACGCCTCGATTGCCTGAAATTGCCAGTGTTTTCACAAAGGCATTGTCCGAAGTGTGCGAGGGACAGGCATCTGACACTGAATTTGAAGAGCGCATGAGAGTTTCATTTGATGACTACATAAGTATGATCAGCAAAAAAACAGGAGCGTTCATTGTCGCTTCACTGTGGATAGGAGCACTCATTGGTAATGGAAGCGATGATGAGATAGCAGCTCTCAGGCGTTACGGAGAAGCCTTAGGTCGGGCATTCCAGCTTCAGGACGATCTTCTCGATATCACAGGTAGCGAAACCTCTCTCGGGAAACCTGTGGGTGCAGATCTCCTCGAAGGGAAGAAAACAGCACCTCTGATCATGGCACTGAAGCGGGCTTGCGGAAAAGAGAAGGATCTTCTGCAATCCATTGTGCGACGTGGAAAAGCATATCCCCGTGAGATCTCTCGAGTGAAACGTCTTTATGAGAAACTTGGCGTTTTGAAAGACATCCAGCACATCATTGACGAATCAGTCAGAGAAGCTAACAGCGAGCTCCTTTTTCTTCATGAGTCAAATGCGCGGCGCACACTGCGGTGGCTTGCCGAGACACTTGCCCGGAGAACGTGCTGAACCATGATTGAGCGGGAAGTAACAATTAAGAACCGAGCCGGGCTTCACACGCGGCCAGCAGCCACACTTGTGAAGCTGGCAGCGAAGTATAAATCAGATTTTTTTATCTACAAAGATGGTGTTGAAATCAACGGAAAGAGTATTATCGGAGTTATGACTTTGGCAGCTGAACAGGGTTCGAAGATGCTGCTTCGATTTGAGGGAGAAGACGAAGAGGAAGCGGCAGCAGCTATTGTGGCATTGTTTGAGGAAGGATTCGGAGAGCCGATCTGATGGATGCCGAGATGTTACATAAAGAAGAGGTCGTCCTTCGTGGCGTCGCTGCAGCCCCGGGCATCGCTATCGGGAAAGCATACCTGTACGATAAGCAGACCCCGAAGGTTGTCGAACGCCATCTCAGTCCTGCAGAAGTTGACAGCGAGATCGAACGTCTGAAGCATGCCCTGCAACGTTCCACGAAGGAATTAGAAAAGATTCTTTCGTTCGCTGAACAGAAGATCGGTGACCGCAAGGCGAAAATTTTCGAAGCACAGATTATGATCCTGCATGATGAACTCCTTTTCCGTGAGATCGAACGCAGAATCCGCGATGAGGCGAAAAGCGCTGATTTCATCGTAAGCGATGAAATCGGGAAATATCAGCGACTCATGCTCTCCGCCGAAGATGAATACATGCGTGAGAGAGCCTTTGAAGTGGAGGATGTGAAAAATCGGATCATTCGGAATATTCACCAGGATCGTCTCTTCTCAAAACTTGAGGGCGCTTCAGTTATTGTCTCTGAAACATTGACTGCCGCTGACACGGTCCTCTTCAGCAGAAACGAGGTGCTTGGCTATGCTACAGATTTCGGGGGCGTCACCTCTCACGCCGCAATCCTCTCACGTTCGCTGAGAATCCCTGCAGTCGTCGGACTGCATAAGGCATCAAAAATGGTCTCATCGGGGGACCTTGTCATTATTGACGGCTTTCGGGGATTGCTCATCGTCCATCCTTCCCAGGAACGCCTGCAGGAATACGAAGAGAAACTCACTCAATACCGACGATTTGAAGTTGAACTTGAACGTCTCCACGATCTTCCTGCAGAGACTCTCGATCATCATCGCGTTCGAATGCTCGCAAATTTGGAATTCGCAGATGAAGTCAACTCAGCAAAACAACAGGGTGCCGAAGGGATAGGATTGTTTCGAACGGAGAGCCTCCTGATTAATCGCGATGACTTCCCCAGCGAAGACGAACAAGCTCTCATATATGATTCCGTGGCTGCAAAAGCATTCCCGGATATAGTTGTCATACGCACATTCGATATCGGTGGCGACAAAGTGATGCTCGATAGTGCTGCCCCGGAAAGCAATCCCTTCCTTGGATGGCGTGGAATTCGCATTGGGCTCGATCGCACTGAGCTCCTTCTGACGCAGCTTCGGGCAATCCTTCGCGCAAGCGGACGAAAGAACGTGGCTATTATGCTTCCGATGGTAGCAACACTCAAAGAGGTGCGCCGCGTGAAACGGTTCCTCGAACAAGCAAAAGAGGAACTCCGCTCAGCATCAATCCCATTCGATGATGCGATTCCACTCGGAGTGATGATCGAGGTACCATCCGCAGCAGTCATGGCAGAGCAAATTGCCAAGGAGGTTGACTTTCTCAGCATCGGCACAAATGATCTCATTCAGTACACCCTTGCTGTTGATCGAGGCAATGATAATGTCGCAAAGCTCTATTCGGAATTTGATCCAAGCATTCTATGGACACTCAAACACATTATCGACTCCGCTCACCGTGCCGGCAGAAAGGTCAGCATATGCGGGGAAATGGCTGGCAATCCTGTCGCAACGATCTTGCTCCTTGGCTTCGGGCTGGATGAATTCAGCATGGTACCATCTTTGATCCCCGGAGTAAAGAAAGTCATCCGCAGCGTTACATTGAAGGAGGCACAGCGAATTGCGAAAGCTGCCCTCGAGTTCACAACAGTTGAAGAAGTCGAGGAATTTCTGCGTGAAGGAGTGAAGACGTATGTATCTCCTTTACTTCTGCTTGACCGAGAAGAGTAATTAGCTGATGCTACGAGGACAATGTATTTTTGACGCAGGCTCGATATCCCGACGAAATCCGCCTCTGACTCGAACAGAGAAGGCGAGGTTTGTGATTATGCTGACTCTCCTCAACATGCTCAGGGGTAGTCTCGCCGAGAGGTTCTGTCATCAGGTCCGCCAAAGCCGGATTTATCATGTGTGTGTTTTATATTCGACTACCCTTCCGGCGGCGTTCAGCTTAACGTTGTGATTTTGATATAAAGGTCGAGAGAAAAAGTGAAAAGATGGAATGGCTGGGGAAGCGACCGAGTTGATTTCCCGATTAAAGTAACAGCAAGAAATTATCTATCACGTGAAATCGGAGAAGCCGTGCCGGGTCCTTCTGCTCGTTTTGAGGATGTGCTGGCTTCTGTTCCTCCATCACGCCTTTCTTCTCATCCCCTTATTAGCCGCGATCCCTGCTTAAGGTTGCGTCATGCCCGTGGTCAATCCCTTCCTGATTGGATTTCTCTACGCTTTGGCACCGTCGATCTATTTCCTGATGGAGTAGCTCGACCGGCATCCGAAGAAGATGTGAAAGGACTTATTTCCTTTGCCCGTGAAACAGGTGCTATTCTCATCCCTTATGGCGGAGGCACAAGTGTGGTTGGACAAATCAATCCACCTGCGAGCGACCGACCTGCCATTACTGTGGATATGGGGAGAATGTTCAAAATGACTCAGCTTGATGAAAGGAGTCATCTAGCCACGTTTGGTGCTGGCGTTACTGGACCTCACTTAGAAGCGCAACTACGCGCTCACGGCTTTACTCTGGGTCATTTCCCCCAATCCTTCGAATACTCCACCCTCGGGGGTTGGATTGCTACCAGATCAAGCGGGCAGCAAGCTCTTTATTATGGACGTATTGAAGACCTCTTTGCTGGAGGAAGAATCATCACGCCTGAAGGAGTGCTTGAGCTTCCACCTTTCCCTGCCAGCGCTGCAGGGCCCGACTTGCGTCAAGTCGTTTTAGGATCAGAAGGAAGGCTCGGCATTATAACACAAGCCACTGTTCGTATCACCCCCTTGGCGGAAAAAGAGCGGTTTCATGCTATCTTCTTCCCTGATTGGAATCATGGAGTGGAAGCTATTAAGCAAATGGCACAAAATTCCCTCCCCCTTTCGATGATTCGCCTCAGCGACGCTACGGAAACGAAGACAACTATCATCCTTGCTGGCAGGGAAAAGCTCACTAAAGCTTTCGACCGACTCCTCCAGGCTCGTGGCTTGGGGTATGAAAAGTGTCTCCTCCTCATTGGCTTAACGGAAACAAACGCGCTCGCCCGCAAGGCACTGAGCTTAGCTCTCGATGTTGCCCGCTCGTATAATGGGGTTCATGTTGGACGGATACTGGGAAATGAGTGGAGAAAGAGCCGTTTCCACACCCCCTATCTCAGAAACACACTCTGGGACCTCGGCTATGCTGTGGATACGTTAGAAACTGCTTTTATCTGGAAGAGTCTCCCCGCAGCTCAAGAAGCCATTCTGCAAAGCCTTCGTAAAGGACTTGAACCATGGGGCGAGAATGTTCTCGCATTTTCACATATCTCCAATGTCTACAAATCGGGTGCGAATCTTTACTTCACCTATATCTTCCGTGTAGCAAAGAGCGCAGAAGAAACTCTTAGCCACTGGAAAGTTCTCAAAGACGCTGCCAGCAGAATGATCCTTGCTCACGGTGGAACGATCAGCCACCAGCACGGTGTTGGCACTGATCATCTCTTCTATCTTAAACAAGAAAAGGGGAAATTAGGGATCGCTTCCTTGAAAAGCATTTTCCAAACACTTGACCCAACGGGTATCATGAATCCCGGAAAACTCATCGATGGAAGGAAAGAGAAAAATGGAATGGCGCGATGAGATCTGGGGAAGACTTCACAAAGACTGGGATGTCATTGTCATCGGAGGTGGCGTCACTGGTGCGGGCATTCTTGCCGTGGCAGTCCGCTTAGGGCTCACGGTCCTGCTTGTCGAAAAAGGGGATTTTGGCTCAGGCACTTCAAGCCGCTCATCAAAGCTTGTCCATGGGGGGCTACGCTACCTTAAGAACATGCAGGTTCAACTCACAAGGGAAAGCGTCATGGAACGTGAGCACCTGCTCAGCGTCGCACCAGGATTAGTTGAGCCTCTCGGATTTATTTATCCCGTCTACAAGAGCAATAATACAAACCCGTGGCTAATACAATTAGGCTTGGAAATATATACCCATCTTGCTCCAGACGTGGGGAAATACCGGCGGCTCGATAAAATTGACCTGGGATTAATGGCTCCAGGTTTGAGGGCGAAGGACTTGGAACGATGTTTCTACTACACTGATGCCCAGACCGACGACGCTCGGCTTGTTGTACGCTTGCTCCAGGATGCTCTTTCAGAAGCAAAAGGGAATGCTTTAGCTCTGAATTACTGTAAAGTAACAGGCTTTCTCAAACAAAAAGAACGAGTGAATGGAGTTCAAATCGAAGACACGATGACAGGAGAAAAGGCTGAAGTCCATGGAAAGATTATTATAAATGCCACGGGCGTATGGGCAGATGAGTTGCGAAGCAAAGTTGGTGGTGACAGGAGATTGCGGCCGCTGCGAGGCAGCCACCTTTACTTTAAATTCGAACGCCTCCCTGTGTATCAAGCCATCGCTTTTAGTCACCCCGATGATTGCCGACCTGTTTTTGTCTATCCCTGGGAAGGCGTGACCTTAGTCGGCACAACAGACGTGGATCATCTTTTCCCTCTCGACGATGAGCCTTCTATTTCACTGGAAGAAGCAGATTATCTTCTCAGAGCAGTGCAGTATGTCTTCCCCGAATTGGACCTTACCAGAGAAGACGTCATCTCTACGCAAGCAGGCGTCAGGCCTGTTATCTCTAAGGGGAAAAAGGACCCCTCTGCTGAAAGCCGCGATCATGCAGTCTGGAATGAGCACGGATTGCTCACAGTTACAGGGGGCAAACTCACTACCTTCAGGCTTATCGCCTTAGACGCATTGCGGAAAGCCCATAAGATGGATAAGAGAATCCCTGCACCTGAGGATAGTCTGCATATTTTCGAGAGACCAGAACCCAGTCCTTCTTTCTTATCAGAATTAGAGCCGACTCTTCGCCGCCGATTACTAGGCCGCTATGGCAAGAAGGCTTACGAGATTTTCTTGCTTCTCAGGGATTTCCCATCACCGATAGAAGAGACTCCCTATTTCTGGGCAGAAATCATCTGGTCAGCCAGGAATGAAGCCATATGTCACCTTGACGATCTTCTTTTACGCAGGTTTCGTATTGGCATTCTTCTGCCCGATGGTGGAATTGGGCTTATCCCCAAGCTGAAAGCCCAAGTCCAGGACTCCCTTGATTGGAACGATGAGCAGTGGGCTAAGGAGGTAGATAGATACGAGCAAATCCTTGAAGTAGCCCATGGATTGCCACCTCAGTGGAAGAAAAGGGGGAGAAGCTAAGAATGAGGTAAAAATGGAGGCGCTCATTATAGTTAACCCCAGAGCTGCGGGCGGTCGGGCAAAGCAAGTTTTTCAGGAGATCAAAAAGGACCTTGACTCCTTTTTCGCTTGTAGACGGGTTGCCGTCGCCGAAAAGCCGGAAGATGTGGCTAAGGAGCTTGATATCGCCGCAAAGGAAAACATATCTCGTCTTATTGTTATTGGAGGAGACGGAACAAATCACAATGTCGTCAATGCCCTGGCTCATCGTCCCGGGCTTAAAATCGCGCTGGGCTTTATTCCTGTAGGCACCGGTTGTGATTGGTCGCGCGCCTTAGGGATGCCCCGAAAGCCTCAACAATCTGTGGAGTGGCTCGCCAAAGCTCAACCGCATCCATGTGACTTAGGAAAAGTTGAGTACTTTGATACGCGCTCGGGAGGGAAGACGGCAAGCCATTTCTTTCTCAATATTGCGAGCGCTGGCATAAGTGGCGAGGTAGATTCGCGTGTGAACCGAGCAAAGCGCCGCACTTCTTTTACTTTTCTCAGGGCAACCGTTGCCACTCTGCTGAAATACAAGCCACAGCACGTCGCTGTGGAATGCGATGGAGAAATTTTCTACAGGGGAAAGAGTTTCTTACTTGTTGTTGCCAACGGGCGCTATTTCGGGCGGGGCATGTGGATCGCTCCCCATGCTCTTATCGATGATGGACTCTTTGACGTGCTTCTTATAGAAGGGGTGTCGAGGTTAAAAATCCTTTTCGCGCTTCAGAGCGTTTACAGCGGAAAGCACATCAGTAGAAATGATGTCCGAAAGACCCGTGCTCGAACTGTTTACGTGCACTCTGATGATGGAGCTTTAGGGCTTGATTTAGACGGCGAAGAGGGAAAGGGGAACGACCTCCGTTTCACACTTATACCTGAAGCGGTGAATATCCTCCTCCACCCTACACTCGCTGCTATTAAGAAGAACAACTAAAGTAATCCGACAGCAATTGGGGCGAACTCGCACCTTATAACCAGAACCTTACCCAAGCAAGTTGTAGATTAGCATGCCAAAAAGCAAAAGCTTCTTTTCCCCAATTTTTACAAATCTTCTTATGTTTAGAGGAGGAAATTTACAGCATAAAGGGTAGAGTTACTGCTCAATTATGTCCTAACTTAGCAACCCAAATCCCGATGTAGACTTGCTAGCGGCTTGTCGTTGCTGTCATTGCGAGAACCCGAAGGGTTCGTGGCAACCCGACCGGAAAGGTCGTTGCGAGGGCTGAGCCCGTGGCAATGTATAATGAGATTCCTCACTTCGTTCAGAATGACACTTCGTGTCAGATTGCTTCGCCTTGCTCGCAATGACAACTTTCTAAATCGGGATTTGGGTAGCAAGTTGCTTCTTTACCAACTGATCAGTAATTTGCATCCAGAAAGCAAAAGATCCCTCAAGGAGTACTTGCGTGCTATTGCCGATCGTTTTAACTATCCCGCCACGAAGGATGAAAACATATGTATCTCCTTTACCTTTGCTTGAGGGGGGGACTAATTGATGTTCACCAACAAACAATAGAAGTCTATGATAGAAGAAGATGAAATTCGCCGTATTGATGCGGCAAACATGCGCGAGCTAATTGTGCGCTTACCTGAACAAATTCTTGACGCCCTGCGGATAGTCCGATCGACCGAGATCACTGTTCAAACCCGTCGGATTCGAAACATCGTCGTAACTGGACTTGGAGGCTCGGCGATCGGAGGTGACCTGCTGCGCTCGTACTCTGCAGGAGAAATTCGAGTGCCGATGGTGATTAATCGCAATTACACGCTGCCGCGCTTCGTTAATGAACACACCCTCGTCATTGTCTCAAGTTATTCTGGAAATACGGAAGAGACAATCGCTGCGCACCGCGAAGCGGCACGACGAAAAGCCCAGGTTGTGGCAATAACTTCAAACGGGGAAACAGCCCGCATCGCTACTCGTCTCCATCATCCGCTGATCTCAATTCCGAAGGGACTCCCCCCGAGAGCAGCTCTTGCCTATTCTTTTTTCCCTCCCCTTGCTCTGCTCACACGGTGGGGCTTCCTGCGCTCAAAAACTCGTGAAATTAGCGAGACAATTGACCTTTTGAAAACAAAAGCGGCAGAGTATGCAGTCCTCGATCCTGACCTCAATCCTGCCCTACGGCTGGCGGAAAGACTTAAAGGAACATTGCCCATAATATACGCAGCAAGTGATCATTTTGACGCAGTGGCGCTCCGCTGGAGAGGACAACTGGAAGAGAATGCGAAAGTATTAGCTTATGGAAATGTTTTCCCTGAATTGACCCATAACGAAATTGTCGGCTGGCGCATGCTCCCATCTTTGTTGGAAAATACAACAGTCATTTTTCTCCGCGACCTCCACGACCACACGAGAGTGAAACTCAGGATGGACATCACAAAATCGATTATCAACAAATATACATCGCGCGTCATCGAGGTTCAAAGTGAGGGGACCTCCCTGCTTGCACGCATTTTTTCTCTTCTCTATCTTGGAGATTGGGTGAGTTTCTACCTAGCAATCCTCAACGGAGTCGATCCAACGCCGGTAGAAGTTATTGACCATCTGAAAGAAAAACTTGCGGAGACGTGAGGGGTGAGAAATAACAGTAGAGCGGGGGATTAGCAATGCGACGATGGCTTTGGGTGGTATTGGCTCTCCTGTTTACAACTAATGCTCTTGCTCAATTTTATTACTTCGGCAGGAACAAAGTCCAGTACACGAACTTCCAGTGGCATGTTCTCAAGACAAAGCATTTCAACATTTATTACTATCCTGAGATGCGTGAACTTGCCGAACGGGGCGCAGCCTTCGCTGAAGCGAGCTACAATGTCCTTGAGGAACGATTTAATCACACAATCACAAGACGCATACCGCTAATTTTTTATAGCTCCCATCTTCATTTTGAGCAAACCAACGTAGCCCCCGGATTAATCCCAGAAGGGGTTGGAGGATTCTTTGAGTTTCTCAAGGGACGCGTTGTCATTCCAGCGGAAGGATCGACAGCCCAGTTCAAACATGTGATCCAGCACGAGCTGGTGCACGTGTTCATGGAGAGCAAGATCACCCGCGTGCTTACTGACCATCGTCTCCCAACAGATCGAACACCCCCTCTCTGGTTCTCCGAGGGCTTAGCAGAATACTGGTCAACAGAGTGGGACAACCAGGCAGAAATGGTGATGCGGGACGCTGTGCTCAATGGATACGTCGTTCCTCTCTCAGAGATGGACCGAATCTACGGCACATTCCTTATGTACAAAGAAGGGCAAAACATACTCCAGTTTATCGCACAGCGTTACGGTAGAGAAAAAATTCTACTTCTTATGGAGAATTTCTGGCGAGCAAATTCGTTCAGCGAGGTAATGAAATTCACCATCGGCAAGACGTACGAGGAGTTCGACAAAGAATGGCTATACGCATTGAAAAAGCAGTACTATCCTCTTCTTGAAAACTCCGATCAACCGAGCCAGGTTTCATCCCCGCTCGTGACACAAGGCTTCAATAGCATGCCGGTATATTACAAAGAAGGCGATAAACGCTGGATATACTACATTGGGAACATCACCGGGTACACGAATGTTTATCGAATCAACCTTGCAGATGCACTCCGCGATTCTGAACATGTCAAACCGCACAGCGTCATCGAAGGGGAACGGACAAACGAGTTCGAAGCATTCCATCTCTTCCAGAGCAAGATGAGCATCTCCCAGAACGGAGAACTTGCCTTTGTCACCAAGAGCGGTGAGAACGATGCACTCCACATCTATGATGTCCACAGTGGCAAACAGGCAGAGACATTTCAATTTCGAGACCTCGTCATGATCATGTCACCCTCCTGGTCACCGGATGGCTCAAAGCTTGTCTTCTCATCCATAGATAAGTCGGGTAACAATGATTTATACATATTTGATCTCCGCAGCCATGCGTTGACACGACTGACGGACGATTTTTACGATGACCGAGATCCTGTCTGGTCTCCGCGGGGAGACCTGATCGCTTTCAGTTCCGACCGCACATCGTTTGGTTCCCGAGGAAAATACAATCTGTTCGTGTACAATTTGACATCAGGGATGATTTCGTACCTCACAGTTGGCGACGAGAATGACTTCGCTCCTGCTTGGTCGCCCGATGGTTCAAAGCTTGCTTTTGTCTCCGATCGAGACGGCGCTCAGAATATCTGGGTGATGGACTTTCTATCCCCCCGTGTAGATACGTCTGCAGTAATGACCAGCTCCGATCCCGACATGCAACTCCCTATTGCAATGCGTCGCATAACGAACTTCACTACAGCAGCGTTCGACCCTGTGTGGACCGACAACGATGAATTGGTTTTTTCTGCCTTCGAAAATTTTCAATTTCAGCTCCGGCTAATAGACAACGTCTCGAGCCGCTTCGATTCATCTCGCAACATAGCTTTTGTGAATACCACCTCTATCGGTCCACACTGGTCACCACCGACGATCCAGTCTTCATCTTCTTCAGAAAACTCAATACGATATACTCCGGAGTATTCTCTGGATATAGCACAGAGTCAGATTGCGACTGATCCTGTCTTCGGCACAGCGGGCGGTGCAGCTATAGCGATGAGCGACGTTCTTGGCAACGACTATTACTACTTTCTAATTTACAACACCGCACAGTCCCGGGAAGAATTCCTCGAAAGTTTCAATATCGCAATGTCACGTATTTCGCTGTCACAGCGAACGAACTATGCCTATGGCATTTATCATTTCTCCGGTCGCAGATACGATCTCACTGACCCCGATCTATTTTTCTACGAGCGCGTCTTTGGCGGGTACTTTGCCTTCACCTACCCTCTTTCAAGGTTCGATCGTTTTGAGGCAAGCACGTCATTGAGTCGATCGAGCAAAGATTTGTACATAGGAACATATGAACGTAAGGCGCTGCTCCTTTCCAATGCGGTCTCGTATGTCCACGACAATTCTCTGTGGGGTCCTACAGGTCCGATTGATGGCGAGCGTTATATTCTGACCCTTGCATACACAACTGACATTCAATATTCCAACGTGGATTACTACACGTTGATTGGAGATGTGCGCAAGTATTTTCGACTTGGTATGAGAAGTGCCTACGCCGTTCGGGCTGCGCTTTTCTATAACGACGGTAGAGAAGCGCGTCGGTATTTCATGGGCGGCAGTTGGGATCTCCGCGGCTACCCGCGATGGGGAATACGAGGAAAGAAACTCTGGCTTCTCAGTCAGGAGCTGCGCGTTCCTCTAATCGACGCCCTCGCTGTAAGATTTCCGTTCGGAACTGTTATGATTGGACCTATTCGCGGAGCTGCTTTCTTTGATGCGGGGAGCGCCTGGGACAATGTGTACTCTGAGACGCTTGGAAGTATCGGCGTCGGGCTCAGACTCAGCATCGGAGGCATCATTGTCTTGCGCTACGACATTGGAAAACGTGTCGAGGAGAACTTTTCCACGTTGCAGCCGGGACTTTTCTATCAATTTTTCTTTGGCTGGGATTTCTAAGATGGGTATTCGCCTATCTTCAGTCATACTTATTGCTGCCTCAGTTGGTTTGCTCAGCAACTGTAGCGGTATTCGACTTCGGCAGCCCCTCCGTTCAACAGAATATGATTGGAGACTGTTTGGCGGTTCTGAAACACGAACTAACGCTGCGCCTCAGTTTCTTGAGCCCCCTCTAAAACTTGTGTGGTCCTACGACGCTTCTGCCGGATTTGGTCCCAGCGCACTTTCTGCAAAGGACAGCGTATTGTTCATCGCAACACTGCAGGGGGAACTGCAGGTTATCTCCATTAAAGATGGTGAACGCCTTGGCTGGGTTTCACTCGGATCAGCCATTGCCAGTGCCCCAGTTGTCGATGGAACCACAGTAATTGTTGCCACCGCAGATGAAAAGAATAACGTCATCTCGTACGATTTCAGGTCAGCACGCAAATACTGGAAACGTACGGCCGGACCAGTGGAGAGCGCTCCGCTATCTGTTGGTAGATTAATCATTATTGCGACTCTGAATGGAACGCTTCTTGCTCTCGATAGGGATACCGGTGAAGAGCGATGGAGTATCCAGGTAAGCCAACCTATACGATCATCCCCTGCAAGTGACGGTGAACGTGTCTTCTTCGGTTGCGATGACGGAGCAGTGAGAGGGGTGAATGCAATCACAGGAAATCTTCTCTGGACCGTGCGAACAGGTGCCGCAGTCTTTGCAAACCCAATTGTTATTGATAGCCTTGTTATCGTTGGTTCATTGGACAGCACAGTCTACGCTTTCCATGTCCAGTCAGGTGAAATTGCTTGGAAATACCGCACCTCAGGGATGGTTTACGCCCCAGCAGCAGGATTTGAGCACCGCGTCGTCGTTGGCACTGCGCATGGTGACCTACTTTGCCTCGATACAAGAACTGGAAGATTATTGTGGTCCGCCCTTGGTGGAGACGCAGGCGGAGTTATTAACGCAGCCCCACTAATTGTGGGCAACATAGTATATGTCGGAACGCTTGATAAACAACTCTATGCACTTGAACTCAGCGATGGAGCTCTGCGATGGCAGACAGAACTCCCCGGTCGCATGAAAACATCACCAGCAGTTTTTGGAAAACGCCTATTTATCCCGGTGGAGAATCGGATTGTCTTATGTTACCGCAGCACATCCGGAGAAGAGTAGTGTCGAGAACTATTATTCTGTCATGTTTCCTTTTGCTTCAATTTGCTGCAGCACAGATTCCAGACAGCGCTGTGCCAACCCACAACTACCTGCATGTGGCATCTTCTTCCTCAACAGGCAGGATCGGATGGCTACGCCTTGAAACTCAACCGCCAGGATGTTTTGCTCGCATCGATACCATCACTGCGAGAACTCCAGCGGTTGTTCAGTTGACGCCCGGCAGGCATTCCCTCATCATCACCCCGCCCGATGATCGTCTCTGGACATTGCCCCCGAAAGTTGATTCCGTCTCTGTAAGTCAAGCGGAGACAACGGTAGTAGCATTTTCCTTCCCGAAGCTCGTTCCGTTATTTTCTTCGCCCTCAGGAGCAACTGTTCGGTCAGGAAGTGTACGGTTGGGGACAACACCAATAATCTTGCGCGATTCCTCTCATGCTGGCGTTGGACTTTCATCTGTTATTGTCGAGAAAGAAGGCTTCTTGCCTGACTCGCTGTTCCTTGAAGCTGTGCCTGAAGTTTCCCCACTATACACGATACAATCCAGACACGCCATCTTCCTTTCGCTAAAGCCTTCGGCTGGCATTCAACCAGATGAACTACTGCTTAAACCGTCGGATATATTCCCTAAACGAAACAGTGTGATCCTGCTCAGTGCCACTACACTTGCCAGCGGGATCGCTGCCGTTGTATTGAAACAAAAGGCAAATAGATACTTCGATTTGTATCTGAGTTCACGAGACCCAGTGCTTCTCACACAAACTCGACGATACGATACTTATTCCGGGATTGCCCTGGCTGCAATGGAGATCAGCATTGCTGCAATTGTCATGGTTCTGTTAACACAATAAGCCTTTTATGGACAGCTAACTGTGTGCCAAAGCACCGCAATGACAAAAATCGGGGACTCCATATCAAATCCGCCTTCAGCGGACCGTATCTTGATTTTTACACTGCTTCACAGTAAATTCGGTACTACCATGTGTGCTAACTTTAAGCTCAGTGCCGCTAAGTGAGATCAGTTGGCAACCTACACTAACAGGATGGAACCGAGAGCAGACCTGCATCTTCACTCTAACTATTCAGATGGTGCTTTCGCACCAGAGTTCGTTTTGAAAAAGGTTGCTGAGCGAAGGCTTTCTATCGTAAGCCTCACTGATCATGATACTATGTGTGGAGTTGATGAGGCAATTGAAATTGGAAAGACCTTAGGCATCGAGGTGATCCCGGGGGTTGAACTCAGCGCTACCATAGGTGATCAGGAGATTCACATCCTCGGATATTTTGTTGATCAACACGACAGGGAGTTTCAAGAGTACCTTTCCTTTTTCCGCACTCAGCGATTGAAACGTGCAGCACGCATTGTGCAAAAACTAAATGCATTGCAAGTACCCATCAAGCTCGATTCAATAATTGAGCGAGCTGGAAAAGCCTCCCTGGGTCGCCCTCACATTGCCTATATGCTTGTAGAAGAAGGTTACGCCGATAGTTATTATGAGGCATTTGATCAATTTATTGGAAATGGGCGTCCAGCATACGAGCGTAAATATCATCTCTCCCCTCGAGATGCCATCGAACTTATTGCGCGCGCCGGTGGATTTGCTTTTCTTGCTCATCCCGGCAATCACATCTCGGAAACATTGCTGATACAGCTCATCAAATTGGGTCTGGATGGAATTGAAGTGATACATCCGTCGCATCCCCCTGAGATGGTGAAGTACTATCGCGGAATTGTGAGTGAGTATTTTCTACTGGAAAGTGGTGGTTCCGATTTCCATGGCGGCTTACGAGATGACGATAATGCGCTTGGAAGATACACTGTCACTGAACAATGTGTAGAGGATATGAAACGACGTCTCTTTGATCTCCATCGCTAATGAATGCCTGTGTATCAACATCACTGCATCGCGTAGCGCTGTGATCACCAAAAGGGGACCTTATTAGATAGCTAAAAAGGAAATCTATATGCCCACAATTGTTGAAGGGAAGCTCTCTGCCGAAGATTGTAGGTTCGGCATTGTTGTCAGTCGTTTTCATTCGATTATCACGAATCGCCTGCTCGAAGGGGCACTTGATTGTCTACGTCGACATGGCGCAAGTGATTCTAACATCGTTGTCTACTATTGTCCCGGGGCGTTCGAGATCCCTCAGGTCGCTTTGTCACTAGCGACCTCAAAACAATACGATGCGCTCATTTGCCTTGGAGCAGTGATCCGCGGCGAAACGCCTCATTACAATTACATAGCTACTGAGGTAACCAAAGGGATTGCACAGATCGCACTTCAAACGGGAATTCCTGTGGGTCTTGGCGTTCTCACAACCGACACAATAGAACAAGCCATAGAGCGCGCCGGAAGCAAACAGGGCAACAAAGGATGGGATGCGGCGCTCAGTGCAATTGAAATGGTGAATCTACTACGCACAATGAAAAAATGATCCTGCGTAATTCCGCTAGTTGTCCCAAATTCCCAACCCTGCTAAGAGGTGAAAAATGATAATTAGGGAAGAAATCTTTGAAAAGGTTACTCGGTTACTTAAAAATCAAGGAGCCAGAAAAATAGCTGTCTTTGGTTCTTATGTGAAGAAAGAAGAAAGACTGGGGAGTGATATAGATATTATTGTGGAATTTTCAGAGAGAAAAAGCCTACTTGAACTTGTAAGAATAGAAAGAGAGCTTTCTGAAAGTTTGGGGATAAAAGTGGATTTGTTAACAGAAAAATCCATTAGTCCATATTTGATTGATACGATAAAGAAGGAGATGAAGGTAATTTACGGATGAGAAAAGACGATTCTATTTATTTGCGGCACATTTTGGATGCCATATCCAGAATAGAAGAGTATACCCGGCGTACAAGATATGAAGATTTCATGGGTAATCACCTCATACAGGATGGAGTAATAAGACAGATCGAGATAATAGGCGAAGCCACAAGGAGGTTATCTAAGGAGATTAGAGAAAGACATCCTGAAATACCCTGGAAAGATATTACGGGAATGAGGGACAAGTTAATACACGATTATTTTGGTGTAGATTTGGATGCCGTTTGGGATACGGTTAAGAAGGATATTCCCGCTTTGAAAAACAGATTGAAAGGTCTTATTGAAGAGGAAGGGAAGAAATGAGCAGGGTTCGGAACTCTTCGCAATCCTTCGGATTGCTCGGTGCTATCGCACTCAGACAACAGCGGCTATGCGGTTCGGGCGGAGTACCGCTCTCTCCCAAATTGCCCTACGCTACGCTTCGGGCAATTTCGCATAGCCGCGAACGTCGGCTTAATGCCATTCTCAGTGTCCTCTTCATCGCAGGCAATTTAGGTGCTGTTGCATCACCGTTCGGGGTATGGAAAAACTACACGTCAATGCGTGACGTCAACGCTGTCATTTGGTCCGCTGATACTATCTGGGCAGCAACGACCGGAGGGACATTCCGTTTCACAGCTCCGGACAGTTCTTATCTACTCATAACCAATTCCGAAGGACTATCCTCAAACAATCTCACTGCGATCAACCTCGACACACAAGGAGACATATGGTTTGGCTCATCGATAGGAACCATAGATGTTTACAATCCGAGCAACCATTCCTGGAAAACGATCCGCGATATCTCACTTAGCAACCAACCAAGCAAGGGAATACGTGCATTCCTCGCACTCGGAGATACAATGCTAATCGGCACAGATTTCGGGATAAGCGTATTCAGAAAGAGCCGATGGGAATTTAAAGACACGTTTCTTAAGATTGGGGCTCTGCCCGCACAAATTCCTGTAACGCGCATTGCATTGATCCGTGATACACTCTGGGTCGGGACAACTCAGGGCGTGGCTTGCGCATGGAGATATAGTCCGCTTTTCTCTCCGAGCTCGTGGAAAACGTACCAATTGGCAGATGGATTGCCGAGCATTGCGATCCGCGACCTTGCCGATTCTCCGCGAGGGGTTGTAGCTGCCACGTCGCAAGGTGCAGCAGTTTTCAATGGCTCGATGTGGATTCCGCTTGTTCCAGAATTGGCTAACGTCGACGTAGTCCATCTTGCATCAGGAACAAATGAACTTCTTGCCGCAACAGCAACCGGTCTCATTTACAGCATCACCACAGCTCAACATGGGGAGCTAGTTGTTTCAGGGCTCCCTTCAGCACCAACAGCCCTCGCGGCAGATGCTTCAGGACACCCGATAGTTGGCGTGGCTAAAGAAGGGTTGCGCTGGTACAACACCACGGCGAGCTGGAAAAGCATCCTCCCAAATGGACCGACATCAAATTTGTTCTCGAGCCTCGCGGTGGATGACAATGGAACACTCTGGGTTGCAACAGGGTCAAACGGACGCGGCACAGGTTTTTTCAGCTTCGATCACTCAAAGTGGACATCATACACGGTGGAGCAATATCGTCAGCTTCGGACAAATGACTACTATCATGTCTCCATTGGGGCAGCAAACTCAAAATGGTTTAGTTCCTGGGGATATGGAGTTGCCCTTCTTGATGCACGCGGGAATCTCACAGTATTTACAGATTCCTCTGCCGGCTTTGTAGGTATTCCAAATGACCCAAAGTATGTTGTGATCGGAGGTGTTGCTGCGGACAGAGATGGAAATACCTGGATGACGGTGCGAAGTGCTGCCAATGGTGATGTTATAGCTGTTCAGCGCAGAGACTCGACATGGAAATTCTTCCAAAATGGCTATAAACGCTCAACAACCCTTCTCACGAAGCTAATAATTGACCCCTACGGAACGAAGTGGATTGTTTCGGAAGACCCTCAGCAGCAAGGATTGATTTACTTCAATGAGCGCGGAACAATTGACGACACCGCAGATGACCTTTGGGGCATGCTCACAACAGCTAACGGTCTTATCAGCAATGTTATCCAAGCCTTAGCAGTTGATCAATATGGTGACCTCTGGGTCGGAACTGATCTTGGGCTCAACCTCATCATCAATCCAGCAGACCCGACTGCCCAAGGCGCCATTTCACCCTATGTGTTTTTGCGCGGAATTCCTGTCTCGAGCATCGCCGTCGATGCACTAAATCATAAATGGGTTGCAACGCCTAATGGAATAGTTGAACTTTCCCCCGACGGGACCGCAGTGCTGAATCAATACAGCGTTGCGTCGACCAACGGGAAACTTATCAGCAATGCTGTGAAGGACATTGCAGTTGACAATGCACGCGGGATCATCTACTTCGGAACGGAGCAAGGTCTCTCGACGCTCACGACAACTGCTATTGCTCCGGTTTCTCGCGCTGGTTCCCTTGTCACCTCACCAAATCCCTTTTTCCTCCCTTCGCCGGCAAAGCTGGTGATTGACGGATTAGCTGCCGGAAGTTCAATTAAAATTCTCACAGTTGATGGTAAAGTCCTTAAAGAGTTTGATACGCCCGGAGGCAGGGTAGCTTTCTGGGATGGAACCGACGCAAGTGGCTCACTCGTGCCGACTGGCGTGTATTTCGTTATTGCCTACACACATGATGGAGAACAGATTGCAAACGGAAAAGTAGCAGTGATAAGGAGGTGATGAGGCGAAAAAATATTTATCTTCTGACGATTTCAGCGTGGCGCTCTGAGCGCCATAAGACACTCACAGGATAACACAAGAAATCAACATTAACACTGAAAACCATGATCTATTTATTTCGTTGAAAATGGAGGGATACCGTGGAGACTGAGTACAGAGATGAGTTGTACACAAAACGCGTTCGCGCAGGGAAGCGCACCTACTTCTTCGACGTCAAAGCGACAAAGTCGGACCGCGACTTCTACATTACGATTACCGAGAGCAAACGGGTTGGGGAAGAAGAATACGAGAAACACAAAATCTTCCTCTACAAGGAGGACTTTGAAAAATTCCTCGGCGCGCTCTCAGAAGTTGTTGGCTTCGTGAAGGGGGAACTCCTCAGTAAAGTAGAAGTACCGGAGCAAGAAACGTCGTAAGAAAAATTCGGACATCATCAAGCACTATGAAAGTCCGCCTCTGGCGGACTTTCATCGTTTTTGGAGAGAACCTGAGCTTTCAATACAGCAAGTCTCGTCATGATATCATGACGGTGCTCAGGCTTCGTTGCAAGCAAGTATTCATAAATCCGAATTGCTTCATGGAGTTTTCCCTGTTGTACGTAAATCTCAGCAAGGGTAGGACTGGCAAGATAACGTTCGGCATCTGATGGAGATGCTTCCCCGGGGGATGTGGGTTGGCTCTGATCGACTGAAGAAAGACTATCATGGGAAGGAGTCATGGCCGATATGTCGGCATCACGCGCCTTTAGCATCAAAAGTTCGGAGTCGATTGTCATTGCATCTGGCACAAGTTGACGAACGATTGCAAGTTCAGCCATAGCCTCATCCAGTCGATTCATAGTTCGTAGAATGCGCGCACGTACAAGATGAGCTGTGGGATAAAACGGATACATGCCAAGCCCTCGGTCGCACAGTGCAAGTGCATCCTCGAGTCGATTCTCAGCAATATAGAGCTCTGCGATCCGTGCGAAGAGCGGGGAGTTGGGATGCTCCCGTAGCCGTCGCTCAAGAATGTCAAATGGAGAGTTTAGCATGTTGGATTCGATCTTCGTGAATATGTTTTATTAATGAAGCCCAGCTAAGCGCATTCGCGTCCTATTTGTAGGGCAAAGCCCTGTTCTCTTATGGTCCTCCTTACCCTGGGACAATTTCGTAACAAATTTACTGCGACAACTTGACTTTCGCAAATTGACTGGCTATATTTGTAAAAATGCTTGTTGGCCATAGAAGAGGGATCGGAGGGCTTCTAAGCAAACGGAACCCACCCACGATATATCCAAGGAGCTCCTAGGCCACAATAGCCCTAAATGCCTGAAGTGTACGCTCATGTCAGAGCAGCACCGCTTCGTTGGACTGTAAGCCGTCTGGACCAGGTGTAAAATAACCGCAATGTTGCGTATAACACACCAGAAATGGCTGGATATACGCAATGAGGGTTCGGTTATACAGGAGTTATACGCGATTGGGCAATTGCTCAGTAGGAGATTCAAATGCAATCTAGTCATAAGCATTCCCACCATTCTCACGGTGCTTTCGACCCCAGAATCGTGACATCCAAACGTGGAATTTGGGCGATCAAGTGGTCGTTTATCGGCTTGCTTCTAACCGCATTGCTCCAAATTGTCGTTGTCGTGCTTTCCAATAGTGTCGCCCTTTTGGCTGATACTATTCACAACCTTGGCGATGCAGCCACGGCTATACCGCTCGGTATTGCTTTCGCCTTCGCTCGGCTGAAACCAAGCAAACGGTTTACCTACGGATACGGTCGACTTGAAGACTTGGCTGGCGTTATGGTTGTCTTAACCATCTTAGCGAGCGCTATTGTTGCGGGATACGAAGCCGTTGACCGATTCTTTCACCCGGCACAAGTAAACTACTTGGGAGCCGTGGCTGCGGCTTCGATTATCGGCTTTCTTGGAAACGAAGGCGTAGCTCTATTCCGAATCAAAGTAGGTAAAGAAATTGGCAGTGCGGCACTCGTTGCAGACGGCTACCACGCACGTGTTGATGGCTGGACAAGTCTATCTGTCCTTTTCGGCGCAGTTGGCGTATGGCTTGGCTATCCTCTATCAGACCCACTTGTGGGAGCCGGTATCACTGTAGCTATTCTGTTCATCGTTTGGGAGTCAAGCAAGGCCGTGTTCATTCGGATGCTCGACGGTGTTGAACCCGAAGTGCTCGATGAAATTATGCATACAGCACATCACGTCGATGGAGTCACCGATGTCGGCGAAATACGTGCGAGGTGGATCGGACATCGCCTTCACGTAGAACTGAACGTTGCCGTTCGTTCTCACCTTTCGATAACAGAAGGGCACGAGCTTGCGAAAGAGGTTCGTCATCAATTGTTGCACCACCTCAAGCATCTCATTGACGTTATTGTGCACATCGACCCAGAGGACAAGGTGGGCGAAACTCATCATCACATTCTGGAACACACGCACGATGGACTCCCTCTTCATTCGCACTGACGCGTTTTCAGAAACAATTGCCCAACGGCGTATAACAAGCAAAACACCGACGCTCCATCATTTGAAAAAGAATTATAGTTGTCGCTCAATGCTGTTGCTCACTACTTGGTTTTGCGCCGCCCGCCGCGAGAGAATTAATCTTTCATAGCGGCGGTCGTCGCATCATCTTTGAGTTCGCAACAGCACTGCGGTGTTTTCCTAAACGTCATCGGAAATGGCTTCATGGAGGTCCATAAATGCCAATAAATAACTATGGTGGAGATACCTTTGTTGCATTTCTAGATATTTCTGGGTTTAAAGAATTGATGCGAAACGAAAAGGAAGCTTGGAAAGCTCTGGACAAATTATATCAACATGGATATGAAATCTTAAGAAACCAGAATAATGAATGCAGAGTTGATGGCATATTTATCTCTGATAGCGGTGTGTTGTTCGTTAGAAGAAATAATCGAATTTTAGGTAATTCAGAAAGTCTAAGATCGCTATTGATTAAGATAAAAACGATCAACGAAAGAATGAGAGAAAGCGATTTTATGCTAACCACATCGATTGCCTACGGAAGATTCAGGTATCAGGAGTGAATAGAATTTGAGGGGATAGAGAAAAATCTAATTTACAGTAACGCATATGTTTCTGCCTTTTTAGATAACGAAAACGGAAAACCAAGAACCCAGCTTGGACAATGTCGCATAGTAAAGAAGAATCTTCCAGAGGATGTAACCACAACCCTTCAGAGCCAAGATAATGAAGTCTTCAGAATGATCAGGGAGAGAGATGGCGATAACCAACATTACTATTATTACTGGATGGTTGACGAAGCCAGTGAAATCAAAAGATTCGAACAAAATTATAAAGATGCTTACAACTTAAAATATGCTGGAATACTTAAAGCACTTAAAGGTGATAGACCTGAACGGCACATCCGATAACACAGCATATACGCTTCTGGCTTACGCCGCCCCCTTCGGGACATTGCTCCCCATCGGTCAGAACGTCGTATATGCTTGAAACGTTAGTTGCAATTGCGTGCCTTGCGTCCATACCTTGGATTTGACCTTTTATCGGAAGGTTCACATTGAAGAGGGGCGGGTAACAGAAAGACCGATAATTTTGAGGAGAAAAGCAGCAAATGAAGAGGCAAACGAGTAGACCTGAAATGACCGTTGAGAGCGGTGAAGAAACAGGCAAATTTCCGACACCGAAGAACGTCTTCGAAAAATATCAAGTTGTTTTTCTCGTACTCATAATCGAAGTTCTGATTTTCGTTTTATGGAAAACCAAGAACATTCAACCTCTTCCGATGTGGGACGGGACCTATTATATCCGTTACTCTCTCAATTCCGTGTTTCCACCTGTTTATCCGTTTTTCATCATTATGGCACGGTTGATTATATCACCTGACGTGCTTGCGGCTGAGGTTGTATCGATTGCATTCTCATGTGCGTCTGTCGTGGTGGTTTTTCGTCTTGCGAGACACTTCACGTCTCCCCAATGGGCATTGGTAGCAGCGGTTTTTACTGGCTTTAATCCGTTGTCTCTTCGGCTGGGAACAGAAACACTCTCTGAAGCGACCTACCTTTTCTTTATACTCTTTGCTCTTTATCTGTATGCTGGAACGGTTCTGGGCAATGACAAGCCATTGAGATTGTACTTAAGTGGGATCTTACTAGCTGTAGCTTATTTCACGAGGCCTGAAGCTGTTGTGCTTTTAGTCGCGCTTCTGATCATCGATTGGTTCAAGAGAAGGAACTTCAGGCGCGTGCTTGTCATAGCTGGAGGGTTTCTGACTGTATCTATTCTGGTGATTTCTGGCATGTACATTGCAACGGGCGATATGATAATCACAAAGAAAACCACGAACTTCCGCGTAATGGACCCAACAAATTGGGTGGCTAATGAAACGAAACATGGAACTCAATCTTTCTCCGAAATCGTTAATTCCACTATCCAGAATTATCCAACAAATTTTATCCAAGAAGGATCAAACCTAATAAAGTTTCTCGGTATACCAGCAATACTACTCGCCCTGTACTATCTAAGAAAAGGGACGTTTCTCATCGCCGGCCTTGCAGAGTTCTTTGTTTACCCGCTCTTTACTGGTTTGGCTCTACCTGAAAGATTCGTTTACCCTTACATTCCTGTCATTGGCATTTTGGCAGTTGCTGCCATTTCAAATTTCGCATCAAAGAGCAGTCGAGTCATATTCGTGGTCCTATTGTTTGGCGGGACACTCACTGGGTTACCAATTCTAACGACCATACAAGAACCTTTTCCCGAACAAATTGCGGCGGGAATCGCCTTGAAGCCATTCGTTAATGACAGTACAATAATTCTCGATAGGAAGCCCTACTCATGTTTCTACGCAGGATTGAACCCGCACAATAACTATGAAACTATTCCCGCGTTTCAACCAATTGATAGTGTGATCGATTATGCCAAACGGACGCGAGCCAGCTACCTCGTGCTTGATAGACCTGTCATACACATATTCCGGCCTCAACTCGAGACACTCTTTGATCCATCCATAAGAGCTAAATACGCTGGTAAACTTGAACTTTTTAAGGATATTTTTCCTGATGAAGGATACGAAGTTCTGATATTCAAAGTGCTGTAGTTTTTAATTCTCACGTCTACGAAAAGGTTGACGCTGATTAAATGAGTGGGCAACTGCAACTAACAAGCGTGTTTACGACGTTCTCATTTGTCGAAAGAGAATTGACTGAGTTCGTTCCATGCTGTCCCACTACAAAAGAGTGGGTTTGTTGATAGTGGCGCGACGGCACGCCGTAAACCCGCCAGCCGTTATATGCAATCGGCTTAATCAAAGGAGGAGACGACATGATATATTAGTCGGTCGAAGGCTTCGCATCTAAGTGGTAACTTAATGATGCGGAGTAGATAGGTCTAAGGCTGAATTCGCTAGATGGGATCCGTCGGAGGCGGAATCTCGGAAAGGAGACTGGTCAGACCTTCGACCGAACGGTCCTCATAGGGCTTGACGACCCTGAATAGGAGCGTGGTGGCAACCGACGAAGAGAATTCTACTCCGAGAAATCATGTATGCATCATCACTAAGGAGACTTGCGATGCCGGGTGCATTATACCAGTATCTTGCGGACGACCACAAGCGGCTTGATGACTGCCTACAACGTGCTGCAGCGTCCCCGCATGAACTCGACACGACTGCACACGCACAGTTCCGTGCCGGATTGCTCAGGCATATTGGTATTGAAGAGAAGATATTACTCCCCTCCGTGCAGCAATCCTTGGGTAGCAAGCCATTACCTCTCATCACACAAATCAGACTTGACCATGCTGCCCTTGCTGCTCTTCTTGTACCACCGCCTACCCGAGGGATCATTGCAGCGATTCGCGCCATTCTCACCAAACACAATGAACTCGAGGAGAACCAGGGCGGGCTGTACGAGATCATTGAGCGGCTCACTCGCGATGAGCTCAACACACTTCTGGAGAAGGCACGCTCAGCACCGGAGGTTCGTGCGCTTCCTCACAATGCTGGTCCGAATGTTCTGAAGGCGACTCGACGGGCACTTGCCAGAGCAGGATACGATTTGAGTGACTATGAATCCAATTGAGGAGACTCATGCAAAACAACAGTTACGTTTCCGGGACACTTTCCACATGGTGGCGGCATTCCGTCATCATCGTCATGGTCGTCGGGTTCACGATTCTGATTTGGCTTTCGGTCAGAACATATTCTGACGCACCGCCGATTCCTGCAACAGTGGCCAGCACATCCGGAAAAACCATATTCACAGGAGAAGATATCCTTTCCGGACAGCAGGTGTTCCTTAAGTACGGGCTGATGGAAAACGGCAGCGTCTGGGGGCATGGCGCATATCTGGGGCCCGACTTTTCCGCTCAGTATCTGCATACTCTTTCCGCTGACATAGCTGAAACGATTGCGAGAGACAGTCACGGCAAGGACGTGCGAGAGCTCAACACGACGGAACAACAGGCTGTGAACGCGCAAGTGCAACAACTCCTGAAAGAAAATCGTTACGATTCGCGATCACAGACTCTCACTTTTTCTGAGGGTGAAGCGCTTTCATATCAGAGACAACTTAACCAGTGGACGGAATATTTCTCTCAGCCAACCAACAATGCAGGGCTGCCCGTCAAATATATCAACGATCCAAAGGAATTGCAGCAACTCACTGCATTCTTCGCATGGACTGCATGGGCTTCGGCAGTGAACCGTCCTGGGAAGTCATACTCATACACCAATAATTTCCCCTACGATCCCTCAATCGGCAATACTCCAACGAGTGATGCAGTGCTTTGGAGCGCGCTCAGCCTCATCACCCTTCTCGCGGCGACTGCGCTCGGTTTATCTGTCCTTGGCAGGTTCGATTATCTCGGTTGGAAAGGCAAGAGCGAGCACATCCATCCGCAGCTGATTCCGGGTCTTTCCACCCCAAGCCAGAAAGCAACTGTAAAGTACTTTGTGATCGTAGCGTTGCTCTTTCTCGCGCAGGTGCTTGTCGGAGGAGGAACGGCACACTATCGGGCAGAGCCCGGCAGTTTTTATGGCATCGACTTCTCTCGATTCTTCCCGAGCAATATCCTACGCACCTGGCACTTACAGCTGGCAATCCTGTGGGTGGCGACCGCATATGTAGCGGGTGGATTGTTCTTCGCACCGTCTTTGGGAGAAAGCGAGCCAAAAGGTCAGTCGAAAGGGGTCAACCTTTTGTTTGGCGCGTTGCTCATTGTCAGCGTTGGCAGCTTGTTCGGAGAATGGCTTGGCATCAATCAACTTCTCGGAAGCCTCTGGTTTTGGATGGGCCATCAGGGATGGGAATATTTGGACCTCGGGCGTCTTTGGCAGATGCTGTTAGCTGTCGGGCTTGCATTCTGGGTCTACTTGCTGTTCAGGGGAATTGCACCCGCGAGACGACATCCCGAGCACCGCGAGGTAGCTTCGTTGTTCCTGTATGCGGCAATAGCGATTCCACTTTTCTATCTTCCCGCAATGTTCTTCACCAGTACAACCCACTTCTCCGTTGTCGATACCTGGCGATTCTGGATAATCCATCTTTGGGTCGAAGGATTCTTTGAGCTCTTCGTGACCGTGATGGTGGCAATCATCTTCTACAAGCTCGGTATAATTTCCACCACGACGGCCGCGCGTGTCGTTTATCTTGATGCCGTTCTCTATCTTGGAAGCGGCATCGTTGGCACCGGACATCATTGGTACTGGACAGGTCAATCAAGCATTACGATGGCGCTTGCAGCAATGTTTTCTGCGATGGAGGTGGTGCCTCTCACGCTCCTGACGCTTGAAGCCTGGGACTTTATCAAGTTGACGAAAGGCACGTGCGACATTTGTGGAAAGAAGATTGCCATTCCGCATAAATGGACGTTCTACTTTTTGATCTCTGTTGGAGTGTGGAATTTTGTCGGTGCCGGCATTTTCGGATTTCTCATCAACCTGCCGATCATCAGTTACTTCGAGGTCGGAACAATATTGACACCGAACCACGGCCACGCAGCGATGATGGGCGTGTTCGGCATGCTTGGCATTGCGCTTATGGTATTTGTTTTTCGCCAAGTGGTGGCAGACGTTGAATGGGTGCGTATAGAAAAATACGTTCGGATATCCTTTTGGGGATTGAACATCGGCTTGGCGTTGATGGTAGTGACCAATCTCTTCCCCGGCGGGGTGCTACAACTTAACGATGTGCTAAACAACGGGTATTGGCATGCAAGAAGTCTGGAGTTCCTGAATCAAGGAATCATGCGCACTATCGAATGGCTTCGCCTTCCGGGCGACATTGTCTTCATCGGACTCGGCGTTGCTCCCTTAGTGGTCGCAGCAGGAATGACATACAGGTACCTAAGAAAACAACCGAGAGCAATTGCACCTTGAAATGCTGTTTTTCGTCGGTTCATTGGTTTGGGGCGCAACTGCATATAACAACACCAACAACCACACTCGCTCTTTTATAGAATGGTTATTGTGCTCGTTCCATGCCGCCCGCCGCAAGAAAAATGAGTTGTTTCTAGGCGGCGGTCGGCACGGCGTTGTTGGTGCGGACGTTAAGCGCAACCGCTACCAGCAACATTAACAGTTCGACAATGAAACAAGCATTCTTCATTCTTCTACCTCTCTTGTTCGCCGTCTGCTGTTCGGCTCAACAAAGAGAGCTACCTTCTGAAGAGTGGTATTTGCCAACCACTGATCGCATGGCACTACTCTATGTTCTTGAATTCGGTAAAGGAGATACTATTGTTGTTGTTCACGGCGGTTTCGGTGCCGAGCATAGTTACTTGCTCGGGGCAGTCCGATTTCTAGCGGATCAATTCCATATAGTTATGTACGACCAAAGGGGTTCTCTCCGCTCTCCGTGCCCTGACAGTGCCATTTCTGTCCAGAAGCACATCGATGATCTCGAACTGCTGCGGAAAGCACTCAATCTCCAGAGAATGACAATCATCGCCCATTCGATGGGAACATTCCTGGCGATGCAGTATCTCAAACAATACCCGTCCAATGTGAAGAGGCTTGTTCTTCTTGGCGCCTTACCTGTCTTCGCATCGAGTTTCGATTCAACGATGCAAGCCATTATGCTCAACGCCGAATCACTCGGCAACCGACCCGAAGTTCAATCTGAACTCCAAAAGGCTGGTCTTGATAAGGACTCACTTTCGGCGAAAGAGAGCACGTTCGCCTGGAGAATTCGGTTTGCATCCGCCAATCTCTTCCATCTGGACCGATGGCGATTAATGCCCGGCGGAATGGTTTTCTATAGTGCCCGCGCTGGTTCCGCAACATCCCAGACGATGCCGAGGAGTTGGGATTTCAGAGAAGCGTTTGCACGACATCCATTCCCCATAGTTATCATCAACGGCGACGTTGACTACTGCGATCCAGCTGGCAAAACGAATCGTTCTCTCCTCGCAAATATCAAGAACGTGGAAGTAATCACCATAAAGAACGCCGGACATTGTTCATGGATCGATGATCCCGATAGTTTTCAGAAGGCACTGCGACGATCGCTCAACAAATGAGGAAATAAATTATGGCAAAACCTGTTTGTAAGGCACACGTGGTCTTAATTGCAATTTTATCACTAGTTGTTGTATGGCTGACGGGTTGTATGGAGGAAAATTCTATGCTACCCAGTGATGCTTCGCTGTCGTGGAATACTGTAAACGATTTTGTATATCAACTGCAGAATATAGACCTCACAGCAATAGGAAATACAAAATTCAATCTGGTTATAATAGATTATTCTCAGGACGGAAGTGATGAGAGTAGGTTTACTGCTGAACAAATTAATGCGCTTAAGAACAGTCCTGGAGGTCCTAAACTTGTGTTGGCATATATGAGTATCGGTGAGGCAGAGAATTACAGGTGGTATTGGAATAATAAATGGGATGAGAATAATGACGGTAATCCTGATCCAGGAGCTCCTTCCTGGCTAGGACCTGCAAATCCTGATTGGCCAGGCAATTATAAGGTTAAATACTGGGATTCCGGTTGGCAATCTATTATATTTGGTTCTCCCACAAGTTATCTTGATAAAATCATTGAAGCGGGTTTTGATGGGGTTTACCTTGATATTATTGATGCGTATGAATATTGGGGACCGGGTGGAGCGAGTGGCTTGAATAGAGAAACTGCTGAGCAAGAGATGGTTGATTTTGTCAAGGCTATTGCAAGCTATGCACGGGTAACTAAAGGCAAGACAAACTTTGGAGTATTTGTCCAAAATGGAGAGGCAATAGCATCTCGTGCAGACTATGTTCAAACAATAACCGGCATCGGTAGGGAAGACGTATGGTACAATGGAAATACGCCTAATCCACCCTCACAAATTGATTCAGTTACTGCAAATCTTGATGTTTTTAAGCAGGCTGGAAAACTTGTTCTGGTAATAGATTATGTGACACAAGAGAATTTGATAGATGATTTCTATTCAAAAGCGATAGCGAGAGGTTATGTACCTTATGCGACCGTGAGGGATTTAGACAAACTTACGATCAATCTTGGCCATGAACCTGATTAATTAAATTATGGAACTTCGCCTGACAGCAGATAAAAAGCTTCCCCAAATCCTTGCAAGCTGGGATTTCTTTTGCCCGCAAACTGTCATCCGCCGTTCGTTTGCTGCATTCGACAAGTCACAGAAAAGGAGACCAAATATGAAACGAGCAACGCTCATCATAGTAACTATCCTTCTCTCTGCCCTTTCGGGGCAAGCGCAAGTATCTCTCGAAGTTCAAGGGGGACTTGAGATCGCGAACCTATCAGATCCGGGAAATCTTATCCCAGGTGCAGTCTGGAAGTCCCGCTTTGGTTTCGCTGGTACCGCCTCAACAAACATTCAGATAATGGACGGATTGCAGATCTCCCCCGGGTTCCGATTTGTTCAGAAAGGGACAAAATCGGAATGGTCATCGTCTTCTACAGGCCAAGTCAACGCCACCTTGACGAATAACTATCTGGAGCTACCTGTGTATCTTAAGTGGGAGATCGCTGATTTTACCTCAAAACTTTTTGTCACCGGTGGCCCTACACTGTCCTATTTGCTGAGTTCACGAATGGAAGGTACATCTCAATTGTACGGCAGCAGTTTTACGGATGCGAGAGACGACTACAAGTCTTACGATGCTTCATTTGACATCGGCCTTTCTATGCAAACTCCTCTCGGAAGTAACATTGCACTCCTGGCGACGGGACTTTACTCATACGGCCTTGTTAAAATCAGTGAGCTCGGTTCAAATGAACAAACAAAAGATTTCAGATTGCTGATTGGAATTTCTTATGCTCTCAAAGAATAAATGATGACCATCAGTAGTGTGCATTCACGCAAACCAACGAAGGCATAACACGATAAACAACGTCGCTTGCTCATTTGTTGAGGCTATGCTGAAGCTTCCTGAGAAATCAGTTGTGCTCCCTCCACACCGTTTGACACAAGAAGAATTGTCTTGTGAAAGGCGCTAAAGAGCACAGCTTTGCTCGCAAGCCCGCTATATGGAATCGCTTAACTCAGACGACAAGAATGGATAGATCTACAAGGTAGAGATTATCGCTAAACAGAGAATCCAAAACTATGAAAAAGACAGTTCGAAATCCGACAAGGGCTTTTATTGTTTGGAGCTGCGCACGCAGTAGAGATATCTTCTGTCTGTTGCTCGTGCTGTTCACAGTGCTGTTAAATGCCTGTGGGAAAAAATCCAATCCAGTTAATACTAATCAGAACTTGCCGATTTCTGAGAGAAACTTTTATATTGGTCTTGTCCCGAATGCAGCCCATGCGCCGAACAGCAGCTTTGATGATATTGTGAAGGCTTATGAAGAAACAGGGAAAATTGCGGAGATAAGTATGGTCTGGGTTGAAAAACAAGGAATCGGGGAATACGAACTGCTAAAACAGAACCGAGTTATAACAGGAGTCAGAGTTTATGGCTTGAAACCATTCGTGACACTCAACTTTGCCACAATAAAGCAAGGTCCTAACGGCTTGGAATATGTAATCGATGCTCCAGCAGGAATAACCCCGAGCCTCTCTGATTCGGGATTCAGAGAGGTATGGAAAAATGAAGCAAAGAATATCGCAGAACAATTCAAACCCGAATATCTATCGCTTGGAAATGAAGTAAACGATTATTTTTATTTCCATCAGGAAGATATTGAGCCTTATCTATCTTTAGTTGATGAAGCATATTCAGCGATAAAACAGGTCTCCCCTAATACAAAGATTCTTGTTGTTTTCTCTTACAACCATTTGATTGAAAACAACCAATGGGAACTGCTTCGAAGATTCAACGCTAAAGTTGATTTGATTGGACTAACGACTTATCCTTATCAGAAGTTCACGACACCCGATGCGATTCCAGATGATTATTACTCAAAGTTGAAACAATATACAACCAAGCCAATTGCTTTTACGGAGATTGGATGGAGTTCCACCGGGACAAATACAGAAAAAATCCAGTCCGATTTCTTGGTGAAATTTTTAGAACTGACGAAGGGTCTTGATATTGAAATGGTCAACTGGCTGTTTCTCCACGAAACTACTTTAAGCGGAATTCCTGGTCATATCACCAATCCAGAAGTTACGACAATAGCCCTGAAAAGAGCAGATGATAGCAAGAAAGAAATTTATGACATCTGGATTGAACTGAAAGAATTAAAGTGACTGACGGACCTGAGCACCACTGTGCAAGGTCTTTCACAATCACCATTAATTTAGAAAAGGAGAATGAATAACTATGTTAAAAGCTATTTTCGCATCCGTCATTGCCTGTAAACCGAAATTGGCTCCTCGGTTTCAAGAAGAGAATGCTTCATCGCTCTTGCCCCTTAAAAATTTGAGCGCTGAAGGAAAAATCAGCGTTCGGCATCTCTAATTCTTCTAACCACCGGTGAGTCTCATCCAGTTATTTAGTGACTTTCTCTTTGTCGATCGAGGCTTGGATAGGATTGCCTCAAGCGCTGGGAAACAAGGGCTTCATATACACCAAAGAAAGGCTTGTTGTGAAAGTACAAGAAGCGCCCGCTCCTGTTAAGTCCGGGCAAACAGCAATCGACCGGTAGCAATCACATTATAGCGGAGTTGATCGCCGGCGGCATCAAGGATAACAACCTCAACATCTCCGCGTCCCGTATCTGGATGTTACATAACAGCCAATAGATGGCTTCGCGGAGCCCTGCCTCAATTCCCGGCTCAGCGGAACTCGTATCATGCCGGGGACTCCAACCACATTTACCTGAGCCGCGTGTCGGAAACGAAATCCTCACAGCCCCGTAATTTCGATTACAGTCCGCAGCCTCTCCGGAAATACGAAAGCGATTCAGAGATTTCGCTCAGAGTTGTACCCCGCTTCACCCGGAACGTTTCCTGCAGATAGAGCTTCGCTAAATTTGCACACACGCTACGCACGGCTATGCTGAAGTTTCCGAGCAAGCCACGCATGTTTTATCGAAAGTACCGAGACGAACGCATAGCCGAAAAAGAACATCAATTGAAATGGCACCGCTGCGAGTTCAAGGAAGTATAGCGAAGCAATAACACCGACAAGGCAGTAAAGAGCCAAGATGAACTCAATAACAACCGTCATGCTCAACTTCGCCGGCACATATTTTTTATCTTTCCAGGAATCCCTCTTGCCGACTATGCCATATTTTGGCGTCCTCCCGAATTCGGATCTCTTCCGAAGGAGCCCTTCAATGACAGCTTTGGTATTGTTGACCGCCAGTCCCATGCTGCCCGCCATAAACAGAGGGAAAAGGAGAACTCTTCGCTTCCAATCACTGTAGACCTCTTTTTGTGAAAAGAGGTAAAACAGAAAAGAGCCTATAAATGCAAAGACGAATATCGACATCACAGTGAAGTACACCTCGTAATGGCCACTTGCTTTAATGAAGACAAGCGGTACATTAAGAATTCCAGCAATGAGAATGAACGGGAAGACGAGATTGTTCGTCAAATGGATTGTTCCCTGGAGTTTAACACGCAACGGCACACTCGAGCTCCAGAGCTTAGGGAGAATCTTCCGCGCTGTCTCAATAGCTCCTTTCGTCCAACGAAATTGCTGGCTCTTCAGTGCATTGATCTCCGATGGAAGCTCAGCTGGTGAAGTGACATCAGGGAGGAACACAAACTTCCATCCCCGTAGTTGGGCGCGGTAGCTTAAATCAAGATCTTCGGTAAGGGTGTCAGCTTCCCAGTTACCTGCATCGAGAATGCATTCCTTTCGCCAGATGCCGCCGGTACCATTAAAGTTGATGAAGAATCCTGCTTTGTTGCGCACGTTCTGCTCGATAACAAAATGGCCATCGAGTGCCATTGCTTGTGTCCGCGTAAGAAATGAATAATTGCCATTAAGATGCTCCCACCGCGTTTGCACCATACCAACCCGCGGGTCCTCAAAATAGGGAAGGGTTCGTAGAAGAAATTCTCGCTTCGGCACAAAATCAGCGTCGAAAATGGCAATGAATTCCCCACGCGCGAAGTTCAAGCCGTACCGAAGAGCCCCTGCTTTGTACCCCTCCCGGCTCCCACGTCTTATATGCTTGATATCGTATCCTCGAGCTTGCATCTCCTGAACGACCTCAGCTATGATTTGAGTCGTTTCATCCGTGGAGTCATCAAGAACCTGGATTTCCAGTTTCTCTTTCGGATACTCAATACGACCGGCGGCTTGAAGGAGTCGTTTCACAACGTACAGCTCATTATAGACCGGTAACTGGATAGTGACTGCAGGAGCATTGGCAATCGAACGCAACAATTGCGGCGTAGACCGTTTTTTATCTCTGTACTTTAAGTAGTAGTAAATCATGATAAAACCATGTGATCCAAACAAAAAAAGGATCATCAGAGAAGAGAAGTAGAGAAACAAAATGGTCGTATCCATAGTTCTTTGTACCACCTTATGTTGTTATGAATACCTGTGACGTAATTTTCCTGTGCTGTAGTTTCACCAATTTGAGACGGTCTGTATAAGGATGTCTTCACACAGTTTGCGGATGGCTTCTTTGATACCGGTATCTCGCTGTGTGAGACCGGCTCCAGATTCGTAATCACCCCAGTTCGAGAAATCTTTTTGCCATACCGTCTTACGCAGTTTCAGATCTTCGTATCTCATAGCTGCGGTTATAGTGATACGGCGTTTCCTTACCTGCTCCCCTGGCTCAACGACAACAGGTTCGTCACGAACTGAGATGATCGTCCCTTCAAGCATGGAATCGGCTGTCTCGCGGTTTGTTACTTCGAGCGTATTATCGCGTAAAAACTGTTCAACCAGGGAGGAGGTAAATTCTTCAGGAAGCCTCGGATCGCCAAATCCACTCTGATCCCGAATAAGCGGAATAGCAACAGATTTGATGTGCGGTGGCACCGACGCCCCTGTGAAGGAGTAGTGACAACCGGGGATGAGCATCGCTCCTGTCACAATCATCAAAACTGCTATATTTTCCAATTTCAAATTCAAGAAAGGTGTCCCTCTGCGCTATTGGGATACTCGTTGCCTAATAGCGTCCCCCGAGTCCATACTCCTTGATCTTCCGATAGAGAGTACGTTCACTGATCTTGAGAGCTTTTGCCGCAAGGCGTCGATTGCCGCGATATTTCTCTAATGCTTCTGTAATTAACCGTCGCTCCATTTCTTCGAGGGAAAGATTTTCCTCTTCACCTCCTTGAGCAGAAATGCCAGACACATCGTGAGCCTCTGCAACCTCAAAAGGAGCCACTGGCGGACGGACAGCCGATCGGTGCAGAAGGAGATTCTTCAATTCCAGTATATCGCTTTTCAGGTCAACTAACGCACGATAGATAAGTTCGCGTTCTGCCTGGTCTGACGGTCTGCTTACGTACACCGGAAGATTCCGTTCCAATGGTCCCTGCTGGTATTCACGAAGGTACTTTCGCACAGTTTCCGCATCGATTTTCTTATTTGCTTCAAGCACAAGCATGCTCTCGACTGTATTCTTGAGCTCGCGGACGTTGCCGGGCCAATGATAGTTCATCAGGACCGACATCGCCTCATCGGTAATACCAGTAAAGGAGATCTTATTTCGTTCACAGAAATCATCAGCAAACTTCTGGAAGAACAGAGGTATGTCCTCCCGGCGCTCACGCAGCGGAGGAATATGCAGGTCAACGGAGCGGAGTCGGTAATACAAGTCAGGGCGAAATCGCTTTGCACGGACTTCGTAGTCAAGATCTTTGTTTGTCGCGGCAATAACACGCACATTTACTTTTCGAGCAATCGCTGAGCCAACGCGCATAAATTCCCCGTTCTCAAGAACACGAAGAAACTTTACCTGGGTACCCAGCGGAAGCTCACCAATCTCATCAAGGAAGATCGTTCCCCCATCCGCAAGCTCGAAATATCCCTTCCGAGTTTCAGTTGCTCCGGTAAACGCTCCTTTCTCATGTCCAAAGAGCTCGCTTTCAATAATCCCTTCCGGAATAGCGCCACAATTTACTGTGATCATTGGCATATTGGCTCGCGTGCTCGCTTTATGAATTGCGGATGCAAAAACCTCCTTCCCTGTACCGCTCTCCCCCGTAAGAAGAACAGTAATATCAGTCGGAGCAACCTGCATGATGACACCGACAATCTCCTTAATTTCAAGAGATTGTCCAATGATGCCATGAACTTTTTGGAACGTCTCCCGATCCATCAATAAAGACCCTTGTGTTGGTTTACCCGTCGATGCAAGGGAAGAGACATCAAGTGAAGATGCTCGTTGTAGTGCTTGCTCTGCCATTAATGCGAAACAATCATTGTGTCGATGTGATACTTCTTCTCAATTTCTGAAGAGAGAGACTTTGCTTCCTCATACGTCTTTACCTCCCCAACCCACACAAGGAAGTAACTTTTACCACCCCTCACAACATTAAGAACACGAACTGGATATCCTTCCTGCACAAAGAAAACTCGCTGACGATCCGCATTCCTCGGGTTTGAAAATGCCCCAACCTGGATGGTGTATCCCCCTTTTCTGATTGCTGAATCAACAGTGGCAGAAGATGTTTCTTCATTTGCATGGAGTTGAGTTCGCTGTGCCGCTTGAATATACGGTGAAGATGGAAAACGTTTCCGAAGCTCCGCAAGCTTTTGCTCAGCAGTTTTGTAAAGTCCGACAGCGTAGTAAAATCGATATATTTGATAGAGAGCATCATCTGCCCATGGCGAACTCCCAAAGTTGTCAACAATGGTTTGATAAAGCTTCACAGCCTTCGTGGCGTCCTCAGTAAGACGAGCCTGAAGGTAAAGAACCCCAGGGTCTTTTTGATATCTCGTTAGAAGTGATGGAAGCTCAAATCTCACCTCCTCAGCTTTCCCCTGCTCGATGAGTGCAAGACGCCGTTCGACATCACGAGACGGTAGTTCTTCTTGGGCAAGAAGTGCGCTGGCACACAGCATTGAAAGCACTAAAATAAACGATGGAGCCATGCATGTACGCTCAAATTGCGTTTTGAGAATCATGAACCCTCAACTGATGTTGAGAAGATGGCTCCGCAAGCCGTTCGCCCAGAAGCGTCGCTGATGTTGCTGCCCGGACAGTAACCTGTATGTATTGACCTATTTTCTCGTCGCCGCGAGGAAACACAACAACTTTGTTGGCGTCAGTTCGACCGGTAAGATATGCGGCTGATCGCTTACTCGCTCCTTCGACGAGAATCTCTTCGGTGGTACCTATGAGAGTACGATTGATTTCAAGAGATATCTGCTTTTGTACAGCAATAATCTCATTCAAACGTTGCACTTTCTTCTCATCGGGGACATCATCTCCCATTCTATACGCTGGAGTTCCCTCTCGAGGAGAATACTTAAACATAAAAGCCCCGTCAAATCGCACCTCTTGCAAGAGTTCTAACGTCATCTGGTGGTCAAATTCAGTTTCTGTTGGAAACCCAGCGATGACATCTGTCGATAGCCCCACACCCGGAATGATCGAACGAATCATGTTGACAATTCTAAGACAGTCTTCACGGGTGTAGGTGCGATTCATCAACTGCAAAATGCGATTCGAACCAGATTGCACAGGTAGGTGGACATACTTGCATATATTCTTACGTGCTGCAATCGTCTCGATAAGCTTCGGCGACAAGTCCTGCGGATGCGATGTCATGAATCGAATTCGCATCGAAGAATCAACACTTGCCACCGCTGCCAGAAGATCCGCAAAATCATGATCACCATCACGATAAGAATTCACATTTTGCCCGAGGAGGGTTACTTCTTTAAATCCCTGTGCAGACAGCATCTCTACTTCGCGGATGATGCTTTCAAGTCCTCGACTCCGTTCACGTCCACGAGTGAAAGGGACAATACAGAATGAACAAAATTTATCGCATCCCCGCATGACAGCGATCCAGGCACTGATGCCGTCAGTTCGAAGTGGAACTATGTCATCGTAGGTCTCCACGCGAGAAAGTCGAACGGCTATCCCTCTTTCCCCCTCCGAGGCTTGTTCGATAAGTTGAGGGAGCTTCCGATATTCATCAGGACCCACAACGAAATCAACGATGCTGTGATCATGCAATAGACGTGACCGAAGCCGTTCAGCCATGCATCCCAAAATTCCAACGAGGGTACCTGGGTTTTGCTTCTTGACCCTGCGCAATTCCCCAAGGCGGCTCAGCACCCGCTGCTCAGCATGATCACGGACACTGCAGGTGTTCACAAGAATGAGGTCAGCTTTCTCAGCCTCCGAGGTGAGAACATATCCGTTCTGGCTGAGAATCCCCAAGACCACCTCCGAATCGGCTACGTTCATCTGGCAGCCGTAGGTCTCTATGTAGACTCTTCTCTTCATCCCATATCTTGCACCGACTGAAAAACTAGAACCAGCAATAATTTAATATACCGACAATGTGTCAGTCAATCAAGGAATTAACGAATATTAATCTTGTTTTAATCCTCAAAATTTCGAGTTTACACAAATACCTCTTATTTGGCAATTGTCAAATCGGCAGAGAGACAAGTGAGAACCTCTAAATTAATACAGAGAAGGGCCGTCAGTACAGATAGTATATCGTATGAGTGTTACTGATTCTACTCACTTCGGGACAGCGACATGCAATCAGACTGATAAGGGGAGAGGATTTTAAATAGTCTGTTCATGCGCTATCCGCAGATCGAAAAGGTTCGCCGACCGATAAATATCCGATTGCACTCCTGAGCGCTTTGCAATATATTGATTAGGGTAAGTTTAAATGGACTTGAATTCCGACACAGAGATTCGCTCATCATAAATTTTATGAGCTTACTTTCGAAAGCATCTTCAAAAAGTGAAACCAAATCTTTGAGGCGGTTCCTTCTATCGCGGTTGTTCTACATAGGGGATGTCGTGCTAACAACCCCAGCCATTCGAGCACTTCGGGAGGCATTCCCTGAGGCATTCATTGCGTATCTTGGAGACAAACAAGCTGTATCGCTCTTAGAGCAAAATCCGTTTCTTGACGAGATCATCCCATTTGATTTCACTCGACCGACTCTCCTTGAGCAACCGCGTGTCGTTCGATTGCTGCGCCGGCGACACTTTGATGTAGCGATTGACTTTCTTGGAAATCCACGGAGTGCCATATTCACATATCTCAGTGGTGCGCCAGTCCGCATTGGCGGTGACTTTCGCGGAAGAAGGAATCTTTACACAATTCGAATACATGACGACGGTCTTCGCCGAACCGCTGTTGAATTCCATCTGCGGTATCTTGAGCCTCTTGGAATTCATGTGAAGCCACATTCACCAGAACTGTTCCTCTCACCGGAGGAACGGTCTCAAGCCCGAGACTTTCTTATTTCTCAGGGGATCGATGTCACACGCCCCGTTATTGGACTTCACGCAGGGGCAACATGGCCTGCAAAGATGTGGCTGAAGGATCGATTTATTGAGCTTGCGGCAGCTCTCTATCAAGAATTGGGTCTTGAGGTCATATTCACGCAAGGACCGAAAGATTCTGACTTGATGCATGAAATTAGACTCAGCCTTGCTAACCATGCGAAGATCCTGCCTGTTCTATCACTTCGAGAGCTCGCGGCTGTATTGTCGCAATGTACAATCTTCGTAGCAAATGATAGCGGACCCATGCATATTGCCGCTGCAGTTGGTACAACGACTATCGGAATCTTTGGACCGGGGGAGGACGACATCTGGTTCCCTTATGATGCTTTGCAAGGTCATATCGCAGTACGGCACAATGTCCCGTGCCACCCATGTCACCTTAATGTTTGCAACAGAACTGATGAAGACTACATGGCTTGCATGAAAGGAGTGTTGACTGAACATGTCTTTTCGCTCATCTCAGAACGTCTTTCACAGGCTGGCAAATAAATTGATTTTGTAAGTTCAATTGTGTTAATTAAACGACGATTCTATTGTTATGCGAGATGATTTTTACTCTGAGAGACTCAGTCCGCGTGCGGCGGAGCTGACTGAAACAAATTTTCACTGAAAGGAGAGAAAAAGTGACGACCATTTCAAATATCTGGGCTCGGGAGATACTTGACTCCCGGGGCAATCCTACAATTGAGGTTGAGGTAGTTCTCGAGAACGGCGTTATGGGACGGGCAGCGGTCCCAAGCGGTGCCTCGACGGGGGAAAGGGAGGCGCTTGAGCTTCGAGATGGTGATCCATCGCGATATAAAGGAAAAGGGGTTCTCAAAGCTGTGGAGAATGTTACCGCAACTCTGGCAGAAGAACTTGAAGGCTTCGATGCTCTCGATCAAGTTGGCATCGATCAGAAGATGCTTGAACTTGATGGGACTCCCACAAAAAGCAAACTTGGCGCGAATGCAATTCTTGGCGTCTCCCTTGCGGTAGCGAAAGCAGCTGCGGCATCTCTCGGCTTGCCTCTTTACCGCTACCTCGGAGGTGTCAACGCTAAAGTCTTACCCGTGCCGATGATGAACGTCCTCAACGGTGGTAAGCATGCTGACAATAATGTTGATATACAGGAATTCATGATCGTTCCTGTGAACGCTATTTCTTTTGCCGAGGCTCTTCGGATGGGGGCTGAGGTGTTTCACACCTTGAAATCGGTCCTCCACAAAAAAGGATATACAACCTCTGTTGGCGATGAGGGCGGATTTGCCCCAAACCTCAGATCAAACGAAGAGGCTGTTGAAATTATACTTGAATCGATTGAAAAAGCAAACTACAAGCCGGGCGAAGACGTCTACGTCGCACTTGATCCAGCTTCCAGCGAGTTTTACGAAAATGGGAAGTACATCTTCAGGAAATCCGATGGCTCAGTCCGAAGTTCTGAGGAGATGGTGAAGTTTTATGAATCATGGATAAAGCAGTATCCAATTATCTCCCTTGAAGATGGACTTGCTCAGAATGATTGGGAAGGCTGGAAGATCTTGACGGAAGAGCTTGGAGAAAGAGTTCAGCTCGTCGGTGATGATATCTTTGTTACCAATACAGAAATCTTTGCACGTGGTATCGAGCAAGGGATAGCGAACAGCATTCTTGTTAAATTAAATCAAATCGGCACTGTAACAGAGACGCTCGATTGTATTGAGATGGCAAAACGCGCTGGTTACACAGCAGTCGTAAGTCACCGCTCCGGCGAGACGGAAGATACAACAATTGCTGACCTTGCGGTAGCGACAAATGTTGGGCAAATCAAAACCGGCTCCGTGAGTCGAACAGATCGGATTGCAAAATACAACCAACTTCTCCGTATAGAAGAAGAGCTTGACACAGATGCAGTGTTCGCCGGTATCTCAGCGTTCCGACGGCAAAAACGCTGATCGAGAAAAAATACGTTCTACCAAACATTTTTTCACAACTGATGAACATCAAGTAAGGAGAGCTGTATGCCCATAACTTTTGGCACGGATGGATGGCGAGGGATCATTGCTGATGATTTCACCTTTGAGAATGTTGAAAATGTTGCCCTTGCTTCGGCGCGATTCTTCAAGCATCAGCCAAACATCAAGAACGGTATTGTGGTCGGATACGATGCCCGCTTCCTTTCGAAGGAGTTTGCAATACGAACTGCGGAGGTCATCGCCAGCGAGGGCGTCTTTGTCCATCTGGCACCAAGCATCGTCACCACACCGATGGTATCGTTTGGCATAAAGAAACTGCGTGCGGCTGGGGGAGTTGTCATCACAGCAAGTCATAATACAGCGGAGTACAATGGTTTCAAGCTCAAGGGATACTTTGGGGGACCAGCTCATCCAGAAATGATAGCAAAAGTTGAGCGCCAGCTGGCTGGCATTTTGGGGAAGCGCCGCAAACCGAAAAGACGCTCCCTGAGCGAGCTTATAGAAAAAGGAATCGTCAGATATGAAAACCTTGGGAAACTTTATCTGAACGAAATCAAACGGAAGATCAATCTCGACCTCATTGAGCAAGCCCGGCTAAGGATTGCGTATGACGCTATGCACGGCGCTGGACAAGGAGTGATGGAGCTTCTGTTGCCCGAGGTGAAGCTTCTCCGCAACAGCTATAACCCTTCTTTTGGTGGTATACATCCGGAACCGCTTCCTCAAAACCTCGTTGAACTCTCACAAACAGTTCGTGATGAAAAGTATGATCTTGGCATTGCAACAGATGGCGACGCAGACCGTGTTGGTGCCATCGATGAAAACGGAACGTTTGTGGATCCCCATCGTGTCTTCGGAATACTCATAAAATATCTCGTCGAAGTAAAAGGATGGAAAGGAGAGCTGGCAAAGTCATTCTCCGTCAGCGACATGATCGATGAGATGGCTGCAAAATACAGATTGAAACTTCACACCACCCCAATTGGCTTCAAGTATCTCTGCCGGCTCATGATTGAACGGAACATTCTAATTGCCGCCGAAGAAAGTGGCGGAATTGGTCTACGGGGACATATTCCCGAACGAGATGGAATATATGTCGGACTTCTCCTGGCAGAGATCATGGCAGTGAGAAAGAAAAAGCTCAGTGAACTTGTGCAAGAGCTCTTCGATGAATTCGGACCCAGATACTATGATCGGATAGATGTTCATGTCACTGAAAAAGAGAAACAAACAATCTTGAAACGGTTCAGCAGTAAACCATCCACCATAGGAGGAATGAACGTCCGTGATATCCAGACGCTCGACGGATATAAGTTCTTTTTTGACCCTCCGGGATCTGGTTGGCTGTTGGTCCGCGCGTCGGGTACTGAGCCTCTTGTACGGTTCTATGCAGAGGCTTCAACTCCGGAGCTTGTAAAGTCGCTTCTTAAAGATGCTGTGGAGGGGAATCGCACCTAACCTCTTGATTTGAAAAGGGTTAGCAGAAGACCATCAATTGAGATAAACACTCAAGTGAAACTCGATGCGTTGCTGGAAGCGATTCCATTGTAATTTGGCATAGCTTTTGGTATCTTAAGTAAAGAGCAGGAATATACTGAGGTGACAGAAGTGAATTCAATGCAATATCATCTATTCTATCACATAATGCCGGATGGGACGGTCAAACAGATTAACCCCTTTACCGGTACAGAAGTATGGTCTGTACCTGGACGAAGTAGCAAGCCGATCACCAATGAAATCCCCGTAACGGCAAAGAGAATTGAACGGCACAATCCTGAGGACTACTGCAGCTTTTGTGCCGCCCGGCTCTATGAGACTCCGCCTGAGAAATCACGTCTTGTTTATCAAGATGGTAAATATGTCAGACTCGATCATGTCCCTGCCGATAAATATTATGAAACTCAACCAACATTTCGCCGGGTTGCCAACCTCTTTGAAATAGTCACAATCGAGTACTGGCGCAAGAACTACGACTACCGGATCCCTGCCGATCTCCTGAAATGGCGAGCGGATTACCTGAGCAATCCCGCTGGCATGAAACACGTTCTCGACATTTTGAACTACAAACTACGTATGTCGGGAAAAAGCGATGAGCAAATTGAGAAGATCCCTCTTGAGGAAAAACTGTTGATGGCAGATGCATTTTTCGGCGGCGGGCACGAACTTATCATAGCCAACAGGCATTATAAAGAGAACGCTGAGTGGGATTCTCAACTCTTCTCCTCAGGGGAAATGACACCGGAGGAACACTTCTGGTATTTCAAATTCACCATCGAAGCAATGAAGGATATAATTGCGCACAATCGCTATGTACGATACATAAGCGTTTTTCAAAACTGGTTGCGACCTGCGGGAGCCTCATTTGACCATTTACACAAACAACTTGTTGCCCTCGACGAGTGGGGTTCATCGATTCAAAGTCAGATAAAGATGGTACAAGAAAATCCAAATGCATTCAATGAATTTGCAGCAAATTTCGCGGCTCAGAACAATCTCATCTTCGCAGAAAATGATTACGCTATTGCATTCGTCGGCATCGGACACCGTCACCCAACAATAGAAATCTACTCGAAGTCGTATGCAAGCCGCCCTTACGATCACACTGATGAAGAACTCCGCGGTGTAAGTGATCTTGTCCACGCATGTCATGCTGCTATAGGAAGCCAGATTTCTTGCAACGAGGAGTGGTACTATACTCCAGTTGATGCCGTGTACAAAATGCCGTGGCACGTGCTCATCAAGTGGCGAATAAACGTCCCGGCTGGATTTGAAGGAGGAACAAGTATCTTTATTAACCCGATGACACCTGTTGACTTGCGTGACAAGATTGTCCCGCGATTGTTTGAACTTCGAGCTGCAGGTGTCCTGAACGGTATCTGCATCGCTGAGGAATGTCACATTACTCCAAATCCACTTAAATATTACCTGAAGTAATATTCCTTTCCTCTTTTGAACAATTTATCTAAATTGATTTTGAAATAGTTCAATCCGTCGTTAACCTTCCTAACAGGAACGACGGAGGGAATTGGTTGGTGGACTTTGCTCCAGGTTAGGGAGATGAGCTTGTTTACTCCTCATATTCGCCTGCGATCGCTTTTCAGTGCAGTTGATCTCCTTATCCTCCTCTCCCTCTTCGCATTCATCTATGGGCTTGTAAGTGTGGGGAGAGAATGGAGCGGCACACTCCAACCTGTGGTAGAAATTGATCTCAGTCCAACAGCGCTTCCAAGGTATACTCTATTCTCGTTGTTCCGCGGCTTTGCAGCTTACGGCATTTCTCTGGCCTTCACTCTGGTGTACGGTTACATCGCTGCTTATGTCCCTAAGGCTGACCGAGTGTTAGTTCCACTACTTGATATTCTCCAGAGCATCCCGGTCTTAGGGTTTCTTCCCGGACTTGTTCTGACACTTATAGCTATTTTCCCTCACAGCAACTTCGGACTTGAGCTTGCTTCAGTTCTCATGGTTTTCACAGGACAGGTCTGGAATATGACATTCAGCTTCTACAATTCTTTGAAGACGATTCCATCGGAACTTCGCGATGTCGCCTCGCTGTACCGGTTTGGCTGGTGGCGTCGATTCACAAAGCTCGAGCTTCCATACGCTGCCATTGGTCTTGTTTGGAACAGCATGATGTCTATGGCAGGAGGATGGTTTTTCCTTACAGTGAGCGAAGCATTTGTGCTCGGCACACACGACTTTCGTTTGCCTGGCATTGGTGCTTACATGAGTGTAGCCATTAGTCAGGGAAATGTGCCAGCGATGATTTCAGCCATTGTTGCCATGACCGCGATGATTGTTGCTGTTGACCAGTTATTTTGGCGACCGATCGTTGCCTGGGCTCAAAAATTTAAATTCGAGGAAATAGAATCAGAGATTGTCCCTCATTCACCAATTCTAGATTTACTGCAGCGCTCACAGCTTTTAGCTTTCCTTCGTGAGCAAATAGTGGCTCCATTGGTCGCGATGATTTCTCGACGGATACATTCTTCATACTCGACCTCTTTTTTAGAACGACTAGAGCGACGAATGGCTCCGCGCTCTACACAAAAAGTTCTGATGTTGCTTTTGCTTGTTACCATCCTTTTTATCGTTGGATATGTAGCACTAAGATTCTTTCTGCTTGTAAGTCAGCTTAACATCCAGGACTGGCTGAGGCTTTTTGTACAGGCTGCCCTGACGTTCTTGCGAGTCGCTGTAGCGGTGATGTTAGGCTCCCTGTGGACAATCCCTGCAGGTGTTGCCATTGGACTAAATCCAAAAATCTCTCGATTCTTGCAGCCAGTTATACAGGTCATAGCCTCGTTTCCAGCTCCCATGCTCTTTCCCCTGGTCATCATGGCACTTGGAGCAGCGGGGATCAGCATAGAATTTGGTGCCATCGTATTGATGCTTCTTGGCACGCAATGGTATATTTTATTCAATGTGATTGCGGGGGCAATGTCAATCCCAGGCGAGCTGCGTGACGTCTCGATGCTGTTCCGTTTCCCAAAGTGGAGGCAATGGAAAACCGTCATCCTTCCTGGCATCTTCCCGGCATTGGTAACTGGATGGGTGACGGCTACCGGTGGAGCCTGGAATGCGAGCATAGTTGCTGAATATGTCCAGTACGGCGGCAAGACTTTGATTGCACATGGCTTGGGATCGACCATCAGCACAGCAACTGAGCAGAGCCATTTTGCGCTCCTTGCGGCAAGCATTGCCCTTATGTCTGTTGTCGTTGTCGGATTTAATCGCCTCGTCTGGAAAAGGTTATTCCGTGTAGCAGAAGAAAAATTCAGTTTGAATGGGTAAGGGGTGAACACATGCCAACTGTAAATGGGGTACTTGGCGAATTAGTAAACGTCAGCAAATATCTCACGCTGCCATCCGGCAAGTCGGTGGAGATTCTTGACTCCATTAACCTTGAGGTAAAGGAGGGGGAAGTACTTGCAGTTCTTGGTCCTTCTGGCTGCGGCAAATCAACGCTACTGAGAATTATCACAGGACTCATTCCTCCATCAAGCGGTCAGGTGATCTTTAAGGGGGAGCCTCTTCTTGGAATAAACCCGAACACGGCAATGGTATTTCAAAACTTTGCGCTTCTCCCCTGGTTGACGGTTTATGAAAATATTGCCGTTGGTCTTCAATCAAGTAATTTCGACGATGAAGAAGTTGCTCACCGGGTAAAGAAAGCAATTGACACAATTGGACTTGAGGGATATGAAGAGGCATACCCAAAGGAACTCTCCGGCGGGATGAAGCAGCGAGTTGGGATTGCTCGCGCCCTTGTGGTTCAACCTGAGTTGCTCTGTATGGATGAGCCTTTCAGCGGACTCGATGTCCTCACAGCTGAAAACCTCCGAGGCGAAGTAATTAACCTTTGGCTTGATCACAAGACGGATACGAAAAGCATCCTCATTGTCACGCACAACATCAGTGAAGCTGTTTTCCTTGCAAATCGCATTGTGATCCTCGGAACCAATCCCGGGCGCGTACGCGTGATAATAAATAATGATCTTCCCTATCCCCGCGATACTCGATCGCTTGGATTCCTTTCGATGGTCGACCGTATCCATGATATCATCACAAATGCTATCCTGCCAGATGAGGTTGAAGCGCCAAGCGCAGAGATTCATCGCATCCCCGTCCGTGTTGAGCCGCTCCCCAACACAGGTGTCAGCGAGATTGTCGGACTCTTAGAAATCCTTGATGATCAAAATGGGCAGGTCGATATCTTTGACCTCGCCGTGCGCATCGGAAAAGATTTTGGGACAGTCATCGGCGTTGCAAAGGCAGCGGAGATGCTCGACCTTGTTGACACCCCGAAACATACAGTGATCTTCACAGACCTCGGCAGAAAGTTCGTCAAATCTGATATCAACGAGCGGAAACGGATTTTTAATCAGCAGCTACGCAACTTACGCATCTTTCAGATACTTCTCACGATGTTGTCAAATGCAGAGCAACAGGAACTAGATGAAGAAATCGTGCTCGAAGAACTTGCCCTTGTATTACCAAACGAGAATCCTCAGACACTCTTCGACACAATTGTCGCATGGGGTCGATACGCCGAACTGATCGGATACAACGCGGACGAACAGACCATCTACCTTGACACCGGCCAGGAACGAGAATAATGGCAGAGTTGCTTCCTCAAATCGCCCACAAGGCAGGAGAAGAAGGTGAAGAACGAGAACTCACCATAGATTCGTTCGCCTTCGAAGGGAAAAGCATCGCACGAATCAACGGTTTTGTTCTTTTTGTACATGGGGCTGTACCCGGTGAAACTGTCCGTGCACGCATCATTAAGATAAAGAAAACATACGGTGAAGCCGAAACTATCGAAATCCTTAAAACTTCTCCACTCAGAGTCCAACCCCTGTGCCCACACTTCGGAGTATGCGGCGGCTGCCAGTGGCAAGACCTTAGCTATGACGCACAATTAGCTTTGAAACATCAAAATGTCGTCGACGCATTTGAGAGAATTGGAGGATTCCATAGGATTACTGTTTCCCCAGTCATTGGAGCAAAGGAACAATACTTCTATCGGAACAAGATGGAGTTCTCCTTTTCTGCTCAACCATGGCAAGCGGTAAAAGAGACCGCTCATGATAAATCTCAGGAGCTTTCATTTGCACTGGGTCTCCATCCGGCGAAACATTTCAACAAGGTCATCGATATAGAGAAATGTTTCCTCCAGTCCGAGATAAACAACCATATCCTTCGGTTCACAAAAAGTTTCTTCTACAAGCAGCGGACTTCTATCTATTCCAACAAGACACACGAGGGGTATCTCCGGTACCTTGTTCTGCGCGAAGGGAAAAATACAGGCGAACGCATGGTCAACCTTGTTACATTCAATGACGACCCCGGGCTTGCCCTTGCCTACGCAGAAGCGCTCATCAGAGAAGTACCTGAGATCACAACAATTGTGAACACAATCAATTCCCGTCGAGCACAAGTTGCCCTTGGCGAGCGCGAAAATATTATTACAGGACCCGGCTACATTACTGAACAATTAGGGAAATTGCAATTTCGGATCTCCCCAAATTCATTTTTTCAGACCAACACTGGGCAGGCTGAGATGCTCTATCGAACGGTGATGAAATTAGCTGAGCTTACACCGAAAGATGTTGTCTACGATCTGTATGCAGGCACTGGAACCATCGGAATATTCATCGCACAATCAGTTTCGCACGTAGTTGGGATTGAATTTGCTTCGAGTGCTGTTAGAGATGCAAGGTACAATGCTCAGCTCAACGGGATCATAAATTGTGACTTCCTTGAGGGGGATCTGCTCCATCGTTTGAAGCATTCAGCCGAGTGGATGCCATCGTTCCCAAAACCCACTGTTCTTATCATTGACCCTCCGCGGAGCGGAATGCACCCCGACGTCGTCAAACACGTAGCCCAGATCGGTGCAAGTCGGATCGTTTACGTCGGGTGCAATCCAACGACGCAAGCGCGGGACATAAAGGCTCTTGCAGAGAGAGGTTATCACATTGAAGTCCTCCAGCCTATTGATCTGTTCCCACACACCTATCACGTCGAGAATGTGGCACTGCTCAGGCGAAACAGTTGACATTGGAAGAATTTCTCTATTGTCCTTGTCGACTGTGGCTATCCTTGCTCCACAGAAGCAATTTTTTTAGATTCATTTTCGTGAAAAAGTTAAACATTACTCCACTTGTTGGATTAACGCTTCAGGAAATGGCGGAACTCGCCGAAGAACTGGGCGAGCCTCGTTACCGTGGACGCCAGCTCTTCACGTGGGTCTATGCCCATCGTAGCTCCTCGATTGAGGAGATGACAAATCTTCCGCGAGGTTTCCGTGAAAAACTCCAGCAAGTAGCCACCCTGGAAACCCTCAAACTTCGCTCTGTTCAAAAAAGCACCGCCGACGGGACAATAAAACTTCTCCTCGAACTTCGTGATGGGCTACTCATTGAAAGCGTTATCATCCCTCCAAATTCAGCGTTCCACGGTACGACTGCACGCAATGAAGACGAACAGAAGCGACTAACTGTCTGCGTGAGCACGCAAGTGGGATGCCCAGTTGGATGCATTTTCTGTGCAACAGGTTGGATGGGATTTTATCGGAATCTCAGTGCAGGGGAAATCATCGGACAAATCATCGAAGCGGAGCGCGTTGCAAATCGACGCATAACCAATGTAGTCTACATGGGCATGGGGGAACCACTCCTGAACTACGAAAATGTGCTAAAATCGATCTACATCATCACCGGGGAAAATTCTCTCGGCATCAGCGCACGCCATATCACCATTTCAACAGCCGGTTATCCAGACCGCATTAAGAAGCTTGCAGCGGAACCAACGAAAGTGAAGCTTGCGCTTTCGCTCCACAGTGCTAACGATCGCCTCCGCTCCTATCTTATGCCACTGAATAAAAAATATCCCGTAACCAGGTTGCAAGAAGCTCTTCAAGAATACTATCACTACACACGGCGTCGAATAACACTCGAGTATGTCGTCTTCAATGAATTAAACGATCATGAAGAAGACGCGCGAGCACTGATTGCCTTCGCCAGAAGTGTACCAAACAAGATCAACTTGATCCCTTTTCACCCTTTTAATTTCATTGCGGCAGCCTCTGCCGCCGCGCAACTACGAGCGCCTTCCCGTGAGCATATGGAACAATTTGCAGAGCGTTTAAGAGCAGCGGGATTAACTGTTATGATTCGCGCCAGCGCTGGCAAAGATATCGCTGCCGCTTGTGGCCAACTGGCTGTGCAGGAAAAACAATCCGCCTCTGGCGGACAATTGCTTTACCACGAGATCGCTACTACGGAGGGATACACATGAGGCGTCGAAAAATCTTGTCCTCTACATTAAGAACCTTGCATCCGCGTTACTTACAAGGATTAGTTCTTACAGTTTCTCTCCTTGTTCTCCCCGGGTCTTTACTCAGTGAGGAGCATCACGCACGGACACGAACCTATGATGTCATCCACTACAAACTGAACGTCATCCCGGATGAACATGCGAGGACAATTACCGGCAATGTAACAATCACATTTGTTCCACTGAGAGAGAATTTCACCACACTGGTACTTGACGCAGCGGAACTTTCTATTGCGAAAGCTACGATCTCTGCTGGCGTTCCTTTGAAATTCAATATTGAACCTGAGAAAGAAAAGCTCGCAATTGAACTTGACAAGCCGTATTCCCTCCACGACACAGTGAGCGTTACAATATTTTACTCAGCAAAGCCGCGGAAAGGTCTCTACTTCATCCAGCCCGATTCAGCATATCCCCACAAGCCGTGGCAGGTGTGGTCACAAGGCGAAATGGAGGATAACCATTATTGGTTTCCATGCTACGATTATCCTAACGACAAGGCAACAAGTGAAGTCAGCATCACAGTCCCGGATACGCAATACGCCCTCTCCAACGGAAGACTTCTGCGCATTACAGAACACCCAAGCGAGCGCAAGAGAACATTCCATTGGGTACAGGACAAGCCTATTTCTTCGTACTTGATCTCCGTGGCGGCTGGAGACTACGTGATCCTCAAAGACTCGTGCATGGGAAAACCTGTCGACTATCTCGTCTACAGGACAAACGCTGCTGATGCTTTCCGTTCATTTCGTAAAACGCCGGACATGATCAGATTTTTCTCAGATAAGATCGGCTATGAGTATCCATGGGATAAATACGACCAGGTCATCGTTGCTGATTTCATTTACGGAGGAATGGAAAACGCCACTGCAACAACACTGACCGATGGAACAATTCACGATGCACGAGCAGCACTTGATGTAAGCAGCGATGGTTTAGTCGCCCACGAACTTGCACATCAATGGTGGGGCGACCTGCTCACCTGTCGCAGTTGGGCACATACATGGCTTAATGAAGGATTTGCTACATACTTCGCAGCACTCTATGCAGAACACGACCAAGGAGAAGATCTATTCCAGCTTCAGCTTAAGAACATAATGGATGGCGTTATCGCCGCGGATGCGGGAAAGAATCGCCGACCTATTGTGTGGCGCGGTTATTCCGACCCCACGGAGATTTTTGATGTCCACAGCTACCAGAAAGGGGCATCGGTGCTGCACATGCTTCGCTTCCTACTTGGTGATGAACTCTTCTGGAAAGCATTAAACTACTATGCGCACAAAAATGCTTTCCGAAATGTCGAGACAAATGATCTCAAAATTGCCATTGAAGAAGCAACCGGAGAAAACCTCTATTGGTTTTTCGACGAATGGATTTTCAGGGCTGGCTACCCCGAGTACGAAGTAAGGAAGCGCTGGGATCCGAGCGAAAAGAAACTCCACCTCGTCGTGAAACAGATTCAGAAGGTCGACGAGCAAACCCCGCTCTTCATAATGCCGATAGACATCGAGATTGCGACTGAGGCAGGTACTTCCGTCCACCGGATTCTCGTCAGCAAAGCAGAGGAGGAGTTTGTCTTCGACTGTGCCGCAAAGCCGCTGAATGTAATCTTCGACAAAGGTGGGTGGATATTGAAAAAGCTCACATTTGAGAAGCCGAAAAGCGAGTGGCTCTATCAACTTGCTCACGGCACAGCCATAGAACGCCTTGATGCGATCCATGCCCTGAGAAAATACTTTGCTTTACACCGCGAAGAAAAAGACGTTCTTGATGCACTTCGGTCTTCAGCCGAAAGTGACCTACTCCCTCTCCTCCGTGCCGAAGCGATAAACGCTCTCGCTCAATTCCCCTTCTCAAGCGATGAGAAGATGATGCTCCTTCGCTTAGCGCGGGATCAAAGTGCCCAGGTCCGCCGCGCAGCGATGGCAGCACTCAGTAATTGTAAAGGAGATGATGTCATTGAAACACTCCGCTCTGCGTTTGCACATGACTCAAGCTACTTTGTGGCAGCGGAAGCGATGAAATCACTCACTAAGATCGACACAACTCACGCCTTTGAGATTCTCTCACAAGGGCTTGCACGAGATTCGCATCAGGATGTCATTCGCTCTGCGGCACTTCAGGGATTAGCTGAATTGCATGATACGCGCGTTTTGCCTATAATTGAATCGTACACAGCATATGGGAAGCCTAACAATCTTCGCACGCTCGCGGTTCATCTCCTTGCTGTCGAAGGCGCAGGGAACGAAAAGATATTCGAGCACCTTGTTTCGTTGCTTCACGATCCCTATATCTGGACCCGTACCAGTGCTATGGAAGCACTCGCGATGCTAAAAGACAAAAGAGCTATTGCACCACTGGAGCAAGCGGAAAAAGACGAGCTTGATGGCCGCGCAAAAAGAGCCGCACGAAATGCAATAAGCTTGATCAAAGAATCAACACAGTCATCCCGCTAGTAATGGTTTACGAGGAACGCATGCGAATTATTCTGTTTGGACCTCCAGGGGTTGGAAAAGGAACGCAGGCAAATCTCCTTGCAGAGAAATTTCATATACCACAAATTTCCACAGGCGACATCTTGCGTGAAGCTGTTCATAAGAGAACGCCTCTCGGACTCAAGGCGAAATCGTATATGGATCAAGGAGCATTAGTTCCCGATCAGGTCATCATTGAAATCATTCGGGAAACCCTCGCTTCTGAGAAATGTGCGGATGGATTCATCCTTGATGGATTCCCTCGAACAGTCGGCCAAGCAGAAGCCCTTGATGCCATACTGAGAGACCTTCATATCAAACTTGATGTTGTCATCGATCTTGCCGCGGATGAAAATGAAATTGTGCGTCGTCTCAGCAACCGGTTAACGTGTCGACAATGCGGCGCGGTCTATAATCTTGCGACCAATACTCTGCCGCAAGATAATAAATGCCCAAAGTGCGGCGGCGAGCTATACCAGAGGGATGACGATAAACCAGAGGTTGTGCGGAATCGGCTGCGTGTGTATCATGAGACAACAGCGCCAGTGCGTACATATTATGCACAGCAAGGCATTCTCCGAAGCGTCGATGGAATGGGAACAATTGCGGATGTTCAACAACGTATCCTGAATTCGCTCCCGGGGAACAGGGGGTAAATGTTCTTCAGAGAGAAGAATGATCCAGAATGGACTATATAGCGATCGAAGCGTGCTCCTTGTTGGTCACCGCGGCTTCCCAACAAAAGCGCCAGAAAATACCTTAGCCTCATTTCGTATTGCTGCCGAAGTTCCCGTTGACATGGTAGAACTCGACGTCCATCTTTCAAAAGACGAGCAACTTATTGTTATCCATGATGCGACACTTGATCGAACAACTAATGGCAATGGTTCCGTTGCAGAATACACTGTTCAAGAATTAAAGCAATTTGATGCGGGGTCCTGGTTCGGAGAAGCATTTAAAGCAGAACCCATTCCAACACTCGGTGAGGTTGTTGCTGCTCTACCAGAGACAATGCTCATAAACATTGAAATAAAGCCTGAAGCTGTCCGCGATGGCAATAACGGAATACAAAAACGCGTAGGTGAATTTATCACTGAGCGCCATCTTGAACATCGGATAGTTGTTTCATCGTTTCATCACGGGGTGCTGAAATTGCTCAAGGACAGTTTTCCCGAAATTCACACTGGAGTTCTCTATGCCTTCCCGCGCGACTTTGGGAAAAAGCCCTCGGAACTTGCAAAACGAGTGGGCGCGGAGATTTTCATCTGCAACAGACGCGAAGTTACGCAGCGTGTTGTAGATAATGCACATGAGAATGAACTGCGCGTAGCTGTTTATACTCTTGATACACCAAGGCAAATCGCTCGCGCACTTAACCTTGGCATTGACGCAGTGGTCTCTAATGCCCCTGATGTGGCGAAGCAGGTCATGAGATCACGGAATCTTCGATAAAAAGCGAAGGAGTCCACAATGAAACGGTTGACCATCAGTATCTTGTCCTGGATGTTCCTTATCCTGCCAGCTCATGCACAAATCCTCGGGAAGTACGTTGCCAACATTGCGCAAGAGAACGCAGGGTACGTCCAGCCGTTAGCTAATGCATTTGGCGCAAATCTAAATTCAGGTCTTTACCACACAGCCGATGTCCATGACCTCCTCGGGATTGACGTCGGTGTCAGAGTTATGTTCGCAATCATCCCTTCAAGAAGCTTAACGTACCGAGGTGTACCGCCTCAAAAAATGCCGAGCCCTTACGGGCTGCCGGATACTGTTCCAACAGGGTATCCATCCAGTGCAATAACGGCAACGATCTTCGGAACAAAAGGAGCAACAGTCAAGAGCAGCGGATATCCTTACTCTCCTGCCGTCCCTGAATTCACTTTCCCAGATGGGCTGGATATGAGCACTCTTGCCCTTGCAGTCCCTCAAGCAAGCATTGGATTCCCCTTCGGTACAGAGCTTCTTCTTCGTTACATACCTCCGGTTCGCTTGAATTCGAGTGTCGGGGATGTGACATTCTACGGCGCTGGTATTAAACATAGCCTCAGCCAGTACATTCCACTGATCCCTCTGGATATTGCAGCGCAGGCTGCATATCAACGGTTTACCCTGCAGGACAGCACCGGGGGTCCATTGCTCACTGCAAATGCATTTGCATTTAGTCTCATCGCCAGCAAAACTATTACAGTGCTAACATTATACGGAGGAATCGGTTACGAACGCTCAGACATGACTATCACATATACCTATGTGACAAGTCCTCCATTGCCCCCTCAACGCATACCACTCAAATACAATTTTACAGGAGAGAATAAGTTTCGCTGGACTGTTGGGGTCACTGCACGACTTCTCATTGCAAGTGCCAGCATTGACTATACATTCGCAAATCAGCCTGTAGTAACGTTAGGAGCATCGTTTACGCTCCGGTAGAATCCATGAAAGCTGAATCGACCACATTTCCGAACGTTTTCATTGCGGAGGTTAATTATGCAATCACGTGAACTCGTACTGCAACAAAATAGCACCGTCTCCACTACTCGGGAAATCCTCTATGCTATCTGGGGAGTTGCGCTCGCTGTGTTGTTTCCTGTTGTGTTCCACTTCTTCCAGCTCGGGAGCACCTTCTTACCGATGTTTGTACCTGTGCTTACCGCTGCATTAGCTGTGTCGCCTTTCACAGCCTTTATCATCGGGGCAGTATCACCGTTCGTTTCCTTTGCTGCGACGGGCATGCCAACCATCGTGCCACCGGTAGCGGCTGTGATGGCGGTTGAGCTGAGTCTTATCGCTGCTCTAACATCTGTTCTTTCTCATCACACGCGATGGAGCCCATGGCTCATCATACCCTTCGTGATGCTCTTTGACCGCATCGGAATGGCACTGTTTGTGACGATAGCTACTCCCGGGTTTATGACACTTGCGGCTATCAGTGCCGGATTCCCCGGTGTTATACTGCAGATCGCGCTGGTACCTATTCTTGGGAAGTGGCTTCTTCACCACGAGAAGTAATCCGCGGCGTTTCGCACCCGGGCAATGCTATCAAGAAATAACAAGGGGCTCTCCCCGGTAGAGCCCCTTGAAATTTTTTGCCTTGTTTCTTTGCAAACATGCGATAAACATTAGAATGGATCTTTCAGGACAGTGAGTGCGAAGAAAGGCGACAAGTCACGATCTACCCACACCTTTGCGAAACAATCACACCGAAGCATCGGAACAATGTTCGACACCATTGCGCATCGGTATGACTTCCTCAATCACTTGTTAAGTCTGGGGATCGATAGGCGCTGGCGAGCGCAAGGAGTGAAGGCGCTACAGTCCGCCATAGGCAGGCACGGGGCAAGCATCCTCGATGTTGCTACCGGAACCGGCGATTTAGCAATTGCAGCTTTAGAAATGAAACCAGCATTGTTGGTTGGAATTGATGTTTCACGTGAGATGTTGTCGCTTGCACAGAAAAAATTCTTAAAGTACCCTATACTGACTTTGTCGAGATTTTTTATCCAGGCTGAAGTTGAACATCTTCCAATTCCCTCAGAAATCTTTGATGCGGCGATGGTTGCCTACGGCGTCAGGAACTTTACGAACCTCCAACAGGGACTCAGAGAGATTCATCGAGTGTTGAAACCCGGTGGAAGATTTCTCGTGCTTGAATTTTCATTGCCCAGATTGCCGGTGATGCGCCAGTTATATTTGTTCTACTTTAGCAAACTTCTCCCATCTATTGGCAGGTTCTTTTCAGGGAGCCGATACGCTTATTCATATCTTCCCGCCTCAGTCGAGCAATTTCCTCAGCCTGAGGAATTTGTCAAGATTCTTCACAAGGTTGGATTTGCTGAAGTAAAATGGAAGTTGCAGACCCTTGGCATCTCGGTTCTATACCTCGCAACGAAACCACCAGTTACTTGACAAGAAAGGGGTGAATCCGTATATTACTGCGTAACTAATGGGCGGGCTGAAGCGCCTCAAGCCCTATGTCCGACACAAACCAATAAGGAGGTGCCACCATGAAACGTTTTGAAACAGCAAGAACTGGGGGGGTATAGCTCTAATCTCGCTGTTACTTCTCCTTACTTTTCCGGGATGCATTGACGATAAACCGATTGGTCCCGCTGAAGTGAAATCTGATCGAAGTCAACAGTCACCTTCACCGCAAGCTCCACAAACTACGTCACTGGCTTTAGCCAAGAATCCAACGTTGAAGGATACGGCAGGGCAGTCGACCCAGTTTTCCATTAAGCCGGGGACGCCAGCAACGCTGGGAGAAGTTAAACCCGATGCTTATGAGTATATTCCCGGGCAATGCTACTACAGATACCGTATTACTTACCACGCCTTCGATCATTTTGAACCTATGCCGGGTAAATATGTTTTTACTGTTGTGGACGATAGCTGGTCTAATGCTCAATATTCTTCGCTCAGGGACAAATTTGGAGTCACCGGAGTGGTGCATTGGGGTGGCGACCCCAGCCGAGCCATGAGTTATTGGCCCGCCGGCAGGATCTGGCAGGCACTTAACATAACTCATGACGAGATGCAGTCCGTCTACAACTTAGGTCTTCGTAATTACTGGTTTGAAGAACCTGTTCACGCTACTAATCTTACTTTGCAGTACGACCGGTGGAATGAAATTAACAACGGATTGTATCCAGCAATATATGTACACATGGCAGATTGGTCTGATTGGAACCTTAAGTGCGGTATAGGTTTGGTGTACGATTGCTATCATACTCTCCATGATCGATATTGCTCTTCTTTTGCTATTGTAGACGCTTCAAGTGACCAATACTGTACCGCTCATGGCAGTTGTTCAACTACAGACCCGGTGGATCACCAGCAGGCTGTGCGTGATATTTTCGGTTCTGACCATAATCAACACGTCTGGATTTCAGAAGCTGAGTACTATGGATATAAGAGAGACGTTCTAAACTGGGCGAATACGAACCGCATATATGTTGTTTGTATCTACGCAGGACAGACCGCGGGCGATTATCTCAAAGACCTTCAGGCGTATGAGGTAGCTTGGGAGATCGGCTTCTTGCGTAAGTTTGGAAGGGAGTGCACCGATTATTACTACTACACTTATTTAGGAGGTGATCCTAACGATCGTGATTCCTGGAGTGGAGTTCCTTGCAAAGTGATAACTTCATGTTCCAGTACAGTTGATGAGCTCTTCCCGTGATGGACGGCTTTGGTGAGAGATAGTATTCTTGACTGCCCGCTATCAGCTGTCAACTAAGATGGAGGTTGCAATGAAAACGAAATTAGTCGCGTTTATAGTTGCGGTAATTTTCTCTGCGTCTTATTCAAGCGGGAACGACGGACAGGTGGCGCGCAAAGGCATCGGCGATTCGACATTGATAGCCTCGGAGAACGCTAGTACCCCAGCACCGATAACGACGGGTGTCGCTGTAAGCGTTATGATTGGTGAAGCTGGGGGAGCAAGCGTCTATTTTCCTATCATTGCTGGTCGCAGGTTTCGGATTGAACCTGAGTTAGGCCTATTCGCTTCGCCTAACAGCAAACGTTTGGGCATACAAGAGAACCAGTATACAGCCACCTGGGGGAAGCTTGGAGTTGGGCTGTTCTATGTTTTCCCGTTGGGGGCTTACAGCAACGCCTACTTCGGTCCAAGGATTGCCAGAGTTGCAACGGGGTACCTCTTTTCCGATGAAGTGGGTGAATTGCCTGAGAGGAAAGGCTACCTCATCGCACCGAGTGGTGGTCTGGAACTCGGCTCATCACATTTTACATTCAGCCTTGAATTGCAGCTTGATTATATCAGGGTCAAATGCTACAATGACCTGGTCTATGATGATGGAAGGCATCCGCCGGCACCGTCTGCTGGTGTTGTTACTCGCGCCGGGTTCGCGATCGGCGCGCAAATGTCTCTTCATTGGTATTTCTAGGGAGTGAGCCCTCTCATGAGCTCTCCGACAGGTGCCCCGCTTGTATACTCAGGGATGCGTAGTTGATAGTCCTGTTGACTACTCCACTGTCAACTGCCAACTAAAGATGGAGTCTCTGATGAAAACAAGATTAATCCCACTCGTACTTGCGGTAATTTTGTCTGTACCCCATTCAAATGGGCAGGACAATAAAGTAAGGTCAGGTATCGGCATAAGCATAATTAGCTATGGCGCAAGTATTTATTTTCCCATAATAGCTGGTCGGAACTTTCGCATTGAGCCTGAGCTGGGCATTCTGGGTTTGCCCGACCGGCTGTTACCGCCTATCCAGCAAGAGTCGCCGGGCTTAGACAAACTTGGGATTGGGTTATTTTATGCCATTCCGTTGAGGGGTTCCAATAACCTCTATTTCGGTCCGAGAGTTGCAAGGTTTGCATCGTCCATGGGTAGTCTGTTTTGGAGTGACGTTGGCTCGGAGCCAGTCAGGCTGGGGTACCTCATTGGACCGTCTGCAGGTGTCGAGCTTGGCTCTTTGCATTTCACTGTCGGCTTTGAACTTGGCTTGGACTATGTTAAAGTCTGGAGCTTTAACGAGAAGATTTATCCACCGGGAACTGCACCAACAACGTCTCAGGATGCTATTACTCGCAGCGGTTTTCTTGGTGAAGGTCGCTTATCCGTCCACTTCTATTTTTAAGGAGTGATCTGGCGCCAAGGTCCTGCGGGCCCATGTAGCCCAATGAAGAGTCTGCGATGAAAACAGAACTAATTGGACTTCTACTTGCGGTCATTTTGTTAGTAGCTGACTCAAGCGGGCAGAGCAACGAAGCCTCATCGAAAGCGGGTGCAGATTCGTCACTCACGCCTCGCGAGAGCCTTAGTGCTCCGCCGCCATCGCTGGGTCTCGGCGTGAGCGCGGGCTTCCAGGGAGCAAGCGTTTATTTCCCTATCATAGCTGCTCACAACTTTCGAATTGAGCCTGAGCTGGGTTATTTCACGTTGCCTGAAAAAAACCATTATGGAACGACGAACATCCGACGTGCGTCTGGGTTAAGCAAACTTGGAGTTGGGGTATTGTACTTAGTTTCGTTCTCGGGCTCAAGTAAGGGCTATTTCGGTTCCAGAGTTGCTATACTGGCAAACGCAGAGAGCGAAGGTTACCTGCTCACACCTAGTGGCGGCGTAGAGCTTGGCTCTTCGCATTTTAGCGCCAGCCTCGAACTGCGCTGGCACTACATCAGCCTCGAGTTTTACAACGGTTTCATTGGCGAGGCTCTTGTATTTCTTCGTGCGTACCTGTAAGCGAGGGGCTGAGACCCAAGCGCGCTGTCACAGGCGGCAATCGTGGTCTGAGTCCTTGGGCGTCTGGAACGACCAGACCTGCTGTGTCCGGAGCTCTTCCCCGAACAGTCAGTGCCAGGTAGTTGATGATTGGATTTCCGTTTGAATAGCTAACTGAAATGGAGGTCGTGGTGAAAAGAAAATTAGTCTTACTCGGCTTTGCACTGGTTTTGTGTATGTCTTTGGCAAGCGGCAAGGACGTTAAAGCGACGCCAGAGCACCATGGTGATTCAACACTCACGACGCCCGGGACTCCTGGTCACTCAGCGCACGTAAGGATCGGTGTCGCTCTGGGCCTGGGCCTTGGTGAAGCCTATGCAGTAAATATTTCTTTCCCTATAATTGCTGGTCGGAACTTTCGCATTGAACCCGAGCTAGGCCTTTTGAGTGTCGCCGACGCGGCCAGTCGGCGTTTGGGAGTGCAGGTCAACAAGTATTCATACGCTTGGGGGAGACTCGGACTGGGGCTGTTCTATGTTTTCCCATTGAGAGCTTACAGCAACGTCTACTTCGGTCCAAGGATTGCCAGACTCGCAACAGGCGATCTCTTCTCCGATGAAGTGGGTAAATGGCCCGAGAGGAAGGGTTACCTCATCGCACCGAGTGGTGGTCTGGAACTTGGGTCTTCGCATCTCAGGCTCGCCCTCGAGGTGTCCTGGGATTATATCAGGGTCAAATGTTATAACGACATAGTCCTCGCTGATGGAATGGGTCCACCAGTGCCGTCTCATGATGTTGCTACTCGCAGCGGTTTTATTGTAGAAGCTCATCTCTCTCTCCGTGCGTACCTTTAACAGATGAGCCGCCGTGCAGATTCTTAGTGTGCAAAACAACCGAGGGCTGCTACAATACGATCGAGGTCTTCCCGTGATAGTCGGTTGACCAGTTGATAGTAGTGTTCGCTACCCACTACGAATTGCGAACCGAAATGGAGGTCATGGTGAAAACAAGATTCACGATTATCTTGCTTGCACTGGCTTTGTGTGTCTCCTACGGAAACGGACGGGATGACCAAGTCTCATCCAGGCACCGTATCGATTCAACAGTTGCGAAACCTGAAAATCGCGGCGGTTCATCATCTATAACACTTGGCATTGGCGTAAGCGTGGGTTTTGGGGGAGCTGGTGAAGTAAGTATTTGTTTTCCTATAACAACTGGTGAGCATTTTCGCATTGAACCCGATCTAGGTGTCTTCGATGCTTCCGTGGGATTACCTCCGAGTCAGCATGCACCATTCTTAGGCAAATTAGGTGTTGGAGTATTCTATGCTCTTCGGTTGAGAGGTCCTAACAGTAGAGTCTATGCCGGTGCAAGGATTGCCAGGCTTACAGTGGGGAATCTTTTCCTGCCAGATGAAATCAGCGGATACTCATATAGGACGGGTTATCTCGTTGCACCCAGCGCTGGTATTGAGTTAGGTTCCTCACATTTCACCCTTGGTGTGGAACTGGGGTTGAATTATATTAGAATCAAGGACTACAATGAGATAATTTACCCGCCGGAAAGCGGACCAACCGTGTCCCCCGATGTTATTACTGGCGGCGGGTTGTTTGGTGAAGGGCGGGTGTTCCTCCGCGCGTATCTTTGAGGAAAAGAACTTTTTCGTGAAAAGCTACTCCACATGATCTGATTGGGCAGTTGGAAGCACGCAGCTGATAGTTCTATCGAGTTGAGTACTCCAGTATCAACTGCGAACCGAAATGGAGGTCATGGTGAAAACAAGATTCACCATTATCTTGCTTGCACTGGCTTTGTGTGTCTCCTACGGAAACGGACAGGATGACCAAGTCTCATCCAGGCCCCGTATCGATTCAACAGTTGCGAAACCTGAAAATCGCGGCGGTTCATCATCTATAACACTTGGTATTGGCGTGAGAGTGGGTTTTGGTCTAGTGCAGCCCAACAGGGAGGCAAGTATTTCTTTCCCAATAATAGCCGGTCGCAACTTCCGCATTGAGCCAGAGTTAGGTATTTTTCGAAAAGCGGATGATGAATATTCATATTCAAAACTTGGGGTTGGGTTATTCTATGTTCTTCCGCTGAGATTGTTGAATCAAGGTTACTTCAAGGATATACCGTTAATCGGACTACTTGATGTTGTTCCCCTCGGGGGCTATAGCGCTGTCTATTTCGGTCCGAGAATTGCCAGTCTTACAGGTGAGTTCCCGGAGAGGAAAGGGTATCTCACCGCACTCAGCGCCGGTCTTGAACTCGGTTCTCCACACTTTACGCTTGGTCTTGAGCTTTGGCTGGATTATATCAGTGTCAAGCGCTACAATGAGTTCATCTCTGGGAATGGGATTCCAGTGCGATCTCATGATGTCATCACACACAGCGCGCTTGGTGGGGAAGCTCATCTTGTTCTCCGTGCGTACCTCTAAGAGATGAGGTACAGATCCGCGGGCTGCAGGACAACCGTGAGATGTTATAACAGCCCTGAGGCCCTCGGGTGATACATGGCTGAGGTAGCCGGTAGCACCGTTGACCATCAGCTGCAGACTGAAATGGAGGTTGGGATGAAAACGAAATTAGTCGCGTTTATAGTTACGGTAATTTTCTGTGCGTCTTACTCAAGCGGGAACGACGGACAGGTGGCGCGCAAAGGCATCGGCGATTCGACGTCGACGGCCTCGGGAGATCGTAGGGCTCCAGCACCGATAACGACGGGTGTCGCTGTAAGCGTTATGATTGGCGAAGCTGGGGGAGCAAGCGTCTATTTTCCTATCATTGCTGGTCGCAGGTTTCGGATTGAACCCGAGCTATGTCTATTCGTTTTGCGTAAGCCGGTGGGAGCTTCTAACAACGTCTACTTTGGTCCGAGAGTTGCAAGGTTCGCATCGCCCATGGGTAGTCTGTTTTCGAGTGAGGTTGGCCCGGAGCCGGTCGGGATCGGTTATCTTGCTGCTGACTGTGCAGGTCTTGAACACGGCTTTTCACATCTTGCCATCCCTTTTGAACCAGGACTGGATTATCTCCAAGAGTGGAGCTACCAATGAGAAAATTTACCCTCAGGGCAAGGGATCATCAATCTCTCACAATGTTATTATCTGCAGCGGTTTTCGCGGTGAAAGGTCTTTGCAAAATCATCACAACAGAAGAATAAACCCATGAAATGGATTCTCATTGCTATCAGCCTCGGAGCATTCATGGAGTTAGGGGCGGGTATAGTCGAAATAAAAGCTCAAACGGACTCTCATCCAGAGCCTCCGATGAATCTCTCTACTCCCACGCGGTCTGTGGAGCGGGACTCACCAGAGAAGTCCTCGCAGGTTGCATCATCGAGCGTGCCGACAAGACTTTCTCTGGGAATTGCTGCTGGTGGTTTCAGGGACCTAACGTCCGGTACACCTGTCACCACCATGGGAGGGGTGATAACCGACAGATGGAACTCCTGGGGAGGAAAAATTTACGCTGATTTTCGGAGCGGCCCCTTAGGACTTGAGCTCAATGCAAATTTATTGCTCCCAGGAGCAAGCATGGCGGCTGCATTTCCTCTGGGTCTACAGATAAAAGCGTACCCATTTCACTCTACAGAGCTTTACGGCGGAGGAGGATGGCTATCAACACGTGGCTCGCAATTCTTCGTAGGCTATGCATGGCATCGCCGAATTGGGCTTGAGATAGGAATAATTAATCTGAAAGGCGTTCAAGGGGAGGGTCACGCATCCGGTGTATATGATAAACAGGCATATTATCTTCTGCTGAAATTTAATGTCGTTAACGCAGGAAACGCTAAGTAAAAAAAACGAATCCATAATCGGCGCAGAAGCTGGGCATCTCTCGCGATAAAACCCTTAAGCACTTGACAATAGAGAAGCAAATCCGTATATTACTGCGTAACTAACTGGGCAGGCTGAAGCGCCTCAAGCCCTATGTGCGACACAAACCAACAAGGAGCTGGTACTATGAAACGTTTTGAAGCAGCAACAGCCGCAGGGGGGGGGGTATAGCTCTAATCTCGCTGTTACTTCTCCTCACTTCCCCAGGATGCATTCAGGACAAACCGACTTGTCCAGTTGAAGCAACGCCCAGCCAGGGTCAATCTGCCAACCTGAGTGGTCTTCCCAAAACCATATCTGGTGTAAATCAGATTAACGAGTCGTTTGATCTCCTGGCCATCTCGATGGCGCGCGCTCTCGAGAGTCGAGAATTCCGCGCGGTCATCAAGGCTGAGATTGCGAAGCGGTTCGACGGGGATTATGATGCACTCTTCAAAAACATATGCCAGAAGAAACTCTCAGATGGCGTTTCATTTGTTGAGCACATTGGAATGGCGTATGCCTCTTTACAGGCGCAGCTTGGCAAAAAAGTGAGTGCTACAGCTGCTCTCCAGGTGATAACCGATGCGGCAAGCAGAATCCCTAAATTTCAGATCGCCATCCCCGTGCATTTCGGGGATTGGGACGCGGGAACTTATGTGCCGCTTGTGACATACGTTCCGGCAGGCATTGACGAGAAGGATCTTGTCAGTCTGAAGGCATATGATTCGGATGGCAAAGTTCACTGGTTGGACGCCAAGAAGGCACCAAATGTCCCTGTTGTCGTTTTAGGTATTAACGAAAGAACCGACGACAATGGGACCATCAAATCGTACCTGCTACCGCCAGACGATGGTGGTGGAGGGGGAGGAGGTGGTGGAGGGGATCCAGTATCGCGCCTTACCGTCAATCACTTTCGCTGTCTGGATGCAGACTGGGATGGATGGTTCGGAGGTGAACCGGAATTCTACATATCAGTTTACTACCATGGAATATATCAACGCACTGACTTTTTCGATGTCGTGGAGGAGCAGACTTACTGGAACATTAATCGAGATATTCTAACTGTATCGGGTCCCTTTATTTACACTGAAGCTGTTGTTGAGCTTTGGGAAGAAGATGGCGGGCTTGGCGGGCCATCGGACCTTGTCGAAAATTTGTGGTTCTATGATGACACGAATAGTGCACAGTCTTTCTTCTATCTTGTAGGTCCCTCTGTGTGGTATAGAGGCACGAGTAACAATGCCGATCTCTACGTCACCCCAGTTTCAGCACCATACTAAGCAGTGTGATATGTAACTGTGAGCGGTGAGGAGTGTATAGACCTCACTGCTCACCGTTTCTTTGGGCAAAAAGCGGCTTATGAGACTATGAAACAGATTTTATCGCTTCTGGCATTTTTGACCCTATGGCCTGTCTTCAGCATAGTAAAGGGGCAATCCTTTACTGTCGAGGGATACATACTGGAACGAGATACTGAAAAGCCTGTCAAAGACGCTGTAGTTCAGCTTGAGAATTCAAAAATCCAAACAACTTCGGGTACTGACGGACATTACAGTCTATCGCTTCCAAAGCGTGCTCTAAAGTGCGACACGCTTGTGTTAAAAATCCAGCAACATGGTTACAAAGATGCTACAAAGTATCTAATATTACCCTCTGAAGATCATTTCGTCCGCCTCGACGTGATCCTGCAGCCGCTGGAATATCAACTGAGCATAATAGAAGTTGTTGCAAGGAAACAATCTATCCAACCAGTGCCTCCACTTTTTGAACTCAACGCCGCCGAACTTGAGAAACTCCCCAAGCTTGGTGAGATAGATGTCTTTCGCGCTGCTCAGGTTTTGCCGGGCGTGGGGAGAGAGAATGATTTCTCAGCGCAACTGATAATCCGCGGCGGTGAGCCATCGCAGCATTTGATTCTCGTAGACGATGTTCCTCTTTGGAATGCATTTCATTTGGGTGGCACTGTTAGCATCATAAATTCCGACATAGTCAGTAAAGTAGACCTATTTGCAAGCAATTATCCTCCTCTATATAGTGGCGCCTCATCAAGTGTTCTTGCCGTTAGGACAAAGGAAGCTCACCCCGACCAATTCCGGTTCTATGGCTCACTGGATTTGCTCTCATCGAAGATCTCACTCGATGGTCCTGTTAGTATTGGAACGCTGATGCTGGGCGCACGTCGAACCTACTTCGACCTGCTTGCCCAGCTGTTTGGCCAGTTTTTCCCTTATTACTTTTACGATCTCTTTGGAAAATATCGCTTGATGGCTACTAACAATCACAGCATTTCCTCTCTCTTTTATTTTAGCAGAGATCACTTCAATGTTTTAGAGGATAGAAAAAGCAGATACACATTCGTTGGAGAGCAGGTTCCTCCGCAATGGGGAAATACACTTGCAGCAATTGAATGGCTTTGGATCCCAGCTCCAGAGCAACTGATGACTGTGTCGGCATTCCTTACTTCATCTATCGTTCGATCCTCCAGTAGGCGTTATCTAACTCACAGACCGGAAGTGGAGGACCTCATCTTGGTTGATAACAGCATATCGCAACATGGAGCAAAAGGGAGATTCGAGTGGAAAATAGCAAACCATCAATTGGCGTTTGGTCTTGAGTTCAGCCAGCTTTCTTTCCGAAATAATTGGGAAATTCACTCCGGCGAGCTATCGGATGTAGTACATCCACCGCAAGAGGTATTCTTCGACTTTGCCCCCGCGGACTATAGCCAGAAACAATCGAGAACATTAGCAGGAGGATTTGCACTGGACAAGTTTCCGATTTCTGAGAGCCTCACGTTGATGGTAGGGGGTCGGTTCGATTTTCTATCTGATCAAGAACGACTCCTTGTGAATCCTTTTCTTCGTGCGGAGTATATACCTACCCACAATCTAAACATTCATGCAAGTTATGGACAATATTACCAATCAACTGTTACCTTAAGTGAAAGGCAAAAAGAATCGGTGTATTCCGCCTTTGCGATTCCATTCTTACCCGATAAAGGAGCAATACCTACAGCAGATCATACAACAATTGGTGTTAGCCTTGACCAACTTTTCCCAGATCTTAAGATAACTCTGGAAGGCTATAGGTTGCTTAAGAACCAATTACCATCAATCTCCATAGTTGACAGGTCGCAACACACTTTCATGGAAGAAACGATGGGCATTGATCTGTTGGCTCGCTATAAAAGGGCACCTTTCGAGGGTTTACTCAGCTATTCAGTTGGAGAATCTATTAGATCTGAGAAAGGAGTCCGTTTCCCGGGCAACTTTGATCAGCGACACATGCTGAAAATATTCCTATCATGCTCTCCGTCCGATGTGTTCAGTGTATCTCTGAGTTGGTTTCTTTACACAGGTTTCCCATATTCATCGCCTGCAAGTGTATTTCTCGGTGGGTTTGATAATTACAGGGAGCGCTCCGCTTTTTACCCTGAAATTGATGGCATGCTATGGTTAACGAGAAGACCGGTCTACACTTACTTTAATAGTCAACGCTCAGCTACGTATCACCGGCTCGATCTTACAGTAGCATATGGCTTTATTATCAAAAAGCTTTTGCTGAAAACATATCTCACTTTCATCAACGTCTATGGGAAAAACAACCCGATTATCGTTGACATTGATACGAGAACAGTTCCACCAAAGAAGGTTGAGATGTCAGGGCTTCCTTTAGTAGCAATAATAGGGGTGCGCTTTGAGATTTAGACAACATCTGTCAGGGCTGGCTTTCATTTTTATGTTGCTGCTCTTGAATAGTTGCATTGAGCCTCCTAACGAGCCATTGCCAGCGATTGGAAACTCCAGTATTATAGCGGTTCTCTCCACCGGGACTAGTCTTCAAAAAATCTACTTTTATTCAGTTACCCATCTTGAGGATACGAGATACCCGGATGAATTATTTGTCCACAATGCAGTTGTTGAGGTCAACGGATTGCAATTCCAAGAGATGTTTGATAGCTTGGAATTTCCCAAGAACTTCTATGGTTTACAGTTCCCCCAATTTGTTCAACCAGACAGCACATATTCACTCGTAGTTCGGAATGGGCAAGAAATCATCAGGGGACGAACAACGACACCAGGTCATTTCTCTGTCATAAGTCATCCAAAAGAGCTTTATATCCACTTGGACGGAGCGACCGACACTGTTGAACTACATTGGCAAGAAAGTCACAATGCCAGGGGCTACATAGTCAACCAGTTCTCTCCACCATTTGAGTACCCATCGGGCTCAGGGAGATTTATCCCCGGGGGTTTGTTGAGTTGGATTTCTAAAAGCAATCATGCAACAATTACAGTGGACAAGGTTGGAAGATACGTGATAAAGATTGCAGCATTTGACGAAAATTATGAAAAGCATTTTGTTTTGGGTTATCAAGTAGCCGGTGTAGAAGGGGCGTATGGCGTGTTTGCCTCCATGGCGGTGGATTCTATCGTTATAAACGTTATGAGAACACAACTTGCGCAGTAGATTCATGACGAGACGACACGAACTGAGGCACTCTGGACGATGTATTAAGAATGGTAAAGTACTAAGGCATCGTCGTGGAGATCGCCCATGAAGTCTGTCCACAATCCCGCTTCGCGAGACCATCGGTATAAAACTGAGGGAGTTCTTGACTAAGTTAAAATCGGCGGAGCTGCCGCCTCTATAGCCATCCCTGGTCTGGCCGCATGTGGGTTGGAAGCCCTGAAGCTGACGTTGCTGTTTCCCCAAAAGCTTCAAGGAACCCTCACCGCTTGTGTTGCTGGTTTGACGGAGATATGGAAATATACTTCAAGGTTTGGTACGCGGGCGACTGGCTAAGGAGTTACTTTCTGGTGAGTCGAGAAGCAGTTCCCATGCAGCTTATCTGCAGAGTAATTTTCCAGCGAACTCCTGAGCGAGAAAGAGCGGTGCTGAGAGGTACTTTTATCGAGCTACTTCTTTCTTTTGCATTACTTCTCAGCACCGCACACGCTCAAGAGCACAATCCAATTGTCCGTGGTTTCGTCACCGATAAGAGAACAGGTGAACGACTGCCCGGGGCAATCATTGCTCTTGACGACAAGCCATCTGGAACAGCCGACAGGAATGGATACTTTGAGCTGCCACTGACAGTCGGTCTGCATCTCGTTCGTGGAAGCATGGTTGGATATGAACCAGACTTGAAAAAGATCGTCGTGACCAACACAGACAAGGAAATCACAATCTTCTTGAGGCTTGAGCAAAAAGCTGTAGAGCTTAGCCCGATCTCAGTCGTCGGAAGCAGATTGGCAGACCAGGGCGGGATAAGACCAATGGATTTCTATAAGGAAGATCTCCAAAAGATCCCTCAATTTGCAGAATCTGATCCTTTAAGAGCAGTCCAGTCTCTGCCCGGCGTTACCTCAGCAACCACTGATTTCAATGCACAGATTTACTTGCGCGGAGGAAACTTTGATGAGACACTGATCGCTCTCGACGGTGTTCCTCTCTACAACCCATATCATCTTGCTGGATGGCTCAGCATAGTCAATGGCGATCTTATTGGAGTAGAAAAGCTCTACCGGTCAAATTATCCAGTAAATTACGGAGGTTATCTTTCAGGCGCTCTGGACTTGATAACGAAAGATGGGCATCAACACTACTACAAGGGGTCTGTTTCGCTTGGAATACCCACCATCAGAGGATACATAGAGGGACCTCTCTGGAAGGGTTCCCTGATCCTCGGAGCACGGAGAACGTACCTGGAGGTCATCACTGATATCCCCTACTATTTCTTCGACCTATTTGCAAAGTACGAGGCAACACCGGACAACAAGAATCTCTTCCGAGCAAGTGCATTCTATTCGCGAGATGCTTTTAATCCATTCACTCACGGTAAAGGAACAACTTGCGTTGACGTGATTCAGGAACCGAATTGGGGAAACCAGATCTTTCAACTTGCCTGGACACATCTGTTTGGTAATAATGCCCAATGTGAAATTTCAGCGTACGGCACCAAAGCCAGTGTGAAAACCGATGGGACAAAAATCCGGAGCAACAACTTCGGGTTGCCTGAGACCAACTGGGCACACATTGCGAATTTTATCACAGAGCTTGGGCTAAAGCTTGAAGGGAGACTTCTTGGAAACCGATATTCGTTACTTGTGGGCTTTGAAGCGAAGAGCCAGCAATTAAACTACGACTGGAATATACATTGGACTGCCTATTCTGACCAGGAAGAATTCTTGTTTCCTAAGGTTGAATCTTTCTACGACTTCGCTGAGAATCCCTTCCAGTACGGCGCGAAAGAACAACTCTTCAGCGCTTATGTCTCAAACCGGGTTGAAGTAACCGACCGACTAATTCTCGATGCAGGGGCACGCCTGAGCTACTTGCATGGTTTAAGAAAATTACTCCCCCTCCCTTATGCACATGTCGAGTATAAGCTCACTCGGGATGTTCAGCTTAGTGGAGGCTACGGCAGATATTTCCAGCACATATATACAATGAAGGAGAACAAAAGTCGCGATAATATGTTTACTCCTTATACCGTGTTCTTCCTGGCCGACGATGAGACGAAAATTGCATATTCTGATCACTACGTTGCGGGCATAGAACTTCCTCTGTCAGAAACCATCACGTGTGGAATGGAAGGATACTATAAAAGACGTAAGAACTTAGCATCCTCCTACAACGATGTGAGCAATCGGTACCGATTTGAAGGTGGCTATTCTGCCGGTGTAGATGTGCTGGTTAAGAAGACAAGAGGCAACCCCTCTGGCTGGCTTGGATACTCGTTTCTGAGAGCAATAAAGGACAATGGAGCGTACAAGTATTTTGCCCATTACGACAGAACCCACAGCTTGAAGTTTTTCGTAAACTGGGGTATATCCGAGAGTTGGAGCGCGAGCGCATTATGGACACTTGCCTCAGGGGTTCCATACACACCAATAATCGGAAAATATGTAGCGACCGACTACTACTGGGCGCAGAGTGAGATGTTCCCTTCATGGAGACCGGTTGAAGGGGGTAAAAACTCAGCAAGGACTGACCTGTACCATCGGCTTGATATCGGCATTACGGGTAGTTTCATCTGGCAAAGAGTCTTAATCAAGCCATACATTGAGGTTTTCAACGTTTATAACTCCCCCAATCCCTACTATGATGAATTCAGAAAAGACGAACAGAGAGCTTCAAACGTAGTTCCTACTTTCGGAGTAACAATTGAATTCTAAAGTAGATACATCAGGGAGATTGTATCCTCCCCACTCATCGCAAGAAAATGAGAAGCAGTCGCCCAGGATCAAATACCTTCGCAAAGTGACACAACTGATGAGAAACCCAATGCTTCTTGTACTCCTTGCGGCAAGTTCATTCCTCTGCTTGCCCTCATGTGAATCAGTAAACACACCTTCAGCCTTTTACACTCACAGCATTCTCTTCAGTTTAATTGCGGGCAGAGGAACGCAGGAATGTCTGGTGCTCAAGACGGCGGGATTGTCCGGAAGAAGCAGAGACGTTTCTGAGCTCCAGGCTGAGGTCTCTGTTACTGACCCAGAAGGGCATGTCTACACTTTCGAGGCAAGAATAGATACGCTGGCACCTGATTTAATCGGAAGCATGTACGTCAGCAGATCGCAGATATGGGCAATATCTGGTCAGAGTTACAGACTCTTAGTGAGGACAAAAGAGGGAACAATTACGGGTGAAACTCTTGTCCCGAACGACTTTTCGATCCTCGCTCCTTCAGGAGGTGACAAACTCAGAGTAGTGAATGGAAAATTGAGCTTCATTATTGCATGGACAAAAAGCGAAAATGCAAAAGGATACATTGTAAAGGTTACAATCTCGTATGCCATCAGTTTGGGAGACGGAGTAACGCGCAAGTCTCAGGATTCTTATTTCATTGATACTCAGGACACCACTTACACTTTCAGTGCAATAGCGCCCGGAGCGCCAGCTCAATTGGATTCATGCTCAATTGAGGTGTTAGCATACGATAAGAACTACTACAGTTACAAGCATTTGAATGCGGAAAGCAGCGGTATTTCTGGAGGATATGGGTATTTTGCTTCCTCGGTATTAAAAACTGTGAAGGTTGCCTTCATCTATTAGGCATTTGTGACAATTCCCACCTACCTGAATGATAATTTCCCCGCACTCCAACTACCGCTCACCATCTAAGCGAAGATTTTCTTCCGCAGCTTCTGTTTGATTCACCATCATGGTTCGACTCCACGTAGGCGAATTCCATTAAAACTTCGGCAACCCCGGTTTCAGTTCCGGGCAGACTTGCGCCAGAGGCTCATCGTGACCGCTGAACTCTTACGAAAATCATGAAGGGATTTTTCGGTTCGGCTTTCGTGAAAAGCTGAGTCAGCGGATAATCACAAATTTTCGGTACGCAGTTTCCCCTTTGCGATAAAGCAACTGGTTGGTATCTGGGTCGTATTGATCCTGGGTTACTGTGAAGTGGGCTATATAAACGCCACTGACTACCACCTGCCTTGAGGAAGTTACCTGGTTCCAGGCTTCATCCCCACTTCCATTCTCGTGCTCGATGACGTTAATAAGGTCTCCGCGCTCCGTGTATATCCTGATGGTGCAGTGTCCGGGAATGTTGAGGAACATGATTTTGTCAGGTTCTCCGGGATATTGCTGCTCGCGGGCGCGGATGTTGTAAGGGTTAGGCACGACCCGGATCTCTGCCAGGCTGCTTCCGGCTTTACGCCGGAGGAAAGCTGGCTGGTTAGTCTTGGTATAAAAGCGGCTGCTGTAGAGTGGACCAGTAGGATTCGTTTCCCCGGAAGTATTGTTGCTTCCGTCGTTAAAAGCAACGATGTAGTAATAGTATGAAAAGCCCCTTCTTGCCGTCATATCGTCGTAGTGCGTGACGCCTGGTCCCCCACTGAAGATCTCCTCGTAGGTGGTATCTGGCTTCCCGGTTGCACGGAAGATTTTGTAGCCTGCAAAGCCCGGGGTTCCCTCTGAGGGACTTGGCCTCCAGGAAAGACTAATACGATCTCCTCCTGAATTGACTTCGAAGAAAGGCGGGGGAAGTGGAGGCTGTGGAATATTGTAGTCTGCGTCGTAATTCCGTTTTGCCCGTCCGAAGGTTTTCAATATCGAGTCCTTTCCAGTGTAAACCCATGCATCCTTGTACTGGTCCTTATCGGTAGTTGTCGAACCATCGGGCATCACAAATGGACCCTTGTCAGTAGGATTATCGTAGGCTTGCTTCCATCTTCTCCCAATCTCCTCACACTTTTGTCGGCTCAGACCGCTGACGGCTTCAGCCTCAACGATTGTGATGCTCTCGCCCGGGTTAAGGTCAAATGGACCGTACGTAATCCAGATGTTAGTACCACCTGCATCACCGTGCACGGTCACCGGATCGGGATGACTTGCCATGTATTTCTCATCCATCCTCTCATTGCCACCTAAGCCTTTATACGGTTGTCCGCTGAGCATCTGATAAAGTGCTATCATGTTAGGTTCAGCTGCTGCTGACATATCTCCAAGCGACGGATATGTATCTCCAGCGTGCCATCCCAGCACAATTGGTTGGTTTGGGTCATCGGATTTGTCAGTTGCGCTCTTATCAACGTGGAGGACAACAATGCCGGCGTGCTGCGGTGCACAAAGCCTGCCATTACCGCTCACATCAGGTCCACCAATGTTGTCAAACGCATTCACAGCTGCCTGTCCAGCCCAGGAAAACCCGCACCGGAGCCAATCCACAATCGGATGCGCTTCCGTGAGCCGCTCCGATGCATGTGCTGCATAGTTCTCGCCGCGCTTCGTCACCCAGCTATGCTTGCCCCAGGATTGCCCATCCCCGATTTTGAAAGACCCTTCTCGAGAAACGCTGTAACGTACTCCTCGACCGATCCTGATCCCTTTGAGGGGAGCGTGGAGCTCTATTTCATCATCGTAATCGACGTTCCCTGTGTTGGTATATGTATACTCCTTGATGAAGTAGTTGTCATGGTACTGTTGACTGAATGCATAGATCTTTCGCGTGACAGTAAGCCCTATTGAGGTATTCACAACGTTGGTGATCACTCGATCGGGAATCAGGTCCGGATTGATCTCATCAACGTCACCCGCATATGGAGCGGTGATGTTCACACCATCAACATAAACCATTGGAGGTGGAAATTTCGCTGTCTGCTTGTGCTGCATTGGAAAGATGGAAACACCGGCGTAGTCCGCAGCGAAGTATATTCCATACGCACTCCATTGCCTTCCGTTCGCATCGGTGAAATCCTTCACGGCAATCCATGATCGTTCGATGACAGCATTGTCTTGATATGGGTAGTCAGCAGGCCAGATCATCCCTTCGTAGTAGACGTTGTTCCATGCGCGCTCAGCTCCGTACGCTGAGAAAAGGCTCTGCAAAGAACCGACCCGCACATATCGCTTCATTGTTTCAGGAACTTGAGCCTCGGTGAGATGTAATTGACACAAAGTGAAACCCCCGAGGCTCAGCAAAATGAGGGAAGCATGTCTGAGATGCACTTTAACTTCTCCTTAGAAATTTTAAACTCAAAAACTGTGACATCGTCAAAATGCTAATCGAATGCCAAAGATTATCGTCCTTGGATTCAAGAAAGTCAGAGACGTAATGTTTGGCATATCTATGTACGACTTCTTCGCTTTTCGAGCATCATTCCGAGCTTTGATTGCCGGGTCATTGTTCGGATTGGGCTCCAGAGGATCATAAGCGACTCCATCCGGACGGTAGTCTCCGATCTTATCGTTGCCGCGTTCATCCCCTTCTTCCCAGGGAAAGTTGAGCGATTCGAGATAATCGTAGTAATCGTAGATGCTCGAAAAACCGGCGTAGCTCATATACTTGAGATTTAAGGCATTTCGCACGTCGATGTAGAGTTGCACGTCGTAGTTCCAAGCCCTCAGAGATTTCGAAACGCGAAGATCGACGTTATACCAATCCCTCCATTGAACATTGTCGACGACTCCAGGGATGCTGTGTGGATTATAGGTCTCGTACCTTCCTGTTCGCCAATCAGCAAGAATGCTCACGCTCCAATTACCGAGTGGTCTGAATCCCATCCACTGAGGTCCAAAGTTCTCCGGCGTATAAATCTCGATATTCGCCCGAGCATAGGGGAGGGGATGCGGTTTTTCTTGATATGGATTCAATCTGAGATAGTCACGCTGCTTATTAGGATCTTCGAAATATCTTGTAAGGCCGAAGTACCCTGACGTACGCACATCATACGTGTAGTTGACAAATCCTCTGATCCAATCGCCAGTAAGTTTAGTGACTGTGATCTCAAAGCCGCGGATATCAGCATAGTTATTGTTCGCTGCACGGTAGTACTGAACAGCGTTATTGATGCTCTGATAGAAAATCCAGCCAGGTTGATTCGAAACATCTTTGTAGTACGCCGCAATGTTCAGAAGAAACATGTTGAAAAGATTTTGTGCGTAGCCAAGCTCGTATGCTATAGTTCTCTCCAGTTCAAGCGCTGGGTCCCCAATGTAAGTCACGAGTCCGTTTGATTCCCTCTGAAGCCTGAACCTATAAGATGACATCGGCTCTGAGTAGAAGTGCCCATAGTTAAAATAGAGCTTGGAATTCTCCGTGATCGGATGTGAAATTCCAAGTCGCGGACTGAAAACGAGTTGTGATTTCACTTCCTCGCGAGGCGCCTCGCTCTCAATGCGTTTTCCATACCCTTGACTATAGTAGCGGTCGTAGGCTGAAAGTGCGTAGCTTTCAGTGTTCGGGTTCGAATAGTCAAGCCTTACACCAAGATTAGCAATGAGCCCCTCGAACTCTAACTTGTCCTGTACATAGGCTCCGACACGATACGGAAAAACACGATAGATCATACTCCGTGTCCAGGTACTCATCGAAGGGCTTTGCGTGGAAGAGTTAATATTGTAGTCGTTGTACACGACTTGGAGTCCCGCCTTCAGCTGATGTTCCCTGCTCACCTGGCTGGTAAGATCGAAACGGAGTGACGTCGTAGAGTTGACGCTTTGATCTCTGCCTAAATTCATCCAGCCACCCATACTCATTCCGTCAATACCTGAGACCGCGTACCCCCAGTATCCATACGGGGCTTCGTCAACAAAATAGCCGGGGACTGGTTGGTATTTCTTTGTAGTGTCGCGATCGGGCAACTTGTACGTGTTGTATCGGTTTGCGTTATATTGTAAACTCACCTCATAAAACGTTTTTGAGCTTATCACGTGTGTCAATTTCGCACCGACCATGCTGTGGTAGATCGCCGTTGGGCTGTAATAGCCGGGCATGTAAAGGATGCTATTGCCGCTCGTGCTGTTCAGCAGATCGGCAATCTCCTCCTGATCCCTCAGCACACGACCTGTAGGAGTGACCGTCCAATCATAGGGAGAGACAGAATATATCTCCCCATAAAGTCCTGAAAGCGTCAGTTTCATTGAGCGTGTCAGATCAGAGGTAAGCTTCAGCTGTGTATAGTTTTCATCGTAGCTATCCCTTGAAAGTGGGTAGATAAACATGTCTCGTTGCCGGAAGTGAGAGACATAGAACCTCAGTTTGCCTAACTGTTGCCCTAAGAAGGGAACAGGTCCCCCGAAACCGACATCGACCACATAATCGGGCTTGGTTATGTCACCTGCGCGGCGATGCTGCCACTCATAGATGCGTCTGGCACCTTCCGGGGTAAGGTCATTTGAAGGGTCGTTATCCTCCAGCGTTGCTCGAGAGACAGGGATCCACCCTTCGAACTGTGGATACTGGCGCTGCGTATACTGATCCCACGCACCGTTCTTTGTGCCTGTCCAGCAAACAGCAGGATCCATGTATGGTCGGTTGAAGTAGGAATACGGATCGTAGAGGGAAGGTCCAAAATGTTTGGGTCCTGGTGGACGGTATTGTACAGAGACCACGCCGCTATAGCGCATTGGGTCGCCTTCTCTGGTCACAATGTTCACAAGCCCGGAGCGCAAGTTTCCGTACTCCGCGTTGAATCCGCCAGTCTGTATCTGGATCTCCTTCACCGAACTCAAGCTCACGGCAGGATATGGTATATTTGAGCGTTCATCATTCAGTGAGAGTCCATCGACCATAAAGACCGTTTGATTAGCTGAGCCACCGCGAATGATGATCCCTTCCCGCCCTCGCTCAACACCGGCTTGAAGGGTGAGCACCTGACTCACAGTTTGAACCGGTAGTCGCTCAACCGCCTTTGCTTCTATGTTCATCTGGCTGGCGGATACATCCTTGGTGACGATTGGACGTTCCGCAACGACCAACACTTCCTTCGCTTCTATTACAACTGGCTCCATGCTGGCATCGATCTTTGTTGTGAGATCAATCACAACTCGTACGTTCTTGACATGGTACTTAGCGTAGCCGATCATGTTGAACGTGACAGTATATGTGCCTGGCGGGACATTGAGAATTGAGTAGTATCCTTCCGCATCTGTGACCGTGCCAAGTGAAGTGCCCTCAACAATTACTGTAGCACCAACAAGTGGTGAACCATTCTCTGCATCAGTAACACGACCAGAGATCACTCCCCCAGTTCCTCCGAGCATGAACGAGGAACTAAGGGCAAGCAAGAGTATCAATGGAACAATTTTGCTCATGATGGCGTCCGCCCCCTTGATTTTATACACTCCATGGTTAATGCGTGCACAGCACATTAACAATGAACTCTCCATGTTCCTCAGAGCGAGAATTTAACTGAGAGCCTATTTACATTTTCAAACCTGAGAAATGGGGTCAGTGAATAATCAACCTCAAAGCCAAATTTCCTCACTCCAACTCCAGCGGTGAAACCATACTCTTCATGTCCTGTAACGTAGCCGACGCGAAGTGCAACAGTTTCCATAAAGGTATATTCTGCACCAATATTCAGAAACTCCGGATACGAGCGCGGATGAACCGCATCAATGGAGAAGATCAGTGTATGCTTTGACTGGAGACCTGGGAAAAAATCGATGAGGTTCATTGAGGCGCCGATCTTGAACGTTAGGGGTAGCTGGAATCCCTCTTTCTCATACTTGACTTCCCGGGAGAAATTGCTAATTGCCATACCGAACTTCAGGCTTTTTAATCCTGTTCGATAGAGCGTCCCGAAGTCAAAGGCGACCACACCGAGGGCATACTTCTTCTCCCCCATCGTGGTATCGGTCTCCATGTAGATAGGGACGAAGCTGGTACCCAGGTCCTGGTATGCGTACTTGACTTGCCCTCCAACAGAAAATCGATCGGACAATTCCTTAGCGTATCCCAGGCCTATCATGTACGCGCTTGGCTGAGCCCATCCCGTTATATCCTCATATCCCTTTTCGTTGCTTGCCACGCGCGTCCACAGAAACTCGCCATAGTCCACTCTCAAGATGCTTACTCCGAGAACGCCGTAACGTCCCTCTTTAATGTTGAGTGCCAACGTGCCAGAGTAGTACGAAATATCAGCAATCCATTTCATATGGTTCAACGAGAGGTCAACAAGGGAACTCATTCTGGCGATCCCCGCGGGATTGTACTCGAGTGCTGTGGATGATCCTTCTAATGTGAGAAAGGCTTCGCCCATTGCTGCGGCGCGTGCATCTCTACTAACACTGAGAAACTCGAAGCCGGTCTGGGCTAGTTTTTGCTGGGCAAAACAAGAGGAAACCATCAACCCCAGTACAACAAATGCTCGTGAAAATACAGAACTGAAACCGTTCATTTCGGATCTCCATGCAAAATCTCAATCCATTGTTCTGTCTGCTCACTGAAGCCCATGAGGACAGCTGCCGATTGCTGCCCGACGTGAAGAATTGTTTTCCCCCTTCTGCAAATCACAGACCACCAAAAATATAATTGATGGTTTACAGAATGTCAAGCAATGTTTAAAGCCCGAAGTCCGATGCCGAACGAGAACTGATAGGAGAAGCTGCACCTGGTCAACCGCGGTGAGAGTTGAAAGGGTGGTGCTGATGCAATCGACCCAAGGGTTTACGATAAAGATGGAACAACAACCCCCGAGGTGGCTCACAGCACAGCGGGATCCAAATTGTATTTTAGCGAGATATTGTATAAATTGCTTGCGACAGAAAGCGGTAGAGTCTCGCCGAAAAGAAAATTCAGACGAACACACCCTTGCCGGGCGGAAGCTGAATCTGAAGAGGCTAAGATTGCTCACTGGCCTAAGAGTGTGGTAAGACAGGAGCGATAAGGGTTCGGTTATGTTATACAAGTGTTCTGCTTCTAATGGAAATGGAGTTTTTCAAGTTAAATTAAGAGAAAAGGGGACAAGCGATGGAGCAGAAAACCTTGTTTGAAAAAGAAGAGAAGAAACTTATCAATTTGAAAGAGGCAAGTGTCTGGGCTTCTCAATATCTGAATCGTAAAATTACCGTTTCAAATGTATGACATCTGATTCACTATGGAAGCATAAGAAGATATGGACGCCATGGCGATCCGCAGGTAAACGGTAGAAAACTAAAGGACATATTATGACATACCATAAGTTGATAATCGGAAACTGTATGAGTATGCAAGAAATACCAGACGAAAGTGTCCATTTGATGGTAACATCACCACCTTATTTTAATGCTCCATTTGATTATAAGGGCCTATTCAAAAATTATGAACAATATTTAGGCGTTCTAAATAGAGTTGCAAAAGAAGTATTTAGAGTGTTGAAAAAAGGGAGAATTGCAGTGCTTAACATTGATGATATGCTCGTTAATGGTGAAAAATTCCCAATTGTTGCGGATGCCACTAAAATATTCCAAAATGCCGGGTTCAGATACCGAGATAGAATTATATGGAAGAAACCTGATGGCTACTTAAGAATAAGTAGGAGAAGCGGAGTGCTTTTACAAAATCCTTACCCAATGTATTTTTACCCGGATAATCTGTTAGAAAGCATTTTAATTTTTCAAAAAGGAAAATTTGAGTATCATTCGATTTCGAAGGAGGTAAAAGAGACATCAAAGATTGATATTAAAGAGTTTTCAGATAACAAGTGGTATATGACACTTTGGGAAATGACGAACGTTCTCCCTGGCTCAACATTAGAGAAAGAAATTGCTGCGTTCCCTGAAGAATTACCATACAGGATTATTAAACTATTCTCTTACGTTGGAGAGACTGTTTTAGACCCCTTTGTGGGAAGTGGAACTACCATGAAAGTAGCACGACAACTTCGTAGAAATAGCATTGGTATAGAGATTAAGAAATCCTTAATTCCGATTATTAGGCAAAAACTCGGATTTGAAGGCCAATTACCACTTGATAATCAAAACGATACTTTTGAGGTAATAATAAGAGAAGGTGTTAAACATGGATGTGTTAGCTAAAATAGCAGGGATAAAATACTTGCCCTTCTTATGCCGTGATCTAAAAACTTACAACATGTCAGAGCTTCGTTCTGCCTTCTGTCAAGACGGGTCTTTTGTATTGAGTTTTGATGATAAGAAGCGAGTCGCTTTAAGTTGGTGGGTTTCAGCCAAACGAACGAGATCATATCCGTACGCCAGAGTATATGACACTTTGAATTTTGAAGGTAAAAAAGTGACAATAATCCCTATAGTGAAGGATGAGGGCAAAGAAGGTGATAGAGATTTTCTGCAGTGGGACACAATTTCCCTGATGAGCTTATTAGGAATATATGTGATTATTGGCTATTACAAGGACGCTGAAAAAAGCCGAAGATACAGGCATAAAATAACAAATCAGAGATTTGATATGAAGTATATAATAAAAGAAGTAAGCGCTCTCTTCTCTTATCAATCAGATGCTTTACACTGGAATTTAGGACAAATAGAAAAAGTCGGAGAAATCGCTAAAGCTGCTCTATATTGTTACGAAAGAATTTCAAGAAATCTTGGTGTTCAAATGCATTCGAGGGAATTTGCAGAAAGGCGAATAAAAGAGCTTATTAAGGGTAAAGAAACCTTTATGCGACTTTCAAGGGAACTGGCAAAGAAAGCGCAGAATAGAGAAAGTATCACCAGGCAACCCAAAGAGAAACTAACTGGCTTAAAGGCAACATTAACAATTAAAAATTATCTCGGAGGATATTACTTTTTCACCTGTGATGAGGTTAGGATTAAAAATAAAACAGTGTATTTAGTTGAAGGTAAACATAGCAAACAAAGTTTAATTCCTTCTTTAGAAGATATAAAAGATGGGTTGCTCAAAATGATTTTGTTCACTAATCTCAAAGAAGTAAAAATAGAAGAAAAGACATACAGTCCAATTGCGGTTTTAAAATTAACCAGCGCTATTAGATATCGAAAAGATAAGTTAAATATTTCACAGATAGAAACATTAAAAAAATTAAAAGCAGAAGCAAAGGAGAATAATTTTATTGTGAAACTTAATAATAGAAATCTAACGGAGATTGTGCCATGAATATGGAAAATAGCAATCCTGTGGATGATATATTCGTGATAAAAGTGAGCGAAATTCAATATTTAGCCAAACAGAAATTCGGGAAATATTTAGACGAAAAGGAAATTAAGGAGGTTCAAAACAGAAGCCAGCGGGCCTTACAGTGCTGTGAGAAGGTAGTTCTTTATGCAATCGAGGATGTAATTCATGAGACCAAAAGGTGATACTGTTCTGCTTCTAATGGAAATGGACTTTTTTCAAGGTAAATTAAGAGAAAAGGGGACAAGCGATGGAGCAGAAAACATTGTTTGAAAAAGAAGAGAAGAAACTTATCAATTTGAAAGAGGCAAGTGTCTGGGCTTCTCAATATCTGAATCGTAAAATTACCGTTTCAAATATATCATATCTAATTCAGTACGGAAGAATAAAAAAGTATGGACGGGATGGGAATCCCTTGGTAAGTATAGACGAGTTAAGAAATTACTATGATTCTTTTTCAAAAAAGTCTAAATGGAGAAAGATATTAGGAGAAGACATTAATTGGCATCTTTCATTTGCTCAATATAAAGAAGCGGAGAGGACAAAACATGTTCATAGGTTGCATCCATACAAAGGCAAATTTATTCCTCAGTTAGTAGAGTACTTTCTTGATTCCCACATAGATGAATTTAAAAGAGAAGTCTACTTTCACAAAGGCGATATAGTCTTAGATCCCTTTTGCGGGAGCGGAACGACATTAGTTCAGGCGAACGAATTAGGGATACATGCCATCGGAATAGACATTTCTTCTTTCAACGTTTTGATTTCCAATGTAAAAGTTGAAAAGCATGATCTAATTCTAATAAAGGATGCGATTCGAAAATTGAACTTGAAACTAAGAGAATTTCAGAGTGCTAAAAGCAATATCTCCTTTGAAGAGCACTTATTGTTGGAACTGGCAAAATTTAACAATAAATATTTTCCGTCACCTGAATACAAGAGAAAAGTCTCGAACGGAGCGATCAATGAGAAAGAATATGCAAAAGAAAAAGAAAATGAATTTCTTGCTATTTACAATGGGTTGATTCATAGATATGGAATTAAGATAACCCAGGATAAAAGCGAAACTTTTTTAGATAAGTGGTTTTTGGACCCTGTGAGAAAAGAAATAGATTTCATAGCTTCTGAAATAAACAAAATAGAAAATGAAGACCTAAAGAATGTTTTGACGATAATTTTGAGTAGAACCGTCCGGTCATGTAGAGCAACAACCCATGCTGACCTGGCAACTTTAAAAGAGCCTATCACTACTACTTACTATTGCAAAAAACACGGAAAAATTTGCAAACCTATATTTTCTATAACAAAATGGTGGGAATTCTATACACTAGATACGCTAAATCGCCTAAGAGAATTCAGCAAACTGAGAACGAATACCTTTCAGGTTTGTTTGACAGGGGATAGTAGAACAATAGATATTTATGAAGAAATAAAAAAGAAAAACAAAGAATTTGCAAAACTTTTATTGAAGCAAAAGATAAGAGGAATATTTTCAAGTCCGCCTTATGTTGGACTCATTGATTATCACGAACAACACGCCTATGCATACGAAATATTCGGATTTAAACGGAATGATGATTTGGAAATAGGTCCCCTATCGAAAGGGCAAGGCGAAGAGCAAAGGAAATCTTACATTAAAGGTATAGCAGAAGTTCTCGTAAATTGTAAAAAGTATCTTCAAGACGACTATGACGTATTTTTGGTGGCAAATGATAAATTTAACCTTTATCCAAAGATCGCTGAACTGGCCGGAATGAAAATTGTTGACGAGTTCAAACGTCCCGTTTTATGTCGGGTTGAAAAAGACAGGGAAACGCCCTATTCTGAATCAATATTTCACTTGAAAGAGAAATAAAAAATGGCTCTTACAAATGAACAAGTAATAAAGGTTGAAAATACTATTAGACAAAGTTTAAGGAGTAAATTTTTATCATACACGCCGGAAACACATAATATGCCATTTCATTATCGTCTACTTGGCAAGGATAGAATGGCCCTATTTTCTTTTATACAATCTCTAAATACTACTTTCGGCACTTCTATTTTTGAACCTGTGGCTGAAACACTGGCAAGTTTAAGATTTCCTGTTGCACAAAAACAATTTGTAGTGGGTGATACGATAAGTGAACAAGCACAGATAGAAATTCAGCATATTATGAACGAACTAACAACAGGAAGAAAAAACCCAAACAAAATAGAGGAAATTGAAAAAATAAGAAAAGTTGTTACCTCTGGCAGAGTAAATAAATTAAAAACTGTAAAAGCAGATTTATTTGTTATGAGTAATGATGGTACTGTTCATTTATTTGACTTAAAAACGGTTAAACCTAATGTCGGCCAATTCAAGGATTTTAAAAGAACGTTATTAGAATGGGTAGCAATATATTTGTCAAAGCATCCAGATGCAAACATTGATTCCTATATTGCCATCCCTTATAATCCCTATGAGCCAGAGCCCTATGAAAGATGGACGCTAAAAGGTATGTTAGATTTGGATAACGAATTAAAGGTCGCAGATGAATTTTGGGACTTTTTAGGCGGAGAAGGAGCTTATTCGGAACTACTGGCTTGTTTTGAAAGAGTTGGAATCGAATTAAGGCCAGAAATAGATGAGTATTTTTCAAAATTCAACTGAAGCTGCAGATTCCTTGTCGATGACAGAAATTGACCAACTTCAAATAACACATCATAAAGGTTCGCCCACCGGAGGCGAACTTTGGGAACGCGTAAGCCATTGCGCGAAGCCCAACTACATCAACAACAAACAATCAACCATCTACGAGGAGGAAAGACATGAGAAGAAAACCTTTCATTCACTTGATCGTTGGCACTATCGTTGCGTGGGGAATAACAACCGCAGCATTCTCCCAAGAAATCAAAAAGGAGGATTGCTTCTTCCTTTCCAGCCTCCATGCCACAGCGGGAGGAATGGGTTATTGGTATGACAAGGCTAAGGGAGGTCTCGAAACTATCACTGGCATACCATACTCAGACCTCGCATGCAAGAATTGCCATGTTTCCTCTTGCGACGCCTGCCACAAGAAAGAGGCAAATGGAAAACTGGCGTATTCCGTTGACGCAGCCAAGAGCCAGGATAAATGCCTGAGCTGCCACGCCCGCGAGGCAGCGATCATGAAAATCAACAAAGAGGCTAATACGCCAGATGTTCACTTCGCAAATGGTATGAGTTGTATGGATTGTCACACTGCTCGCGAAATCCATGGTGATGGCGTGGAATACAAATCAATGAAAGAGCAAGGAGCAATGGATGTGAAATGCGAGCAGTGCCATGAGTCCGTGTCAAAAAGTATCTCCCACACTATTCACGGGAACAAACTGGATTGCAAAGCCTGCCATGTGCGGCAAGTCGTAAGCTGCACCAACTGCCACTTTGAGACCATGATCAAAGAAAAGAAACGTGTCGCTCTCCCTGTTTCTGGCTGGACATTCCTTATGAACTATAACGGGAAAGTGACTTCGGCAAATATGCAGACATTCGTTGTACCAGGGAATAAAACCTTCCTCATTTTCGCCCCTCAGTTCAGTCATTCGGTGAGGAAAGAGGGAGCCAAATGCGAAGAATGCCATGCTACAAACAACGTCAAACAAGTTCTCAAAGGTAAAATTGATCTGACATGGCTCGAAAAGGGGAAAGTGGAGCAGACGAAAGGCGTTATCCCAGTTGCGGATGGGGTACGGTACAATTCTGTTTATCAGAACTACGAAAACGGCACATGGACGCCGATTTCCAACCCTGCCGCCCCGAAAGTGCAGTACGTTGGGTATGGTTCACCTCTAACGAAAGAACAGCTCGATAAGCTTGCAAAGCCACAAAAAAGCGCGAAATAGCACTCTTGCCTCTATGCTCAGCTAAAAATGGAAAGGCGCCTCCCGTACGTAGTAAGTAAGAGGGAGGCGCCATCATTAATAAAACTCGCCGTCCTAAGATCAGAGCGAAAAACCGCACACAGAGCAGGCAACAACTGTAGCTCTTATTTCCGTCCAGGTAATTCATAAAACTTGAGCTCACGCAAATTGTCGATGGCTCCGTGATAGTATGCATAGCGGAAAAACTCGCCCAAGCTTTCAATAGCAGTTTCATCAAGGTCAAACGAGAGATATTCGCGCAGGATTTCCTCAAGAGCCTCTTCAGAGACTCCAATATCGCCGGCACGTGTTGTGGCTACGGAATGTAAACTCGACGCTCCTATACGTGCAGAAAGTTGCAACGCATGTATATCATCAGCAGAAAGAGCATTTTCTTGTGCTGCAATGAGAACATGAACAAATGGTAATTCAGTCATTTCCTCCCATGCCTCGATCAAATCAAGAGAAGGTTCTTGGAAGAGAGTTGCTTGCCATGCTGCTTCACCAACGAGAAGAGCTGCATCAGCCTGTTCAAGCATTCTTGCTAATGGCGGCGATGCCGGTATAAACTCAGGGACAAGACCGTATTGCTCAGCAAGGACAACTTTCGCCAGGACTGCTTCGGAGGGGAAGTTAACATCCACAGCAAGAGAGGTGATGTCTCGCAAGCCCTTTCGAAAGAAGATTGCCGCAGTTGATCCCCCTGCTGCAGCTGTTACGCTTATTTGCGGCACAATGCGAGTCTCGCCTTTTGACCTGGCGTAGTCGATTGGAGCAAGGAGGGTAGCTTCGACAGAACCGCTGCGAAGTTTTATCCCATTTGCAGCAAGTGAATCGGGGAGAAGCTCGAATTGATGTGGTACCTCCCTTTCGGCTAATCCCCAGAGGATTGGTGCTACGAGAAGATCGCCACAAGTTCCAAGGCGCGGCACGTTATGCAGTTATCTTTTGCCGTATGCCTTTTGCCGAGAGAGCGCGAAGGTAATACAATTTTGCCCGTCGTACTCGGCCCTCACGCACAACCTCGATCTTTGCAATGCGCGGCGAGTGCAAAGGAAAGATTCTCTCGACACCAACACCTTCAGATACCTTCCGAACTGTGAAAGTTTCCTTCAATCCGCTCCCGCGACGATTGATGACAATTCCCTGAAACTGTTGAATACGCTCCTTATCCCCTTCAATCACGCGGAAATGGACATTCACAGTATCACCTGGACGAAACGGGGGAATATCGGTTCGAAGTTGTCGAGCTTCAACTAATGCTACTTTATCCATGCAATCAACCTTTCATGCAGTACGTTATTCTCTCAGCAAGTCCTTTCGACGCCTGGCGGTACGTGCCATAGCCTGTTCCTGACGCCAACGCTCAATCTCCCGGTGATTCCCTGAAAGAAGCACCTCAGGAACACGCATACCACGATATTCTACTGGACGCGTGTAATGGGGATAATCGAGCATCCCTGTCTGGAAGGAGTCCAGCAGAGCTGATTCTCCATCGTGCAGAACGCCTGGAATCAACCGTGCAATGGCGTCGGTCACAACCAGCGCAGCGATCTCTCCACCGGAAAGAACATAATCCCCGATGGAGATCTCTCTCGTTACAAGTGCCATGCGGACACGTTCATCTACTCCCTTGTAATGGCCACAGAGAATCATCAATGATTCTTTCAATGACAATTCATTTGCGAGCTTTTGAGAAAATTTTTCGCCTTCAGGAGTCATGTATATGACCTCATCATATCTCCGTTCCGAAGTGAGTCTGTCAAAACATTCGAAGAATGGTTCTGGCTTCAGCACCATTCCGGAACCGCCGCCATAAGGTTCGTCGTCGATCGTCCTATGCTTGTCGTGAGTGTATTCACGCAGATCATGAACGACGACCTGGAGCAAGCCTTTTGCTTGCGCTTGCTTGAGGATGCTTTCGCCGAGCGGACCCTCGAGTATTCGAGGAAACCCTGTGACGATGTCGATTCGCATCACCTTGAGAAGTTTTTGAATCCGTTCCTTCGAACAGCCCATCAAGAGCTTTCAATCGAATGGAACGTGATCTCAGGTCAACTGACTCAATTGCATCATGGATAAACGGGATCAGTTCCTCATGATTCCCATTGCTCACTATGAGTACTTCATTCGCCGGCATGAAAAGCACATCTGATACAGCACCGCGAGAATTTCCGGAGGCATCAACGATCTCCATACCAATCAGGTCATGAACGTAGAATTCGTCCTCCGAGAGAGGGTGCAGATCAGAGCTTTCGATAAAAAGGTATTTTCCTCGTAACCCTTCGGCTGCTTCCCGTGTCTTCACCGATGTGAATCTCAGAATAATCGAACCTCGGAGTACACTAACTTTACAAACCTCCACCGGTTCAGCCGTCTCTTCATCGTCACCCAGGAAGAGAGTTTTGAGCCCCTTCCCAAGTGTCCATCGATCAGGGAAACTCGAAAATGACTCAACGGAGACATCGCCGTGAATTCCAACCGCACGCTGAATCTTGCCAATGACGGCAATGTTGCCCTTTGCTGTGGGCACCGCTCTTCTTTTCGTTAAGTTTATCTTACAGAGAAAAATTTATTTCGTCTATAGCGCCACTTCCAATTCCTTGCGATCTCAGCCAACGATCTCAAGGATTGCTCGCTTCCCTTCTTTGGCAGCGACGGCGCTGAGGAGTGTCCGCATTGCCTGGGCAGTTCGCCCCTTCTTCCCGATAACCTTGCCAATGTCAGTTTCACTAACCTTGAGCTTGAAAACGATTTTACCATCCTTTTCTTCCTCGACCAGCTCAACGCTTGCCGGGTTATCAACAAGATGTTTTGCGATGAACTCAACAAATTCCCTCATAACTGTACCTCCTGTCTATGATCTTGAGGGTCCCTCCGCATTTGGTCGGGAGGATAATTGAACCAAAAGTGAATTGACGTATGACAATTCCATCGACACTGCGCCATCAAATGAAAACCGGGGAAATGAGTCATTCACTTCGCACCAATTTGCTTGTATGAGATTGAAGAGAGTTTCACCCCTACTTTTGTTGGGGTGCCTCTTCTCCGCCTCCGGCGGACTCCGAAGAGGTTGCCTCTAAGGGACCTTCGGCTGTCGAAGGGGCAGAGGACTTTTCCGCCTTCTTTGCAGCCCGACGAGCTTTTCGCTCAGCCCTTCTTCGAAGTTTTTCGGCTTGCAGAAGATTCCATTTCTCTACCTCATCTGCGATGATCTCTTCATGTACACCTCGACGCATTAAGCTCCATCGGAGCCATACACCTTTCTGCTTTAGCAAGCTTCGAACAGTGTCCGTCGGGATAGCCCCTTTCGAAAGCCAATACAGTGTACGATCAACGTCCACTGTGATACTGGCAGGCTCGCTGAGAGGGTTGTACGTGCCCAAAGTTTCAATGAAGCGCCCATCACGTGGTGAGCGCGAATCCGCAGCAACAATTTTATACATCGGCTGCTTCTTCTTTCCCATCCGTCGCAATCGTAATCGTACTGCCAAAAATCCTCCTGTTATGTTTTTTATTTATTAAAATTCACCTTTGTGGCTAAGCCGGTAAAACCGTGCCCCCAAAAGCACGGGCGAACTTCCCGCGACGCAAACCCTTCATCATTTTCTTCATCTCCTCAAACTGCTTGAGAAGCCGATTAACATCCTGAACGGTTGTGCCACTCCCCATCGCAATACGTCTACGACGACTCCCGTTAATAATATGCGGTTTGCGACGTTCCTCCTCAGTCATGGAACGAATCATCGCTTCGATCTTTACAAAAGCCCGATCATCCACAGCTTGAGACGTGGCAACTCGACTGTATCCCGGGATCATGCTCAGAATCTGACTGAGAGGACCCATTTTCTTGATCTCCTGGATCTGCTCAAGGAAATCTTCAAACGTGAAGTCTGCCTTACGGATCTTCTCTTCGAGTTTCTGAGCTTTCTTCTCATCAATCTGTTCCTGAGCTTTCTCAACAAGGGTAACAATGTCTCCCATGCCAAGTATCCTCGATGCCATGCGATCAGGGTAGAACGGCTCAAGAGCATCGAGTTTTTCTCCGACACTGACAAACTTCACAGGCTTCTCAACAACAGCGCGAATCGAAAGGGCAGCCCCTCCACGAGTGTCCCCATCCAGCTTAGTAAGCACAACGCCATCAAAGTTCAACCGATCATGAAACGCTTTCGCTGCAGCTACGGCGTCCTGCCCTATCATTGAATCAACAACCAAAAGGATTTCATTGGGCTTCACTCGCTCTTTGATCGTTTCGACTTCACGCATCATTGCTTCATCAATGTGGAGGCGACCAGCAGTGTCCAGAATAACAACATCACGAACGCTCTTCCGCGCATGGGCAATCCCGTCTTCTGCAATTTGCACAGCAGTGCGCTCACGGTCCGCATACACCGGGATGTCAATTTGCTCACCGAGCTGCTCCAGCTGATCAATCGCAGCCGGGCGATGCGTATCCGCCGCCACTAAAAGAGGATGATGCCCCCTGGTCCGCAAGTAGTTAGCTAATTTCGCCGCAAAGGTCGTCTTCCCCGATCCTTGAAGTCCAGCGAGCATAATTACCGTGGGTGGAATATTTGAAAATGCTATATCGATTCGTGTGCTACCCATAAGTCTCACAAGCTCATCGTAAAGAATCTTGATCATAAGCTGACCCGGCGTAATACTTGAAAGAACCTCTTTCCCTATTGCCCGCCTGTGAACATCTTCAATAAACTGCTTTGCTACTTTGTAATTGACGTCAGCCTCCAGAAGCACACGGCGTACCTCACGCAGTGTCTCTTGAACATTGGTCTCCGTGATTTTCCCCTGCCCACGGAGTTTCCTGAAAACCGCTTCGAACTTTTCCGCTATATCTTCAAACATGCTCTTGCATCAAGTCTGACAAAAATAAAATTTACAAAAAAACCTCTACTTTCGCAACAAATCAATCGCCCCCTCTTCACTCACCACTTGCAGACAACCTGAAGTACACGATAAACACCCAGCCGGAGAAAAAATGGAGCGTTTTTCAGGAAACGGGACCACAGGATGCAAAGAAAAACTTACTGTATCCGCAAACCCTCCGTCTTCTACCGGAGTACAACGAACTTTCTTGACACTACAGAGTCGTTTGTACGGAGCTGATAAAAGTAAACTCCGGGCGACAAAGATGAGACGTCAACTGGTACGGAGTGAGATCCTCTCTTGAAAGTCCCATTCAGGGGAGCCCCCGGTACAGATACTTCTCTGCCAAGGATATCAAATATCCTCAGGCTTGCGCTTATATCCGAAGGGAGAGTAAACTGAATGGTGATAATAGAACCCGTGTTCCGGGAATCCATCGCAGAGTAGATCCCGCCTACCGAAACCGGATTAGGATAGCTCTGCAAGAGTGCGACCTGGTCAGGCAGTCCCTTATGCTCATCACTTGCTGAACTTGTGAGCGTGCATTCAAACGCAGATCTGCCGTGCGTCCCGATGCGAAGCGTATGCGTTGTATAGTTCATTGCCATGTCATCAACGATCGCATTGGGAAGCTGATCGTTGAATGCCTGCCAGCTCGCTCCGTCATCTGTTGAACGATACACACCCTGGTAAGTTCCAGCATAAATGAAATTTGTAAGTGAATCGATAAGAATGCACTTGGTCGGAATGTCTGGGAAATTACTTGTGATGTTCTTCCAGGTTAAGCCATGATCTTCTGAACGCATGATGTGCACAGGAGCGGAGACACTTGATGAGCTGACTATATTCGTGGCGTATACCCTACCGGGAATCTTTGGATCAGCAAGTACACGCACGAGATACCGATCGGGAAGATTATTGCTCACATCTATCCAATGTTCGCCGCCATCAGTTGTGACAAAGAGATATGAAGGATACGAACCACGATATCCTGAAAGCCCTGCATAGATAACCTGAGGATTCACGGGTGAAATACTGAGCGTTGTAATGAGCCTCCCGCTTACGAGCTGTGGGCTGATTGGTGTCCAGGAACCTCCTCCGTTGGTTGTCTTGAAGACTTTGCTCATCCCGGTGTATAGAACCTGATGGCTTTTCGGATCCATAACAAGCGGTGTTATCCAATAACCCTTCTCAAGTCCAGCGGTCACATGGATCCAATGCTTCCCTCCGTCTGTAGTCTTCACAATATCCCCATAGACATACTCAGCGTAGATGACGTTTGTATCTGATGGATCGACAATCACAACTCCACCATCGCCGCCGTAAATTGCGTTCCATGTTAATGACGGTTGAACATTTTTCAGCGTCCCGTTATCCTGCGTCCCTCCATAGGAGAGCTCGGGCCGCTGTGGATCAATACCAACGGTGTAAAATTGTGTAATAGCAAGATTAGTATTCAGGTTTTGAAATCGCCCATTCGCATACTTCCATATCCCACCATCGTTCCCAAGATAAAAGATATCTGGATTTCCACGAGCGAAGGCAATCGCATGTTGATCCACGTGAACCGTTCCATTTGTGAGGTTGTCCCAGTTTGTTCCACCATCAGTTGAGCGCCATAAATCTATTCCGCCAGCATAAACGATACCTGGATCAGCTGGAGAAACGGCAATGACGTTGTTGTACCATCCTTGTCCACCACCGTAGTTGGGCGCCCCGGGGAGAGGTGTCCAGCTTTGCCCACCGTCAGTCGATTTGAAAATACGGGTTGTATCATTGCCTCCGCTGCGCGGATTTTTGCCCCACAAGCCAAGATACAAAATCTGTGGATTCGATGGGGCAACCGCGATCTCCCCTCTTGTAATATATTCTCCCGTAGGAAGCCCTCCAGCGAGCTTCTGCCAGTTGACTCCAGCATCAGTTGATTTAAAAATCCCCGTGTCGCTACGTGCACCGGTATTCCAAAGTGAGCCTACACAGGCGTAGAGTGTCGCTGGAGCAGTCGGATCAAAAGCAAGGCTCTGAACAGTTGCTAAACGGTTGACTGTGGCAATGGTTAATCGAACCCACGTTTGCCCCGCATCGGTAGACTTGTAAATGCCCGGGTAACCCGCAATGTAAATTGTTGAAGGATTCACAGGATCAATCAGGATGCGGCTTGTGTAGCGTAACGAGTCGTTCACTTGCATCCAGCTCACCCCGCCGTCAGTAGATTTAAACACTCCAGCTCCGGGGTACGAATCGATGGAATAATGTGCTTCGCCTGTCCCGTAATAAATAGTGTTGTGATCCGATGGATCAATAGCCACAACACCAGAGGATAGCCGAGGTAGCGCGTCGGTCAACGGCGTCCATGTGCTGCCGCCATCACTTGTTTTCCACACACCTCCCGTTGCGGCAGCGATGTAAAGAATCCGGGCATCAACCGTGTCAACCGCGATCGAAGAGATGCGCCCGGAAACACTCCCATAATCGTAATAAGATGCTGGTGCAGGTCCGATTGACCTCCAGGCTTGAGCAGCGATTGAAGTTGCACTTTTCTGAAGAGAGGGAAATTGCACGACAGCGCTTTCATCAATGTTTGGGGGAGTGTCAACGAGCAGGGCTGCAGGCTGCTGAGCCCCACTAAATTGACTTCCGAGTGAAAGCACCGCTATGGCTATAAGAATAACGGAAGCGAAATCCTTCGTCATTCGACCTGTGGCACCCTGAGTAGGAAACTTTCTATAATGTTGTAGAAATTATTAAAGCCATGGGACTACTGGTTTCCGGGTTGCAACTGCTTCTCTGCTCCTTCAACATTGAAATAGCAGCTTTGATGAAAAGCAGCTCCGCGACGGTTAACCAATTCAATCACAACCTGGTGTGAGCCTACATCAAGCGAGAGATCCACCTCTGCTTTCACCCATCGTGATGAAACACGCCATCTGCCGATCTCTGATCGATTCAGGCGATGTAACCGGGCTTTCTGGGAATTGACAAACACATATTTGATGCCAGAAGGGTCATACACGAGAATGGTAAGATGAAACGTCCCCTCGTGAGGCAGATTCACATTTCCATTGCGGTCCGGCTGGGGAAAAACAATCCGCCACCGGGGGACTTTCGGTCCTGGCGCGGCTTCTGCAGAAATCACAAGGAGAACGACGCCAAGAAAGAGGGCAGGCAATGTTCGGGGCAACCAGTGGTGGCTCATCGCACGCCAACGGCTTCAACTCGTTTGACTCCTGGCACCTCTGCGACCAAAGCACGCTCAATGCCAGCACGCAATGTCATAGGGGAAAGGGGGCACACCCCGCATGTTCCGGTCAGACGGATTTGCACAACTCCATCAGCAGTTACGCGTAGAAGCTCTACATCGCCGCCATCAGCTTGAAGATACGGACGAACGATCTCAAGAGCCCGGCGAACTCGATCCATCAGAGCTTCATCATCCATTTGCGTCCTTTCGCCCTGAAGATGTTGCTCTCAAGATTGCCCGGGAACATTCAAGTGTACCAAAGGCGCATGTATTGAGGGTTCGGCTTCCATAGTCATATCCCGGATACTTACTTGAGCCGCAAGTTTCCGAGCAATTTCCCGTATAATCTTTGATTGTTCTGACTCCGGGTCAGAAATAACAATTGGATTCCCGGTATCGCCGCCAATCCGCATTGAGATATGAATTGGAATCTCTCCAAGGAACGGGGCTCCCATTTCTTCGGCTATCAGCTTTCCGCCACCATGGCCAAAGATGTCCTCTCGGTGACCGCAATTAGAGCAAAGAAAATAGCTCATGTTTTCGATCACACCGAGCACAGGGACATTTACTTTCTGGAACATTACAATTCCTCGTCGGGCAACGTTAAACGACACATCTTGCGGTGTCGTTACTATCACTGCTCCCGTAAGCGGGATCGTCTGGACAAGGGTAAGTTGAACATCCCCGGTTCCCGGCGGCATATCAAAAAGCAAATAATCTAACTCACCCCAGTCCACATCCGAGAGGAACTGCTTCACAGCTCCACTCGCCAACGGTCCACGCCAGATGATCGCCGTGTTGGGGTCCACAAGAAATCCGATTGACATGAGTTTTATACCGTGCTTCTCAACAGGGATAATTTTTTGATGATGAACCTTCGGGCGATCGGTAACACCCAACATTGTTGGAACAGTGGGACCATAGACGTCTACATCGACGATGCCGACATTCGCCCCTTCTTGAGCAAGAGCAACAGCGAGGTTCACTGTGACAGCTGATTTCCCCACGCCTCCTTTGCCACTTGCAACCGCAATTGTGTTTTTCACCCCTGGAAGGATAGCTGCTCGTTGTGCGCTGGCATGAGCAACAACGGTGGAACTCATTTCAACATGAATCTCATTTACACCCGGGATGGTTTCCCGAATTGCTTGCACTGCTTGGTCTTTGAGCTGATCCCGAACAGGACAAGCTGGTGTCGTAAGTTCGATTCGAAATGAGACATCGTGCCCATCGATTTTCAGATCCTTCACGAAATTAAGTGTAACTATATCCTTTCGAAGGTCAGGATCAACTACGCGCCGCAATGCAGCAAGAACCGCTTCCTCATTCAATGTATGATCGGACATAAACATTGCTCCTTATATCATGTGAACTATAATCTACAAAAGTAAACCTCGCAGTGCAATGTACTCATTGTGTCTGCTTGAGGCGTATCCGCCTTCGGCAGAGCTCATTGATACAGCCGCATTTTTCAATCCGTTCTCTCCTCAGCAAGGTTCTTGAGCGTGCCATTGAGGTAAGCCTTGATCGCATCATCTATCGTGCGGTGGTCTGTGAGTATTACCTCCAAACCTGCGTCTTTCAGATTTTCATATGCCCCGCTTCCCATCCCTCCAGCTATCAAGACCTGGCAATCGGTCAGTTCCTGAGCCATAGCAGCATGCGACCTGCGTGCTTCGGAACCGTAGCCGTGGCGTCCTAATTCGTCACCATGCGTGCCATGGGATGGGCCACCTGGTGCAAAATGTCCTACCATTCTATGGCGCAGCTCGCGCGATTTTATTTCGCCATTTTCGACCGTGATAATTGCGTAATATGGTGAACGACCGAAATGTTGACTTACTGTGGTGCCGTCAACAGTTACAACTGCAATTTTCATTCTTGTTCCTCCTCATCGAAAAAATTTCTGGTGGTGACTGTACCAATCGCTTATGATTTGACTTGACAGCGTTATTATGTCAAAGATTCTCGTGTCTGCGATACTGAAGTACAAATAGACTCCCTCTCTTCGCGCCGAGACAATTCCGAGATCGCGAAGCATCATTAAATGCCGTGAAACAACAGAAACATCAACTCCAAGCGTCTCCGTGAGTTCCGATAGGGTCTTTTCACCCTCTTTCATAAGCTCAATTAGCTTCAACCGTTGGTCACAGGAAAGAGCCATGAAAAAGCGGCTTCTTGGATCCGCCATAGCTCCGGCTATCCTGCCACCCATTCTTTTCATTCCTCTTGGCATCGTTTCTCCTCGTGCTGTTGCAGCGCTGTGCCGTGCGAAAATCTACAGTATCCATTTTCTTTTAATATTAAAAATGCTGAAATAAAAAAGGGATATACAAAACATTCCCAGTATTATCGTATCAAGTGGTAACGGAAAATTATTATCTCCATTAATCGAATATCTTAAAGCATCAACGCCATATGTAACTGGCAGAATATATGATAATGGTCTAATAGAAAGAGGCAATGATTTAATCGGAATAAATAGACCGCAAAGAAAAATCATGGGGAACCTGTAAAAGTTTGAATAAGTTTGCGCTTCGAAAACCTCTTTTGCGGTAACGGCAATAAATAAACCAAGAAGCGTAGATATCACGGACAAAAGTACTATAGATATTGATAGAAACAACCAATCTCTAACAGAAGCATTAAAATAAAATACAGATATTAAAACCGGGACTAAACTATTTAAGATACCAAATAATATTGCTCCGGTTATTTTAGAAACCACAAGCAATTCAATTTTGATAGGGGCAATCAAAAGTCTTTCAAAAGAACGAGATTTCCTTTCAAAGGTTATTGTGACAGAAAGCATTGATGTCGTGCCAAAAAGAACAGATATAGCAACAATTCCCGGGAATACTTCAGTAATCTCAAAAGCACTTTTTGTTTTAGGTGATTATAAAAGATTTGGCACAAGATTGCATAGTTTTTGAGTTAAGATTCGAAAGATGTCCTCGTTTCTATGGTTATATCTGAATTCCATTTCTTTCAAATAAAGGGGGAATTTTTCTATGG